>Ga0209257_1000038_pt1 | contig 609032 bp, 564 predicted proteins | sample AraplaCvi_mCL_r2_FD_184277 | JGI IMG/M metagenome (GOLD analysis project Ga0209257, IMG submission 184277) | Arabidopsis root microbial communities from North Carolina, USA - plate scrape MF_Cvi_mCL_r2 (SPAdes) (version 2) | ecosystem: Host-associated > Plants > Roots > Endosphere | place...
ACGCGGCATGGCTGGATCAGGCTTGCGCCCATTGTCCAAAATTCCCCACTGCTGCCTCCCGTAGGAGTCTGGGCCGTGTCTCAGTCCCAGTGTGGCTGGTCGTCCTCTCAGACCAGCTACAGATCGTCGCCTTGGTAGGCTTTTACCCCACCAACAAGCTAATCTGATATCGGCCGCTCCAATAGCGCGAGGTCTTGCGATCCCCCGCTTTCACCCGTAGGTCGTATGCGGTATTAATCCGGCTTTCGCCGGGCTATCCCCCACTACTGGGCACGTTCCGATATATTACTCACCCGTTCGCCACTCGCCACCAGGATTGCTCCCGTGCTGCCGTTCGACTTGCATGTGTAAGGCATGCCGCCAGCGTTCAATCTGAGCCAGGATCAAACTCTTCAGTTCGATCTTGATAATTTTGCTCAAAGAATTGAAGTGAACTTCACTTCCATGAGCGTTTAAGGTCCATGAGACCTCGAGTCAGAGACTCTTGGCACTCGCCTTCAAACGCCCACACTTATCGGCTGTTAATTTTTAAAGAGCTTGAAATCGTTTCCGATTTCGTTCTGCTGTTTGCGTTTTGTCGCGTTTTGCAGAGAGAGCGATTATGGCATTCTTTTTTAGAGACTGTCAACAGATCGCTCTGTTTGTTTTTCTTGCTGTCTTCAGTGCTGATCGGCTTCTGCCGGACCTGCGCTGCGTTCAGCGAAGTCCATGACTGTAGCACGAATTCCGGCCAGTGCAACACCCTCGTCACATAAACATGGATGTGACGATCACGGACTCACTCCGCGGCCTGGTGCAGCCTTCTATTGAAGAGACGCTCGCTCGCGGCTTCCGGGTCGTCGCTGCGCAGCACGTCGTCGACGTGGGGCGCCAGCAGGCGGGTGTCGGCGCGCAGGATGCGCTGCTTGATGGAGGCGATGCGAGACGGGTGCATCGAGAAGCTGCGCAGGCCCATGGCCAGCAGCAGGTCGGTGAACGCGGGGTCGCCGGCCATCTCGCCACACACCCCCACGTGCTTGCCCAGCGCCCGGGCGTCGGCGATGGCGCGGGAGATCAGGGCCAGCACCGCCGGGTGCCACGGGTCATAGAGATGAGCCACCGCCTCGTCGGCCCGATCGATGGCCAGGGTGTATTGAATGAGGTCGTTCGTGCCGATGGAGACGAAATCGAAGTGCCTCAACAGTGCGGGGAGCATCAGCGCGGCCGCCGGCACCTCGATCATGGCACCCACTTCCACCTCCCCGTGCGCCTTGCCCGCCTCCTGGAGCTGTTGCTTCGCCCGGGCCAGCGCGTCGAGCGTCTGGCGGACCTCTCCCAGGTGAGCCACCATGGGAATCAGCAGGCGCACCTTGCCGAGCGCCGCCGCGCGCAGGATGGCCCGCAGCTGCTGGCGGAACATGCCCGGCTCGGACAGGCTCCAGCGGATGGCCCGCAACCCCAGCGCCGGGTTCATCGTGTATTCATGGCGCAGTTCGTGGGCGGTCAGGCGGTCGAGCGGCTTGTCGGCGCCGATGTCGACGGTGCGGATGGTGACCGGCAGGCCCTTCATGGCCTCGACCGCCGCCCGGTAGGCCTCGAACTGCTCTTCTTCACCCGGGAGTTCGCCACCCCGGTTCATGAAGAGGAACTCGCTGCGGAACAGCCCCACCCCCACCGCGCCGGCCTCCAGCGCCGCCGGCGCGTCGCCCGGCAGCTCGATGTTGGCCTGCAGCTCGATGCGTTCGCCATCGAGCGTGACCGCCGGTGTGTGACGCAGGCGGGACAGCCGGTCGCGCTCCAGCCCGCTCTGCCGCTGCCGGAACCGGTATTCCTCGAGGACGATGGGCGACGGGTCGACGATCACCACCCCGGAATCGCCGTCGATCACCACCCAGTCGTCCTGCCGGATCAGGTGGCTCGCCTCGCGGGCGCCCACCACGGCGGGAATGTCCATGCTGCGGGCGACGATGGCGGTGTGGGAGGTCTTGCCGCCCACGTCGGTGACGAAGCCGGTGAACACGCTGCGCTTGAACTGCAGCATGTCGGCCGGCGCGATGTCGTTGGCGACCAGCACCAGCGGGTCTTCTCCGGCGAAATCGCGCGGGCTCACCCCGGGCGCCGGCGCGTAACTGGTGGACGGCCCCCGCCCCATGGCGCGGAGCAGCCGCTCGACGACCTGTTCCAGGTCGGCCTTGCGTTCGCGGAGGTAGTCGTCCTCCATTTCGTCGAACTGGCGCGCCAGCACCTCGAGCTGCGCCGACAGCGCCCACTCGGCGTTGTAGTGACGCTCGCGGACCCACTGCTTGGTGGCGACGATCAGTGCGTCGTCGCGCAGCAGCATCATGTGGACGTCGAGCAGCGCCGACAGCTCGGGCGGCGCGTCGACCGGCAGGTCGCGCTGGAGCGTGCTCAGTTCATCGGCGACGGCGTCGCGGGCGACACGGAGGCGCTCGATTTCCTGCTCGGCGTCGGCTTCGTCGATGAAGTAGTGAGCCACGTCGATGCGACTGGACGCCACCAGCACCGCACGGCCGATGGCCACGCCGCGGGAAACGGGCAAACCGAAGACCTGAAAGCTCATGGCCCATCGTAGCAGCGCCGCAACGCCCGCCGCATCAGGGTCGGCCCCCTTTTCCCCGGTGCGCCCGGGCGCGGGGCCCGTGTCATGCGTGCGTCATGCAGGGTTCATGGCGGCGTCATCGGCTCGGCTGACCATCCCTTCATCTACAGGAGAAAGACGTATGAGGGATCTGCCCCTGCCCACGATGCCGATTTCCGATCTGCTGGGTGACTCTTCCCGGAGGTCGCTTCACCGCCGCTCGCCGACAGCCGAAGGCGCCCGCGCTGGCGCCCCTCATCTCGAAGTGGTTTGGGCTCGCCACGAAGCTGACGTTCGGGAAGCGCAGCAGCTGAGGCACCTCGTCTTCGCCCAGGAAATGGGTGCCCGCCTCAGCGTGCCGCACGGCAGCCCCGCCGGCCACGACATCGACATGTTCGACCCGTACTGCGAGCACCTGCTGGTGCGCGAGACGCGTGCGGACGGCGAACCCGGCCAGGTGATCGGCACGTACCGCGTGCTGACGCCGGACGCCGCAAAGCGCGTGGGCGGCCTCTACAGCGAAACCGAATTCGACCTGACGCGCCTGCGCCACCTGCGTCCCACCATGGTGGAACTGGGCCGCTCGTGCGTGCACCCCGACCACCGTTCGGGCGGCGCCATCCTGGCGCTGTGGGGCGCGCTGGCCGAGTTCATGGTGCGCAACCGCCTCGACACGATGATCGGCTGCGCGAGCGTCAGCATGCGCGACGGTGGCCACGTGGCCGCGAGCCTCTGGGAACAGCTGCGCAAGAACCACCTCGCCCCGATCGAGCTGCAGGTGCAGCCGCGACTGCCGCTGCCGGTGGAAGAGCTGCAGCGCGACCTGCCGATCGAAGCGCCCGCGCTGATCAAGGGTTACCTGCGCTGCGGCGCCAAGGTGCTGGGCCCGCCGGCCTGGGATCCCGACTTCAACACGGCGGACCTGCCGATGCTGATGCGCATCGGCGACCTGCCCGCGCGTTACCGGAAGCACTTCCTGGGCGCCTGACCCACAAAAACACCCTCGCGGCACCCGCCGCGGAGGGTCCCGCGGAACGGCGCGTCAGCGCCTCCCGCGGCGGGCCGGGTGGGTCACTCGGCTTCGCCGAACTTGTCGTCGACGAGCTTGCGCAACGCGTCCATCGCGGCCTGCTCGTCCGGACCGGCCGTCTCGAGCTCGACCTCGGCGCCGAGCCCGGCCGCCAGCATCATCACGCCCATGATGCTTTTCGCGTTGATGCGCCGCTCGCCCCGCGTCATGAAGACGTCGCTCTGGAACGAACCCGCCAGCTTGGTGAGCTTGGCGGAAGCCCGCGCGTGCAGGCCGAGCTTATTGCTGATGGTGATGGTGGACTTGATCATTGGCACCCGGTTTGAAAGCTTGGTTCTGCGGACGTGACACGGCCACCTGCATCACGCCTTGCGTGGCGCCGGAGACCGCACGGGCCACCAGCGCATCGAGCGGTTCATTGGCATAACAGAGCGAGCGCCACAGCATGGGCACGTTGACGCCCGCGATCACCTTGACGTGTTCGCCGTCGGCGAGCCGCTGCGCCACGTTGCACGGGGTGGCGCCGAACACGTCGGTGAACACCAGGGCATCGGGCGAGCGGATCTGGGCCAGCAGCGCACGGGCCTTGGCCTCGATTTCCTCGGCCGGCATGTCGGGCAGCACGTCCAGCACGGCCAGCCGCGCGGCGCAGTCCGGAAACGCATGCTCGGCCACCGTCTTGAGGGACGAGGCCATGGGCGCATGGGCGATGATCAACAGACCGGGCATGGCTCGAAATTATCGGCGGTTCCGGACCCAGCGCTCAACCTCAATTGCTGCACACAAGCTCCTTTCGCCCGGCGAACACACCCCCCGATTAGACATCAGGGCCCCTCGCTCAACGCCGCGCACGGGGGAATGGCTGACACGCGCCCACGGCAACCCGTCACGGAAGCAGCCGGATTCCCTCGAAGAACGTGTCCACCGCCTCGGCCGGCGCCTGGCGGGCGAGCACCGCCGCCTGGTACACCCGTCCGCCCCGAGCGAAGTACACGAGGTGCTGGCGCACCGGCTCGCCGTCGGGCAGCCGCCCCTCGAGGCGGTACCGCTGCATGTCGGGCCGGGCGTCCGCGCCGGGGACGGAGGCCGCCCCCGCCGGCTGGGCGGTCGCCCCGAAATTGCCGGCCTGCGCCTCGCGCAACGCCGAGAGCGCCCCCGCCGAGCGGCCGGCATCACCGACATCGGCCGACGCCAGCCCGAACATCGACCCACCGGCCTCGCAGGCCACCATCGTCATGGGCACGGCCTGCCCGGCCAGCGTGACGGACCGGGTCTCGGTGCGCGGCTTGCACGGGAACATCGCCTGCACGCCCGCGCCCGGCGGCCGCACCTCGCGCCAGTCGTACGTGGGCGAACACGCCGCCACGGCCAGCAGACCCATCCATACCACCCGCCGCGCGGGCCCCCTCCGGCATTCCGACATCCGCGCATTATCGGCCGCGGCCCTGCCGCACAATCACCGGATGACCTCGACGCCACCCTCCTCCTCCCCGGCCCAGCCGCTCGCCGGCGTGCGCGTGCTCGACCTGTCCCGCGTGCTGGCCGGCCCCTGGTGCACGCAGAACCTCGCCGACCTCGGCGCCGACGTCATCAAGGTGGAACGCCCGATGCGCGACGGCGCCGGCGGCGACGACACCCGCGGCTGGGGCCCGCCGTTCCTCAAGGGCCGGGACGGCCAGGACACCGCCGAAGCGGCCTACTTCCTGGGCACGAACCGCAACAAGCGCTCCATCACGGTGGACATCGCCCATCCCGACGGCCAGGCCCTCATCCGGCGGCTGGTCACGCAGTGCGACGTGTTCATCGAGAACTTCAAGGTGGGCGACATGGCCCGCTACGGCCTCGACGCCGACACGCTGCGCGCCACGCAGCCCGGCCTCGTCTACTGCTCCATCACCGGCTTCGGCCAGACCGGCCCCTACCGCGAGCGGGCCGGCTACGACTACGCCATCCAGGGCATCGGCGGCCTGATGAGCGTCACGGGCGAACGCGACGACCTGCCGGGCGGCGGGCCGCAGAAGGTGGGCGTGGCCGTCGCCGACCTCTTCACCGGCATGTACGCCACCGTCGCCATCCTCGCCGCGCTGCGCCACCGCGACGCCACGGGCGAAGGCCAGCACGTCGACATGGCCCTGCTCGACACCCAGGTGGCGATGCTCGCCAACCTCGGCGCCAACTACCTCGCCACCGGCACGCCGCCCCGCCGCGCCGGCAACGCGCACCAGAACATCGTGCCCTACCAGGTGTTCGAGACGTCCGACGGCCACCTGATCCTCGCCGTCGGCAACGACGGACAGTTCGCCAAGTTCTGCGAGATCGCGGGCGTGCCGCAGTTCGCCACGGACACCCGCTTCGCGCGCAACGCCGACCGCGTCCGCAACCGCGACGTGCTCGTGCCGCTGCTGGTGGAGATCCTGCGCACGCGCACGAAGGCGGACTGGCTCGCCGCGCTCGAGGCCGCGAAGGTGCCCTGCGGCGCCATCAACGACCTCGGGGAAGTCTTCGCCGACCCGCACGTCCAGGCCCGGCAGATGACCGTGCCCATGGCGCACCCCGACAGCGACACGCTGCGGCTCGTCGCCAGCCCGATGAAGTTCTCCGCCACGCCGGTCCAGTACCGCCGCCCGCCCCCGCAACTCGGCCAGCACACCGGCGAAGTGCTGGAGGAACTGGGCTGGAGCGCCGCGGACATCGGCGCATTGCGCGACAAAGGCGTGCTCTGACGCCCCCGAAAGGCGCCAGTCACCACGAGTTAGGGGGTTCACCGGCCCCCTCAGTCCGGGGTTTCGGTCCCAACAAGATGTCACAAGACGCGAAAGCTAAGTGACACTTCTTGTCGTGGAACGACAGTTTTGGTGATTCTCGCCAACTGCCATGCATTCCGAGGATGGGAACCTGCCATGGACCTGAGCGACCTGAACCGAGCCCCCGCCGCCGCCGGCACCGCCACCCCCCCGCCCCAGGGCGACGACCGGGGCAGCCCCGACGCCCAGCGCTGGGCCGAGATCCTGAACGCCCTGAGCGCCGAAACGTCCGGCCCGCTCACGGCGGCGCTCGAGCGCGTCCAGACGCTCGCCACCACCGGCCGCATCGACCGCAACAGCCTGCGCGCGCTCGCCGAGGAGATCCAGCACGCCCGCCAGGCCGGCATGACCGGCCAGCAGCTGACCCGCTTGGCCTCCGGCCGCGTGCGCCAGACCCACGAACGCCTGCGCCTCACCGACACCCTGAAGGAAGTGCTGGCCCAGCGCACCCGCGAGACGCAGGCGCGCGGCATCGTGATCAAGCAGGTGCTCAAGCCCGCCGAGGTCATCGTCGACGCGTCGATGCTGTTCGGCCTCTTCAACGCGCTGCTCGCGTGGTCGCTGGCCCATGCCCGCTCGAACATCGAGTTCCGCACCGACATCAAGAGCTGGCCCACCCACGCCCGGGTCACGTGCCGCTTCGCCTACCGCCCGGCCGACGAACGGGTGGAAGACACCACCGACCAGGCCCTGCGCGCCGCGCTCGACACCATGCCGTGGCGCCTGCTCGAACAGACCGCGTGGGCCATGGGCCTGCCGCTCGACCGCAAGTTCGACGGCGCCAACTCGGTGGTCACGCTCGAGTTCCCCCGCACCGTGAACGACCAGATCGAAGGCGTGAGCGCCATCGAACTCGACCAGGGCTTCTCGCCCTCGCTCAGCTCCAAGCCGCTCGCGGGCAGCCAGGTGCTGGTGGTGGCCTCTCGGCGCGACGTGCGCGTGCAGGTGCGCGACGCCATCCGCAACATGGGCCTGATCGTCGACTTCGTCGGTTCGGTCGAGGAGGCACGCGACTTCTGCCGCAGCGGCGTGCCCCACGCCATCGTGATCGAGTCGGTGCTGCGGGGCGACCGCTTCAACTCGCTGCGCCGGGAATGCGAGGCCAGCTGCGCCGACGTGGTGTTCATCGAGATCATCGAGGAAGGCAACACCTTCGAGATCTCCGGCTTCGGCGGCATCAGCATGGCCCGCGTGGGCCGCGACGCCATCACGGCGTCGCTGCCGTCGGCGCTGATGTTCGAGCTCTCGAAGACGGCCTGAGCGGTCGGGCGCTCAGCGCCCGCCGAACACCTTGCGCAGGATGGCACTGCCCGTGCCGATCGGGTCCTGCCGGATCTTGCGCTCTTCCTCGCCGATCATCAGGTACAGCCCGTCGAGGGCCTTGGCGGTCACGTACTGCTGCACGTTCGCGTCCTCCGACCGCACGAGGCCGAAGGCCGCGGCCTTGCCGGCCACCGCGTTGTACTTGTCCGCCAGCGCCACCCGTTCGGTGGCCCGCGTCACGATGGGCAGGAACTTCTGGCCGAGCGGCTGCCGGGTCTTGTCGGCGAAGAAGCGGGTGACCGAGTTGTCGCCACCGGTCACCAGGCGCTTGGCGTCCTCCACGCTCAGGTTCTTCACGGTGGCCACCAGCACCGACTTCGCCTCGGGCACCGCGGCCTCTGCCGCGCGGTTCATCGCGGTGACCAGCGCGTCCACGCGCGCGCCCTGGCCCGCGGCCCGCAGCAGCGACGCGGCATCGTTCAGGTACCCCGGCAGCGGGATGCGAACTTTCGGGTTGCCGAGGAATCCATCGGTGCGGCCGAGCAGCCCCACCGCTGCCACGGCCCCGCGTTCCAGCGCGGCCCGCACGCCGGCGGCCGCGTCCGTCTCGCTGAACGGGGGCGCGGCGCGGGCGAAGCCCCAAGGCCCCGCGCCCACGGCCAACAGGGTCGCTGTCGTAAACTTTCTGCGCTGCATGAACTGCCTTCTGACATGAAAACGATCCGTCATCTTGCCATCGTCCTCGGCGCCGTGGCGGTCACCGCGGCGGCGGCGCTGGCTTACGTCTCGCTGGGCACGAAGACCCTCGCCCCGGACGTCGCCTACACCCGGCTCGACGGCAGCCCCGCGCGCACGGCCGACCTCAAGGGCAAGGTGGTGCTCGTCAACTTCTGGGCCACGAGCTGCACCACCTGCGTGAAGGAGATGCCGCAGATCGTCGCCACGCACAACAAGTACCGCGGCGCGGCCTTCGACACCCTGGCCGTGGCCATGTCGTACGACCCGCCCGCCTACGTCGTGAACTTCGCCAAGTCGCGCGAACTGCCGTTCACGGTGGTGATCGACAACCTCGGCGAGATGGCGCGCCGGTTCGGCGACGTGCAGCTCACGCCCACCACCGTGCTGATCAACAAGCGCGGCGAGATCGTCAAGCGCTACGTCGGCGAACCCGACTTCGCGGCGCTGCACACGCTCATCGATCAGTTGATCGCCGAGACCTGAGCCACCTTCACGCCGCCGGCGCGGCACGGCGCGTAGGCGTCGCGCGCGGGGTCGTACACCGAGGTGCTCACGCCCATGAGGCCCAGCACCGAATGGAAGTAGTGGTCGTGCGACAGCCGCTCCCCCGCGCGTGAACGCAGGCAGGCGACGCCCAGGCCGGTGTCGCGCGAGAAGCCCGGCGACATCCACGTGATCCACGGCACCCGCTTCTGCACGTCCGGCGCCACCGCATACGGCAGGCCGTGCAGGTACAGGTTGTTCTCGCCGAGCGACTCCCCGTGGTCGGCCACGTACATCATCGCGGGACGCCAGTGCGCCTCCTGCCGCTTCAGCCAGTCGATGGTGCCGACGAGCAGGTGGTCGGTGTACGCGATGCTGTTGTCGTAGGCGTTGACCAGTTCGGCGCGCGAGCACGACTGCAGCTCGTTCTGCGTGCACTCGGGCATGAACCGCTTGGTCTCCGGGGACGAACGGCGGTAGTACGCCGGCCCGTGGCTCCCGATCTGGTGCAGCACCAGCACCACGCCGCGCGCGCGCCGTTCCGCCGGCAGCGCCGCCAGCCGCGCGTCGAGCCCGTCGAGCAGCGCCGCGTCGAGGCATTCTCCGTCCGCGCAGGTGGCCGCGTTCGGCACGCGGTCGCACACGCCCTTGCAGCCGCCCTGGTTGTCGAGCCACAGCACCCCGTAGCCGGCCCGCTGCAACACGTCGAGCAGGCCCTCCTCCTCGTGGTCGCGGTCGACGAACGCGTCGCGGCCCAGGCGGGAGAACATGCACGGCACGGACGCCGCCGTGCTCGTGCCGCACGACCACACGTCGCGGAAGCTGACGATGTCCTGGCGCGCGAGTTCCGGCGTGGTGTCGCGCTCATACCCGTTGACGCCGAAGTTGCCCGAGCGCCCGGTCTCGCCCAGCACCAGCACCAGCAGGGGCGGATGGGCCGCGCCGAACGGCGCCGCGATCGACGCGTCCTCGCCGATCGGCTTCACGCCCTTCGCGTGGGCGGGGCCGGAGAAGGCGACCTTGCCGAACGCGTAGACGACGTTCAACGGGTTCACGAGGTACCGCACCTCGTGGTGGTTGCGCACGGTCGAGGCCAGCGGCTGGAAGCAGGCGAACAGCGCCAGCACCGTGGTGACGAGCGCCAGCACGGCCACCTGCAGGTTGCCCTTCAGGCGGCGGGTCCACGGGCCGTAGTCCACCGGCCTGCGCAGCACCCACGCGGCGGGCAGCACGCCGAGCACCAGCAGGTTCAGCACCAGCCGCCCGCTGAACAGGTCGGCCGCCTCGTGCGGGTCGGTCTGCAGCACGTTGACCAGCATCGACGGGTCCATCACCATGCCGTACGACAGCATGAAGTGCGTGCAGCCCGCCGACACCAGCAGCCACAGCACCAGCACCGGCTTGAGCGTCCAGCGCCACGCGAACAGGCTCGACAGGAAGACCATCAGCCCGGCGATGCCCACCGCGAGGCCCGCCACCAGCGTCCAGCCGCCCACGCCCCGCAGCAGCGACCGCTCGAAGAGCCCGTGCCACAGGGCCACGTTGCCCACCGTCGCGAGCCACAGCCCCACGGCGACGACCAGGAAGACCGGGCGATCGGCCGCGAAGCCCCGCGACACCGGGGCGAACCGGCGGGCGCGGCGCCATCCGAGAACCAGCGTGTTCATGCCAGCACCTCCGGCCACGCCGCGTCGACGCCCCACGCCACCACCCAGCAGAGCCAGCCGGTCCAGAGCGTGTGGCTCATGAAGTGGGCGCCGCGCACCTGCTGCGCGAGCCCGAACAGCAAGCCCGCCCCCGCGGCCGAGGCCAGCCACCTCCGCGCCACGCGCGGCCAGGCCCGGAAGACGAACCAGCCGCCCAGGAAGGCGAATCCGGAGGACGCGTGCCCCGCCGGGAAGCAGTGGCCGCTGCCGCCGTCGGGCACGCGCCAGCCGAGCCAGTGGGGCACGAGGTGGGCGACGCCGCCGAACGCCTGCATGTCCCACGGGCAGCTCGTACCGCTGCTCGACTTCACGAACGACACCACCAGGGCCGCCGCGAAGGCGGTCACCACCAGCTGCAGCCGCCGCGACAGGTCCAACCGGCGCAACACGCCGAACGGCCACCACACGCCCAGGCACAGCGCCAGCGCCACCACCCACGAGGCCAGCCGGCCGCCGTCGTGCAGCAGGTCGGCGAACAGCCAGTGGTCGCGCCACGGGAACCCGTGGCTCCCGCCGAACAACGACGCGGCCGCCATGTCCAGCCCGGTCGCATCCCAGGCCAGGACCCCCAACAGCATGGCCGCGGTGGCCACCGGCACGCGCCACGAACCCGGCGCCTTCGACATCACTTCACTCATGGACCGGGACGATCCGCGCGCCGGCTTAAGCCAACCTTAAGCATCCCCGAGGCACAATGAATCCATGCGCGTGCTGGTGGTGGAAGACGATGAAGGCATTGCCGACGGCCTGCGGGCCACGCTGCGGCAGCACGGCGCCGCCGTCGACGTGGCCGGCAGCGTCGCCGCGGGCTGGACGGCCCTGCGCGCCGAAACCTTCGACCTCGTGCTGCTCGACCTGGGCCTGCCCGACGCCGACGGCACCGAGTTGCTGCGTCGCCTGCGCGCCGCGCCCGAAGGCGGGCAGCCCGATCCGGCCACCCCCGTGCTGATCATGACCGCGCGCGACCAGGTCGCCTCGCGCATCGCCGGCCTCGACATGGGCGCCGACGACTACGTGGTCAAGCCGTTCGACGCGGGCGAACTCGCCGCCCGCATCCGGGCGCTGCGCCGCCGGGCCCACGGCCGGGCGCAGTCGCTGCTGCAGGCCGGCGACCTCGAGATCGACACCGCGGCCCGCACGGTGCGCCGCAACGGCGCGCCGGTGGACCTGTCCGCGCGCGAGTTCGCGGTGCTGCTCGCGCTGATGGAGGTGCGCCCGCGGGTACTGTCGCGCGCGCAGATCGAGGCACGGCTCTACAACTTCGACCAGCTGCTCGACAGCAACGCCATCGAGGTGCACGTGCACCACCTGCGCCGCAAGCTCGGCGACACGGTGATCCGCACGATGCGCGGCGTCGGTTATTTCGTTCCGGCGGACGACTCGGCCCCATGACCCAACGCACCCTGCTGCGCCACCTGCTCGCCTGGGTGCTCGGCGCCCTCGCCGTCGTCTGGCTCGGCTTCGTCGCCATCGGCCTGCGCACCGGCGTGCACGAGGCCGACGAACTCACCGACGGCCACCTCGCCAGCACCGCCTCGCTGCTGCTCAGCCAGCGCGGCATCGAGTTCGTCGGCGCGCGCGACGCATCCGCGCCGGCGGAAGACCTCAAGCGCCACGACTACCAGCAGTCGATGAGCGTGGTGGTGTGGGACCAAGAGGGCCGCGTCGTGAGCCGCGTCGGCGACGCGCCCGAACCCGCCTTCGACCCGAGCGAGGGCTTCGCGACGCTCGACCTGGGCCAGCCGCCCGAGGCCTGGCGCACCTTCGCCCGCTGGGATTCCCCCGAACACCGCCGCCGCGTGATGGTGATGCTGGCCATCGACGAACGCGACGACCTGGCCTGGGACATCGCCGGCCAGGTCGCCGAACCCGGCTTCTGGCTGCTGCCCGTCGTCGCCATCGCGCTCGGCTTCGCCATCCGCCGGGGCCTGCGCCCGCTCGGCCGGCTGTCGAACGACGTGGCCCGGCTGGACATCCAGTCCGGCGAGACGCTGCGCGCCGACCATCCGCACGAGGAGTTCCGCGCGGTCGTCGATTCGATCAACGCGCTGACCCTGCGCTACCAGGCGGCCATGGCCCGCGAGCGCCACCTCGCCGGTGAACTCGCGCACGAACTGCGCACCCCGCTCGCCTCGATCGCGCTGCAGGCGCAGGCCCTCGGCGGCCCGCTCACGGACGAGGAGCGCCGGCACGCCCAGGCCCGGGTGGCGCAGGACGCGCTGCGGGCCGGCCAGGTGCTGCAGCACCTGCTGACCCTCGCGCGGGCCAGCCACGCCGAACTCGCCGAGAAGGCCGTCGCCTTCGACGTGGCGCCGATGGCCGCGCGTGTGCTGGCCGATCACGTGCAGCCCGCGCTCGACGGCCGCCATGAACTGGCCCTGACGGGTTCGACGTCGCTGCCGGTCACGGGGCACGAGGTGCTGCTCGAACTCGCGTTGCGCAACCTGGTCGAGAACGCGCTGGGCCACGCCCCGCCGGACACGGTGGTCGAGGTGCAGCTGGACGACGCGGGCCGCTGGCTCCAGGTCACCAACCAGACGCGCGAGAACAGCGCCACGCAGGACGACGCCGGCGTGTCACGCCTGGGCCTCGGGCTGGGCCACCGCGTGGTGGAGAAAGTGGTGGCCATCCACGGGGCCTCGTTCGCCGAGGTGCCCCGCGCCCGCGGCGAACGGTGCTATCGCATCACGTTCGGGCCCGCGGGAGTTTGATGCCGCTCAGGCCCGGCGACGCCGGGCCGCCTTGTCGGCCGCCAGCAGCACGACGCCGCAGAACAGTTCGAACAGCGAGATCGCGCCGCCCCCGCCGCCGCCCGAATCGCCGCTCGACGCGCTCGTGGTGGTGGTGGTCGGGGCCGCGGTGATGGTGCCGGTCCAGTCGGCCGTGGCCTGCTTGCCGAGGTCGTCCGTCACCGTCAGCCGCACCTTCACCGTGCCCGCCGCCGACGGCACGACCGTGATGGTGCGGGCGGTCAGCGTGCCGCTCAGCGAGGCGAGCCCGTCGCCCTGGACGATGGCCCAGCCGAACGTGGCTGCGCTGCGGCCCGGCGCCAGGCTGACCGTGTCGACCGCGAGTGCGGCGTTCTGACCCACGACCACCCGGGACGTGGTGGGCGACACGGTGATGGACAGCGCGTCGACCTGCACCGTCAGGTCGGCGGTGTCGAAGCCCCCGATGTCGTCGACGACGACCACGCGCACCTTGAACGCGCCGTTGCCGGACGGCTGCACCTTCACGCTCCGCCCGGTGCTGCCTTCGAGGAACGTGTCGACGATGCCGCCGCCGTCGACGATGGACCACGACGCCGACGCGAAGCTTCGGTTCAGCCCGAACTCCGATCCGTTCATCGAGAGCGTGACCACGTCGCGGGGATCCGGGATGGCCGGCGAGACGTCGACGGCGGCTTCCACGAGGCCGGACGCGGAAATGCGCGCGGCCTTGCGGACGGCCGCGGCCACGTCGAGCATGCCGGCGCCGCAGGTGCTGGTGGTGCAGTAGCACTCGATCTGGTCGATGCCGTTGGGCGCATGGCAGGTGTTCACGCCCGCGCCCGCGCCGGAGGTGGGGAAGGCCCGCGCCGTCGAACGCAGCATCGCCTTGACCTGGGCCGGTGTCAGCGTCGGGTCGACCGACAGCATCAAGGCCGCCGTGCCCGCGACGAGCGGCGCCGAGAAGCTGGTGCCCACCGCGTAGTTGGTGCTGTTGGTGTAGACGGCGGACCCGGCGACGGGCGACGTCTTCCCCGCGTTGGTGGTGCTCAGGATGGGGTACAGGCAGTTGCCGGCGGTCTCGTTGACGCAGTTGCCACCGGGTGCGGAAATGGTCACCTCGGAGCCCACGTCGGAGAAGCCCACCTTCGTGCCGGTGTGGCGGAGGCCGGTGACGGCCACCACGCCCGGGCAGTTCGCCGGCACGCTCACCGCGTGGCCGTAGCTGTTGCCTGCGGCCACCACCACCACCGCCCCGGCATTGGTCACGTCGTTCACCGCGTCGGAGTAGACGCTGCTGCAGGCTCCGTCGCCGCCCAGGCTCATGTTGAGCACACGGGCCGGGGTGGTGTTCGCGGGCACGCCCGCCACCGACAGGCCGGCGGCCCAGCGCATGCCGGCCACGATGTCGGAGTCGTAGCCCCCGCACTTGCCCAGCACCCGCACAGGCAGCACCTTCACGCCCGGCGCCAGGCCGGCCATGCCGATGCCGTTGTTCCAGACGGCGCCCACGAGACCGCTCACCTGGGTGCCGTGCCAGGAGCTGTCCGAGACCGTGCAGCCGCTGAACCGGGTGGTCCGGATGTCGGCCGTCGTGACCCAATCGCCCGGGTCGGATGGGTCGCCGTCGCGGCCGTCGGTGTCGTTCGAGATGACGGTGTCGAGCACCATGTCGTAGCCGGTCAGCAGCTGGCCCGCGAGGTCGGGGTGGTCGGCACGGATGCCGGTGTCGAGCACGGCGACGACGATGGACGGCTTGCCGGTGGTGATGTCCCACCCGCTCGGCGCGTTGATGGAGGCGAGTACCGGCGCCGCCGGCGCCTTCAGGTACCACTGGCCGCTGGCCGGGCTCGTGCCGGCGACGGGCCCGTACAGCGGGTCGGTGGGGACGGCCAGCCAGGTGCGCAGCCGGTCCACCTCGGCGTATTCCACGTCGGGGTCGGCCCGCAGCTTCTGCGCGAGCGCCTGGCTGCCGAGGCCGGCGGCGGTGACCACCTGGGCGCGGTCGGAGATGGCGCGGCCGGTGGACAGCCGGGCGCCGGTGCGGGTGCCCAGCGCCTCGGCGCGGGCCTGCAGCATGGCCTCGGCGCGCGCCACGCTGCGCACGGCGTCGAGCGGCGCGACGCGCACGGTCTCGGACGACGCCCGGAACTTCACGATGACCCGGGCTTCGCCCTCGATCTCGGTGGGCACGGTGCGCCGCACCGGCATCTGTTCGGCCGCCATGGCCACGCCGGCCAGCCCGAACGCCACGCTCGCGATGGCCCAACGGTGCCATCCCCTGGTTGTCGTCATCGTCTCGATTCCTTGCAGGCCCAAGCCACCACACCATCACGCCGGCCGGTTCGGCGGAGGAAGGCCGCCTTTGTACCCGAGACGGCGCCTTCTTGCGGTTTGCAGTTGTAGCCGCGCGAAGGGCGGCGGCTCCCGGGCCCCATTGTTCGAACCGTCCGTCACCGGGATGCTTCCGGATTGTTTCCGGTCGGACATTCCCGTGACCGATTCACGCGGAACCCCGGTGGACCTCCTGCTCCCCGTGGGCCGCCAGCAGTTCCATCAGCTGCTTGCGCATGATCATCCCCGGGCGGTCGGACTCCATCGAGAACTCCACGCCACGGCGCCGGGTGTCCACCAGCGCGTCCGGATCGGTCGACTCGATGATGTGCTTGTCCTCCCGGGTGATCTCGAAATCGAAGTCGACCAGCAGCTGCGCCGGGCAGTCCGCCTCGGTGTCGTTCCGGAACAACCATTGGGTGATCTGGATGTGGCCGTCGTCGATGGGGGCGAGGCTGTTGATGATGATGTGGCGCACGCCGCTCGGGTACTCGATGTCCAGCCGGCGGGCGAACGGGCGGAACCATTCGTTGCGCATGTGGCGGGTGGTCGTCGGGTCCGTCAGGCCGCTCACCTTGTGGAACGCCGGGGGGTTGAGCGCGTCGATCGTCGTCTCGGCGTAGAAGCCGTGGGGCGTTTCCTCGATGAAGTACCGGCTCGGCTTCGGCTGCGCGGCCACCCCGAACGTGTTCTTGTGCACGAACGAGAAGTGCGAGTTGTCGAACGAGTTCTCCATGAAACGCAGCCCGCTCGTGGCCCAGGTCTCGTAGAACTGGAAGATGCAGCGGTACGCCGGGTCGTCGAACTCGGGGATCGGCGGGATGGGCTCGATCGGGTCGTCGAGCGCGACCCACGCGTAGCCGTAGCGGCCCTCGCAGTGGTACGCGGTCGTCTTGTAGTCGCACGGGATGGTCTTTTCCGCCGGGTACTGCGGGATGCGCACGACCTGGCCGGTGCGGTCGTACGTCCAGCCGTGGTAGCCGCACACGACCTTGCCGCCCTCGCACCAGCCCTTCGAGAGCTGGGCGGTGCGGTGGCAGCAGCGGTCCTTCAGCGCGGCGGGTTTGCCGGTTTCGTCGAGGAACAGCACGATCTTCTCGCCGAGCAGCGTGAACGGCTGGGGCCCGTCGGCCAGTTGCGAAAGCGGCATCACGGCGTACCAGAAGCGGCGCAGGATGGGTTGTCGGGTGGTGAGCATCTAGGTTTACCTCGCTTGGTGGAACAGGGGCCGCACGGAGACGGTCGGCCCGACAGCGAGAGCAATCTCCGGCCACGCGGGCGCGTGGTCCTGTGCTTCTACTCTCTCGAAAGATCTTTCCGTCATGCGGTCTCGCGCTGAAGGCGCCGCACGACGGCGGCGGCGCGGGCCAGCCAGGCGGCCATGTCGAAGCCCGGGATCGCCCCGTCGCGCACGACCTCGCGGCCGGCCACCCACACGTGTTTCAGCCGGGGCGAACCGCCAGCCGTGATGGCCGCCGACACCGGGTCGTGGTTGCCCGCGTACCGCGGGTGGTCGAGCGCGTACAGCACCAGGTCGGCCTGCCGGCCCGGCGCGACCTCGCCCACGTCGCCCAGGCCGAACAGCCGCGCGCCGCCGGAGGTGGCCCACTGCACGAGCCGGTCGGTGTCCATCGCACCCGCGCCCTTCGCGGCGCGGTGGATCAGCCATGCGGCGTGCAGTTCGCTGACCATGTCGGCCGCCTCGTTCGACGCGGCCCCGTCGACACCGATGCCCACCAGCGCGCCGGCGTCGTGCAACGCCTGCACGGGCGCGATGCCGCTGCCCAGGCGCCCGTTGCTCTGCGGGCAGTGCGCGATGCCGGTGCGTGTGCTGCCGCACAGCGCGATCTCGCTCGCGTCGAGGTGCACCATGTGGGCGAACGACACGTCGGGCCCGATCCATTCGTGTTCGGCGCACCAGTGCACCGGCCGCATGCGGAAGCGTTCGGCGGCGAAGCGCACGTAGTCGTCCGTCTCCGACAGGTGCGAATGCAGGCCGATGCCCATCGCGCGCGCCGCCCGCGCGAGTTCGCGCAGCTCGTCCGGCGTGGTCGAGTAGAACGGCGTGGTGGGCGCCATCACCACCTTGCGCATGGCCGAGGGCGAGGGGTCGTGGAAACGCTGCACGGTGTCCTGCACGCCGCGCAGCATCGCGTCCAGCGGCTCGTGCGGCAGCGGCTTGTCGTCGGGGCCCGCGAAAGCCCGTGTTTTCGTGGCGCCGCCGCGCAGCAGCACGAAGCGCATGCCGAGCGACCCGGCCGCGGCGAACAGGATCGGCGCCGGGTCGTAGCCGAGCGACGCACCGAACAGGTAGTGGTGGTCGGCCACAGTGGTGCAGCCCGACAGCAGCAGCTCGGCGAGGCCGAGGGTGGCCGCCACCGTCAGCGCCTCCTCGTCGATGTGCGGGCCGTAGGTGTAAGGCACCGCCTCGAGCCACGGCATCAGCGGCGCCGCGAGCCCCGCGGGCACGCCCTTCAGCACGGACTGGAACAGGTGGTGGTGCGTGTTGACGAAGCCGGGCAGCAGCACCGCGCCGCGGGCGTCGACCACGGCCTCGCCGTCCACCGCGCCGAGCGCGGGCCCGACCTCGGTGATCACACCCGACACGACCCGCACGTCGGTCACGCCGGCGCGGGTCAGCGCCCCCTGGATGAGGAAACGGTCCGCCATCTCAACGCTCCTGCTTCGCCATGCTCTCGTGCCACGAGCCCAGCGCCAGCTGCGTCGCCGCCAGCATGCCCCAGAACAGCAGCACGCCGGTGACGCTGATCAGCGCCAGCGCGGCGAAGAGGCGCGGGATGTTGATCTGGAAGCCGGCCTGCAGGATCTGGTACGCGAGGCCCGCGCCCTGCCCGCCCGTGCCGGCGACGAACTCCGCCACCACCGCACCGATCAGCGCGAGGCCGCACGAGATGCGCAGCCCCGCGAACCAGTACGGCAGCGCGCTCGGGATCTGCAGGCGGCGCAGCGTCTGCCAGCGCGAGCTGCGCTGCATGCGGAAGAGCGAGGCGAGCCCCGGCGACACGCTGCGCAGGCCGAGCGTGGTGTTCGCGATGATCGGGAACAGCGCGACGATGGCCGCGCACAGGGTCAGCGCGAGCGTCGTGTCCTGGCACCAGATGATGATCAGCGGCGCCACCGCGGCCACCGGCGTCACCTGCAGCAGCACGGCATACGGGAAGAAGCTGAGTTCGATCCACCGGCTCTGCGCGAAGGCGAACGCGATCAGCGTGCCGGTGACGGTGGCGAGCGCGAAGGCGAGGAAGGTGATCTTCAGCGTCACCCACAGCGAACCGGTGAGCATGCCGAAGTCGGTCACCAGCGTGGCGGCGATGCGCGAAGGCGTCGGCACGAGGAACTCGGGCACGTTCCACGCGCGGCACACGGCCTCCCACGCGCCGAGGAGCACCAGCCCCACGCCCATCGGGATCACCACCTGCAGGAAGCGTTCGGACTGCACCCAGGGGGTGCGGCGGGGCGCGGCGGCGGTCATGGCTGCACCTCGCCTTCCACCTCGAACTGGTCCGGGCCGCTGGCGAGGCTCGCCTGCAGCAGCGCGTCCGACAGGGTGCGGCACACCTCGGCGAACGCGGGCGACGCGCGGAACTGCGCGTCGCGCGGGCCGTCGTGGTCGATCGTGATCTCCTTGAAGACGCGGCCCGGCCGCGCCGCCATCACGACCACGCGCGTCGACAGGAACGCGGCCTCGTAGACCGAGTGCGTGACGAACAGCGCCGTGAGGCCGCGTTCGGCCCACAGCTGGCGCAGGTCGTCGTCGAGCCGGTTGCGGGTGATCTCGTCGAGCGCGCCGAACGGCTCGTCCATCAGCAGCAGGTCGGGTTCGGTGACGAGGGCCCGTGCGATCGACACCCGCATCTGCATGCCCCCCGACAGCTCGCGCGGGAAGTGCCTTGCGTACCGCGACAGCCCCACGCGGGCGAGGGCCGACGCCACGCGGGCATCGCCCTCCGCCCGCGGCACGTGGTGCAGGTCGAGCGGCAGCCGCACGTTCTCGGCGACCCGCGCCCACGGCATCAGCGTCGCCTCCTGGAACACGAAGGCGAGGCGCTTGCCGGGTTCGTCCAGCGTCTCGGCCCCGCCGCGCCACCAGCGCAGGCGGCCGTCGGTCGGGGTCAGCAGACCGGCCACGAGCTTGAGCAGCGTGCTCTTGCCGCAGCCCGACGGGCCGATCAGCGAGACGAACTCGCCGGGCATCAGCGTGAAGTCGGTGGGTGCGAGGGCCTGCGTGCCGTTGCCATAGGTCTTGTGGGCCGAGAGGGCCTCGACCACCGGCACGGCGTGGTTGCGGTTCGGTGCGAGCATCGGTGTCTCCCGAGGGTCAGTTCGGCATCACCTTGAGGCCCGACACCACGTCGAGCGTGAAGGCGTTCTTCCACGGCGTCTCGGGCTTGAGCAGGCCTTCCTTCACGAGGTACTCGTAGCTGCGCTTCCAGCGCGCCTCGGTCATCGTGCCCACGCCCATGGTCGCGGCGTCGCCACCGTCGAGCACCTTGAGCTTCTTCATCTGCTCGATGCCGAACGCGATCTGCTCGTCGCTCATGTTCGGGTTGTCCTTCTTGATCAGCGCGTTGGCTGGCGCCGGGTCCTTGAAGTAGCTGACCCAGCCTTCCATCGTCGCGCGCACGAAGCGCTTGACCACGTCGGGCTTGGTCTTCAGGTACGTGGTGGTGGTGACGAGCGTCGTGCCGTATGGCGGGTAGCCGTCGTCGGCGAAGAGGAAGAAGTTGTAGGGCAGGCCCTTTTTCATCGCCTGGAACGGTTCGGACGACGGGTAGGCCTGCTGCGCCGTCTTCGGGTCCGCGAAGAACGGCTGCAGGTTGAAGGTGTACGGCTTGGCCTGTTCCTCGGTGTAGTCGTACTTCGCCTTGAGCCACGGCCACCAGCTGGCGCGGCCCGACGAGGCCACGAGGATCGTTCGGCCCTTCAGGTCGGCGAGCGACTTGACGTCGTCGTGGGTCAGCATGCCCTGCAGGTCCTTCTGGAAGCTGGTGGCCACGGTGACCACCGGCAGGCCCTTCTCGACGCCGCTCAGCACCTGGAAGTCGTAGCCCATGATCAGGTCGGCCTGGCCGGCAGTCAGCAACTGCATGCCGTTGACCTGCGGGCCGCCCATCTTGAGCGTCACGTCGAGCCCGGCCTTCTTGTAGAGGCCGGTGGCCACGGCCTGGTAGAAGCCGCCGTGTTCGGCCTGGGCGTACCAGCTGGTCAGGAACGTGACCTTCTCCTGCGCGTGGGCCGGTGCGGCGAGCAGCGTGGCGGCGGCGATCGCGAGGGCGCCGCCGACCCGGCGCAACAGGGTCGAGCAGGGAGGGCAGGAGAAGGGGGAAGCAGCGGAGTTTCCGAAAGCAGTCATGCGAGCCTCGTCAGCGGAATTGCGGATCAAGACCCACCACGGCTGCCGGACCGACACGTCACCTGTCGCACCCGACATCCGGCAGCCTGCGGCGGGCACCGTCGTCGGGAGCAATTTCCTGCCGCCCCTGGCGGGACGGTTGAACGCTTCTACTCCTGGGCGATCCGTCAGCAACCCTCATGCCAAGGGCGTCGCACCGGTCTGGGGCGCGTGCCAGCGCAGCGCGATCGACACGCCCCGCCCGCCGAGGCCGTCGCCCACCTCGATGCGTGCACCGAGCCGGCGCGCGGCCGACGCCACGATCGCGAGGCCCAGCCCGGACCCGCTGGCACGCGCGCCCTCCCCGCGATGGAACCGCTCGAACACCCGCGCCCGTTCGGTGGGCGCGATGCCGGGCCCGTCGTCGCGCACCGCGAGGTGCAGCCCCGCGGGGTCGCACGACAGCGCCACCTCCACGCGCCCGCCGGGTTGCCCGTAACGCACCGCATTGCCCACGAGGTTGTCGAGTACGGATTCCAGCGCCTCGGGCGCACACGACAGCACGTGGTGGTCGGGCCCCGCATAGGCGAGCTCGATGCCCGACACGTCCGCGGCCGGCGCCAACGCCGCGAGCGTGTCCCGCACCACGTCGGCCACGTCGACGGGCGCGGGCGCCACCGGCCGCCCGGCCTCCAGGCGCGCGAGCGCGAGCAACTGGCCCACGAGCCGGTTCGCCCGCGCCAGGCCCTGGCGCAAGCACGAGGCCGCCGCGTCGCGGTCCTCCGGCGCGCGGGACTGGATCAGCGTGTCGCACTGCACGCTCACCACGGCGAGCGGCGTGCGCAACTCGTGCGCTGCGTCGGCGAGGAAGGCACGCTCGCGGTCGAGCAGGCCTTGCAACCGCGCGAGCGTGGCGTTGAGTTCGGTGACGACCGGCGCCAGCTCGCGGTACTCGGCCGGCACCGCGAGTGGCCGCAGGTCCGACGGAGAGCGATCGGCGATTTCCCGCGAGAGCCGCCGCAGCGGCCGCAAGCCCGTGTGCACCGCGAGCCACACCGGCAGCAGCAGCAGCGGCACGCCCACCAGCAACGGCCGCAGGCCGTCGCCGCTGAACATCACCGCGTCGAAGGTGTGTTCCCGGCTCGCGATCGACTGCGTCACGTCGACACGGTATGCGCGGTCGGGGGTCCATCGGCGCAGCAAGCGGTGGGCGCGGCCGTCGAGGCCGATGTCGGTGAAACCGTCGGGCGCCGCGGGATCGGCATCGACATCGGGCGCCTCGTCACCGCGGGCGACCCGCCCTCCCCGCGCATCGGTCACCCGGAACGCGAGGAAACCCGCCGGAAAGCCGTCGAGCCGGTGTCGGCGTCGATCGACGCGGCGAGGCCCGCGAGCCCGGCCGGTTCGCCCGTCGACAGCACCCGCACCGCCCCGTCGGACAAGGTCAGCATCTCGCGGTCGAACGACCCCGACTCCGACGCATACACCCCGGCCCGGCCCACGGCGTACACCGCGAGCCACACGCCCGCGCAGGCGAACAGCACGGCCAGCACGAGCCGGCGGGCGATCGAGGGTTCATGCCACGCGCGCCACATCGCGCTCATTCCCCGAGGCCGTAGCCGACGCCCCGCACCGTGCGGATGCAGTCGTCGCCGAGCTTGCGACGCAGGTTGTGGATGTGCCACTCGAGCGCGCTCAGTTCGAGCGGCTCGCCGAGGGGCGCGAGCGCCCGCGTGAGCCGGTGTTTCGCCACCGCCTCGCCCGGGTGCCGCGCGATTTCCGCGACGATGAGGAATTCCTTCGGCGACAGCGGCACCACGAAACCGTCCGCCCGCACCTCTCGTCGCCGTGTGTCGACGTGCAGGCGCCCCACCGACCAGACCGCCGAGGCTTGGCCTGCCGCGCGGCGCGTCACCGCCCGCACGCGGGACGCGACTTCCTCGGGCGCCGCCGGCTTGGTCACGTAGTCGTCGGCCCCCGCGTCGAGCCCGTCCACGCGCGAGGCCACGTCGTCGCGCGCGGTCAGCACGATCACCGGCAACGCGAAACCCTCGCGCCGCCACGCCCGCAGCAGGGACAGGCCGTCGCCGTCGGACAGCCCGAGGTCGAGCAGCACGCAGGCGTAGGGCAGGGTGTCGCGCTCGTCGGTCAGCGCCCGCGCGGCGCGCACGCCGCGCACCCATTCGCTGGTGAGGCCGTGGCCGGCCAGCGCGCGTTGCAGGTCGGCGCCGAGGTCGAGGTCGTCTTCGATGAGCAGCAGGTGCATGGCCGGGGTCGGTGAGTCGATCCGGCGCGCAGCTTACGCCCACCGCCCTGGGGATTTCCAAAGGTTCGCGGGCCCACAGTCCGCCTCGTTCCAACCGCCCTCGTCGAACCATGAACCCCAACCGATGCCACGCGGCCGTGACCCTGCAGTCGACGGCCTGCGCGATCTACCTCGCCCTCGCGGCCCCCGCCCCGTGGCCGCGCAACCCACCGAACAGTCGCAGGACGCCCCCCTCGGCTTCAGCGGCACCGTCGGCGCCGCCGTGCTGGGCCTGCCGGCCTACGAAGGCGGGAGGCGCCACCGGGCCGTCGTCGCGCCCGACCTCACGCTGATCTACCGCAGCGCCCGCGCGGGCGCGGTGGAATTCGGGCCCAAGGGGCTCGTGTGGCGCGCCATCGAGCGCGACGGCTGGACCCTCGCGCTGGTGGGTTCGATCGACCTCGGGCGCAAGGACCGCGACACGTCCCTCACCGACCCGACACCCCGCGACGACCGCCTGCGCGGCCTGGGCACGCTCGGTTCCGCGACCGAGGCCGGCGTGATGGCGGGCTGGGGCCCCGTCTACGCGACCTGGCGGCGGGCGCTCGGCGACCGGGGCCACGCGGGCACGCAGGCCGAGCTCGTGTTCGACGGCACGATGGACGTGTCCGACCAGGTCGACGTGCGCGTGTACGTCAACGCGCTGTGGACCGACGCGCGGGGCATGCAGGCCTACTTCGGGGTGACGCCGGCGCAGTCCGTCGCATCCGGGTTCGCGGTCTACACGCCGGGCGGCGGCCTGCGCCGTGTCGACGCGGGCGTGGGCGCGGAGTACCGCTTTGCTGTTGTGGCCGGTGGTGGCGGGGCAACGAGCCGGGGACGAGACCTGATTTCGGCGGGAAAACGAGCGCTGCCTAGACAGGAAACCAACCCTGAAGCGTCGTACGCATGCTGTTGAAGGACTGGTCGCTACAGCGTTGCAAACTAATTCGGCCCGTGATTTTCTCGTAGAGCGCGGAAGAACGCGGTTGACGATGAATTGGGACCAATGCCTCCAGCGCCTCTTTAGGACGCAATGGCTTTCCGGATTGGGAAAATTCGAAGCCTTTGGCCATGAGCCAGTCTCGAATGCCTTGTTCTAACGGCCATTTGAGAACATCTCTGAGCACTGCTTCCGCTCCCCACAGCCATGCATCAACCTCTGGCTCAATGACAACGGTTCTGGCATTTTCGTCCCATAGAGAACTAAGCCGCTCATCCAACTGAGACTGCAGATCCACGGCTGTCGCAACACCTTCCGCCCCGCAGCCCTCGAAATCGAAAACCAAGAGAGCATGGGAGAATCGCGCTCTCTCTCGAGCGAGAACCTCTACGCCTGATGACCTCGCGCCCCCATCTCGACCAACATGCGTTCGAAACTCAAACGAAAGAGGCCTAATACCAAGTGCTTGCGGCCGAGAAAGCACTCCTTGAAGAGCGTACTGGGCATTCTTGTCAGCGACGAGAATAACTAAGTCTTTCACCGCGCGTCTCAACTGAGAATGCCAGATGCAAACAAAACACCCAAACTAGGTTGCCCGTTCCGCCACTCTTGCAACGCAGGATGCCGATCTCCCGAGACTACGTCTGTGGCTCCTGTCGGATCTTTGGCAAAACAAAGCACTTGTTTTGCATCAAGAAGATTTAGCGCAACTGGGCTATGCGTTGCGATGAGCACCTGCCCACTATAGATTGACGAAAGGGATTGAATTACCGTCTCTATTGCCCGCGGATGAATGCCGTTTTCCGGCTCTTCAATAAGGAACACATCGTCCAAGTCATTCAAATACGCCGGAATAGTGAGAGCCAAGAGCCGGAGCGTTCCATCGGACGCTAGCCATGACGGCACTTCGGCGCCATTGGCATATCGAATGACTAAATATCTATGTCGGTCTTCCTCCCGCTCAATCGTGTCGATATCAACTACATCTTCCAGTGCGGTGCGAACGTGATCCAACCATGCTGAAAAGCGTTCAGCATCCTTTCGTAGCTCCGCGATAACCCATGGCAAATTAGATCCATCAGTTTGGAACCTTAAACCCAATCCTGGAGGACTCGGCTGGCGAATAATTTGGCTATTAAGTACAACGTTTTGCACTCCGGACTCGAGCAAATTGCGAAACCAAGTACTTACCGGAAAACTTTTCTCGTCAGCGGGGATGTTCGCCAGGGCAGACTTTGTTCGCCCCAATTTAAACGACGGAGTATAAGTTGCAGCCCCTTCCGGATAGTAATTGTCATTACCACTCGGAACCTTCTTTAACGCAACTTTAAAACCCTTTTTGGACTGCCCCATTAAACTAGGAGAGTCAATTGCGCTCAGCGGAAAGAGCGTGCGTTGAGTCAACACTGGCAATGTTGCTGATGTACGCAACCAAAGTGTTTCGTGGTTTAGTCCGAGCTCATTTGTGTCATGGTCCATCCCAATTTCGAGCTCGTAACGAACGAGATCGTATTGGGTTCGCTCGACAGACATCCGCTGCCGGACAGCCGCAGGGATCGGAGCCTCCACTGCTAGTTGAAACGCGTTCGAAGTCCCAGGGCCTTGCCAGATTAGCTTCTGAAAACTGCTACTGCGAGCAAGCACTGCCTCTCGCACATCGCCTCTTCGTCTGATCAAATCGCTTATCAGACCGATAACATCAAGGAAGGTAGTCTTCCCACTAGCATTTGGACCGACCAACGCTTGCATCGCGCCCAAAGGCTGGTCGATGGCCTTGAGACTTCGGAAGTGTCGTGTCTGAATGCGGGAGAACATGGCGCAAGTGTCTCTGATTTTCTTGCGCTTTATCGCTGCGTTGTCGCAACGGGTGTTTCGGCTCCCCTCTTGCAAGGGGAGCCGAGATCAACTTAGGCCGCGTCGATCGCGACGCCGGCCTTCTCGGCCTGCTTGTCGGCGTGGTAGCTCGACCGCACCATCGCGCCGATGGCGGCCTGCGTGAAGCCCATCTTCTTCGCCTCTTCCTCGAACATCTTGAAGGTGTCGGGGTGGACGTAGCGGCGCACCGGCAGGTGGTGGCCGCTCGGGGCGAGGTACTGGCCGATGGTGAGCATGTCGATGTCGTGCTCGCGCATGTCGCGCATCACCTGCAGGATCTCTTCGTCGGTCTCGCCCAGGCCCACCATGATGCCGCTCTTGGTGGGCACGTGCGGGGCGAATTCCTTGAAGCGCTTGAGCAGGTTCAGCGAGTAGGCGTAGTCGGAGCCCGGGCGCGCTTCCTTGTAGAGGCGCGGCGCCGTCTCGAGGTTGTGGTTCATCACGTCGGGCGGCGCGGCCTTCAGGATTTCCAGCGCGCGGTCCATGCGGCCGCGGAAGTCGGGCGTGAGGATCTCGATGCGCGTGCGCGGCGACAGCTCGCGCACCTGGCGGATGCATTCGACGAAGTGGCCCGCGCCACCGTCGCGCAGGTCGTCGCGGTCGACGCTCGTGATCACCACGTAGTTGAGCTTCAGCGCCGCGATGGTCTTCGCGAGGTTGGCCGGCTCGTTGACGTCGAGCGGGTCGGGACGGCCGTGGCCCACGTCGCAGAACGGGCAGCGGCGCGTGCACTTGTCGCCCATGATCATGAACGTGGCGGTGCCGCCGCCGAAACATTCACCGATGTTCGGGCACGACGCTTCCTCGCACACGGTGTGCAGGTTGTGCTCGCGCAGGATCTTCTTGATCTCGTAGAAGCGGGTGCTGGGCGAACCGGCCTTCACGCGGATCCAGTCGGGCTTCTTCAGCTGCTCGGCCGGCACGATCTTGATGGGGATGCGTGCGGTCTTGGCCTGGGCCTTCTGCTTGGCAGTGGCGTCGTAGGCGGGGGGCGGGGTCAGCGTGGAATCGGTCGACATCGGTGAAGCTTCGAGATGGAGCCGGTCAGCTCAGGTGAGACACCAAGCGGTCGCCCAGTCGTTTTGCAACGGTCGCCCAGTCGGTGCGGACGCCCAGTGTAGCCAAATCGACCGTCCGCAGCCCGGCATAACCGCAGGGGTTGATCCAGTCGAAGGGCTTCAGGTCCATGTCCACGTTGAGCGCCACGCCGTGGTACGTGCAGTGCCGGCTGACCTTGATGCCCAGCGCGGCCACCTTGCCGAGGCCGGCGAACGGGTCCGGGCGCGGGCCGGTCAACGCCGCGTGGCCGCCCGGGTCGGCCAGGTTCACGTAGATGCCGGGCGCACCCGCCACGCGGTGGCCGGTGATGTCGAAGGATTCGAGCGTCTTGAGCACCGCGTGTTCCAGCCGGTAGACATATTCCTTGACGTAGATGTCGAGCCGGCGCAGGTCGATCAGCGGGTAAGCGACCACTTGCCCGGGCCCGTGGTGGGTCACCTGGCCGCCGCGGTTGGTGGCCACCACCGGGATGCCGTGGGGGTCGAGCACGTGGTCGGCCTTCCCGGCGACACCCTGGGTGTAGACCTGCGGGTGCTCGCACAACCAGATTTCGTCGGGCGAATCGGCGGTGCGGGTCTCGGTGTAGGCGCGCATCGCCTCGACGGTGGGCGCGTAGTCGACGCGGCCGAGGACGCGGAGGACGGGGGGCTGGGACATGCCCCTGATTGTCTCTCGCCCGCCCGCATCCGGACGCGGGCCCGGCGCGTATGCGATCGGTGCCGGCCCGTCCGGTCCGGTCAAGCACCCAGCCAGGAGTTCAACCATGACACCAGTCCTTTCCAGGGCGGCACCGCTCTGGGCCGCCGCGGCCTTGACGGTCTGCGGGTTCGCTCACGCGTCGAGCCACCGCGAGGCGCCGTTCATCACCACCTCCCCCAAGGTCGACGCCAGCGACTTCTACATGTTCCGCAGCTACGAGGCCGAGCGCGCCGGCTACGTCACGCTGATCGCGAACTACCAGCCGCTGCAGGATGCCTACGGCGGGCCGAACTACTTCGCGATGGACCCGAACGCGCTGTACGAGATCCACGTCGACAACAACGGCGACGGCCAGGAGGACATCACCTTCCAGTTCCGCTTCAAGAACACGCTGGCGAACGTGGCGCTGCCGGTGGGCGACCGCAGCGTGGCGATCCCCCTGGTGCAGGCCGGGGCCGTCGCCAACGTCAAGGATGCCAACCTGAACCTGGCCGAGACCTACACCGTCACGGTGGTTCGGGGCGACCGCCGCAAGGGCACCGTGGCCACGCTCGCGAACGTGGCCACCGGCGCGACGACCTTCGACAAGCCGGTCGACAACATCGGCCGCAAGACCATCGCCGACTACCCCGCCTACGCCGCCAAACACGTCTACGCCGTCAACATCCCCGGGTGCGGCACACCGGGCAAGGTGTTCGCCGGCCAGCGCAAGGACCCGTTCGCGGTCAACCTGGGCACCATCTTCGACCTCGTCAACGCGCCGGTCTCGGTGATCACGAACCCCGCGCAGATCGGCGCCGCGCCGAACACGCTCGACGACAAGAACGTCACCACCCTCGCGCTCGAGGTACCCATCGCCTGCCTCGTCGCGAACGGCGAACCCGTGATCGGCGGCTGGACCACGGCGAGCCTGCGCCAGGCGCGCCTGCTCGACCCGACGCCGAAGGCTGGCCACCAGACGACCGAGAAGGCCGGCGGGGCGTGGACCCAGGTGTCCCGGCTCGGCATGCCGCTCGTCAACGAGGTGGTGATCGGACTCAAGGACAAGGACCGCTTCAACGGGTCCCGCCCGAAGGACGACGGCCAGTTCGCCACGTACGTGACGAACCCGAGCCTGCCGAAGCTGCTCGAGATCGCGCTCGCGCTGCCGAACACCGCGCCCACGAACTACCCGCGCAACGACCTCGTCACCACGTTCCTGACCGGCATCAAGGGGGTCAACCAGCCGGGCCACGTCGTGGCGTCGGAGATGCTGCGGCTGAACACGGCCATCGCCCCGGTCGCCTTCGCGCAGCAGAACCGCCTCGGCATCGTGGGCAACCTGCTCGCCGGGGGCACCGACAACGCGGGTTATCCGAACGGCCGGCGCCCGAAGGACGACGTGGTCGACATCTCGCTCGTCGCGGTGATGGGTGGCCTGTGCATGGCCAACGGCGACACCGACGCGCTCGGGTTCGGCCCCGCCTGCAAGCCCTCGGCCGTGCCGCTCAAGGAAACGGCGTTCAAGCTGCACGACGCGGTCGACCAGGCCGTGGTGCCGCTGCTCGCAGGTTTCCCGTACCTCGCCACGCCCGTCGGCGGCACGCCTTGAGGAGCACGACATGACCAAGCTCCTGATCCCGCTGGCCACCGGCCTGCTGCTCGCCGCCTGCGGCGGTGATGGCGACACGCCGGCCGTGGCCACCGACGTGCCGGCCACCGCGGCGCAATCGTCCGACAGCTACGTGGCCTACACGCTCGCGCTGGCGAAGTCGGCGGGCGACGAGACGTCCGAGGCCCTCGGCCTCGCGGCGGTCGACCCCCCGCCGACCAGCGAAACCGACGAGCCCGTCGACTTCGACTGACCGGCCCCGCCCGCGGGTGCGGTCCACCGCGCCCGCGGGCTCCTCGAACCTGCCTGGAGCCCGCCATGAAAGGCCTCTGGTTGCTCGCCTGCGTTTGCACCCTCGCGTCCGCGGCACCGTTCGTGCCGACCGATGCCGACGAGGTGGTCGAACGCCTGCCGTCCCGGCTCGTGGCGCCCGCCGAACGCGAGGGGCAACGGGCCTTGCAGCGGCGCCGCGCCGCGGGCCCGAACGCACTCCCGGTCGCGCTGCAGGCGGCGCGCGGCGCGCTCGACCGCGCGCGCCGCTTCGGCGACCCCCGTGAACTGGGGCAGGCCCAGGCCGCGCTCGCCCCGTGGTGGTCCCTGGCCGACCCGCCGCCGGCCGTGCGGCTGCTGCGGGCCACGGTCCTGCAGAGCCAGCACCGGTTCGACGACGCACTGCGCGACCTCGACGTGCTGGCCACCGGCGCCCCGCTCGAACTGCGCGCCCAGGCCATGCTGACCCGCACCGAGGTGCTGCAGGTCATGGGCCGATGGGCAGAGGCCCAGGCCTCGTGCGACCTGCTGGGCCAACCCGCCTTCGCCACGCTCGGCGCCGCGGTGGTGACCAGCGCCCGCGTCTGCCGTGCCGAACTCGCGAGCCTGCGCGGGTCCACCGCGGCCGCGGCGGCCGACCTCGCCACGCTGTCGCGGCAGGCGCCGGACGCCGGCCTGCGCCGCTGGGTCGACCTCGTGCGCGCGGAGCTCGCCGAACGGTCCGGCGACCCGCACGCCGGCGACCGCTACCGCGAGGCGCTGGGCGACACGCCGGACCTTTACACGCTGGCCGCGCTTTCCGACTGGCTGTTGGCCCGCGACCGCCCCGCCGACGTGCTGCCGCTGCTCGCGAACCGGGAAGACGCCGACGCCCTGCTGCTGCGCCTGGCCATCGCCCGCCGTCGCACGGGAGACCCCGCGGCCGCGGCCACCGCCCGCCTGCTGGCCGACCGGTTCGAGGCCACCGCGCTGCGCCAGGACACGACCCACCGCCGCGAGCAGGCGCGCTTCGAACTCGACGTGCGCGGCGATGCCACGGCCGCCCTGCCCCACGCCCTGGCGAACTGGCAGGTGCAGAAGGAACCGGCGGATGCGCTGCTGCTCGTGCGCGCCGCCGCGGCCGCACACCAGCCCGATGCCGCCGCCCCGGTGTGGCGGTTCGTGCAGGCCCAGGGGTACGTGGACGTGCGGCTCGCCGCGGCCCGCGACGGGGGCCGGCCATGATCGCCCGCGCGCTGCTGCTCGCGATCACGCTGTGCGCCCCGGGTTTCGCCTGGGCACACAAGGCCAGCGACGCCTATCTGACGCTGACCACCGACGGCAGCCCGGCCGTGATCCAGCGCCTCGACGTCGCGTTGCGCGACCTCGACCGCGACCTCGTGCTCGACCACGACAACGACGGCCAGCTGCAATGGCGCGAGGTGCTCACCCGCTGGCCCGACATCGACCGCTTCACGAGCCAGGGACTGACGCTGTCCGCCGACGGCACCGCGTGTGTCGCCGGCCCGGCCGGCGCCCCCGCCCTCGACACCCACAGCGACGGCCGCTACGCCGTCGTGACCCGCACCTGGCGCTGCGCCGGCCCGGTGCGCCAGCTCGACGTCGACTACCGCCTGTTCGCCGACAGCGACCCCACGCACCGCGGCATCGCGCGCTGGCAGGACGGCCCGCGCGGCGGCACCGCCGTGCTGGTGCCCGGCAGCGGTCCGCGGGTGCTCGTCGACGGCGGCGACACGCCGCCCGCCGGGTTCGCCTCGCTGTTCCGCGAGGGCATCCACCACATCCTGATCGGCACCGACCACGTGCTGTTCCTGCTGACGCTGCTGCTGCCGGCGGTGCTGGTGCGCACGCCGCCCGGCTGGGCCGGCGCCCGCGCGTGGCGACCGGTGCTGGCTGAGGTCGTGCAGGTGGTCACCGCCTTCACCGTGGCACACTCGATCACGCTGGGCCTCGCCGTGTTCGGCGTGGTGGACCCGCCGTCGCGCTGGGTCGAATCACTGATCGCCGCGAGCGTCGTGCTGGCGGCCGTGAACAACCTCGTCCCGGTCGTGCGGCACGGCCGCTGGAAACTCACGTTCGTCTTCGGGCTGGTGCACGGCTTCGGCTTCGCCGGCGCGCTGAAGGCCCTGGGCCTGGCCGACGGGTCGCTCGCCACGTCGCTGCTCGCCTTCAACCTCGGCGTCGAGACCGGTCAGCTCGCGATCGTCGCCGTGTTCCTGCCGATCGCCTGGGCCTGCCGCGACACCGTCGTTTATCGTCGGCGCCTGCTGCCCGTCGCCTCCCTGTCGATCGCGCTGCTGGCCGCCGTGTGGCTGGCCGAACGCGCGTTCGACGTTTCCCTGATGCCCGCCTGAGGTCCCCCGATGAACTCGCTCGCCTTCCTGATGCTGCTGGCCACCGGCGCCGCCGCGGCCGAACCCGAGACCGCCCTCGACGCCGTGCGGGTGCTGGGCCACTACGACAACGGCGTGGGCACGTCGAACGCCGCCAGCGAAGGCCGGGTGACCGCCCGGCTGATCGCGAACCGCCCCGCGCTGCGGCCGGCCGAAGTGCTCGAGTTCGTGCCCGGCATGATCGTCACGCAGCACTCCGGCGACGGCAAGGCGAACCAGTATTTCCTGCGCGGCTTCAACCTCGACCACGGCACCGACTTCGCCACCTTCGTCGACGGCATGCCCGTCAACATGGTCAGCCACGCCCACGGCCAGGGCTACAGCGACCTGAACTTCCTGATCCCGGAACTGGTGGACCGCATCGACTACCGCAAGGGCCCGTACGCCGCGGCCGACGGCGACTTCGGCTCCGCCGGGTCGGCCCGCCTCCACCTCGCCGACACCCTCCCGAAGGGCCTCGCGCAGGTGACGCTCGGCCAGCGCGGCTACCGGCGCGGCCTGCTCGCCGACACCGTGGCGTTCGGACCCGGCACGCTGCTCGGCGCGCTGGAGCTGCAGTCGAACGACGGCCCGTGGGACAAGCCCGAGCACCTGCGCAAGGTCAACGGCTGGTTGCGGTACGCCGACCGCGATGGCGACGGCACCCGCAGCCTCACGCTGATGGCCTACAACGCGCGCTGGAATGCCACCGACCAGATCCCGGCCGACCTCGTCGACAGCGGCGCCCTCGGGCGCTACGCATCGCTCGACCCGTCCGACGGTGGCCGCACCCAGCGCGTGAGCCTGTCGGGCGAGGCCACGCGGCGCGCGGCCGACGGCGCGTGGCGCTTCAGCGCCTATGCGATCCAGTCCCGCCTGAGCCTGTATTCCAACTTCACGTACTTCCTCGACGACCCGGTCCGTGGCGACCAGTTCGAGCAGTCGGAACGCCGCCGCGTGGTGGGGGGCGAGGCGAGCCGCCGGTGGGACCTCGACCTCGGCGGCCGCGAACAGCAGTTCACGCTGGGCCTGCAGGCCCGCCACGACCGCCTGTTGCCGGTGGGGCTGTACGCGACGGCCGGCCGCACGCGGCTCGGCGCGGGCGGCGACCGCGAGGACACGGTGTCCCAGAGCCAGCTGGGGCTGTTCGGGGAATGGGGCGCGACCTGGACGCCGTGGCTGCGCAGCGTCGCGGGCCTGCGGGCCGACACCGCGCGCTTCCACGTCGACGCTGCCCGCGCGTCGGACCACCTCGTGTCGCCGAAGCTGTCCTTCGTGTTCGGCCCGTGGGCGTCGACCGAACTGTTCGCCAACTGGGGCGAAGGCTTCCACAGCAACGACGCCCGCGGCACCACCGACCCGGTGTCGCCCGTGCCAGGCCTCGTGAAGAGCCGGGGCGGCGAACTGGGGCTGCGCACGGAGGTCATCCCCGGGCTGCAGAGTTCGCTGGCGCTGTGGCAGCTGGACCTCGCGTCCGAGCTGGTCTACATCGGCGACGCCGGCACCACCGAGCCGAGCCGTGCCAGCCGGCGCACGGGCATCGAATGGAACAACCACTGGCAGCTCGACGGCTGGCTGGGTCGCGCGGCGGCAGGCTGGCTCGCGGACGTCGACGTGGCGGTCTCGAAGTCCCGCTACCGCACCGACCCCGACGGGGAAGGCGCCCGTGTGCCCGGCGCGGTGGGGCGCGTGGTCTCGGCGGGCCTCACCTGGGCCGATCCGGCGTCGCCGTGGTCGGCCCAGTTCCAGGTGCGCCACTTCGGGCCCCGCGACCTGACCTCGGACGGCACGCAGCGCAGCCGCGCCACGACGCTGGCGTACCTGCGCGGCGGCTGGCGGGTCGACCCACGCACCACGGTGCACCTGGACGTCTTCAACCTGTTCGACCGACCGGCGAGCGACATCGACTACTTCTACGAATCGGCCCCGCCGAACGCCGCCGCGGGCGAGCGCCGGCACTTCCATCCGGTGGAGCCCCGCACGGTGCGTCTGACGCTGGCCATGCAGTTGCGCTGAACGCGGGGCCGCGGTCAGCGCGGCTGGAACATGATGAGCCCCATGCCGGCGAGCGCCACGGCGACGCCGGCGGCGTCCCATGCCGTGGGGCGCACGCCGTCCACGGCCCAGAGCCACACGATCGCCACGCCGATGTAGACGCCACCGTAGGCCGCGTACACGCGGCCGGCGGCGGTCTCGTGCAGCGTGAGCAGCCAGGCGAACAGCGCGAGGCTCGCCGCGGCGGGCAGCAGCAGCCAGACGGAGCGGCCCTGCTTGAGCCAGAGCCAGGGGAGGTAGCAGCCGACGATTTCCGCGAGCGCGGTGGCCACGTACAGCAGGAAGGTCTTCATGCCGGCGATTGTCGCCGGCATGAAGACGCGGTCACAGCACCGTGCGGACCAGCGGGTGCGTGGTGAGCGTGCGGTACAGCTCGTCGAGCTGCTCGCGGCTGGTGGCGGTGACCGTGATGGTCACGCCCAGGTACTTGTTGCCCGAACTCGCGCGCAGTTCCACCGTGGTGGGGTCGAACGTGGGGTCGAACCGTTCGGCGATCTGCGTGATGGCGTGCACGTAGCCGTCCACGTTCAGGCCCATCACCTTGATGGGGAACTTCGACGGATACTCGATGAGCGATTGCTCGGGCGGAATGTCTTGCATCGGGAAACTCATCCGGGACAGATGGGGACCGCGGCCCCGGGTTCAAGATCAGATGGACTGGGTGCGCTTGGCGCGCTGGTACGCCTCGTACAGCCGCGCGTACACCGGGCCCGGCTTGCCGCGCATGGCGCCGTGCCCCACCAGTTCCCCGTCGATGCGGGTGACCGGCAGCACTTCCTTGCTGGTGGAGCTCAGGATCACCTCGTCGGCGGCCCGCACCTCGGCCTCGGACAGCGGGCGCAGGTTGTAGGCGATGCCTTCCTCCTCGCACAGTTCGCGCAGCACCTCGTAGCGGATGCCCTCGAGCACGTGTTCGCTCTTCGGGGCACCCAGCAGGGCGCCCTCGGAGGCGATCCAGACGTTGCTGCTGGACGCCTCGGTCAGCACGCCGTTGCGGAACAAGATGGTCTCGACGGCGCCGTGGTCGGCCGACATCTGCCGCGCCAGCACGTTGCCCAGCAGCGAGGTGGTCTTCAGGTCGCCGCGTTCCCAGCGGAAGTCACGGGCGGTGACGCAGGCCACGCCCTGGTGCCGCTGCTCGGCGGTGGCCGAGCGCGTGGGGGTGGTCATCATGAACACGGTGGGGGTCAGGTCCGGCAGCATGGTGTGCTCGCGCGGGGCGACACCCCGGGTGACCTGCAGGTACAGCAGCTGGTCTTCCGCGGGGTCGGCCTCGATGACCCGGCGGCTCGCGGCCAGCCATTCGGCGGACGACAGCGGGTTCGTGATGCGGATCTTCGCGAGGTTGCGCGAGAGCCGCGCCATGTGGTCGTCGAACCGGAAGATGCGCCGGCCGTAGACCGGCATCACCTCGTAGATGCCGTCGCCGAAGAGGAAGCCGCGGTCCATCACGGAGACCTTCATCTCGCGCAGGGCCCCGAACTCGCCGTTCAGGTAACACAGGCTGTCAGGAATCTCGGGCATGCGGCCTCCGTGGGACGGGCTGGTGCTTCAGGTTACTTGATCCAGAGGCGCAGCGCATCCCAAGCCCGCCCCAGGATGCCGGCTTCCTCGACCCCCTCGAGCACGACCAGCGGCCGTTCGGCCACCTTCGCGCCGCTGGCGGTGGTGACACGCACCATGCCGACCTTCTGGCCCTTCTGCAGCGGGGCCACCAGCGGATCGGTGCGCTCGACCTTGGTCTGCAGCTTGGCGCCCTCGCCCTTCGGCACGCTGACGAACACCGCGCCGGTGGCGCCGAGCTTGGCCTCGTTGGACTTGCCCTTCCACACCGGCACGGTGGAGATGGCGCGTTCGGCCTCGAACAGGCGGACGGTGTCGAAGGCCTGGAAGCCCCAGTTCAGCAGCTTCTGGCTTTCGTTGGCGCGGGCGTCCATGGACGCGGTGTTCAGCACCACGCTCAGCAGGCGGCGCTTGCCGCCGGCCGCGCCGGTGGCGCCGAGGTTCGGGAAGTCGCGCTGGGCGGACGCCACGAGGCAGTAGCCGGCGGCGGAGGTGTAACCCGTCTTCATGCCGTCGACGCTCGGGTCGCGCAGCAGCAGCGCGTTGCGGTTGTTCTGGTTCGACACCGGCGCGTTCTCGTAGCGGTACGTGCGGGTCGAGTAGATCGGGTAGTACTCGGGGAAGTCGGTGATGATGCGCGACGCGATCACGGCCATGTCGCGCGCCGTGCTCTGGTGGCCCGACTCGGTGAGGCCGGTGGCGTTCTTGAACGACGTGTTCTTCAGGCCGAAGGCCTGGGCCTGGCGGTTCATCATGCCGACGAACTGGTCGACCGTGCCGGCCACGCCCTCGGCGAGCACCACCGACGCGTCGTTGCCGGAGTTGACGATCATGCCGCGCAGCAGGTCGGAGACCTTCGGCGTCATGCGCGGCTCGATGAACATCAGCGAACCGCCGCCCTTGCGCTCTTCCCACGCGCGCAGCGACACCGGCAGCGTCTGCTCGAGCGTCAGCTTGTGCTCGCGCAGGGCCATGAACACCACGTAGGCGGTCATCAGCTTCGTGAGCGAGGCCGGGTCGGACGGCGCGTCGGCCTCGCGCTCGGCGAGCGTCTGCCCGGTGGTGAGGTCGAGCAGGATGTAGCTCTTGGCGGCCACCTCGGGCGGCGACGGCATCTGCGCGAAGGCGGAGGCGGCGGAGAGGCACAGTCCGAGGACGAGAGCGAGTGTTCTTTTCATGTGTGGAGCGGGTTCAGCGGATGGATCGGTTCGGCCGCGAGGCCTGGAATGAGGGGAACACGGCGGCGCGCGGGGTGGCTTCAGTGAGGCCAGCCACGCACCACCAGCGTCTTGAGCAGCGGCAGCTGCCCGTGGAAGAAGTGGCCGGCGCCCGGGATGACCACCACCGGCAAGGCCTGCGGACGGGCCCAGTCGAGGGTGGCCGACAGGGGAACAACGTCGTCGGCCTCGCCGTGGATGACCACGGTGCCTTCGGGCACCGGCGGCACCTTCTGCTTCTGCGTGGACGGTCCCACCAGCACGAGGCCGATGGCCTTCCGGTCGTCGGGCAGTTCCGAGGCCGCCTGCGCCGCCACGAAACCGCCGAACGAGAACCCGGCCAGCGCCAGCGGCAGCGACGGGTCGCGCTGCGCGGCGATCACGGCGAGCGCGTCGTCCACCTCGCCCCGGCCTTCGTCCCACTGGCCCTCTGAGGCGCCCACGCCGCGAAAGTTCAAACGCACCGCGCGATAGCCGAGCTGCACGAACGCGCGGGCCAGCGTGGCGGCCACCTTGTTGTCGAGCGTGCCGCCCTGCAGCGGGTGGGGATGGCACACGACGGCCACGCCGCGCGGCGCGTCGTCGGGGGTGTCGATGACGATCTCGAGGGCGCCGGCGGGGCCGGGCATGGTCAGGCGCTTGGAGGTTGGCATCTCAGCGGCCCACCGAGTCGGGCAGCACGAGGCGGTCGACCACGACACCGTTCTTCAGGTGGGACTCGACGATGTCGTCGATGTCGCTGTTGTCGACGAAGGTGTACCAGACGGCGTCGGGGTACACGACCGCGACGGGGCCGCCCGAGCAGCGGTCGAGGCAGCCCGCCTTGTTGACACGCACGCCGCCGGGGCCGGCGAGGCCCTCGGCCTTCACGCGCTTCTTGCAGTGGTCGAACGCGACCTGCGGCTGGTGATCGCCACAGCTGGCCTCGCCGTTCTCGCGCTGGTTGAGGCAGAAGAAGATGTGTCGCTCGAAATAACTCATCCTCGGATTCTAAGGACTGGGGCGTCCCGCGCCCAGGCGCGATTCAATGGCCCGCACGCGGACTCGGAGGCTGGTCGCGGGCCACCACCCGGCCGAACTGGTAGATGAGCGCGGCGTAGGGCCACAGCCAGCCCACCCATTGCGCCAGTCCGTGGAAGCGGATGAACCGCCCCTGCTCCCAGGCGAACAGGCTTTCGGCGTAGTACGGATCGGTGGGCGCCTGGGTCACGCGCAGCACCAGCGCGGTGAGGGCGATCAGCCCCAGCGCGGCGGCCACGCGGCGCGGGACGCGCCACATCAGCATGCCCACCGCGATGCCGAACGCGAGACCCGGCAGCGTGGGCGGCGTGAGCCAGGTCAGCGCGTGCTGCGGCCCGAAGTTCAGCGCGGTGGACAGCGTGGTGGCCACCAGCCCGAGCAGCGCCGCGCCGGCGACGAGCACCACGCGGCGCCATCCCGCCGGCACCACGGTGAAGGACACCAGCACCGGCGACAGCACCCCCAGCACCACCACCAGCCATTCGCTGGCGCGCGACAGCGGCGTGAGCGACGCGGTGGCCGTCAGCCAGCCGTCGGCCCAGTCGTCCCACGGTGTCTCGGCGAGCGCCGCCACGACGAGCTCCTGCAGCTTGAACAGCACCTGCCCCACGCCGAACGGCACCGGGGTGGGGAACAACAGGCCGACGGGCCACAGCAGCAGCAGCGCGATGCCGCCGGCGCTGCGGTCGATGAACCAGCGGTCCCGCACGGTCTGCCAGCGGTCCAGCCCGCCCAGCGCGTGGACACCCAGCGCGACGAGCATGCCGAGCACCGTGCCGCCGGTGTTGAGCACCCAGTCGAGGCTCGACGGCACCCGTTGCGGCAGCAGGTTCTGCAGGCTCTCCATCAGGAACGACAGCCCCGCGCCGCCGAGGGTGGCCAGGAGCGCCGCCACCCAGGTGCGCCCGCCGCTGCGCACGATGGCGCCGACCAGCAGCGCGCCGAGCGGCATGTACCCGAGGAGGTTCGAGACGACGTCGAACGCCGTCCAGTAGCGCGGCCACGGCATGTGGCCGAACCCGAACCAGGGCACGAGGTTGGGCAGGCCCCAGCCCGTGAACGGCGACAGGCTCGCGTAGACGATCAGCGCGGCATACAGCCCGGCCAGCGGCGCGGCGGAGCTGCGGTGGCGCGGCTGCGTCATCTCAGAAGGGTTTGACGACCACCAGGACGACGATGGCGGCGAAGATCAGCACCGCCGACTCGTTGAACACGCGGAACCAGCGTTCGCTGCGCTGGTTCGCGAAGGTCTCGAACTTGCGCAGCAGCGAGCGGCAGGCGTGGTGGTAGCCGATGGCCGTCACCACCAGGACCAGCTTCGCGTGCAGCCAGGCGCCGTGTTTCAGGCCGAAGCCGAGCCACAGCCACAGGCCCAGCAGCAGCGCCGGCACCATCAGCAGGCTCATGAAACGGTAGAGCTTGCGGCCCATCAGCAGCAGCCGCTCGCGTTCGGCATGGCTGTCGGGCGGCACCATCGCGAGGTTCACGAACACGCGCGGCAGGTAGAAGAGACCGGCGAACCAGCAGGCCACGAAGATCAGGTGCAGGGCTTTGACCCACAAGTACAGGCTGTCCATCCCGTCGATTATGGCGGCGCGAGGCGGCTCCGCGCGGCGGCCCGAAGTTCGGCCCCCAGCAGCAGTTCGCCGCGGGTCGACAGGTGGGTGTCGTTCGGCAGGTAGAAGTCGCGCACTTCCAGGTGCCGCGCGCGGGCGAACGCGAACAGGTCGGGGCCCAGGCCGCTCGTGGCGAAGGCGTCGGCGAAGGCCTTCGAGTGGCCGGGGTCCACGTAGACGGTGGTCTTGTTCGGCACCACGGCCCACAGCACCGGCAGGCCGAGGCGCCGGCCCACGTCGCGCAGGCGGCTCACGTCGCCGGCGGTCAGTTCGGGCCTTTCGGTGTCGTGGGCGTAGAACAGCGCCTGCCGGCAGCGGCGGTGGCTGAAGCGCTCGCAGCCGTCGGCCACCGCGCGCACCACGGTCTCGCCGGCGGCGCGGCCGTCGCCGTCCAGCCGCAGCACACGCCGGGTGACCCACCACGTGCGCCAGCCGAGCGTGAGGGGGGCTTCCCAGTTGGGTTCGTCGGCGACGGTGGGCAGGGTGGACGGACGCACGGGCGGGGCCTTCTTCAGCGCCTCCGGCCGCGGCATGTGCGCGCAGCGTTCGCTGTCGCGCAGGCGCTCGGACAGCAGCCGCTCGACGCTCTGCACGATCACGAGGCGCCCGCGGAACCCGGCCTCGGCGAGCCGCGCGCCGGTGTCGGCGCACAGCGCCTCGCCGTGCTGGGCCCACGAGGTGGTGGCCACCCGCAGGCCGTCCCGGGCCAGCACCGACTGCCATTCGCGGGCCATCGAGAAGCTGTCGCCGATCACGAGCACGTCGGCCTCGGCGATGGGGGTGTCGCGCAGCAGCGCGGGCGCCACGACGGGGCTCTCGCCCCGCCATCCGAACTCGCGTTCCGACACGAGGCCGATGCGGCTCAGGTCGCCGTGGAAGGGCGGCGTCGCGATGGACAAGCCCATCAACGCCACGATGACCGCGACCCCGGCCCCGAACGCGCCGAGCCAGAGTTTCGCCAGGGAGGAGGTGGACGCGCTCATCCTAGAACTGGAAATAGAGGAAGGGACTGTACGAACCCAGGCGCGAGATGCACACGCCCAGCAGCACGACCGTCGCCGCGCCCATCGCGAACGCGGCCGGGCGGGCGAGGCCCGGACGTCCGTCGAGCGCATGCACCTTCGGCACCCAGCGCTCGAGCGCCATCGTGGGCGGCAGCAGCAGGCAGATCAGCAGGCCGATGGCCAGCGTGCGGTACAGCGTGGACACGCGATAGGGCAGGTCCGCGAACTCGTGGAATGCCGCGCCCGCGCCGTGCTGGCCCAGCATGCCGCGGTAGAGCGCCAGTGCGTCCGAGAGGTCCGCGGCGCGGAACACCACCCACGCCACCATCACGCACAGGAAGGTGACGACCCAGCCCGCCACGCGCGCGGTGCGGCCGGCGGGCCGGTCGCGGCGCACCATGCCGTTCCAGAAGTGGTTCACCATCAGGTAGGCGCCGTGCAGCGCGCCCCAGACCACGAAGGTCCAGGCCGCGCCGTGCCAGAGGCCGCCCAGCAGCATCGTCAGGAACAGGTTGATGTAGCGCCGCGCGGGCCCCTTGCGGTTGCCGCCGAGCGGCACGTAGAGGTAGTCGCGCAGGAAGGTGGACAGCGAGATGTGCCAGCGCCGCCAGAACTCGATGATGTTCGTCGACTTGTACGGTGAACGGAAGTTCAGCGGCAGCCGCACGTTGAAGCACAGCGACAGGCCCACGGCCATGTCGGAGTAGCCCGAGAAGTCGAAGTAGATCTGCAGCGTGTACGCGAGCACGCCGAGCCACGCCGTGGCGAGCGACGGCGCCACGCCGCCGTGCACGCCGTTGAACACGAGGTCGGCGTACTGCCCGAGCGGGTCGGCCACGATCATCTTCTTCGCGAGGCCGAACGTGAACACCGCCAGGCCCAGCGCGAGCTTCTCGGGGTCGAGCCGGTACGTCGCGCGGTTCGCGAACTGCGGCATCATCTGCGCGTGGTGCAGCACCGGCCCGGCGATCAGGTGCGGGAAGTAGGTGACGAACAGCACGTAGTGCACGAAGCGGCGCTCCTGCACGAGGCCCCGCCAGCAGTCCACCAGGAACGCGATCTGCGTGAAGGTGTAGAACGAGATGCCCGCCACCGGCAGCGACAGGTGCAGCAGCGGCAGCGTGGGCGCGCCGGCCGCGTCCAGGCCCGTGTTGACCGACCCCACGAGGAAGTCCGCGTACTTGATCACCCCGAGCATCACGAGGTTCGCCGCCAGCGCCACCACCAGCAGCCGCTTGCGTGTCGCGTCGGAACGGTCGGGGCCCGGCGTGAGCAGCAGGCCCGCCGCGTAGTTGAAGACGATGGACCCGATCAGCAGCGGCAGCACCTCGACGCCGGCCCATCCGTAATAGAAGAGCGACGCGAGCGCGAGGAACCCCGCCGCGGCGCCGCGGTGCCGCCGTCCGATCAGGAAGAAACCGATCAGGACGATGGGGAGGTAAAGAAAAATGAAGATGCGTGAGTTGAAGAGCACGGAGCCATCCACGGACGAGACATCGGCGCAGCGGGCATTCTCGTGCGGCCTCCGCACAGATGACGCACACCGGTTGCAAAAACGAGACGGGTGGGGTCGGCCCGGCGCATCCACGGACCCCGGAATGAAAAAAGCCCCAGCCAAATGGGCTGGGGCCGAAAAGCCTTATCGCTGTCATCACGGCAAGGCTCCTGCTCAGGGAGGAAAAGCAGGGAATGAAAACCTTGCGGCTATCATTCGATGACAACTTTAGCAGAAGCAGACACTGCTGTTGAAGCCCCGGGGCACCGTAAATACACGTACGTGCCTACTATGACGCGATGGAACATTGCCCGATGTTTCTGTCTCGACACTTTCGATCCGGATCACTGCCGTGCACACCCCGCCGCCCTTCCCCGCCTCGCGTCCGCGCCGCCTCCGCCGCGATGAATTCACCCGCTCGCTCGTGCGCGAGCACCGCCTGCACCCGAGCGACCTGATCTACCCCGTGTTCGTGGTGGCCGGGCAGAACCAGGTGATCGACGTGGCCTCGATGCCCGGCGTGCAGCGCCTGAGCCTCGACCGGCTGCTGCCGGTGGCCGAGGAATGCGTGAAGCTCGGCGTGCCCGTGATGGCGCTGTTCCCCGTGATCGAGGGGGGTCTCAAGACGGAAGACGGCCGCGAGGCCACGAACCCCGAAGGCCTCGTGCCCACGGTCGTGCGCGAGCTGAAGAAGCGTTTCCCGGAACTGGGCGTGCTGACCGACGTGGCGCTCGACCCGTTCACGTCGCACGGCCAGGACGGCCTGCTCGACCCCACCGGCTACATCCTCAACGACGAGACCGTCGCCGTGCTCACGCAGCAGGCGCTGGTGCAGGCCGAGGCCGGCGTCGACATCGTGGCGCCGAGCGACATGATGGACGGTCGCATCGGCGCCATCCGCGGCGCGCTCGAATCGCGCGGCCTGATCCACACGCGCATCATGGCGTACAGCGCCAAGTACGCCAGCGCCTTCTACGGCCCGTTCCGCGATGCCGTGGGCTCCGCCGCCAACCTCGGCAAGAGCAACAAGAAGGTGTACCAGATGGACCCGGGCAACACCGACGAGGCGCTGCGCGAGGTGGCCCTCGACCTCGCCGAGGGCGCCGACATGGTCATGGTGAAACCCGGCATGCCGTACCTCGACATCGTGCGCCGCGTGAAGGACGAGTTCCGCGTGCCCACGTTCGCCTACCAGGTGAGCGGCGAGTACGCGATGCTCAAGGCCGCGGCCGCCAACGGCTGGCTCGACCACGACGCGGTGATGATGGAAAGCCTGCTCGCGTTCCGCCGCGCCGGCGCCGACGGCGTGCTGACCTACTTCGCCCTCGAGGCGGCCCGCAAGCTGCGCGCCGAGGGCTGATGCGCGTCTTCCACGTCCTGCCCGACCAGTTCAACGAACTCGCCGAACTGCCCGCCCAGCTGCCGGCCACCGGTTACCTGTGGATCGGCTCGGCCCGCCGCGAGTTCGAGGTGAACACGGCCACGCTGCAGGCGGCGCTGCAGCGCTGGACCGGCGGGCAGCTGGTCGACCTGCACATCGCCGACCTGCTCAACAGCCAGCTGCCGTCCCACTTCGACTACACGTCCTGGTACGACCTGATGGTGTTCCGCCGGCTCGCCGCCGGGGCCGGCACCAACGGCCTGTTCCTCGACGAGGGCAGCGGCACGCACACGTCGGCCAAGAAGGCGCTGGCCGCCATCGACACCAGCCCGGTGGGTTTCGCGGTATTCGACCGCGTGCTGATGACCGTGCACCCCACCGACTGCATGGTGCGCGATTTCTTCGCGAACAAGCTTCAGCAGATGACGGTGGGCGTCGAGGGCCGGCTCGAGCAGCGGCCCGCGCTGATGCGCCTGCCCACCACGCCGGCCGACCTGATGCTGCGCATGATCAACCACATGGTCGACAGCTACCTGGAGCTGCGCCGGCTGCTCACGAAGCAGCTCGACCAGCTGCAGCAGGAACTGCTGAACCCGCGCAGCCACTTCGACAGCTGGCAGGTGTTCCTCGATTCCCGCAACGCGCTGCACCTGCTGGAAGACACGTGCGAGGACCAGCGCAGCGCCATCGTCGAATGGATCGACGCGCTCGACGAATGGCCGGGCGACGCCGACCCGCAGGCCACCCGCGAGCGCGAGCTGCTGCGCGTGCGCTCGCGCGACGTGCTCGAGCACATCGAACGCGTGCTGGCCCACGTGCGGCGGCTCGAGTCGTCGGCCGAGGCCGCGGTGCAGATGCACTTCTCGGCCCAGAGCAACCGCACGAACGACATCATGCGCACGCTCACGGTGCTGACCGCCATCTTCATGCCGCTGAACCTGATCACCGGGTTCTTCGGCATGAACTTCGACGCGCTGCCGCTGATCCACAGCAGCACCGGCGTGTGGATGGCCACCGTGGTGATGGTGCTCGTGGGCATCGCGCTCGGGTGGTTCTTCTGGCGCAAGCGGTACCTGAGCACCACGCGAAGGCCCTGAGCCGGATGTCACCCCGATGAACATCGGGGTCCACCGACCGCCGGCGCGCCATGCGGACGGTGGCTCCCGGGGTTCGCCGGGATGACATGTCGGCGACACGCCAGCGGCCGTCCTTGCGCGACCATGGACGCCTTGTGTTCCACGAGGCCCCGCCATGGACATCCTCTGCCACACCTTCGCCGTCGACCGCGGTGACCTGTCGCGCACCACGGTGCTGTCGGAACCCTTCGCGCCTCCCACCCCCGGCGAGGTGGTGCTGCGGGTCGACACCTTCGCGCTGACGGCCAACAACACCACGTATGCCGACCTGGGTGACCTGCTCGGCTACTGGCGCTTCTTCCCTGCCGAGGCGCCGTGGGGCGTGATCCCGGTGTGGGGCTTCGCCGACGTCGTCGCATCGGCCCACGACGGCATCGCGCCCGGCGAACGCCTGTACGGCTACTGGCCCATGGCCACCCACGCGCGGCTGACGCCGACGCGCATCGCCGCCGACAGCCTGGTCGACGCGAGCGAACACCGCCAGGCGCTGCCCTCGGCCTACAACCTGTACCTGCGCACGTCGGGCGACCCGGCGTGGCGTGCCGACCTGGAGGCGATCCAGGCGCTGCTGCGGCCCGTGTTCATCACGTCGTTCCTGATCGACGACCTGCTCGGCGACGCGGCGCCACCGGCCGAGCAGGTGGTGCTGACGAGCGCGTCGAGCAAGACCGCCCTCGGCCTCGCGTGGCTGCTGCACCGGCGCGGCGTGGCCGTGGCCGGGCTCACGTCGACCGCGAACCTGGCGTTCGTCGAGGGCCTGGGCTGCTACGGCACGGTGCTGCCGTACGACAGGCTCGACGCCCTGCCCCGCGGCCTGTGTTCGGCGACGGTGGACTTCGCCGGCAGCGGCGCGCTGCGCCAGCGCGTTCGCGACCACCTGGACGACCCGTCCGCCTGGCGCCTGGCCGTGGGTTTCACGCACCGCGACGCCACGCCCGAGCCCGACCCGCCGCCGTTCTTCTCCGCGCCCGACCGGCTGCGCCAGCGCGGCCGCGACTGGGGCCGCGACGAGATCGCGCGGCGCGTGGCCGAGCGCTGGGCCGACTTCGCGCCGTGGGTGGCGCGGCGGCTCACCGTGGAAACGGGCCGCGGGATGGACGCGGTGGAAGCGGTGTACCGGCAGCTGCTGGCCGGTGCCGTGCCCGCGCAGGTGGGGCACGTGCTGTCGCCGGCCGCCTAGCGGTGCCGGTAGGGGTCGGCGAACCCCAAGCCCGCGAGCACCTCGGTCTCGCGAGCCTCCATCACCGTCGCCTCGTCGTCTTCCTCATGGTCGAAACCCTGGGCGTGCAGCGTGCCGTGCACGAGCAGATGGGCGTAGTGCGCCTCGATCGTCACCTTCTCGGTGGCGGCCTCGGTCTCGACCACCGGCGCGCAGAGGATCAGGTCGGCCACGACCACGGGCTCGTGGCTGTAGTCGAAGGTCAGCACGTTGGTGGCGTAGTCCTTCTGGCGGAAGTCGCGGTTGAGCGACTGGCCCTCCTCGGCATCGACGATGCGCACGGTGATCTCGGCCGGCGACTCGAGCGCGGCGCGGATCCAGCGGATCACCTTGTGCCGCGGCAGGTGCGCGCGGTGGCGCGGGTCGGCGAACTGGAGGGACAGCGAAAGTTCGGGGCGGGCCATGGTCAGGATCAGTTCCGGTCGCTGGAGGCGATGTCGTAGGCCTCGACGATGCGCGCGACGAGCGGGTGGCGCACGACGTCGGCCGAGGTGAAGCGGGTGGTGGCGACGCCGCGCACGCGGCGCAGCACGCGTTCGGCGTCGATCAGGCCGCTGTCGACACCGCGCGGCAGGTCGATCTGGCTCACGTCGCCGGTGACCACGCAGCGGCTGCCGAAGCCGAGGCGCGTGAGGAACATCTTCATCTGCTCGCGGGTGGTGTTCTGCGCCTCGTCGAGGATCACGAACGCGTGGTTCAGCGTGCGCCCGCGCATGAACGCGAGCGGGGCGATCTCGATCTGCCCCTTCTCGAACGCGCGGCCCACCTTCTCGAAACCCATCAGGTCGTACAGCGCGTCGTACAGCGGGCGCAGGTACGGGTCGACCTTCTGCGACAGGTCGCCCGGCAGGAAACCGAGGCGCTCGCCGGCTTCGACGGCCGGGCGCGACAGGATGATGCGCTGCACCGCGCTGCGCTCCAGCGCGTCCACCGCGCATGCCACCGCGAGGAAGGTCTTGCCGGTGCCGGCCGGGCCGATGCCGAAGGTGATGTCGTGCTGCTGGATGTTGTCCAGGTAGACCCGCTGGTTGTCGGTGCGGCCCATCAGGTCGGCGCGCCGCGTGCGCAGCGCGGGACCCGTGTCGCGGCCGTCGGCCTTCGGGGGGCGCCCCCGTTCGGTGTCCATCAGCGCCAGCTGGAACTCCTCGTGGGGAATGGGCGCCGCGGCGCGGGCGTACAGCGCCTGCAGCAGCGCCATCGCCCGTTCGGCCGACGCCTTCGGCCCCTCGACGCGGAAGAACTCGTTGCGACGGGAGATGCTGACGCCGAGCACCGTCTCCATGTCCCGGAGGTTGCCGTCCACGCTGCCGCACAGGTGCGAGAGGCGGTTGTTGTCGACGGGGAGGAACTCGTGGCGCAGGATCACGGGTGGGGTGCTTTCGGGTCGGGACGGCGGAAGCCCCCCGCGAAACGGGGGGGCCGGCCGCGGATTGTCGCCCGGGCCGCCGCCGGTTGCACGCGGCAACTCCTGCACAATGGCCGGCCATGCGCCCCCTCCCCCGCCCCGTCCGCGCCATCGACCGCTTCGCCGCCGCGCTCCGTGGCCTGCTGCTGACCCTGCTCGTCGGGTTCGTGCTGCCCTGCGCGGCGCAGGCCGATCCGCCGGCGGTGGAGATCCAGGGCGAACTGCGCATCTTCAACTCGGCGCTGGTCGTGGCCGGCGACGACGGCCAGTTCCCCGCCGACCGCGAGGCCCGCAAGGTCCGCCTGCCCGACGACTGGTGGGCCACCCGCCCGAAGGAGGACGGCGCGGTCTGGTACCGCCTGCAGTTCGACGCGCCGGCCGTGCCGGGCCGGCTGATGGCCGTCTACCTCGAGCGGGTGTGCAGCAACGCCGAGGTCTACCTCAACGGGCAGATCGTCTTCAGCGGCGGCAGCATGGTCGAGCCGGTCACGCGCAACTGCTACTACCCGCAGCTGGCCGCGCTGCCGTCGGCGCTGCTGCGCGACGGCGCCAACGTGCTCGACATCAAGGTGATGGGCTACCAGCTGCAGAAGGTGTCCACGCGGCAGCGCGCCGGCGGCCTGTCCACCGTCAAGGTGGGGCCGTACGCGCTGCTCGAATCCGAATACGCGTCGCACCGGTTCTGGAACATCACGGTGGTCGAGATCATCACCGTGGCCACCACCATGCTGGGCCTGCTCGTGCTGTGCCTCGGCTGGCTGAACCGCCGCGAGCCGCACCTGATCTGGTTCGGCCTGCTCACGCTGATGTGGAACCTGCTGGCCATGCGCATGCTGGTGCGCGACGTGCCGTTCGACAACGGCACCATGGAACTCATCTCGGGCGCGGGCTGGGCGCTGGTCACCGCGTTCGGCGTGCAGTTCATGCTGAGCTTCGCGAACCTGCGCTCGCGCACCCTCGAGGTGGGCCTCGCGCTGCAGTGCATCGTGGTGCCGGTCACGCTGCTGCTGACCGGGCCGCAGCGCCTGTTCGTCGTGATGAGCGCGTGGCAGCTGCTGATGGTGTGCGAGGCCATCGCCACCATGGGCCTGTACCTCTACGCGGTGTGGCACCACCGCCGCGAGGAGTTCTGGCCCATGGCGGTCACGGTCGCCAGCATGGGGATGCTGCTCCTGCTGGAACGCGCCATCCAGCACAACCTGCTCGACCCCGTGCGCCTGCAGTTGTCGCACTTCGCGATGCCCATCGTGTTCATCGTGCTGAGCACCCGCCAGCTGCGTTCGTTCAGCCGCGCGCTGCAGGACGCCGAGGCCGCCCGCAACTCGCTCGAGAGCCGCGTGGCCGAGGCCACCGCCGAGATGGAACGCAACTACGCGCAGATGGCCGAGCTGCGCGTCGAGCAGGTCACCGAGAAGGAACGCAAGCGCATCGCCGGCGACCTGCACGACGACCTGGGGGCCAAGCTGCTCACCATCGTGCACACCAGCGAGTCGGAACGCATCTCGTCGCTCGCCCGCGAGGCGCTCGAGGAGATGCGCCTGTCGGTCAAGGGCCTCACCGGCAAGCCGCTGCCCGTGGCCGACGCACTCGCCGACTGGCGCGCCGAAACCGTGCTGCGCCTCGGCCAGGCCGGCGTCGAGGCCGACTGGCGCAGCCCGAACGAGGACCTCACGCAGCAGCTGTCGGCCCGCGCCTTCGTGCAGACCACCCGCATCCTGCGCGAGGCCATCAGCAACGTCATCAAGCACAGCGGCGCGTCGCACTGCAAGGTGCGCTGCACGCTCGGCGAACACGACTTCGTGCTGGTGGTGCAGGACAACGGCAAGGGCATCCCGATGGAGCTCGACGGCAAGCTCGACCGCGGCCACGGCATGGCCAGCATGAAACACCGTGCCAAGCAGATGCAGGGGCAGTGCCTCGTCGAATCGGGCCCGGGCTACGGCACGGTGATCCGGCTCACCCTGCCGCTCTGATCCCGTTCGCCACCGACGTTTTCCCTGTGTGAGGGGCCTGCCCACGGCAGGCCCTGGCTGTTACGATGTTCCCCGCGCCGCGCGCGCGTCCACCTGCCGGGTACCGCCATGAACAAAATCCTGCTGCTCGAAGATCTGCCCGAGATCCGCTCGTGGCTCAAAGCCCTGGCCCTTCAGGTGTTCCCCAACGCGCAGGTCTCGGAAGCCGCCCGCGTGCACGACGCCCTGGCGCTCGTCAGCGCCGAGCGGTTCGAGGTCGCCCTGATCGACCTGGGCCTGCCCGACGGTTCCGGCGTCGACGTGGTGGCCGCCCTCCGCGAGAACCAGCCCGAGGCGCAGTCGGTCGTGGTCACCATCCACGACGACGACGACCACCTCTTCCCCGCGCTGCAGGCCGGTGCCTTCGGCTACCTGCTGAAGGAACAGCCGCGCGAACACTTCGTCGAGCAGCTGCAGCGCATCAGCCAGGGTGAACCGCCGCTGTCGCCGTCCATCGCGCGCCGCGTCATCGCGTACTTCGCCGCCCAGAACAAGCCGCAGGAACGCCCGCAGAACCTGCCCCACGTCTCGCTCACCGACCGCGAGAACGAGGTGCTGCTGTGGGTGGCCAAGGGCTTCACGCTGCCCGAGATCGGCGTGCAGCTGAACCTGTCGCGCCACACCATCGCCGACTACGTGAAGCAGATCTACCGCAAGCTCAACGTGAGCTCCCGCGCCGAAGCCGCCCTCGAGGCGCAGCGCCTGGGCCTGTTCCGCCGATGATCGGCCGGCTGAGCGGACAGCTCGCGGAGAAGAACCCGCCGCAGGTGCTGGTCGACGTCAACGGCGTCGGCTACGAGGTCGACGTGCCCATGAGCACGTTCTACAACCTGCCGGGGCTCGGCGAGCGGGTGGTGCTGCTGACCCACTTCGTGGTGCGGGAAGACGCGCAGGTGCTGTTCGGCTTCCTGACCGCCACCGAACGCACCACCTTCCGCCAGCTCATCAAGATCACCGGCGTGGGGCCGCGCATGGCGCTGGCCGTGCTGTCGGGCATGAGCGTGTCCGAGCTCGCGCAGGCCGTGTCGCTGCAGGAGGCCGGGCGGCTCGTGAAGGTGCCCGGCATCGGCAAGAAGACCGCCGAACGGCTGCTGCTCGAACTCAAGGGCAAGCTGGGCCCCGACCTGAGCCTGCCGGCGCACGTCGCGAACGATGCACAGGCGGACATTTTGCAGGCGCTGGTGGCCCTCGGCTACAGCGACCGCGAGGCGGCGCTGGCGCTCAAGAGCCTGCCGGCGGATGTGGGCGTGAGCGACGGCATCAAGCTCGCGCTCAAGGCGCTGGCCAAGTAACTCCCCCTCCTCGTCATCCCGGCGAACGCCGGGATCCACTGCGCTCCAGGTGCGCCAAGGGACGCCCGACTCTGCCGGCGCGCCCCGCCGCGGAGCAACGACCACTTACAACTCGCGGCGACAACACCACAACCCCCGGGAATAAGTGCATGGTCGTGCAGTTTTGCGGCATAGAATTCCGATTCCCGTCACCGCTCGCCCGATGCCCGACTCGATTCACCCCCGCCTCCTGGCCCGTGTCGAACGTTCGCTGCGCAAGCGCCTGAACGTGGACATCGGACCGCACCTGCAGCGTTTCGCCGCCCAGGCGCGAACCGAGGACGATTTCATGGCGGCCGCCGCCCGCCTGCTCGTGAACCCGAGGGAACGGGAGGAATGGCTCGCATCGTGGGCCGTGCGCCGGCTGCCAGGCGACGACACCACGCCGATGCCGCTCGACAGCGCGCCCGCCCCGCTCGACGCGCCGGCCACCGGCCCGGGCGCCCTCGTGACGCAGCGCAGCTTCCGCATCAGCCCGGCCCAGCTCACCCGCATCCGCGAGGCGCTCGCCCACGAGGTGGGGCCCATCGCGTCGCTGCTGATCGAGACCGAGTCGGCCCGCTCCGAGTCCGCCGGCGAACTGCTGGCGCGCCTGCAGGCCCACCTCGACGACGAAGAGCAGCGCAGCCGCTTCGCGGCCGCCACCCTGTCCCGGTTCGACCCCGAATACTGAAAACAATCCAGAGACTCCCACTCCGTCCGCGGAGACCCGCATGAACCTGAAGCTCAAGTTCAACCTCGTCTTCGCATCGCTGTTCGCCCTGGCGCTCGTGGTGGCCGGCGGCATCGTCTACCGCCTGGTGCTGAAGAACGCCCAGGCCGAGGTGGTGCACGACGCCCGCCGCATGATGGACGTGGCGCTCGCCGTGCGCGACTACACCGTCACCCACGTCAAGCCGCACCTCGACCCGCTGCTCGACCGCCACTTCCTGCCCGAGACCGTGCCGGCCTTCGCCGCCACCGAGACCATCGCCAGGCTGGCCAAGGCCCAGCCCGGCTACGGCTACAAGGAAGCCACGCTGAACCCCACGAACCCGCGCAACGCCGCGGTGGACTGGGAGCGCGATGTCGTCGAACGCTTCCGCGCGAACCCCGACCTGAAGGACCAGACCGGCGAGATCGTCGATGCGTCCGGCACGAAGTTCTACGTGGCCCGCCCCATCCAGATCAAGAACGGCGCGTGCCTCGCGTGCCACAGCACGCCCGAGATGGCACCGGCCTCGCTCATCACGAAGTACGGCCGCGAACACGGCTTCGGCTGGCAGCTGAACGAGGTGATCGGCGCGCAGGTGGTGTCGGTGCCCACGCAGGTGGCCAACGACAAGGCCCGCGAGGTGGCCACGGCGTTCATCGGCACGCTGGTGGGGGTGTTCGTGCTGCTGTTCGTCGCGCTCAACACGCTGCTGCAGCGCTGGGTGGTGACTCCGGTGCGCCAGGTGGCCCACGCCGCCAACCGCTTCAGCCAGGGCGAGATGGACACGCCCGAGTTCCCCGAAGGCCGCCGAGACGAGATCGGGTCGCTGCAGCGCTCGTTCAACCGCATGCGGCGCAGCCTCGCGAAGGCGATGGACCTGCTCCGGCGCTGAGACCCGCCCGAGGGCGTGAGGTCGGTCACGTGGCGTGACCGGCGCGCTCAAGTCGAGCGGCGTGGGGCCGAAACACGGGACACCTGCTCGTCCCGTGGTGCCCATGCCGTCCGCTCGTTCTCCCGCCCTCTGCCTCGTCGCGGCCCTGCTGTTGCCGGTGGCCGCCCACGCCGCCCGCCCGCTCGTCACCGAGGACGCCGGCGTGCTCGCCCCGCGCGACTGCGAACTGGAGGGGTTCGGCGGGTCCCAGCGCGAGACCACCCGCGAATCGACCGCCGGCGCCCAGTTCGGCTGCGGCGTGGGGTTCGGCACGCAGGCCACGCTCGCGTTCGCCCGTGCGCAGGAGCCGGAGGAACCGACGACCCGCGCCGTGTCCCTCGGCCTGAAGACATCGCTGCCCTGGTGGGCCGACGGGCCCGCCGAATGGGCGATCGCGATGACCCTCGGCCATGAACGCCGCGTGGGCGGCGACACGGCGGAACTCACCGCCAACGTGGTGCTGGTGGCCACCGGCAAGCTGAGCGAGACCCTGACGTGGCACGCCAACGTGGGCTGGCTCAACCACCGCCCGACCCGCGTCACCACCACCACCTGGAACCTGGCCGGCGAGATGGCCGTGAATTCGCTCGTCGACCTGACCGCCGAGTGTTACGGCGACGACCGCACGCGCCCTTGGCTGGCCGCCGGCGTGCGGTTCAACGGTGGCAAGCACTGGAGCCTGAACGCCGCGTACGGCGCCCAGCCCACCGAGCCGCACGCGCGGCAGTTCACCGCCGGCGTGAAGCTCGCGTTCTGACGGTCAGGCCGCGGCCTTCGTGCGGCGCATCCAGCCGTACCAGACGCACACCGCCACCGGCACGCCCAGCGTGACCCACGACAGCGCGTCCCACACCCCGTCGCCGAGCAGCGCCGACAGCAACCCGATCGTGGTCAGCACGCCGAGGATGATGGGCCAGGTCCACATTCCGCTTTTCATGGGTTCGCTCCTGCCGGTGTTTCGGCGAGTCGTTCGGGTTCGGTGAGGTCGCGCTGCACGACCGGGTTGCGCCGCTTCAGCCACAGGTACAGGCCGCTGCCGAGCACGATGATGGTGAGGATGTCGAGCACGGCCCACAGGATCTGCATGGGCAAACCCCCGTAGTCGCCGAAGTGCAGCGGCTGCGACAGCAGCAGCCCGGTGAGGTACCAGGGCGGCTCGCGGCTGTCGGTGACCTTTCCGGTCTGCGAATCGACCAGCACGGGCTTGAAGAGCTTCGACGTGAACGGCGTGTTGCCGCGCATGAACACGGTGTAGTGGTGCGGGCTCGAGAACGAGGTGCCGGGGAACGCGATGAAGCCGAGCTTCATGTCGGGTTCGAGCGCCAGCGCCTCGGTCACGGCCTTCTGCAGCGACCCGTGCGTGGCCGGCGGCGGCAGGCCCTTGTACGGCGCGATCATCTCGGCCATCTGGTCGTTCTGCCAGTACTTCACCACCAGGTCGGCCCAGGTGTTGATGACACCGGTGGCGCCCACGACGAACACCCACACCAGCGTGACGATGCCGAGCAGGTTGTGCAGGTCGAGCCACTTGATGCGCGTGGAACGCTCGCGGCGCACGTCGCCGAAGCCCAGCTTGCGCATGAACGGCGCGTAAAGCACCACGCCCGACACGGTGGCCACGACCAGCAGGATGCCCATCAGCCCGAGGAACAGCGTGCCCGGCAGGCCCGCGAACAGGTCGATGTGCAGCGAGTACATGATGTACATGAAGCCGCTGTCGAGCGACGGTTCGGCCAGCGGCGCGGCCGTGCGCGCGTCCACCGCCACCTGCTTCAGGCCGCTGTCGGACGTGGGGGTGGGCGACATCGTGACGTACCAGACCCGGTCGTCGTCGGGCTCGCGCGAGACGAACATGCCGCCGAGCGTCGGGTTGCGGGCCTTCGCCGTTTCCATGACCCGGTCGAGGTCGGCCATGGGGGTGCCGGCCGGCACGGCGGGCGCCTCCACGTCGGTGCCCAGCAGGTGGTTGATCTCGTGGTGGAAGATCAGCGGCAGGCCGGTCAGGCACAGCAGCAGCATGAACACCGTGCAGACGAGGCTGCTCCACTTGTGCACCCAGGCCCAGGTGCGGATGGCCTTCGGGCTGATCATGGGTGACGAGGGTGGAAGGAAGAAGAACGGGCAGACATCGGCGGTGCTTCAGATGAGAATCCGTCGCATTTTCGTCGATTTGCGGCGTCCCGGGTGAATCCGCCCGTTCCTGCGGACAATGCGGTGGTCACAGGCCTTCCGGAGTCGCCGTTGCCCACCCGACCGAATGACCTCGCCCGCATGAAGTGGATCGCCCTGTCGCTGCTCGCGGGCGCGGCGGTCGTGTACGCCGTCGCGTCCCTGCTGGGCGGGCGGCACCCGGCCTGGGGCTACGTGGCCGCGTTCGCCGAGGCGGCGATGGTGGGGGCGCTGGCCGACTGGTTCGCCGTCGTCGCGCTGTTCCGCCATCCGCTCGGACTGCCCATCCCGCACACGGCCATCATCCCGAGCAACAAGGACCGCATCGGCGCCAACCTCGCGACCTTCATCTGCGAGAACTTCCTGGGCACGGAGCAGGTGCTCGACAAGCTGCGGTCCTTCCGCGCGGCCGACCGCCTCGCGGCCTGGCTCGCCGACCCGGTCCACGCGGAGCAGGTGGCCCGGCACCTCGGCGCGCTGCTGGGCCACGCGCTGCGCGCGCTCGACGACGAACCGGTGCGCCACTTCTTCCGCACCACGGTGCTCGCGCGGCTCGACCGCGTCGACAGCACGCGGCTGACCGGCCAGCTGCTCGACGTGCTGACCGCCGACGGCCGCCACCAGCAGCTGCTGGACGCCGCGCTGCGCCAGCTGGGCCACGTGCTCGACGATGAAACGCTCAAGCACGAGGTGGCCGAGGTGGTGGCGCGCGAGGTGAAGTACCTGCGCTTCGTGGGCCTCGACCACGCGGCCGGGCGTTTCGCCACCGAGAAGATGGTGTCGGGGGTCGTGCGGCTCGTGGCCGAGATGGGCGAGGACGCCGGCCACCCGCTGCGCGTGCGCTTCGACGCGTTCATGGCCGACTTCATCCGCGACCTCAAGAACGACCCCGCGATGTTCGAGAAGGGCGAACGCCTGAAGCAGGAACTGCTGGCCCACCCGCAGCTCGCGCAGTACCTGCACGGCCTGTGGACCCAGGTGATCGAATGGACCCGCCAGGACCTCGCGAGCGACCGGTCCGCGCTGCGCGAGCGGGTGGCCGACGCCACGCGGGGCCTGGGCGAGCAGCTGGTGAAGGACGATGCGATGCGCGCGTGGATCGACGGCCAGCTGCTGGCCACGGCACCCCGGTGGATCGAGCGCTACCGGGAGGACATCCGCCAGTACATCGTCTCGCGCGTGGCGGAGTGGAATGCCGACGAGATGACGTCGGAACTCGAGCGCAACATCGGGCGGGACCTGCAGTTCATCCGCATCAACGGGACGCTGGTGGGGGGGCTCGCGGGGTTGTTGATCCACGCGATCACCGAGGCGCTCAGGGCGGTGTGAGCCGCAACGGCGTCATCCCGGCGAACGCCGGGACCCACCGCGGCCGAGCGCGCGACGGGACCCGTGGCCCCGGCTTTCGCCGGGGTGACGGCATCAGCTCACATCACTTCACGAAACTGTCGATCGCCTTGCGCCCGAGGAACGGCTGGTCCGTGAAGAACCCGTCCATGCCGAGCTTCAGGAACGCATGGATCTGCCCTTCCAGGTCGCCGAGCGCGTTCGGGTCCGTGCCCGCGTCGAACTCGTTCGGCAGGAAGGTGTTTTCCGCGCGGAAGGTCCAGCCGTGCACGATCAGGCCGGCGGCGTGGGCGTCGGCCACCAGCGTGGTGGGCGTGCCGAGGCGGCCGCCGACCAGCGGGATCATCAGGTTCGTGTTCGCGCCGATGCCGTCCGCGTAGGTCGCGATGTCGGCGAGACCCGCCGGCTTGGCGAGGTCGGCGTAGGTGCGCGGGTCGCCGCTCAGCACGAAGTCGTACGGCTTGCCCGAGCCGTTCAGCAGCTGCGCGATGGGCACCCGGGTCATCTTCGACAGCTGGCGCAGGTTCTGCGTCTCGAACGACTGGATGATCACCGGCGCGTTCTTGCCCGTGTAGCCGTAGCGGTTCAGCAGGCGCACGAGCGGCGCCTCGAGCGGCTTGCCGATGGACTGGAAGAAGCTCGGGTGCTTGGTTTCCGGGTACACGCCGATGGGCTGGTCGTCACGGTTCCAGCGACGGCCGCCCTCGCGGCGGGCTTCTTCCTTGCGCGCCTCGTTCGCACGCGCCACGAGCTGCAGCACTTCCTCGAACGTGGGGATCTCGAACTGGCCGTCGAAGCGGGTGTTGGCGGGACGCACGGCGGGCAGGCGCTCGCGGGCGCGCAGCGTCTTCAGCTCGGCGAGCGTGAAGTCTTCCGTGAACCAGCCGGTGATGGCGACGCCGTCGATGGTCTTCGTGGTCTTGCGCGCGGCGAACTCGGGGCGGTCGACCACGTCGGTGGTGGCCTCGCGCACCGAACCGTCGGGGTTCAGGATCGCGATGGCGTTCTCGTGGCGGGCGACGAGCACGCCGTCCTTCGTGATGACGAGGTCGGGTTCGACGAAGTCGGCGCCCTGCTCGATGGCCAGCCAATACGCCGCGAGCGTGTGCTCGGGCACGTAGCCGCTCGCGCCGCGGTGGGCGATCAGCGTGGGTTTGGCCTGCGGGGCGGGCCTGTGGTCGTGGGCCAGGACGGGTGCGCAGAGCGCGGTGGCCAGCGCCAGCAGGGCGACGGTGCGAAGGGGACGCAGGGTCATCGGAAGCCTCCTTGGATGGGTCGGAAGACGATACGGCCACCCCGTGACGGTCACATGACCTATGCTGCCCCTCCGTCGGCCCTTCCGCAAGCATGGCTTCCACCGCCCTCCGCACGATCCTCCCGCTGTCGCTCGTCACCTGCACCAGCATGCTGGCGATGGACCTGTACCTGCCCGCCGTGCCGTCGCTGCAGGGCGCGCTCGGCATCTCGGTGTCCCTCGCGCAGGCGACGGTGGCGGTGTTCCTCGCGGGCTTGGCGGCGTCGCAATTGTTCTGGGGCGCGGCGCTGAACCGGCTCGGGCCACGCCGCTGCGTGCTGATCGGCGGCGGGCTGCTGGTGCTCACGAGCGTGGGCTGCGCGCTGGCGCCCGACATCGCCTGGCTGCTCGCGATGCGTTTCGTGCAGGGCGCGGCCGCGGGCGCCGCGGCGGTGGTGGCGCCGAGTGTCGTGCGCGCCACGCTCGGCGACCACGACGCGGTGCGGGGCCTGGCCGCGATCTCGATGATCGAGTCGGCGGTGCCCGCGGCCGGCCCGGTGCTGGGCGCGGCGCTGCTGCTCGCGACCGACTGGCGCGGCACGTTCTGGGTGCTCGCGGCCGTCACGTTCGCCGTGCTGCCGTTCGTGGTGAAGGTGTCGCCGAAAGTGCTGCCGGGGCTCGACCGCGGCGTGCCGTCGGGCTACGGCACGCTGCTGCGCAACGGGAAGTTCGTGCGCATCGCGCTGTCGCAGGCGCTGTGCATGGGCGCGCTGCTCACCTTCGTCGCCAGCGCCCCGCAACTCGTCGTCCACGCCTTCGGCCTCGGCAACGCGGCCTTCGCCACGCTGCAGGTGCTGAGCGTGGCCACGTTCATGGTGTCGGCAAGCCAGGCCGGGCGCATCGGCAAGGCGATCGGCGCGCCGCGGTCGATCCAGCTGGGCGCCGGGCTGCACGTCGTGCTGTGCGCGCTGCTGCTCGCCGCGAGCCTGCTGGCCGCCGTGCCGTTCCCGGCGCTCGTGGTGTTCTGGTGCGGGTTCTGCGGCGCGCTGGCGGTGCGCGGGCCGGCGTCGTTCAGCGAGGCGCTGTCGCTGCCGCCGTCGCAGATGGGGCGGGCGTCGGCGCTGATGATGCTGGCCATCCTGCTCGCCGGCGCCCTGGGCACGCAGGCGGTGGCGCCCTTCCTCTCCGGATCGAGCCCGGCGCCGCTCGCGTTCGCGATGCTGCTGATGTGCGGCGTGGCCTCGGCCCTCGTGACGCCGGCGCCACGGTCCACCGCATAATTCGCCGGCCGTCCCTGCTCCGGAGTGCCATGAACGTCCGAGACCCCTCGCCCCGCCGCTGGCCCGCCTTCCAGGGCGAGGTCGCCGCGCTGATGCGCGAGGAGGGGTGGTCGTCGACGGAGCTCGGCCCGCCGTCGGCCTGGCCCGCGAACCTGCGGTCCGTGGTCGGCATGATGCTGCCGGCCCACGTGCAGATCGTGCTGTTCTGGGGGCCGCGGTACGTGGCCTTCTACAACGACGTCTACGCGCCCACCATCGGCAACAAGCACCCGGCCGCGCTCGGCCGGCCGGCCATCGAACACTGGACCGAGCTCTGGGACGACCTCGAACCGCTGCTCGCGCAGGTGCGGTCCACCGGCGAGACGCTGTCCGCGCGCGACCGGCCGTTCCGCATCGAACGGCACGGCTACCTGGAGACGGTGTACTTCGACATCTCCTACTCCGCAGTGACCGGCGAGGACGGCGGCGTGGACGGCGTGCTGTGCCTCGTCAACGAAACCACCGAACGCGTGCGGGGCGAGGCCGCGCTGCGCAACGCGGAAACGGCGCGGCAGGCCGAGGCGGAACGCATCCAGCTGGCCCTCAACGCCGGGGCCGTGATCGGCACCTGGGTGTGGGACGTGACCCTCGACCGCTTCACCGCCGACAGTTCGTTCGCCAGGACCTTCGCCATCGACGCCACGGCGCTGAAGGAAGGCATGCCCATCGAGCGCGTGAAGCAGACCATCCACCCGGACGACCTGCCGGACGTCAACGTCCTGCTGGCCGAGGCCCTGGCCCGGGGCGGGCGCTACCGCGCCGAGTACCGGGTCCCGGGGCCGGACGGCGCCTGGATGTGGATCGAGGCGAACGGCCACGTCGAACTCGACGGCGCGGGACGGCCGTTGCGGTTCCCCGGCGTGCTGATCGACCTGACCGCGCGTCGTCAGGCCGCGGAGACGCAGGACCAGTTCCGCCTCGCGCAGGTCGCGGCCGGGCTCGGCGTGTTCTCGCTCGACATCGCCACCGACGTGCTCGCGGTCTCGCCCGAGTTCTGCCGCCTCTTCGGGCTGCCGGTGTCGCCCACGCTGCCGGCCTCGCGCATGGAGGCGCTGCAACTGGACGAACCCGGCTCGTCGATGTCCGACGCCGCCCACCGCGCCCAGGGCCTGAGCGCGGTGGAGACCGAGTACTGCATCCGCCGGCCCGACGACGGAGAGACCGTGTGGCTGGCCCGCCGCGCGGAGTACGTGCGCGACGCGCAGGGCCGCGTGACGGCGATGCGCGGCGTGGTGCAGGACATCACGAAGCGCAAGCGCGCCGAGGCCGCGTTGCGGGCGCACCAGTCCGAACTGGCGCGGCTGAACGCGTCGCTCGAGGAGCGGGTGGCGCGGCGCACGCGCGACCTCGACCGGGTGTGGCGGCTGTCCACCGACCTGATGATCGTCACGCACCTCGACGGCCGCATCGAGGCGGTCAACCCCGCGTGGCGCACGCAACTGGGATGGGAGCCGTCCGAGATGGTCGGCCGGCCGTTCCTTGAACTCGTGCACCCCGACGACCACGGTGTGTCCGAACAGGAGACGGCGCGCCTGCGCACGGGCCTGACCACGCTGCGCTTCGAGAACCGCTGGCGCCACCGCGACGGCACCTACCGCACGGTGGCCTGGACCGCGGTGCCCGAAGGCGGCTTCGTGCACGCCGTGGGGCGCGACGTCACCGCGGAACGCGCCGCGGCCGAGGCGCTGCACGAGGCCGAGGCGCGGCTGCGGCAGAGCCAGAAGATGGAGGCCGTGGGCCAGCTCACCGGCGGCATCGCCCACGACTTCAACAACCTGCTGCAGGGCATCTCCGGTTCGCTCGAGGTGGTGCGCAAGCGCATCGCGCAGGGCCGGGCCACCGAAGTCGAGCGCCACGTGGACGCCGCGCTCGGCGCCACGCAGAAGGCCGCGTCGCTCACGCACCGGCTGCTCGCGTTCTCGCGCCGCCAGCCGCTCGACCCGAAACCCGTGCGCCCGAACCCGCTGGTGGGGTCGATGGAGGACCTGCTGCGGCGCACGCTCGGCGAACACATCGCGCTCGAGATGGTGCTGGCCGAGGGCGTGTGGACCACGCTGTGCGACCCGAACCAGCTCGAGAGCGCACTGCTCAACCTCGCGATCAACGCCCGCGACGCCATGCCCGACGGCGGCACGCTCGAGATCGAGACGCGCAACCTCGTGCTGCACGCCGGCGCCGCGGCACCGCCCGGCGAATACGTCTGCATCGCCGTGAGCGACACCGGCACCGGCATGCCGCCCGACGTGGTGGCGCGGGCCTTCGACCCGTTCTTCACCACCAAGCCCATCGGCCAGGGCACGGGCCTCGGGCTGTCGATGATCTACGGCTTCGCGCTGCAGTCGGAAGGCTTCTGCCACATCGACAGCGCGGAGGGCCGCGGCACGACCGTCACGCTGTCGCTGCCGCGCCACCACGGCCCCGACACCCGCGAGGCCGACACCCCGGTCGACGCCGCGTGCCGGGCCGAACGCGGCGAAGTGGTGCTGGTGGTGGAGGACGAGCCCATCGTGCGCGGGCTCATCGTCGACCTGCTCGGCGAGCGCGGCTACCGCGTGCTGACCGCCACCGACGGCCTCGCCGGCCTGGCCCGGCTGCAGGAGCCCGACCCCATCGACCTGCTGCTCACCGACATCGGCCTGCCCGGACTCGACGGTCGCCGCCTCGCCGAGGCCGCGCGCATCGTGCGTCCCGGCCTCAAGGTGCTGTTCATGACCGGCTACGCCAACGACGCGGCCACCGCGCACGGCTTCCTGGACACCGGCATGGGCATCGTGACCAAGCCGTTCACGATGGACCACCTCGCGGTGCGCGTCCGCGAACTCCTGGCCACCGGCCACGCGTGACCGACGCCGCCCGGCGGGCGGCGCAACGTTCCTTCCTCGCAACATCCCGCGCCCCCAGCGCGGGAAAGCCGTTCCCTGCCCGGCTTCTGCGGTTACCCTCCCGGCCGCCCAATACGAACGATTCTCATCTCCAGGAGTCTCCCATGTCGACCTCGCCATCGCGACGCACGCCGTTCGCCCTGGCCGCCGCCCTCGCGTGCTGCGCCCCCACCACCTTCGCCCAGACCGTCGCCCCGCCGGACGCCGCCGCCTCGGCGCCCGCGGCCACGCTGCCCGCGGTGACGGTGAAGTCGACCTCCGCCGGGGGCGCGACCGAAGGCACCGGTTCGTTCACCGTGCCGTCCACGTCGACGGCCACGGGCCTGAACCTCGACTTCCGCGACACGCCGCAGTCGGTCACCGTGATCACCCGCGAGCGCATCGACGAGCAGGCGATGACCACCGTGGCCGACGCGCTGCGCAACACCATCGGCGTCTCGGTCAAGCCGGTCGACCGCGGCCGCAACAACCTGTCGGCCCGCGGGTTCGACATCAACAACTTCCGCTTCGACGGCATCCCGATGGCCACCGGCAACGTCGGCATCGAGACGGCCAACACCGCGATCTACGACCGCCTCGAGGTCGTGCGCGGCGCCACGGGCCTGCTGAGCGGCGCGGGCGACCCGTCGGCCGCGGTCAACCTCGTCCGCAAGCACGCCGACAGCAAGGTGCTGACCGGCTTCGGATCCGTGGAGGTGGGGTCGTGGAACCAGCTGACCGGCACGGTCGACGTCACCACGCCGCTCAATGCCGACGCCACCTGGCGTGGCCGCTTCGTGGCGAACGGCACCCTGCAGGACGCGTTCATCGACCTCGAATCGTCGAAACATTCCGTGCTGTACGGCGTGATCGATGCCGACCTCACGCCGGCCACCCAGCTGAGCTTCGGCGTGAGCCAGCAGACCGATCGCCGCGACGGCGTGATGTGGGCCGGCCTGCCCTACTGGTACAGCGACGGCACGCGCACCGACTACCCGCGCTCGAAGAGCACCGCCGCCAGCTGGAACCGCTGGGACACGACCGAGCAGACCGCCTTCGCGACGCTGTCGCACCGCCTCGAGAACCGCTGGACGGTGCGGGGCGACCTCAGCTACCGCAACCAGAAGGAGGACTCGATGATGCTGTGGCTGGAAGGGGTCCCGGACCCCGCGACCGGCCTCGGCATGCTCGGGTATCCGTACCACTACCTGTCCGAACCCGAGCAGACCGCCTTCACGCTGTCCGCCACCGGCCCGGTGCGCGCCTTCGGCCGCGAACACGAAGTGACGGCGGGCGTCACGCACAGCCGCCTCAAGGGCGGCTGGAACATGTTCGACGCGATCGACAAGGACCCCATCGCGCTGCCCGACTTCAACCAGGGCTTCGGCGGGGTCCCCGAACCGGCCATGGGTCCTGAGTACACCAGCTCGAACGAAACCACGACCCAGACCTCGGCCTATGTCGCCGCGCGGCTGCAGGCGACCGACCAGCTGAAGTTCGTGCTCGGCGCGCGGGTCAGCAACTACAAGCTGGCGCGCCTGCAGCCCCAGTCCCTCACCGACCCGGTGCAGACCATCGAGCACAGCGGCGAGATCATCCCGTACGCCGGGGTCGTGTACGACCTGGGCCAGCACGTGTCGGCCTACGCCAGTTACTCGGACATCTTCAACCCGCAGTCGCTGCAGGACAAGAACGGCAAGTACCTCGAACCGCTGCGTGGCAACACCTACGAACTGGGCCTGAAGGGCGAGTTCCTCGATGGCCGGCTGCAGGCGTCCGCCACGGTGTTCCGCGTCGAGCAGGACAACTACGGCATCGCCGATGGCTTCCAGATCGACCGCCCCACCGAAGCGGCGTACCGGACGGCCGATGGCGTCGTGTCGAAGGGCTACGAGCTGGAGGTGACCGGTGAACTGGCCCGCGGCTGGCGCCTCAGCGCCGGGTGGACGCACTTCTCGGCGAAGGACGCCGACGGCCTCGACGTGGCGGTGGACCACCCGCGCGAGCAGTTCAAGCTCTTCACCACCTACAACCTGCCCGGCGCCCTGAACGGCCTGACGGTCGGTGGCGGCGTGAACTGGGAAGGCGACCGCCCGGCGAAGGCGGTCAATCCGGCCACGAAGGTCGAGGAGAACGTGGGCCAGCCCGCGTACGCGATCTGGGACGCCATGGCCCGCTACGACATCAACCGCGCGTTCTCCGTGCAGCTGAACGTCACGAACCTGTTCGACAAGAAGTACCGCTCGGGCAGCTACTGGTGGGGCGCGCCGTACACCTACGGCGAACCGCGCAAGGTGCTGCTCTCGGGCACCTACTCGTTCTGAGGACCGCGCGAGGCGCCCGCCTCGCGCACCACCGCCTCGATGTCGGCCGACGTGAACGGCTTGGACAGCAGGCGCACGTTCGGCCCGAGCGCCTTCAGGGCCGGGTCGATCGTGTAGCCGGACGCGAGCACCACCCACGCCGCCGGATCGGCGGCCAGCACCGCGCGGGCGAGGTCGGCCCCGGACATCGCGCCGAGCGTCAGGTCGGTGACGACCAGGTCGAACCGGGCGGCCCGGTGAAGGGCGAGCGCGTCCTCGGCCGAGGCCACCGTCACCACCTCGCGGTCGTCGGCCTCCAGCAGGATGGCCATGGTCTCGCGGAGCTGGTCGCTGTCCTCGACGAACAGCAGGCGGAACGGGTGGATGTATTCCAAGGGCATACGGAGGAGAGAGGCGGCTCGCGGAGTGTCCACGAGAAAATGCCCTCCGGTACGCAGCGGTCGGTCCGGCCGGCGCGAATATTCCACACGAACCCCCAGGAGCCCGCATGAAGATCGACCTGACCGACAAGACCGCCATCGTCACCGGTTCCACCGCCGGCATCGGACTCGCCATCGCGCGGGGGCTGGCCACCTGCGGCGCCACCGTGGTCGTCAACGGCCGTTCGTCGGACGCCGTGGCGAAGGCCGTGGCGGCGATCGCCACGGACGTCGCCGGCGCCCGCGTGCGCGGCGTGCCGGCCGACCTGGCCACCGCCGAGGGCTGCGCGGCGCTGGTGAAGGCCGAACCCGCCGCGGACATCCTCGTCAACAACGTCGGCATCTACGCCGCGAAGGACTTCTTCGAGATCTCCGACGACGAATGGGACCGCATGTACGACGTCAACGTGATGTCGGGCGTCCGCCTGTCGCGGGCCTACGCGCCGGGGATGGCGCAGCGCAGCTGGGGCCGCGTGGTGTTCCTGTCGTCCGAGTCGGGCATCAACATCCCGGTGGACATGGTGCACTACGGCTTCTCGAAGACGGCGAACCTCGCGGTCTCGCGCGGGCTGGCCAAGCGCATGGCCGGCACCGGCGTCACGGTCAACGCCGTGCTGCCGGGGCCCACGATGTCCGACGGTGTCGCCGAGATGCTCCGGGCCGGCGCCGAACAGGCCGGCAAGACGGTCGACGAGGCCGGCAACGCCTTCGTCCGCAAGATGCGGCCCACGTCGATCATCCAGCGCGTGGCCACGCCCGACGAGGTGGCGAACCTCGTCGTGTACGTCTGCTCGCAGCAGGCGTCGGCCACCACGGGCGCGGCCCTGCGGGTGGACGGGGGTGTCGTCGACACGATCGCATGAGCCCGGCCCCGATCGACGACCTGCGCACGCTCACCGCGCGCTTCCCGCGGCCGGGGCGCGTGGACACGATCCTGCTGCGGCCGGACCGGCGCGAGCCGGTGCGCCGCGTCGTCGAGGCGACGGCCCTCGCGATGCGCGGGCTCGAGGGCGACCGCTCCGCGGTGCGCGTGTGGGCCACGGGCAAGCGCCATGTCACGCTGGTGCAGGCCGAACACCTCGCCGTGGTGGCCGCGCTGCTCGGGATCGACACGGTGGACCCCGCGCTGCTGCGCCGCAACGTCGTGGTCTCCGGCCTCAACCTGCTCGCCGCGAAGGCGCTGTTCAAGGACACCCCGCTGCACCTCGCCCTCGGCGACACCGTGCGGCTCGAGGTCACCGGGCCGTGCGAACCCTGTTCGCGCATGGAGGAGACCTTCGGCCCCGGCGGCTACAACGCGATGCGCGGCCACGGCGGCATCACCGCGCGGGTGCTGGCCGGCGGCGTGTTCCGCGTGGGCGACGCGGTGACCGTCATTCCAGGCTGAGCAGGTAGTCGGCCATCTGGCCGGCGTGTTCGTCGCTCACCTGGAGGTCGGGCATCGCGGTGCCCGGCCGCAGCGACTGCGGCGAACGGATCCACCGCAGCAGGTTCTCGCGCGTGTTGGGCACGGCGCCCGCGAAGGTGGACCGCCGGCCGAAGCCGGCGAGGGGTGGCCCCACCTGCGGGCCCGAGTCGACACCGCCGGGGATCTCGTGGCAGCCGGTGCAGGCGTACTGCCGCAGCACCATCAGGGCCTGTTCGCGCGGGGCGCGGTCGTGCGCGGGGGCGAGCCGTTCGGGGCGGTCGAGTTCGCAGTCGCCGGCGTTCGCCTGCAGCCGGTGGTACGCACCCGCGTCCAGCGACGGCAGGTGCTGCAGGAAGGCCACCACCGCCCACAGCTCGGCCTCGTCGAGCCGGAACTCCCACGCGGGCATGCCGCTCATCTTGATGCCGTGGCGCGTGATCCAGTACAGCTCCCCCGGCTGCCAGCGCCGCGCGCCGTCCACCAGCGGCCCGGGCAACGGCTGCATGCCCTGGCCCGCGGCGCCCTGCGCCACGCCGGGCGCTCCGTGGCACAGCACGCAGTGGTCCCGGAAACACGCCGCGCCCTTCGACACCTGTCCCGCGTCACCGAGCGGCGGCACCACGATGTCTGCGGCGCGGCGGCGCACCGACGCGTGCATCGTCGTCTCCATCACCGTGTAGAGCGGCTGCACGTGTTCCTTCGTCGCACTCACGTCGTAGACGCCGCCGAACACCACTGCCACGGCGGCGCCCGCGGCGAGCACCACGGCGACGATCGCACCCCATGCGAGCTTGGTCATGCCGCCGTTCCAGCAAGACACGCGCCTCGGGCACGCTACTTGTTCTTCCAGGGGTCACATGACCGGCCCTTCCTCCTCGTCGATGCTGCTCTGCGGCGTGCTGCTGCTGGCCGCGTGCGACCGTCCGGACGAGCGGTTCACCCGCGTCCCGGGCGCCGACACGGCCCGTGGCCAGCGGCTGCTGGCGCAGTACCAGTGCGGCCGCTGCCACGTGATCCCCGACGTGCCCGCGGCCACCGGCACCGCCGCGCCCGCGCTCACCGCGTGGGGACGCCGCAGCTACATTGCCGGGCAACTGCAAAACGAACCGCAAAACTTGCAGCGGTGGCTGCGGTCGCCGCGGTCGGTCGTGCCCGGCGCGGCGATGCCCGACCTCGGCGTGTCCGAGGCCGATGCCCGCGACATGGCGGGCCACCTGATGGGGTTGCGATGAGCCCGGCCTCCGTCGAAGCGGATGTGCTGGCCGAGGTGGCCTGGGTGCTGGTGGTCGGCGGCTTCGCCGTGCTGGCCGCGACCATGGGCATCCTGGCCCTCGCGCTGCGGCGCGGCCGCCGGCCCGTGCCGGCGCGGTGGTGGATCGTGGGCGGGGCTGTCGTGCCCGCCGCGCTGCTGGCCGCGCTCGCGGTCTACAGCCAGGTGCGCACCGCGGGGCTCGATGCGCCCCCGCCGCCCGGGGCGCTGGTGATCTCGGTCACCGGCCGGTCGTGGTGGTGGCACGTGCAGTACCAGGACCCGCGCGACGGCCGCGCGGTGGTGTCGGCCAACGAGCTGCGCATCCCCGCCGGTCGCCCGGTGCACCTGGCCCTGATGAGCGACGACGTGATCCACAGCTTCTGGGTGCCGGCGCTCGGCGGCAAGATGGACCTCGTGCCGGGCCGCATCAACCGCCTCGTGGTGACGGCGCACACGCCCGGCACGTACCGCGGCGCGTGCGCCGAGTTCTGCGGCGAGCAGCACGCGAAGATGGCGCTGCACGTGGTCGTGCTGGCGCCCGACGCGTTCGACCGATGGCTCGAGGCCCAGGGCCGGCCGGCCGGTGCCGCGCGCAGCGATGCCGCGAAGCGCGGGCAGGCGCTCTTCGTCGACCGCGGCTGCGCGCAGTGCCACGGCGTGCGCGGCCACACGGACGGGGCCGACGCGGGCCCCGACCTCACCCACGTCGCCAGCCGCCTGCACCTCGGCGCGGGCACCGTGGTCAACGACGGCGGTGCGCTGGCCGACTGGATCGTGCGCGTGCAGCAGCTCAAGCCGGGCGCGCGCATGCCTTCGGCGCACCATCTGCCGGCCGACGACCTCGCCGCGCTGGCGGCCTATCTCTCGGAGCGCGAATGACCACGCCCAGCACCCTGCCCCGGCCCCCCGCGGAACTCGGCGCGCTGCGCGAGGCGTGGCGCATGCCGTCGGGCTGGCGGCGCCTCGCCACCGTCAACAACACGTACATCGGCAAGCTCTACATCGCGACGGCGTTCCTGTTCCTCGTGCTGGCCGGCGTGCTCGCCCTGCTGATGCGCGCGCAGCTCGCGCTGCCCGACGGTTCGGTGATGGGCCCCGGCACCTACCACCAGGTGTTCACGATGCACGGCACCGTGATGATGTTCCTTTTCGCGGTGCCGGTGGTCGAGGCCATCGCGGTGTACCTGCTGCCCAACATGCTCGGCGCGCGCGACCTGCCCTTCCCCCGCCTGTCGGCCTACGCGTACTGGGCCTACGCCTTCGGCGGCGTCGCGTTCTTCTGCACGCTGTTCTTCGGCGTCGCGCCCGACGGCGGCTGGTTCATGTACCCGCCGCTCACGGGCCGCGCGCATTCACCCGGCCTCAACGCGGACTTCTGGCTGCTCGGCATCGGCTTCATCGAGATCTCGGCGATCGCCGGGGCCATCGAACTCATCATCGGCATCCTGATGACCCGCGCGCCGGGCATGACCCTCGCGCGCCTGCCGGTGTACGCGTGGGCGATGCTGGTGGTGGCGCTGATGATCGTGTTCGCCTTCCCCGCGGTGATCGCCGGCACCACGCTGCTCGAGCTGGAACGGGCGTTCGACTGGCCCTTCTTCATCGCCGAACGCGGCGGCGACCCGCTGCTGTGGCAGCACCTCTTCTGGTTCTTCGGCCACCCCGAGGTCTACATCATCTTCCTGCCCGCGGCGGGCCTCGTGTCGGCGCTGCTGCCGGCGGTGGTGCAGGCGCGGCTGCTCGGCCGCAACGCGGTGGTGGTGTCGCTCGCGGCCACCGGGTTCATCAGCTTCCTGCTTTGGGCGCACCACATGTTCACGGCGGGGCTGGGCGGGCTGTCGATGAACCTCGTGTCGCTCGCGAGCCTCGTGGTGGCCATCCCCACCGCGGTGCAGGTGTTCGCGTGGATCGGCACGATCTGGCGCGGCACCGTGCGCCTCGACACCACGATGCTGTACGTGCTCGGCTTCCTGTTCACGTTCGTGTTCGGCGGGCTGACCGGCGTGATGGTGGCCATCCTCCCGTTCGACTGGCAGGTGCACGACACCTACTTCATCGTCGCGCACCTGCACTACGTGCTGATCGGCGGCGTGCTGTTCCCGATCCTCGCGGCGCTGTACCACTGGGGCCCGCTCGTGAACGGACACCCGTTGAGCGAACGCGCGGGCCGCTGGTCGTTCGGCCTCGTGTTCGGCGGGTTCCATCTCACTTTCTTCCCGATGCACATCGCGGGGATGATGGGCATGCCGCGGCGCGTCTACACCTGGGCGCCCGGCCAGGGCTGGGAGCTGCCGAACCTGCTGTCGTCGATCGGGTCGGTGGTGCTGGCGGCCGGGTTCCTGGTGGTGCTCGTGGACGCGGTGCGCACGTTCCGCCGACCGCAGCGCACACCCGGCAACCCGTGGAACGCGCCCACGCTCGAATGGCTGCCCACCGAGAACTTCGGTTCGCGCAGCACGCCGCAGGTGTCGTCGGCCGAGCCGCTGTGGGACCAGCCCAACCTCTCCTCCGAGGTGGAGGCCGGCCAGCACTGGCTGCCCGGCACGGTCACCGGCGGACAGGAAACGCTGGTCACCACGCCGCGCCGGGCCGCGCTGTCGCACCTGATCGTGCTGCCCGGCCCGAGCGGGCTGCCGTTGCTGGCCGCGCTCGGCACCGCGGCGTTCTTCTTCCTGCTGACGGTGAAGTGGCTGGTGGTGGCGTTCACGTTCGGCGCGATCGCCATCGGGGCCACGGTGGTGTGGCTGTGGGAGACCGACCGCGCGCCGGAGGCCACCACGGCGAAGGTGGGCGACGGCGTGTTCGTGCCCATCGGCGCGGCCGGCATGCGTTCGCATTCGTGGTGGGCGATGGTGATCCTGCTCGTGGTGGACGCCACGGTGCTCGCATCGATGGCCTTCGCCCACGTGCACGTGTCGATGGCCGCGCCGGTGTGCCCGCCGGCGGGGGCGGCGCTGCCCGCGCTGGAGGGTGTGGGGTGGTGCGCCGCCGGCTTCGCGATGAGCGCGGTGGCGATGGCCCTCGGCGGCCGGGGGCGTGGCACGCGACCGCTCGGCGCCGGCGCCGTCGTGTGGACCCTGGTGGCGTCGGCCCTCGCCGCGGCAGCCTTCCTCGGCCTGCTGCACCTCCACGGCGAGGCCGGCCTCGAACCGCGCGCCACCGCGTGGGGCGCCACCGTGGGCGCGCTGCTGGGCTACCAGGGCTTCCACCTGGCCCTCATGGCGATCCTCGCGGCGGTGGTCGTCGCCCGGATCGCGCGGGGCCTGTCGACACCCCGGCAACGGGCCACGCGCGACAACGTCGCGCTGCTGTGGCACGGCGCCTGCGCCCAGGGGGTGGTGGTGGCGCTGCTGCCCCACGCCATGGCGTGGGCGATGAACTGATCAGGCGGCCACGAGCCGCAGGCAGGTGATCTCCGACGGCGCGCCGAACCGTTTCGGCGGCCCCCAGTAGCCGGTGCCGCGGCTCGTGTAGACCCACAGGTCCTTCAGCTTGTGCAACCCGGCCGTGAACGGCTGCTGCAGCGGCACGAAGAAGTTCCACGGGAAGAACTGGCCGCCGTGCGTGTGGCCCGACAGCTGCAGGTCGTAGCCGGCGTCCACCGCCAGCGCCGCGGTGCGCGGCTGGTGCGCGAGCAGCACGCGGGCGCCCGCGTCCGCCGGGGCGCCGGCCATCGCGCGCACCGGGTCGCTGCGGTGCGTGGGGTCGAAGTGGTGGGCCGACCAGTCCGCGACGCCCGCCACCACCAGTTCGCCGCCGCCGTGGCGCAGCACGACGTGTTCGTTCATCAGCACGTTGAGCTGGAGCCGGCGCAGTTCGGCGATCCACGCGTGGGCGCCGGCGTAGTACTCGTGGTTGCCGGTCACCACGTAGGTGCCGTGGCGCGACGACAGGCGCCCGAGCGGGGCGATGTGGTCGCGCAGTTCGGGCACGGTGCCGTCGACGAGGTCGCCGGTCACCGCCACCATGTCGGGCGACAGGCCGTTGACCCGGTCCACGATGGCCTGCACGTAACGCGCCTTGATCGTGGGGCCGACGTGGATGTCAGTGATCTGGGCGATGGTGAACCCGTCGAGCGCGGCCGGCAGCCCGGCGATGGGCACGTCCACCCGCACCACGGCGGCGGTGCGCCGGGCGTTCAGGAAGCCGGCCACCGTGACCGCCGCCCCCACCGCGAGCACGCCCACGGCCGACCCGGACACCCAGGCCGGATCCCAGCCGCCGAACGGCCAGGCCGCCAGCAGCAGCACGTCGCGCGCGAGGGTGAGCACGAACACCGACGAGAAAAGGCCCATCGCCAGCAGGCCGGCCCAGGCCGTGGCGTCGGCGAAGCGGCGCGAGCGCCATCGGGGCGCCAGCAGCCCGAGCGGCATCACCGCGGCGGACAGCGCGAGCGCCACCCCGAAGGCGACGTGCCCGGCGGGCAGGTGGGCGCCGAGGCGGAGACCGAGGTACAGGTGCAGCAGGGCCGACAGGCCGAACAGGAACAGGCGCGACATCCCGGGAATGTGCGGGTCGGCGCGGGGGTTTCAATCCCGGGGCCGCCGATACAATGCGGGCCCCTCGATTGCTTCAGGTTTTCCATGTCCGACCGCCTTGCCGTGTTGCCGCAATACCTGTTGCCGAAGCAGGCGCTGACCGCGCTCGCGGGCCGCATCGCCTCGACACCCGCCGGGCCGGCCACCACGCGACTGATCGACTGGTTCGTCGGCAAGTACCAGGTGAACATGGCCGAAGCGGCCAACCCGGACACGGCCAGCTACAAGACCTTCAACGAGTTCTTCACCCGCCCGCTGAAGGCCGGCGCCCGCCCGCTGGCCAAGGCCGACCTGATCTGCCCGGTGGACGGCGCGGTGAGCCAGTACGGCGCCATCGAACACGACCAGATCTTCCAGGCCAAGGGCCACCGCTACTCCACCACGGCGCTGGTGGGCGGCGACGCCACGCTCGCGAAGCAGTTCGACCACGGCAGCTTCGCCACCATCTACCTGAGCCCGCGCGACTACCACCGCATCCACATGCCCATCGAGGGCCGCCTGCGCCGCATGATCTACGTGCCCGGCGCGCTGTTCTCGGTGAACCCCACCACGGCGCGGGGCGTGCCCGGGCTGTTCGCCCGCAACGAGCGCGTCGTGTGCGTGTTCGAGTCGGCCCTCGGCCCGTTCGTGCTCGTGCTGGTGGGCGCCACCATCGTCGGCAGCATGGCCACCGTGTGGCACGGCGTCGTCAACCCGCCGCGCGGCCGCGACGTGAAGGAGTGGACGTACCAGGGCAACGACGTGGTGCTGAAGAAGGGCGAGGAGATGGGCCGCTTCCTGCTCGGTTCCACCGTCGTTCTGCTGTTCCCCAACTTGCCGCTCGCGTTCAACCCCGTGTGGGAGCCGCAGCGCCCCGTGCGGCTGGGCGAGCTGATGGCGAACAAGCGCGTGTGACCCGAAAGGCCTGATCGCGGCCCTGCTTTCCGGGCGGGAAAGCTGACCGGCAGCCCCGATCGGAGGACACTCCGGGTTCCCTTCGCCCTGGAGCCCCCGATGTCCTCCCTCACTCCCCGAACCCGCCTCGAACGCGACAGCATGGGCGAGCTGGCCGTGCCGGCCGACGCCCTCTACGGCGCGCAGACCCAGCGGGCGGTCGACAACTTCCACATCAGCGGGCAGCGCATGCCCATCGGTTTCATCCGGGCGGTGCTGCTGGTGAAGGCCGCCGCCGCGCGTGCCAACATCACGCTGGGCGCGCTGGCGCCCGAAACCGGCCGCGCCATCGGCGACGCCATCGCGCAGCTGCTCGCCGCGTCCGACGACGAACGCATGCAGCACTTCCCGGTCGAGGTGTTCCAGACCGGCTCGGGTACCAGTACCAACATGAACGCCAACGAGGTGGTCGCCACGCTCGCGGGCCGCGCGCTCGGCTCGCCGGTCAGCGCGAACGACCACGTCAACGCGAGCCAGAGCAGCAACGACGTGATCCCGACGGCGCTGCACGTGAGCACCGCGCTCGCCATCCACGGCGAGCTGCTGCCCGCGCTGGACCACCTCGCGATGGTCACCCGCACCAAGGCCCGCACCGTGCACCAGCACGTGAAGACCGGCCGCACCCACCTGATGGACGCGATGCCCGTGCGCCTGAGCCAGGTGCTCGACGGCTGGGCGCAGCAGGTGGAGGATGCCGCGGCGCACCTGCGCACGGGCCTCGCCGCGCTGCAGCGGCTCGCCCAGGGTGGCACGGCGGTGGGCACCGGCGTCAACACCGACCCGGCCTTCGCCCAGCGTTTCTCCGAGGAGCTGAGCACCGCCACCGGCCTCGCCTTCACCCCGGCGCCGAACTTCTTCGCGGTGATGGGCGCGCAGGACACGGTCGTCGCCACGTCGGGCCAGCTGAAGGCCGCGGCGGTCGCGCTGATGAAGATCGCCAACGACCTGCGCTGGATGAACTCCGGGCCGCTGGCCGGCCTCGCCGAGATCGAGCTGGAAGCGCTGCAGCCGGGCTCGTCGATCATGCCGGGCAAGGTGAACCCGGTCATCCCCGAGGCCACGGCCATGGTGGCCGCGCAGGTGATCGGCAACGACACCACCATCACGGTGGCGGGCCAGTCCGGCAACTTCGAGCTGAACGTGATGCTGCCGGTGATCGCGCGCAACGTGCTCGAATCGGTGCAGCTGCTGGCGAACGCGAGCCGGCTGCTGGCCGACAAGGCCATCGCCACGTTCAAGGTCAACGAGCCGAGCCTGAAGGAAGCGCTGGCGCGCAACCCGATCCTGGTGACCGCGCTGAACCCGCTGATCGGCTACCTGAAGGCGGCGGAGATCGCGAAGATCGCCTACAAGGAAGGGCGGCCGATCCTGGACGTGGCCGATGAACACACGGATCTGGGGCGGGAGAAGCTGGCGGAACTGCTGGATCCGGTGAAGCTCACGGGGCCCTGAAAAAAACGTCATCCCGGCGAACGCCGGGACCCACTGCCGTCAGAGCGCGCAGGTTGGAGGGGGGCCCCGGCTTTCGCCGGGGTGACCGCCGAGCTGTGTCAGTGCTTGTGGTTGGCGTGATCGTGCGCCGCCGGCGCCGCCGCCGCGTTCGCCGCATTCACCTGCATCGTCACCTTCACCTCCCCCGCCTTCTCGAACTTCAGCGTGGCCGGGAACGTGTCGCCCGCCTTCAACGGACCCTTGAGGCCGATGAACATGATGTGCAGGCCGCCCGGCTTCAGTTCGACGCTGCCGCCGGCGGGCACGTCGATGGCGTCGACCTGGCGCATGCGCATCACGTCGCCTTCCATCGACATGGAATGCAGCTCCACCGACTTCGACACGTCGGCCGACACGGCCAGCAGGCGGTCGGCGTCCTTGCCGGTGTTGGTGACCTTGAGGTAGCCGCCGCCGGCCGGCTGGCCGGGCACGGTGGCGCGGGCGTACGGTGCGTCCACGCGCACGGTGGCGGACTGGGCCGCCGCCACGGTGGCGAACAGCGCGAGGGCGAGACCGGTGAGGGTGCGGGAAAGAGAGGTCATCGGGGATTCCTTCTGGGCATCGGTGCCCGGGTATTGTCAGCGAACGGGATAATGGGCGGATGAGCATCCAGACCGACGAATTCGAGCCCGTGCGACGGGTCGTCAGCGCCGCCCCGGCCTCGCCGAACGAGGAGGCCATCGAACGCGCGCTGCGCCCGAAGGGCCTGGCCGAATACGTCGGGCAGGCGAAGGCGCGCGAGCAGCTCGAGATCTTCATCGGCGCGGCGAAGAAGCGGTCGGAAGCCATGGACCACGTGCTGCTGTTCGGCCCGCCGGGCCTCGGCAAGACCACGCTCAGCCACATCATCGCGAACGAACTGGGCGTGAACCTGCGCCAGACCTCGGGCCCCGTGCTCGAGAAGCCGAAGGACCTGGCCGCGCTGCTCACGAACCTCGAACGCAACGACGTGCTGTTCATCGACGAGATCCACCGGCTTTCGCCGGTCGTCGAGGAAATCCTGTACCCCGCCCTCGAGGACTACCAGATCGACATCATGATCGGCGAGGGCCCCGCGGCCCGCTCGATCAAGCTCGACCTGCAGCCGTTCACGCTGGTGGGCGCCACCACGCGCGCGGGCATGCTCACGAACCCGCTGCGCGACCGCTTCGGCATCGTGGCGCGGCTCGAGTTCTACACGTCCGACGAACTCGCGCGCATCGTCACGCGTTCGTCGGGCCTGCTCGACGTGCCCATCGACACCGAGGGCGCCGTCGAGATCGCCCGCCGCTCGCGCGGCACGCCCCGCATCGCGAACCGCCTGCTGCGCCGCGTGCGCGACTACGCCGACGTGAAGGGCGACGGCCGCATCACGAAACCGCTGGCCGACCGCGCGCTGCAGATGCTCGACGTGGACCCGCAGGGTTTCGACGTGATGGACCGCAAGCTGCTCGAGGCCGTGATCCACCGCTTCGACGGCGGCCCCGTGGGCCTCGACAACGTGGCCGCGGCCATCGGCGAGGAACGCGACACCATCGAGGACGTGATCGAGCCGTACCTGATCCAGCAGGGTTTCCTGCAGCGCACGCCGCGCGGGCGCATCGCCACGATGGCGGCGTACCGCCACCTGGGGGTCACGCCGCCGAAACGCGGCGGCGCCCCCGAGCTGTTCGACTAGATCAGGTCCTGCACCGCGAGGCGGTGGTACTTGACGGCCATCGGCGCGCCGAAGCGTTTGGCCACCACGGTCACCTGCTCGGTTTCCTCGTCCTCCGGCGCGTACACCAGCAGCCAGCGGTGGCCCTCGTCGGAGAGCTTCTGGTAGCGGCGCATCAGCGTGATCTCGTAGCCGAAGCCGGCGGCCTCGCTGCTGTGCTCGATCATCTCGCGCATGCGCACCTGGCCTTCGTCGGAGTCGAAGTGGAGGATGTCCTCCGGCTCGAACCCGGCGTCGAGCAGGGCCTGTGCGGCCTGGCGCACGGGTTCGCCCTCCGGCAGCGCGATCATCACGTGCCCCACGGGCTTGAAGGTGCCCAGCGACTGGGGCATGTCGGCGAGGGTCAGTCGGCGTGTCCACATGGGAAGTCTCCGGCAGTTGAGGCTCGACCCAGTCTAGGCATCGGGCCCGTCTCGTCAAACTGTCGGACAAGTTTCCCTGCCCGGTCGCGGGGCGAGCCATCTCAGCGGAACTTCCAGTCGACGCCGGCGTACACGGCGCGGCCGTCCCCCGGCATGAACTGCGCGGTGTCGGCGCCGCCTGCGTTGCGCACCACGCCGGTGGCCGACGCGTAGCGTTTGTCCGACAGGTTGCGGCCGTCGACGAACCACGAAACGTCCTTCACCACGTCACCCGAGGCGCGCAGCCCCCAGATCACGTAGCGCTTCGCGCCGAGGCTGTTCGTGAAGTCGATGGGGTAGCCGCTCGAGCCCTCGGCATGCAGCGCCAGCAGCGTGCCCTGCGCGAAACGCCAGCCAGCCTGCGCGCGGCCGAAGTACCGCGGGACACCGGGCAGCGCGTTGTCGCCGTACACGGGGTCGTCGCGGAAGCGGAAGTGGTTCCACAGGGCGTTGGCCGACCACTCGACATGGCCCGCGCGCCGCTGGAACGCCTCGCCGGACAGGCCCAGTTCGAGGCCGCGGTGCAGCGTGCGGTCGGCGTTGACGGTGGTGCTGGCGCCCGCGGCGTTGACCGCGATCTGCAGCAGCTCGTCCTTCACGCGGGCCTCGTAGAACGACGCGTCCCACGCGATGCCGTCCCAGCGCCCGCGCGTGCCGATCTCGAAGGTGTCGGCGCGTTGCGCGGCGTTCAGCGTGGGCGTCAGGCCGCCGGCCAGTTCGCTGAAGGTGGGCGGTTCCATGCTGCGCGACAGGTTCGCGTAGACCTGCACGGCCTTCGACAGGTCCCAACGCACGCCGATCTTCGGGTTCGTGCCGCTGTAGCGCTGGTCGAAGCCTTCGTCGACACCGGCCACGATGAAACGGTCCTCGAGCCGGCGCGTGGATCGCACGTGCTGCACGCCCGCGATCAGCGCGACGTCGGGGCGCACGAGGTACTGGTCCTCGACGTACACCTCGATGTTGCTGGCCGTCTGCTTCGACGCGTTCGTGCGCATGCCCGACTGGCCACCCACGTTGAGGTAGCGGTCCTCGTCGGTCACACCGCGGCTCGGGGCGATGCCGGCGGTGAGCCGGTTCGGCCCGTCCTCGCGCACGTAGCGCAGCTCGGCGCCCACGTCCTGGTTGTGCTGGTCGATGACCTGGAAGATCGGGTGGTGCAGCTGCTTGTCGGACAGGAACACGAAGCCCTCGAGGCGCTGCGGGCCGTCCTGCCACACGGTCTTGTTCGACAGGCGGGTCCAGCGGATGTCCCGGTGCTGGTCGCCCGTGACGTTGCCGGCCGCGGCCTGGCGCGGGTTGGTCTCGAGCTGCGCGCGGGTCAGCGAACCGGGCAATTCGGAGTCGCTGTCGACGTAGCCGAGGTAGAAGCGGGTCTCGACGTTGTCGGCCAGCTGGTAGCCGAGGTTCGCGGAGAGCCGGCCGGTCGTCTGCGCCGCATGGTCGCGGAAGCCGTCCTGGCGGAAGCCGCTGGCCGAGACGTAGTGGTCGGCGCGGCCGTTCACGTCGCCGGTCGCCACCTGCACGCGGCCGTAGCCGAAGCTGCCGGCCTCGGCGCGCACCCGCGCGAGGTCGGCGTTGTAGCCGTTCGGCGAGACGAAGTTGACGGCGCCGCCGAGGTTGGCCGCGCCGTACTGCAGCGCATTGGCGCCGCGCCACACCTCGATGTAACGCGCCGACAGCGGCTCGATGGCCTGGAAGTCGAAGCTGCCGTCGGCAAGGTTCAGCGGCACGCCGTCCTGCATCAGCTTCAGGCCGCGGCCGTGGAAGGTGCGTTGCAGGCCGGAGCCGCGGATCGAGATGCGCGACTCCTCGGCGCCGAACCGCGGCTGCACGTAGACGCCGGTGGCGTTGCCCAGCGCGTCGGCCAGGTTCGACACACGGCCGCGGTCGTAAGAGGCGGCGTCCACCACCTCGGCGCCGCCGGGCACGGTGGCCAGGCGCTGGCGGGCGGTGGGCAGGTCCGGCTGGGTCAGCGTGGACTGGTCGGGGTTCTTCTGACCGGTGACGACGACCGGGGCGAGTTCGACGCCCGTCTGGGCGTGGGCGAGCGAGGCGAGGACGCACAGCGGCGCCAGGGCCGCGAGCGGCCGGGGAATGCGGGACATGGGGTCTCCAGAAACGAATGCGGGCCCGCGCGGCGGGGCGCCACGCGGGGGATCACGGGTCGGATCAGGAGACGGAGGGCGGGCCGCGCGACAGCGGCGCGAGCCATTGCGCGGCGAGGCGCTGCGCGGTGAGGGGCTCGGCGGGGGCGGCGAAGGACAGCGGGTGCACCACGAGCGCGGCCACCGTGGGCAGCAGCGCCGGCGGCGAGATGGACCCGCAGCAGTCGAGGCACGACCGCGGCTGCGCATCGATGGCCTTGCCGTTCGCGTCGAACACCTGCGGGCCGGTGCTGGTGCAGACCTCGACGCCCGAGGCCATCGCGACCGCGTGCGCCGTGGACACCCACGGCTGCCACAGCAACGACAGCACGAGCAGCACCGCCAGCAGCAGGCGGTGGTGTCGGGAAGCGATGCGGGGCGCGGTCACGGCCGCCATTCTAGGGCGGCCGGTCGCGCGACGTCAGAACCGGTACGTGGTGAACAGCGCGAACGTGGTCTGCGTCGTGTCCTGCGTGATCGGGCTGTCGGCCGCGTCGCCGCGCAGTTTCGACACCACGGCGCGGGCGCCGAGGCCCCACTGCGGCGAGAGGCGGTACTCCGCGCCGAAGGCGACACGCACGCTGTTGAGCCCGCCGTCGGCGTGGTACTCGGGCCGGCCGGAGCGGGCACTCTGCGCGGCGTCGATGCCGAAGAAGGTCTGCTGGTTGCGGCGGTCGGCGACCGTGAAGCCCGGCGCGACGCTGAGCGCGAGGCGGTCGGTCACACGGTACTTGCCCTCGAGGTCGACGAGGCCGGTGGTGCCGTGGCCGTTGCCGCCGATGTCGGTGGTGACGGCCACGCGCGCGGTGAACCACTGCTCGGTGAAGCTGCCGAAGGCGGCGAACTGGGCCGTGGCGTCGATGTCGCCGAGGCCGGCCAGGCGGGCGTCGTCCTTTTCCTCGCGCGGCTGGGCGAACCCGCTGCCCACGGCCACGCCGAAGCGCCACTGCGAGGTCTGCAGCAGGTTGTAGCCGATGCCGAACGGCACGCCCGCGGACGGCAGCGCCCCGAGGAACCAGCGGCCGTTGGTGGCGAGCAGCACGGGGACGGGCGACACCTTCTGGTCGTCGCTGCCGGCGTACTCGGGCGTGCTGATCACGCCCAGGCCGAGCGTCACGCTCCAGTTGTTGTCGGGGGCCACGGGTTGGGCGTGGGCGGTGGCGGACGCAACGAGCGCCGCGGCCAGAAAGCTCATCGAACGGATCATCGGGCGGGCTCCGGTGGGAAAACCCGCGATTGTGCCGGCCGATTTTTAAGAGTCGATTAGCGGGGCCATCGCGGCCCGGTCGCCGTCCGGCGCCGGCCGGTGGCACAACCACCCGACGGCGCAGAGCCCGGCCACGATGCCGGCGGCCATGGCCACCGACGTGCCCAGGGACAGCCGGTGCGCGTTCCACAACCACCACGCGGTGGCCCCGAGCAGCAGCACGAAGAGGCCGCCGGCCGCCCAGGCTGCGCGTTTCGACATCGGCGGGTCGAAGCGCTCGACCTTCGCGATGTCGAACGGCACCTTCGGGAACCGGGCCGCGACGTCGTCGGGCCGCCAGCCGGGCGGCTTGAACCACACGCGCAGCTTGTCGGACCCGCGCCTCGCATGCCAGCTGTCGTGGACCAGCCCCGCGTACACCTGCAGGTTCGCCCACAGCGGGTTCCAGCTGCGCAGCGGGCCGCGGCTGCCGTACACGCACGGATCGCTGTCGACCTCCTCCTGGTAGGTGCCGAACAGGCGGTCCCACAGGATCAGGATGCCGCCGTAGTTGCGGTCGAGGTAACGGTCGTTCACCGCGTGGTGCACGCGGTGGTTGCTGGGCGCGCAGAACCAGCGGTCGAACGCGCCGAGCTTGCCGATCTGCTGCGTGTGCACCCAGTACTGGTACAGCAGGTCGATCAGGGCGACCACCCCGAACACCAGCGGCGGGAAACCGAGCACGGCCATCGGCAGGTAGAAGAGCCAGCCGGCCACCCAGCCGCTGCCGGTCTGGCGCAGCGCGGTGCTGAGGTTGTAGTCCTCGCTCTGGTGGTGCACCACGTGGGCGGCCCAGAACAGCGCCACGGTGTGGCCGAGACGGTGGTGCCAGTAGTAGCAGAAGTCGTAGAGCACGAGGCCGACGACCCACACCCAGAGGCTGGTCGCGGAGAGCTGCACCAGCGAGGCGTGTTCGTACACCACGGAGTACAGCCCGAGCGTGATCACCGCGCTGAACACGCCGATGATCTGGCTGAGCACGCCGAGCCCGATGCTGTTGAGCGCATCGTTGAGCCGGTAGGTGTCGCGCCCCCGCCGGCGGCCGACGAACCATTCGATGGCGATCAGCAGCAGGAAGACGGGGGTGGCGAGAACGATGACTTGGGGGCCGGTCATCTCCCGATGCTGGCCCCAACCGGTCCGGCGCGACAGAGCGGTTTCCCCGAGGGGGTCGCCCTGCCGTCGCCGATGGCGGTCTTACAGCGAGGCGCGCAGCGTCAGCATGAAGTTGCGCGGGTCGCCGTAGTAGGTGCTGATGCCCGTCGGCGAGACCTTCTTGTAGTAGACCTTGTCGAAGAGGTTGTTCGCATTCAGCTGGAGCGAGTAGTTCGCGTTGAAGCGGTAGGCCAGCATGCCGTTGTAGATCGCGTAGCCGGGCTGGCGTGCGGTCAGGGCGCCGCTCGTCACGAAGGTGTCGCTCTGGATCTGGGTGCCGCCGCCGACCGTCAGGCCTTCGAGCACGCCGCCCAGACGATAGGACGTGAAGAGCTTGAACTGCTGCCGCGGATCGTTGGTGCGCAGCGGCGTGCCCACCGTGGCGGCCGAGGCCGCGTGAAGGATGCGGGTGCGCGTGTTCGTGTAGCCGCCCATCACCTGCCAGCCGCGGGCCACTTCGCCCGCCACTTCGATCTCCAGGCCCTCGCTGCGCGTCTTGCCGCCGTTCATGCGGCAGTAGCCGGTGGTGTAGTACGGCGTGCAGGGCGTGGGCGAGCTGGTGTCCTCGACCTGGGCACCGACGTTGTTGATGCGGAACAGCGAAGCGCTCGCGTTCAGCTTGCCATCGAAGAACTCACCCTTGAGGCCGAGTTCGTAGTCCTCGCCGCGCACCGGGTCGAGGATGTTGCCGGCCGAGTCCTTGAAGTTCTGCGGCGCGAAGATCTCGGTGTAGCTGGAGTAGGCGCTGATCTGGTCGTTGATCGCATAGACGGCGCCCAGGTACGGCGTGACCTCCCGGTTGACGCCATAGGCGATCGTCGGCGAGTACGTGTCCCACCAGCTCACCCGCGTGCCGACCATCACGGTGAGCGGGTCGGTGACCGAGAAGTTCGCCGTGGCGTACGCGGCTTCCTGCCGCGTGACCGCGGCCAGCGCGCCACCCGTCGAGATCACGAGGTGGGGATCGGGATAGCTGGTCTGCGGATTCCAGTTGCGGATGTCGACCCAGATCGGGTTCTGCGTGCCCACGCCCCAGCTGTCGATCGCCTTCGTGCGCAGCATCTCGGCGCCGACGACGAGCTTGTGCTTGCGGCCGAGCAGCTCGAACGGGCCGTCGGCCGTCAGGTTGAACGCGCTCTGGTCGCTCTGCGCACCGGTGTAGGCGGCCGAGCTGACCCGCATCATGTAGGGATTGGTCGGGTCCGGGTTCGGACTCGCGGCGGTCGATACGCGGTCGAAGTAGGTCTGCCGGAAGCCGTTGTCCTCGAGGCGCAGGCGTGTCTGCGAGCCGGTCGCCTTCACCGTCCACGCGTTGTCGAAGCGGTGCTTCAGCTCCGCGAATGCCTGCACGTTGTATCGGTCCCAGCGGTTCCAGTCGGCTCCGAGGTAGGTGTCCCGCGGCAGGTCGAGCGACGAGCCGTCGAAGTTCACCGGCAGGTTGCCCCAGGAACCATTGGCCTCCACGGCGCTGTATTGGAGGCTTGCGGTCAGCAGCGTGCTCGGCGTGAGGTCCGCCTCGAGCACGCCGTAGAACACCTGCTTCTCTTCCTGCTTGATCTTCTGGAAGAAGTCCTTGTCGTCGTAGACGCCGACGGCACGGCCGCGCAACGTGCCGGCCTCGTTCAGCGCACCGGACACGTCGAGCTCGATGCGGCGACGTTCCCACGAACCCACGGTGACCGCACCGGACGCCTGGAACTCGCGCGTGGGGCGCTTGCGCACCATGTTGACGACGGCGGACGGGTTGCCGGAGCCACGGATCATGCCGGACGAGCCGCGCAGGATCTCGACGCGGTCGAGCACCGCGGTGTCGGGCTGGACGAAGCCGGAGCCACCCTGGTTGATGGTGATGCCGTCGACCTGCAGCGCATCGATCTGGTAGCCGCGCGAGAAGAACGTGACCCGTTCGCTGTCGGTGTAGTCGACGCTCACACCGGGGGTGTTCTGCATCACCTCCTGGAAATCGACCAACTTGCGTTCGTCGATCAGCTGGCGCGTCAGCACGGTGACGGGCTGGGGGATCTCGCGCAGGTCACCACCGCCCTTGACCACCGATGCCGACCGGTTCGCGAACGACCGCGAGCCCTCGGACGTGGCGTCGCCGGTCGCGGCCCCGCGCACCTTGATGGGCTGCAACGCCACGCCGGCCGGCGCCGAGGCCGCGGTGTCCGCGGGCCGGGGCTCGGCCGACTGCGCGAACGCCGGGGCCGCGAAGGCGGACACCAGGGCGGCCGCCGCGAGGGCGATGCGGGTGGGATGGGGCTCGAACGACGTCGAGCGGGTCAGGAGGGGGGTACGGCGGGTAATGCGGGACACGGCGATGGTCGAACAACAATGAGAATGTTTCTCATTCTATTCGGCACTCAGGGTGAACCCTGTCGCATGTGTCGTTTTTATGCCGCATGCCCCACACGCCCGGCCCCGGACGCGTCGTTCGTCTCGTCCCGCCCTTCCGCCCCGTCCAGGTGGTGCGTGTCGCTCCAGCCCACGAGCGAAAAGCCCTCGGGCGTCCACAGCAGCCGGTTGATGCTGGCATTGCCCAGCAGCCACGACCGCGGGGCCTGCAGGTCGACGCGGGTGGCCGCGCGGTACAGGCAGTCCATCACGCCGCCGTGGGCCACGAGCGCGATCGACTGGCCCGGGTGGGCCGCGGCGATGCGCGCCGCGGTGTCGACGCAGCGCTGGTAGAAGTCGGTCAGCACCTCGCCGCCGTCGGGGCCGAAGGACGGGTCGCGCTTGCGCCAGCGCATCGCGGCCTCGGGCCACTCGGCCTCGATCTCGGCGAAGGTGCGGCCCTGGAACACGCCGAAGGCGCGTTCGCGCAGGCCGGTGTCCAGCACCAGCGGCAGGCCGGCGCCGCGGCCCACCGCCTCGGCGGTTTCGCGGGCGCGCGCCAGGTCGCTCGTGTAGACGGCGTCGAGCCCCTCCTCGGCCACCGCGCGGGCGAGCTGTTCGGCCTGCCAGCGGCCGGTGGCGTTCAACGGGATGTCCAGCTGGCCCTGGATGCGGGTGTCGACGTTCCAGGCGGTCTCGCCGTGGCGGATCGCCAGGATGCGGGTGGTGTCGTTCACAGCAGGCGCTTGTTGAGCGTGTAGGTGGCGGTGATCGAGGCCTCGGCCAGCACGTGCGGGGCGATCGCGGCTCGCACCTGCGCGCCGGTGAAGGTGCCCTCGACGGCCACCTTCGGCACCGACAGCGCGTACACGGTGAACACGTAGTGGTGCACGAGCGAATCGTTGAACGGGGGGAACGGGCCGTCGTAGCCGAAGTACTGGCCGGCCATGTCCGGGTTCGACGCGAACCAGCCGGTGAAGTCGTTCAGGCCATGGCGCGCGCCGTGCGCCGTGGCCGGGCCGGGCTTGCCCTTCTGCACGAAGCCCTGGCTGAACTCGCCCTGGGCGATCTCGCGCAGCGAGGCGGGCAGGTCCACCAGCGTCCAGTGGAAGAAGTCGACGCGCGGCAGGTCGGCGGGCACCTCGCGGTCCGTCTGGTTGACGTCGTCGCCGCGGCTCGGCACGTCGCCGTCGCAGCACACGAGCGCGAACGACAACGTGCCCGCGGGCACGTCCGACCACGCGAGGTGCGGGTTCACGTCGTCGGAGAAGGTGGCCTGGCCCTGGCCGTCGGGCTTGCCGGCGGCGAAACGCGCGGGCAGGGGCTGCTGGTCGGTGAAGTCGTTGCTGTGGAGTTTCATGCGATGGTTTTCCTAGACGCCCCAGACGATGTCGTGCCCGGCCGGCTGCGCGCGTTTCATGAGTTCGACGAGCGGCCACGCGCGCTGGCGCAGCGACACGCCTTCCCGCGCGGGCAGGGTCTTGCCTTCGGCCGCGGCCTCGGCTTCCTGCTGCTTGCGCTGGTCTTCCTCGGCGGCGATGGCCTGTTCGATGGCCGCGATGGCGGCGGGCATGGCCGCCGGTTCGATGATGCCGGTGGCCGACGGCGACTTGCCGATCACGCGCAGCACCTCGTCGCCGTTGGCGCCCATCATGATGACGTCGCTGCCGGCCTTCGATTTGAATTTGTAGAGCATCGGGGTCTTCCTGGAAGCGGAGAGACCACGATCGTACGCCGGACGGCAGAGCCCTTACCCGGTCACCAGGCGGATGCTGGGTTTCGGCGGCGGCGCCGGGCGCCCGAGCCGCGCCTCGAACGCGGGCACGTCGAGCGCCGGCGAGTACAGGAAACCCTGGAACTCGTGGCAGCCGGCGTCGAGCAGGAACTGCCGCTGCGGCTCAGTCTCCACGCCCTCGGCGATCACGCGCAGCTGCATCGCGCGCGCCATCTGCACGATGGCGTTGACGATGGCCACGTCGCCCGCGTCGCCCGGCAGGCTGCGGATGAAGCTGCGGTCGATCTTCAGGCGGTCGATGGGGAAACGCTTCAGGTACGCGAGGCTCGAATAGCCCGTGCCGAAGTCGTCGATGGACATCAGCACGCCCAGCTGCTCCAGCGCCTTCAGCCGGTGCAGCGCGTCTTCCGCGTCGTGGATCAGGATGGACTCGGTGAGCTCGAGCTCGAGCCGGTTCGGCGGCAGCCCCACGGCCGACAGCGTGGACGCGACCCGTTCGATGAAGTCGGCCTGCTGGAACTGCAGCGCCGACACGTTGATGGACACCGGGAAGTCCCACCCCGCCGCGCGCCACGCGGCCGCCTGGCGCACGGCCTGCGCCAGCACCCAGTCGCCGATGGCGATGATGAAGCCGCTTTCCTCGGCGAGCGGGATGAACTCGCCCGGCGAGACGTCGCCCAGCACCGGGTCGCGCCAGCGGATCAGCGCCTCGGCGCCGATGACGTCGCCAGTGGCCAGGTCGATCTGGGGCTGGTAGTGCAGGCGGAAATGGCCGCTCACGAGCGCCTGGCGCATCGCGTGGTCGATGTGCATCTGCGAACGCGGCGAGGCTTCGGCGTGGCCCTGGTGGAAGCGGAAGCTCGCGCGACCCAGCTCCTTCACGCGGTGCATCGCGGCGTCGGCACGGCGCATCAGCTCGTCGAGGTTGTCGCCGTCGGTCGGGCACAGCGCCACGCCGATGCTGCAGGTGACGGTGAACTCGACCGCGTCGAGCCGGAAGGGCCGCGACATCGCCTCGATGACCCGGCGCGCCGTGGCCTCGGCGCCCTGCGCGTCGGCCTTGTGCACCAGCAGCACGAACTCGTCGCTGCCCAGGCGAGCCACGGTGTCGAGGCTGCGCAGGCAGCCCTTGATGCGGTCGGTGACCTCGAGCAGCACGCGGTCGCCGAAGCCCAGGCCGAAGGTGTCGTTGATGTGCTTGAAGCGGTCGAGGTTGACGACCATCAGCGCGAACGAATGCCCGTTGCGCTGCGCCATCGCGAGCGCGAATTCGACGCGGTCGGCCAGCAGCCGGCGGTTCGGCAGGCCGGTGAGCGGGTCGGTCTGGCTGAGCTCCTCGATGCGCTGGCTGGCCGCGAGCTTCTCGGTGATGTCCCGGAACGAGAACACCCGGCCGATGGGCTGGCCGCGGCTGCACTGCGGCAAGGTGACGCGTTCGATCACCTTGCCGGAATGCAGCGCGAACACGTCGCTCGTCTGGAGCAGCGTGGCGTCGCGGATGGCGGCCAGGCGCCGGTCGTAGTCGGCCACGTCGACGACGCTGCTGCGCATCCACGCCTGCACGGCGGCGTCGTCGCGCTGGGTGAGCAGGTCTTCCGCGAGGTTCCACAACGCGGCGAAGCGCCGGTTGAAGCCGCGGATGGACCCGGCGAGGTCGGTGACGAGGATGCCGTCGGCCGTGGATTCGAGCGTGGCGCGCAGCTCCGACAGCCGGTGCTCGAGCTCGTCCTGCGTGGCCTGGTGGGCGCTGCGGTCCTGGAACACCACGACGTAGACCGCCCGCCCGTCGGACTCGACACGGCTGACGCGGCGCGTGACCGGCACCACCGTGCCGTTGAAGCGGCGCACGAGCGACTCGGACACGATGGCGTCCTGCCAGCCCTTGTCAACGCCCTCCCAGAAGGCGAGGTCTTCCGGCGTGGCGGCCAGTTCGGCGGCCGAGCGGGCGTGCAGCGCCGCGGGTTCGATGCCGAAGAGCGTGCCGGCGGCGACGTTGGCCGCGGTGATGCGGAGCGTGTCGCCGTCGACGAGCCACACCGCGTCGAGGAAACCCTCGATCAGCGCCGCCCACGCCCCGCGGACGTCGGGGCCGGTCATGCGGTGGTGTCCTCGGCCGTGACGTTCGGTTCGAAGAAGTAGGAGACGCGCGGGCGCGGCGACAGGTACGAGATGGCGTCCGGCGGGAGGGCCTGGGGCTTGAGGCTGCGGCGGATGCCCAGGCGGGTGTCGGCCTCGAGGTTGAGCAGCAGCGCGTCGTCGCGCGGCGTCTTCGGGTCGTGCACCAGCACGGTGGGCTTGAGCGGCCGGGTGGAGTTGACCGACATCACCAGAGCATACCGGTCGTCGGTCAGCTGCACGGTGGACCCCGGCGGGTACACGCCCATCATGCGGATGAAGGCCCCGAGGATGGCGGTGTCGTACCGGTTCTTGCCCTGGGCGAACAGCAGCGACAGCGCCTCGTGCGGCGTGAGCGCGCGCGACGGCACGTGCGGGTTGCACATGTTGTCGTAGCGGTTCACGAGGGAGACGATGCGCGCGGCCGTGGTCATGCGGTCGCTGTTGAGCTTGAGCGGGAAGCCGCTGCCGTCCGCGTGTTCGTGGTGCTGCGCGATGACGAGCGTGGCGCCCGGCTGCAGCCCCATCTTGCGGGCGATGGCGACGCCGTGGGCCACGTGCTCCTGGTAGAACTGGGTCTCGGCGACGGTGAAGTGTTCCTCGCGATGGCGCACGCGCTCGGGCAGTTCGAGCTTGCCGATGTCGTGCATCAGGGCGCCCACGCCCACGTCCATCATCTCTTCCGGCGACAGACCGAAGGTGCGGCCCATCAGCAGGGAGATCACCGCGACGTTGACGGCGTGGTGCGACGCCTTGTCGCCGGCGGCCTCGGTCAGCAGCCGGATGCACATTTCCTGGTCGCCCACCATCTTGTCGACGAAGGCGCGCGACAGCGCCTCGGCGGTGGTGCGGGCCTCCTCCGGCCGGCTGATGGCCAGTTCGGTGGCCTGCCGGCAGGCCTTGGTGGCTTCGGCGAACTGGCGCTCGCACAGGGTCAGGCGCGACCGGGCGGCGGCCAGCGCCTCGCGGTGGCGGCGCGCCTCGGCGGCCTGGGGTGTCTCGAGCGGGATGCCGATGCCCGACCCCACGGCCGGCACGGCGGGCGCTTCCGCGGCCACGGGCTCGGTGGTGGTGTCGGGGTCGCTCTTGTCGGGGCTCCAGCGCACCCGCGCCTTGCCGAGGCCGCGGATGGTGGCGATCTGGTCGGCCGAGGAGATCTTGAAGCTGCTCAGCGGGAACGGATGCGCCATCCAGCCCACGTCGAGATGCACGAACATCCCCACGCGAAGCTTCTGTACCTCGATCAATGATGTTGGCAAGGCGTCTTTCATACCGTGAACCGCATGGCCTCCTTGAGCGAAGGCTTGGCTGGTAAGGCGTTTTCGGCGGTCACTCCCCGAGACTTGAGGTTAAGCCGGGGATTGGATGGGCGCACCTGACACAACTGACAGGGCGTGGGGTCTGGAATGGGAACTGCAGCACGAATCGGCGCATCTTTTCGCATCATGGGATCGGGAGCCGGCGCGAATTTGCATCGCGCGCGAGCCTTTGTCCAGAGGCAGGTGGTCTCCTGAGCGCACACAGGTGACGAAGTTGGCGTTTCAGCCGACTTAAACTCGGAGCATCCGACAACACCCTCCGACCGGAGCCTCGCCCAGAAGGCGCCGCCCCGGCCGATCTCGCCAGCCGCCGCCCGCGCCCGTCCCGGCCCCGCTGCCCTTGCCCTCATTCAGGAGATTCCCGTGTCCGTGTCCCACGCATTCATCTGCGATGCAATTCGCACCCCCTTCGGCCGCTACGGCGGCGCCCTGTCGTCGGTGCGCGCCGACGACCTCGGCGCCATTCCGCTGAAGGCCCTGATGGCCCGCAACCCGAAGGTCGACTGGGCCGCCGTGACCGACGTCATCTTCGGCTGCGCCAACCAGGCCGGCGAGGACAACCGCAACGTCGCCCGCATGTCGAGCCTGCTGGCCGGCCTGCCCATCGAACTGCCCGGCTCCACCGTGAACCGCCTGTGCGGCTCGGGCATGGACGCCGTGGGCACCGCCGCCCGCGCCATCAAGTCGGGCGAAGCCCAGCTGATGCTCGCCGGCGGCGTGGAAAGCATGAGCCGTGCCCCGTTCGTGATGCCGAAGGCCGAATCGGCCTTCAGCCGCAGCAACGCCGTCTACGACACCACCATCGGCTGGCGCTTCGTCAACAAGCTGATGAAGGAACTGCACGGCGTGGACTCGATGCCCGAGACCGCCGAGAACGTCGCCACCGACTACAAGATCGACCGCGCCTCCCAGGACGCCATGGCGCTGGCCAGCCAGCTCAAGGCCGTGGCCGCCCAGAAGTCGGGCTTCTTCGACGCCGAGATCACCCCGGTCACCATCGCGCAGAAGAAGGGCGACCCGATCGTCGTCTCGAAGGACGAGCACCCGCGTGAAACCAGCCTCGAGGCCCTCGCCAAGCTCAAGGGCGTGGTGCGCCCCGACGGCACCGTGACGGCCGGCAACGCCTCGGGCGTGAACGACGGTGCGTGCGCGCTGCTGCTCGCGAGCGAAGCCGGCGCCGCCCGCAACGGCCTCACGCCGCGCGCCCGCGTGGTGGGCATGGCCACCGCCGGCGTGCCCCCGCGCATCATGGGCATGGGCCCGGCGCCCGCCACCCGCAAGGTGCTCGAACTCACGGGCCTCAAGCTCGACCAGATCGACGTGATCGAGCTGAACGAGGCGTTCGCCGCCCAGGGCCTGGCCGTGCTGCGCGACCTGGGCCTGCAGGACACCGACCCGCGCGTGAACCCGAACGGCGGCGCCATCGCCCTCGGCCACCCGCTGGGCGCGAGCGGCGCCCGCCTGGTCACCACGGCCGTGAACCAGCTGCACCGCACCGGCGGCCGCTACGCGCTGTGCACGATGTGCATCGGCGTCGGCCAGGGCATCGCGGTGATCGTCGAACGCGTCTGACCCGCGTCGACCCGCCATGAAAAGAGCGCCCCGCGGGGCGCTCTTTCTTTTGCCACCTGACGCCGGGGATCAGCGATCCAGGGTGTCCTGCATCACCTTGAAGAAGTCGGCCGGGTAGACCATCTCGTAGCCGTAGAAGCCGTACGACTGGGTGCTGGCGCCCACCTTCAGCGCGTTCAGTTCGTCGTAGCGGCGGGTGGCGATGGCGCCCCACTTCGGCTGCGACGTGTACCAGGCGGCGTTCACCAGGCGGCCGGCGGCCTTCTCCTGCTTGTAGAGGCGGTCGAGGTAGGCCAGCGGGTAGACGAGGTGCGTGTCGCCGCCGCTGTACGTGCGGGTGGTCTCCGAATACACGAACCACTGCTTCGTGTCGTCGTAGCCGTACTTCACGACGTAGTCCATGCCCTGCAGCAGCATGTCGACGATCTGCTGGCGGTTCAGGCCCGACCCCTTGCCCGCGGCGGTGAACAGCTGGTCGGCCTCGTGGAACTTGATCAGGTTGCCGAGGAACGCCCCCGCCATCCACGGGTTCGTGCCCGTGGCGTCGTAGCCGTTGCTGTTGTCCATCCGGGTCATCGTCCAGTAGCCGGTGCCCTTCGATGCGTCGTTGACGTTGACGACGTTGTTGCTGATCTGCGCCGCCAGGGCCTTCGACGGGTCGAAGCCGACGTGGTTGGCCGGCGTGCGGAACCACTGGTTCAGGTAGTCGACGAGGCCGCCGGCCACTTCCCTGTGGTAGGTGGCGTCGCCCGTCACGCGCACCCATTCGTTCATCACGTACAGCGGCCAGCCGTAGTCGCGCTCGGCCTCGCGGTACTTGTCGGCCATGCGGAACGGCCGCTTGAAGAACTGCGGCGAGACGAACTTCCACCACAACGCCACTTCCTCGAGCACCTCCTTCGAGCGCTTGTCGCCGGTGAGCAGGTAGCTGTCGCTCATGCCGCTGACGTGCGCGTGGCCCCAGTGCATGTTGCGCACCTGGTGGTCGATGTTCTCGTGGTTGATGGCGTGGATCTCGCCGGCCGGCGTGGTGCCGTCCCAATAGCCCGCGCGCGGGCCGTGGGACACGTCGATGTCGCGGAAGTGGTTCGTCGCGATCTCGGCGATGCCGAACCAGCGCGGGTCGCCCGTGCGCAGGAACTGAGTGTAGAAGTTGTTCGCGCCGACGTGGGTGTCGTTGTAGAAGCTCGGGACCCGCACGTCGTTGACGACGTTCCACCCCGCGCGCAGGCGGTCGCCGTAGTCGCGCCAGCCGAACATCGTGGCGTTGCCGTCGGTCTTCTCGACGCTGGCCTCGTAGATGTCCTTCATCAGCATGGCGTCGTAGCCCGTGGTGCCGGTGGCGGAGGCGCCGGCGTTCAGGTCGCCGAAGACCCCCGACCCCGCGTACCACGCCGGGGTGGCCACCAGGTCCAGGCGGTGGCGCTGGTAGCTTTCGTTCAGCGCGACCAGGTCGGTCGTGGCCGCCTTGGCCGCGTCGAGGGCCAGGCGCAGCTGGTAGGTCTTCGCGCCGCCGGGGCGGGTGAAGTACAGCGTGTTGGCGCGCAGGTACTCGGTGGCGGTCGGGGCCGGGGCGCTGGTCTGCGCCGTGGCGCCCACCGCGCGGGCCGGGAACAGCGACGCGGTGATCGTCTTCGTGGTGCCGTTGACGCTCAACTCGTTCGGGAACTGCTGCCAGAAGTCCTTGACCATCACGCCGATGTGCGCGTTGCCGCCGTCGACGGCCATCCAGCCCGGGGCCTTCGTGCCGGTGCCCACGCCGCCGTAGCTGAACGTGTGGCCCTTGTCCTCGCCGTCGACGTAGTTGAACCGGCCGCCCTGCGCGAGGTAGGCCTCGCCGCCCGCCGTGCCGCCGTAGGCCGTGCCGTTCTCGCCGCCGAAGCGGTACTCGGCGGACGTCGCCACGTAGTTCCAGCGCAGGCCCACGGCCTTCGCGGCGAACGCGAACGTGGCGGGCACGACCTGGACGTTGTCTTCCTTGCGGTTGTCGATGATCGTGGCGTCGACGTCGATCTTGTCCGAGCCCTGGCTGGCGTAGTAGCGCACCAGGTACCGGACCGGGTGGGCGCCGCCGGACGCCGTCAGCGTGCCGGTGGCCTTCACCACCACGCGCATCGGGCCGCTTTCCTCGACGGTCACCACCGCGTCCGCGGCCGCGGAGGCCGTGTACTCGAGGCCGTCCTTCGCGTTGACCACGAAGAACTCGCCGCCGTCGATGACCTGTTCGCCGGCCGAGAACGTGCCGTTGCCGTCGACGTCGCGCCACACCTTGTGGACGATGCCCTTCGTCGACACCGCGAACTGCACGAGGCCCGTGCCGACGGTCAGGCCGTCGGCCGGGGTGCCCGACACCGTCGCCGCCTTCGGCAGCGCCGCGCGGGCGACGTCCGGGCCGTAGGCCACGCGGTAGTCGGCCTGCGCGCCGAGGTCGGCGACGAGGTGGGTCAGCGCGACCTTGACGGACCCGTCGGGCCATTTCACCAGCGCGTCGAACTGGGCCGGCACTTCGGCGCCGGACGCGTTCTCGAGGCGCAGCTTCGCGACGTCGGCCACCGCGCCCACGGGGAACGGCACCCCCGTGCGCACGGGAACGCGGGCCGCGGTCGGGCCGGACACCAGCGTCAGCGGCACGTAGCGCGTGACGGCCGGGGTGGGATCCACCCCGCCGGAGCCGGGGCCGGGTCCCGGCGCGGCGCTGCCGGCTTCATCGCCCCCCTTGCCACCGCCGCCACACGCGGACAGCCCCGCCAGGGCCAGCAGGGCGGCCCCCCAGAATCGCTTCGTTGTCATTGTTCTCTCCCGTTCCGTGGCGCCGCGATCCGGCCGCTCACGGTGTGCCCCTCCCGGGGTCACGTCGTTTTCATTCGCGGGTTGGAGTGTGAGCGATGGCGCCGCCGGGAAGCAACAAAGATGCAATTTGTCACCAGGGACGCGCTCCGGGACCGCCGGGCCGGGTCACGGGGAGGCGGTCGCGCACACGGAACACCCGCGGTTGGCCCTATGCTCCGGGGCTCGTCCCCTGGAGATCCCCATGATTCTTGAGTTTGCCGACATCCGCATCCAACCCGGCCAGAACGCCGCCTTCGACGAAGCCATCCAGCGCGGGGTCGAGACCATCATCGCGAAGTCGCCCGGCTTCCGTGGCTACAAGGTCAACCGCGGCATCGAGTCGCCCGAGCGCTACCTGCTGACCATCTACTGGGAGACGCTCGACAACCACATGAAGGATTTCCGCGAAGGCCCGCTGTTCCCGCAGTGGCGCGCCATCGTGGGCCCGTTCTTCGCGGCGCCGCCGGTGGTCGAGCACTTCGACCTCGTGGCGCGGTCGGCCTGATCAGCCCACCAGGCTCAGCACGAAGAGCCACAGCGGCGCGGTGACCGCGAACAGGATGGTCGAGATCACGGTGGTCGCCGTGGCCTCGGCCTCCAGCGCGCGGTAGCGCTGCGAGAAGATCAGCGCGTTGTTCCCCACGGGCAGCGCGCCGGCCATCACCACCACCGCGAGCGGCAGGCCGGTGAGGCCGAACCCCCAGTGGCCCACCACCAGCACGGCCAGCGGCAGCAGCAGCAGCTTCAGCGCCGACAGCCACAGCGCCGCGCGCCACGCCCCCTTGATGCCGTAGTAGGCGAGCGACATGCCGATCAGCACGAGGCACAGCGGAACCACCGCCTGGCCGAGCTGCAGCAGGGTTTCGTCGACGAGGTCCGGCAGCGGCAGCCCCAGCACGTTCCACGCGAAGCCGGCCAGGATGGGCAGCACCACCGGGTGGATCACGGTGTTGCGCACGGTGGTCAGCAGCATGCGCCCCACGTGGGTGTCGGCGCCGCCCTGGCGGGCGAGGTCGCGGGCGAGGTCCATCTCGACGAGCGCGGTGAGCATCGTCAGCAGCGTGAGCGCGTGCAGGCTCACCAAGGCCACGTGGATCGACAGCCCCGCCTCGCCGAACATCGCGGCGGCCATCGGGATGCCCATCTGCACGGTGTTGCCGAAACAGGCGCTGATGGACCGCACGCTGGGCGCGGCCACCGGCTCGCCCGGCTGCAGGCGCCAGCGCAGCACCGCGTACACCCCGAGCATCAGCGCGACCACCGGCACGAAAAAGGCGACCAGCGTGCCCCAGGGCATCGCGTCGATGTCGAGCCGCGTGGTGGTGCGGAACAGCAGCGCCGGCACGAAGATGTAGCACGCCGCGTTGCCGAGCGTGCGGGCCGGGTCGTCCCCGCCCAGCCAGCGGGCCCGGCCCACGACGTACCCGAGCGCGATCACGCACAGGATGGCGATCAGCTTGAGCAGGACGGGGCCGAGGAGCATGGGGGTGCGAGTATCCGTGGAAACCCGCGGGTGTGCGCTGTGTCGACTACGTACCCTCGATGCCGGTCACCCCGGCGAACGCCGGGGCCCACCGTGGCCGGGGCGCGCCGGCCTGCGGTGGATCCCGGCGTTCGCCGGGATGACGAGGGGGGTGAGATCTACTCCTGGAGGGCCAGCTTGCAGTTCGCGACGACCTTGCCCTTCGCCGTCACCACTTCGTTCTCCAGCACCACCGACCGCACATCGGTGCCCACGCTCTGCGCCAGCTTCTGCGTCGCCTCGATCACGCACGACTGCTTGATGTCGGCGACGGTCTGGTTGTCCTTGCCGATGTACGAATGCGTGATGACCGGCTTGTCCTTGCCGGTGCCCACGGCGCCACGCGCCTGCTGGATCAGGTCCTTGGCCGCAGCCTGTTCCTTCGCGGTCTCGGCGGCCTTGCGGGCGGCCTCGATCTCGGACGGCATGGTCACGCTGACACACCCGCCCAGCAGCAGCCCGAGCAGCGCCGGCATCGCAATCTTCATCATCACGTTCATGGTCTTGTTGTTCCTGTGAAAAGTCACGGGCGCGGCACCCCGATCAAGCCGCTTTCTTGGCGGCCGTCTTGGCCGCGGTCTTCTTCGCCGCGGGCGGCTTCGCGGCCCGTGGCTGGAATTCGAAACTCACCTTGCCTTCCTTCTTGTCGAACGCGAGGAACGCCTTGAACTTGCGGCGCGTCTTGTTCGAGACGAAGTTCTCGAGCAGGTCGGTCTTGCCGGTCTCGAGCAGCTTGGTCATCTGCTCGCGGATCACCGGCTGCTGCAGGATGATCTTGCCGGTCTTGAAGTCGCAGGTGACCTTCGCGCCCACGCTGTGCTCGCACACGTAGTTGGCGCCGTGTTCGTACACGTGGCCCTGGCACTTCGGGCACGGGCCCAGCGACTGCTGGTCGGAGAAGTCGACCGGCTCGCCCGACTCGCCGTCCTTCTTCGCGTCCTCGCCGAAGTCGAACTCGAGCTTCCAGTTCTTGATCTCGTCGTCGAACGTGAGCTTGAGCTCGGCCGTGAACGGCCAACCCGCCTTCGAGCGGAAGCCCTCCAGCGGGCCGATGCGCTTGTTCGCGAGGAATTCCTCCACCTCGTGGAGTTCGAAGCTGCGACCGCCCGGGATCTTGCCGATCGAGAAACCGCAGCCCTCGCCCGCGCCGTCGGGGCCGGTGCAGGTGAAGCGGCGGTAGTTCTCTTTCACGACGCCGCCGCAGTTCGGGCACGGCGTCTTGAGCGTGGCGTAGTCGCCCGGGATGGTGTCGCGGTCGTATTCCTTGGCCTTCGCGACGATGCGCTCGGTCATGGCCGCGATCTCGGCCATGAAGTGCTCGCGGCTCAGGCGGCCCTTTTCCATCTCGGACAGCTGGTGCTCCCAGTTGCCGGTGAGCTCGGGCTTGGTGAGGTCTTCCACGCCCAGGCCGCGCAGCAGCGTGGTGAGCTGGAAGGCCTTCGCGGTGGGGATCAGCTCGCGGCCGTCGCGGATGATGTATTTCTCGAGGATCAGCCCTTCGATGATGGCCGCGCGCGTGGCCGGGGTGCCGAGGCCCTTCTCCTGCATGGCCTCGCGCAGCTCGTCGTCGTCGATCAGCTTGCCCGCGCCTTCCATCGCGCTCAGCAGCGTGGCTTCCGAGTAACGCGCCGGCGGCTTGGTCTTCTGCGCGTTGAGGTCCACGCTTTCGGCGCGCACCTTCTCGCCCGGCTCCACGGCCACCAGGTTGGCGTCGTCCTCCTGCACCTCGCGGCCGTACACGGCCAGCCAGCCCGGCTTGACCATCACCTTGCCGTTGGTCTGGAAGCTGTGCGACTTGCCGGCGGCCTCCACCGTGCTGATGCGGGTGGTGACCAAGAACTCGGCCGACGGGTAGAACACCGCGAGGAAGCGCTTGACGACCATGTCGTACAGCTTGGCCTCGATCTCGGTGAGGCTCTTCGGGGCCTGCAGCGTGGGGATGATGGCGAAGTGGTCCGACACCTTCGCGTTGTCGAAGATGCGCTTGTTCGGCTTGACGTAGCCTTCCTTCACCGCCTTGCGCGCATGCGCGGACAGCGCCTGCAGCGGGCCCGGCAGGTCCTCGGTGGCCAGCATCTCCATGGTCTGCTTGACCACCGGCACGTAGTCTTCCGGCAGCGCCTTGCTGTCGGTACGCGGGTAGGTCAGCACCTTGTGCTTCTCGTACAGGGCCTGCGCGAGCGACAGCGTGGTCTTGGCCGAGAAGCCGAAGCGCGAGTTGGCCTCGCGCTGGAGGCTGGTCAGGTCGTACAGCTGCGGCGCGCTCTGCGTGCTGGGCTTCGATTCCTCGGTGACCGACGCGGGCTGGCCGCGCGACGCGTCGGCGATGGCCTTGGCATCGGCCTCGTTCCAGATGCGGTCGGCGCGCAACTCGGGGTCGTCGGGGTTCTTCTTCCACTTCGGATCGAACCACTTGCCGTCGTATTCGCCCGCCTGCGCGGCGAAGGTGGCCTTGATTTCCCAGTAGTCGCGCGAGACGTGGCGGCGGATCTTCTCTTCCCGCTCCACCACGATGGACAGCGTGGGCGTCTGCACGCGGCCCACGGTGGTCAGGAAGAAGCCGCCGTCGCGCGAGTTGAACGCCGTCATGGCGCGCGTGCCGTTGATGCCCACGAGCCAGTCGGCCTCGGAGCGGCAGCGGGCGGCGTCGGCGAGCGGCAGCATCTGCTGGTCGGTGCGCAGGTTTTCGAAGCCCTCGCGGATGGCCGCGGGCGTCATGCTCTGCAGCCACAGGCGCTTGACCGGGTGCTTGCTCTTGCTGTGCTGCTGGATGAGCCGGAAGATCAGTTCGCCCTCGCGCCCCGCGTCACACGCGTTGACGAGTTCGGACACGTCCTTGCGCTTGACGAGCTTGACGATGGCGTTCAGCCGCCCCTTGCTCTTGTCGATGGGGTTGAGATCGAAATGCGGCGGGATGACCGGCAGGTTCGCGAAGCTCCACTTGCCCCGCTTCACGTCGAACTCTTCCGGCGCCTTGATTTCCAGCAGGTGGCCGACGGCCGATGTGACGAGGTGGTGCTCGCCTTCGAAGTACTCGTCGTGCTTCTCGAACTTGCCGGCGACAGGGGTCAGCGCGCGCACGATGTCCTGCGCGACGGAAGGCTTCTCGGCAATGATGAGGGTCTTGCTCATGGCTCTTTCTGATGCAAACGCCGACCCGGTCGGCGTGTCTCTCTACAATCGAGGCTCGTGTGCGTGTATACGCACGCGCGCCGCGGGCGCACGCACGCTCGGGCGCGCACCTACGATTTCAATGTACCCAAAGACGATGATGACGCAAGCCCGCGCCGCGAAGACCCCGAAAAACCGCATTTCCGCCGCCTCCCCCGCGTCAGGGCGTCGAATCCAGGTCCGCCAGTCGGGGGTGCACGGCAGGGGCGTCTTCGCCGTCGCCGAGATCCAGCCGGGTGACCGGGTCATCGAGTACAAGGGCGAAGTCATCACCTGGCCCGAGGCGTTGCGGCGCCACCCGCACGACCCGAGCCAGCCGAACCATACCTTCTATTTCCACGTCGACGAGGAACACGTCATCGACGGCAACGTCAACGGCAACAACGCACGCTGGATCAACCACGCCTGCGACCCCAACTGCGAGGCCGACGAGGTCGACGGCCGGGTGTTCATCAAGGCGCTGCGCCCCATCCTGCCCGGCGAGGAGCTGTTCTACGACTACGGCCTCGTGATCGACCAGCGGTACACGAAGAAGCTGAAGAAGGAATTCGAGTGCCGCTGCGGCACCGAGGCCTGCCGCGGCACCATGCTCGCCCCGAAACGCTGACCGGCCGCCGCCATGACCCTCCTGTGGAATGCCGAATCGCTCTGGGAAGAGCTCGAGCCGCTGCTGCCCGGGCTGAGCATCGAGGTGGTCCCCCAGACCGTCTCCACCAACACCACGCTGCTCGAGCGCGCCCGCGCGCTGGGTGAGGACGACACCACGCTGGCCCAGGTGCGCCGCAGCCGCGAGAGCGCCGCCTTCGGCCGCCGCGCCGCCGACGTGCTGCCGTGCCTGCTCGTCGCCGAACACCAGACCGGCGGCCGCGGCCGCATGGGCCGCACCTGGTGCTCGGCCCGCGGGGCGTCGCTGACGTTTTCGCTGTCGCTGCCCATGGGCAGCGTGGATTGGTCGGGCCTGTCGCTCGCCGTGGGCGTGGCGCTGGCCGACGCCATCGACCCGCGCCCGCCCGCCGAAGGCCCGCGCGTGGGCCTCAAGTGGCCCAACGACCTGTGGCTGCTCGACCGCCAGACGCCCGAGGCGCTGAGCGGCCGCAAGCTGGGCGGCATCCTGATCGAATCCACCACGGTGGGCCGCAACCGGCTCGCGGTGATCGGCATCGGCCTGAACGTGCTGCCGCAGCCCGCCAGCACGCCGGCCGAACTCACGCACGGCTACGCCTGCCTCGACGAACTCGACCCCGGCATCACCGCGCCGGCCGCGCTCGGCCGCATCGCCCGGCCGCTCGTGGACGCGCTCGTGGCCTTCCAGCGCGACGGCTTCCCGGCCTTCGCCGACCGCTTCGCCGCGCGCGACCTGCTGCGCGGCCGCGCGGTCACCACCACCCTCGCCGACCTGCCCGAAGGGGTCGCCCAGGGCATCGCGCCGTCGGGCGCGCTGCTCGTGATGACGCCGCAAGGCGTGGTGCGCGACGTCGCCAGCGGCGAGGTCAGCGTGCGCCTCCAGGGAGCGGCCGAGGACGCCCCGTGCTGAGGCTGCTGGTCCTGCTCCTCGTGATCGCCAACGCCGCGTTCTACGGCTGGCGCCAGGGCTGGCTCGACGACCTCGTGGGCGTGCGCGCCCAGGGCGACCGCGAACCCGGCCGCCTCGCGCTGCAGGTGGAGCCGCAGCGGGTGCGGGTGCTGTCGGCGGGGTCGCCCACCACCAACACCACCGCCGTGGCCGTCGCGCCCGAACCCGCCGGCGTGTGCCTCGAGGTGGGCCCGTACACGGCCGCGCAGCAGGGCGCGGCCCAGTCCGCCATCGCCGGCGTGGTGCCGCCCGACCGCATCGAGGACGCCCGCCACGAGACCCCGGCCGTGTGGATCGTCTTCATGGGCCCGTACCCGGACGCGGAGAGCCGGCGCAAGAAGGTCGACGAACTGCGCAAGCTGAAGATCACCTTCGAGGACGTCCGCCAGGTGCCCGAACTGGGCGACGGCCTGGCGCTCGGCCGCTTCGACAACCGCGCGGCCGCCGAACGCGCGCTGGCCGACGTCACCACGAAGGGCGTGCGCACCGCGCGCCTCGCGCAGCAGACCGCACCGGTGGTGACGCACACGCTGCGCGTCGCGAACGTGTCGCCGGAACTGCAGCAGCAGTTGGCGGCGCTGCAGGTGCCGGGGCTGGCGGGGAAGAGCTTCACGGCCTGCACGCGCTGACCGCGCGGCCATGAAAAACGGCCCCGCGAAGGAGCCGTTCGAAACCGCTGTCATCCCGGCGAAGGCCGGGACCTCCGGCATCCGCCCAGGGCCCCGGCTTTCGCCGGGGTGACATTTATTTAGCGACCACGCGCGCCATCTCGAGCACCTTGTTCGAGTAGCCCCATTCGTTGTCGTACCACGACACGAGCTTCACGAACGTGCTGTCGAGGGCGATGCCGGCTTCGGCGTCGAAGATCGAGGTGCGGGCGTCGCCGCGGAAGTCGGTGGCGACCACCTTGTCTTCCGTGTAACCCAGCACGCCCTTCAGCGCGCCTTCGGACTGGGCCTTGAACTCGGCGCAGATGTCCTTGTAGCTGGCTTCCTTGACGAGTTCGACGGTCAGGTCGACCACCGAGACGTCGGACGTCGGCACGCGGAACGACATGCCCGTGAGCTTCTTGTTCAGCTCGGGGATCACGACGCCCACGGCCTTGGCCGCGCCCGTGCTCGACGGGATGATGTTCTCGAGGATGCCGCGGCCGCCGCGCCAGTCCTTGTTGGACGGGCCGTCGACGGTCTTCTGCGTGGCGGTGGCGGCGTGCACCGTGGTCATCAGGCCGCGCTTGATGCCCCACTTGTCGTTCAGCACCTTGGCGAGCGGCGCCAGGCAGTTCGTGGTGCACGAGGCGTTCGAGATGATGGCCTCGCCCTTGTACGTCTCGTGGTTCACGCCGTAGACGAACATCGGGGTGTCGTCCTTCGACGGGGCCGACAGGATGACCTTCTTCGCGCCGGCGGCCAGGTGCTTCTCGGCGGTTTCCTTCGTCAGGAACAGGCCGGTGGACTCGACGACGATGTCGGCGCCGACCTCGCCCCACTTCAGCTCGGCGGGGTCCTTGATGGCGGTCAGGCGGATCTTCTTGCCGTTGACGACCAGCGTGTTGCCGTCGACGGAGACGTCCGCGTCGAAGCGGCCGTGCACCGAGTCGTACTGCAGCATGTACGCGAGGTAGTCGGGCTCCAGCAGGTCGTTGATCGCGACGATCTCGACGTCCTTGAAGTTCTTCACGGCGGCGCGGAACACCATGCGGCCGATGCGGCCGAAACCGTTGATACCGATCTTGATCGTCATGTCTACTCTCCTGGATGAGGTCGATTGAAAGAAAGAGGTCGTTGAACCCACGTCAGCCCCCGCGGCGGGTGGCCACGGGGGAGATGCCTGTCAGCCCTTGCCGAGCACGACGCGGACGGTGTCCACGACGTTTTCAGCGGTGAAGCCGAAGTGCTTGAACAGCACGCCGGCCGGCGCCGATTCGCCGAAGGTGTCGATGCCCACGACGGCCGAGACGCCGTACTTCCACCAGCCGTCGGTGGAACCCATCTCGACGGCGATGCGCGGCAGCTTCGCCGGCAGCACGTCGCTCTTATAGGCGACCGACTGGCGGTCGAACACCGACGTGCTGGGCATGCTGACCACGCGCACCGCGATGCCCTTGACGGCCAGCAGCTGCTGCGCGTGCAGCGCGAGGCCCACTTCGGAACCGGTGGCGATGATGACGGCCTGGGCCTTCTTGTTCAGGCCCACTTCGCTCGGCTCGGCCAGCACGTAGGCGCCCTTGGCGATGTCCGCGAGGTCGCTCTTCGGCGCGTACGGCAGGTTCTGGCGCGACAGCAGCAGCGCGGCGGGACGGTTCTTCGTCTGCAGCGCCGTGGCCCAGGCCACCACCGTCTCGGCGGTGTCGGCCGGACGCCAGACGTCGAGGCCCGGGATCAGGCGCAGCGAGGCGGCGTGTTCGATCGACTGGTGCGTCGGGCCGTCTTCGCCGAGGCCGATGCTGTCGTGCGTGAACACGTGGATCACGCGCTGCTTCATCAGCGCGGCCATGCGGATGGCGTTGCGGCTGTAGTCGCTGAACGTGAGGAAGGTGCCGCCGTAGGGGATGTAGCCGCCGTGCAGCGCCACGCCGTTCATGATGGCGGCCATGCCGAACTCGCGCACGCCGTAGTTGATGTGGCGGCCGCCGTTCGGCTTGCCGTCGGCATCGAAGCGCAGCGCCGGGGTGCTGCTGGTGTTCGTCAGGTTCGAGCCGGTCAGGTCGGCGCTGCCGCCGAGCATCTCGGGCAGGGCTTTCGTGAAGGCTTCCAGCGCGAGCTGGCTGGCCTTGCGGCTGGCGACGGTCTCGGCCTTGGCGTGGGCGGCGATGGCGGCGTCCACGGCCACCTGCGCGAAGTTCTTCGGCAGTTCACCTTCGACGCGGCGCACGAACTCGACGGCCAGTTCCGGGTAGGCCTTCGAATACGCCTCGAAGGCGTCGACCCACTGCGTCTCGGCGGCGAGGCCGGTGTGGCGGGCGTCCCACTGCTCGTAGGCCGGCTCGGGGATGACGAAGGGCTCGTGGCCCCAGCCCAGCGCTTCGCGCGTCAGCTTGATTTCCTCGGCGCCCAGCGCCTCGCCGTGTGCCTTGGCCGTGCCCTGGCGGTTCGGCGAACCCTTGCCGATGGCGGTCTTGCAGACGATCAGCGTGGGCTTCGTGGCCGACTTCTTCGCTTCGGCGATGGCGCGGTCGACGGCGTCGACGTCGTGGCCATCGACCTTGTCGATGACGTTCCAGCCGTAGGCCTCGAAACGCTTCGGCGTGTTGTCGATGAACCAGGGGGCGACCTGGCCGTCGATCGAGATGCCGTTGTCGTCGTACAGCGCGACCAGCTTGTTCAGCTTCCAGGCGCCGGCGAGCGCGGCGGCTTCGTGGCTGATGCCTTCCATCAGGCAGCCGTCACCCAGGAACACGTACGTGTGGTGGTTCACGATGGTGTGGCCATCGCGGTTGAATTCGTTGGCCAGCAGCTTCTCGGCCAGCGCGAAGCCCACGGCGTTGGTGACGCCCTGGCCCAGCGGACCGGTGGTGGTCTCGACGCCCGGGGTGATGCCCACCTCGGGGTGGCCGGCGGTCTTGCTGTGCAGCTGCCGGAAGTTGCGCAGCTCGCTCATCGGCAGGTCGTAGCCGGTGAGGTGCAGCAGCGCGTAGATCAGCATGGAGCCGTGGCCGTTCGACAAGATGAAGCGGTCGCGGTCGGCCCACTGCGGGTTGGCCGGGTTGTGGCGCAGGTGGCGGCCCCAGAGCGCGACGGCGATGTCGGCCATGCCCATCGGGGCGCCGGGGTGGCCACTGTTGGCCTGTTGGACCGCATCCATCGCCAGGGCGCGGATGGCATTGGCCATCAAGGAGGTGTCTTGGACGGGAGCGTTCGTGGCCATGCGGTTCCTGCAGGGGGGCGGTGGGGGAAAACCCCGCATTTTACCGGTCCGGCCGACCGGCGGGAATTTCAGGGCCGGTCACCCTCCAGCAAGGCCTTCAGCGCCTCCAGGTCCTGCCGGACGTGCGCGACGTCCTTCGCGTGGGCGTCGGCCTCCACGCCGTCGGTGCGGAACACCGTGAAGACGAAGAGGCAGCCGTCCGCGTTCGGCACCACGCGGAACGGGTTGTGGAAGCGCGTGCCGTCGGGCAGCTCGACGTCGTGGTCGAGCACCCCGAACGTGTTTTCCGGCGCCATCTCGACGGACACGGGCCCCATGGGCGACTGCGTGATCCAGCGGCCACCCTCGAACGCAATGCCCGTCGACAGGCCCGAGGCCCACGACGGCAGGTTGTCCGGGTGGCGCGCGTACTCGTAGGCCGTGCGCCACGGCACGTCCGCCGCGACGCTGACGGTGGTGGATGTCCAGGGCATCGTCGATCCTCCTTGACCCGATAATCGTGCGACATGAACGGACTGCACCTGACCGCCGACCTGCACGAGTGCGCCGCCCGCACGGCGGCCATGACCGACGTCGACGCGCTGCGCGCGCTGTGCCTCGACGCCGTGCGCGAGGCCGGTCTGACCCCGGTCGGGGAATTGTTCCACCGTTTCCCCGGCGCCGGCGGCGGCACCGGCGTTGTCCTTCTCGCCGAGTCGCACCTCGCGGTGCACACGTGGCCGGAACTCCACGCGGTCACGCTCGACGTCTACGTCTGCAACTTCGGCGCGGACAACACGCAACGCGCCCACACGCTGATGAACCACCTGCAGGCCCGTTTCGCGCCCGGCCGCGCCGAACGCCACGCCATCGAACGCGGAGCCGTCGCATGACCCGACCCCTGAAGGCCATCGTGCTCGCCGCCGGCCGCGGCAACCGCATGCGCCCGCTCACCGACCACACCCCGAAGCCGCTCCTGCCGGTGCACGGCAAGCCGCTGATCCAGTGGCACCTCGAGGCGCTCGCGCGCGATGGGGTGCGCGAGGTGGTGGTGAACACCGCGTGGCTCGAGGACCAGATCCCCGCCGCGCTCGGCGACGGCGCTCGCTTCGGCCTCACGATCCGCTACTCGATGGAAGGCCGCGACCACGGCGACGCGCTCGAGACCGCCGGCGGCATCGCGAAGGCGCTGCCCTGGCTCGCCGACGGTCCGGACGATGCGTTCTGGGTCGTCTCCGGCGACATCTTCTGCCCCGGCTTCCACTTCGATGCGGCCACCGGCGCCGCCTTCGCCGCGGGGAATCACCTCGCCCACCTGTGGCTCGTGCCCAACCCGCCGTTCCACCCGAAGGGCGACTTCGGCCTCGGCGCCGACGGCTTCGGCCTCGCCGACGGCGCCGGCCCGGACGGCCGCACGTGGACGTACTCGAACCTCGCGCTGTGCCGCGCCTCGCTGTGCGCGCACCTCGCGCCCGGCACGCGCGCCGCGCTCGGCCCGCTGCTGTTCGACGGCATGCGGCAGCGCCGCATCACCGCCGAGGTGTACGGCGGCGCGTGGGAGAACGTGGGCACGCCCGAACAGCTGGCCGCCCTCGAGGCGGCCGGGCCGGGCTACACCTCGTAAAGAATTGAGTCTTCCGAGCCACAGATTCTCAGGCTGAAATCGGTTGCAGGCGCCGGCTGCAACGACCGGTGACGCACTGGGTGGCGGGCCCTCTATCCCGCCAGCGCCCTTCTTGGTACCGTGGCAGCCTGATGATCGTCAAAACATCTTCCCTGCCCGTGCTCGCGGCCGGCGCCGTCGCGGTGCTGGGCGTCCTGGGCTACGGGCTGTGGCTGCTGCCGGCGGCCCACTCGCGCCTGTGGCTGGCGTTCGGGTTCGTGCTGGCCATCGGCGCGCACGTCGGCATCGGCCGCGCGCTGAAGGCCATCGTGTCCGCCATCACGCAGCTCGCGAGCGGCGCGCCCGAAGCCTCGGGCTACCAGCGCTCCCTCTACGGCACCCCGGGCAGCGCCACGTCCCAGGTCGTCGCCATCGTGGTGGTGGCCGGCCTGCTGCTGGGCCTCGGCATCACGCTCGGCAACGGCTGGGTGGTCGGCGCGGGCCTCGTGCTGCTGGTGGTGGCGCTGGGCCTTGACCTGCAGCGCTGGGAGCGCGTGGCCGCCAGCGCCGACTGGGTCTGGTTCCAGCGCGGCCTCGGGCAGAAGGTGCACCAGGTCGCCATCGAGAACATCCGCGACATCTCCGTGCAGGAAGACGACGCGCCCGGCTTCACGCTGCGCCACGGCTCGCGCAACCGCATCTGCCGCCTGAACCTGCGCATGAACGACAAGCGCATCGTCGCGCTGCCGAAGACCGACGCGCACGTCGACCTCGACGCGGTCGAGACCGTGGCGAACCACATCCGCTCGCGCCAGGAACTGATGCAGGAACTCGCGTCGCGGCGCCCCGGCGGTGGCGCGGCCACCTCGTCGTCCCGGCCGGATGCCCCGCCCCCGCCCATCGACACGGCCGACGGCGACGCCGACAAGGAAATGCAGCGCGCCCTCCGCCGCCTGCGCCGCCAGGCCGCCGGGGAACCGGCGCCGCGAGACGAAACACGCCGCCCCCCCAAGTCATGAAAAAGCCCCCTTCCGAGGGGGGCGGTCCGGCGATTCCGATGATGACAATCAGCGCATGAATGCTCAACCGTACCGCGATCGGCGGCGCCTGCTGGCGCACCGGCTGCAATCCGCCGGTGGGGGCATCGCCATCCTTCCCACGGCGCCGGAACGCCCGCGCAACGGCGACAGCGACCACCCGTTCCGCCACGACAGCCACTTCCACCACCTGAGCGGCTTCGACGAACCCGAAAGCTGGCTCGTGCTGCGCAGCGACGGCCACAGCGTGCTCTTCTGCCGCCCCCTCAACCCCGAACGCGCCATCTGGGACGGTCCGCGCCTCGGCCCCGAGCAGGCGCCCGCCGTGCTGGGCGTCGACGAAGCCCACCCCGTCGAACGCCTCGACGACCTGCTGCCCGCCCTCATCGCGCAGGCCCCCGCCGTGTGGAGCGTGTTCGCCGCGGCCGACCACGCCGCGGCGCCCCTCGCCCGCTGGATCGCCGCGGCCACCCCGTCCTCCACCGGCGTGCCCCACCACGACCTGGGCCCGCTGCTCGACGAGATGCGCCTCATCAAGGACGGCCACGAACTCGCCACCATGCGCCGCGCCGCCGCCATCTCGGCCGGCGCCCACGCGCGGGCCATCCGCTTCTGCGGGCGGCACTTCCGCCAGCATCCGCAGGGTGGCCTGCACGAGTACGAGATCGAGGCCGAGCTGCTCCACGAATTCCGCCGCCACGGCGCGCAGAGCCCCGCCTACCCGTCCATCGTGGCCGCGGGCGCCAACGCGTGCGTGCTGCACTACGCGGCGGGCGACGCGCTGCTGCGCCCCGGCGAACTCTGCCTGATCGACGCGGGCTGCGAATACGACGGCTACGCGAGCGACATCTCCCGCACCTTCCCCGCCAACGGCCGCTTCAGCACCGCGCAGCGCGAGCTGTACGAGATCGTGCTGGCCGCGCAGGACGCCGCCATCGCCGTCACCCGCCCCGGCGCGCGCCAGCGCGACGCCCACCACGCCGCGGTGCGCGTGCTGTCGCAGGGCATGCTCGACACCGGCCTGCTGCGGCGCGACGTGTTCGGCGGCGTCGACGACGTGCTCGAGCAGGCCGCCTACCAGCGCTTCTACATGCACGGCACCGGCCACTGGCTCGGCCGCGACGTGCACGACGTGGGCGAGTACCTCGCCCTCGACGAACCCCCGAGCGAAACGCTCGACGCGCAGGAACACACGGTGGTGAAGCCGCCGTCGCGCCCGCTGCAGCCGGGCATGGTGGTCACGCTCGAACCGGGCCTGTACGTGCGCCCCGCGCCCGACGTGCCCGACCGCTACTGGAACCTGGGCATCCGCATCGAGGACGACGCGGTGATCACCCCCACCGGCTGCGACCTGATCAGCCGCGGAGTGCCGGTGTCGGTGGCCGAGATCGAAGCGCTGATGCGCGACTGACCCGAGCGACTACACCGCACGGATCCCGCGCGCCGCGCGCACCCCCTGCGCGTAGGCCTCCTCGAACACCGAGTACCCCGACAGGTCCGCATGCGCGAACGACACGCGCCCGTGCGGCCGTGCCAGCGCCGCCAGCGCCGGGTTGCCGCGCACGCCGGGCACGGGGATGCTCATCGCGTGGCCGTAGCGCATCAGGTCCACCTGGCGCACCTTCGCGGGCAGGTCCGGGTGGGCCGTCGCCAGGTCGGCCACCACCGCGTCGGCCCACGTGCGCCAGGGCTCGGCCATCAGCCGAGCGCGTTGCGCCTGCAGCGTGGCGGTGTCGTCACCGCCCAGCGCCCAGTACGCGGTGAGCACGGTGGGGCCGCCGTGCGGGCGGGTGTCCTGGTGCATCGCGTCCACGTAGCCCAGCAGCGGGCTGCCGTGGATCACGTTGTCCCACGCCGGTGGCGCGCCGGGCGGGTCGTCCAGCATGTCGTCGACGAAAAGGTTCGCCACCAGCCACGGCGCATGGCGCTGGCGCGACGCGGCATCCCGCAGCGCGGGCGGTGGCGCGGCCAGCAGCCGGGCCGACACGAACAGCGGTGTGGCCAGCACCACGCGGTCCGCGGTCCAGCGTTCGACGGTGTCGCGGCGCGCGTCGAACGTGTCCACGGTGACCCCGTCGCGCCCGGCCTCGACACGCAGCGCGATGCGACCGGTGTGCAGCCGCGACTGCAGCGGCGCGGCCATCCGCGCCGTCAGCCAGCCGTTGCCTTCGGGCCACGTGAGCACGGCGTCCCGGTCGACGCCGTCGGCGCCCGGCGCATGGAACCCGTGGCGGCTCGCGAAGTAGTTCAGGCCGGCCCAGGCGGACACCTGGCCAAGGCCCGCGCCGTAGTCGTCGCGGCAGCAGTAGTCGAGGTAGGCGCGCAGCAGCGGGTGGTGCAGCTCCTGCGCGTCGAGCCACGCGCGCATCGTCACGGCGTCGAGCGCGGCGTGGGCCGGCGTCCAGGGCACCGTCGACGTCGGCAGCGCGAAGCCGGCCTCGCGGCTGGCCGCGGCCACCAGGTCGCTGAAGCGCCGGTAGGCCGCGAGCGCGCCGGGGTCGTCGTCGGGCACCGGCAGCAGGCCCTCGTGCCAGTGGCCACGGAAGAACAGGCGCTCCTGCGGGCTGTGGCACAGGTGGCGCTCGTCGAACACCCACTTGCCGTGCTGGTGGCGGCACAGGCCGAACGATTCGAGCAGCGCCAGCAGGTCGCGGTCGCTGTCGGCGGGCGCCGGCAGGTAGTGCGCACCGAGCGGGCAGCCCATGCCGGCGAGGCGGTGGCCGCGGCTGTTGCCGCCGGCCGTGTCCTCGAGCTCCAGCAACTGCACGTCGTCGATGCCGGCGGCCACCAGCTCGCGGGCGCATGCGAGTCCGGCGACCCCGGCGCCGACCACCAGCACGCCCGCACGGCGTGACACGCCGGGCGCCGGGAGGTTGCCGCTCTTGCCCAGGTCACGCAGGCGGTGCCCGCGGTCGGCCGACGCCCCCACCCAGCCGCCGGTGAACGGCGTCGGGGCCCGGTGGCACGCCGCCAGCGGCGCGGCGGCCGCGGCGGCCAGCAGCGCGCGGCGGGTCGCGTCCACCATCAGTGCACCTTGCCCCACTCCTGCTCGAAGGTCTGCACCAGCACCTGGTTCGAGAGGCGGTTCACGTCGGCGGGCACCCGCGACATGTCCGGCGGGAACTGGAACAGCGCGGGCAGTCCGTCGAGCGTGAGGAAACGCAGGCCGGGCGGCAGGTCGACGGGCACGCGGAACGGCCGGCGGCTCGCGAGGATGAACCCCCATTCGCCGAAGCTCGGCACGTGCGCGTGGTACGGCGTGGTGGTGAGCCCCGCCGCCTCGATCGTTTCGGCCACGGTCCAGTAGCTCTTGCGCGCGATCAGCGGCGAGGTGGTCTGCACCACCGCGTAGCCCGAGGCCGCGAGGTGCTGGTCGACCAGCGTGTAGAAGCTCGTGGTGTAGAGCTTGCCGATCGAGAAGTTCGTGGGGTCCGGGAAGTCGACGATGATCACGTCGAACTCGTCGGGGTTCTGCTCGAGCCACGCGAAGGCGTCGTGGTTCACGATGTGCACCCTGGGCGAGCGCAGCGCATCGCCGTTGAGCGACCGCAGCAGCGGCTGCTCGGCGAACAGCGTGGTCATGTGCGGGTCGAGCTCCACCAGCGTCACACGTTCGACCGACGGGTACTTCAGCACCTCGCGCACCGCCATGCCGTCGCCGCCGCCCAGCACCAGCACCCGCTTCGGCGCGCCGTGGCCGGCCATGGCCGGGTGCACCAGCGCCTCGTGGTAGCGGTACTCGTCGCGCGAGTGGAACTGCAGGTTGCCGTTGAGGAAGAGCCGCGTGCCGGCCTTGCTCGACGTGACCACCACGCGCTGGTAGCGGCTGGTCTCGCTGTAGAGGATGCGGTCGGCGTAGAAGCGGTCCTCGGCCCACGTGCTGATGCGGTCGGCGCCGAACATCGCCGCGAGCAGCGCGGCCACCACCAGCACGCACGACACCACGTGGCCCCACAGGCCGCGCAGTTCGCCGCGGAACAGCCACAGCGCCCACGCGGCCACGCCCGCGTTCATCAGCCCGAACAGCGCGCCGGTGCGCACGAGGCCCAGCGACGGCACGAGCAGCAGCGGGAACGCGACCGCCACCGCGAGCGCGCCGAGATAGTCGAAGGTCAGCACCTGCGACACCAGGTCCTTCAGCGCGTAACGCTCCTTGAAGTGACGCTTGAGGATGCGCATCACGAGCGGGATCTCGAGCCCCACGAGGGTGCCGATGACCAGCACGAGGGTGTAGAGCGCGAAGCGGAACGACGTGGGCGACGCGGTCTGCAGCGCGAACAGCGCGGCCGGCATCAGCCCGCCGATGAACCCCACGAGCAGCTCGATGCGCAGGAACTGCGCGATGAGCTGGCGTTCGAAGAACCGCGACAGGTACGAGCCGATGCCCATCGCGAACAGGTATGCCCCGATCACGGTGGAGAACTGCAGGATGGAGTCGCCGAGCAGGTAGCTCGCGAGCGCCCCCGCGGCCAGTTCGTACAGCAGCCCGCAGGCCGCGACGACGAACACCGAGACGAGCAGGGCGACCTCGGCGGGGCGGACAGGGGCGGTGTCTGCCCGAGGGGACGTCAGGTTCATGGGGGCGCGGTGGGTCCCGGCTTTCGCCGGGATGACGGCATTGTCGTCAGTGGATGGCAGCGGAGACGATCATGCCGATGGCGATGCACATGGCGCCGACCACGATGCCCAACGCCACGTTCTTCTTCTCGACGATCTCCGCCCACAGGTCGTACGGCGTGAGCTTGTCGACCACGATGAAGCAGATCCAGAAGATCAGCACGCCGATCAGGGCATACAGGATGGAACCGCCGAACACACTCGGCTTCAGCCATTCGATTCCGAACATGAGGTTCTCCTCGGACAAGTCGTGATGATGATGGACATGGGAGACGGCGTCACTTGTGGCCGCCCCCGCTGGAAAAGCCGCCCCACGAGCCTCCGCCGGTGCGGCTGCTTCCGCTGCTGCCGCGGTTGGCCATGCAGCTCTGGTATTCGGTGGACGCCTGCCCGAAGCGCGACCGCTCGCTCGCGCAGTCCTCGTGCGTGGCGCAGCGGTACATCAGCAGCACCACGATCAGGATGAAGCCCCACAGGAAGATCTTCCCGAGCCACGAGCCGCTGCCCGACGTGGACGTCACGTCGCGCTGCAGCGCCGCGGCCTTGTCGGGCGCGAGGCGGAAAGCCTTGCGCACCGTCTCGGCCGACAGCGACTCGCCGGCCGACCACACCACCTCGTGGGTGTCGGCCTCGCGCGTCTCCTCGCGGTTGAGGCGTTTCGTGCCGCTCAGGTAGTCGGTGTTGTACGTGAGCTGGCCGCGCGTGAGCTGCCAGTAGAACTCGCCCAGCACGTAGGTGATCTGGCCGCGGTAGTCGTACAGCTTGCGGTACGTCTTGCCGTCGTACTGGACCTTCGCGCCCTGGCCCTCCGGCACGCCGGTGATGGGCGCGGACCAGCTCCAGCCGTCCTCCGCGTCGATCAGGAAGGCGAAGCCGGACGTGCGGTGGTACAGCAGGTACTCGCGCCAGAACGACTGCTCCTCGTCCTCGGCGTCGTCGGGCACCTCGCAGCGTTCGACGTAACCCACCACCTGCCACGTCACCCCCGCCCGGTTGCCGAGCTTGAGCGCGCCGTTGGTGCCGAGCGGGATCAGCGGCTCGCTGCCGTTCTCCTGCGCGTAGTGGGCGAGGTCGCTGCCCACGCCCTGCGACACGTCGACCACCGCATGGCACTGGTGGCACACGATCGACTGCGTGGTGGACAGCTTCACCTCGAGCGCGGCGCCGCAGCTCGGGCATTCGAGGCCGCGGGCCTTGAGCGTCTTCTCGGCCCCGCCACCCCCACCGCCCTGGCCGTCGGCCAGGCCCGTGAGCTTGAGGTCGGCGAGCTGCACCGACCGTCCGACCGACCACATGGGGCGGGCACGGTCGCTGTAGTCGAGCGTCCCGACGTCGCCCCCGGCCGCGCGCAGGTCGGCGACGACGAAGCCCTTCTCGACGTTGGGCGGATGCGGCAGTTCGCCCTGCGCGGCGATCAGCCGGGCAACGGTGACCGAGGCCACGTGCCACCGCTGGCCCGCGACCGTGAGCGCGTTGCCCACCATCAGCCGGTCGGGCTCGGGCACGGCCTCGGCCAGCGGCTGGTCGAAGGCCAGCACGTAGGCGCCGTTGTCCTCGCTCAGCCAGCCGCTGCGGCCGTTGTCGAAGAGGGCGTGCCATTCGTTCCACGTGCCCTGGCCGTAGCGGTACTGCAGGCGGCCGACCAGCGCGAAGCCGTGGCCCGACGCCGAGCCGGTGACCCCGAGCTGCAGCGGCGAGTGGTCGTCGAACAGGTCGGCGCTCTGGCCGATCTTCCGCAGCGCGTCGCCCTCGCGCACCAGCGTGCTGCGGCAGAACGAACACACCGCGAAGGCCGAGGCCGCGGAACGGAAATCGACGGGCGCGCCGCAGTTCGGGCACGCCGCGCGGTAGGCGCGCTGTGGGGACGGTTCGGTCGTCAAGGGAAGCGGGGACGGCGGGGTGCGGTCACACCAGCTTCTTCAGCAGCTCGGCCTTCTTGGCGTCGAACTCTTCCTGCGTGAGGATGCCCTTCGACTTCAGGTCGCCCAGCTTCTCGAGCGTGGCCATCACGTCCTCGGGTTTCACGCCCGCGGCGGCGGCCGGCACCGGCACGGCCACGGGCTGCTGCGGCTGCAGGCCCTGCGCCAGCTGGCCGGCCAGCACCTGACCGAGCGCGACGCCCGCGCCGAGGCCCATCGCGTCGCCCGCGACACCGCCGCCCTGGCCCGCCCCTTCGGCGAACTTCGGGATGGCCTGCGCCGTCTGGTACTGCATGAACTTGCCCATGTCGCCGCCGACCATGCCCATGCCGATCTTCTGGTCGAGGATCTTCTGCAGTTCCTCGGGCAGCGACACGTTCTGCATCGTCACGCCCTCGAGCTTGAGCCCGATGGCCTCGAACGCCGGCGCGGTGGCCTCGCGCAGCGCCTTCGCGAACTCGATCTGGTTCGCGGCCAGGTCGAGGAAGGCGACGCCGCTCGACGCGACGGCGTCGGAGATGTGCTGCAGCATCAGCCCGCGCAGCTGGCCGTCGAGGTCGGCGACCGTGTAGAGGTCGCGCGTGCCGGAGATCTCGGTGTGGAACAGCTTCGGGTCGGCGATGCGGTAGCTGTAGTTGCCGAACGCGCGCAGGCGCACGGCGCCGAAGTCCTTGTCGCGGATGGTCACCGGCTGGGACGTGCCCCAGCGCTGGTCGACCTGCTGGCGCGTGCTGAAGAAGTACACGTCGCTCTTGAACGGGCTCTCGAAGAGCTTGTCCCAGTTCTTCAGGTACGTGAGCACCGGCAGCGTCTGCGTGGTGAGCTTGTACATGCCGGGGCCGAAGACGTCGGCCACCTTGCCTTCGTTGACGAACACGGCCATCTGCGACTCGCGCACCGTGAGCGAACCGCCGTACTGGATTTCGTTGCCGGCCATGGGGTAGCGCCAGGCGAGCGTGCCGTCGCCGGACTCCGTCCACTCCAGTACGTCGATGAACTGCTTCTTGATGAAATCCATCAGGCCCATGTCGGTCTCCCCGTGAAGATGCCCGGATCATAGGGCTTCCCGGAGACGCGCCGACCTCCCCCGGAGGGGTGTTTTGCGATCAGGGCGTGGGCGGCTTGCCGACGACGCGCACGCGCAGCGGCGTGGGCACCGCCGCGACCAGCGCGTCGGCGAAACGGGCCTGCGTGGCCCAGGCCCGCTCGACGTTCGCGTCGAGCGTGGACACCCGCACCAGCATGCCGTCGAGGATCTGGCCGCGCAGGCCGAACGAGATCTGGCGCCAGCGGAACGCGCGGGTGTCGTTCTCGGCCTGGTCGCCGAGCACGGTCCAGTACGTGATGGGTTCCGAGCGGCCGGGTTGGGCCGCGAGCATGCGGGTGACCGGCAGGTCGAAGCCGCCGATGGGCAGCGTGCGCCGCTCCAGCTGCGAGACCTTGAAGCCGCCACCGGGGTAGCAGACCTCCGGCCGGTGCACCTGCAGGCCCACGGACTGTTCGGTGCCGTACGCCACCGACAGCATCACGCTTTCGCCGCGCGGGTTGAAGTACACCCGTTCGAGCACCTGGTCGTAGATGCCGTACAGCTTGCCCGTCTCGTCGGACGGCCGCACGAGCGCGCCGGCCGAAGGCACCAGCTGCCATTCGCCGAACTGGGCGGGGAAGATGGCCTCGAGCTTCATCGGCGGCCGGTCGTCGGAGAGCTTGTGCGTGGGCTTGCCCACCACCGCGAGCGCGGCGGAGCCGCCCATCGCCGCGGCGAGCACCAGAGCCTTGCGTCGTGCGGGAACCATCATTCAGCCCACTTTTTCGGAAGGACCCAGCCGAGGAACCGGTCGAAGCCCATGATGAACACGAGTGCGATCGCGAACAGCACCATGCCGGCGAAGCCGTGCACGAAGCCCTGCCCCACCTCGTCGCCGAGGTGGTACGTGATCAGCACGAGGATGATCACGCGCACGACGTTCGCGAAGAACGCCACCGGCACCACCATCACCGCGAGGATGACGCTGCGCACGGCCGAGCGGTAGGCCATCAGGTTCGTGTAGAGCAGGCCCATGGCCTCGAGCGTGAACATGGTCTGCAGGCCCGCGCAGGCCTCGGCCACGAGCAGCTGGTACTGGCCGATGGTGATCACGACGCCCGAGCGGCCGATGGGGTAGCCGAGCGCGGACATCACCGTGGTGGCCACGACCGACACCGCGGCCTTCAGTGGCCCGGTAATGGCCATCACCGTGCTGTACGGCAGCGGCACCACGAACAGCAGGAAGAAGAGCGGGAACCACACGAGGCGCAGGCCGGCCCAGCCCCGGTAGTAGAGCGCGATGGACGCGAGCACCAGGAGCTGCGAGACGATCTCGATGCGCAGGAACTGCTGCGTGCGGCCGAACACGTAGAGAAGCAGGCCGAGCGTCAGCACCACCGCCGTGCTGCGCGGCGCCCCGGGGCTGTCGAGCGCGGCCAGGGCATGGCGCTGGCGCCATGCGAGCCACGCGCAGATGGCCATCACCAGCGGCTCGTGGCCCTGGCTGTGCGACACCCAGAAGCCGTACAGCAGGTCCCAGTACGTGGGCACGTACAGGGCCGCCACGCCGAGCACCACGAGCAGCGTGGCGACCGGGTCGAGCGGCGAGAACCAGCGGGCCGCCCCGTGCTCGGGCCGGGTGGGGGAAGCGGGGGCGACGTCGGCCATGGGGTGGATCAGGGCGCCGAGGCGGGACCGGCTTCGGGCGCGGCGGCGGCGGGTGCGCTGGCCGCGCCGGACGCCAGGGTGGCGTAGCGGCCCTGGTACTCGATCTTGGCCTGCTCGCGCAGCGCCTTCACGCCTTCCTGCAGCGTGGTGCGCTTGCGGTCGTTCGTGAGGTAGCCGGAGATCAGGCGCTTGGCCGGCACCGGGCCCACCGGCGCGAGCTGCGCGTTCAGCAGGGTCAGCACGCGGCCGGCACCGTCGCGCGTCAGCACGAGCGACTGGCCTTCCTTCAGCGCGGCCAGCTGGTCGAGGATGGCGAGGGGCACGTCCTCGGCGGACACGGACGTCTGGCGGGCCGAGAACTGCACCGAGTCGCTGCGCAGCACCTCGTTCATCTTGTCGAGGCTGGTGGTGGCCTCGAGGCGGGCCTTCATCGCGGCGGCCTTCTGTGGGTCGATCGAGAAGTTGGTCTCCTGCAGCGAGTACAGGCGACGCTGGCTGAAGAGGTTCGGGTGGCTCTCGTAGTAGCGGTCGATCTCGTCGCTCGACGGTTCGGTGACCTTCTCGCCGAGGCGCTCGAGGTAGGCGCGGGCGAGCACGTCGCGCTTGGCGGCCTCCATCTGCTGCACCACGCGGGGGTCCTGGTCGAGCTTGTCCTTGCGGGCGGCCTGGGCGGCGAGTTCCTGGTCCACCAGGCCCTCCATGGCACGCTTGGCGACGGCATCCTGCTGCCCCTGCGGCACGTTGGCGGACTGGCGGCGCAGCACCAGGTCGACCTGGTGCACGGACAGTTCCTCGCCGTTGACCTTGACGGCCACCTGCGACGTGGACTTCTTGTCGCTGCCCTTGCTGCAGGCCACGGTCGCGAGCGCGGCGCAGAGCACCGTGGTCAGCAGGACGAGGTGGCGGGAGGAACGACGGTTCGAAGCGGACATGGGCGAGATTTCCTGATCAGGACTGCAGACGGGGTTGGAGCCTAACGCGGCGACGGGGGGCGAGCATGGCACAGACCCGGATGCCGTGCGGGAGTTCACGCCGCGAATCGGGGGGTCTCATGCGTGGGATGGCAAAAAAAAACGGACCGGAAAACCGATCCGCTTTCCAGCGACCGGCGCCGCGAGCGGCGCCGTGGTGCCGCTTACTTGCCGAGCTGCTTGCGACGACGGGCGACGAAGCCCATCACGCCCAGGCCCAGCGCCATCATGGCGATGGATTCGGGTTCCGGAACCGGAGCCGAAACCGTCGTCGGGATGGTGGCCAGCGTGCCCTTGTATTCGACGCCCAGCGGGTCGAACCAGCCGAGGGAGTTGCCCGAGGCAACGCCCTTGACGATCAGGCTGTACGTGCCGGCAGCCAGGCCGCCGAAGCTGAACGACAGCGGGGTCGTGTCGATCAGCGCGGCCGACAGGCCACCGCCGGACAGCGACACCGACGTCAGGTCGAGGTGCATGCCCCACGAGTAGTCGAAATCGAACACGCCGCCGATGCCGTTCGCAGCGCTGTCGATCGTGAACGTGTAGGTGTCGGTGAACGACTGACCGCTGTAGAACGAGTTACCGAAGAACGCCAGGCCCGGGGGACCCATCGTGCCGAGGTTCTCGGTCTTGGCCATCGCCGTACCGCCGGCTGCCAGCGCGATCGCGGCCACCAAAAGCTTGAGTTTCATGTACTACCTCCTAGTCAATAACCGTGGGCAAAATGCCTGGGCCAATGTGCCACGTCGTGTAAAGAAGTGTGGGGTCCGGTCCCCCGCGTGCAGGGGGACAATGCACACTCCTCGCCCCCCTCATTCAAGGGTGTCCCACAGCGACTTTCGCCGCCACGGGCCACCATTCGTGACAGGCTTCACAGATGACCGTCAAAACGCCGGATTTCTCCATTTCGATCATCGGTGCCGGGCCTGTCGGCCTCGCGCTGGCCTTGCAGATCTCGCGCCAGCTCCCTTCCGCGCGGGTCTGCACCTTCGACAGCCGCCCCGAAGACGCCCCCGTCGCGGCCGATCCGCGCACCCTCGCGCTGTCTCTCGGCAGCGTCCAGATCCTCCAGCGTCTCGGTGTGTGGCCGGCCATCTCGGCCCTCTCGATGCCGATCCGCGCCGTCCACGTGTCGCAACAGCAACCTGCACTCCTGGGCCTCACCATCGGCTCGGACCGTGAGCCCGCACTTCGCATCGACGCCTCGCGGGAACACGTGCCGCAACTCGGCGCGGTGGCCACGTACGGCGCCATCGTCGCCCCGTTGCAGGCCGCCTGGCGGGCGGCCTGCGAGGCCGAGCCGCGGCGGCTGTCGGCCCGCTTCGGCACCCGCGTGGCGGCGCTCAAGCCGGTGCCGGGCGGCATCGAGCTCGACGCCGGCGTGGCCGAGCGTTTCGACCTGGCGGTGGTGGCCGAGGGCGGCATATTCAGCGACCAGGCACGCAAAGGCGTGAGCAGGGATTACCGGCAGACCGCGTGGGTGGGCACCGTGACGCTGTCCGGCGGCGAACGCGGCGTCGCCTACGAGCGCTTCACGCCCAACGGCCCGGCGGCGCTGCTGCCGCTGCCGGACGGCCCGGACGGCGCCCGCCGCGCGTCGCTCGTGTGGTGCGTGCCGTCGGAGGACGACCCGGTGGCGCCGTTGACCGAGGCCCAGCGGCTGGCCGTGCTGAACACCCTGTTCCCGGAAGGCGCCGGCCGCATCACCGCCGTCACCCCGCTGAAGTCGTTCGCGCTGGGCCTGAACGCCGAACGCAGCCTCGTGGACGGCCGCACCGTGCGCATCGGCAACGCGGCGCAGACACTGCACCCGGTGGCCGGCCAGGGCCTGAACCTCGGGCTGCGCGATGCGCACGACCTCGTGGACCAGCTCGGCCGCCACGCCGACCTCGACACCGCGCTGCGCCGCATCCAGTGGCAACGCGCGCCCGACCGCTGGGCGATGATCGCCGCCACCGACTTCCTGGCCCGCAGCTTCACGTGGCAGCTGCCCGGCCTGAGCACGCTTCGGGGCCTGGGCCTCGCGGCGTTGCAGGTGGCGCCGCCGCTCAGGTCGCTGCTGGCCCGCCAGATGATGTTCGGACGCCGGTGACGGTGGGCGCGAAGGCGCCGCGCCGGTGCGACAGCGCCGGCAGCTGCGACCGCACCGACTGGATGCGTTCGGTCGACAGCGTCGCCATCACCACGCCGTCGCCCTCCTCGCGCATCGCGAGCACCTCGCCCCACGGGTCGACGATCAGGCTGTGGCCGAACGTGCGGCGCCCGTTCTCGTGCAGGCCGCCCTGCGCGGGCGCGATCACGTAGCACTGGTTCTCGACCGCGCGGGCGCGCAGCAGCAGTTCCCAGTGAGCGCGGCCGGTGGTGTGCGTGAACGCCGCCGGCACGGCGAGCAGGTCGCACGGGGGCACCGTCAGCGCCCGGAACAGCTCGGGGAAACGCAGGTCGTAGCAGATGCTCAGGCCCACCCGGAGCGGGCCGGCATCGAAGGCGACCGGCTGCTGGCCGGCGTCGAGCACCTGGCCTTCGTCGTAGCGCTCGCGTCCGTTGTCGTAGCGGAACAGGTGCATCTTGTCGTAGCGCGCGGCCAGCCGGCCATCGGGCGCGAAGACGTTGCAGCTGTTGAGCACCCGGTCGGGCGACGCCGTGCGCAGCGGCAGCGTGCCGCCGATCACCCAGACGCCGTGCGTGCGGGCGGCCTCGGCGAGGGTGTCCTGGATGGGACCGCTGCCGGGCGCCTCGGCCACCGCCAGCTTGTCGCGGTCGCTGCGGCCCATCAGGCAGAAGTATTCGGGCAGCGCGACCAGTCCGGCGCCCGCGGCCGCCGCTTCGGCGATGAGGGCCTTGGCGCGGTCGAGGTTGCGGGCCACGTCGGGCGTGGAAACCATCTGCAGGGCAGCGATCAGCATGGTGTGCTCCGGGAGCGGGTCGTCGAGTGGTCGGCCGAGCTTACGCCGAACCCGCGCCCCGCGTGCGGACGACACATCACGTTGCATCGCCGTGCGTTTTTCAGGGTGTCCCCGCACAGCAGAGGGTTTGGATGTGGGGCAGAATCCGGCGAAATCCCTGGGCCCAGCCCCGCCACACCAGCGGCATCGCGGGCACTTCGCAACACTCATGGTCACCGAGTCCACATCCGCCCCGCCGGCCCGCGCGCGCTCCGCCGCGGCCCCCGCCCGCGGCGCCCTCGCCGAACACAGCCGCTTCGTCCAGCGCGTGCGCCGTCGCTATGCCGACGAGCTGCCGCTGCTGCCGCCCGGCCTGCCCGACACCGCCCTCATCGGCGCCCTGATCGACACGCTGCTCGCCAACGGCCGCGCGCTGCCGAGCGCCATGCGGGTGGCCCGCAACCTCGTGCTGGAGCGGCTCGCCGTGCTCGACATCGAGCAGAACGCGGCCATGGAAGACATCACCCGCGCGATGACGAACCTGGCCGAGGTCACCCTCGACCGCGCCGTCGTGCAGGCCTGCGCCGACCAGGACGCCCGTTTCGGCCCGCCGCTGAACGAGGCTGGTGAACGCATCGAATTCTGGGTCGTGGGCATGGGCAAGCTCGGCGCGCACGAGCTCAACGTCTCGTCCGACATCGACCTGATCTACGTCTACGAAGACGCGGGCCAGACCACGGGCCCGAAGTCCGTCACCGCCCACGAGTACTTCAGCGAGGTGGCCCGCAGCCTCTACGCCCTCATCGGCGACGTCACGGAGGACGGCAACGTGTTCCGCGTCGACCTGGCGCTGCGCCCGAACGGCAACTCGGGCCCGGCGGTGGTGAGCCTGTCCATGCTCGAGGAATACTTCCTCGTGCAGGGCCGCGAGTGGGAGCGCTTCGCGTGGCTCAAGAGCCGCGTGGTGGCACCCGCCTCCAGCATCGCCAATGGCCGCGCCATGGCGCTGCGCGACACGGTCACCGCCTTCGTCTACCGCAAGTACCTCGACTACGGCGTCTTCGAGGGGCTGCGCCAGCTGCACCGCAAGGTGCGCGACGAAGCCCAGCGCCGCGCCGCCGGCCGCCCCGAACGCGCGAACGACGTCAAGCTCTCGCGCGGCGGCATCCGCGAGATCGAATTCATCGTGCAGCTGCTGCTCGTCGTGCGCGGCGGGCAGTTCCCCGAGATCCGCACCCGCTCCACGCTGAAGGCGCTGCAGCGGCTCACCGCCGGCGGCCTGATGAAACCGGCCAGCGCCGAACGCCTGGCCGAGGCCTACACGTTCCTGCGGCGCATCGAACACCGCATCCAGTTCCTCGACGACCAACAGACGCACCTGCTGCCCACGGCCGACGGCGACCTCGCCTGGATCGCCGCCAGCATGGGCCTCGCCGCGTGCGACGCCGACGCCTGCGAACTGCTCGACACCCTCTGCGAGACCCGCGAGTTCGTCGCGATGGAATTCGACGCGCTGCTGCACGACGGCCAGTCGCCCTCGGGCGGCGGCAGCGGCGGCTGCAAGGGCAAGAGCTGCCGGCCCGCGCCGCCGCTGGTCGACACCGACGACTTCCTCGAACAACTGCCGCTGGCCATCGCCGAACGCGTGCGCCCGTGGACCGACCACCCGCGCGTCCGGCTGCTGCGCGACGAGAGCAAGCAGCGCCTCGCGCGGCTTGTGCTGCGCGCCGCGCAGTCCGTGACCGCGGGCACCTGCAGCCTCGAGGCCGCCACCCGCTTCATCGACTGGCTCGAGCCGCTGCTGCGCCGCGAGAACTACCTCGCGCTGCTGGTCGAACGTCCCGAGGTGCAGGTGCGGCTGCTGCGCCTGCTGGGCCTGGCCCGCTGGCCGGCCCAGTTCCTGATGCGCCACCCGGGCGTGATCGACGAACTGGCCGACGAACGCCTGCTGCACGGCCGCTTCGAACGCGAGAGCTACATCGCCGACCTCGACGCGCGCCACGTCGCGTGGGCCCGCTTCAACCAGGCCGACGAAGAGTCGCTGCTCGACACGCTGCGCCGCGCCCACCACGCCGAGGTGTTCCGCACGCTGGTGCGCGACGTCGAGGGCCACATCACGGTGGAACAGGTGGCCGACGACCTGTCCGCGCTGGCCGACGCCACGCTCGACTGCGCCGTGCGCTGGGCCTGGATGCACCTGCGCCAGCGCCACCGCGACAACCCGGTGTTCGCGGTCATCGCGTACGGCAAGCTCGGCGGCAAGGAACTCGGCTACGGCAGCGACCTCGACGTGGTCTTCCTGTTCGACGACGCCGACGAACCCGACCGCGACCGCGTGCCCGAGATCTACACCGCGTTCGTGCGCAAGCTGATCAACTGGCTCACCACGCGCACGGCCGCCGGTGAACTGTTCGACATCGACACCGCGCTGCGGCCCAACGGCAACTCGGGCCTGCTCGTCACGTCGCTGCAGTCGTACGAGAACTACCAGGTCGGCCGCGGCAGCAACACCGCGTGGACCTGGGAGCACCAGGCCGTCACGCGCGCCCGACTCGCGGCCGGCGACGTCTCGCTCACGCCGCGCTTCGAATCCGTGCGGCGCGCCGTGCTGTGCGCCCCGCGCGACCCCGCCGCGCTGCGCGGCGAGGTGGGGGCCATGCGCGAGAAGGTGCGGTCGGCCCATGCGGTCAAGCCGGGCCTCTTCGACGTCAAGCACAGCCCCGGCGGCATGATGGACGTGGAGTTCGCGGTGCAGGTGCTGGTGCTCGCCGAAAGCGCGAACCACCCCGAGCTGCAGGACAACGTGGGCAACATCGCGCTGCTGCAGCGAGCCGAGGCCTGCGGCCTGCTGCCCGCCGGCGTGGGCCGCGATGCCGCCAATGCGTACCGCGAACTGCGCCGCGCGCAGCACCGGGCGCGGCTCGACGAGAAGCCCACGCAGTTCGAAGCCAGCCTGCTGGCCGCAGAACGCGACGCCGTGCTCGCGCTGTGGGCCGCGGTGTTCCCGCCCGCGACCTGATGTCTCCCCTGAACCCACGGGCGCCCGGGGTGGCCTGGGTGGTCCTGGCCGTGGGCCTCGCCGCGGGCGCGCTGCTCGCGCCCGCGCTGGTGTCCGCCCACGCCATCGACTGGCAGCCCGCGCGCTGGCTCGCCGAGCCGTGGCGGTGGTGGACCGCCGCCTTCGTGCACCTGAGCCCCATGCACCTGTGGGGCAACCTCGCGGCCACCGCGCTGATCGCCGCGTTCGGCATCACCGGCGAGATGCCCGCGCGGGCCACGGTCGCGTGGTTCGTCGCGTGGCCCCTCACGCACCTGGGCCTGCTGAGCATGCCCGAGCTGCGCCACTACGGCGGGCTGTCGGGGCTGCTGCATGCCGGCGTGGCCGTGGCCGCGACCCAGCTCGCGGTGACCCGCACGGGCCTGCACCGCGGGATCGGCGCCGCCACCCTCGTGGCGCTCGCCGCGAAGGTGCTCTCCGAAACCCCGTGGCGCGCCGCGGTGCAGGTGTCGCCGCAGTGGGACATCCCGGTCGCCCCCATCGCCCACCTCACCGGCGCGGTGGCCGGACTGCTGTGCGGCCTGGCCGCCGCCACCCTCCGCCGAACCCGCCATGCCTGACCGCCACCCTCACCTCGACCGGCTGGCCATCGGGCTCGTCATCGGCTGCAGCTTCCTCTGGGGCCTGAACCAGGTCGCGGTGAAGGCCATCGTGGGCGAGGTGCCGCCGCTCGCGCAGGCCGCGCTGCGTTCGCTGGTGGGCGTGGTGCTCGTGCTCGCGTGGGCCCGCTGGCGCGGCATCGCGATGGCCGAACGCGACGGCACGCTGGCCGGCGGCCTCGCCGCGGGCGCGCTGTTCGGCGCCGAGTTCGCCTGCGTGTTCCTCGGCCTGCAGTTCACCACCGCCTCGCGCATGATCGTGTTCATCTACCTCGCGCCGTTCGTCGTGGCGCTGGGCATGCCGTTCGTGTCGCGTGCCGAGCGCCTCACGCGCACGCAGCTCGCGGGGCTGCTGCTGGCGTTCTCGGGTGTCGCCTTCGCGTTCGCCGAGGGGTTCACGCAACCGGCGGCCGGGCCGCTGCAGTGGCTCGGCGACACGCTGGGCGTGGTCGCGGCCGTGCTGTGGGGCGCCACCACGCTCGTGATCCGCGCGTCGCGCCTCGCGTCCGCGCCACCCGAGAAGACCCTCGCGTGGCAGCTGGGGGTGTCGGGCGTGCTGCTGGCACTCGGCTCGTGGTGGCACGGCGACCACTGGACGCTGTCGCTGTCGCCCCTCGCCTGGACCTCGCTCACCTTCCAGGTGGGCGTGGTGGTGTTCGCGAGCTACCTCGTGTGGTTCTGGTTGGTGCGGCACTACCGCGCCACGCAGCTCTCGGCGTTCACGCTGCTGACGCCCGTGTTCGGGCTGCTGCTGGGGGTGGTGCTGCTGGGCGAGCCGGTGACGGTGCGGCTGCTCGTCGCGCTGGCCGGCGTCGTGGCCGGCATCGCGCTCGTGAACCGGAAGGTGTGAACGGCTCCGGCGCGCCCGAGCGGGTCGCCGCAGGGTGCCCCATCAAGGCGCAAAGCGCAGCCGTAGCTTGAGCTACGGCGAGCATTTGCAACGCAGAGGGGGCGCGCTGCGGCGGCACGAGCGGGCGTGCCGGAGCCGTTCGCACCTTCCTAGCCGCGGATGCGGCGGACCAACGAGGTGGTGGAGTAACCGTCGACGAAGGACAGCGCCCGGGCGTCGCCGCCCCAGCTGCGCACCCACTTCGTCTCCTCGAGCGACTCGATGTCGTAGTCGCCACCCTTCACGTACAGCTGCGGCCGCACGCGCTTGAGCAGCTCCACCGGCGTCTGTTCGTCGAACAGCACCACGAGGCTCACGCTCTCGAGCGCGGCCAGCACGCAGCCGCGGTCGGCCTCGGCGTTGAGCGGGCGGTCGGGGCCCTTGCCCAGCTGGCGCGCGGAGTGGTCGCTGTTGAGGCCCAGCACCAGGCTGCCGCCGAGCGCGCGGGCCTGGGCCAGGTAGCTCACGTGGCCGCGGTGCAGGATGTCGAAGACGCCGTTGGTGAACACCACCGGCTGCGGCAGCGCCGCGACCCGCGCGCGCAGGTCGTCAGGCGCGCACAGCTTGTCGAGGAACGACATCAGGCCGGCTGGGCGTCACCGGAAGCAGGACGGCCGTTCGCGGCGGCCAGCGCCTTCGCGGTCACTTCCTTGCGGTAGCGGTTGAGTTCCTGGACGCTCGCGAAGCTGCGTTCGAGCAGCAGGCTCATGTTGTGCAGGATGCGGTCGACGACCTTCGTCTCCCACACGGCATCGAACTGGATCTGCTTGTCGAGCCACTGCTCGAGCCACTGCGGGTCGGGCAGGCGGCTCTGGATGGTGTCGCGCGGGAACAGCTTTTCGTTCACGTGCAGGTTCGTGGGGTGCAGCGCCTGGGCGGTGCGGCGGGCGCTGGCCATCAGCACGCCCACCTTCGCGAACGCGGCACGGGCCTCGTCGCCGAACTTCTGCATGGCGCGCTTCATGTAGCGCAGGTAGGCGCCACCGTGGCGGGCCTCGTCGCGCGCGAGCGTTTCGTAGATGGCCTTGATGACCGGCTCCGAGTGCCATTCGGCGGCACGGCGGTACCAGTGGTTCAGGCGGATCTCGCCGCAGAAGTGCAGCATCAGCGTCTCGAGCGCCGGGGCCGGGTCGAACTCGAAGCGCACTTCGTGCAGTTCGGCCTCGGTGGGCACGAGGTCGGGACGGAAGCGGCGCAGGTACTCCATCAGCACCAGCGAGTGCTTCTGTTCCTCGAAGAACCAGACGCTCATGAAGGCCGAGAAGTCGCTGTCGTCACGGTTGTCGCGCAGGAACATTTCCGTGGCGGGCAGGGCCGACCACTCCGTGATCGCGTTCATCTTGATGGTCTGCGCCTGCTCTTCGCTGAGCTGGCTGCCATCGAACTGATCCCAGGGGATGTCGGTGTCCATGTTCCAACGGACGGCTTCGAGTTGTTTGAAGAGTTCGGGATACAGCATGGTTCAGCCCAAGGTGAGGGTGCAGCATTCTAGACGTGCCTCCGTGACAGTTCGGGGCTGCCCCGGACTTGTCAAGGGCATCGGTCATCCGGCGTTCATTTTCCCGTGCGGGCAACGGGCTCGGCGAAGTGGCATCCTGAGCGTTTTTCCCTCCCGCCGGAGACGTCCATGACCGCCCGATTCCTTTCCCGCTGCCTGCTCTGGGCCACCCTGTCGCTCGGCGCCGCCGCCGCGCAGGCCGCCTGCCCCGCCCTGCTCGACCGCCAGGTGCCGCGCCTGCAGGACGAAAAACCGCAAAACCTCTGCCAGTACGCCGGCAAGGTCGTCGTCGTGGTGAACACGGCGAGCTTCTGCGGCTTCACGCCCCAGTACAAGGACCTCGAGGCCCTGAACGAGAAGTACGCGGCCCGCGGCCTCGTGGTGCTCGGCTTCCCGTCGAACGACTTCGGCAGCCAGGAGCCCGGCTCCAACAAGGAGATCGCCGACTTCTGCGAGAACACCTTCGGAGTCAAGTTCCCGATGTTCGTGAAGAGCAACGTGGTCGGGACCCCGGTCAACCCGCTGTTCGCCGAACTGCGCGCGAAGACCGGCGCCGCGCCCCGCTGGAACTTCCACAAGTACGTGATCGCCCGCGACGGCCAGGCGGTGCAGAGCTTCGGCAGCACGACGAAACCGAGCGATCCGGCCTTCGTTTCGGCCGTTGAAAAACTTCTGGATGCAAAATGAAGACTGGTGAGTTATATTTGTGACCAATGAGTTCACGCCATGTCTTTGCCGGTTCTTGCACGCCCTCGACGCCGCTGCGGCGCCGCGATGTGCAAATTCGTGCGGGGCTGACGGAACTCGATTGCACCCGACGCATCGAAAAGGCACGAGCGACCCGGCCCGTCCGGTCCACCGCCCCCCTTTTCCTGTCGCACAGCCGTTCGGTTCCACCGACTGCAATCCCTGGATGGTTTTCCTCCTCCCTCCTCCCTCCCTACTTCATCCTGGGGCGCTGTGCGGCAATCTTTCTTCCTGACGCGCGGGGGTCCGCATGACCCGCCGCGTCGCCGTGGTGGGGTCCGGCATCGCCGGGCTGTCGGCGGCCTACCGGCTCGCGCCTGACGCCCGCGTCACGCTGTTCGAGGCCGGCGCGCACTTCGGCGGCCACACCAACACGGTCGACGTCACGCTCGACGGCGTCACCCACGGCGTCGACACCGGCTTCCTCGTCTTCAACGAACGCACCTACCCGCACCTGATCCGGCTGTTCGCCGAACTGGGTGTCGAGACGGCGTCGAGCGACATGTCGTTCTCGGTGAAGGCGCCGGGCGAGAACCTCGAGTGGAGCGGCTCCGACCTCAACACCGTGTTCGCCCAGCGCAGCAACCTGCTGCGCCCGGGCTTCTGGCGCATGCTGCTCGACATCGCCCGCTTCAACCGCCTGTGCACGAACCTCGCCGAACGCGGCGCAGACGACGCGCTGCAGCAGTCCATCGGCGCCTTCCTGCGCGAGCACCGGTTCTCCGACAGCTTCCGCGACGGCTACTTCCTGCCGATGGTGGCGTGCATCTGGTCCTGCCCCACCGACCAGATGCTGCAGTTCCCCATCGCCACGATGATCCGGTTCTGCCACAACCACGGCCTGATCCAGGTGACCCAACGGCCGCGCTGGTTCACGGTGGTGGGCGGTGCACGCGAGTACGTGCGCCGGATGCTGCCGGCCATCGACGACAGACGCCTCGCTACGCCGGTGCGCCAGGTGCGCCGCCTCGCCGACGGCGTGCTGGTGGCCACCGACCAAGGCACCGAGCGCTTCGACGACGTGGTGCTCGCGTGCCACAGCGACCAGTCGCTCGATCTGCTGGCCGACCCCACCGCCGAGGAGCGCGTGGTGCTCGACGCCATCCGCTACCACCGCAACCGCGCCGTGCTGCACACCGACGTGTCCGTGCTGCCCACCCGGCCGCTCGCGTGGGCGGCCTGGAACTACGAACGCGCGCCCGACCTGTCTCGCGAACACGCGTCGGTCTGCCTGCACTACCTGCTGAACCGGCTGCAGCCGCTGCCCTTCAAGACCCCGGTCATCGTGTCGCTGAACCCGGTGACGGCGCCCGCCGCGGAACACGTCCACCGCACCATCGACTACGCCCACCCGGTGTTCGACCAGGCCGCCATCGCCGCGCAACGCCGCGTCCCCACGTTGCAGGGCCGGCACCGCACGTGGTTCTGCGGCGCGTGGACCCGCTACGGCTTCCACGAGGACGGCCTGATGTCGGGCCTCGCCGTGGTCGACGGCCTGCGGCGCGCGTGGACCGAACGCCCGGCGCTGGAGGCCGCGGCATGAACGCCGTGCCGCTGCTGGGCCGTGGCCAGGTGCGCCACACCCGCCTGCGGCCCACGCCGAACCGGTTCGCGTACCCCACGTACTTCCTGATGCTGCCGATGCGCAGCCTGCGCGCGCAGCCGTCGCCCCACCTGCCCCGCAACCGCTTCGGCCTCGTCGGCTTCCACGACCGCGACCACGGCGACGGCCGCGCCGACAGCCTCGCGTGGCTCGACGAGCTGCTGGCCCGCGAAGGCATCGCCGATGCGACGGGCGAGGTGTGGCTCCACTGCTACCCCCGCGTGCTCGGCCACACCTTCAAGCCCGTGAGCTTCTGGTACTGCCACCGCGCCGACGACTCGCTCGCCGCGGTGGTGGTCGAGGTCAACAACACGTTCGGCGAACGGCACTGCTACCTGCTCGCCGGACCGGACCTCGCGTTCGGCCGCGAGCTGCAGGCGACGAAGGTTTTCCACGTCTCGCCGTTCTGCAGCGTGGCCGGCCGCTACCGCTTCCGGTTCATGCGCACCGACCTCGGAACGCATCCGGACGCGGCCGGCCCGCGTATCGGTGGAGGCAGGACGGTGGTCCGCATCGACCACGACGACGACCAGGGCGTGCTGCTGCAGACCAGTGTCTCGGGTTTCCTCGAGCCGCTGGATGCCCGCCGCATCCGCGCCGCGTTTTTCGGCATGCCGCTGATGACCCTCGGGGTGATCGCGCGCATCCATTGGCAGGCCCTGCGCCTGTGGTCGAAGCGGGTGCCGTTCTTCCGCAAGCCCGAGGCCCCGAAGGCCTTCGTCACCCACTGACAGAACCGCAGGCCGCCGACCGATGAACACCAGCACCAGCCCCCGCTCGACCGCGTTCCCGTCCCACCTGCCACCGGCCGCGCCGGCCGCCGCACGGGCCGTGTTCGCGCTGCTGAAGACCCTGCCCCGCGGCAGCCTCGACGTGCAGCTGCCGGACGGCAGCCACCGGCACTTCGGCCAGGCCACGGCCGACGCGCCGCGCGCGGCCATCCGGCTGCGCAACTGGAAACCCTGCAGTGCCGCGCTGCGCTCCGGTGACATCGGCTTCGCCGAGAGCTTCATCGCGGGCGACTGGACCTCGCCCGACCTCGTCGCGCTGATGACGCTGCTGGCCGAGAACCGCGATGCGATCGAATCGGTCGTGTACGGCTCGTGGTGGGGCGCGCTGCTGCACCGCGTGCGGCACCTGCTGCAGCGCAACTCGCGCGCGGGCAGCAAGCGCAACATCCACGCGCACTACGACCTCGGCAACGCGTTCTACGCGCTGTGGCTCGACCCCACGATGAACTACTCGAGCGCCTGGTTCGACGGCGACCTCGAACGCCCGATGGTCGACGCGCAATGGGCCAAGGTGCGGCGCGCGCTCGCCGAATGCGGCGCCGCGCCGGGCTCGCGCGTGCTCGAGGTGGGCTGCGGCTGGGGCGCCCTCGCCGAATGCGCCGCCCGCGACTTCGGCGCCGAGGTCACCGGCGTCACGCTGTCGTCGGAGCAGCTCGCGTTCGGCCAGCAGCGGCTGGCCACGCAGGGCCTGGCGGGCGACCTGCGCTTCCAGGACTACCGCGACATCCCCGACGGCCCGTTCGACGCCGTCGTGTCCATCGAGATGTTCGAGGCCGTGGGCCGCGCGTACTGGGACGGCTACTTCGCGATGCTGCGGCGCCAGCTCAAGCCGGGCGGCCGCGCGTGCATCCAGACCATCACGATCCGCGACGACCTGTTCGACCGCTACGCGAACTCCACCGATTTCATCCAGCAGTACATCTTCCCCGGCGGCATGCTGCCGAGCCCGTCGCAGTTCCGCGCCGCGGCCGCGCGCGCCGGCCTGAAGGTGGTCAACGAACTGTCGTTCGGCACCGACTACGCCGAGACCCTGCGCCGCTGGCGCGTGCAGTTCCTCGCCCGCGAGGCCGAGGTTCGCACGCTCGGCTTCGACACCCGCTTCATGCGCACCTGGGAGTTCTACCTCGCCTACTGCGAGGCCGCGTTCGCGACGGGCAACACGGGCGTCTGGCAGTTCACGCTCGCGCGGGAGTGAGCCCATGGCCACGCGCCGCGCCCTGCTGATCGTCGCCGCGATGGCCGCGTCCGGCCGCGCGGTGGCCCAGCCCCGCGTGCCCGACGAGGTGCTCGCCGAACTGCCAGGCGCCCGCCTGCAGGGCGGCGGGCGCATGCGCCACTTCGGCATCCTGATCTGCGACGCGCGCCTGTGGACACGCCCCGGCTTCGACGCCACCGGCTACGCACGCCAGCCGCTCGCACTCGAGCTGCAGTACGCGCGGTCGCTCGACGGACGGCGCATCGCCGAGAAGTCGCTCGACGAGATGCGGCACGTGGGCGACGTGCCCGCCGCGAAGGCCGACGGCTGGCTCGCCGAGATGACGGCGTCGTTCCCCGACGTGGCCAAGGGTGACCGCATCACCGGCGTGCTGCGCCCGCGCGAGAGCGTGCGCTTCTTCTTCAACGGCACGTTGCGGCGCGAGGTGCGCGACCCCGACTTCGCCGACCGCTTCTTCGGCATCTGGCTGTCGCCGCGCTCCTCCGCGCCGTCGCTGCGCGAGGACCTGGTCGGAGGCCCGCGATGACCACGGCGTGGACGAACCGCTGGCAGGACGGCATGCGCTACGGCGGCCTCGGCCTGCCGCTCGCGTTCGTCGCGCTGCCGCTGTACGTCGTCGTGCCGAACCACTACGCCGCGCGTTTCGGCGTGCCGCTGGCGGTGCTGGGCGCGGTGCTGCTCGGCGTGAGGTTCCTCGACGCGCTGGTCGACCCGTGGATCGGCCGCTGGGCCGACCGGGTGCTCGCGCGTCCGCCGGCCACCGCGTGGCTCACGGCCGGTGTCGCCGCGCTGCTGCTGGCCCTCGGCTTCCGGGGCCTGATGTTCCCGTGGGTGTCGGGGTCCGGGACCGGCGTGGTGGTGTGGTTCGGCGCCCTGCTCGCGGCCACCACGCTCGGCTACAGCGTGCTGTCGATCCTGCACCAGGCCTGGGGCGCTCGCCTCGGCGGCGGCGAGGCGCAACGCGCGCGCGTGGTCGCGTGGCGCGAAGGGCTCGCGCTGGTGGGCGTGCTGCTCGCGAGCGTGTTGCCCACGGCGGCGGGGCTGTCGGCCACCACCGCGGTGTTCGCCGCGGCCCTGGCCACCGCCATCGCGCTGCTGCGCAAGGCGCCGCGCGCCGGTCCGGGCGACACACGGACGCTCCGGCCCGGCGCCCCGGCATCCCCGCTGCACACCGCCGCGTTCCGGCGCCTGCTCACGGTCTACCTCGTCAACGGCATCGCCAGCGCGATCCCCGCGACGCTCGTGCTGTTCTTCATCCGCGACCGGCTGCAGGCGCCCGGCCACGAGGCGCTGTTCCTGCTCTGCTACTTCGGCGCCGGCGCCCTGTCGATCCCGCTGTGGGTGCGGGTGGTGCGCCGCGTCGGCCTGGCCCGGGGCTGGTGGATCGGCATGCTGCTCGCGACCGCGGTGTTCGCGTGGGCGGCGCTGCTGGGCGAAGGCGATGTCGTCGCCTTCGCCGCGGTGTGCCTGCTGAGCGGCGCGGCGCTGGGGGCCGACCTCACGCTGCCCGGCGCGATCGTGGCCGGCGTGATCCAGGGCGCCGGACACGGCGGCCGGGCGGAAGGCGCCTACTTCGGCTGGTGGAATTTCGCGACGAAGCTGAACCTCGCGCTGGCCGCGGGCATCGCGTTGCCGCTGCTGCAGTGGGCCGGGTACGCCCCCGGCGGCAGGTCGCCCGAGGCCCTCGACGCGCTCACGTTCGCGTACTGCGTCGTGCCGTGCGTGCTCAAGCTGCTCGCAGCCACGCTGCTGGCCACGCTGTGGATCCGCCATCAACCGAGGCCCGCATGAAACGACGCCTGCTGCTCGCCGCCGCCCCCGCCTTCGCCGCGGGGTGCGCATCGCCCGTTCCCGCCGACTACGCGGCCGAACGCCCCGAACTCGACCTGGCCCGCTACTTCGACGGGCAGGTCGCCGCGCACGGCATCTTCACCGACCGGAGCGGCCGGGTCGCACGCCGGTTCACGGTGGCGATGGACTGCCGATGGAACGGCCCCGACGGGGTGCTCGACGAACGCTTCACCTACAGCGACGGCAAGACCGAACGGCGCGTGTGGCACCTGCGGCAGGAGCCCGGTGGCCGCTACACCGGCACGGCCGACGACGTGGTGGGCCGGGCCGAGGGGCAGGCGGCCGGCAACGCGTTCCAGTGGCGCTACACGCTGAAGCTGCCGGTCGACGACCGCATCGTCGAGGTGCAGTTCGACGACTGGATGTACCTGATCGACGACCGGACGATGCTGAACAAGGCCCGCATGAGCAAGTTCGGCGTGCACCTCGGCGACGTCACCCTCGCTTTCACCAAACCCTGACCAGGCCGCCGAGATGTCCCTCAACCCCCGCATGGCCCACTGGCAGGGCCGCGTCGTGTGGCTCGTCGGCGCATCGAGCGGCATCGGCCGCGCGACCGCGTCGGCCCTGCACGCGCGCGGCGCGCGCGTGGTGGTGACCGCCCGCAACGGGGACGCGCTGGACGCGTTCGTCGCGCAGCACCCCGGCAGCCTCGCGGTGGTGGCCGACGCGGGCCGTCCGGGCGCGTTGCGGGCCGCGGCGCGGCGCATCGTGGAGGAACGGGGCGGCATCGACGTCGCGATGTACTGCGCGGGCCACTACAAGGCGATGCGCGCCACGGGCTTCGACGTCGACGAAGCCCTCCAGCACCAGCAGGTCAACTACGTGGGCGCGCTGTTCCTGCTGGACGCGGTGCTGCCGCTGCTGGTCGCGCGCAAGGCCGGGCACGTGAGCCTGGTGTCGAGCGTGGCCGGCTACCGCGGACTGCCGCAGTCGCTGGGCTACGGGCCCACGAAGGCCGCGCTGATCAACCTCGCGCAGACGCTGTACCTCGACCTGCACCCGCTGGGAGTCGGCGTGTCGGTCATCAACCCGGGGTTCGTGCGCACGCCGCTCACGGCCGGCAACGACTTCACGATGCCCGCGCTGATCTCGCCGGAGACCGCCGCGGAGGAGATCCTCAAGGGCTGGGCCGCCGGGCAGTTCGAGGTCCACTTCCCCAAGCGCTTCACGTGGTGGATGAAGGCCCTGCGCCACCTGAGCGACGGGCTCTACTTCACGGCCGTGCGGCGCGGCACGGGGCTGTAGGGGCGGCTACTTCAACCAGCCCTTGCGCCGGAAGTACCAGAACGGCGAGATGATGCTCAGCAGCATCAGCCCGATGGCGAGCGGGTAGCCGAAGCGCCACTCCACCTCGGGCATGAACTTGAAGTTCATGCCGTAGATGCTGGCGATCAGCGTCGGCGGCAGCAGCGCGACGCTGGCCACCGAGAAGATCTTGATGATCTTGTTCTGGTTGATGTTGATGAAACCGACCGTCGCGTCCAGCAGGAAGTTGATCTTGTCGAACAGGAACGCGGTGTGGCTGTCGAGCGAGTCGATGTCGCGCAGGATCTGGCGCGCCTCCTCGAACTGCTCGGCGTTGAGCATGCGGCTGCGCATCATGAAGCTGATGGCGCGGCGCGTGTCCATCACGTTGCGGCGGATGCGCCCGTTCAGGTCTTCCTCGCGCGCGATGGCGGCCAGCGCCTCGCCGGCGGCCTGGTCGCCCACGTCCTGCTTGAGCACGCGCGCGCTGACCTTCTCGAGGCTGTCGTAGATGCCCTCGAGCGCGTCGGCGCTGTACTCGGCATCGGCGTCGTACAGCTTGAGCAGCACGTCCTTCGCGTCGTCGATCAGGGCGGGGATGCGGCGGGCGCGCAGGCGCAGCAGGCGGAAGACGGGCAGGTCCTCGCCGTGGATCGAGAACAGCACCTTGTTGTGCAGGATGAAGGCCACGCGCACGTTGCGCGGGGTTTCGTCGTCGTCGATCAGGAAGTCGGAGCGGATGTGGAGTTCGCCGTTGTCTTCCTCGTAGAAGCGGGCGGACTCTTCCAGGTCCTCGTCGACGATGTCCTGCGGGATGCTGAGGCCGAAACGCTGCTCGATCCAGCCGATCTCCTCGGGGGACGGGCTTTCCAGGTCGACCCACACCGGGTTGACGTCGGCCAGCGCCTCGAGGCGCTCGATCTCTTCTTGAAACAGCCGGCCATTGGCCAGCGTGAACACGTTCAGCATGCAGGGGCTCCAGCGGGACCCCGACGGAATGCTCGTCGGTCGGGGCCGGGGAATGAGGTCGGGGGTGAGACCGTCTCACTCCGGGGCCGCATCGGGGCACGGGGCTCGCCGAGGGTGTCGGAGCGGACGGTCAGCGAGAGTGAGGGCTGTCCATCGGGGTTCCAGGAAATCGCGTCGACCGAAATTATGTCATCCGCGCCGGGTGCCCGGATCCAGGGTGGTGCGTCTGGACCCGGATTTACCCCCAGAAACAGTGCTTTACCTCGAAAAACGCCCGGATTCCGCACTCCTTGCGTGCCATGCGGATCAGGCATGTTTTCATGCGGGTCACACCCTTGTCACACGCCGATTTCGGGCGCACACTGAATTCATCGACCTCGGGTTTTTCTCTCTCACAGCGTTGTTCCCACACCCTCGGAAAACCCACCTCCCCCGCCTTGCCGCCCGCCGGCATCCCATTCCTCTTCCATCCCCAGCCACGTCCACCAGCCACCTGTCCGCCCCCTGACTTCACAGCCAGCCTGCGGTTCGATTTCCTGCCCGGTTTCTTCACCCCCTGCGAAAGGAGTCTTCATGAACTTGACGATCAGCGGCCACCACCTCGACGTCACTCCGGCCTTGCGTGAGTATGTGCTCACGAAGCTGGACAGGGTCACTCGCCACTTCGACCAGGTCGTCGACATCAACGTGTTGCTCTCCGTGGAGAAGAACAAGGAGAAGGAACGCAGGCAGAAGGCCGAGGTCACGGTCCACGTGAAGGGCAAGGACATCTTCGTGGAGCAGAGCCACGAAGACCTGTACGCCGCCATCGACCAGCTGATGGACAAGCTCGACCGGCAGGTGTGCCGCCACAAGGACAAGCTCCAGGACCACCACCACGTCGCCGCCAAGCGGATCGACGCCACGGCGTGACTTCCTGACGCCGAATCAAGCGGCCTGCGGGCCGCTTTTTTCGTGCCGGTCAACGGTATCCCGTCATAACCCGTTCATTCAGGGTGCTGCAATGCAACAACAAAAGTGCACAATTTCGCTTTTGGACAATGGGCGCGCCTTCCGCGCTTTCCCGGCAGGCTCGTAGAATTTAAGGTCTGTCATTCAGAAGACATGCCCGTCCGGGGCAAACCGTGATCCGCAGATGAACCGACTCGCCGCGATCTTGCCTCTCAGCAACGTGCTGGTGGATGTGGATGCCACCAGCAAGAAGCGCGCGTTCGAGCACGCGGGTCTGCTGTTCGAGAACCAGCACGCCATCGCCCGTGCCACCGTCACCGACAACCTGTTCGCCCGCGAACGGCTCGGCTCCACCGGCCTCGGCCATGGCGTGGCCATCCCCCACGGCCGCATCAAGGGCCTCAAGAACCCGCTCGCCGCCGTGGTGCGCGTGCAGCAGCCCATCCCGTTCGACGCGCCCGACGACGAACCGGTCAGCCTGCTGATCTTCCTGCTCGTCCCCGAGGCCGCCACCCAGCGCCACCTCGAGATCCTGTCCGAAATCGCCGAGATGCTCGGCGACCGCGAACTGCGCGAACGCCTCAAGACCGAAGACTCGGCCGCCAAGGTGCACGAACTGATCGCCAACTGGGAACCGCTCAAATCGGTCGCCTGAGCGCGCTCTACCCCCCCACGCGACCACCAACGCACGTCAACCTCGTCCGCGCGTGAAACCATCCGTCATCAGCGCCGAGGCGCTGTTCGAAGAACACCGGCCGGCCTTGCGCTGGGAATGGATCGCCGGTCACGCCCACCCGGAACGTCGCTTCGATGAAGCCGCCGTGCGCAACGCGCAATCGGCCGCCGACCTGGTCGGGTACCTGAACTACATCCACCCGTACCGGGTGCAGCTGGTGGGTCGCCGCGAGGTCGCCTACCTCCAGGACTCCTCCCTCGAGGACCAAGAACGCCGCATCCAGCGCATCGTGACGCTGGAGCCCCCGGTGGTGATCGTGGCCGACGCCCAGTCGCCGCCGGACCGCCTCGTGGCCCTGTGCGACCGCGCCGACATCCCGCTGTTCGTCACCGACGAATCCGCCGGCCACGTGATCGACGTGATGCGGGGCTACCTGAGCCAGCTGTTCGCGGAACGCACCACGCGCCACGGCGTCTTCATGGACATCCTGGGCGTGGGGGTCATGCTCACCGGTGAATCGGGCCTGGGCAAGAGCGAACTGGGCCTGGAACTCATCTCCCGCGGCCACGGCCTCGTCGCCGACGACGCGGTCGACCTGTACCGCATCTCCCAGACGGCCATCGAGGGCCGTTGCCCCGAGCTGCTGCTGAACCTGCTCGAGGTGCGCGGCATCGGGCTGCTCGACATCAAGTCCATCTTCGGCGAGACCGCGGTCCGCCGGAAGATGCGCCTGAAGCTCATCGTGCACCTCGTGCGCAAGGAAACGCTGGAACGCGACTTCGAGCGCCTGCCCTACGAACCGCTCAACGAGGACATCCTCAACGTGCCGGTGCGCAAGGTGGTGATCGCGGTGGACGCGGGGCGCAACCTGGCCGTGCTGGTGGAAGCGGCGGTGCGGAGCACGATCCTGCAATTGCGGGGCATCGACACCTACCGCGAGTTCATCGAGCGGCATCAAAAGGCGATGCAGAAGGCGAGTTGATGTAGCCCCCCCAGTCGCTTCGCTCCTGCCCCCGAGGGGCGCCACGGGTCGCCCGGGGAACCCGGGCTCGCGTGTGGCTTGATCTGTCGGCGGCGCTTCGCTGGCCTCTCCGCTTCGCGTTTTCGCTTCAGGGCGTCGCTTCGCTCGCCCTTGGTTTATTTGGCCGGCTTGTGTTCGCAGTTCTTTTTCGTGCAAACGGCGTACAGGGCCAGCGCATGGTCCTGCAGCTCGAACCCGCGGCTGTGCGCCACGTTGTGCTGGCGCTTCTCGATCTCGGCGTCGAAGAACTCCTCCACGCGGCCGCAGGTCACGCACACCAGGTGGTCGTGGTGCTTGCCCTCGTTCAGCTCGAACACGGCCTTGCCCGACTCGAAGTGGTTGCGCGACAGCAGGCCCGCCTGCTCGAACTGCATCAGCACCCGGTAGACGGTGGCCAGCCCGATGTCGGCCCCTTCCAGCAGGAGTGCCTTGAACACGTCCTCGGCGGTCATGTGCCGCTGGGTGGTGTTCTGGAAGATCTCGAGGATCTTGATTCGGGGAAGGGTGGCCTTCAGGCCACTGCTCTTGAGTTCGTCGGCGTTGGACATGGCGGACATCGGCAGTCTGGACGTCAATGGGAAACCCGTGCACCCCCTGGCGACCAGGGGTTTTGCACGGGCGCGGCACGGCGGGGCCCAAGGCCCCAACCGCTAGAATCGTCGAATCATATCGAGGTTGCAGTCTTCCCTGCCCATCCCCATCACCATGCGCTCATTCCGTTTCCCTGTCCAGTCCCGCCTCGGCCAGGCGCTCGTGCTGATGGCATTGGGCATTTCGGCCCTCGGTGGCTGCAGCACGCTGCAGTCGTCCGACAGCACGCTGCTCGGCCTCATCACCCCCTACCGCATCGAAGTCGTGCAGGGCAACGTGCTCACGCAGGAACAGGTCGCTCTGGTCAAACCGGGCCAGACGCGCGCGCAGGTCCGCGACGTCCTCGGTTCGCCGCTCCTCACCGACAGCTTCCACGGCAACCGCTGGGACTACGTCTTCACCATCCGCCGCCAGGGCACCGAGCCGCAGCAGCGCCAGGTCGTCGTGTACTTCGACGGTGAAACGCTCAAGAGCATCCAGGGCGCCGAGTCCCTGCCGGCCGAGCGCGAGTTCGTGAACTCCATCGACAACGCGAAGGCCCCGCGCAACCCGAAACCGCTCGTGCTCACGCCCGAGCAGCTGAAGGAACTGCCGGTGCCGGTGCAGGCCGCCGCGCCCGCCTCCGCCCCCGAAGGCGCGGTGCGCACCTACCCGCCGCTCGAACGCTCCTGATCCGACGACGCCCGATCCGAACCTTTTCCCGCACGCCCCGATGAACTCCCCCATCCAGATCGCCATCGCAGGCGCCTCCGGCCGCATGGGCCGCATGCTGATCGAAGCGGTCGCCGGCACCGACGACTGCGTGCTGGCCGGCGCCCTCGACATCCCGTCGAGCCCCGCCATCGGCCAGGACGCCTCCGCCTTCCTCGGCCGCCCGAGCGGCGTCGCCATCACCGCCGACCTGGCCCGGGGCCTGGCCGGCGCGCGGGTGCTGATCGACTTCACCCGGCCCGAAGGCACGCTCGCCCACCTCGCGGTCTGCCGCGAACACGGCGTGGCCGCCGTGATCGGCACCACCGGTTTCAGCGACGAGCAGAAGGCCGAGATCGCCGAACACGCCCGCCACATCGGCATCATGATGGCGCCCAACATGAGCGTGGGCGTCAACGTCGTGATGAAGCTGCTCGACATGGCGGCCCGCGCGCTGAACCAGGGCTACGACATCGAGATCATCGAGGCCCACCACCGCCACAAGGTCGACGCCCCGAGCGGCACCGCCCTCAAGATGGGCGAAGTGGTGGCCGACGCGCTCGGCCGCGACCTGAAGTCCTGCGCGGTCTACGGGCGCGAAGGGGTCACCGGCGAACGCGACCCGTCCACCATCGGCTTCGCCACCGTGCGCGGCGGCGACATCATCGGCGACCACACCGTTCTGTTCGCCGGCACGGGCGAACGCATCGAGATCTCCCACAAGAGCAGCAGCCGCGCCACGTACGCGCAGGGCAGCCTGCGCGCCGCGCGGTTCCTCGCCAGCCGCGGCCCCGGGCTGTTCGACATGAACGACGTGCTGGGCCTGTCCTGAGCCGCCGCGCATGGGCGACGCCGGGCAATTCTGGGAACACGGCGATGCGGTGATCCGCGGCGTCGCCGTGCTGCTGGCCCTCATGTCCGTCAGCGCCTGGGTGCTGATCTTCTGGAAGGGCTGGCTGCTGCAGCGCGTGCGCACCGACATCCGCCGCGCGGTGCCCGCCTTCTGGGCCGCCCCGTCGCTCGAACGCGGGCGTGAGCAGCTGGCCGCGTTCGACCGCGAACGCACGCTGTCGCCACTGCTCGCCGCGGCCACGGCCACCCCGGCCGCGGGCACGCTCGAAACCCACGGCATGATCGAATCGCAGCTCACCCGCCGCCTGCGCGATGCCCTGCACCGCGTGCTGGCCCAGCTGCAGTTCGGCCAGGTGGCCCTCGCCTCCATCGGCAGCACGGCGCCGTTCATCGGCCTCTTCGGCACCGTGTGGGGCATCTACCATGCGCTGGCCAGCATCGCCGCCTCGGGTGCCATCACCATCGACAAGGTCTCGGGCCCGGTGGGCGAGGCCCTCGTGATGACCGCCGCCGGGCTGGCCGTGGCCATTCCCGCCGTGCTGGCCTACAACGTGTTCGGCAAGCAGGTGTCCAGCTGCGAGGCCGACCTGGAAGGTTTCGCGCACGACCTGCGCGAGATGGTGTCCGACACCGCCGTTTCCACCTGAGCCGCCCCTCGACTCACCCACACACCCGGCAATGGCCTTCGGACGCCTCGAACGCACCGCGAAGCCTTCGCCCATGAGCGACATCAACATGACGCCGCTCATCGACGTCATGCTCGTGCTGCTGGTGATCTTCATGATCACCGCGCCCCTGATGACGGCCAGCCTCAAGCTCGACCTGCCGAAGACCGACGGCACCACGCCATCCGACGTGCCCGACTTCATCTCGGTGGCCATCGATGCCCGCGGCCAGCTGCACCTCGCCGACAAGCCGGTGACCGCCGAGGCGTTCAAGTCCGAAGTGGAAGCCGCCGCCCGCAAGAGCCCGCTGACCGAGGTGCAGCTGCGTGCCGACAAGGCCGTGCCCTACGGCCGCGTGGCCGAACTCATCGGTGTGGTGCAGGCGGCCGGGCTGAACCGCATCGGGTTCGTGGCCGAGCCGGCGGCCGGCACCGGGGAACCGGCGGCGCCTGCCGCGGCGGCATCGCGGTAGCCCGCGCCCGACACCATCGCCTCAAAGGAAAGCGGAAGGAGCCGTCGCCCCGGCCCTGGCCCGCTGCTGTCCGGGAACAAGCGCGCGCTCTCAAAAAGCCCCGTCATCCCGGCAACCGCCCATTGCTGTCCGGGGAAAATCGGAGCCATCGACGATCAGGCCGATGAACAGGCCTTTTCAGGGCCAACGAGCATCTGCCGACTCGATCGCGCGATGACATCGCCCTGCGATGTCTCGCCCCTCCAGCACGATGCGAAGCGAGCTGCCGGAGGTTCCCCCATTGGAGGCGCCGAGAAGCGCAGCGGCTTGGGGTTGCCGCCGCGCAGCGGCGGTCGAGCCCACTGTGTTTGAGGGACCCCTCGAGGTCCCGAGTTGTGGGCGAGTCCCCAAGCCGCGAGCATCGCAGGGCAGTCCTGACCGGCGCAGCCGGGCAGGACCGCCGGAACAGGGGGCGCTTCTTTGGTTCCTTTCTTGGCGCCAAGAAAGGAACTCGGCTGCCGGGCCGAGACCCGGCGCGGCCTCTCCCCAAGAGAAAACGTCACGCCAGACGCCGCCACCTTCCGAGCGTTCCATCGACGCAGTGGGTCCCGGCTTTCGCCGGGATGACGGCAAGTTTTTGAACCGCCAAAACTTTCCCCGGACAGCAATGGACAACCGCCGGGATCCACTGCGGCCGCTCGGCACCGTCGTGTGAACTTGCAACGCCCGCATCCGCCCGCTTCTCACGGCGAGTGTCCGGCGTGCAGTGGGCCCCGGCGTTCGCCGGCGTGACGAGGGTGTTGGTTCCGTCGCTGATCTCGTGCGCGCGCGCCGATCAAGTCGCCTTCGCCCCACTCGGGCCGGACGGCCCCCACGCCCCTCACAACACCTTCACCACCGCCAACTTGAAGAACAGCACCGGATAGATGAGCGGCCAGAACAGGAACGCCGCGAGTTTGCTCGACGACACGTTCTGCACCGTGTCGAAGTTCGGGTGCCAGACGATCAGGCGGCGCAGCACGCGGCGATTCAGGTAGAAGCCGAAGACGAAGTAGCTCACCAGGTGCAGGTCGGGCCAGCGCCAGCCCCAGTGCCGCGCAGACACGATGGGCAGCACCCAGAGGGCCAGGCAGGCACCCCAGTGGCACACGGCCGCGCGCAACGGCAGCGTTGGCGGGGCATCGGGAGCGACGGGGTGGAGATCAGGGGTGTTCGGAAGAGAGTCCATGGCGGATCGTGCGAGTGAGTTCATGGTCCACCCAGGCTAGGACGCCGGCACGCCCGTGACCATCCCGCCACCCACCTCATCTCCCCGCGGGAACCCCCTGCAAAAACGCCTCCGTCGCGGCCCGTGGATCCGCCGCCTGGGTCACGCCACTCACCACCGCCACCGAATCGACCCCGCACGCCCAGACACCAGGCGCCCGCTCCAGGGAGATGCCCCCGATCGCCACGACGGGGTAGCGCGGCTGGTACCGATGGGTCCAGGCGCGCAGGCGCTCCAGACCCACCGGCTCGTACCGCATTGCCTTCAGCGTGGTGGGATAGACCGGCCCGATGGCCACGTACGACGGCGACACCGCATGCGCGCGGGACATCTCCGCCGGCGTGTGCGAACTGACGCCCAGGCGCAGGCCCGCGCGGCGCAGCGCGGCGAGGTCGGCTGTGTCGAGGTCCTCCTGCCCGAGGTGAACGCCGAACGCGCCGGCGGCGATGGCGTGTTGCCAGTGGTCGTTGATGAAGACCTGCGCCCCGGGCACCGCCCGGCCCGCCGCGACGGCCCGGCCGATCTCGGCACGCAGCACCCGATCGTCGAGCGCACCGGCCTTCACGCGCAGCTGCACGGTGCGCACGCCCCACGACAGCAGCCGCTCGACCCAGGTCGCGTCCGGCACCACGGGGTAGAACCCCATTGGCGACGGCATGGGCGCGAAGGGGGGAGGCACATCGGCGGGAGGGGCGCCCCAGCCCAGCGTCGGCAGGTGGTCGCTGCCGGCCTGTGCGGCCGCCCGCGTGTGCGGCCGCCCCGCGCCCTGTTGCCGAGCCTGCGCCATGCCGGCCAGCACCCGCAGCTTCGCCTCCGCCGCAGCATCGAACACGTCCCACCCGGACGCGAGCATGCCGGCCAGCACCGCCGAGAACACGCAGCCGGTGCCGTGGGATGGAACCGGCAGGCGCGCGGCCGACAGCGACGCCACGCGGGCCCCGTCCGACACCCGGTCGACACACCGAAGCGGGTCCGCGTCGTGCCCACCCTTGAGCACCACCGCCCCACGCCCCAGGTGGCGCAGCACCTCCAGGTCGATCGGCACGCCCGGGGGCAGCAGCCGCTGCGCCTCCGGCACGTTCGGCGTGAAGACGGTCGCGTGGCGCAGCAGGCCGCGCAGCGCGTCGAGGAACGCTTCGGCGCCCCCCTCGTGCGCCGCGAGCCCGTTTGAGCCCGCGAGCACGGGGTCCACGACCACGGGACAGCGCCGCGCCGCGACGAACGCGGTGACCTCCTGCAGCACCGCGACCGACCCGGTCATGCCCACCTTGATGGCCAGCGGCTCGCCGTCGCGCAGCACGGCCCGCAGCGCGTCGCGCACGAGCGCGGGCGACACCGGCTCGACCCGCGCCAGCCCTTCCGAGTTCTGCACCGTCAGCGCGGTGACGACACTCGCGCCGTCGAGGCCCATCGCGGCCCACGCGGCGAGGTCGGCCGTGATGCCGGCCCCGTGCACCGGGTCGTGCCCGGCGATCGTCAGCAGGTAGCCCATGCGGTCCCGGTCCTTCAGGTCGCGTGCCAGAACGGCTGGCCCACCGTGGGCGTGGACGCCTGCGCGGCCTGCCGCTGCACCATCGGCGTGGCCTCGAACGCGAGGCGGCCCGCGCGCGTGGCGTCGGCGAACGCACGCGCCATGCGCACCGGGTCGCCGGCCTCCGCCACCGCGGTGTTGAGCAGCACGGCGTCGAAGCCCATCTCCATCACCGCCGCGGCGTGCGACGGCCGGCCGAGGCCCGCGTCGACCACCAGCACCGCGTCGGGCAGGCGTGCGCGCAGCGTCTCGAGCGCGTGCGGGTTCAGCGGGCCGCGGCCCGTGCCGATGGGCGCGGCCCAGGGCATGATCGCGGCCACGCCGGCATCGCGCAGGCGTTGCGCCACCACGAGGTCGTCGGTGGTGTACGCGAACACCTGGAAGCCCGCCTTCACGAGCCGCGTGGCCGCATCCAACGTGCCGAACGGGTCGGGCTGCAGCGTGTAGTCGTCGCCCACCACCTCGAGCTTGATCCAGTCGGTGCCGAAGATCTCGCGCGCCATCTCGGCAAGCGTCACGGCCTCGCCGGCCGAGTGGCAGCCCGCGGTGTTCGGCAGCAGCCGGCAGCCCATCGCCCGCACGCGCTCCCAGAACGCGTTGCCGCCGCCGTCGGCGGGCTGCAGGCGGCGCAGGCCCACGGTCAGCACCTGCGTGCCGCAGGCCTCCACGGCGTGGGCCAGCACCTGCGGCGAGGGGTAGCGCGCCGTGCCGAGCAGCAGGCGGCTCTGCAGCGTCTGGCCGCCCACGGTCCAGGAAGAATCATCCATGGTCGATCAACCTCCGGTGACGGGTGAAATGACGTCGATCTCGTCGCCGTCGGCGAGCGGCCGCGCGGCCCACTGCGACCGGGGCACGAACGACTGGTTGACGGCGCAGGCCATCGCGCCCGACAGGTCGAAGCCCTCGGCGCGCAGCAGGTCGGCCAGGGTGGGCGCTTCGGTCGACACCGCGCGCCCGTTGAGGGACAGCCGGCGGCTCATCGCACCAGCGCCTGCTCGAGTTCGTCCACCAGCGCCGGCCCGCACAGGTAGCCGTGGCGGTAGAGCCCGTTGAGCTCCCACACGCCGGCCTGGCGACGCAACGCCGGACGGTGGTCGTCGAGGGCCGGCCGCAGGCCCGTGGCCACCCGCACCACGCGCGCCTCGCCGAAGGCCGGGTGCAGGCTGTAGAGCGCGCTGCCCAGTTCCAGCACCGACCGCAGCGTGGCCGCGCCGGTGTCCTCGCTCTCGAGCTCGGTGGCGCCCACCACGAACCGGCCGTTCGGGCGCGGCGCGACGTAGAGCTGGTAGCGCGGATGCATCAGCCGCACCGGCCGCTGCAGCACGACGCCGTCGCACGCGACCGTCAGCACCTCGCCGCGCACGCCGCGCAGCCCGGGCCAGCCGCGGCGGGCGCCGAGGCCGCGCGTGTCGATCGCCACGTCGGCGCGGCACGGGCCATCGGCCGTGTGCAGTTCACCCGCCGCGAGCGACTGCACCTCGCAGCCGTCGAACCACTCGACACGGAACCGGTCGAGCGCGACGGTGAGGGCCGCGAGCAGTTCGTCGTTGGCGAGCTGCCCGTCGCCCACCAGGTGCAGGCCCTGGCCGAAGCGGCCGGCGAGCGCCGGCTCGAGCGTGTCGAGCGCCGGGCCGTCGAGCGGGCGCACGAGGCCCTGGTGCGTGGGCGGCAGCTTCTGGCGCAGCACCTGCTCGAAGTGGGTCAGGTTCGCGCGGTCGACCGGGTGCGCCACCACCAGCGTGCCCTCGCGCCGGTGGTACACCGCGTGGCCGCTGTCGTGCTGCAGCTGGGCGAGCCACGCGGGCCAGAGCACCATCGCGCGCTGCGCCATGTCGAACACGGCGCCATCGCACGAGACGCGCTCGGCCAGCGGCGACAGCATGGCCGCGGCCACGTGCGAGGCCGAGTCGCGGTCGTCGCGCGCCGCGCGGTCGAACAGGCTCACGCGCCAGCCCGCCCGGGCCAGGCGCCACGCGACGAGGCGGCCGGCCAGGCCGGCGCCCGCAATGGCGGCGTGGGGCATCAGAGGTAGATCTCGCTGCCGCGCTCGCGGAACTCCACCGCCTTCTCGCCGAGCGCGCGGTGCACCTCGACGACGGGCAGCGCCGCCGGCTTCACCGATGGGTTGAGCCGTGCGAACTCGCGCACCTCCTGCGAGATCTTCATCGAGCAGAACTTCGGCCCGCACATCGAGCAGAAGTGGGCCACCTTCGCGTTTTCCTTCGGCAACGTCTCGTCGTGGTACGCCATCGCGGTGTCGGGGTCGATGGCCAGGCGGAACTGGTCCTCCCACCGGAACTCGAAGCGGGCCTTCGACACCGCGTTGTCCCACATCTGCGCGCCGGCGAAGCCCTTCGCGAGGTCGGCCGCGTGCGCGGCGATCTTGTAGGCGATGAGGCCCTGTTTCACGTCGTCGCGGTTGGGCAGGCCCAGGTGTTCCTTGGGCGTGACGTAGCAGAGCATCGCGGTGCCGTACCAGCCGATGTTGGCCGCGCCCATGGCCGACGAGATGTGGTCGTAGCCGGGCGAGATGTCGGTGATCAGCGGGCCCAGCGTGTAGAACGGCGCCTCGAAGCAGGCCTCAAGCTGCTTGTCGACGTTTTCCTTCACGAGCTGCAGCGGCACGTGGCCGGGGCCCTCGATCATCACCTGCACGTCGTGTTTCCAGGCCACCTGCGTGAGTTCGCCCAGCGTGTGCAGCTCGGCGAACTGGGCCTCGTCGTTGGCATCGGCGATGGAGCCGGGGCGCAGGCCGTCGCCCAGCGAGTAGCAGACGTCGTACGCCTTCATGATCTCGCAGATCTCGTCGAAGTGCTCGTACAGGAAACTCTCGCGGTGGTGCGCGAGGCACCACTTGGCCATGATGGAGCCGCCGCGCGAGACGATGCCCGTGAGGCGGTTCGCCGTCAGCGGCACGTAGGCGAGCCGCACGCCCGCGTGGATGGTGAAGTAGTCCACCCCCTGCTCGGCCTGCTCCACCAGCGTGTCGCGGAAGAGCGGCCAGCTCAGCTCCTCGGCCTTGCCGTGCACCTTCTCGAGCGCCTGGTACAGCGGCACGGTGCCGATGGGCACCGGCGAGTTGCGCAGGATCCATTCGCGCGTCTCGTGGATGTTGTCGCCGGTGGAGAGGTCCATCACCGTGTCGGCGCCCCAGCGGATGGCCCACACGAGTTTGTCGACCTCCTCCTCGATGCCCGACGTGACCGCCGAGTTGCCGATGTTCGCGTTGACCTTCACGAGGAAGTTGCGGCCGATGGCCATCGGCTCGCTCTCGGGGTGGTTCACGTTGCACGGGATCACGGCGCGGCCGCGCGCGACCTCGCTGCGCACGAACTCGGGCGTGATGTCCTGCAGCATCGTGGCGCCGAAGCCGTGGCCGCGCTTGGGCAGGCGTTCGGTCAGCAGGCGCTCGCGCAGCTGCGCCTTCAGCAGGTTCTCGCGCACGGCCACGAATTCCATCTCGGGCGTGACGATGCCGCGCCGCGCGTAGTGCATCTGCGAGACGTTGGCGCCGGCCTTCGCGCGGCGCAACACCGGCGACGCGGCCATGCGCAGGGCCTGCAGCGCGGGGTCGTCCAGGCGCTCGCGGCCGTAGGCGCTGGTGAGGCCGGGCAGCACCTCGGTGTCGCCGCGCGCGTCGATCCAGGCGGCACGGGCCGCGGGCAGGCCACGCGTGATGTCGATGCGGGCGTCGGGGTCGGTGTACGGGCCCGACGCGTCGTACACGCGCAGCGGCGGGTTCGGCTCGCGGCGCGGTTCGCCGGGGCCGTCGTGCACGAGCGTGTCGGTGAGCGCGATCTCGCGAAACGGGACCCGCACGTCGGGCCGCGGGCCGTCGATGTAGACCTTGCGCGAGCCGGGGAACGGCGCGCGCGTGATGCGGCGGGACAGGTCGTCGGTGTCGACGTGGGTCGGTTGCTTGGCCATCGTGCCTCCAGTGGTGGGGTGCCTGCCTGGAGACCGGGCGCGAGGGTGCGCCAGGGCCGAGTGCATTGTTTCCTACGCGGGGGTTATCCCAATCAGGTTCAACGGGTTTGGCGTGATACGCCATCTCAGCCCCGGATCGAATCGACCCTCGGCACCCCGACAAGCACGCGGATTCTAGTCACGTCGACCCGCGCAGTGCAAGGACATCGGTTGACTTGTCACGGCACACGCGCATACTCAACCGATCGATTCACCATCAAGAAGGAACCGACATGGACGACATCCAGCCCACCGCCGAACACGCCTGGCTCGACCGCTTCGTGGGCGAATGGGCCACCGAGGCCCGCATGGGCGACGAGGTCTACAAGGGCACCGAAACCGTGAGCCGCATCGGCCCGTTCTGGGTGCAGTGCGTCGGCACCTGCCCGATGCCCGGCGGCGACACCGGCACCATGATCCTGACCCTCGGCTACGACGAGGAACAGAAGAAGTTCACCGGCACGTGGATCGGATCGATGATGCCGAAGCTCTGGGTCTACGACATCACGCGCGAGGCCGACGGCACCACGCTGACGATGGCGGCCGAAGGGCCGGCGATGGACGGCAACGGCAAGGCGAACTACCGCGACGTGATCAAGTGGATCGACGCCGACACGCGCGAGTTCTCGGGGTGGTTGCAGGACAAGGACGGGTCGTGGAAGCCGATGATGCAGTCGACGCTGCGCCGGAAGAAGTGACACCTGCACGCGTCATCCCGGCGAACGCCGGGACCCACCGCACCCGCGGCGCGCCCGGGGCACGGTGGGCCCCGACGTTCGTCGGGGTGACCGCCGTGTTTCGTGAGCGGAGTCTCAGTACGTGGGCCACCCGTCGCTGGTCCACTTGAGGTCGCTGATCAGCAGCTTCGGCTTCCCCCCATCCGTCGCGTCGTACGCATGCCGCGCGATCACCCCGTGCCCCACGTCCTGCCCGCCCGGCCCCTTCCACCGTGCGTTGCCGGCGTCGAATACCGTGCCGCCGCCGCTCAGCAGGCTCTTGCCCGCCTTGTCGAGGTACGGTCCCGTGATGGTCCGGGAGCGGCCGTGGATGATCTTGTACGTGCTGTTCACGCCCTGGCAGCACTTGTCGATCGACGCGAACAGGTGGTACCAGCCGTTGTTGTAGACGATGCTGGGCGCCTCGATGCCCGCGCTGCGTTTCGCGATGGACGTGTGCGACCCGGTGGGTTTCATCGTCGACGGGTTCAGCCGCACGATCTTCAGGCCGCTCCAGAACGAGCCGAACGCGAGCCACGGGTTGCCCGACGCGTCGACCACGAGGTTCGGATCGATCGCGTTGTAGTCGTTGGCGCTGGTGGAACGCAGCACGAGGCCGTTGTCGGTCCACCGGCCGTCGCTCACCTTGGCGGCCGACACCAGCCCGATGGCCGACGTGTTGCTGCCGAAGGTCGAGATCGCGTAGTACACCCACACCTTGCCGTTGAAGGGGTGCACGTCGGGCGCCCAGACGTCGTTGGCCTTCTGGTTCGGCACGTAGGTCTTCCACCACGACGGCGGCGACAGGAAGATGCGCGGGGCGCGGGTCCAGTTGCGGCCGGTGCTGTCGCCGGCCAGCACCTGCAGCCCCTCGCCGGTGCTGAAGGTGAACCAGCGGTCACCTTCCTGGTAGATGGCCGGGTCGTGCGCGCCGACGTCGCCGGTGAGCGCCCAGTGGGCGGCGGATGCGGGAAGGATCGCGGACGCCAATGCAGCGGCCGCCAGCGCCCGGCGCCGGAAGCGTTTCGTGAACATGGTTTGTCTCCAATGTGGTTTTCGGCCGACGTCGCGGCCGTCCGGGCGGTGCCCGCCACCTTTTTAAGCCCCGACGGGCCGGACCGCAATGGGGTCGCGCCCCGAAGGGGGCACCGTGCTTTCTATAATCGGTGACACCCTTCGAGCGCCCCGACCGCGCCCTCCCATGAGCCCCGACTTCAAACCGACCGAGATCGAACGCGCCGCCCAGGCCGCGTGGACCGCCGCCGACGCCTACCGCGTGACCGAGGACGCGAGCCGTTCCAAGTTCTACGCCTGCTCCATGCTGCCCTACCCCAGCGGCAAGCTGCACATGGGCCACGTGCGCAACTACACGATCAACGACATGCTCACGCGACAGCTGCGCATGAAGGGCAAGAACGTGCTGATGCCCATGGGCTGGGACGCCTTCGGCCTGCCGGCCGAGAACGCGGCCATCAAGAACAAGGTGCCGCCGGCGAAGTGGACCTACGACAACATCGCCTACATGAAGAAGCAGATGCAGGCGATGGGGCTGGCCATCGACTGGTCGCGCGAGGTCGCCACCTGCTCGCCGTCGTACTACAAGTGGAACCAGTGGCTGTTCCTGAAGATGCTCGAGGCGGGCATCTGCGAACGCCGCACCCAGATCGTCAACTGGGACCCGGTCGACCAGACCGTGCTCGCGAACGAGCAGGTGATCGACGGCCGCGGCTGGCGCTCGGGCGCCCCCGTGGAAAAGCGCGAGATCCCCGGCTACTACCTGAACATCACGAAGTACGCGGGTGAACTGCTCGACCAGGTGCAGGACGGCCTGCCCGGCTGGCCCGAACGCGTGAAGCTGATGCAGGAGAACTGGATCGGCCGCAGCGAGGGCGTGCGCTTCGCGTTCCCGCACGAGATCCGCGGCGCCGACGGCCAGCTGATCCAGGACGGCCGCCTGTACGTCTTCACCACCCGCGCCGACACAGTGATGGGCGTGACCTTCTGCGCCGTGGCGCCCGAGCACCCGCTCGCCACCCACGCCGCGAAGGCCGACCCGAAGATCGCCGCGTTCATCGAGGAATGCAAGGCCGGCGGCACCACCGAGGCCGAACTCGCCACGCAGGAGAAGAAGGGCGTGCCCACGGGCCTCTTCGTCACCCACCCGCTCACGCACGAGCAGGTGCCGGTGTGGGTCGGCAACTACGTGCTGATGAGCTACGGCGACGGCGCCGTGATGGGCGTGCCGGCGCACGACGAGCGCGACTTCGCGTTCGCGAAGAAGTACGGCATCGACATCCTCCAGGTCGTCACCATCGACGGCGAGCACTTCAGCTACGACCACTGGCAGGAGTGGTACGGCGACAAGCAGCGCGGCGTCACCATCAACTCCGACTACTTCAGTGGCCTGTCGCACACGGCCGCCGTCGACGCGGTGGCCACGGCCCTCGCGCAGAAGGGCCTCGGCGAGAAGAAGACCACGTGGCGCCTGCGCGACTGGGGCATCAGCCGCCAGCGCTACTGGGGCACCCCGATCCCCATCATCCACTGCCCGGACCACGGCCCGGTGCCGGTGCCCGCGAAGGACCTCCCGGTGGTGCTGCCGGAGGACGTGGTGCCGGACGGCAGCGGCAACCCGCTGAACAAGCACGCGGCCTTCCTGAACGTGCCCTGCCCCACCTGCGGCAAGGCCTCGCGCCGGGAAACCGACACGATGGACACGTTCGTCGACAGCTCGTGGTACTTCATGCGGTACTGCGACGCCACGAACGACGAGTCCATGGTGGGCGCCGGCACGGACTACTGGATGCCGATGGACCAGTACATCGGCGGCATCGAACACGCCATCCTGCACCTGCTGTACGCGCGCTTCTGGACCAAGGTCATGCGTGACCTCGGCCTCGTGAAGATCGACGAGCCGTTCACGAAGCTCCTCACGCAGGGCATGGTGCTCAACGAGGCGTTCTCGCGCACGCACGACACCGGCGGCAAGGACTACTACTGGGCCCACGACCTCGACATCGTCCGCGACGAACACGCCCACGTGCAGTCGGCCGTGCACAAGGAAGACGGCAAGCCGGTGGTGTACGAAGGCTGGACCACGATGTCCAAGTCGAAGAACAACGGCGTCGACCCGCAGCAGCTGATCGAGCGCCAGGGCGCCGACACGGCCCGCCTGTTCGTGATGTTCGCGTCGCCGCCCGAGCAGACGCTCGAGTGGAACGACGCCGGCGTCGAGGGCGCGAACCGCTTCCTGCGCCGCATCTGGAACTTCGGCGTGAAGCACGCCGACGCGGCCCGCACCGCCGGCGCGGTGGATGCCGCGTCGCTGTCCGACGACGCGAAGACGCTGCGCCGCGAGGTGCACAAGGTGCTCGAGCAGGTCAGCTACGACTACGAGCGCATGCAGTACAACACCGTCGTCTCCGGCGCGATGAAGCTGCTGAACGCGCTCGAGGGCTTCAAGGGCGACGCGCCCGCGGTGATCCGCGAGGCCTTCGGCATCCTGCTGCGCGTGCTGTACCCGGCCTGCCCGCACATCACGTGGCACCTGTGGAAGGAACTGGGCTACGCGGCCACGGGCGGCGACCTGCTCGACGCGTCGTGGCCCGAGGTGGACCCGGCCGCGCTGGTGCAGGACGAGATCGAGCTGATGCTGCAGGTCAACGGCAAGCTGCGCGGCTCGATCCGCGTGGCCGCCGGCGCCGACAAGGCCGCCATCGAGGCGCTGGCCCTCGCCAACCCGGAGTTCATCCGCTTCTCCGAAGGCAAGGCGCCCAAGAAGATCGTTGTCGTGCCAGGCCGGCTCGTCAACGTGGTGGTCTGATGGCGACCCGGCGGCTCGTCCTCTCTGCGTTCGCCGCCGCGGCGGGCGCGGGCCTGCTCGCCGGCTGCGGCTTCCAGCTCCGGCGTCCGCCGGAGCTGCCGTTCCGCACGCTGTACCTGTCCGGCTTCAAGGCCACGTCGCCCATGGGCGTGGCGCTGCGGCGCGCGCTCGCGTCGTCGACCACCACCCGCCTCGTCGAAGGGGCGCCGGCGGCCGAGGTGATCTTCGAGGTGCTCGGCGACGTCGAGGAACGCAGCGTGGTGGCGTTCACGTCCACCGGGCAGGTGCGTGAACTGCAGCTGCGCGAACGGCTGACCTTCCGCCTGAAGGCGAACAACGGGCGCGAGCTGATCCCCCGCACCGAGATCCTGCAGACGCGCGACATGACCTACAACGAGCGCGACGCCCTGGCCAAGGAGCAGGAGGAGCAGCTGCTCTACCGCGCGATGCAGGACGACATCGCGCTGCAGGTGATGCGCCGCCTGGCCGCGGTCAAGCTCTGAGGACGCCGCGATGCAAGTCCGCGCCGATCAGCTCGCCGGCCACCTGAAGCAGTGCGCCACCAAGGGCGCCCTGCGTCCCATCTACACGCTGTACGGCGACGAACCGCTGCTCGCGCAGGAGGCGTGCGACGCCGTGCGCGCGGCGGCCCGCGCCGCCGGCCACACCGAACGCCAGGTGCACACCGTCGCCGGCGCCCACTTCGACTGGAGCGGCCTGCTCGGCGCGTCGCAGGCCATGAGCCTCTTCGCCGACCGGCAGATCGTCGAGATCCGCATCCCCTCGGGCAAGCCGGGCAAGGACGGGTCCGAGGCGCTGCAGCGCTACTGCGAGACGCTGTCGGACGACGTCGTCACCATCGTGCAGCTGCCCAAGCTCGACCGCACGCAGCAGAGCAGCGCGTGGTTCCTCGCGCTGGACGGCGCCGGGGTCACGGTGCGCGTCGACGCCATCGACCGCAAGGCGCTGCCCACCTGGATCGCGCAGCGGCTCGCCGCGCAGGGCCAGCGCGTGATGGACGGCGAGGCCGGCCAGCAGACGCTCGCCTTCTTCGCCGACCGCGTCGAGGGCAACCTGATGGCCGCGCACCAGGAGGTGCAGAAGCTCGGCCTGCTGTACCCCGCCGGCGAACTGAGCTTCGAGCAGATCGAGAGCGCGGTGCTGAACGTGGCGCGCTACGACGTCTTCAAGCTCGGCGAGGCGGTGCTCGCCGGCCAGGTCTCGCGCGCGCTGCGCATGCTCGACGGCCTGCAGGCCGAGGGCGAGGCGGCGGTGCTCGTGCACTGGACGCTCGCCAACGACATCCTGGCCCTCAAGCGCGTGCGCGACGCGATGAACGACGGCAAGCCGCTGCCCATGGCCCTGCGCGAGGCGCGGGTGTGGGGCGCGAAGGAACGGCTGTTCGAACGCGCCGCGCCGGTGCTCACCGACATCGCGCTCGCCGAACTGGTGGAAGCCGCGCAGGTGTGCGACGGCCTCGCCAAGGGCCTGCGCCACCCCGACTGGCCCGTCGACGCGTGGGCCGGCCTGCGCCGCCTGTCGCTGATGATCTGCGAGCGGGTGGCCGTGGGCGCCCGCAAGCCCGTCGGCCCCGGCCGCCGGCTCGCCCTGTCCGCCTGAACGCCCCCGTCCCCAGGAACCGCCATGCGCCCGATCACCGTCACCCTGGTCTCGCTCGCCTTCGCCGCGCTGGCGGGCTGCAGCCGCATCGACCCCATCGGCACCGACCTCGTCGCCCTCAACGCCGCGGGCCAGACCGCCATGGCCCAGGCCGACGTGCAGCAGGCGATGACCAAGGTGCAGGCCGCCACCACGAACCCCGAGAAGGCCGCGATCATGCGCGAGTCGGCCGCCGCGATCGGCCGTGCGCAGGCGGCGCTGCAGCAGACCGAGATGAAGTCGCCGGAAGTGCGCGACATCCAGAGCCGCATGGTCTCCGGCTTCGGCAAGCTGGGCGCCGGCGCGAAGACCGCCGCCGACGCGTTCGAGTCGTCCACCACCGGCGACCTCGACAAGGCCCGGCAGCAGATGCGCGACGGGCAGGTCGAGTTCATCACGGCCGGCCAGGACATGGTCAACCTCGCGAAACAGCGCAGCGTGGACCTGAACGCCCGCAAGTCATGAACGCCCTGCGCGCCCTCGCCACGGTCGCGGTCGTCGCGCTGCTGCAGGCCTGCGCCACCTCCACGCCCGACGAAACGAAGTACACCGGCCAGATCTTCAGCGGCGGCCAGCGCCTGCCCGTCACCACGGTGTTCTGGGAGGACCGGAACGACCACACGGTGGGCCGCTACGTGTTCGTCGAACCCGACGGCCGCGAGGTGCCCGGCACGCTCGGGCCCTGCGAGATGCGCAACGAGGTGGTGCTGCGCTGCGAGTGGACCGACACCTACGGCCAGGGCTACTTCTACGCCCGGTTCTCCGAGGACCGCCAGCGCTTCCGGGGCCGCTGGGGCCAGGGCGACCTGCACCACACGAAGACCATCGAAGGCATCTGGAACGGGCAGCGGTAGGACGACTACAGGGCCCTCAGGCCCGCCTGCAGCGCGTGACGCACCGTCTGCAGCCGGATCGATGCCCGGTCGCCGTCGAGCTGCAGCAGCACCGCCTCCGCCGGCTGCCCGGCCACCGCCCACGCGAGCCACACCGTGCCCACCGGCTTGTCGGGGGACCCGCCCCCGGGCCCCGCGATGCCGGTCACGGCCAGCGCCAGCCCGGCCGGCGCCCGCGCGAGCGCGCCCTCGGCCATCGCGAGGGCCACAGGCCGGCTCACCGCGCCGTGGCGGCGCAGCGTGGCGCCGGGCACGCCCAGCAGGTCCTCCTTGGCGTCGTTGCTGTAGGTGACCACGCCCCGGTCGAACCAGTCGCTGGAGCCGGCGATCGCCGTGCAGGCCGCGGCGATCAGCCCGCCGGTGCACGACTCGGCCGTGACCAGGCGCACGCCGCGCGCGAGCAGCGCCGCCGCCAGCGCCCGCACCTCGGGCTCCACCGCCTCGATGGGATCCACGCTCGTCGTCATCACGCCCCCCAGCGCCACAGCGCGATCACCAGCAGCGTGCAGAGCGCCGCCACGAAGTCGTCGAACAGGATGCCCCAGCCCTGGCGCCAGCCCGGCGGTTCGCCGCGGCGGCCCTTGAAACGTTCGTCGGCCCAGGCCACCGGCCCCGGCTTGACCGCGTCGAAGAAGCGGAACAGCCCGAAGGCCACCGCCTGGCCGAACAGGCCGGCGGGCGTGACGAGCCACAGCACCAGCCAGAAGGCCAGGATCTCGTCCCAGACGATCGCGCCGGGGTCGGCCACGGCCATGTGCCGCGCGGTGACGGTGCAGGCCCACCAGCCGACCAGGGTGCCGATGCCGAGCAGCAGCGCCCAGTGCACGTCGGTGAGCGACGGCCGCATCACGATGAACGCGAGCCAGGCCCACAGCGTGCCCACGGTGCCGGGCGCCACGGGCGACAGGCCGCTGCCGAAGCCGAGCGCGATCACGTGCGCCGGGTGGCTGAACATGAAGCGCAGCGTGGGGCGGCGGATGGGGGCCGGCTGCAGCGGCTGGAGCGGCGGCGGAGGGGCCGGGTTCTCGGTCATGACTTGAAGTGGTCGAAGGCGCCGAAGGTCATCGGGAGGTCGGCGCCCGAGGCGTCGACGACACGCACGCCGGCGCCCTGTTCGATGCGGCCGATGCGGGTGACGGGCACGCCGGTCTCGCGCGAGGCCTGCGCCACGCGGGCCGCGTGGGCGGCCGGCGCGGTGAACAGCAGTTCGTAGTCGTCGCCGCCGGCCAGCCCGCATTCATGCCGCAGCGCGACCGGCTGGGCGGCGAGGTCGGCGCTGCGCGGCAGCGCGTCGGCCTCCACCACGGCGGCCACGCCCGAGCGGCGCAGCACGTGGTGCAGGTCGCCCAGCAGGCCGTCGGAGATGTCGATGGCACTCGACGCGATGCCCCGCAGCGCGAGGCCCAGGGTCACGCGCGGCTGGGGCAGCTCCATCGCGAGGCGCGCGCGTTCGAAGGTGTCGCCGGACAGCGCCACCGTGCCGCGGAAGGCCTCGAGGGCGAGGCGCGCGTCCCCCACCGTGCCGCTCACGTAGAGGTGGTCACCGGCCCGCGCGCCCGAACGCAGCAGGGCCTGGTCGGGCGGCACCTCGCCGAACACGGTGATGCAGATGTTGAGCGGGCCCTGCGTGGTGTCGCCGCCCACCAGCTCGCAGCCGTGGGCGTCGGCCAGCGCCAGCAGGCCGCGCGAGAAGCCGGCGAGGAAGGTTTCGTCGACCCGCGGCATGGACAGCGCGAGCGTGAACGCCAGGGGCTTCGCGCCACACGCGGCCAGGTCGCTCAGGTTCACGGCCAGCGCCTTGTGGCCGAGGCGATCGGGGGCGACCGTGGACAGGAAGTGGCGGCCCTCGACCAGCATGTCGCTGGAGATGGCCATCTGCATGCCGTGGCCCGGCGCGAGCAGCGCGCAGTCGTCGCCGACACCGAGCACGGCGCGCTGCACCGGGCGGGTGAAGTACGCGGCGATCAGGTCGAATTCGCCGAGGGCGCTCACGCCGCGCCGCCCCCGTGGTCCCGCAGCACGTTGGCGAGTTCGACGGCCGACTTCACGTCCATCTTCTCGAACACCCGCGCGCGGTGGACCTCGACGGTGCGCACGCTGATGTTGAGGGCGTCGGCGATCAGCTTGTTGGGGCGGCCGTCGATCACGCAGTGCATCACCTCGCGCTCGCGTTCGGTGAGTTCGGACAACCGCCGCTGCACCGCGTGTTTCGCCCGCTGCCGGCCGATGGCGTCGGCGCTGGCCTCGAGCGCCCGTTCGACGCGGTCGACCAGGGCGTTGTCGGAGAACGGTTTCTCGACGAAGTCGAACGCCCCGCGCTTGACCGCGGCCACCGCCGTGGGCACGTCGCCGTGGCCGGTCAGGAAGATCACCGGCATCAGCGGCAGCAGGCCGCGCTCGACGAGGCGGTCGAACAGCACCAGCCCGCTCGTGCCGGGCATGCGCACGTCGAGCAGCAGGCAGCTGGGCGCGGCGGGCCAGGCGGCCTTCGTGGGGTCGACCTTGCCGGGCAGCGGATGGGTGTCGAGCATGGCCTCGAACGCCTCGGCGCTGGCGAACCCCTCGGACAGCAGGCGCCGGGAGCGCAGCAGCCAGGCGAGCGCGTCGCGCACCACGTCCTCGTCGTCGACGAGGTACACCATCGGCAGGCCGAGCGGGGGTGACGGGGGGTAGGTCATGCGCGGATTATCGGTTCGAAGGGTCGGCCGCCGGGTCGGTGTACCGCGCCCGGGCGGGATGCGCCGGGCCGTGCGGGGGTTCGGCCGCCAGCGTGAACCTGAATTCTGCGCCCGTCACGCGGCCATGGGCATCCTGGACGTTCTGGAAGTCGAGCACCCCGCCGTGCTGCTCGATCACGGTGCGGCACAGGCTGAGGCCCAGGCCCATGCCCTCGGTGCGGGTGGTGAAGAACGGGGTGAAGAGGCGGCTGGCCACGTCCGGGTCCACGCCCGGGCCGTGGTCGATGATGCTGAAGGCCACCCAGCGCGGGTGGGTCTGGCGCACGCGGATGATCAGCTCGCGGCGGGCGAGCGGGATGTCGCCCTCCATCGCCTGGATGCCGTTGCGGGTGAGGTTGAGCATCACCTGCTCGAGCATCGTGCGGTCGCAGATCACGCGCGGCACCGGGGTGGGCACGTCGATCTCGATCTGCGCGCCGCTCTTGCGCGCCTGCAGCCGCACGAGCGGCAGCACCGACTCGATCAGCTGGTCGGCCCGCACCGGCTCGTGGGCCTGCTCGCGGCGGCGCACGAAGTCGTGCACGCTCTTGATCACGCGGCCGGCGCGTTCGGCTTGCTCGGCGATGCGCTGCGCCGCCTGGCGCAGCAGCCCCTGCATCTCGGCGCCGGCGGGGTTCATGTCGGGGTCGGACATCAGGTTCAGCGACCCCGCGGCGTAGCTCGCGATGGCCGCGAGCGGCTGGTTCAGCTCGTGGCTCAGCAGCGACGCCATCTCGCCCACGGTGGCCAGGCGAGCGGTGGCCTGCAGGCGCTCCTGCTGCTGGCGCGACATCTCCTCCACCTTGCGCTGGGCGCTCAGGTCGAGCGTGGCGCTCATCCAGCCGGTCTGGCGGCCCGCGCCGTCGACGAGCGGGGCCTCGTAGATCATCACCGGGAACCGGGTGCCGTCGCGGTTCATGAACACGGTCTCGAACCCTTCCCGCGGCGGCGACGACCCGGCGAACCGCGCGGCCTGGCGCTCGAGGTACTCGGGCACCTTCTCGGGCGGCCAGTACGACGGCACGCTCTGGCCGATCAGCTCGACCGCCGGGAAGCCCACCATGTCGCAGAACGCGGGGTTCACGTACGTGATGGTGCCGTCCATGTCGCGGGCGCGCAGGCCGGTGACGAGCGAGTCCTCCATCGCCTTGCGGAACGCGAGCGATTCGGCGAGCGCCGACTCGGCCTTCGCCCGCTTGCGCACGTCGCGCGCCAGCAGCGCCACGACGACGCCCAGCGCGAGCGACAGGCCCAGCACGAGGGCGGTGGTGAGGTTCGGGATCAGCTGCGGGCGCTGGCTGCTGCTGTCCACGCGCAGCTGCAGCGTGATGCCCGGCAGGTCGACCAGCCGTTCCGACTTGAACACCCCGGCGCCCCGCGGCACGCCCGCCCGCGCGAGCCGCGTGCCGTCGCCCTCGACGAAGGAGAGCTCGTGCAGCCGCATCACGTCGGCCGGCACCACCTCGTCGAGCAGGCGCGGCAGCGAGATGGTGCTGACCATGAAGCCGTCGGCCCGGCCCTCGTTCACCACCGGCATGCAGAGGTCCACCACCTCCTGCCCCATCGCCCCGGCCATGGGCACGAAGTAGGTGCGCGAATAGGCCGGCCCGGCCTGGCGCTTGGCGGCGGCGCAGGCGAGGTCGGCCTCGAGGTCGAGGTCGTCGCGGGCGATCTGGCTGAAGATGGGCTGCTGGAACGGCGAATCGACGGCGCCGGTGAGGTTCATGTCCTCGTCGCGGCGCTCGACCCGCAGCAGCTCGCGCCGCGCGCGCAGCAGCGTCGCGCTCTCCTGGCGCCAGGATTCGGGCGACGGGTCGTTCCAGAGCAGCGCCTGCAGGTTCTGCTGGTCGCGGCGCAGCGCCTGCTTCAGGTCGACGACCACCGCGGCGGCCACGCCTTCCACCCCCTCCTGCGCGCGGTTGCTCTCGAAGTTGAGGGTGAGCCAGACCAGCAGCGACTGCGCGACGAGCAGCAGCGTGACGAGCACGGCCCACAGCAGCGCCCGGCGGTAGCGTCGGGGCGGCCGTGCCAGTTCGGCGGGCATCGGCATCGGCTGGGGGACGTTCATGGCGGAAGTATTGCCGACGGGCTCGGGGCGGCTCTACGCAGTTTCGCGCATGTGCTGCGGGCCGCGCAGGAGTCGAATGCCGATCCGGCACGGGTGTGCAGGAGGACACTCCTACAATCCCGACCCACGCTCCGTCTATCAGGACATTCGCGAGAATCACCGTCATGGCCAATGCTGAAGAAAAACGCGCCGAACTGCGGCGTGCCGCCCTCGAGTACCACGAGTTCCCCACGCCCGGCAAAGTGGCCATTGCCGCGACCAAGCAACTGGTCAACCAGCGTGACCTCGCCCTCGCCTATTCGCCGGGCGTCGCCGCGGCGTGCGAGGAGATCGTGGCCGATCCGGCCAACGCCTTCCGCTACACCTCGCGCGGCAACTTGGTCGCCGTCATCACGAACGGCACCGCGGTGCTCGGCCTCGGCGACATCGGCCCGCTGGCCGCGAAGCCGGTGATGGAGGGCAAGGGCGTCCTGTTCAAGAAGTTCGCCGGCATCGACGTCTTCGACATCGAGATCAACGAGAAGAAGGACCTCGACAAGCTCGTCGACGTGATCGCCGCGCTGGAGCCCACCTTCGGCGGCATCAACCTCGAGGACATCAAGGCCCCCGACTGCTTCTACGTCGAGCGCAAGCTGCGCGAGCGCATGAAGATCCCCGTCTTCCACGACGACCAGCACGGCACGGCCATCGTCGTCGGCGCCGCGGTGCTCAACGCGCTGAAGGTCACCGGCAAGAAGATCGACGAGGTCAAGCTCGTGGCCTCGGGCGCCGGCGCCGCCGCGCTCGCCTGCCTGGGCCTGCTGGTCAAGCTGGGCGTGCCGCGCCGGAACATCTGGGTCACCGACCTCGCGGGTGTCGTCTACGAAGGCCGCACCGAGCTGATGGACGAGGACAAGATCACCTTCGCGCAGAAGACCGACCAGCGCACGCTCGGCCAGGTGGTCGAGGGCGCCGACATCTTCCTCGGCCTGAGCGCCGGTGGCGTGCTGAAGAAGGAGATGGTCGCGAAGATGGCGAAGCAGCCCATCATCCTCGCGCTGGCCAACCCGACGCCGGAGATCCTGCCGGAGGAAGTCAAGGAAGTGCGCTCGGACGCGATCATCGCGACGGGCCGCACCGACTACCCGAACCAGGTCAACAACGTCCTGTGCTTCCCGTACATCTTCCGCGGCGCGCTCGACTCGGGCGCCACCACGATCACCATCGAGATGGAGATCGCCGCCGTCCACGCCATCGCCGACCTGGCCCAGGCCGAGCAGAGCGAGGTGGTGGCCGCCGCCTACGCGGGCGTGAACCTGAGCTTCGGCCCCGAGTACCTGATCCCGAAGCCGTTCGACCCGCGCCTGATGATGAAGATCGCGCCGGCGGTGGCCAAGGCCGCGGCCGACTCGGGCGTGGCCACGCGCCCCATCGCGGACATGGACGCGTACCGCGAGAAGCTCAACACCTTCGTGTACGCCTCGGGCACCACGATGAAGCCCATCTTCTCGCTCGCCAAGGGCGCGAAGAACCGCCGCGTCGCCTATGCCGAGGGTGAGGAGGAACGTGTGCTGCGCGCCGTCCAGATCGCCGTGGACGAAGGCCTCGCCCGCCCGACCCTGATCGGCCGCCCGGCCATCATCGAGCAGCGCTGCGAGAAGTTCGGCCTGCGCCTGCAGGCCGGCCGCGACTACGACCTCGTCAATGTCGAGCAGGACGACCGCTACCGCGACTACTGGCAGACCTACCACCGCATGACCGCCCGCAAGGGGGTCACGCAGCAGCTCGCCAAGATCGAGATGCGCCGCCGCCTGACGCTGATCGGCGCCATGCTGCTGCACAAGGGCGAGGTGGACGGCCTGCTGTGCGGCACGTGGGGCACCACGAACATGCACCTGAACTACATCGACCAGGTGATCGGCAAGCGCAAGGGCGCCAACACGTACGCGGCGATGAACGGGCTGATCCTGCCCGGCCGCATGGTGATGCTCGTGGACACCCACGTGAACTACGACCCCACCGCCGAGCAGCTGGCCGAGATCACCGTGATGGCGGCCGAGGAGATGAAGCGCTTCGGCCTGATGCCCCGCGCGGCGCTGCTGTCGCACAGCAACTTCGGCTCGAGCGCCCAGCCGTCGGCCGTGAAGATGCGCGACACGCTGAAGATCCTCCAGGACATCGCGCCCTGGCTCGAGGTCGACGGCGAGATGCACGGCGACGTGGCCCTCGACGAGAAGGCCCGCGCGCAGATCATGCCGTTCAGCTCGCTGACCGGCGAGGCGAACCTGCTCGTCATGCCCAACATCGACGCCGCGAACATCAGCTACAACCTGCTGAAGACCGCCGCCGGCGGCGGCATCGCCATCGGCCCGGTGCTGCTCGGCGCGGCCAAGCCGGTGCACGTGCTGACCCCGTCGGCCACGGTGCGCCGCATCGTCAACATGACGGCCCTGACGGTCGCGGACGCCAACGCGCTCCGCTGATCGCACCTGCCAGGCGGAACGCCCCTTCCCCGGACCGCCTGGTGTCACACCTCTTTTCACGGCCCCGTAAAACTCCCTAGCTCCGCTTCAAACCACCGGATTACGTCGCAAAACAGCTCTGTGAGCACCCACTCTCACACGCAGGCCGCTGCTCCATTTTGAGGCAGCGGCTTGAGCTTTTTCGCCCGATTCGGTAACATGACGGTTTGTCGTTCCAGGGATTACCCGTGTTCTTCACCGCTGGGTCGGCCATTCGGCAAGCCTCTGGCAAGTCAGGGCTCACCCTCCTCTTGGCGGCAGCAGCGCTGCTTGGCACCGGGGTCTCCCCGGCTTTCGCCAAGGGCCCTGCCACCGAGAGCCGGCTCCCGGCGGTCAAGGTCGACGATCTCCCCAGGCAGGCGGTGGACACCCTCCTGCTGATCCGCGAGGGGGGGCCTTTTCCCTATTCGAAAGACGGTGTGGTGTTCGGCAACCGCGAGCGGTTGCTTCCCTCCGCGCCGCGACGCTACTACCGCGAGTACACCGTGAAGACGGTGGGCGCGCGCGACCGGGGGGCCCGGCGCATCGTGTGCGGGGGCACCGAGGTGAAACTCCCCGACGCCTGTTTTTATACCGATGACCACTACGCGAGCTTCAGCCGCATCGTGAAGTGATCACCGGTAGAGCGAAGTTCAATTTCTAGACCTAAGGAGGAACGCGACCATGCTGTTGCAGACAGTCCGTCCAAACATTGTTCAGTCGATACGCGCCTACCGCGTGGAAGACCTGCAGGAAGCCGCCCAGGGCGCCGGCCAGCACTTCCTCTACGCCAACCTGACTGCTGCGCAGAGCAAGCAGGACGTGATGGAGGCCATCGCCGAGTCCTTCCTGTTCCCGGCCCACTTCGGCAAGAACCTGGACGCGCTGTACGACTGCATGACGGACCTCGTTCACAAGTCGGGCAGCCAGCCCGGTTTCGTGGTCGTGCTGGAGCAGTTGCCGGACAACCCGCGTTTCGACCGTGAAGCCCGCGAGCAGCTGCTCGACGTGTTCCGCGACACGGCCGACTTCTGGGCCGAGCGCAAGGTCCAGTTCCGGTGTTTCTATTCTTTTCAGTAGCCCGCTCCCAAGAACAAGGGTCATGGGAGCGGGCTGCGGAATCGGCCCAGATCACGACGGACAAGCCGGCCAAGCCGGCCTCGAAGAACGCCGCCAACGCGAACTTCGGCATGAACATGCCGATGATGAGCAGCGCGTTCGACACCTCCATGTGGCTCAGCGCCGCCTGAAGGTTGTCGTCGCCACCGAGAAGAAGCCCGCGCCACGCGGGCTTTTTTTCGCCCGGAGTTTCGCCCGGAAAATCCCCCGGGCGGACGTCAGGCGGCGGGCGTCGCCACGGCCGCGGCCAGCGCCAGGTACTCGGCCACCGGCACCTCTTCCGCGCGCCGGGTCAGGTCGATCTCGCCCTGGAACCCCTTCGCGTCCAGCCACTTGCCCAGCGTGTTGCGCAGCACCTTGCGCCGCTGCGAGAAGGCCGTGGTGACCAGTTCGCCCAGCAGCGCGGCGTCTACCCCGGGCGGCGCCGGCAGCGGGTTCATGCGCACGATGGCGGAGTCGACCCGCGGCGGCGGGTCGAAACACTCGGGCGGCACGTCCAGCACCGACTCGATCTCGTAGCGCCACTGCAGCATCACGCTCAGGCGGCCGTAGTCCTTGCTGCCCGGCGCGGCGGCCATGCGGTCCACCACCTCCTTCTGCAGCATGAAGTGCTGGTCGACCACCTGGTCGACCACCTCGAGCAGGTGGAACAGGATGGGCGTGGAGATGTTGTACGGCAGGTTGCCCACCACCCGCAGCTTCTGCCCCATGGTGGCGGCCAGCGCGTGGAAGTCGACCTTGAGCACGTCCGACTCGACCACCTCGAGCTCCGGGCGCTTGCGCAGCCGGGCCGCGAGGTCGCGGTCGAGTTCGATCACGGTGAGCTTGCCCGACCGCGCCACGAGCGGGTCGGTCATCGCCCCGAGGCCGGGGCCGATCTCGACCAGGGCCTGGCCCGGCCGCGGATCGATGGTGTCGACGATGGCCTCGACCATCGCCCGGTCGGACAGGAAATGCTGGCCGAAGCGCTTGCGCGGGATGTGGTTCACCACGCCGGCCTCGATTCCACTCGGTGCGTCATCGTCACTGCGGCGGCTCGCGCATCTCGATGTAGGCGCGGGCGCGCAGCTCGTTGAGCCACTCGGTGTGCGCGTCCTCGTACTTGCGCTCGCGCAGCGCGGCCCGGGCCTGCTCGCGCAGTTGTTTCGGGTCGACCTGGGTGTCGCGGCGCTCCATCACCTGGATCAGGTGCATGCCGAAGCGCGACGTCACGGGCTCCGAGATGCCGTTGATGGGCAGCGCGTTCATGGCCTCCTCGAACTCGGGCACGAAGGCGCCCGGCGAGACCCAGCCCAGGTCGCCGCCCTGCGGGCCGCTGCCGTCCTCGGAGTGTTCGCGGGCCAGCGCGTCGAACGACTTGGCGCCGCTCTCGATCTGGCGCTTGAACTCGAGCAGGCGGCGCGACGCGGCCTGCGCGGACATCTGCGGCGACGGGCGCAGCAGGATGTGGCGGGCGCGGGTCTGCGTCACGACGAGGCCGCCGGTGTCGCGCCGCTCGACCACCTTGAGGATGTGGAAGCCGGCGCCGGTGCGCAGCAGCGTGGACGAGACCTGGCCGGCCTTCATGTCGCGCACGACGTTCAGGAAGACCTCGGGCAGGCGCGAGCCGGGGCGCAGGCCGATCTCGCCGCCCTTGCCCTTGTTCGCGTCCTCGGACACCTGGCGTGCGACGGCGGCGAAGTCCTCGCCGCCCAGGATGCGCGTGAGCGCCGCCTGGGCCACGGCCTGGCGTTCGGCCACGACGGTGTCGGCTGCGCCCTCGGGCACCGTCACCAGCACCTGCGCGACGTTGAACTGGGTGGTGGCGCCGCTGGAACGCTGCTTCGCGAGGTAGTCGTCGATCTCGGCGTCGGTGATCTTGATGCGGGCCTGCACTTCGCGCTCGCGGTTCCGCTCGATCATGATCTGGTCGCGGATGTTGTTGCGGAAGCGCACGTAGTCGATGCCCTCGGCCCGCAGGCGGTCGCGCAGCTGCGTGGTGGTGAGCTGGTTCTGCGCGGCGATGTTGGCCACGGCGCGTTCGAGTTCGGTGTCGTCCACGCGCATGCCGGTGTCGCGGGCGTAGGTGATCTGCACGCGCTCGTCGATCAGCGTGTCGAGCAGCTGGCGGCGCAGCTCGTCGTCGGGCGGGAGGCGGCCGCCGTTGCGCCGCGCCTCGTCGCGCACCTGCGCCACGCGCAGTTCGAGTTCGTTGGCGGTGACGAGTTCGGAGTTCACGACGGCCAGGATGTAGTCGGCCGTGCGCGGGGCCTGCCGCCTCGCCTGGGCGAACGATGCCGGCGACACGGCCGACAGCAGCAGGGACAGCAACAGCGGCGACAGCAGGGCGCGGGTGAAACGGGGCAGTGACATCATGGGTGTTTCAGGGGGCAGCGGGCGCGTCGGAATCGTCGCGCAGCGGGCGGTAGCCCGGGATATTGTCCTTCAAGACCTTCGTGGGGTTGTTCGTGCCCAGTCGCGACAGGCCGACGAACTCCACCTCGAGGCCCACCTGCGTGGTGGCCTCGCGGGTGCTGGTGGACTGCCGGCGCGCGAGGATGCGGCCGACCCAGCAGCCCGAGTCGTACTCGACGGCGGCCACCGCATCGGTCACGCGGCTCTCGAGCAGGCTGTAGTTGACACGGCCGGCCGTGTACCAGGCGCCGCCGCACGAGAGGCCGGAGCCGCTCAGGCGGTCGCGGCGCGTCGGACCGTACAGCGGCCATTGCCAGGAGAAGTCGATCTGTTCGGTCTCGCCCGCCTTGTAGCGGTACGCGACGCCCACCGTGCGGTAGTCGGGCGCGGTGTAGCGCGCGCCCACCACCGAACGCACCATGCGGCGCAGGTCGTGGCTGTACTGCAGCGCGGCGTCGAGGTACCAGCGCTTCGAGAGGTTCGACGAACCGAACAGCAGCACGTCGGACACGCTCTGCGTGATGGTGTCGCCGTCGTCCGGCGCGACGCGCTGGTCGGAGAACAGCACGCGCTGGGCCAGGCCCAGGCGCACGTTCTCGGCGCCGGTCTGCGAATCGAGCACCCGCGTGGTGACGCCGGCGGTGACCTGGTTGGCGTCGGACACGCGGTCGACGCCCGAGAACGCGTTCTCCGTGTAGATGGAGTCGACGTTGAAGTCGCGCACCGCCGAATCGAAGTTGGGCAGGCCGGCCTGCTGGCGGTAGGCCGTCCTCACGTACAGCACGCGGGGCTCGAGTGTCTGGCGCACGTCGCGGCCGAACCAGTCGGCGTCGCGCTCGAAGGTCCAGGCGCTGTCGAGGCTGAACGACGGGATCGCGCGGCTGACCTTGGTCTGCCCCTGGTACGGGCCGGTGGCGATGGGCTGGTCGAGCTGGTACGACGCGGCGTTCACGCCGATCTTCGGCACGAAGGACCAGCCCGGCGTCAGGTACGGCCAGCTGACCGAGCCGAGCGCGTGGACGCGTTCACCGGTGGCGCGCGGCGGCACGCCCGAGGCGATCAGGTCCTGGACGCGCTGGTCGCCCGTGTAGCCGTGCGGGTTCGCGAACCGGTTGTATTCGGTCTCGAGGCCGAACTGGAGGCCGCCCGGGATGGGCTGCACCGTGCGCACGCCCACCTGGGGCAAGCGGTCGTACGGGGCCACGAGCAGCGGCTCGGAGAGGTCGGAGTCCTGGAGCACCTGCCAGGTCTTGATCCGGGCGTACGGGGTCCAGCGGTCGAAGTTGCGGGAGATCGTGAGGTCGGTGCCGAGCAGGCGCGGCGTGGTGCTCACGACGTTGCGCGGGAAGTCCTTCCAGTAGTCGTTGTCGGAGACCCGCAGCCCGTCGAGCTTGTAGCGGGTGTCGCCCGGCAACGCGCCTTCCAGCATCAGGCGCAGCGCCCCGCGGGCGTCGCCGGACAGTTCGTCCTTCGGCAACGTGTGCAGGCGCACGATGCCTTCGTGGGCCGGCTGCAGATAACGGTACTCCGACTCGAGGCCCAGGCCGCGCTTCGCGCTGAGCACCGGCGTGAGCGTCATGTCGCGGTTGGGCGCGATGTTCCAGTAGTACGGCATCGCGAACTGGAAGCCGCCCTTGCTGTCGAGCGTGGGCAGCGGCGGCAGCCAGCCCGACTTGCGGTCGTCCGACAGCGGGAACGTGAAGGTGGGCGCCGCGAGGATCGGCACGTCGTAGAAGCGCAGCACGGCGCCGTGGGCGCGGCCCTCGTTCTTGTCGAAGTCGAGTTCCACCCGGTCGGCCGACAGCAGCCAGGCCGGATCGTCGCGGTCGCAGCTCGTGTACGTGGAGTCGCGCGCCTCGGCCCGGTCGCGGCCGAAGAAGTCCCACCGGGACGCGCGGCCGCCGGCGCGGGTGCGGGCGATGAAGTACTCGGGCGACGAGAAGAAGCCCTCGAACTCGTGCACCTTGAGCTGCACCTCGGGGCCGCTCAGCCAGTTGCCATCGTCGGTGTCCAGCCGCACGTTGCCGGCCCCGCGGGCGGTGTCGGTGCGCTGGTCGTAGCTGAGCCGGTCGGCCTGGAGCTTCAGCGGGCCCTGGCGCAGCCGGACGTCGCCGGTGGCCGTCACGCCTTCGTCGGGACGGCCCTCGATGGCGTCGGCCTCGACGTGGACGGGCTGGTCCTTCATCGAGGAACTGCCGCCACCGGACGGCGCGGGCGCCGATGCGGCGCCGGCCGGGGCCACCTGGGCCCACGCGGCGGGCGCCCAGGCCGCGGCCACGAGCAGCGCACCGGCGCACAGGCGCCGCACGCCGGACACGGGAGGAGCCACCTGCAGGGAGATCGAGGGCGGACGCAGCAAAAGATCGGGATGGGTGACGAGCGGGCTGACCCGGGACCTGCCACGGCCCCGCGGATCGCAGGGCGGGGGGGCAGGCGGTTTGTAGAATCCGGGGATTATCCACGAGGGTCCGGTCCCGCACCCCTCCGGGACCACCCCACCCCTCCGCCATGCCGCCTTCCTCCGCGCCGACCCTTCCGCCCATCGCCTGGACCGACCCGCAACGCGAGGCCGCGTTCGCCCAGTGGCTGGGCGAACTCGCCCCCGCCCACGGCATCGACACGGCCAGCGCCCGCAGCGCGAGCGCCGACGCCAGCTTCCGCCGCTACTTCCGCGTCGACACCACGAACGGCCCGCGCATCGTGATGGACGCGCCGCCGGCCCAGGAAGACTGCCGCCCGTTCGTGCAGGTCGCCGGCCTGCTGCGCGGCGCCGGGCTGAACGCCCCCGAGGTGCTGGCCTGGGACGAGGCGCGCGGCTTCATGCTGCTGTCCGACCTCGGCGACCGCACGTACCTGTCGGTGCTGGCCGACGGCAACGCGAAGGCGCTGTACGGCGACGCGCTGACCGCGCTGGTGCGCCTGCAGGGCATCGCCGCGGAGGGCCAGGTGCCGGCCTACGACCGGGCGCTGCTCACCCGCGAGGTGCAGCTGTTCCCCGACTGGTACATCGCCCGGCACGTGCGCACCCAGCTGTCCACCGACGAGGAGAACCGCCTCGCCCAGTGCGTGGAGCTCGTCCTCCAGAACAACCTGGCCCAGCCGACGGTGCTCGTGCACCGCGACTTCCACTCGCGCAACCTGATGCTGAGCGGCGAACCCGGCACGGCCGCCAACCCGGGCGTGCTCGACTTCCAGGACGCCGTCTGGGGCCCCATCACGTACGACCTCGCGAGCCTGCTGCGCGACGCCTACGTCGAGCTCGAGGAAGAGGTGCAGATCGACTTCGCCGTGCGGTACTGGGAACGCGCCCGCAAGGCCGGCCTGCCGGTCGGCGAGGACTTCGGGCACTTCTGGCGCGATTTCGAATGGATGGGCCTGCAGCGGCACCTGAAGGTGTTGGGCATCTTCGCCCGCCTGTCCCACCGCGACGGCAAGGACGCCTACCTCAAGGACCTGCCGCTCGTGTGGAAGTACGCCCACCACGTGGCCACCCGCTACAACGGCCTCGGCCCGCTCGCCCACCTGCTCGAGCGCCTGGCGGGCACGGCGCGCGTCGAAGGCTTCTACTGAAGCGTGCCTGACGGCAGGGCGCACCCGGCGGCGGCCAGCCACGGGTCGCGCTCCCCGCCGCCGAAGGTGGCCACCAGGAAGTCGATGAAGGCCCGCGTGCGGGCCGGCACGTACTTGCGCGTGGGCATCGCCGCGTAGATCGTGCTCGTCAGCAGGTACCAGTCGGGCAGCACGCGCTCCAGCGCGTTCTCGAGCAGCGCGTCCTCGATCACGTACGACGGCAGCGGCGCGATGCCAAGCCCCGCCAGCGCCCCCGCGTACATCGTGTCGATGTGGATGGTGCTCAGCGCGGGGCGGTGCGGCACGAGGCGCACCTCGTTCTCCTCATCGTCGCCCGGCAGCGCCTGGTAGCGCTTGAACGTGGCCTCGCGGGTGAACGTGGGGATCATCGCCTCGTGGTCGTGCAGGTCGTTCGGGTGCATCGGCCGGCCGCGCTGGTCGAGGTAGGACGGCGCGGCGCACATCACCACCTCCGAGCCGGCGAGGCGCCGCGCGATGAAGTCGCCGTCGAGCACCTGGCGCGTGGACGTGATGATGGTGACGTCGTGGTTCTCGTCCACCGTCTCCACCACGCCCGGCACCGACAGCTCGAGCGTGACGAGCGGGTACTGCTGGCGGAAGCGCGGCAGGTGTTTCGCGAGCTGGTGCACCGCGAACGCCGGCGGCACCAGCACGCGCAGGTGGCCGCGCGGCTCGGACGTGGCCGCGTTGGCCTGGGCCTCGGCCTCCTCCACCTCGGTGAGGATCTGCCGCACGCGCTCGAGGTACAGCTCACCCGTGTCGGTGAGCGCGAGGCGGCGTGTGGTGCGGTTGATGAGCCGCGCGCCCAGGTGTTCCTCGAGGTCCGCGACGAGCCGCGTGACCACCGCCGCCGACAGGTTCATCTTGCGGGCCGCGCCCGCGAAGCTGCCCTCGTCGATGACCCGCGCGAACACCCGCATCGAATGAAGTCTGTCCATGGCCCGGCCCAATCATTCCATTTTTGGCAATACGCAGTTGAATGATAGGTGGTTTATTGATGGTGAAGCAATGTCTACAGTTCATCCCATCGATGAGCCACACAACAAGGCGACTCACCGAAGCAAGGACAGGACGGTATTCCACCGCCATGCCCGACTGGTCCAACCTTCAGATCCCAAGGATTCCATCATGAACCGCAAGCAACTCTTCGCCGCCGCCGCCCTCGCCGTCCTGGGCACCACCTCCGCCTTCGCCGGCGGCGAATTCGACCCGATGACCGGCTTCGGCAACGTCGGCCAGTCGACGCTGAGCCGCGCCGAAGTGCGCGCCGAGTACTTCCGCGCCCGTGACGGCGGCGAGATGGTCAGCTTCGACACGGGCACGGAATACGCCCAGGCCCCGAAGGTCAAGTCGACCCTGACCCGCGAGCAGGTGAAGACCGAGTTCGCCCGCGCCCGTGACGCCGGTGAACTGGTGAGTTTCGACGTCGGCACCGAATACGCCCAGGCGCCCAAGGCCCCGTCGAACCTGAGCCGCGAGCAGGTGCGCGAGGAAACGCGCCTGGCGCTGAAGAACCGCCGCGCCGTTGAAGGCTCCTGAGCCGCCGCGACCATCGTCTCCATGAGCGACCCGGGGTGGCATCCGCCCCGGGACAGCTTTTTGGCCGCCTCCGGGCGGCTTTTTTCACGGTCGCGTCCTTCCCGGCGGATTGTTGCGGGACCGCGAACACGGTATTGGCCGTCCGGTGCTTTTTCACGCCAAGGGTTTTCCCTAAAGTCACCCCATCGATGAGCCACACACACCAGGCGACTCACCGAGGCAAGGACAAGACGGAATCCACCGCCCTGCCCGAACAGTCCACCTCCAGAACCAGGAATTCATCATGAACCGCAAGCACCTCCTCGCCGCCGCCGTCCTCGCCTTCGCCGGCGCTTCCGCCTTCGCCGGTGGCGAGTTTGACCCGATGCGCGACTACAACCTGCCCAGCACCCCGTCGAAGCTGACCCGTGCCGAAGTGGCCGCCGACGTGGCCCGCGCCCGTGCCGCCGGCGAGCTGAACACCGCCCGCGACTCGGCCCTGCCGGTCGAACGCACCGCCAAGGCGCCGTCGACGGTGTCGCGCGAGCAGGTCCGGGCCGAAGCCCGCGCCGCGCTGCACTCGCCGCGCCGCCGCGCCGACGCGTCCTGAGCCCTCCGTGGCCTGTGAAGACCGCCCTCCGGGGCGGTTTTTTCGTTCAGCGTGCCAAAGAGCGACGTCGAACGGTCATTGTTTCGGTTTCAGCAACACGGAATTGAACGAACGCTCCTTTTTCTCGTTCAGGGTAATCCCTAAAGTTCATCCCATCGATGAGCCACTTCCCAGCGACTCACCGAGGCAGGACAGGACGGCACCGCCGCCGGCCCTGTACGAATCAACCTCAGAAACGCAGGAACATCATCATGAACAGCCGCCAGATCGTCGCCGCCGCCGCCCTCGCCCTCCTCGGTACCTCCGCCTTCGCCGGCGGTGAGTTCGACCCGATGACCGGCTTCGGCGTGGTCTCCACCGCCACCCCCCGCGTGACCGTGAAGGCCGCCGACGTGGCCAAGGTCGAGCGCTTCGACGCCGGCACCGCGTACCTCCAGGCCCCGAAGGCCGCGTCCACCCTGACCCGCGCCGAAGTGCGCGCCGAGTACCTCCGCGCCCGCAACGACGGCGAACTCGTGAGCTTCGACACCGGCACCGAATACGCCCAGGCCCCCGACACCGCCTCGACGCTGACCCGCGCCCAGGTCCGTGCCGAAACCGAAACCGCGCTGCGCGGCGGCAAGGCCTCCACCGCCGGCGGCTCCTGAGCCGCGAGCGACGTCCCCCGAATCCGAATCTCCTGACAGGAACCCCATCATGAACACCCGCACCCTCATCGCCGCCGCCGCCCTCGCCTTCGCCGGCACCTCCGCCTTCGCCGGTGGCGAATTCGACCCGATGACCGGCTTCAACCTGAACCCGCAGCCGAAGGCCGCCGTGACCACGACCGCCGCCGCCAAGCCGGCCGTTGCCGCCTCGGCCACGACCGCCGGCCTGACCCGCGAGCAAGTGAAGGCCGAGTTCCTGAAGTCGCGCAACGAAGAGTCGGCCACCGACAGCTTCGAACGTGGCAACGACTTCGCCCGCGCCCCGGCCGGCGTCGGCCGCGACCGCGAGGAAGTGCGCGCCGAAGCCCGCGCCTCGGTCCGCAAGTCGGGTTCCTGAGTCGACCCCGACCCCGCGACAAGCCGCCTCCGGGCGGCTTTTCCACGTCCGGCCCACGGACGTGGACGGCAGGCCCGACAATGGCGGGCCGCCACCCACGCCCCATGTTCAGCTTCTTCGAAAACCGCATCCAGCCCACGGCCCTGCCGCCGGGCCCGCCACCCTCGGGGCTGGTCGCGTTCTACTGGCACTTCATCCGCCAGACGCGCAGCCTGTACGCGGCCATGTTCGTCACCGGCCTCGCGGTCGCGCTGATCGACATGCTGATCCCGGTCTTCATCGGCCGGCTGGTCACGCTGATGGAAGCCACCGACCGCGCCGCCGCGTTCAGCGCCGCGCTGCCGTCGCTCGTCGGCATGGCCGCGCTCGTCGTCATCGGGCGGCCGGTCACGCTGATCGCCGACAGCCTCGTGCGCAACAATGCCGTGGTGCCGGGTGTCACGAGCCTCGTGCGCTGGCAGAGCCACTGGCACGTGGTGCGGCAGAGCTGGCCCTTCTTCCAGAACGACTTCGCCGGCCGCATCGCCAACCGCGTGATGCAGACGAGCAACGCGCTGCGCGAGTGCGTGGTCGCGAGCATCCGCGCCATCTGGTACATCGCGGTCTACGGCCTCAGCTCGCTCGTGCTGATGGCCATGGCCGACTGGCGCCTCGCCATCCCGACGGTGCTGTGGTTCATCGGCTACGTGGTCTTCCTGCGCTACTTCGTGCCCCGCATGCGCGACCTGGCCAAGATCAGCTCCGAGGCACGGTCGTCGGTGATGGGCCGCGTGGTCGACAGCTACACGAACATCCTGACCGTCAAGCTCTTCGCCCGCGTGCGCGACGAGGACGCCTACGTGCGCGACATGATCGACGAGCACACCGGCGCCATCGCCGCGCACATGCGGCTCATCACCCGCTTCATGGCCACGCTCGCGGCCATGAACGCGATGCTGCTCGTCAGCACCGCGGCCATCGGCGTCACGCTGTGGGCGCGCGGCGACGTGTCGGCCGGCATCGTGGCCACCGCGCTGCCGCTCGCCTGGCAGATCGCCAATGTGGCCGGTTGGGTCAGCTGGGAAGTGACCGGCATCTTCGAGAACATCGGCGTGGTGCAGGAAGGCATGGAGACCATCGCGGTGCCGCACACGCTGGTGGACGCGCCCGGCGCGCCGGAACTGTCGGTGCCCCGCGGCGAGATCCGCTTCGAACACCTCACGTTCACGTACGGCCGCAGCGACGGCCGGAAGGTGCTCGACGACTTCGACCTCACCGTGCGCCCCGGCGAACGCGTGGGCTTCGTGGGCCGCTCGGGCGCGGGCAAGTCCACGCTCGTGAACCTGCTGCTGCGCTTCCACGAGCTGGAACAGGGCCGCATCCGCATCGACGGGCAGGACATCGCGAACGTCACGCAGGAAAGCCTGCGCGGCGCCATCGGCCTCGTGACGCAGGACACCTCGCTGCTGCACCGCTCCATCGCCGCCAACATCGGGTACGGCCGCCCCGGCGCCACGCACGACGAGATCGTGGCCGCCGCGAGGAAGGCCCAGGCGCACGACTTCATCGTCGACCTGCAGGACTGGAAGGACCGCACCGGCTACGAGGCCCAGGTGGGTGAACGCGGCGTGAAGCTGAGCGGCGGCCAGCGCCAGCGCATCGCCATCGCCCGCGTGGTGCTGAAGGACGCGCCCATCCTCGTGCTCGACGAGGCCACCTCGGCGCTCGACAGCGAGGTGGAGCTCGCCATCCAGGAGCAGCTGCTGGGCCTGATGGAAGGCAAGACCGTGATCGCGATCGCGCACCGCCTCTCCACCATCGCCCGCATGGACCGCCTGATCGTGCTCGACCGCGGCCGCATCGTCGAGCACGGCACGCACGACGAACTGCTCGCGCTCGGGGGACACTACGCCCTGCTGTGGCGGCACCAGTCGGGCGGTTTCCTGCCGCAGGAACCCGTCGCCGACGAACCGACGCCCCTCGAGGAAGATTCGGCGTTCGACGAGATGCGCGCCGAAGAGCAGCCCGAACCGAGCACCAACGACGAATCCCCGAGGCCGAAAGCCTGACCCCATGTTGAGAATCACCGAACTCCGCCTGCCCCTCGACCACGCCGAGGACGCGCTGCGCCCGGCCATCGTCGCGCGCCTGGGCATCGCCGACACCGACCTGAAGGGGTTCACCGTCTTCCGCCGCGCCTACGACGCGCGCAAGAAGAGCGCCATCGTCCTCATCTACACGATCGACTGCGACCTCGCCGACGAGGCCTCGGTGCTGCTGCAGCACGAGGGCGACCCGCAGGTGCGCAACACGCCCGACACCGGCTACAAGTTCGCGGGCCACGCGCCCGAGGGCTTCTTCGGCGGCGACCGGCCGCGCCCGGTCGTGGTGGGCTTCGGCCCGTGCGGCATCTTCGCGGCGCTGATCCTCGCGCAGATGGGCCTGCGCCCCATCGTGCTCGAACGCGGCAAGGAAGTGCGCCAGCGCACGAAGGACACCTGGGGCCTGTGGCGCCAGGGCGTGCTGAACCCCGAGTCGAACGTGCAGTTCGGCGAGGGCGGCGCCGGCACCTTCTCCGACGGCAAGCTGTGGAGCCAGATCAGCGACCCGCGCCACCTCACGCGCAAGGTGCTCACCGAGTTCGTGAAGGCCGGCGCGCCGGAGGAGATCCTCTTCGTCAGCAAGCCGCACATCGGCACCTTCCGCCTCGTCAGCATGGTCGAGAAGATGCGCGCCGACATCGAGGCCCTCGGCGGCGAGATCCGCTTCGAGCAGCGCGTGACCGACCTGCACGTCGACGGCGGCCAGGTGCGCGGCCTCACGCTCGCGTCGGGCGAGCAGCTGCGCACGGACCACGTCGTGCTGGCCCTCGGCCACAGCGCGCGCGACACGTTCGCGATGCTGCACGAGCGCGGCGTCTTCATGGAGGCCAAGCCGTTCTCCGTGGGCTTCCGCATCGAACACCCGCAGGGCGTGATCGACCGCGCGCGCTTCGGCCCCAACGCGGGCAACGAGATCCTCGGCGCGGCCGACTACAAGCTCGTGCACCACGCGAAGAACGGCCGTTCGGTCTACAGCTTCTGCATGTGCCCGGGCGGCACGGTGGTGGCGGCCACGTCCGAGGAGGGGCGTGTCGTCACCAACGGCATGAGCCAGTACTCGCGCAACGAACGCAACGCGAACGCCGGCATCGTCGTGGGCATCAACCCGCAGGACTACCGCCAGGACGGCCGCGCCGACGGCCCCGTGAACCCGCTCGACGGCATGGCGTTCCAGCGCCAGCTGGAATCGCGCGCGTTCGAACTGGGCGGTGGCGGCTACCAGGCGCCGGGCCAGCTCGTGGGCGACTTCATCAAGGGCCGGCCGTCGAAGGCCTTCGGTTCGGTGCAGCCGTCGTACAAGCCCGGCGTGTTCCTCACCGACCTCGGCGCCAAGGGCCGCAGCAGCCTGCCCGAGTACGCCATCCTCGCGATCCGCGAGGCGCTGCCCGCCTTCGAGCGCCAGATCAAGGGCTTCTCGATGGCCGACGCGGTGCTGACCGGCGTCGAGACGCGCACGTCGTCGCCGCTGCGCATCACGCGCGGCAAGGACCGCCAGAGCCTCAACGTGCGCGGCCTGTATCCCGCCGGCGAGGGCGCCGGCTACGCGGGCGGCATCATGTCCGCCGGCGTCGACGGCATCGAGGTGGCCGAGGCGCTGGGCGCCGCGATGCTCGGAGTGTCCGCGCCCGCGTGAGCGGGGAAAACCGTCCGGCGACATCGGCAGCCCGGGCTTCACGTCCTTCGCGAGCCCGGTGCCGGAACCGGCCGCGATCGCGATGCCGTTCGCGGGCCTGGGCGTGGCGGGCATCGCCCGTCGCGTCAAGCGCGCGGCCTGATCGCCAACGCACGTGTCACCCCGGCGAACGCCGGGGCCCACTGGCCGCGGTGGATCCCGGCGTTCGCCGGGATGACGGCCTCCTTCAGCGCAACCTGAACGCGAGCCCCACCACCGCGGCGGCCACCAGCGCCAGCACGCCGGCCATGCCCATCGCCGACGGGATTCCCAGGTGGTCCACCACCACCCCGCCGAGGAACGCCCCCGACGCGATCGCCACCTGGAAGCCGGTGACGAGCACCGCCTGGCCGGCATCGACGTCCTTCGGCAGCGAGGTCTGCATCCACGTCGTCATCGACACCGGGATCAGGCCGAACGCCGTGCCCCACACCAGCGCGACCAGCGCCCCGGCGACCACGCCGCCCCCCACGGTGGCCGCGAACAGCAGCACGCCGGCCACCAGCAGCGCCGCGAGCAGCGACACCGCGAGCACGTTGCGCGACGCGAGCCGCCCGCCCACGAACGTGCCGAAGAACCCGGCCGCGCCGTAGACCAGCAGCAGCGTGGTGACCAGGCCCGGCGACAGGCCGTAGCGCTGCTGCAGCAGCGGCGTGAGGTACGTGTAGGCGGCGAAGTGGCCGGCGATCAGGAACAGCGTGGTCAGCAGCGCGGCGCGGGCGCGCGGCGTGGTGAACGGCTTGAGCAGGTCGCGGGCGAGGGTGGCCCGGGCCGGCGGCATCGGCGGCAGCAGGCGCATCTGCGCGATGAACATCAGGGCCGAGAGGCCGGCGGCCACGCCGAACGACGCGCGCCAGCCGACGAGGTTCGCGAGCAGCGCGCCGGCGGGCACGCCGGCCACCGTGGCGAGCGACACCCCGGCCAGCACGTACGACATCGCCCGCGGTTGCGCATCGGCCGGCACGAGGTGGGCGGTGGCGCCGGGCGCGAAGGTCCAGAAGCCCCCGACGCACAGGCCCAGCATCAGCCGCGCGACGAGCATCGTCGTGAAGTCGGGTGCGATGGCCGCGAGCAGGTTCGACGCCACGAGCAGTGCCGACAGCACCAGCAGCACCGCGCGGCGGTCGAGGCGCCCCGACAGCACGATCAGCAACGGCCCGGCGAGCGCGGCCACGATGCCGGGCATCGTGACCATCAGGCCGGCGGTGCCCTCGGTCACGCCGAGCGAGGCGGCCACCAGCGGCAGCACGCCGATGGGCAGGAACTCGGTGGTCACCGTGGCGAACGAGCCCACGGCGAGGGACAGCACGGCGATCCAGCCGGAAACGCGTGCGGGCGACGAAGCCTGCGCGCCGAGGCGCGCCGCGTCGGCGGGTGAGGCGGTGGTGTCGGCGCTCAGCATGCGGCGCCCTCCCGGATGCGGGTCGAAAGTGTCATGAGGTGCTCCACGGAGATGAATGAATTGTGACTATCGAAAGAACAATAACGAGCAAAAAAAAGGGGTGGTGACGGAGCTCACCGACCCCGGTTCACGGTGTCGACCACGTCCGCGAGCGTCTGCCGGGCGAGGCCCTGCTCGAAGCCCTGCTGGGCCTCGCGCAGGACGTCGTCCATGCAGCGCTTGATGTTGCGGCTCACCCGGCACTCCTCGGACACCGGGTACGCGTGCATCGCGCACGGCGCCGGTGGTTCGACGGCCTTGTAGACGTCGAGCAGCGAGATGCGGGACGGGGCCCGCGCCAGCGAACAGGCGCCGTGCTGCCCCCGGGTGGTGGTGACGAGGCCCGCCTTCGCGAGCTTCGACAGCACGCGGCGCACGAAGCTCGGGTCCGCGTTGACGCTGGCGGCGAGTTCGGCGGAACGCACCCCTTCGCCATCGCGCGCACCCAGCGCGGCCATCAGGTGCGCGGCGACGGAGAACTGGGTGTTGGCGGACGACATTGTGTGACTATAAGAGTCACATTAAATCCCTGCGGGATGCAGGGACGGCGCACGCGCCGGAAGGCGGGATCAGCTCGCGGCCGCCATCACCTGGGCGACCGCCGCGGTCAGCCGCTTGCCGTACGGCACGTGCAGGAACTCGTTCGGGCCGTGGGCATTGCTCTTCGGGCCCAGCACCCCGCACACCATCATCTGGGCCTTCGGGAAACACTGCTGCAGCAGGCTCATCAGCGGGATGGTGCCACCCTGGCCGATGTAGCCGCACGGCGCGCCGAACTGGTCCATCGAGGCCTGGTTCAGCGCGGTCTCGAGCCACGGCGACAGGCTGGGCGCGTTCCAGCCGGTGGCGCCCACCGCGCCCACGCGGCCGTCGGCGGCGAAGGTGACCTTGGCGTTGTACGGCGCGTTGTCCTCCAGCAGCGTCTTCAGGCGCGCCGCGGCCTCGTTGCCGTCGATCAGCGGTGGCAGGCGCAGGCTCAGCTTGAACGCGGTGTACGGGCGCAGCACGTTGCCGGCGTCCTTCATCGCGGGGAAGCCGTCGACGCCCGTCACGCTCAGCGTCGGCCGCCAGGTGCGGTTGAGCAGGCCCTCCAGCGGGTCGGTGGTGGTGGGCAGCGTGGGGCCGCCGTCGGCGCCGCAGGCCCACGGGTAGCGCTTCCACACCTCGTCGCCGAGGATCTGCGCGGTGGCCTTCGCCTGCTCGATGCGGTCGGCGGGGATGGCGCAGTGGAAACTGTCGGGCAGCAGCTGCCCCGTCTTCGAGTCCTCCAGGCGGTCGAGCACCTGGCGCAGGATGCGGAAGCTCGACGGCACGAGGCCGCTCGAATCGCCCGAGTGCACGCCCTCGCTCAGGATCTCCACCTTCAGCGTGCCGCTGACCATGCCGCGCAGGCTCGTGGTGAGCCACAGCTGGTCGTAGTTGCCGGCGCCGCTGTCGAGGCACACGACGAGGCCCACGTCGCCCAGCCGGTCCTTCAGCGCGTCGACGTACACCGGCAGGTCGAAGGAGCCGCTTTCCTCGCAGGCCTCGATCAGGCCCACGCAGCGCGGGCGCGGCACACCCTGCGCGTCGAGCGCGAGGATGGCGGCGATGGCCGCGTACACGGCGTAGCCGTCGTCGGCGCCGCCGCGGCCGTACAGCAGGCCGTTCTCGTACTTGGGCGTCCAGGGGCCCAGGTCGTTGCGCCAGCCGTTGAACTCGGGCTGCTTGTCGAGGTGGCCGTACAGCAGCACGGTGCCGGTGCTCTCCGGCTTCGTGGACGGCACCTCGAAGAAGATCACCGGCGTGCGGCCCTCGATGCGCACCACCTCCAGCTTCAGGCCTGCCACCTTCTTGCTTTCGACCCAGGCGGCGGCGTCGCGCACGACCTTGTCGATGAAGCCGTTCTTCCGCCAGTCGGCGTCGAACATCGGGCTCTTGGCGGGAATGGCGATGTAGTCGGTCAGCGCGGGGACGATCTCCTCGTCCCACATCCTGTCGGTGAAGGCGGCGATGGCGCCGGGCAGGTCGGGGCTGCGCGGGGCGAGCGGGTCACGTGCGTTCATGGGGGGCTCCTTGTCACCTTCGTGAAGTGTAAAACCCGGGTCGGCCCGTATCCTCCGGCGTGGACTTTGGAGACAACCATGCCCATCACTTCCCCGTTCCACGCCCGCAGCACCGCACTCGACGTCGTGCAGGGCCTCGACCTCACCGGCCGTTCGGCCATCGTCACCGGCGGTGGCGCCGGGATCGGCCTCGAGACCGCCCGCGCGCTCGCCTCCGTCGGCGCCCGCGTGACCCTTGCCGTGCGCAACACCGAGCAGGGCCGCGCCGCCGCCGAGCGGCTGCGCGCCGAGACCGGCAACCCCGCCATCGACGTGGGCCTGGTCGACCTCGCCGACATCCCGGGCGTGCGCCGCTTCGCCGCGTCGTGGGGCGACCGGCCGCTGCACCTGCTGGTCAACAACGCGGGCGTGATGGCCTGCCCGCTGGCACGTTCGCCGCAGGGCTGGGAATCGCAGTTCGCCACGAACCACCTGGGCCACTTCGCCCTCACCAACGCGCTGCTGCCGGCGCTGAAGGCGGCCGGCAACGCCCGCGTGGTCACGCTGAGCTCGATGGGGCACAAGCTCGCCGGCATCGACTTCGACGACCTGCACTTCGAACGCCGCGAGTACAACAAGTGGAAGGCCTACGGCCAGGCGAAGTCGGCCAACGCGCTGATGTCGCTGGGCCTGCACGAACGCCACGCGGCCGACGGCATCACGGCGCTGGCCGTGCACCCGGGCGGCGTCGACACCGACCTGCACCGCCACGTGCCCGACGACGAGAAGCGCGCGATGGGTTGGGTGGGCGACGACGGCCGCATCTCCAGCCGGTTCAAGACCCCGGCGCAGGGCGCCGCCACCAGCGTGTGGGCCGCCACGGCCCCGGCGCTCGAGGGTCGGGGCGGGCTCTACCTGGAGGACTGCCAGCAGGGGCTGCCGGCCGAACCGGGCAACCGCACGTCGGGCCACGCGCCGCACATCATGGACAAGGCCGTGGCCGACCGGCTGTGGCGTGTCTCCGAGACGCTGCTGGCCACGGTCTGACCGGCCGGGTCACATCATCGCCAGCAGGTCCGCCACGTTCACCGTGGCGCGCAGGTCGGTGGGTTTCACGGTGCCGGTGATGCGGTAGGTGGCTTCGGCCGTGTCGCGCAGCTGCGGCACCTTCAGCTCGCCACCGCCCGGCCCCGCGAGGCTCACGGCCCGCGGCTGGCTGGCGTGCACGCCGGGACGCAGCACCATCGCCACCTCGCCGTTGGCGAGGCTCACGCAGGTGCCCGGCGGGTAGATGCCCAGCACCTTGATGATGGCCGCGCCCACCTCGTCCACCTCGCCGTTGGACCCGAGGCACGCCGCGCGCGCGGCGAGCGTGGCCGGCATGCCGGGGCGGCTCAGGCGCGGACTGATCTTCGCGAAGAACACGTCGAGGCGGCGCAGCACGCGCGCCAGCCGGTCGGCCGCCGACAGCGCCGCGAGCGGCAGGTCGGCCGGGCCGTCCTGGTGGTGGCGCGCCACCACGTCGATGCACAGCGGGTCGGTGACTCCCGCCTCCTTCAGCTGGTTCGCGCTCATCTCGGGATGGCGGTCGATGCGGATGCGCTGGTCGAGCGACGGTGTGCGCTCGCGCAGCGTCAGCTCGTCCTGCATCGCGGTCATGCTCCAGTTCATCGTCAGCGCGGCGATCGAGAGCGACCGCAGCTCGGCGGACGAGAAGCCCAGCTGCTGGGCGCACAGCGACGAGGTCATCGCGCACAGCAGCGCGTGCCGGCTGCTGTAGTGCTCGTAGCGCCGCACGGCCCGCTGCAGCACGAGGAACAGCAGCGCGTCGGCGTGTTCGTCCATCAGGTCGCGCATGCGGCCGGCCACGGCCAGCAGGCGCGGCACCCACTTGTCGTCGGGGGACACCTCGAGCAGCAGCACGTTCAGCTGCGACTGCACGAGGCCCAGTTCGGAGATGAGTTCGAGGCGGGGCGGGGCCTCGACCTCGACGGCCTCGGTCTTGGCGCTGAAGGCGTCGTCGAAGGCGTCGGCGAGCTCCCGTTCGCGTTGTCGTGCGAGGCGCCACTCGGCGCTCTGGTCTTCGTCCACCATCAGGTCGTGGGCAGTCAGTCGGCCCAACTGGGTCACGTCCTGGATCACGGCGTCACGCGGCATGATCAGGCGACCGGCGGCGTCGAACAGGTCGAAGGGCAAGGATGCCCCCACCTCCAGGTGTTCGGCCGCGAAGGGAATCAGTTTCATGAAAGGCGCTCGGGGGGCGTCGGGGCAACGAAAAAGGGCTTGCCGAAAACGGCAAGCCCTCTCAGGTTAAACGCTCCGCGTCACGAACGCTTGAATTGGAACGATTTGATCTCCAGAAAATCTTCGAGACCGTACTTGCCGAACTCGCGGCCGTTGCCCGACTGCTTGTAGCCACCGAAGGGCGCGAGCATGTTGAACGTGCCGCCGTTGATGTCGACCTGGCCCGTGCGCATCTTGCGCGCCACCTGCTGCGCGCGCTCGTCCGACGCCGACCACACGCCGCCCGACAGGCCGTACGGCGTGTTGTTGGCGATGCGGATGGCGTCGGCCTCGTCCTTGTACGTGATGATGGCCAGCACCGGGCCGAACACCTCTTCCTGGGCCAGGCGCGACTCGGGGTCCACGCGGCCGAAGACGGTCGGGCGCACATAGTAGCCCTTGCCCTCCAGGCCCTCGGGCGCGCCCGTGCCGCCGGTCAGCAGCTCGGCGCCTTCGGCGAGGCCGATCTCGATGTACTCGTTGACGGTGTTCTGCTGGGCCTTGGAGGCCACCGGCCCCATCGTGGAGGTCTCCTCGAACGGGTTGCCCACCTTGTAGGCCTGCGTGACGGCGACGGCCAGCTTCGCGGCTTCTTCATAGCGGCTCTCGGGCACCAGCATGCGGGTGTGGGCCGTGCAGGTCTGGCCGGCGTTCAGGAAGCAGGCGCCCACCGAACCCTTCACGGCCGCCGGGAAGTCGGCGTCGTCGAGGATGATCGAGGCCGACTTCCCGCCGAGCTCGAGGGCCACGCGCTTGATGGTGGCCGAGCCCAGCTCGGAGATGCGGCGGCCGGCGCGGGTGGACCCGGTGAACGACACCATGTCGACGTCCGGGTGCGAGCACATGGCCTCGCCCACCACGGTGCCGCGGCCGGTCACGAGGTTGAAGACGCCCGCGGGCAGGCCCACGGCGTGCACCACCTCGGCCAGGATGAAGGCGTCGAGCGGGGCGACCTCGGACGGTTTGAGCACGACCGTGCAGCCCGCGGCCAGCGCGGCGGCGACCTTGGCGGCGATCTGGTGCAGCGGGTAGTTCCACGGCGTGATGGCGGCCACCACCCCGATCGCCTCGCGCACGACCAGCGAGTTGCCCACTTCCTCCTCGAAGTGGAAGTTCTGCACGAGGCCGGCGTACAGCTTGAACGCGGCGATGGGCGAACCGGCCTGGATGCGCAGCGACTGCTTCAGCGGCATGCCCATCTCGGACGTGACGGCCTGGGCGATGTCGTTCGCACGGGCCTTCAGGCCCTCGTGGATCTTCATCAGGAAGTCGGCGCGCTCGGCCACCGGGCGGCTCGACCAGGCGTCGAACGCGCCGCGGGCGGCCTTCACCGCGAGGTTCACGTCGTCGGCCGTGCCCCGCACCACGGAGGCGATGGTGTCCTCGGTGGCGGGCGACGTGACGGAGCTCGGCGCTTCCTTGCCGACGCTGGGGACCCATTGCCCCCCGATGTACAGCTTGTCGTGTTGGATCATGGCGTTCGTCTCGCGTTGTAGTGGGTGATGAGGCGAAATTCTAGACGGCCGTGCACTGAACCCGGTGTCACCTGGATGGCACCCCGTGCGCACGGGCCTTCCGTCCCGCCTCCCGGGCATGGAAGAATGCCGACATGACGATCGACCTGCTGCGCCGTCTCCATGCCTGGACCGAGGGAGCGCTCTCGGCCGCCGGCACGCAGGTGACGGTGATGGAATTCGTCGACACGCCCATCTGGTTCCCCGGGGCCCGCCAGCCCGCCACGGGCGGCTCGGGCCATGGCACCCAGCGGCTGCACCTGTTCCCGGGCGACCCCGGCGAGCTGCCCACGCTGGGTGTCTGGCTCCAGGACCCGGCCACGCTGCACCCGCCCGTCACGACACCCACGCTGCACCAGACCGGGGGCGCGCTGCTGTCCTTCGTGATGAACCAGCGCTTCAACGTCGTGCTGGACGACCGGGGCGAACGCTGCCTGCTGACCTACGACGACCTGCTGGGCCTGCGCACGCTGATGCTGCTGCGCCGGGTGGCCGACGGGTTCGTGGTGGAGGCCCTGCCGCCGCCCGACGTCTCGAAGCTCACCGCCCCGCTGCTGGCCCACTGCACCGCCGAACCGTCGATCCGCCGGGCGTGGCTCGCCGTGATCCATTCCGCCGCGAGCACCCAGGCGGCCGTGCTGCTGGAGGCCACCCAGGCCGACCGGCACCGCGACGTCCTCACCCGCCTGCTCGACCCGCTGCTGCCGCCGGGCGTGTCGATGACCGTCATCGACACGAAGGACGGCTTCTCCGCCGACCTGCGCGAGGCCATCGCCCGGCACGACCCGGTGCACGACGCCACGGCCAAGCCCGGCTGGATGGACCGGATGAAACACCGCTTCGCGGCCCCGGCCGTGCCGGTGATCCGGCTCGACCTGCGCCGCTGACACGCCCCTCCTAACACAAGCCCGAATGCCCTGGGCCCGGCAGCCGCGCCCGGGCCGCCCTACATTCGCACGCTCGTCCGAATTCACCTCACCGAACCGACACCATGGAACTGCTCGACAAGCTGAACTGGCGCTACGCCACCAAGAAGATGGACCCGGCCCAGGCCGTGCCGCAGGACAAGGTCGACCGCATCGTCGAGGCCGCGCGCCTCGCCCCCACCTCCAGCGGCCTGCAGCCGTTCGAGGTGATCGTCGTCACGAACGCCGAGCTGCGCGCGAAGGTTCGCGCCGTGGCGTGGAACCAGGCCCAGATCACCGACGGCTCGCACCTGCTGGTGTTCGCCGCCTGGGACAACTACACCGCCGAGCGCATCAACCGGATGTTCGACTACACGAACCAGGTGCGCGGCGGCACGAACGACGGCTGGGAGGCGTACCGCCAGAAGCTGCTCGCGACGTACCCGGGCCGCGATGCCCAGGTCAACTTCGAGCACGCCGCCCGCCAGGCCTACATCGGCTTCGGCGCCGCGGTGATCGCCGCGTCGTTCGAGGGTGTGGACAGCACGCCGATGGAAGGCTTCGACCCCGCCGCCGTGGACGAACTGCTGGGCCTGAAGGCGCGCGGCCTGCGCAGCGTCACGCTGCTGCCGCTCGGCTACCGCCAGGCCGAGGGCGACTGGCTCGTCAACCTCGAGAAGGTGCGCCGCCCGCGCGACCAGTTCGTCACCGAACTGAACTGAGTTCGTCGACCCGCGCCGAGCGGGTCGCGAGCCAGCGTTCGAGCGCGGCCAGCACCTCCTGCTGCTCGGGCTCGTTGAAGATCTCGTGGTACAGCGCGGGGAACTCCCGCGTTTCCACGAGGTGCGTGGGCGCCGCCGACGCGAACGCCCGGCTGCCGCGCGGTGCCACGCAGCGGTCCTTGCCCGCGTACACCAGCAGCGTGGGCACGTTCCAGGCCGAGGCCTGGCGGCGGGCGAACTCGCCCCCGTCGACGATGAACGACACGAGCTTCGGCGTGATGCGGTCGTGCACCAGCGGGTCGGCCACGTAGGCCTTCACCACCTCGGGGTCGCGCGACACCCACTCCGGCTTGAGCCCGTTGCCCACCGCGAGGTTGGGCGCCAGCAGCCGCATCAGGCGCAGCTGGAAACGCTGGCCGCCCGACAGGCCGGCATCGAGCGCCGGCGACGACATCACGATGGCGTCCACCGGGTGGAACCAGCGTTCCGGGTCGTGCAGCGTGCCTTCGGCGCCGTACCGCGCCACCACCAGCCCGCCCATGCTGTGCCCCAGCAGCACCAGCGGCCCGACGTGTTCCGCGCGCGCCGCCGCCACCACGAGGGACAGGTCGGCCAGCATGGCGTCGGGGTCGTTGAGCGCGCCCCGCGCCCCTTCGCTGCGGCCGTGCCCCCGGTGGTCGTAGGCCACCGTGTGCCAACCCCAGCCGTTCAGGGCCTTCACCACGTGCGCGTAGCGCCCGCAATGTTCCCCGAGGCCGTGCACGACCACGACGGTGCCACGGCCGCGGTCGCCGACCGGGCTGTGCTGGACGTGGAGCTTGAGGCCGTCGGCCGTCTCGAGGGTGCTCAGCATGATGAAGGAAGTGTAGACAGTGAATTTGTCCCGTGTGACAGGGCTTTTCCGCTTGCCATCGGAACAAACCCTCGCCGACACTGGCGGCACATTCCAAAAATAGCCCTGGAGAGGCCCATGCCGCCGACTTCCCCCGCCCGCCGACCGTCCCTCACCCGTCACGCCGCGCTGGCCGTGGCCATGGCGGCGGCGCTCTGGGTCACCGCGGCCCAGGCCGCGCCCACCACCTCGAAGTTCGAACCCACCGCCGAGGTGCTGGGCACCAAGCTCCAGATCAACGGCCAGGGCACGCGCCGCCGCGGCATCTTCAACGGCTACGACATGGCGCTCTACACCACGCGCAAGGTCGGCACGGTGGACGAACTGCTGGCCCTGCCCGGTCCGAAGAAGCTGCAGTTCGTCGCCCTGCGCGACCTGCCCGGCACCGAACTCGGCCGCCTGTTCATCAAGGGCATGGGCGAGAACTCGCCGAAGGAACTCACGCAGAAGCACAGCCTCTCCAGCCTGCGCCTGATCGAGATCTTCTCCGGCCGCCCGAAGGTCGCCCCCGGCGAAACCTTCGCGATGGAGTTCATCCCCGGCAAGGGCACGCTGTTCTACATCCTCGGCAAGCCGCAGGGCGAACCGGTCGGCGACGCCGAGTTCTTCGCGATGGTGCTGAAGATCTGGGTGGGGCCGCAGCCGGCGGATTCGCTGTTGAAGGAAGCGTTGCTCGGGAAGGAGTGACGTCCAGCGGGGCCGGTGGATCCCGACGTTCGTCGGGATGACACCCTCTCTGTCACCCCGGCGAACGCCGGGGCCCACGGTTCACCGGTGCTGTCAGCCTCGATCGAACTTGAAGACAGCGACGCTGGCCAGCAAGTTCGGGAATGTCCGCACCACCCGCCCGCCCTGGATCCCGAACGCCTCCCGCACCCGCAGCCCGTTCTTGCCCGCCAGCACCTCGAAGTCCTTGAACGTGCCCACGCGGATGTTGGGCGTGTCGTACCACTGGTAGGGCAGCACGCGCGTCACGGGCATGCGGCCCGCCGCGATCTGCAGGCGGTTGGGCCAGTGGGCGAAGTTCGGGAAGCTCACGATGCCCACGCGGCCCACGCGCGCCGTCTCCTGCAGCATGCGTTCGGTGTTGCGCAGGTGCTGGAGGGTGGACAGCTGCAGCACCACGTCGAAGCTCTGGTCCTCGAAGATGGCCAGGCCGTCCTCCAGGTTCAGCTGGATCACGTCGACGCCCCGCTGCGTGCAGGCCAGCACGTTGGCGTCGTCGATCTCGATGCCGTAGCCGGTGCACTGGCGCGTGTCCCGCAGGTGCGCCAGCAGCTCGCCGGTGCCGCAGCCCAGGTCGAGCACGCGCGAGCCCGGCGGCACGAGGTCGGCGATCAGTTCGATGTCCTTGCGGTCGCTCATGCCCGCACCTCCGCGGCGATGTTCGCGAACCGCTGCTTCAGCAGCGCGTGGTACCGGCTGTCGTCGAGCAGGAACGCGTCGTGGCCGTGGGGCGCGTCGATCTCGGCGTAGCTCACCGACAGGTGGTTGTCGAGCAGCGCCTTGACGATCTCGCGCGAGCGGGCCGGCGAGAAGCGCCAGTCGGTCGTGAAGCTCACGAGCTGGAACTTGCAGCGCGCCTTCGCGAACGCCGCGGTCAGGTCGCCGCCGTGTTCGCCCGCGGGGTCGAAGTAGTCGAGCGCGCGCGTGATCAGCAGGTAGGTGTTCGCGTCGAAGTAGTCGCTGAACTTGTCGCCCTGGTAGCGCAGGTAGCTCTCGATCTCGAACTCGATGTCCTGCGTGCTGTACCCGAACGCCTCGCCCTTCAGGCTGCGGCCGAACTTGGCCTCCATCGAGTCGTCGCTCAGGTACGTGATGTGGCCGATCATGCGCGCCACGCGCAGGCCGCGCTTGGGCACGGTGCCGTAGGCGTAGAAGTGGCCGCCGTGGAAGTCGGGGTCGGTGACGATGGCGCGCCGCGCCACCTCGTTGAACGCGATGTTCTGCGCCGACAGGTTGGGCGCCGTGGCCACCGCGATGCAGTGGCGCAGGCGGTCGGGGTGGCGCAGCGACCAGCTCAGCGCCTGCATGCCGCCGAGGCTGCCGCCCAGCACCGCGGCCAGCTGCGTGATGCCCAGGCGGTCGAGCAGGCGGGCCTGCGCGTCGACCCAGTCCTCCACGGTGACGACGGGGAAGTGCGCGCCGTACGGCTGGTCGGTGGACGGGTCCACCTGCATCGGGCCGGTGGAGCCGAAACAGGAGCCGGGGTTGTTGATGCCGATCACGAAGAACTTCGTGGTGTCGAGCGGCTTGCCCGGGCCCACGAGGTTGTCCCACCAGCCTTCGCTCTTCGGCTGGCCGTCGTACGTGCCGGCCACGTGGTGCGACGCGTTGAGCGCGTGGCACACGAGCACGGCGTTGTCGCGCGCGGCGTTCAGCGTGCCGTAGGTTTCGTAGACGAGCGTGTAGTCGCGCAACGCGGCGCCGCTCTTGAGCGGCAGCGGTTCGGCGAAGTGCATCGATTGCGGTTGGACGTGGCCGACAGATCCCATGGATCACCCAGATGAAACAAACCCGGCACCGCCAAAAGCGGGGCCGGGTCGGGGGCCACGTCTTTAGCGGAATTTATAGAGCGCCCGCAAGCCGGAACAAATCAGCGCTGAGCCGCCAGTATACCGACGGCCTTCCGGCTTCGCTGGGCGCCCTCCATTCCGCTACGGGGTCGCCAGGGTGACGTTGGTGACCTCGAACCGCACGCCCTGCTGGTCGTCCCACACCGGGAAGATGCCGAAGGGGATGACCACGTTCTCCAGCGTGAAACACGGGGCGTTCACGTTGGCCACCACGTCAGCCACGTTCAGCGTCACGCGGTGCACCTGGCCGTCGGCCGGTGGCCGCTTGGCATCGGGCAGGATGTAGTCGACGTTGCGGCAGCCGTCGCCCGGGCTCTCCATCTTGACCGCGAGGCCTTTCGTGTTGGCGCCGTAGGTCAGCACCTTCACGTCGAACGACAGGGTGCCCGCCGCGTAGTTCACGAGGTTCAGGCCCGCGCCCTTGAAGTTGAAGGTGCCGTTGCCGCCGTCGGCGAGGAAGTTCACGTCGAAGCCACCGGCGATGGGCGTGGCCACCACGTGCGTGCCGTTCGAGATGTACATGTCGGTCTTCAGGTCACCGTACGGCCCGCCCGGGCCCCACAGCGTGACCGACGGGCCCGCCAGCGGCTCGATCGCGGCGGCCGGCGGCGGCTTCAGGTCCGCGCACGCCAGCGTGTCGGCGTCGGCGGCGGCGCCCACCACCCAGCGCACGCGCGCCACGGTGGCCGAGAACGCGCCGGCGGTCTTCAGCAGGAACGGCGTGTCGACGGCGGCGAAGTCGGCCCCGGCCTCGGCGAAGCAGGCGAGCGGGATCTTCACGGTCTTCTTCGTGTCGAGCGGGAGGCCCTTGAGAAGCGTCGTCACGTCGGCTTCACCGCGGCACGGGTAGACGCAGTCCACGCGCACCACCACGTTGCTGGCCGGCGCCTGGTGCACGGCGATGTCGAACGCCAGCACGGCCTTCGCGTCGGGGTGCACGTAGCTGTTGAGGTCGGACGCGCCCGGCGGGTTGCTGGTCGGGCCCACCATCGCCTTGAACTCGGCGTCGCCGCCGGTCCACACGAGCTTCTTCGCGTCCTGCTGCACGTTGAGTTGCGACGTGGTGGCGGTCAACACGCCGTTGGTGGTGGTCACCGTGGCGTTCAGGTCGTCGCCGAGCGGCACGTGCCAGTTGGGGTCGGAGCCGATCTCGAGCTTGAACTGCGGGTGTTGCGCCGGGTTGTAGATCTCGAGCGGTTCGGTCGCGGCCGGGCCGGTGTTCGCGGTCTGGCCGCAGCCGAGCGCGGGCGAGGTCTCGTCGAGGGCGTTGCCCACGGCGGTGCCCGGTTCGGCATAACGCTTGCCGAAACCGAACGCGAAGAGCGGCGCGTAGTCGGCATCGCCGCGGTTCACCGTGGTCTGGCAGCCCGTCTTCGGCCACGAGAACGACAGCTTGCCCTGGAAGTCGAAGTTCACCGAGCCATCGGCCTTGCGGAACAGCACGTCGGCCACGCCCTTGCCTTCGGTGCCGGGCAGGAAGGCGGCGACGAACGCATCGCTGCGGTTGAGTTCCTTGTTGACCCACAGCGGGCGGCCGGACACCAGCACGGTGACCACCGGGACGCCCTTGCCCTTCACGAGGTCGAGCACGGCGAGGTCGGCAGGCGTGCGCTTGGCGTGTTCGAGCGTGCCGGCGCGGCCGATGTCGCCCGCGCCTTCGGCATACGGCGTTTCACCGATCACCGCGATCACGGCCTGGAACGTGGACACGTCGATGCCCGCGCCATCGGCCGAGTAGGTGACATTGCCCGCGCCTGCGGCCTCCTGGATGCCGGCAAGGATCGTGTCGGCGTTCGGGAAGTCGGCGTTGACGTTGGTGGTGCCCTGCCAGGTCAGCGACCACCCGCCGTTCTGGTTGCCGAGGTCGTTGGCGTTGCGGCCCACCACCAGCACCTTCTGGCCGCGCGACAGCGGCAGGACGTTGCCGTCGTTCTTCAGCAGCACGAGCGACTTGCGCACGGCCTCGCGCGCGAGGTCGCGGTGTTGCAGGCCGGCGTCGCCGGCGCCCGGCCGGGCCGACGGTTTCGTCGACACCGTCTGGCCGTTCTCCAGCTTCATCAGGCCCGAGCGCAGCTTCACGCGCAGGATGCGCGTCACGGCGTCGTCGATGCGGGCCATCGGGATCTCGCCCGCCTGCACCGAGGCCATCGTGTCGGCGATGAACTGCTTCCAGTCGTTCGGCACCATGACCATGTCGATGCCGGCGTTGATGGCCGGCGGGCACGAGGTCTTGGAGCACGTGCGCGAGACACCGCCCGCGTCCTTGTACTGCACCTGCGCGATGCCGTCCCAGTCGGACACGATCAGGCCGTCGAAGCCCATCTTGCCCTTGAGCACGTCGGTCATCAGGTACTTGTTGCCGTGCATCTTGACGTTGTCGAAGTCGAGTGCGGTGCCGTTCGGCGCCGTGCCCTTGAACGTCCAGCTGTTGAACGACGCCATCACCGTCTGCGCGCCGGCGGCCAGCGCCGGGTAGTAGCCCGCGCCGTGGATCGCGATCATGTCGTCGATGCTCGCCTTCGTCTCGCCCTGGTCCTTGCCCTGGTCGGTGCCGCCGTCGCCCATGAAGTGCTTGGCGGTGGCGACCACGGTGGGCCGGCCCGACGTGGCGAAGGTGCCCTGCAGGCCCGTCGTGTAACGCCCGCCGTACGCGGCGACGATCGACGGTTCCTCGGAGAAGCCTTCGTACGTGCGGCCCCAGCGGTCGTCGCGCACGACGGCCAGCGTGGGCGCGAAGGTCCAGTCGATGCCGGTCGCCACCACCTGCGCGGCGACGGCCGCGCCGATGCGCTGGATCAGCTCGGGATCGTTCGCGGCGCCCAGGCCGATGTTGTGCGGGAAGAGGGTGGCGCCGAACACGTTGCCGTGGCCGTGCACCGCGTCGGTCCCCCAGATGACGGGGATCTTCACCGGCAGGTCGGTGTCCATCGACGCCTGCCAGTAGGCGTCGGCCAGGGCCAGCCAGTCGGACACGGGCGCGCGCTTGTTGTTGCCCGGCCAGGCGCCGCCGCCGTTCAGCACGGAGCCGATGTAGTACTGCGTCACCTCGGCGGGCGTGATGCTGCGGATGTCCGGCTGCGTGATCTGCCCGACCTTCTGCGCGAGCGTCATGCTCTCGACGATGGCCTTGATCTGCGCTTCCTGCGCGGTGTCCTTCGCGATCGCGCTGGTCACGGTGGGCCAGTCGGCCCGCGGGGTCGTGGGGGCGATGTCGTCGTCGCCACCGCAGGCGGTGAGGCCCACGCCGAGCGCGAGCACGCCCGCGCCGAAGCGCCAGGCTCCAGGTTTCATTTTCACGGTCAACTCCTCTGTCGAGTGATGGGCGGCCGCGGGCACACCGTGCCCGGAGCCACACCGTGGAACTGCTACTTTCGTCACACTGGAACCGGTTTCAGTGAGGCGCGACTGTACGCTCCGGATGCATTTCTTAACCCCGGATTAACACTGATGAACGCGGAATTACACGTTCGGTAGGGACGTTCCTACGGCACCGGCCGCCCTGCGCCGATGGGCGCCACAGGGTGCATCGCCGATAACTGGGACATGCGCCGCGGCATGTCGCCGCGGTCGCCACATGAAGGAGACCCCCATGAGCGGACATCCCTGCATTTCCTCGAACAAGGTCGAGGGCACCCCGGTCTACAACCCCAACGGCGACAAGCTCGGCTCGATCGACGACCTCGTGATCGACAAGCGTTCGGGCCACGTGCGCTACGCCGCGCTGGAGTTCGGCGGTTTCCTCGGCATGGGCACCGACCGGTACCCGCTGCCGTGGGACATGCTGACGTACGACACGGGCCTCGACGGCTACGTGGTGCCGCTGCAGAAGGAGCAGCTCGACAAGGCCCCGCACTACGAGCGCGACACCGCGCCCGAATGGACCGACGCGTACGGCCGCAAGGTGTACGACTACTACGGCGTGGCCTGGCAATGAGACCGCGGCGCCGATCCGCCGCTCATCGCGGCAGGGTCGGCGCCTCGCTGCCGAGCCCCTCCCGGGACGCCAGCGCGGCCGCGGCCGCGCGGGTTTCCACCCCGAGCTTCTCGAACACGTGTTCGAGGTGCTTGTTCACCGTGCGCGGGCTCATCCCGAGGATCTCGCCCACGTCGCGGTTGGTCTTGCCCTTCGCGACCCACGAGAGCACCTCGGTCTCGCGCGGTGTCAGCGACGCGGTGCCGAGCCGGCTCGCCGGCGCGACACCCGCCGCGCGCACCGACAGCAGCCACATCACCTCGCCCAGCCCCACCGGGCCCAGGCGACGCGCGACCAGCACGCGACCGTCGTTCGCCTGCTCGATCGACTCGTGTCCCGACGCCGGCCAGGCACCGTCGCCGTCCGGGAAGAACTCGGCGAGCCAGCGCTGCGCCTGCGGCGACCGCCACGCGACCCGCTGCCGCGCATCCATCACCAACACGCCGTGCCCGCCCACGTCCACCGCCTCGCGCGCGAGCCGCACGGCCCGCGCGTTGCGCACGTGGGTCGCGAGCCGCGCCAGCACCTCCTGCGCGCGCACCGGCTTGACGACGTAGTCGACGCCCCCCGCGTCGAAACCCTCGACGACGTGCCGCGTGTCCGACAGGCCCGTCATGAAGATCACGGGGATGTGCTGCAGCGCGGCGTCCTGCTTGATGCGGCGACACGTCTCGAAACCGCTCAGGCCCGGCATCATCGCGTCGAGCAGCACCACGTCGGGTGTCGCGAGGTCGAGGCGGTCGAGCGCCGACTGGCCGTCGCGCGCGACCAGCACCGTGTAGCCGTGCTCCTGCAGCGTGTGGCACAGCAGCCCGAGCGACTGCGGGGCGTCGTCCACCACCAGCACCACGGTCTCGCTCACCATGCCTCCGCCTGCGTGGCCCCGAGGCCTCGTGCGATCTCGTTCATGAATTCGTCCAGTTCGAAACGTTCGAGCAGCGCGCGCAGGCGCTTGCAGTCGTCCTGCGCCGCGGGATGCGTGGCCACGATGTCGTCGAGCACGCGGTGCAGTCCCTGCATGTGGCCGAGGCGCGCGAGCCGCATCAACTCGGACGCGGACTCCGCCGGCAGCGACACGGGCCGAGCCGCCGGCGACGGCACCCATGCCGGCGCCGCGACCTCGGCCACCCACTCGAGCTGCAGGTGGCGCTGCAGCATCTCGAGCAGCTCGCTCTCGATCACCGGCTTGTCGACGAAACCCTGGCAGCCCGCCGCGGCGAGGATGTCGGGGCGGTTCTCGAAGGCGTTGGCCGACACCATGATGATCGGAACCTCCGTCCGGCCCGCCGCGCGGAGGCGGCGCGCGGTCTCCCAGCCGTCCATGTCGTCCATCGACACGTCGAGCAGCACGGCGTCGGGGCACTGCTCCAGCACGCTCTCCAGGCACTCGCTGCCGCTCGCGGCCTCGCGCAGCCGGAAGCCCAGCGGCAGCAGCAGGCCCGCGAGCATCTGCCGCTGGATGGGCTGGTCGTCGACGATCAGCAGCGTGCGCCGCGGCCCTTCGTAGCCGGTGACCGGCCGGAGCGAACCGCCGAGGCGGTCGGGTGGCGCGGCCGGCGCCGCGATCTCGCGCAGGTAGAGGCGCAGGCCGAAGGTGCTGCCCTGGCCCGCCACGCTCTGCACCGTCAACTCGCCGCCCATCAGCTGCGCGAGCAGGTGCGTGATGGTGAGGCCGAGGCCCGTGCCGGGTTCGCCGCTGCGCCGGCCCGCGCTGCCGCGTTCGAACGGCAGGAAGATGCGCTCCTGGTCCTGCTCGGCGATGCCGATGCCGGTGTCCACCACCTCGATGCGCACCACCTCGCGCCGCCAGTCGATGCGCAGCACCACGCCGCCGCGTTCGGTGAACCGCACGGCGTTGCCCAGCAGGTTGATCAGGATCTGGCGCAGGCGCTTGACGTCGGCGTGCACCCAGTCGGGCACGCGGCCGCGCGTCTCCAGGCGGAAATCGAGGCCCTTCGCCTCGGCCTGCGGGCCCACCATGCGCACGAGTTCGTCGAGGAACTCGTGCACGGGCAGCGGCGACGGGTCGAGGCGCAGGCGGCCTGCCTCGATGCGCGCGAGGTCCAGCAGCCCGTCGATCAGGCCGTGCAGGTGTTCGCCGCTGCGGTGGATGGTGGCCACCGACGTGCGCCGCGCGCCGCTCACCTGCTCGTCCTTCAGCAGGATCTGCGCGTAGCCGAGGATGCTGTTGAGCGGCGTGCGCAACTCGTGCGTGATGCCGGCCACGTAGCGCGTCTTCGCCTGGTTCGCCGCCTCGGCGACGTCCTTCGCGGCCTGCAGCGCGGTGTCGGTGCGCTGGTGGGCCTCGATCTCGCGCGCGAGCAGCTCGTTGTGGCGGTTCGATTCGGCCTGCGCCATGTGGCGGCTCTCGCTGCCCAGCACGATCCACCACGCCCCCACCGCGGCCGCGAGCGACAGCAGCGCGAACACCTTCAGGAACGGCGCCTGCAGCGCGGCGCGCTCGGCGCCGTGCATCGCGCCCTCCTGGTCGTAGACCACGCCGAAGCTGATCGCCAGCAGCCCGACCAGCGCCACCGCGACGACGAGGTAGTGCGCCACGCGGAAGTTCAGCGTGGACGCGAGCCGCGGCGGCAGCACCGCCGTGAGCCACGCGCTCACCTGCTCGCCCGCGCGCGACTGCGTCTTGCAGCGGTCGTGGCAGCGCGACTCGAGCGTGCAGCACAGCGAGCAGATGGGCGCGCCGTAGGCCGGGCAGTGGGCCATGTCCTCCGACTCGAACGGGTTGTCGCACACCGAGCACTTCACGATCTGGCCGGGCCGCCAGCGCGCGACGTCGTGCCGGGCGAGGTAGAAGCGGCCGCGGGTCCACCGCGCGAGCGCCGGCGACACCACCAGCGCGGTCGCCAGCGCGATGAACGGCGAGAAGGCTTCCGCCTCCGGTCCGAACAGGCCCACGTGGGCCAGCACGCCGAGCAGCGCGGCCGTCAGCATCGCGCCGAGGCCCACCGGGTTCAGGTCGTACAGGTGAGCGCGCTTGAACTCGATGTGTTTCGGGCTCCAGCCGAGCGGCTTGTTGATGACGAGGTCGGCCACGAGCGCGCCCACCCACGCGATCGCGATGGTGCTGTAGAGCCCGAGCACGCGCTGCAGCACCTCGAACACGCCGAGGGTCATCAGCAGCACCGCGATCAGCACGTTGAACACGAGCCACACCACGCGCCCCGGGTGGCTGTGGGTCAGCCGCGCGAAGAAGTTCGACCACGCGAGCGAACCTGCGTAGGCGTTGGTCAGGTTGATCTTCACCTGCGACACCACGACGAACAGCGTGGTGACGGCCAGCACCCAGGCCGGGTTGTCGAACACGTACGAGAACCCCGCGAGGTACATCTGCGTGGGCTCGATCGCCTTGTCCGACGGGATCTGGTGCTGCAGCGCGAGGAACGCGAGGAAGGCGCCGCCCAGCATCTTGATCATCCCGGGCACGATCCACCCCGGCCCGGACACGAGCACCGCACCCCACCACTTCGCGCGGTTCGCCTTCGTCTTCTCGGGCAGGAAACGCAGGTAGTCCACCTGCTCGCCGATCTGCACCACGAGCGAGAAGGCCACCGTGGCGGCGGCCGCGAACATCACGACGTCGAAGCCGCTGCTGCTCGAGGTTCGGCCCACGAGGCTCGTGAAGTCGGAGAACGCGGCGGGGTTCTTCGCGAGCACGAAGACGTAGGGGCACACGAACAGCACGATCCAGATGGGCTGCGTCCACAGCTGCAGCTTCGAGATCACGGTGATGCCGTACATCACGAGCGGCACGATGCCGAGCGACGACACGAGGTAGCACACCGGCAATGGCCAGCCGAAGTACATCTGCAGCGCGGCGGCGAGGATGGCCGCCTCCAGCGCGAAGAAGATGAACGTGAAGCTCGCGTAGATCAGCGACGTGAGCGTGGAGCCGAGGTAGCCGAAGCCGGCGCCGCGCGTCAGCAGGTCCATGTCGACGCCGTACTTCGCGGCGTAGTAGCTGATGGGCAGGCCGGTCAGGAACGTGATCAGGCCGACGACCAGGATCGCCCACACCGCGTTCGAGAAGCCGTAGCTGAGCGCGATGGCGCCGCCGATGGCCTCGAGCGCGAGGAAGGACGTGGCGCCGAACGCCGTGTTCGCCACCCGGAACTCCGACCACTTGCGGAAGCTGCGCGGCGTGTAGCGCAGCGCGTAGTCCTCCAGCGTTTCGTCGGCCACCCAGCTGTTGTAGTCGCGCCGGATGCGGAAGATCTTCTGTGTGGCCACGGGCCACTCCTGTGGGATTTGTCTCGGGCGGAGCGGTGAGCAAGAAGTGCACCCACCAGCCGTCACCCCGGCGAACGCCGGGGCCCACCGCCCCGAAGCGCGCCAGCGTCCAGTGGGTCCCGGCGTTCGCCGGGATGACGGTGGGGTGGGGCGGGGTTCTACGTTGATTGACGTATGGGTCGAATGCGTCATCGCTTTCACCATCCGGGTCATGGGTCAGGCGTTTCGCACCGACGCGGTGCGCCGGCCCGAGGTTTCGCCCACAACCCGTTTGGAGAAGCACGATGTCCCGTGATCACGTTCCGACCCCGAAATCCCAACAGCGCCGCCGGCTCCTCCAGGGCGCCGCCGCCCTGTCGATGAGCGGTGTCGCCGGCCTGGCCCTGGCCCAGCAGTTCCCGACCGCCAAGGTCAACACCACCAAGCTCGCCGTCACCGACACCGAGGTGGTAGTGGGCCAGCTGCACTCGGCCACCGGCACCATGGCGATCTCGGAGACGGGCTCGATCCAGGCCGAACAGCTGGCCATCGACCAGATCAACGCGATGGGCGGCGTGCTCGGCCGCAAGATCCGCGTGATCAAGGAGGACGGCGCCTCCGACTGGCCCACCTTCGCCGAGAAGTCGAAGAAGCTGCTGGTCAACGACCGCGTCGCCGCGGTGTTCGGCTGCTGGACCTCGGCCTCGCGCAAGGCCGTGCTGCCCATCTTCGAGAAGGAGAACGGGATGCTGTACTACCCGACCTTCTACGAAGGCCTCGAGCAGAGCAAGAACGTGATCTACACGGGCCAGGAAGCCACGCAGCAGATCCTGTGGGGCCTCGACTGGGCCTCGAAGGAGAAGAAGGCCAAGACGTACTTCCTCGTGGGCTCCGACTACATCTGGCCGCGCACGTCGATGAAGATCGGCCGGAAGCACATCGAGAACGTGCTGAAGACCAAGGTGGTGGGCGAGGAGTACTACCCGCTCGGCCACACGAACTTCAACTCGCTGATCAACAAGATCAAGGTGGCCAAGCCCGATGTCATCTTCGCCGCGGTGGTGGGTGGCTCGAACGTGGCCTTCTACAAGCAGCTGAAGGCCGCCGGCGTCACCGCCGACAAGCAGTTCCTGCTGACGATCTCGGTCACGGAAGACGAGGTGCTGGGCATCGGCGGCGAGAACATGGCCGGCTTCTACTCGTCGATGAAGTACTTCCAGTCGCTCGACAACCCGAACAACAAGAAGTTCGTGGAGGCGTTCCGCGCCAAGTACGGCAAGGACGCCGTGATCGGCGACGTGACCCAGGCCGGCTACCTCGGCCCGTGGCTGTGGAAGGCCGCCGTGGAGAAGGCCGGCAGCTTCGACGTCGACAAGATCGCCGCCGCGTCGGCCGGCATCGAGCTCAAGACCGCGCCGGAAGGTTACGTGAAGGTGCACGAGAACCACCACCTGTGGAGCAAGACCCGCATCGGCCAGGCGCAGAAGGACGGCCAGTTCAAGGTCGTCGCCGAGTCGCCCGAACTGATCCAGCCGGATCCGTTCCCCAAGGGCTACCAGTGATCCACCGCTGACGGGGCGGGCCCCGGCCCGCCCCTTCTCCACCGTCCAGAGTCGTACCACCGGGAGTCGCGATGACCTTCTCCGACATGATGAACATCGGGCTGATGCAGGGCTTCGCCGGCCTCAGCCTCTTTTCCGTGCTGCTGCTGATGGGGCTCGGCCTCGCCATCATCTTCGGGCAGATGGGCGTGATCAACATGGCGCATGGCGAGTTCATGACCATCGGCGCCTACACGATCTTCGCGATCTCCCACCTCACCGAATCCTTCGCGCCCAACCTCATGGCCGCGTACTTCCCGTTCGCGATCGCCGTCGCCTTCCTCGTGGCGTTCCTCGTGGGCTGGGGCGTCGAATGGGCGTTCATCCGCCACCTCTACAAGCGCCCGCTCGACACGCTGCTCGCCACCTGGGGCCTGTCGCTCGGCATGCAGCAGATCTTCCGCTCCACCTTCGGCCCGAAGGAAGTGAGCCCCACGCTGCCCGACTGGCTGATGGGCTCGTGGTCGCCCGCCGAGGGCCTCGACATCCCGCTGAACGGCCTCTTCGTGATGGCGCTGTCGGTGGTGGTCACCTGCGGCGTGCTGATCGCGCTCTACAAGTCCCGCTGGGGCCTGCGCGTGCGCGCCACGGTGGCCAACCGCACGATGGCCAACGCGACGGGCATCAACACGAAACGCACCGACCGCCTCACCTTCGCGATCGGCTGCGGCATCGCCGGCGTGGCCGGCGCCGCGTTCACCACGATCGGCTCCACGGGCCCCACGAGCGGCAGCCTCTACATCGTCGACGCCTTCCTCGTCGTGACCTTCGGCGGTGCCGCGAGCCTGCTCGGCACGGTGGTCTCGGCCTTCGGCATCGCGCAGACGCAGTCGATCACCGAGTTCTTCATGTCGGGCTCGAACGCCAAGGTGCTGACGCTGTCGGCCATCGTCGTGATCCTGATGCTGCGGCCGCAGGGGCTCTTCGCCTCCAAGGTGCGCCGCTGACCCACTGCCCACGGAATCCACCATGACCTCCTTCAAACACTGGCTGGACCGCACCGGCATGGGCAGCGTGCTGCTGCTCGCGCTGCTGCTGATCGTCGTCTTCCCGCTGTGCCTCGACCTGTTCCGCCTGAACCTGGTCGGCAAGTACCTCTGCTACGCGTTCGTCGCGCTGGGCCTCGTGATGCTGTGGGGCTACGGCGGCGTGCTGAGCCTCGGGCAGGGCGTGTTCTTCGGGCTCGGCGGCTACGGCATGGCGATGTTCCTGAAGCTGGAAGCCTCCGACCCCGTCACCACGAAGATCCAGTCGACCCCCGGCATCCCCGACTTCATGGACTGGAACCAGTTGACGGCGCTGCCGATGTGGTGGGAGCCCTTCCGCAGCTTCCCGCTGACGCTGCTGCTCGTGCTGGTGGTGCCCACGCTGATCGCGTTCGTCATCGGCTACGCGATGTTCAAGCGCCGCGTGGGTGGCGTGTACTTCGCGATCATCACGCAGGCCATCGCGCTGATCCTCACGGTGCTGATCATCGGCCAGCAGGGCTACACCGGCGGCGTCAACGGCATGACCGACCTGAAGACGCTGCTCGGCTGGGACACCCGAACGAACAGCGCCAAGTACATCCTGTACTTCGTCAGCGTGGGCCTGCTGCTCGGCTCGATCGTGCTGTGCACGTGGATCCAGAAGAGCAAGCTCGGCACGCTGCTGCTGGCGATGCGCGACAAGGAGGACCGCGTGCGTTTCTCCGGCTACGACGTGTCGATGTTCCGCGTGTTCGCGTTCTGCCTCGCGGCGCTGCTGTCGGCCATCGGCGGCGCGATGTTCACGCTGCAGGTGGGTTTCATGTCGCCATCGCTCGTGGGCATCGTGCCCAGCATCGAGATGGTGATCTTCGCGGCGGTGGGCGGGCGCATGTCGCTCGTGGGCGCGGTGTACGGCGCGCTGCTCGTGAACTTCGGCAAGACCTACTTCTCGGAGAGTTTCCCCGACCTGTGGCTGTTCCTGATGGCCGCGATGTTCATCGGCGTGGTGCTCGTGTTTCCGGAGGGCCTGGCCGGCCTCTACACGAACAAGGTCAAGCCGTGGTGGCAGCGCCGCATGGCCGCACGCCAGGCCGCGCCAGCCGCCGTGGCGCCGAAGCGCACGGAGGCCGTCGCGACCACCGAACCCGGCGCACTGCCGCCGGGCATCAGCAGCCAGCAGACCTGAGGACCCCGCACCATGAGCAACACCGACTTCGTGCTGGCGGTCGAGGACCTGACCGTCTCGTTCGACGGCTTCAAGGCGATCGACGCGCTGAACCTCTACGTCGACAAGAACGAGCTGCGCGTGATCATCGGCCCGAACGGCGCCGGCAAGACCACGCTGCTCGACCTGATCTGCGGCAAGACGCGCGCGAGCGCGGGCAGCATCAAGTTCAAGAACGGCGAGATGACGAAACTGCCCGAGTACGAGATCGTTCGCAAGGGCATCGGCCGCAAGTTCCAGACGCCGTCGATCTACGAGAACCTGAGCGTCTTCCAGAACCTCGAGGTCTCGTTCCCGCGCGGCCGCGGCGTGTTCGGCGCGCTCGCGTTCAAGCGCGACGACGAGGTGAAGAACCGCGTGCAGGCCGTGGCCGCCGAGATCGGCCTGGCCGAGACCCTCGAGACCGAGGCCGGCCTGCTGTCGCACGGCCAGAAGCAGTGGCTCGAGATCGGCATGCTGCTGATGCAGGACCCCGAACTGCTGATGCTCGACGAACCCATCGCCGGCATGAGCGTGCGCGAGCGCGAGCTCACCGCCGACCTGCTGCAGCGCATCTGCAAGGGCCGCTCCGTGATCGTGATCGAACACGACATGGACTTCGTCAAGCGCATCGCCCACAAGGTCACCGTCATGCACCAGGGAAAGATCCTCGCCGAAGGGTCGATGGAGCAGGTGCAGAACGACCCGAAGGTCGTCGACGTGTACCTCGGCCACTGATTCAACGGAGGAAAACGACATGCTCCACGTCACCGACCTGCACGTCAGCTACGGACAGAGCGAGGCGCTGCACGGCATCGACCTGCACGCGAAGAAGAACGAGACCGTCGCCATCATGGGCCGCAACGGCATGGGCAAGACCACGCTGTTCAAGTCGCTGATGGGCGTGCTGCCCGCGAAGAGCGGCACCATCCAGGTGGACGGCCAGGACGTCACGAAGGACGAAAGCTTCCTGCGCGTGAGGAAGGGCCTCGCCTACGTGCCGCAGGGCCGCATGATCTTCCCGACCCTCACGGTGCTCGAGAACATCCAGACCGGCCTCGAGAACGCGCGCGACAAGCGCGTGCCCGACGAGATCTACGCGCTGTTCCCCGTGCTCTTCGACATGCGCCACCGAAAGGGCGGCAACCTCTCGGGCGGCCAGCAGCAGCAGCTCGCGATCGCCCGCGCGCTCGTCACGAACCCGAAGGTGCTGCTGCTCGACGAACCCACCGAGGGCATCCAGCCGTCGATCATCAAGGACATCGCGCGCGCGCTGAACGAGATCCGCAAGATGCGCGAGATCACGATCATCGTCTCCGAGCAGGTCCTCAGCTTCGCGATGGACGTGGCCGACCGGCTGTTCGTCATCGAGGGCGGCCGCCTCGTGCACGAGAGCTCGCGCGCCGGCACCGACGTCGCCCGCATCCGCCAGTTCCTCTCCGTTTGATTCCCTCACCCCCCTGGAGTCCGCAATGACCGACACGCTCATCAAGGTCGACCTGACGAAGTCGCCCACCGAAAACGAGAAGATCCACAACCGCTGGCACCCCGACATCCCGATGGCGTGCTGGGTCAACCCGGGCGACGACTTCATCCTCGAGACCTTCGACTGGACCGGCGGCTTCATCAAGAACAACGACAGCGCCGACGACGTGCGCGACATCGACCTGACCACGGTGCACTACCTGTCGGGCCCGGTGGGCGTGAAGGGCGCGGAACCCGGCGACCTGCTGGTGGTGGACCTGCTCGACATCGGCGCGAAGCAGGACAGCCTGTGGGGCTTCAACGGCTTCTTCTCGAAGAAGAACGGCGGCGGTTTCCTGACCGACCACTTCCCCGAGGCGCAGAAATCGATCTGGGACTTCAAGGGCATGTTCACGAGTTCGCGCCACGTGCCGGGCGTGAACTTCGCGGGCCTGATCCACCCGGGCCTGATCGGCTGCCTGCCGGACCAGAAGATGCTCGACATGTGGAACGAGCGTGAGGCCGCGCTGCTGGCCACCGACCCGGATCGCGTGCCGGGCCTCGTGAACCCGCCGTCGGCCGGCACCGCCCACATGGGCGCGATGACGGGCGACGCACGCGCCAAAGCCGCGGCCGAGGGCGCCCGCACGGTGCCCCCGCGCGAACACGGCGGCAACTGCGACATCAAGGACCTCTCGCGCGGCTCGAAGGTGTTCTTCCCCGTCTACGTGGACGGCGCCGGCCTGAGCGTCGGCGACCTGCACTTCAGCCAGGGCGACGGCGAGATCACCTTCTGCGGCGCCATCGAGATGGCCGGCTGGGTGCACATGAAGGTCACGCTGATCAAGGGCGGCATGGCCAAGTACGGCATCAAGAACCCGATCTTCAAGCCGAGCCCGATCACCCCGCGCTACGACGACTACCTGATCTTCGAGGGCATCTCGGTCGACGAGTCGGGCAAGCAGCACTACCTCGACGTGAACGTGGCGTACCGCCAGGCGTGCCTGAACGCCATCGAGTACCTGAAGAAGTTCGGCTACTCGGGCGCGCAGGCGTACTCGATCCTCGGCACCGCGCCGGTGCAGGGCCACATCAGTGGCGTGGTGGACGTGCCGAACTCGTGCGCCACGCTGTGGCTGCCCACGGGCATCTTCGACTTCGACATCAACCCGACCGCCGCGGGTCCGATCAAGCACCTCGACGGCTCGATCGCGATGCCGCTGTCGCCCGACCTGAAGTAACCCGCCGGAGCCCTCGCATGCCCACCTACGACTACGAATGCCGGGACTGCGGGGGCTTCGACGCCTTCCGGTCCCTGGGCCAGCGCAACGAACCGGCAGCGTGCCCCGACTGCCAGTCGCCGTCGCCCCGCGTGTTCGCGAGCGCCCCGCGGCTCGCGCTGCTCGACGGCGGCACGCGCACGGCGATGGACATCAACGAACGCGCGCGCCACGAGCCGAAACGCTCGGGCGACTACGCGCGGCTGAAACACCCGTCGGGGTGCGGGTGCTGCAGCACGAACAGCGGCAAGCGCTCGGCCACGGTGCGCGCGCCGAACGGGAACAAGGCGTTCCCGAGCAAGCGCCCGTGGATGATCAGTCACTGATCAATAGGTCTTGTACGGCAGGAACTTGCCCGACATCAGGATGCGGACCCGGTCCCCGTTGGGATCGGCTTCGCGCTTCAGGTCCATCTTGAAGTCGATGGCGCTCATGATGCCGTCGCCGAACTCCTCGTGGATCAGTTCCTTGAACGTGGTGCCGTACACGCTCACCAGCTCGTAGAAGCGGTAGATCAGCGGGTCGGTGGGCACGCTCGTGGGCAGCGAGCCCTTGTACGGCACGACCTGCAGCCACTTGCGCTCGTCGGCATCGAGGCCGAAGATCTCGCCCACCACGGCGGCCTGGTCGGCCGTCATCGTCATCTGGCCCAGGCACGCGGCCGTGACCCATTCCTTGCTCTTGCCGACCTGCTCGGCCACGTCGGACCACTTGAGGCCCTTCGTCACCTTCGCGGTCACGATCTTTTCGGTCACGTCGAGACGGCTCATCGTCTTCTCCTTCAGTTGTCGGTGGTTGGAAATCAGGGGGACACTTCGACCGGGGTCGCGGGCGCGCGCCCGTGCGACAGGTCCTTCGACCGCGACACCAGGAAATCGACCAGGTGGTTGCGGATGCGGTAGTACGCGGGGTCGTGGTGCAGCGTGGCGCGCTGGCGGTCGCGCGGCATCGTGTTCACCACGATCTCGGCCACGCGGGCGCGCGGCCCGTTGCTCATCAGCAGGATGCGGTCGGCGAGCAGGATGGCCTCGTCGACGTCGTGCGTGATCATGAACACCGTCTGGTGCGTCTGCGCGCAGATGCGCAGCAGCTCGTCCTGGATGGTGCCGCGCGTCAGCGCGTCGAGCGCACCGAACGGTTCGTCGAGCAGCAGCATCTTCGGCTGGATCGCGAACGCGCGCGCGATGCCCACGCGCTGCTTCATGCCACCCGACAGCGCCTGCGGCTTCTTGTCGATCGCGTGCTCGAGACCCACGAGGCGCACGAATTCCTCCACGTGCGCGTCGACCTGCTTCGCGCTCCATTCGGGCCAACGGCTGCGCACGGCGAACGCCACGTTGCGGCGCACGGTGAGCCACGGCATCAGCGCGTGGCCCTGGAACACCACGCCGCGGTCGAGGCTCGGGCCGGCCACCTCGCGGCCGTCCATGAACACATGGCCCGCGCTCGCCTGCTCGAGGCCGGCCAGCACGTTCAGGATCGTCGTCTTGCCACAGCCCGAGTGGCCCACGATGCAGACGAACTCGCCGCGGCGGATCTCGAAATCGACGCCGTCGAACACGGCCTCGCCGGCGCCCGGGTAGGTCTTCGCGAGCGCCTCGATGCGCAGGAACTCATTCGGCATACGTCACCGCCTTCTGCGCGCGGGCGAAGAGCTGGTCGAGCCCCATGCCCACGAGGCCGATCACGGTGATGGCGAACATCACGTTCGTGAGCGACAGGTTGTTCCATTCGTTCCAGACGAAGTAGCCGATGCCGGTGCCGCCCACGAGCATCTCGGCCGCCACGATCACGAGCCACGCGATGCCCATGCTGATGCGCATGCCGGTCAGGATGGTGGGGGCCGCGGCCGGCAGGATCACCTCGAACGCCAGGCGCTGGGGTTTCACCTCCAGCGTGCGGGCCACGTTCAGCCACTCGCGCCGCACACCCGACACCCCGAACGCGGTGTTGATCAGCATCGGCCACACCGAGCAGATGAAGATCACGAAGATGCCGGACACGGACGAATCCTTGATCGTGTAGAGCGCGATGGGCATCCACGCGAGCGGCGAGATGGGCTTGAGCACCTGGATGAACGGGTCGAGCGCGCGGTGCACCAGCGGACTCATCCCGATCAGGAACCCGAGCGGCACGGCCACCAGCACGGCCAGGCCGAAGCCCAGGCCCACGCGACCGAGCGAGTACGCGAGCTGCAGGCCGATGCCCTTGTCGTTCGGCCCGTTGTCGTAGAAGGGGCGCGCGAGGTGGCCGATCGCGGTGGTGGCGAACTGGGCCGGGGTCGGGAAACCCGACGACGTGCCGCTCGCACCGCCCGGGTCCTTGCCGAGCATCTTCTGGTACTCGATCTGCTCGGGCGTCAGGGCCGGGCCGGAGGCGCTGGCCACCGGTCTCGTCGCGAGCTGCCACGCGCCCACGAACACGGCGAGCAGCAGCACCGACAGCAGCGCGGCGCGCAGTTTCAGCGGGACGGCCATCACGTCCGCTTGATCGCGAAGCTGGAGAGGTAGGGCTCGGGCTTCTCGGGATCGAACACCTTGCCCATCACCGTGAACTTCGGGTACGCGCCCTCGGGTACCGGCTGGCCGAGCTGCTTCATCGTGCGCTTCGCGTTGGTCAGCAGGAACACCTTCTCGGCGAGCTGCCTGTAGTTCACGTCGCCCTTGACGTAGCCCCAGCGTTTCATCTGCGTGAGCATCCACACCGCCATCGACTGCCACGGGATCGGGTCGAAGTCGGCGCGGTCGGGCACGGTGCGGATGTTGCCGAGGCCGTCGGCGAACTTGCCGGTGAGCACCTGCGCCACCACCGTCTCCGGCTGGTTCAGGTAGGCCTGCGGCGAGATCACCTTCGCGATCAGCTCGCGGTTCTCGGGCTTGCGCGCCATCGCCGACGAGGTCAGCACCGCGCGGTACAGCGCGGCGAAGGTGTTCGGGTTCTGCTGGATGAACTCGGTGGACGTGCCGAAGGCGCAGCACGGGTGGCCGTTCCACAGGTCCTTCGTCAGCAGGTGCAGGAAGCCGATCTCCTCGAACACCGCACGCTGGTTGAACGGGTCCGGCCCGAGGTAGCCGTCGATGTTGCCGGCGCGCAGGTTGGCCACCATCTCGGGCGGCGGCACCACGCGGATCTGGATGTCGCGGTCGGGGTCGAGGCCCGCTTCGGCCACGTAGTAGCGCAGCAGGAAGTTGTGCATCGAGAACTCGAACGGCACTGCGAACCTGAAACCCTTCCATTGTTTGGGGTCCCGCTTGTCCTTGTGCTTCACGTGCAGCGTGATCGCCTGGCCGTTGGTGTTCTGGATCGACGCGACGTTCATCGCCACCGCGTTCGAGCCCACGCCCATCGAGATGGCCATCGGCATCGGGGACAGGAAGTGCGTGGCGTCGTACTCCTTGTTCATCATCTTGTCGCGGATCAGCGCCCAGCCGGCCGTCTTGACGACCTGCACGTCCAGGCCCTGCTTGCTGTAGAAGCCGAGCGGGTGGGCCATGATCAGCGGCGTGGCGCACGTGATCGGGATGAAGCCGATCTTCAGGTCCTTCTTCTCGAGCGCGCCCTTTTCCTGGGCCATGGCCTGCAGGCTCGCGACCGGCAGCACGCTGCCGATGGCGGCCATCGCCGAGCCCTTGCCCACGGCGCGCAGGAAGCGGCGGCGCACGGCGTCCCGCGGGAACAGCGCCTTCACGAGCGTGGCCTCGATGAACGCGTTCGACTCGGCCTCGAAGGCGCTCGTCTCGCAGCGCGCCCGCAACTCGGCGGTGGCGTGTTCGGCGTCGCTGGCGTGCTGGCCGCAGCGGCAGCCCATCGTCAAGGGGCGGTCGGCGTCGTACGGGTCGTATCGGTCGGTCATGTGGGTGTCCTCGATGGCTGAAGCCACTGTAGGGACACCCCGCCGCGCCGCCCATCGCGGGCGCCGTGATTGCCGTGTAGTGCCAGCCCTACACGCCGTGCATCACCGGCGACAGGTCCTGGCGCACCGCGTAGAGCGCCAGTTCGACGTCGTTGCGCGTGCCGGTCTTCTCGAGGATGCGGGCGCGGTAGGTGCTCACCGTGTTGCTCGAGAGGATCAACTGGTCGGCGATCTCGCCCACGCTGCGCCCGCCGGCCAGCAGCCGGAACACCTGGTACTCGCGGTGCGAGAGGCGGTCGTGCAGCGGCTGCTCCTCCGCCTTGTCGCGGCCCGCGCCGATGGCGCCGGCGAGGTGTTCGGCCACGGCGGGCGTGATGAACAGCCCGCCGGCGGCCACCTTGCGGATGGCCCCGATCATCTGCTCGGAGTCGGCGCTCTTGTTCAGGTAGCCCACCGCGCCGAGCTTCAGACTGCGCACCGCGTACTGCTTGTCGGGGTAGGTCGACAGCATCAGCACCGGCAGGCGCGGGAACTCGCTCTTCAGCTGGCGCAGCACGTCGAGGCCGTCGCGCTGGGGCATCGCGATGTCCATCAGCACCACGTCGATGCCGCCTTCGCGCACGCGGGCGAGCGCCTCGGGGCCGTTGGCGGCCTCCCCCGCCAGTTGCACGTCGCCCGCGTCGGCGAGCATCTGCTGGATGCCCTGGCGGACGATCTGGTGGTCGTCGCAGATCAGCACGCGGATCACGGGGTCACCTCCTGGGCGCGTTCGGTGGGGAAGGGCATGGCCAGGCGCACGCGGGTGCCCAGGCCGGGATGGCTGTCGATCGCGACGCGGCCGCCGAAGTGGCCGGCCCGCTCGCGCATGCCCATCACGCCGTAGCTGCGCGGGTGGTCGAGCGCCTCGCGCGTCGCGCCCGCGCCGTCGTCGCGCACCTCCAGGTGCAGCACCGGCGCGGGCGGCGACTCGACCTCGATGCGGATGGTGACCGAGCGGGCGCGGGCGTGGCGGGCCACGTTGCTGAGCATCTCCTGGAAGATGCGGAACACCGCCATGGCCCAGCGCTGGCCCTGCTCGCCCGCGGGCTCCACCGTGCCGGCGGCCACGTGGAAGCGCAGGTCGGGCGGCATCTCGGTCGTGTCGAAGAACTCCTGCGCCTGCCATTCGAGCGCGGCCCACAGGCCCTGGTGGTCGAGGATGCTCGGGCGCAGGTCGGTGATGATGCGGCCCACGTTGTCGACCGCGGTGTCGATCATCCGGCCCATGTCGTGGCACTTGCACTGCAGCGGCGGGCGGTCGTCGACGCGTTTGGCGAGCCAGTTCACATCGAGCTTGAGCGCCACGAGCAGCGACCCCAGCTCGTCGTGGATCTCGCGGGCGATGCGGGTGCGTTCGTCCTCGCGCACACGCTCCAGGTAGGCCGACAGCTCGCGCAGCTGGCCGAGCGCACGGGTCAGCTCGGCGGTGCGTTCGTCGACCCGGCGTTCGAGCTGGTCGCGCGCCTGGTGCAGCTGGGCCTCGGCGCGCTTGCGTTCGGTGATGTCGACGAGCGTGACCACGGCCCCCTGCACGACGTCGCCGTCGAGGATGGGGTACGACGAGTACTCGGCCGAAAAGGCGGAGCCATCGGCCCGCCACAGCACCTCGCTGTCGATGCGGCACGGCAGGCCGCGGCGGAAGGCGTTGAAGATGGGGCAGTCCGCCTCGGGATAGTGCCGGCCGTCCGCATGGGTGTGGTGGATCAGCTCGTGCATGTTGCGGCCGAGCACCGCTTCGGTGCGGTGCCCCAGCATGTCGGCCGCGGCGCGGTTCACGAAGGTGCAGCGGCCGGCGAGGTCGACCCCGAAGATGCCGTCGCCGGTGGATTCGAGCAGCAGCTGCAGGCGTTCGGTCCACGCCGGTCCGGTGGGGACAGGCGGGGACGAGACCGGGGGATCACACAGGACGAACGACACGCAACGGGCTCCGCGAGCAACAGGCTCGCGTCGTCATTGCAATGCCTATGCCACCACCGTGCAATTGCGGCCCTGGACCTTCGCGCGGTACATCGCCTGGTCGGCGTGTTCGATGGCGGTCTCGAGTTCGTCGACCCCCGCCACCTCGGCCACGCCCGCGGAGAACGTCACACGCAGCCCGGGGGCGATGGCGTCGGCCGACAGGCGTGCGAGCTGCGAGCGCATGCGTTCGACACACTGGGCCGCGTCGGCGGCGGACGTGTCGGGCAGCATCAGCAGGAACTCCTCGCCGCCCCAGCGGCCCATCACGTCGGTGGAACGCAGGCTGTCGCGGGTGAGCTGGGCGAAGGTCTTGAGCACCAGGTCACCGCCGCCGTGTCCATAGGTGTCGTTGATGCGCTTGAAGAAGTCGATGTCGAGCAGAGCCACCGACATGGGCTGGCCGGTGCGGCGCTGGCGCGCCTTCTCGATGGCCATCAGCTCGTTCATGTGGCGGCGGTTCGACAGTCCGGTGAGTTCGTCCCGGGTGGCCAGCAGCCGGATCTGCTCCAGCGCGTGCTGCAGGTCGGCCTTCTGGGCGCGCATGCGCGCGCGGATGGCGGCCATGCGCGCGGTGAGCGTGCCCACCGCCGCGACGATGATGATGGCGAACAGCAGGTGCACCGCCTCGACGGCCGGCGGGTGGCTCGAAGGGTCGGTCGCGCCCTTCCACACCATCGCCAACCCCAGCAGCGTGCAGGCGAAGACCGAGAGCCACCGCGCCTGGCGCGGGCGCAGCGCGAACATGCCGAACACGAGGATCAGCACCATCAGCGACATCACCGCGCCGCGGGCGGGCCCGGTGATCAGGTAGGAGCCGACGGTGGCCAGCACGCCCAGCACCATCTGGGGGAGCGTGAGCGACGGGTCGCTGCCGAGCCGTTCGTTGAGCCCGGTGCGGATCACGGCGTAGAAGCCGAGCGACCCGGTCATGAAAAACGCGGTCAGCCAGAGCGACGCCCGCAGGTCGACGAGCCCGGCCAGCACCTCGGCATGCTGCACCGCCGCAAAGACGGCATACACGAACACGGCCAGCAGCGACTGCGACGCACGCAGCCGCTGGGCGCCGGTCGAGGGACCGAGCCAGACCGAACGGAAGCGGGGAGCGCTGAGCGAAGCCATAGGCCCGTCTTATCGTCGGGCCCCGGAATCGACTTGAGTGCCCGGCGCCCCGGGGACGGGGCCTCCGTGCGCCTTTGCACGAACCCGCTGACCGTCAGGTCAGCACGACGCGGTTGGAGCCCGCGGACTGCGCATTCTGCAACGCCAGCGCGGCGCGTTCGATGGTCTGGGCGACCGTCTCGCCCGCCCGGTGTTCCGTCACGCCCACCGAAAAGCCGGTGCGCGACAGCGGCGCGCCGGGGTCGGCGGCCACCTGGCGGACACGCTCGCGCAGGCGCTCGAGGCTCAGGCGGGCGAGCGACGAGCGGGTGTTCGACAGCATCAGCAGGAATTCCGAGCCGTTCCAGCGCGACAGCAGGTCGGAGATGCGGACCACCGCGAGCGCCTCGCGCGAGAAGCTCTTGAGCAGCTCGTCCCCGAACGCCTCGCCGTTCGCGAGTTGCAGCGCCGCGTGTTCGTCGAGGCTCAGCAGCGCGATGCAGAAGGTCTGCCCGGACCGCACGCCGCGCTGGCGCTCCTGCTCCATCAGCTCGACCATGTGGCGCCGGTTGATCAGGCCCGTGAGTTCGTCACGGGTGGCGAGGTCCTGGATGCGGGCCAGCGCCGTGGAGATGTCCTTCTTCTGGCGGCGCAGCCGCTCGCGCATGCGGCTCAGCTGGCTCGTCATCATGGCCACCGCGGGCACCATCACCGCGATCATGATGAAGTGGCTGGACTCCACGGACGGCAGGAACACGTCGGGCTCGAGCTGGCTCATCAACGCCATGGTGGCGCCGAACACCGCGACCGCGAACACGCCAACGCGCCAGATCTGCCGCGCGGTGAGCGCGTACATGCCGAACATGAAGATGACCATCAGGATGGGGAACGCGCCGCCGCGGCCGTGCCCGGCGAGCGCATAGCCGACCGCGCCGCACACGATCGCGAACACCATCTGCGGCACCGTGAGCGACGGTTCGTCGAACGCGAGGTTGCGCCCGCTGCGGATCACGATGAAGAAGGCCACGAACCCGCCCACCAGCACCAGCGCCCAGACCGCGACGGGACGCGGCGGCGCGAGCCCGATCCACACGAGCCACGACATGTTGATGACGCTGCACAGCACGAGCAGCATCGCGAGCGCGCACTGCCGCAGGCGGATGCGCTGCTTCGATTCGACGCCCATCAGCCAGCGGCTCCAGCGGGACCGACCGGCCCGCGGTTTCACGTCCGCCACTGGTGCACCGCAGCAAAGGTCGGCAGGCGGTCGGGCACAAGCACGGGCGGTGAACACATGGCGTCGGGCCTTCCGGGGGGAGCGGGGCTGCGGATCGGTGGATTATTGCCGTTCGACCCCCCGCTGCGCAAAAGCGTGTTGTCGCACCGGCATTCGGAAATCGATACAGTGGGTCCACGGCAATGGGGTCACGAGCCCCTTCAGGAGTCTGCAGATGAATGCACCGCTTCCCGAGGCCGTCCGACGCGCGCTGGAACAGGTCACGCTGGACGACAAGTACCGCCTTTCCGAAGGGCGGGCGTTCATGAGTGGCGTGCAGGCGCTGGTGCGCCTGCCGATGCTGCAGCGCACACGCGACGCGATGCAGGGCCTGGACACCGCGGGCTTCATCAGCGGCTACCGGGGTTCGCCGCTCGGCACGTACGACCAGGCGCTGTGGCAGGCGCGCGACCACTTGAACGCCCACCAGGTGGTGTTCCAGCCCGGCGTCAACGAGGAGCTGGGCGCCACCGCGGTGTGGGGCACGCAGCAGCTCGACCTGTACCCGGCCTCGCGCCGCTTCGACGGCGTGTTCGGCCTCTGGTACGGCAAGGGGCCGGGCGTGGACCGCTGCTCCGACGTCTTCAAGCACGCCAACATGGCGGGCACCGCGAAACACGGCGGCGTGGTGGCCGTGGCCGGCGACGACCACATCGCCAAGAGCAGCACCGCGGCCCACCAGAGCGACCACATCTTCAAGGCCTGCGGCCTGCCGGTGTTCTTCCCGAGCAGCGTGCAGGAGATCCTCGACCTCGGGCTGCACGCGTTCGCGCTGAGCCGCTTCTCGGGTGTGTGGGCGGGCATGAAGACGATCCAGGAGATCGTCGAGTCGTCGACGTCGGTGGACGTGACCCCCGACCGCGTGCGCATCGCGCTGCCCGACGACTTCGAGATGCCGCCCGGCGGCCTGCACATCCGCTGGCCCGACCCGCCGCTCGAGCAGGAAGCGCGGCTGATGAACCACAAGTGGTACGCCGCGCTCGCGTACATCCGGGCCAACCGGCTGAACCACAGCACCGTGTCCACCGCCCACGACCGCCTGGGCCTGATCGCGAGCGGCAAGGCGTGGAACGACATGCGCCAGGCGCTGCACGACCTGGGCCTCGAGGACGACGACTGCCGCCGCCTCGGCATCCGGCTGCACAAGGTGGGTGTGGTGTGGCCGCTCGAGGCCACCATCACGCGCGACTTCGCGACCGGCCTGCAGGAAATCCTCGTCGTCGAGGAGAAGCGCCAGGTCATCGAGTACCAGGTGAAGGAGGAGCTCTACAACTGGCGGCCCGACGTGCGACCGAACGTGCTCGGCAAGTTCGACGAGACCGACGGCGACCGCACCGGCGGCGAGTGGTCGCAGCCGAACCCGAGCGGCAACTGGCTGCTGCGCGCGCAGGCCGACCTGACGCCGGCACTGATCGCCCGCGCCATCGCCAAGCGCGTGCGCAAGCTGGGCGCGGACACCGACACGCTCGCGCGCATCGACGCCCGCGTCGCGCTCATCGACGCGAAGGAGCGCAGCCTGCAGGCGCTGAACCTCGGCACCGGCAGCGAACGCACGCCCTTCTACTGCAGCGGCTGCCCGCACAACACCAGCACCGTCGTGCCCGAGGGCTCGCGCGCGCTGGCCGGCATCGGGTGCCACTACATGGTGCTGTGGATGGACCGGCAGACCACCACCTTCACGCAGATGGGCGGCGAGGGCGTCACGTGGGTGGGCCAGGCGCCGTTCACCACCGACCGGCACGTGTTCGCGAACCTCGGCGACGGCACCTACTTCCATTCGGGGCTGCTGGCGATCCGCCAGAGCATCGCGGCGAAGGTCAACATCACCTACAAGATCCTGTTCAACGACGCGGTGGCGATGACGGGCGGCCAGCCGGTGGACGGCACGCTGCGCGTGCCCGAGATGACCCGCGAGCTGGACGCGGAAGGCGCCCGGCGCATCGTGGTCGTCACCGACGACCCGGCGAAGTACGACGAGGTGCGCGGCCGCCTCGCCCCCGGTGTCACGGTGTACCCCCGCGACGAGCTGGACGCCGTACAGCGCCAGCTGCGCGAGGTCGAGGGCTGCTCGGTGCTGATCTACGACCAGACCTGCGCCACCGAGAAGCGCCGGCGCCGCAAGCGCGGGTCGATGCCCGAGCCGGAACGGCACGTGGTCATCAACGAACTCGTCTGCGAGGGCTGCGGCGACTGTTCCGAGAAGAGCCACTGCCTGAGCGTGGAGCCGGTGGAGACCGAGTTCGGCCGCAAGCGCCGCATCAACCAGAACACCTGCAACAAGGACTACCGTTGCCTCGACGGCTTCTGCCCGAGTTTCGTGACGGTGGAAGGCGGCAAGCCGAAGGGGGTGAAGGCGGTGACCCGGCCCGATCCGTTCGCGCTGCCGCCGGTGCCCGACCCGGACGTGCCGGGCGCGCCCACCGCCTGGGGGATCGTCGTCGCCGGCATCGGCGGCACCGGCGTCATCACCATCGGCCAGCTGCTGGGCATGGCGGCGCACCTGGAAGGCAAGGGCGTCGTGACCCAGGACGCCGCGGGCCTCGCGCAGAAGGGCGGCAGCACCTGGAGCCACATCCAGGTCGCCGACAGCCAGGCGGCGATCCACACCACCAAGGTGGGCACGGCCGAGGCCGACCTCGTGATCGCGTGCGACCCCATCGTGGCAGCCGACCGCCAGACCCTCGCGACGATGCGCCACGGCCGCACGCACGTGGCGCTCAACACCCACGGCACGCCCACCGCCGCGTTCGTGCACGACCCCGACTGGCAGTTCCCGTCGGCCCGCTGCGAGGCGGCCATCGGCGACGCCGTGGGCTCGGACCACCTGGGCGCCTTCGACGCCGAACGCGCCGCGGTGCAGCTGCTCGGCGATTCGATCTACACGAACCCGCTGATGCTCGGCTACGCCTGGCAGCGCGGCTGGGTGCCGCTGTCGTTCGAGTCGCTGATGCGGGCCATCGAGCTCAACGGCGTGAAGCCGGCGCTGAACCAGGCCGCGTTCGCGTGGGGCCGCCGGCTCGCGCACGAACCCGCCGCGGTGGCCGCGCTGATGGCGCCGGCCACGCAGCCCATCCACGTGATCCGGCGCACCGGGCTCGACGACATGGTCACGCAGCGCGAGGCGTTCCTGACCGCGTACCAGGACAAGGCCTGGGCCGCGCGCTACACCGCGCTCGTGGCGCGCGTGCGCGCCGCCGAGTCGGCGCTCGGGACCTCTTCGGCGCTGACCGAGGCGGTGGCGCGCTACTTCTTCAAGCTGATGGCGTACAAGGACGAGTACGAGGTGGCCCGGCTGCACACCGACCCCGCCTTCGCCGCGTCGATCCGCGAGCGCTTCGAGGGCGACTACACGCTGAAGCACCACCTGGCGCCCCCGGTGGGCGGGCGCCGCGACGCGCACGGCGAGGGCGTGAAGCGCCCGTTCGGCCCGTGGGTGCGCGGCGCGTTCCACGTGCTCGCGCGGCTCAAGGGACTGCGCGGCACGCCGTTCGACGTGTTCGGGTACACCGCCGAACGCCGCGAGGAACGGCGGCTGATCGACGACTACGAGGCGCGCCTCGACACGATGCTGCCGCGGCTGCGCGCCGACAATCTGGCGCTGGCGGCCCGCATCGCGCGCGTGCCCGAGGAGATCCGCGGGTACGGCCACGTGAAGGCGCGGCACCTCGCCACGGCCCGCGCGCACGAGGCGACGCTGTGGGCCGAGTGGGAGGCCGCCGTCAGAACTGCAGGAAGCTGACGCCGGCGCCGAAGCTCGTCTGCTTGAAGTTGTAGTCGGTCAGCGTTTCGCCGTAGCCGGTGAAACCCTGCACGAACCACCGCAGGCCGTTCGGCTGGTCGCGGAAGACCGGGTAGGTCCACTCGAACTGCAGCGACCCGCGGTTCGTGGTGTTGAACGACGAGCGCCACAGCAGCGAGGCCGTGTGCGCGCCACCGGTCCACAGCAGGTTCGCCTCGCCGCGCCCCCGGTAGTGCAGCAGGTCGGGGTTGTTGTCGGTGGTGTCGTCCTCGTCCAGCCGGTGGTTGTACTTGAGCGTGAGGCCCCAGTTGCCGCGCTCGAAGCCCGTGCCCAGGTACACGCGGTTCCAGCTGCGCGACAGCGGGTCGGACTGGCCGTTCGACTGGTGCGCGAGGCCGAGTTGCAGGTAACGCCACTGCACGTCGCCGGGCAGGCCGCGCAGGTTCTTGGGCACCGGCACCATGTAGATGGCCTCGGGCTCGTAGTCGGTGTTGCGGAAGGGCTTGGAGTCGACCCCGTTCCAGATCTGCCACATGGCCTGCTGGGTGAAGGCGAGCCACACGTCGGCGTTGTCGATCAGCAGGTCCTGCGCGACCTTCGTGCGCAGCGACAGCTGGAACTTCGCCTCGATGCGGCGGTAGTCGGGCAGCGAGACGACGGCCTGCGTGGGCGACTGGGGCGAGCGGTTGATGTGGCTCGTGTAGTGCACCGGCAGCACGTAGTTCGCGCGGTAGCCCGTGAAGTTGAACGTGCCGCGCTTGTCCTCGGGGTCGAGTTCCCAGTACTTGGACAGGAAGCTGGCGGAGCCGGACGACGGCTGCGCCGAGGCGGTGGCCGGCGCGGCGGCTTCGTCCTTCGGCGCCAGCAGCGACGTGGAGGGCTTGACCTCGGCGGCGGCTGGCGCGATCGGCACCGGAGCCGACGGCGCGCGGCCGGCGAGCTTGTCGTAGCAGGCCAGCCGGTCGGCCGCGGGGCCGATGGCGGCGCAGGTCTCGAGGGAGGGTTCCTGGGCCCAGGCCGCGCCGGAAAGCGCGACCAGGGCGAGGAGCGGGTTCAATCGGTGGGCGATGGCAACGGGCATGGGCGCGGGTCGGGTGGCGGTGCCGCGATGGTAGGGGCTTCTCGCGGCGCCCGCCGCCCCGGGGGCTCAGGCCGATTTGCGGGATTTGCGGCGCGCCGCGGCGCCCACGCCCACCAGGCCCATGGCCATGAGCGCCCAGGTCTCGGGCTCGGGCACCGGCGCGGCGATGTTGCCGAAGGTGATCTGGCCGGAGTAGCTGGCCGGCACCGCTGGCGCGAAACCACCCGTGGAGATCAGGCCGGTCACGTACAGGCCGTATTCGCCGGCGCCGAGCACGGTGGGCTCGTACGTGGCGGTGCGCTCGAACGTGAAGCCGCTGTTGTCGGTGGGCACGGTAGATCCAACCGCAACTTGTACAAACGACGGATCGTTCGAATACAGCGTGGAACCGAGGTTCGCCGAGCCCGTCAGGTTGCGGCCGAAGATGTTGCTGACGACGCCGGTGAAGTCGAACGACGTGCCTTCGGCCACCGTGAAGGTGTAGATGTCGTTGATCCAGCCCGTGGCCAGGCCGTTGTTGCCCAGGGTGAAGGTCTGGGCGGCCGAGACGAGGCCCAGGTTGAACGTTTCGGCGCGCGCCGGGGCGGCGGCGGTCAGGGCGATGGCCGCGGCGGCGATCGCGGACGTGGCGAGACGGGTCGGCAAGGTCTTCATGGGTACTCCCTGGAACATGGATGGCCCGCGAAAACGCAAGTCGCGGACCACCCCGCCGTCGCCAGGGTCACCCGGCCGGCCTCACTTCCAGAGCGGGCACTTCGATTCGGCCTTGGTGGTGTACGCGTCGTCGCCCTTGATGGTCTCGACGATGCGGTAGTAGTCCCACGGCGCCTTGGACTCCTCGGGCTTCTTCACCTGCATCAGGAACATGTCGTGGACCATGCGGCCGTCGGCGCGCACGTAGCCGCCCTTCGCGAACATGTCGTTGATCTTCGTGCTCTTGAAGTGGGCCATGATGCGGTCGGCGTCGTCGGTGCCCGTGGCCTTCACGGCGTTGAGGTACTGCGCCGTGGCCGAGTAGTCGCCCGCCTGCACCATCGACGGCATCTTCTTCATCACGCCGAAGTAGCGCCGCGCCCACGCGCGGGCCTCGGGGCTCTGGTCCCAGTACCAGCCGTCGGTGAGGTACAGGCCCTGCGTGGCCTTGAGGCCCAGGGCGTGCACGTCGGTGATGAACAGCAGCAGCCCGGCGAGTTTCATCGTCTTGGTGATGCCGAACTCGTTGGCGGCCTTGATCGAGTTGACCGTGTCGCCGCCCGCGTTCGCGAGGCCCAGGATCTGCGCCTTGGACCCCTGCGCCTGCAGCAGGAACGACGAGAAGTCGCTGGCCGACAGCGGGTGGCGCACCGCGCCCAGCACCTTGCCGCCGGCGGCGGTGACCACGGCCGTGGTGTCGTTCTGCAGCGAGGTGCCGAAGGCATAGTCGGCCGTCAGGAAGTACCAGGTCTTGCCACCCGACTTCACCACCGCGTTGCCGGTGCCCTTGGCGAGCGCGACGGTGTCGTAGGCGTAGTGGATGATGTACGGCGAGCACTGCTCGTTCGTGAGCGCGGCCGACGCGGCGCCCAGCGAGATGAACGGCTTCTTCTTCTCGGTGGCCACCTTGGCCATCGCGAGGTTGGTGCCCGAGTTGGCGCCGCCGAGCAGCATGTCCAGGCCCTGGGTGTCGAACCACTCGCGGGCCTTGGCGGCGGCGATGTCGGGCTTGTTCTGGTGGTCGGCCACCACGAACTCGATGGTCTTCCCGTTGACCTTGCCGCCCGCGTCGGCGATGGCCATCTTGACCGCCTCGACCCCGCCCGCGCCGTCGAGGTCGGCGTAGAGGCCGGACATGTCGGTGATCAGGCCGATGCGGATCACGTCGCCCGAGATCTGGGCCTGTGCCGTTCCGGCAGACAGAAGCAGCGCGGACGCGGCGGCGAGGGTGGTGGCGGTCAGCTTCGGGCTCATGGAGTCACTCCGTGAAAGTCGACGGTCGGAGCGTTGAGCGTACGGGGGCGACTTGGCGGCGAGTGTGGCCGTCTTGCCACGAACGGGGTATCTCCGGAGAGGGTTTCCACGCGCAGCCGAAGGTGGCAGCATGCATTTTTTCTGAACGGTCACAACAAGGCCGGTGAAAGCGCGCCTCCCTGGATCCCTCTACATTCCGTTCCTGTGCCTTTTGGCACATCCAGGGCAGGCCTTCCGGCCCATCCTTGCGACCCCGCCCTTCCACGAGACGCTCGCGCATGAAACCAACCGCTGGTCGCTACACCCCGATGGCCATGGCGCTGCACTGGCTGCTGGCGCTCGGCATCCTCGGCGCCTTCTGCGTCGGCTTCTACATGAGCGACCTGCCGTTCTCGCCGCAGCGCCTGAAGCTCTACAACTGGCACAAGTGGGCCGGCGTGACGATCCTCGCCCTGTCGGCCCTGCGCCTGCTGTGGCGCCTGACGCACCGCCCGCCCGCGGACGTGCCGATGCCGGCCTGGCAGCGGCTCGCCGCCCACGGCACGCACCACCTGCTGTACCTGCTGTTCTTCGCGGTGCCGCTGGTCGGCTGGGCGTACAGCTCGGCCGCCGGTTTCCCCATCGTGCTGTTCGGCGTGCTGCCGCTGCCCGACTTCGTGTCGCCCGACAAGGCGCTGTCCGAGGCCATCAAGCCCTGGCACGCCTGGCTGGCCTACGCGATGGCGGTGCTGGTGGTGCTGCACGTGGTCGGCGCGCTGAAGCACCATTTCGTCGACCGCGACGGCCTGCTCGCCCGCATGTTGCCCTCCATGGGCCGCTGAACTTTTCCCGGACTTCTCCGCACTGAGGACACCATGACCTTCTCGAAATTCATCGCTGCCGCCGCCCTCGTGGCCATCGTCCTGCCCGCCGCCGCCCAGCAGAAGCTGGTGCCGGCCCAGAGCGAGATCGCCTTCACCAGCAAGCAGATGGGCGTGCCCGTCGACGGCAAGTTCAAGAAGTTCGACGCCCAGGTGGCCTTCGACCCGAAGAAGCCCGAAGCCTCGAAGATCGGCTTCACGATCGACCTGGCCAGCGTGTCGCTCGGCGCCGCCGAGACCGAAGCCGAGGTGGTCAAGCCCGACTGGTTCAACACCAAGGCCTTCCCGCAGGCCACCTTCCAGTCCGGCGCCGTGAAGGGCCTCGGCGGCGGCAAGTTCGAGGTGACCGGCAAGCTGGCCATCAAGGGCGCCACGAAGGACGTCGTGGTGCCGGTGCAGGTCACCCAGGCAGGCGCCAACACCACGGCCGCGGGCTCGTTCACCATCAAGCGCCTCGACTTCAAGATCGGCGACGGCGACTGGAAGGACACGTCGATGGTCGCCAACGACGTGGTCGTGAAGTTCAAGCTCGTGCTGACCGGCGTCGCCCCGCTGTAACCCTCCCGCCTTTTCGTTTCCGTTCGTTCCCTTCCCAACCAAGGACATCCCATGTTCAACAAGACCCTGCTCATCGCCGCCACCGTGCTGGCCGCCACCGGCGCCGCCCATGCCGAGTCCGCCACGTACGCCATCGACCCGACGCACACCTTCGTGACGTTCGAGGCCCGCCACTTCGGCACCAGCACGAACCGCGGCCGCTTCGACAAGAAGGAAGGCACCGTGACGCTCGACAAGGCCGCCAAGACCGGCAAGGTCGACGTGACGATCGACACCGCGTCGATCAACACCGGCACGGGCCCGTTCGACGGCCACCTGAAGAGCAAGGACTTCTTCAACGTCGAAGCCCACCCGACGGCCAAGTTCACGGGCGACAAGCTCACGTTCGACGGCGACAAGGTCAAGTCCGTCGCCGGTTCGCTGACCCTGGCGGGCGTGACCCAGCCGGTCACGCTGACCGCGTCGAACTTCAACTGCTACACGAACCCGATGCTCAAGCGCGAAGTGTGCGGTGGCGACTTCGAGACGACCATCAAGCGCAGCGAATTCGGCGTGAAGTACGGCCTGCCGGGCATTCCGGACGACGTGCGCCTGCTGATCCAGGTCGAGGCCGTCAAGCAGTAATCAGCGTTCGTCATCCCGGCGAAAGCCGGGACTCACCGCCTCGACGGCGCGCCCCTCGCACGGTGGGCCCCGGCGTTCGCCGGGGTGACCCTAGCGGGGCGGCAGGTACCTCGCCAGCACCCTCGCGAGGTCCTCGTCCTTGAACGGCTTGGCCAGGTGGTCGTCCATGCCGGCGGCCAGGCTGTCGGCGCGGTCGCCCTCGAAGGCGTTGGCGGTCAGCGCCACCATCGGGGTGCGCGGCCAGCCTTCCGCGGCCTCCAGCGCGCGGATGCGCCGGGCGGCTTCCAGGCCGTCCACCACCGGCATCTGGCAGTCGAGCAGCACCATGTCGGGACGGCCGGTGCGGAACGCCTCGACGGCCCGCGCGCCGTCCTCCACCACCGTCACGTCGATCCCGAGTTTCCGCAGCACCGCCTCGGCCACGATGGCGTTGACGGGGTTGTCCTCGGCCAGCAGCACGCGGCCGCCCAACGCGCGCGGCGCGGGTTCGGGGGCGGGCGGTTCGTCGAGCGACACGTCCACCGGCGGATGGGGCAGGTCGAGCTTCAGCGTGAAGACCGAGCCCTTGCCCACCTGGCTCGTCACGAGCAGGTCGCCGCCCATCGCACGGGCGAGTTCACGGGCGATGGTGAGGCCGAGCCCGGTGCCGGCGAAACGCCGCGTGAAGGTGCCGTCGGCCTGGTGGAAGGCGTCGAAGATCACCGACAGGTGTTCCGGCGCGATGCCCACCCCGGTGTCGTGCACGGCGATGCGCGCCCGGCCGGCCTCGGCGTTGTGCTTGGCCACGACCGTGATGCGCCCCGTCTCCGTGAACTTCACGGCGTTGCCGATCAGGTTGTGCAGGATCTGGCGCAGGCGCGCCGGGTCGCCCACCACCAGGCAGGGCTTCGGCAGGTGTTGGCGCGTCTCGAGCAGCAGGCCGGCCTCGCTCGCCGGCAGCATCGAGAGCGACACCACGTCGTCGATCAGGGCCGCGAGGTCGAAGGTCTGCGGGTCGAGCCGCACCTGGCCGGCCTCGAGCTTCGAGAAGTCGAGCGCGTCGTTGATCAGCGTGAGCAGGTGTTCGCCGGCCCGCTCCACCAGCGCGAGCTGGGCGGTGTCGGGCTGCTCCCGCCGCAGCGCGCGCGTGAGGCCGAGGATGCCGTGCAGCGGCGTGCGCATCTCGTGGCTCATCGTCGCGAGGAACTGGTCCTTCACGATGCCCTGGCGCTGCGCCAGCCGCAGCGCCTCGGCGCGTTCCTCGGCGATGCGGTCGGTCCAGAAGCGCAGGCGCAGCAGCTCGCGGATGCGCCGCTCCGAGAGCCGCGTCTCGATCAGCAGCAGCACGAGGTAGACGGACAGCCCGGCGCCGATGAAGCGGCCCGACCGGTCGCCCATCCACAGCGCCAGCAGCACGAGCGGCATCAGCAGCGAGACCACGAAGGTGGCGGACGCGCGCCAGCTCGACTGCAGCACGAAGATGCCGACCGACGCGACCCCCACGATGGACGTCAGCATCAGCACGGAGATGGTGGGGATGTCGAGCGGGATCACCCACAGCCCGATCAGCGCCCACGCGAGGCCGTCGACGCCCAGGCCGGCGACGAAGGCGTGGTCCCAGAACGGGTTCCCCTTGTCGGTGGACGCGCGGTAGCGCAGGTTGAGCCACAGCCGGCCGGTGGACACGAGCAGGCGCAGCGCGAACCACGCCCAGACGCCCCGGGTGGACACGTACGGCAGCAGCCCCACCGACAGCAGCAGCGCGAACCCCGCGCCCGCCCAGTTCACCATCTGCGAGCGGCGGTAGAGCAGTTCGGTCCGCGCCTCTCCCACCCGCCGATCCAGGTCACCGTCGCGGTCGCCCGCCGACACCCCAGGTGACGTAAATTCGGTCATCGATGGCCTTTCGAGCCGTGTCATGTCATTTATGTCCCATTATCTCGACCGCTGGCGGCGTGAAAAGACCTTCCGCGTCGCTCTTTTGGTGGGGTTGGGGTGCGCCCCGGCCGTCCAAGCACAAAGCCTGCCCTGGCAGCTCGACCCGCAACACACCCGGGTCCACTGGGAAGTGAAGCACTTCGGAACCTCCACCCACCGCGGGCGGTTCGACGACGTCCAGGGCCAGCTGCGCTACGACCGGGCCACCGGCGCCGGCGAACTGTCGGTCACGGTGAACACGGCCTCGGTCACGAGCGGGGTCGCGCCGCTCGACGCCATCCTGCGAGGTGAGTACTTCTTCGCGTCGAAGGACTACCCGCAGGCCTACTACGTCTCCCGGAAGTTCCGCACCGAGAACGGCCGCCTCGTGGCGCTGGACGGGGAACTGACCCTGCGCGACAAGTCGACATCGTTCACCCTCCAGGCGATCCGCTTCGGCTGCTATACCCCGCCCGAGTCAACCCGCGAGGTGTGCGGCGGTGACTTCGAGGGGGAACTGCGCCGCAGCGAGTTCGGCATGACCTACGGCTGGCCGTTCGTGGAGGACCGCGTGCGCATCGTCGTCCAGGCCGAGGCCACCGCACCCTGATCCCCCGCCCGGTCCCTGTTTTTGGGACAATGCGGGGATGACCTCCACCGATCTCCAGGCCACCATCGCCCACATGGGCGCGGCGGCCCGCGCGGCCGCCACGAAGATGGCCGCCGCCTCCACCGCGTCGAAGAACGAGGCGCTGCGTGCGCTCGCCCGCCTGCTGCGCGGCGATTCCGCCCCGCTCGCCGAGGCCAACGCCCGCGACATCGCCGCCGCCGAGGCCGCCGGCCTGGCCGCGCCGCTGGTGGACCGGCTGCGCCTCACGCCGAAGGTGCTCGCCACCGTCGCCGAGGGCTGCGACCAGATCGCCGCCATGCCCGACCCGGTGGGCGAGATCACGAACCTGCGCCGCCGCCCCACGGGCATCAGCGTGGGCCAGATGCGCGTGCCGCTCGGCGTGTTCGGCATGATCTACGAGAGCCGCCCTAACGTGACCATCGAGGCCGCGTCGCTCGCCATCAAGAGCGGCAACGCCTGCATCCTGCGTGGCGGCTCGGAGGCCATCCACTCCAACCTCGCGCTGTGGAAGCTGGTGCAGGCCGCGCTCGACGAGGCGGGCCTGCCGCGCGACGGCGTGCAGCTCGTGCAGACCACCGACCGCGCCGCGGTGGGTTTCCTGATCGCCTCGCCCGAATCGGTCGACGTGATCATCCCGCGCGGCGGCAAGAGCCTGATCGAACGCATCAGCCGCGAGGCCAAGGTGCCGGTCATCAAGCACCTCGACGGCAACTGCCACACGTTCGTCGACGCCACGGCCGACCTCGACCTCGCGGTGAAGGTCACCGACAACGCGAAGACGCAGAAGTACAGCCCCTGCAACGCCACCGAGTCGCTGCTGGTGCACGAGGCCGTCGCGGCCGCGTTCCTGCCGCGCATCGGGGCCGTGTTCGCGGCCAAGGGGGTCGAGATGCGCGGCGACGCGGCGTCCGTCGCGCTGCTGTCGAAGGTGCCGGGCGCGAACGTCGTGGCCGCCACCGAGCAGGACTGGTCCGAGGAATACCTCGCCGCCATCATCAGCGTGAAGGTGGTGTCGGGCATCGACGAGGCCATCGCCCACGTCAACCGCTACGGCTCGCACCACACCGACGCCATCCTCACCGAACACCATTCGAACGCCATGCGCTTCCTGCGCGAGGTGGATTCGGCGAGCGTGATGGTCAACGCCAGCACGCGCTTCGCCGACGGATTCGAGTACGGCCTGGGCGCCGAGATCGGCATCAGCACCGACAAGTTCCACGCCCGCGGCCCGGTGGGCCTCGAGGGGCTCACGTCCATGAAGTGGGTGGTGCTGGGCCAGGGCGAAGTGCGGCAATGAAAGCCTCGCGCCGGGCGCTGGTGCTCTTCTCGGGCGGGCAGGACTCCACGGCCTGCCTCGCGTGGGCGCTCGAGCACCACGACCACGTCGAGACCATCGGCTTCGACTACGGCCAGCGCCACGCCATCGAGCTGCAGTGCCGCAACGCGGTGCGCGAAGAGATCGTGGCGCGGTTCCCGCGCTGGGCCGCGCGCCTGGGCGACGACCACCTGCTCGACCTGTCCCTGCTGGGCCAGATCTCCGACACCGCGCTCACGTCCGAGCGCGAACTCGAGATGACGAACAGCGGGTTGCCCAACACCTTCGTGCCGGGGCGCAACCTGCTGTTCTTCACGTTCGCCGCCACGGTGGCGTACCGCCGCGGGCTGAACGTGCTCGTGGGCGGCATGTGCGAGACCGACTTCTCCGGTTACCCGGACTGCCGCGACAACACGCTGAAGGCCCTGCAGGTGGCCATCAGCCTCGGCATGGACACCAAGATGACCGTCGAGACACCGCTGATGTGGCTCGACAAGGCCCAGACCTGGGCCTTCAGCGCCGACCTGGGCGGCGAACCCCTCAACGACCTGATCGTCGAGCACACCCACACCTGCTACCTCGGCGACCGCTCGCAGCGCCACGAATGGGGCTACGGCTGCGGCCAGTGCCCGGCCTGCGCGCTGCGCCGCCGCGGCTACAAGGGCTGGCGCGAACGCGGCCAGCCCGAGTTCGCCGACACCGACCGCCTGGGCCTGCTGCCATGACCTCCTCGGGGATCGCGGCGGCCATCGCCGCGGCGGTGCTGGTGTTCTGGGCGGTGGGGGCGTACAACCGCCTGATGTCGCTCCGCAACGTGATGCGCACCGCGTTCTCGCAGCTGGAAGCCCAGCTGCGCCGCCGCCACGAGCTGATTCCCCAGCTCGCCGAGGCCGCGCGCGCCGACGCGGACGTCGACCCCGACGTGGCGGACGCAGCCGTGGCCGCGCGCCACCAGGCCCACGCCGCGCTGGACCTGGCCCGGGCGCACCCCGGCGTGTCGGGCCCCATGGTCAGCCTCGCGATGGCCGAGCAGGTGCTCGAGGACGCGTGCCGGCGCCTGCAGCAGGCCATCGACGGCCGACCCGAGCTCAAGCTCGCGCCCGCGATGGCGACGGCCCGCGACGACCTGCTGGGCGCCGAAGGCCGCCTCGGGTTCGCGCGCCAAATGTTCAACGACGCGGTGGCCGACTACAACGCGGCCGTGCAGCAGTTCCCCACCCGCGTGCTGTCGAGCCTGTTCGGCTTCCGCGACGCGGCGGTGCTGCCCGCGCCGGTCAGCGGTTTGCCGCGCACCCCCTGAGCCCTTTCCCATGGCCGACACGTCCCTCCACCTTCCCCGCGCCGTGATGGGCGACGACGAACGCGAGGCGTTCGCCACGCTCTCGCGCGTGCACGGCCCCGGCGAACTGCGCGCCACGGTGCTCGCGCTGCTGCTGACCCCCGGCAGCCAGCGGGAACGCCGCGCGTGGCAGGACGAGACCCGCGGCCTCAGCACCGCCAAGGCGCTGCGCGAGACCACGAAACACCTGTCGCGCGCCTCGCGCCTGCCCTGGCTCGAGCGCCTGCTGCAGCGCCTGGCCGGCGGCCCGCTCGGCGACCGGCAATCGCTCGTCGAGGCCGCGCGGCGCGTGATGGCCGCCGACGGCCAGATCCGCCCCATCGACCGGCTGCAGTGGCTGGCGCTGCGGCAGGTGCTGGGCGAACCCATGCCGCGCGGCGCGGCGCCAGCCGCGCACAACGACATGGCCGACCTGTCGCTGCACACGCTGCGCGAAGTGGGCCGCGTCACGGCCTTCCTGTCGCGCCTCGTGCCCGCGAACGACCCGGCGACGGGGCAGGGCTGGTACCTCGCGGTGATGTCGCCCTGGATCTCCGCGCACGAGCTGCCGGCCTGCGTGCCGCCCGATGCCGACGGGTTCGCCAACGCGCTGTCGGAAGTGCAGGCCGTGCCGTGGATGCTGCGTCCGGCCATCGTGCGCGCCTGGATCGACCAGGCGCTGGCGCTCAGCCCGTCGCGCCGGCTCGACCCGGACGCGGCCGACGCGCTGCGCCTGACCGGCGCCCTGCTCGACTGCCCGATGCCCCCGGAACTGGCCCGGCACTTCGTCGAGCCGCCGGACGAGCCGATCTGATCCGGCCGGTCAGCCCTGGCCCACGATGGCGGCCGTGGCCACCAGTTCGTCGAACAGCGCCATCGAGGCCCGGGCCGGCACCTTGTACGGGTCCAGCGTGGCCGTCTCGGAGTACTTCAGCAGCAGCGCCGGGTTCAGCCGGGCCATGTTGACCTGGCCCATCGACCACACCGCGAAGCGGCGTTCGTCGATCTCCTCGTAGCTGAGCAGCACCACGTCCTGGTGGCGCTTGTCCGCGGCGATGCGGTTGTAGAGTGCGTTGACCGCCGCGCGCCCACCTTCCAGCACCTGCAGGAACACGCCCGACGCGGGGCACAGGATCAGCGCGCCCGTCACCCCCACCGTCGGGTTGTGGGCCTTGGACTTCCTCAGGATGGCGGCCAGCACCTCCTGGTCGATGGCGCCGCTCGCGCGGCTCGCGTACATCAGACGTACCAGCATGGCGTTCGGTCCTTTCGGTGAAGGGGGCGTGGGTCAGTTCCGCTGGCCGATGAGCGAGAGGAACTCGCGGCGCAGGTTGGCGTCCTTCAGGAACGCGCCGCGCATGACGCTGTTGATCATCTTCGAGTCGATGTCCTTGACGCCCCGCCACTGCATGCAGAAGTGGTCGGCCTCCATCACGATGGCGAGGCCGTCGGGCTTGACCCGCTCCTGCAGTTCGTTGGCGAGCATGGTCACCGCCTCCTCCTGGATCTGCGGGCGGCTCATGATCCAGTCGCAGATGCGGGCGTACTTCGACAGGCCGATCAGGTTCGAGTGTTCGTTCGGCAGGATGCCGATCCACACCCGGCCCATGATGGGGCACAGGTGGTGCGAGCAGGCGCTGCGCACGGTGACCGGGCCCACGATCATCAGCTCGTTCAGGCGCTCGGCGTTCGGGAATTCGGTGACGAGCGGCATCGGCACGTAGCGGCCGGCGAACACCTCGGTCAGGAACATCTTCGCGACGCGGCGGGCGGTCTCGTTCGTGTTGTGGTCGCTGTCGGTGTCGATCACGAGGGCCTTGAGCACCTCCTGCATCTTCGCCTCGACCTCGACGCGCAGCTCGTCCATCTCGCCCGGCTGGATGAACGCGGCGATGTTGTCGTTGGCGTGGTAGCGGCAGTCCGCGCCCACCAGGCGGTAGCGGATGCGCTCGGACGCGCTGAGCGACGCGAGTTCGGCCTCGCTGCGGAAGATGGGGGCGTTGGGTTCGCCGGACATGGCTCGATCCTCGGGCTTCTGAGCCCCGGATTGTGACCGCCCCGGCGGCATCCTGCCCCGGCGGGGTCTCGGCGCGAGGTCGGGCCGATAGACTCTCCGGGTGAACACCCCTTCCTTGCCCCTTTCCACCCTGCTCGGGCACACCGCCGACGCGCTGCAGGCGGTGCGTGCCGGCCGCTCGCTCAACGACGTGCTCGAGCGCTGCCCGCCCGCGGCCCGCCCCGGCACCCAGGCGCTGATCTTCCAGGTGCTGCGCCGGCTCGGCAGCGCCCAGGCCGCGCGCCGCTTCCTCGCCCCGAAGGCGCCGCCGCCGAACGTCGACGCGCTGCTGACCACCGCCCTCGCGCTGCTGTGGCCCGGCGACAGCACCGGCGCGCAGTACGCCCCGCACACGCTCGTGAACCAGGCCGTCGAGGCCGCGAAGCAGTCGGCCAAGGCCGGTGCCCCGTTCGTCAACGCCGTGCTGCGCCGGTTCCTGCGCGACATGGCGGCCGTGGTCGAGGCCGTCGAGAAGGACCCCGTCGCCGCGCTGAACCATCCGCAGTGGTGGATCGAACGCCTGCGGGCCGACTGGCCCGCCGCCTGGCGCGAGGTGCTGGCGGCCGACAACGAACACCCGCCGATGACGCTGCGCGTGAACGCCCGTCGGTCGACGGCCGCCGCCTACGTCGAGCGGCTGGCCGCGTCCGGGCTCGCGGGCACCGTGGTGGGCCCGCACGCCGTGCGGCTCGCCCGGCCGGCGCCCGTGCACGACCTGCCGGGGTTCGCCGAGGGCGATGTCTCCGTGCAGGACGCGGCCGCCCAGCTGGCCGCCCCGCTGCTGATCGGCAACGGCCTGCCGGCCGGCGCCCGGGTGCTCGACGCCTGCGCCGCCCCGGGCGGCAAGACCGCCCACCTGCTGGAGCTGGCCGACCTGGACGTGCTGGCCCTCGACAGCGACCCCGAGCGCCTGCGCCGGGTGGACGACACGCTGGCCCGCCTGGGCCTGTCGGCCCGCACCGCCGCGGCCGACGCCCGGACGCCCGACACCTGGTGGGACGGGCAGCCGTTCGATGCCATCCTGCTCGACGCCCCGTGCAGCGCCTCGGGCATCGTGCGCCGCCACCCGGACGTGCGCTGGCTGCGCCGCCCGACGGACATCCCGACCCTGGCCGCGACCCAGGCGGCCATCCTGGACGCCCTGTGGCCGCTGCTGAAGCCGGGCGGCCGGCTCGTCTACTGCACCTGTTCCGTGTTCAAGGCCGAGGGCGAGGCCGGAATCGACGCTTTTTTGCAACGCCAGGGCGGCCTCAGCCTTGTGGGCCGGCCACCTTCTCCCGGCCACCTGCTGCCACGGCCCGACAATCACGGGGACGGCGCGCCGCCCGAATCCGGTGCGTCGCCCGACGGTTTCTATTACGCCCTGCTGACCAAACCCTTGCCCTGACCCGCTCGCGTGCACCGGATCCTCTGGCCCTTCCTCTCACACTGGTGTCGCCACGGTGCCTCGCGCCCGGGCGGGCGCCTGCGCGTTGCCGTCGCAACCGCGCTGTGGGTGCTGGTGCTGCTGACGGGGGCCGGCGTGGCGCGGGCCGAGGGCGGCGTCAACCTGACCACCTTCGAGCTGGCCCGGAACGACGACGGTCTGCAGCTCACGTTCTCGGCCAAGTTCGAGCTGCCCAAGAGCGTGGAAGACGCGCTGCAGAAGGGGGTGCCGCTGGTGTTCGTCGCCGAGGCCAACGTCTTCCGCGACCGCTGGTACTGGCGTGACAAGCAGATCAACGACGCCACCCGCACCTGGCGGCTGGCCTACCAGCCGCTCACGCGGAAGTACCGCGTCACGTTCGGCGGCCTGAACCAGAACCACGACAACCTGGCCGACGCGCTCGCGTCGCTCAGCAGCTCGGTCAACTGGAAGATCGCCGAGCCGTCGCAGCTCGAGGGCGACGGGTACTACGTCGAGTTCCGCTACGAGCTCGACACGAGCCAGATGCCCCGCCCGATGCAGATCGGCATCGGCGGTCAGGCCGACTGGTCCCTGCGTGCCGAGCGCATGCGCCGCCTGAATTGACGGCGTTCCCCGCACCATGAGCAAGGCCTCCCGGTGGGCGTGGATCATCTCGCTGGTCGCCGTGATCGGCACCGGCCTCGTGCTCGTCTTCCTGCTGTCGCTCGCCACGAACAGCCGCGGGCTCTACGAGGAGCACTACGTCTGGTTGTTCTGGGTGAACGTGGTCGTGGCCGGCCTGCTCACCCTCGTGATCCTGATCGCCGGCGTGCGCCTGCTGCTGCGGGTGCGGCGCGGCAAGTTCGGCAGCCGGCTGCTGATGCGGCTCGCGCTCGTCTTCGCGATGGTGGGGGTGCTGCCCGGGCTGCTGATCTACACGGTGTCGTACCAGTTCGTGGCCCGCAGCATCGAGACCTGGTTCGACCTGAAGGTGGAGGGCGCGCTCGAGGCCGGCCTGAGCCTCGGCCGCGGCACGCTCGACACGCAGGTCAACGACCTCGCCACGAAGACCCGCCTCGCGGCCGAACGGCTCAGCGACTCGGCGCAGACGGTGCAGCCCATCGCCCTGGAGCGGCTGCGCGAGCAGCTCTCGGCGCAGGAGGTGACCCTGCTCGGATCCAGCGGCCAGGTGCTCGCCACCACGGGGCGCACCGCGCGCTTCGCGCCGGAGCGGCCGTCGAGCGCGCAGCTGCGCGCGGCGCGCACGTCGCGCGTGGTGGGGCAGCTGGAAGGGCTCGACGAGGACAACCCGTCGGCCTCGTCGGAAGCCCGCATCCGCGCGCTGGCCTACATGCCCAACAGCAGCTTCTCGCTGAACGCGCAGGACCGTTTCCTGATGGTGACCCAGCTGCTGCCGAGCCAGGTGGTGGCCAACGCGCTGTCGGTGCAGGCGGCCTACCGCGAGTACCAGGCCCGCGCGCTCGCGCGCAACGGCCTGCGGCGCATGTACATCGGCACGCTCACGCTGACGCTGATCCTCGCGGTGTTCGGCGCGCTGCTGCTCGCCGTCACGCTCGGCAACCAGCTCGCGCGGCCGCTGCTCGTGCTCGCCGACGGCGTGCGGCAGGTGTCCCGCGGCGACCTGACGCCCAAGCAGGTGCTGGCCGCCAGCGACGAACTGAGCGGCCTCACGCGGTCGTTCGCGGACATGACGGGCCAGCTGTCGGACGCGCGTTCGCTCGTGCAGCGCAGCCTGTCGCAGCTGGAGTCCGCGCGCACGAACCTGCAGACCATCCTCGACAACCTGACCGCCGGCGTGATCGTGTTCGACCGCGAGGGCCGCATCGACACGGTGAACCCCGGCGCCACGCGCATCCTGCGCCTGCCGCTGTCGGCCTACCGCGGCCGGCCGCTGGCGGACGTGCCCGGCCTCGAGGAGTTCGCCAGCGCCGTGCAACAGCGCTTCGACCTGCACCGCGCGAGCCCCGAAGCCGGCGAACGCGACCAGTGGCAGGACGCCTTCGACCTGCAGACCGGCACGGTCAACAGCATGGAGCGCGACAAGGTCACGCTGCTCGTCCGCGGCGCGGCCATGCCACACGCCGGGCGGCTGATGGTGTTCGACGACATCACCGAGGTGGTGTCCGCGCAGCGCGCCGAGGCCTGGAGCGAGGTGGCGCGCCGCCTCGCGCACGAGATCAAGAACCCGCTGACCCCCATCCAGCTGTCGGCCGAACGGCTGCAGCACAAGCTCGAATCGAAGCTCGAGGGCACGGACCAGGCGATGCTCGTGCGGTCGGTGGGCACCATCGTGAACCAGGTGCAGGCGATGAAGACGCTGGTCAACGAGTTCCGCGACTACGCGCGGCTGCCGTCGGCCCGCCTGCAGTCGCTCGACTTGAACGCGCTGGCGAGCGAGGTGCTCGGCCTGTACGCCACCGCGCAGGAGTCGGGGCGGCTCAAGGCCGAGCTGATGCCGGGGCTGCCGTCCATCGTGGGCGACACCACGCAGCTGCGGCAGGTGATCCACAACCTCGTGCAGAACGCGCTCGACGCCGTCAACGACCGCGCCGACGGCCACGTGCGGCTGCGCACCGAGGTCGCGCGCAACGAGCAGGGCGAGGTGCGCGCCGTGCGCCTGCAGGTGCTGGACAATGGCGCCGGTTTCCCGGAGAAGGTGCTCAAGCGCGCCTTCGAACCGTACGTCACCACGAAGAGCAAGGGCACGGGGCTCGGGCTCGCGGTGGTGAAGAAGATCGTCGACGAACACGGGGCGCGGATCCGGCTCGCGAACCTGCCCGGGGAGTCGGCCAGGAGCGCCGAGCCGGGGCAGGGTATTGCCGGTGCCCAAGTTTCGATATCATTTTCAAAATTGGCGCCGGCAGACAGCCCCCCCGCTGTCCCTGCAACCGCTTGACGCCGGGCGCATCGAGGACCCATGGCCACCATTCTTGTTGTTGATGACGAACTGGGCATCCGTGCCCTGCTTTCGGAGATCCTGACCGACGAGGGTCACAGCGTCGAGTTGGCTGAAAACGCCGCCCAGGCACGGGCTTGCCGCGAACGCGTTCGTCCCGACCTCGTGCTGCTGGACATCTGGATGCCCGACGTCGACGGCATCACGCTGCTGAAGGAATGGGGCGCCACGGCGCAGCTCACCATGCCCGTCATCATGATGTCGGGCCACGGCACCATCGACACCGCCGTCGAGGCCACGAAGGTGGGCGCCATCGCCTTCCTCGAGAAGCCCATCACGCTGCAGAAGCTGCTGCGCGCCGTCGAGCAGGCGCTCGCGAAGCCCGCGCCCCGTCCGCAGCCCGGACCCGCCAGCCCGCAACAGCCCGCGGCGCTGCGTCCCGACGGCCTGACGACCATCGAGACCACGATGATCCCGGCCAACTCGCTGCCCCTCGCCACGCTGCCGCTGGGCCCGCAGAGCGAACAGCTCTTCGAGCTCGACCGCCCGCTGCGCGAGGCCCGCGACGCCTTCGAGAAAAGCTACTTCGAGTTCCACCTGTCGAAGGAAAACGGCAGCATGACGCGCGTGGCCGAGAAGACCGGCCTCGAGCGCACGCACCTCTACCGCAAGCTCAAGCAGCTGGGTGTCGACCTGACCCGCAACAAGCGCAACGGCACTCTCTGAACGAGACTCTTCCGCCGCGCCCGTTTTTCAGGCTATACTCTCAGGCTCGCGGCCAAGTAGCTCAGTTGGTAGAGCAGCGGATTGAAAATCCGCGTGTCGGTGGTTCGATTCCGCCCTTGGCCACCAGGATCGTCGCCTGAAGCCCCGTGCATGCAAATGCCCGGGGCTTCTTGCATTCCAGGCCCTGTCCACTGTGGCTCCGGGCCGACAGCCCCTCGATCCCGTCCATTGCGCGCCCTATAATGAGAAACGTTCTCATTACTCAGAAGCGCCATGCCGGCCGTCGAGTTCGCCTCGCAACACGAAGTCCATTCGCTCTACCGCCACCACCACGGCTGGCTGTACGGGTGGTTGCGCAAGCGGCTCGGGTGTTCGGACAACGCGGCCGACCTGGCGCATGACACCTACATGCGCGTGCTGGTGTCCGGCCGCACGCCGCCGCCCGAGCAGTCGCGCGCGCACCTGATGCAGATCGCCAAGGGGCTGGTGATCGACCAGCACCGCCGCCGCGTGATCGAGCAGGCGTACCTCGAGATGCTCGCCCACCAGCCCGCGGCGCTCGCGCCCTCCGTCGAGGAACGGGCGCTGGTGCTGGAGACGCTGACCCGCATCGACGCGGCGCTCGACGCACTGCCGGCCAAGGTGCGCGAGACCTTCCTGCTCTCCCAGTTCGACGGGCTCACCTACAGCGCCATCGCCGACCAGCTGGGCATCGCCGTCGCCACCGTGCGCAAGCACATGCTGAAGGCCGCGACGGCCTGCTTCGCGGTGCTCGGGGGCGACACGCATTGAACCCCGCGACGTCGCCGGCCCACGTGGCGGCGCTCGAATGGCAGGTCACGCTCTGGTCCGGCGAGGTCACGCCGGAAGAGCACGACGCCTTCGAACGCTGGCGCACCGCCCGCCCCGAACACGAACGCGCCTGGCAGCAGGTCCAGCACATGGGCCAGCGCCTGCACGCCGCGCCCGATGGCGTGGCCAGTTCGGTGCTGCGCCACCGCGGCGCGCCCGACCGCACCCGCCGCAAGGTGCTCGGCGCGGCCGGCCTGTTCGCGGGCACGGCGGGTCTCGCGGCCGTGTCGATGGACACGCCGCCGTGGCGGACGGCGCTCGCGGACCTGCGCACCGGCCCCGGTGAACGCCGCCACGTGTCGCTGCCCGACGGCAGCCGCGTCGCCCTGAACTCCGGCACCGCGGCCGACCTGCACTTCGGCGCGAACGAACGCCGCGTGCGCCTGCACGCCGGCGAGATGCTCGTCACCACCGCGCACGACCCCCACGCCGCGCTGCGCCCCTTCGTCGTCGAGACACACGAAGGCCGCATCCATGCGCTGGGCACGCGCTTCACCGTGCGCCGCACGGCCGAGGCGGCGGTGGCCCAGGTGTTCGAGGGCGCCGTCGACATCACCCTGCACGGCGCGACCACCCCCGCGCTGCGCCTCTCGGCCGGCCAGCAGGCGAGCTTCTCCGCCCACCACGTCGACGGGCCGCACGCCGCGGACCCGCTGTCCACCGCGTGGGAACGCGGCCTTCTCGTGGTGCAGCGCTGGCGGCTGGCCGACGTGATCGCCGAGCTCTCGCGCCACCGCAGCGGCGTGGTGCGCTGCGACCCGGCGGTGGCCGACCTGGTGGTGTCGGGTGTCTACCGCCTCGACGACACCGACGGCGTGCTCGCGTCGCTCGCCCGGGTGCTGCCCATCCACGTGCGGCACACCTCGCGCTACTGGGTGACCGTCGCCGCCCGCTGAACTTTTTTTCGCGCGGCCCGTAGCACTTTCCCGGTCTCGTCCGGGAAACAGGCAGAGGCCTCTCGCGGCCGCCCGTTTCACATTCCTGAGGAAGTTCCCATGCCATCCCCGAGTGCCTCCGCGGCCCCGACCTTTTCCCGTTCCCACCTGACCCGGGCGGTGCTGCTCGCCTGCCTGTCGCTGGGTGTCGGCGCCACGGCCACCGTGGCCCACGCCCAGGCCGCCGCCCAGGCGCCGGTGCGCCATGACATCCCCGCCGGTTCGCTCGACGAGGTGCTGACCCGCTTCGCCGCGACCGCCGGCGTGCCGCTGACCATCGACGGGCAGCTGACCGCGGGCAAGCGCAGCGCCGGCCTGTCGGGCAGCTACGGCGTGCGCGAAGGCCTCGACACCATCCTCGCCGGCTCCGGCCTCGCCGCGGCATCGCAGCCGGGTGGCGGCTACGCGCTCGTGAAGGCGCCGGTCGCCACGGCCGCGCCCGCGGCGACCGGCGGCGGCGAAGCCGCGTTGCCCGTCATCAAGGTGCGCAGCCAGACCACGCTGGACGCCACCACCGAGGGCACCGGCTCGTACACCACCGGCGCCACCAGCGCGTCCACCGGCCTGAACCTGTCGCTGCGCGAGACGCCCCAGTCCGTCACGGTCTTCACCCGCCAGCGCCTCGAGGACCAGGGCCTCACGCAGATGATGGACGTGGTCCAGAACGTCGCCGGCCTGTCGATCAGCCAGGGCGGCAACGCCGGCTCCGACTCCAGCATCATCTATTCGCGCGGGTTCGAGGTGGAGAACTACCTCATCGACGGCGTGGGCCAGAACTACAGCAACTACGCCAGCATCTTCCAGACCAACGACGTCGTGATCTTCGACCGCGTCGAAGTCGTGCGCGGGGCCTCGGGCCTGATGAACGGCGTCGGGTCGCCGGGCGCCTCGATCAACCTCATCCGCAAGAAGCCCACCACCGCCTTCCAGGCGTCGGGCCGCGTCGAGGCCGGCTCGTGGAACTACTACCGCGGTGAAGCGGACGTGTCGGGCTCGTTCAACGAAGCCGGCACGCTGCGCGGCCGCGCGGTGGCCGCGGTGCAGGACAACGAGTCGTACATCGACCGCCTGCACGAGAAACGCAAGGTGCTGTACGGCATCCTCGAGGCCGACCTGACCCCCGACACGCTGCTCACCGCCGGCCTGTCCCTGCAGCACCACGACGCCACCGGCCATGCGCGCGGCGGCCGCCCGTTCTTCGCGAAGGACGGCTCGCTCGTCAATTGGGCACGCTCCGATTCCGCCGCGGCGAACTGGGGCTACTCCGAGCGCCACAACAGCTCGGTGTTCGCCTCGCTCGAACAACGCCTCGGCCAGGGCTGGTCGGTCAAGGGCTCGGTCATCCGGTCCGAGAGCGACTACGACGAACGGCTCGGCTATGCCGCCGGCGGCAACCTGACGCCCGGCACCGGCGCCGGCATCTCGCTCTACGGTTCCGGCTGGGAAGGCACGCCCGTCCAGGAGACGTTCGACGTGCGCGCCACGGGCCCCATCGAAGCCTTCGGCCGCAAGCACGAGCTGGTCGTGGGCGCGAGCACGTCGCGCACCACCGACGTGGCGCCCGACTTCCCCGGCTGGGCCGTGACCGCCATCCCCGACATCTACAACTGGGACGGCAACACGCCCGCGGCCCCGGTCTACGCGCCGCGCGGCTCCTGGAGCTTCAGCGAACGCATCACCAGCGCCTTCGCCGCCGCGCGCCTGAAGCCGGTGGACGACCTGTCGGTCATCGTCGGCGCCCGCGTCACCGACTGGCGGAACAACGTGTCGTACTCGGACACCGCCGGCGTGTTGTACGACAGCTCCTCGCGCGCCGAAAGCGGCGAGGTGACGCCGTTCGCCGGCGTGGTCTACGACTTCGCCCCGCACTGGTCGGCGTACGTGAGCTACACCAGCATCTTCAAGCCGAACACCAGCCAGACGACGGACGGCAGCTACCTCGACCCGCTGCTCGGCAACACCTGGGAAACCGGCATCAAGGGCGCGTTCTTCGACGACCAGCTGAACGTGTCGGCGTCCATCTACCGCATCCAGCTCGACAACTTCGGCGTGGTGATCCCGGGCGAGTACATCGGCGGCGACCTGAACAAGCCGGCGTACCGGGCCGAGTCGGGCACGCTGTCGCGCGGCTTCGAGCTGGAAGTGTCCGGCGCGCTGACCCCCTCATGGCAGCTGTCCGCGGCCTTCGCCCGCAACCTCGCGCAGACGCGTGACGGCGGCCCGCTGGACACGTCCATCCCGGCCAACACGTTCAAGCTGTTCTCCACCTACAAGTTGGCCACGGTGGGCAACGGCCTGACGCTGGGCGGCGGCGTGCGCTGGCAGAGCGAGACCTACAGCGACCGTTCGGTGTTCCCGGGCGGCGGCGCCCCGGCGATCCCCGTGCGCTTCACGCAGGAGGCCTACGCGGTGGTGGACCTGATGGCGCGTTACCAGATCACCCGCAACCTGACCGCGTCGGTGAACCTGAACAACGCGTTCGACAAGTCGTACCACATGGCCACGTGGAATGCGTACTACGGCACGCCGCGCGAAGTGCGCGCCGCGCTCGACGTGAAGTTCTGACCGGACGGTCCGTGCCGCCCCTCAGCGGCACGGCACCGACCAGCGTGAATCGGGCGCCACCTCGTGGCGGTTCCCCCGGAACCACACCACCAGCGGCGGCGCCCCCGGCGACGTGCGCAGCGTGAGCCGCCGGCCCTCGAGCCGCGCGTTCACCCAGTGCCCCGCCAGCACCACGCGCCCCTCGATGCCATCGAGCGCATCGGGCGGACGCGGGTCCAGCCGCAGGCCGTCCACCGTGGGCCACAGGCCCAGGTAGTGCCGCAGCAGCACGTCCCACACCCCGCCCATCGTGCCGAACGACAGCCCGTCGTCGACCGCCGCCAGGTCGCGCAGCGGTTCGTGCACCGCGCGCTCGAACGCCATCCACGAGGCCGAAGCATCCACCGACGCGAGGGCGCCCGCGCGGGCCACGCCCGCGAGCCGCCCCCGGCCGACACCCTGCGCCGCGTGGTGGCGCACGGAGTGGGCGTACCAGTCGGCGACGGACAGGCCGCCCAGGTGCGCGATCAGGTCGTTGGCCTCGTCGGGTCCGAGCAGGTGCAGCAGCGTCAGCGTGTCGAGGCCGTCGCCCTCGGGCAGCACGAGCACGTCGCCGATCCAGACCACCGGCACCTGCCGGCTCTCCTCGTCCCACCGGGCCACCTCGGCCTCCGACACGGCGGTGCGTTCGCACAGGCGCATCCACACCGACGCGTCGAGGTGGCCGCGCAGCCGCGACGCGCACCGCAGCGTCCACGCGGCCGGCAGCGAGCGGTGTTCCGGGGCGACGCCGGCCCAGCGGCGCGCGCAGGCGACGATCAGTTCACCGGACGTGCCGCCCAGCAGCGCCCCGTCGTGCGTGGCGAGGTGGTGGCGCCACGCGCCGAACGCGGCGGCCGACCACCAGGCCCGTGGCGTCTCGACCGCCTGCCGGCCCGCACGATGGCGCAGCAGCTCGCGGGCGAGGGCGGGCAGGTGCAGGCTGTAGAACGGCAGCGCCAGGGCCTCGTCCCACGCCTCGTGGCCCGGCTGCCGGTCGGAGGCCGACCACACCGGCAGGCCCACGTCGCGCCCCACGGACAGCGGCGACACGGCCTGCAGCAGGTGGAACGCGTTGAAGCGCAACGCCCGCTGCAGCGCCGGGTCCGACGTGCCCAGGAACACCCGCTCCCACACCGACTGCCACGCGGCGCGATGGCGCTCGAGCTCGGGGTCGAACCCGGGCGGCGCCGCGGGGGCGGCGCCGTCGTCGACGGTGACCGTCATCGCGACGTCGATGCAGACGGAGGCCGACGCCGCCAGCTCGACGTGGTGCTGCTGGTCGCTCCCGCCGAGTTCGTGCGAGCGGCCGGCCTGCCGGCCCGGCGCACCCGACGTGCGCAGCGTGACGTCGACGCGCCACGGCGTGCCGTCGGGCGAGCGGCGCACCCGCACCGCGAGCCCGTCGGACGGCATCAGGTTGCGCACCTGCTCGGGCTCGCCGCCCTGCGCCCACGCGGGGTGGGCGACGGGGTGGGTGCGCAGGTCGAGCAGCGACCTCACCACGATGGCGCCCGACCAGTTCAGCGGGGTCAGCTCCCAGCGCAGCATCACCACGTGGGCGTGCGCGAGGCTCACGAAACGGGTCTCGCGCCAGCGGGTCTGCCGGCCCGCCGGGTCCTCGAGCACGGCCTCGCGTTCCGTCACGCCGTCGGCGAGGCTCAGGCGGTGCGCCCGTTCGTGCTGCAGCAGCGGGCGTTCGCCGAACCAGCCGTCCTCGCCGTCGTGGCGCCAGCTCAGCGCCAGGCCGTTGGGCAGGTCGACGAGGCGTCCGCCGGAGAAGAAGCACACGGGGTCGGCCACGCCGTCGCGGCCGAAGGCCACCTCGGGGTCGACCGCGAGCACGAACAGCACGCCGTTGCCGAGCGCGAACGAGAGCACCCGGGACGCTCGGGCTTCCAGGTCATCGGGGTCGAGAATGACGTCGTTGGCGTCGGGCATGGTGCAGTGTCGGCAATCGGCGTGCCTGTGGCAAAAAAGGTCTGTGCAGCAGCGGCGACGCCACCGAAAATGCAGGCATGAACACCGTGCCAGTGCCCGCTTCCGATCCCGTCGCCTTCCTCCGCTCGCTGTACGACACCGCGGTGTCGCGCGCGCTGCCGGCCGACGTTACCGCCGCCCACCTTCCCGCGCCGCCGAAGGGCCGCACGCTCGTGCTCGGCGCGGGCAAGGCCGGTGGCGCGATGGCCCAGGCCGTCGATGCATTGTGGCCCTCGGACGCCCCGCTGTCCGGCCTCGTCGTCACGCGCTACGACCACGTGCCGCCGGCCTACCGCGCGAAGCCCGGGCGCATCGAGGTGGTCGAGGCCGCGCACCCCGTGCCCGACGCCGCGGGCCGCGACGCGGCCGCGCGCATCGTCGAACTCGCGAAGGGCCTCACGGCCGACGACCTCGTGCTGTGCCTGATCTCCGGCGGCGGTTCGGCGCTGCTGTCGCTGCCGGCGGACGGCGTGACGCTCGAGGACAAGCAGGCCATCAACAAGGCCCTGCTCAAGAGCGGCGCCGCCATCGACGAGATGAACTGCGTGCGCAAGCACCTGTCGGCCATCAAGGGCGGCCGGCTCGCCGCGATGTGCCGGCCGGCGCGCGTGGTCACGCTGCTGATCAGCGACGTGCCGGGCGACGCCCCCGAGGTGATCGCGAGCGGCCCCACCGTGCCCGACTCCACCACGTGCGCCGACGCGCTCGCCATCCTCGACCGCTACGGCATCGACGTGCCGGCGGCGGCGCGTGCGGGCCTCGAGTCGGGCGCCTTCGAGACGCCCAAGCCGGGCGACGCGTGTTTCGACGGCAACGTGGTCCACATGATCGCCACGCCGCAGCAGTCGCTGGAAGCCGCCGCCGCGCTCGCGCGTTCGGCCGGGCTCGACGCGCACATCCTGTCCGACGAGATCGAGGGCGAGTCGCGCGAGGTGGGCAAGGTGCACGCGGCCCTGGCCCGCGCCGTCGCCCGGCGCGGCCAGCCGTTCAAGGCGCCGTGCGTGGTGCTGAGCGGCGGCGAGACCACCGTCACCGTGAAGGCCAAGGGCGGCCGCGGCGGGCGCGCCACCGAGTTCCTGCTCGGCTGCGCCATCGCGCTGCAGGGCCAGCCCGGCGTGTGGGTGCTGGCCGCCGACACCGACGGCATCGACGGCATCGAGGACAACGCCGGCGCGGTGGTCACCCCCGACACCCTCGCACGCGCCGCGGCGCTGGGCGTGAAGGCCGATGACCACCTCGACCGCAACGACGCCTACAACTTCTTCAAGCCGCTCGGCGACCTCGTGGTGCCGGGGCCCACGTTCACGAACGTGAACGACTTCCGGGCGTTGCTCATCCTCTGAGTCCCACGCACCATGAAAAAAGGCCCGCTCGAAGCGGGCCTTTTTCGTGGTCTCAACCGATCAATGGAGGATCATGTTGGGCAGCCACATCGAGAAGCCGGGCACGTACGTGACCAGCATCAGCGCCAGGATCAGCGCCCCGTAGAACGGCCAGATCGTGCGCATCACCGTGCCCACCGACACACCGCCGATCGCGCAACCGATGAACTGCGTGGTGCCCACCGGCGGGGTGTTCAGGCCCAGCGCGCAGTTGATCAGCATCACGATGCCGAACTGCTCGGTGCTCATGCCGAACTGCTGGCAGATGGGCAGGAAGATCGGCGTGCAGATCAGGATCGTCGCGGCCATGTCCAGGAACGTGCCCAGCAGGAACAGGATCACGTTCACGCACAGGAAGATCACCCAGGGCTTGTCCGACAGGTGCGACAGCGCGTTGCCGGTCATCTCCGCCACACCGTACAGGCCGATCAGGTAACCGAACATCGACGAGATGCCGATCAGCAGCAGCACGACACCGGTCGTCTTCACGGCCTTGGCGGCCGAGCGGATGAACTGGTCGAGCGTCAGCGTGCGGTACGCGAAGACCGTCAGCAGCAGCGCCCACAGCACGGCGACGGCGGCCGACTCGGTGGCCGTGAATGCGCCGGACAGGATGCCCGCGATGATGATCACGACGACGAAGAGGCCCGGCAGCGCCTGCGCGAACGACTTGCCCACGATGTTCCAGCCCGGGAACTCGCCGGCGGGGTAGCCACGCTTGACGGCGACCCAGTAGGCGGCGCCGAGGTTGCACAGCGTCAGCAGGATGGCGGGGATGATGCCCGCGAGGATCAGCGTGGAGATGCTCGCCTTGCCGCTGGCGGCCAGCGCGAAGATGATCAGGTTGTGGCTGGTCGGCATCAGCGCGCCCACGAGCGACGCGTGCGTCGTCACGTTGACCGCGTAGTCGGCGTGGTAGCCCTCCTTCTTCATCTGCGGGATCAGCACCGCGCCCATCGCCGAGACGTCGGCCACCGGCGAACCGGAGACACCGCCGAACAGCGTGCAGGCCACGACGTTGCTCATGCCCAGGCCGCCGCGCACGTGGCCCATCAGGCTCTTGGCCAGCGCGATGATGCGGTCGGCGATGCCGCCGTACATCATGATCTCGCCGGCGAAGATGAAGAACGGGATCGCCAGGAACGAGAACGGGTTCATGCCCGAGATCATCTGCTGGAAGCCCACCGCCAGCGGCAGGCCTTCATACAGGATCGCCGCGAGCGACGACAGGCCGATCGAGAAAGCGACCGGAACGCCCAGCAACAGCAGCAGGGCGAAGGTCACGCAGAGAATTGTCAGTGCCATGCCGGCTCCACCTCGGTGCCACGCACGAGCGCAACAATGTGTTCGAACGAGAAAAGGGCGATCAGGAGCCCGGCCATGACGGCGGGGATGTACCGGAACGCTTCGGAGATGCCGAGGGTGGGGAGCTTGTAGTCCCAAACCGACTCGGACAGGATGCCGCACTGCCACGCCATGGTGAGGCCGAAGAGCAGCACCAGCGCGTGGATCAGGATCTCGAGCTTCAGGCGCAGCCACTCGGGCGCCAGCACCAGGAAGGACTCGAGGCCGATGTGGCCGGCGTCATGGACGCCGACGGCCACACCGAGCATCGTCACGTACAGCACGAGCAGGATGGCGCTCGTTTCGGCCCAGGTCGGCGTGTCGTTCATGATGTAACGACCGAAGACCTGGTACAGCACCGCAATCACCAGCAGCACCATGCCGACCACGCCGATGTTCAAGCACGCTTTCGCGATGAAGGTGCAAGTACGCGTGAAGAGATTCGGCGGCGCGGACGAGGTCACAGGAGCTGCCGGGGAATGCGATGCAACGCTCATTTCGTGGCCTGCACCCGTGCGACCAGGGCCTTCAGCTTCGGATCCTGGAGGTACTTGTCATAGACCGGCTTCATCGCGGCCTGGAACGAAGCCTTGTCGACTTCCACGATCTGGGCGCCGGCGGCCTTGACGGTGGCGAGCGACTTCTCTTCACGTTCGTCCCACAGCTTGCGCATGTAGACGACGGATTCCTTGGCGGCTTCGCGGAAGATCTTCTGGTCTTCCGGGGTCAGCGTGTCCCAGGTCTTCTTCGAGAAGAGCAGGATTTCCGGGGCCATCGAGTGCTCGGTCTTCGAGAAGTACTTCGCCACTTCGAAGTGACGCGACGACTCGTAGCTCGGGTAGTTGTTCTCGGCGGCGTCGATCAGGCCGGTCTTGAGCGCGGTGTAGACCTCGCCGAAGGGCATCGGCGTGGCATTGGCGCCCATGGCTTCCAGCAGCGAGACCCACAGGTCGGACTGCTGCACGCGCACCTTCAGGCCCTTGGCGTCGGCCAGGGTCTTGATGGGCTTCTTCACCGTGTAGATCGAGCGGGCGCCGCTGTCGTACCAGGCGAGGCCGATGAAGCCCTGCGCGGCGCAGGCCTTCAGGATGTCGTCACCGACGGCGCCGTCGAGCACGTGGCGCATGTGTTCCTTGCTGTTGAACAGGAACGGCATCGTGACGACGGTGGTTTCCTGGCACACGTTGTTCATGGCCGAGGAGTTCACGCGGGTCATGGCCAGCGCGCCGAGCTTGGTCTGCTCGATCGTGTCCTTCTCGATGCCGAGGGCCGACTTGGCGTACACCTTGATGCTGTGGCGCCCGTTCGTGCGCTTGGCGACGAGTTCACCCATGTGGCGCACGGCCAGCACGGTGGGGTAATCCTCGGGGTGGATGTCCGACGAGCGGAATTCCGTGGCCATGGCCACCGAACCGACGCAGGCCATGACGGCGGCGAGGACGCCGGTGCGCAGGCGGAGAGTGATGTTTTTCATTCAAGGACTCCAGTTCAACGTGAGCGGAAAGGAACTTCAGCGATACCGCGCCCACCCGGCCGCGTGACAAACAGCGCGCCATCGAGGGCGGCATCGAAACCTTCGACCGGCTTGCCGGGCCGGATCGAGGCAATGAACAACTGGTCGAGTTCGGGGCCACCGAACGCGCACATGGACGGCTTGGAGACGGGCACGGCGATCGAGCGGTCGAGCTGCCCGTCGGGCGTGAAGCGATGCACCACGCCACCGTCGTTGCCGCAGATCCAGTAGCCACCGTCCTCGTCGATCGCGGCGCCGTCGGGGCGCCCGGCCATCGGCTTCATCTCGACGAACACCTCGCGCGAGGCCATGTTGCCCTCGGCGTCGAGGCGCGCGCGCCAGACGGTCTGCACGTTCGGGTGCGAGTCGGACAGGTACACGTACCGGCGGTCGGCGGTGAACGCCAGGCCGTTGCCGGTGATCAGTCCCTCGACGAGGGGCTCGCCGATGCCGGCCGCCGTCACGCAGTAGAGCTTGCCGGCGGGCGAGGCGAGCGACATGTCGCGCACCATCGTGCTGACCCAGTAGCGGCCGTCGCGGTCGCAGCGACCGTCGTTGAAGCGCATGCCGGGTTCGGCGAACGTGATGGGGAACAGCAGCCGTTCGACCGCGTGCGGCTTGCCGGCGGGCAGGTCGATCTCGAAGACGCCCGTTTCCATGCCGGCCACGAGGCCGCCGCCTTCGCGCAACACGATGCTGCCGATGCGTTCGTGCGTGGCCCAGCTCTGCACGGTGCGGGTGGCCCAGTCGTAACGCCGGATCTGGCGCGACTCGATGTCGATCCAGTACAGCGCCTGTTCGGCCACCGACCAGACCGGGCTTTCGCCCACCTGGTCGCGGATGTCGGAGACGGCTTGCATGTCGCTCACTCGAACGGGCCGGTGCGGACGAACGGGCCGCCCTGGTACAGCACGGCGGGGTCGTTGAAGTCGAGCGTCTGCTGGCGGGCCTCGACCTCGGCGCGGAAGGGCTCGGAGCTGTCCTGCGGCACGTAGCCGACGTGGGAGGCCTTGGTGTTGTCCCACCACTTGGTGCGGTTGTCGGACATGCCGTAGATCACCGAGTAACCCACCACCGGGGCGGTGAGCGACGCGATCACGAGGCGCTCGAGGTCGTCGTAGCTCATGAACGTGGCGAGCATGCGGCGGTCGCGCGGGGCGGTGAACGACGAGCCGATGCGCAGCGCCACGGTCTCGATGCCGTAGCGGTCGAAGTAGAAGCGGGCGAGGCTTTCGCCGAAGGCCTTGCTGACGCCGTAGAGGCCGTCGGGGCGCATCGGAGCGTCCGCGTCGATGACCTCGTTCTGGCGGTAGAAGCCGGTCACGTGGTTCGAGCTCGCGAACACCACGCGGCGCACGCCCTGCTTGCGGGCGGCTTCGTACAGGTTGTACGTGCCGATGATGTTGGCCTGCAGGATCGGGTCCCACGGGGTCTCGACGGACACGCCGCCCAGGTGCACGACGGCGCTCACGCCCTCGAGCAGGTTCAGCACCGCGGTGCGGTCCTCGAGCGGCGTGATGGCCAGCTCTTCACCGGGGGCGGCGGCGCCCAGGTCGGCGATGTCGGAGAGGCGAAGGACATCGCAGTGCGGCTTCAGGCGCGAGCGCAGTTCGCGGCCGAGCCCACCAGCGGCGCCCGTCAGCAGCAGGCGAGGGAAGCGGATGGAGCAGGTGGTGGCAGGCATGTTGATCCGGATTCAGCAGAAGACACGGCACACAACGCAGACACGGTGTCTGCCGCCTACAGCGTCAACACCGTGTTGTAGGTTGTCGTACAACGGAACGTATCGTCGCCCACCGATCCCGGCCCGTCAAGGCAACGGACTGCGGGGATTACCCTAATGAGCCCCCTGGGCAGGCCCCCGGGTTTGTCCGAATTCGTGAACAAATTCACGGCGCCTACTCTGGTCGTACGATGACAGACAACGATGTCATCGTGCGCCGTTCCGGCAAACCCATCCCCCAGAGGAGTTCCAAAACATGAAACGCAGAATGTTCGTGATGTCCAGCCTCGCCCCGATCGCGCTCGCCGCGTGCGGTGGCGACGACGACGTGACCCCGACCAACCCGCCGCCCGCCGAAACCGGCGTGCGCGGCGCGGCGCTCGACGCCCTGAAGCGCGCCGCCGAACACATGGACGAGAACGTCTCGTACCGCGGCGGCTACGTGTGGCAGTACCTGCCCGACCTGTCGATCAGCTGGGGCGAGATGGAAGCCAAGCGCAGCATGTGCTGGATCCAGCCGCCCGGCACGCCCACCGCGGGCCACGCCTTCCTCGACGCGTACCACGCGACCGGCGACGAGCGCTTCTACGACGCGGCCGTGCGCACCGGCCAGGCGCTGATGTCGGCCCAGCATCCGGCCGGCGGATGGAACTACATCCACGACTTCGCGGGCGAGGACTCGCTCAAGCACTGGTACGAGACCGTGGGCGCCAACGGCTGGCGCCTCGAGGAGTTCCAGCACTACTACGGCAACGCGACGTTCGACGATGCCGGCACCGCGGTGTCGTCGCAGTTCCTGCTGCGCATGTACCTCGAGAAGAAGGACGCGCAGTTCAAGCCCGCCGTCGACAAGGCGATCGACTTCGTGCTGCAGGCGCAGTTCAGCGGCGGCGTGGCCGACGGCGGCTGGCCGCAGCGCTGGCCGGTGGCGCAGAACGCGATCTCGTCGATGCCGCTGCCCAACCCGGGCCAGCTGCCCGCGGGCGCCACGGCCGGCATGGACGACGGCGACTACACGACGATGGTCACCTTCAACGACGACGTCGCCGGCGAGAACATCAAGTTCCTGCTGATGTGCGTGATCGGCCTCGGCGAGACCCGCCTCGTCGCCCCGATCAAGCGCGCGATGGAATGCCTGCGCACGCTGCAGCAGCCCGCGCCGCAGGCAGGGTGGGGCCTGCAGCACCTCGCGACGGACCGCAACGGCCGGCCCGCCGGATCGCCCGCGGGCGCGCGCAGCTACGAGCCGCGGTCGCTCGCGACCCACACCACGCAGACGAACGTGCAGCAGCTCTTCAACTACTTCCGCGTGACGGGCGACCGCAAGTACCTCGCGCGGGTGCCGGAGGCGCTCGCGTGGCTCGAGACCTGCAAGCTCACGCCCACGCAGATCGCCGAGAACCCGCTGCTCGGCGGCGGCCGCACGCACCCGACGTTCATCGAGCTCGGCACGAACGTGGGCCGCTTCGTCCACCGCTACGGGTCGAACATCCACAACGGCGCGTACTACACCGACAACAACCACAAGGACACGCCGAGCCACTACTCCGCCGGCCGCAACGTCAACATCGCGGGGATGCGCACGACGTACGACCAGCTCAACGCGATGACCGACGCCGAGATCGCCGCGATGGTGGCGAACTCGCCGCTCAACGTGACCACGCCGCGCGCGCTGCCCAAGTACTTCTCGATCCGCGAGGTCGACTTCCCCGACCTGTTCACGGGCGCCGTGATGAAGACGCCGGACGTGACGGAGGCCGCGGCCCAGGCCGTGATCGACGACCTCGGCACGAAGAACCACTGGCTCACGCCGCTGCCGCAGGTGACGAACCCGTACCGCGGTGACGGACCGACCACGCCGTACACCGGGACGGCGTACCAGAGCAAACACGTGGGCGATGTGTACGACACGTCACCGTACGACTCGCTCGATGCGCCGGTGATCGCGCCGTACACCAACAAGGACCGTCCGCTCGGCATCTCGACGAGCAATTGGGTGGCCAACATGGGCAAGCTGATCGCGTTCATCACGCCCGTGAAATGAGTGGGACCCCGTGCGATCTGCGGCAGGTTGCGCCGCATTTCGCACGGGCTTTGCTACAGTCCGGGTGGCGAGGGTCGTCATACAACCCATCGCACCCGGGAAAGAACACAAGAGGGAATCGATGAACACGCCCACGATGGCCACCAGACGCACCAAGCCCCGCAACCTCGCACTCGACGTCGTCGACGTGCTGATCGAGCGGGTCCGCGCGGGTGCGCTGGCGGTGGGCGCGAAGCTGCCCACCGAGGCCGCGATCATGGACGAGTTCGGTGTCAGCCGCACCGTCGTGCGCGAGGCGCTCTCGAAGCTGCAGGCCTCCGGCGTCGTGCAGACGCGCCACGGCGTGGGCACCTTCGTCGTCGGCCTCGGCGAGGCCAGCGCCTTCCGCATCGGCCCCGAACAGCTCGCGACGCTGCGCGACGTGATCGCCGTGCTCGAGCTGCGCATCGGCCTCGAGACCGAATCGGCGGGCCTCGCCGCCGTGCGCCGCACCGACGCCAACCTCGCCGTGATGCGCCAGGCCCTCGACGAGTTCGCCGCCGCCGTCACGGCGGGCGCCGACGCGGTCACCGCCGATTTCACGTTCCACTCCGAGATCGCCCGCGCCACGCAGAACCCGCATTTCACCGACCTGATCAGCGCGCTCGGCATGGCCGCCATCCCGCGCGCGAGGCTCGATCCGGCACACACCGACGATGCCGAACGCCTCGCGTACCTGCGTCGCGTGAACGGCGAACACGAGAGCATCTACGACGCCATCGCGGCGCAGGACCCGGAAGCGGCGCGCGCGGCGATGCGCACGCACCTCGCGAACAGCCGCGAGCGCCGTCGGCGCGCGGCGGCGCTGGCCGGGGACGCCTGAATCACACCGCGCGCTCCGGCGGCGGTGGGTCCCGGCGTTCGCCGGGATGACCACCATCGCGTCACCCCGGCGAACGCCGGGGCCCACGGTTCACCCTGCGCGCCACGTGCCAGGATGCCCGACCTTTGGGGTTCACCCGGGTTGCACCCCTTGATTCCAAGTTGTACGATGACCGACAACGGGTTTCCACGCCCGCGTTTTTGAAGGTCCCGCCATGCCCGTCACCCCGTATTCCAGCTTCCCGAACCGGCTCCGCGCCGATCTGCTCGCAGGGAAGCGCCTGATCGGCTGCTGGTGCTCGCTGGCGAACCCCATCACCACCGAAGTGCTGGGTGTCGCCGGTTTCGACTGGCTCCTGCTCGACGGCGAACACTCGCCGAACGACGTCATCAGCTTCATCCCGCAGCTGATGGCCCTGAAGGACAGCCCGAGCGCCCCCGTCGTGCGCCCCTCGCAGAACGACACCGTCGAGATCAAGCGCCTGCTCGACGCCGGCTTCTACAACTTCCTCGTGCCGTTCGTCGAAAGCGCCGACGACGCCCGCCGCGCCGTGGCGGCCACCCGCTACCCGCCCCAGGGCGTGCGCGGCGTGTCGGTGTCCCAGCGCAGCAACCGCTACGGCACCGTGCCCGGCTACTTCACCGGCATCAACGACCAGGTCTGCGTGATCGTGCAGATCGAGAGCCGCGCCGGCCTCGCCGCCGCCGCCGAGATCGCCGCGGTGGACGGCATCGACTGCCTGTTCGTGGGCCCGTCCGACCTCGCCGCCGGCCTCGGCCACCTCGGCAACGCGAACCATCCGGACGTGCAGGCCGCCATCGCCTCCATCTTCGATGCGGCCCGCCAGCACGGCAAGCCCATCGGCATCCTCGCGCCGGTGGAAGCCGACGCGCGCCGCTACCTCGATCAGGGCGCGACCTTCGTCGCCGTCGGCAGCGACCTGGGCGTCTTCCGCAGCGCCACGCAGGCCCTGCACGACAAGTACCGCCCCTGATCCTCTCCACCCCCTCTTCTAGGACACACACATGAGCAAGCTGGGTTTCATCGGTCTGGGCATCATGGGCACGCCCATGGCCGCCAACCTCCTCAAGGGCGGCCACGAGCTGTTCGTCAACACACGCCGCGCGGTGCCCGCCGAACTGACCGCCGCCGGCGCCACCGCCTGCGCGAGCGCGAAGGAAGTGGCCGAGAAGGCCGACGTCATCTTCCTGATGCTGCCCGACACCCCCGACGTCGCGAAGGTCCTCTTCGGCGACAACGGCGTCGCCTCGGGCCTCGCCAAGGGCAAGACCGTCGTCGACATGAGCTCCATCTCGCCGATGGACACGAAGGCCTTCGCGAAGCAGATCAACGACCTCGGCTGCGACTACGTCGACGCGCCGGTGTCCGGCGGTGAAGTGGGCGCCAAGGCCGCCACGCTGACCATCATGGTGGGCGCCACCGAAGCCGCGTTCGAGCGCGTCAAGCCGCTGTTCGAGCTGATGGGCAAGAACATCACGCTCGTGGGCGGCAACGGCGACGGCCAGACCTGCAAGGTCGCCAACCAGATCATCGTCGCGCTGAACATCGCCGCCGTGGGCGAAGCCCTCGTGTTCGCCAGCAAGGCCGGCGCCGACCCGGCGAAGGTGCGCCAGGCGCTGATGGGCGGCTTCGCCTCGTCGCGCATCCTCGAAGTGCACGGCGAGCGCATGATCAAGCGCACGTTCAACCCGGGCTTCCGCATCAACCTCCACCAGAAGGACCTGAGCCTCGCGCTGGCCGGCGCCCGCGAACTCGGTGTTGCACTGCCGCAAACGGCCGGTGCCGCGCAGCTGATGCAGGTGGTGGCCGCGAACGGCGGCAAGGACCTCGACCACTCGGCCCTCGTGAAGGCGCTCGAACTGATGGCCGAGCACCCGGTCGCCCCCGACGCCGCCTGACCCTGAACTTCGCCGGTTCAAACGCCTCCACCCGGAGGCGTTTTCGTTTCTGCCGATAAACTGGTCCGCACCCAGCCAGTCCCCCCATTCCGCGCCGAAGGAGCCCGCATGCCGCATGACGTCAGCCTGATCTCCACCATCGCCGTCGGGCTGGGTCTCGCCATGGTGCTCGGCTACCTGGCCGCGCGGGTGAAGCTGCCCCCGCTCGTGGGCTACCTGCTCGCGGGCATCGTGATCGGCCCGTCCACGCCGGGCTTCGTCGCCGACGTGGCGCTGGCAGGCCAGCTGGCCGAGATCGGGGTGATGCTGCTGATGCTGGGCGTCGGCCTGCACTTCTCGGTGTCCGACCTGCTGGCGGTCAAGCGCATCGCCATCCCCGGCGCGCTGCTCCAGATCACCGTCGCCACGCTGCTGGGCGTCGGCGTGTCCAGTTACTGGGGCTGGAACCTCGGCGCCGGGCTCGTGTTCGGCCTCGCGCTGTCGGTGGCCAGCACGGTCGTGCTGCTGCGGGCGCTGGAAGCGCGCGGGGTGCTCGAATCGGTGAACGGCCGCATCGCCGTGGGCTGGCTCGTCGTCGAGGACCTGGTGATGGTGCTCGTGCTCGTGCTGCTGCCCCCCATCGCCGGCCTGCTGGGCGGCGACCCGGCGCCCGGCGCGATCGCCGAACCCGGCCGCGGCATCGGCGTCACGCTGGGCCTCACGCTCGCGAAGGTGTCGGCCTTCATGGCGCTGATGCTGGTGGTGGGCCGCTGGGCCTTCCCGAAGATCCTGTGGCTCGTGGCCCGCACCGGCTCGCGCGAGCTGTTCACGCTGTGCGTGATCGCCGCGGCCCTCGGCGTGGCCTACGCGTCGGCCAAGCTGTTCGACGTGTCGTTCGCCCTCGGCGCCTTCTTCGCCGGCATGATGATGCGCGAGTCCGAGTTCAGCCACCGCGCGGCCGAGGAATCGCTGCCGCTGCGCGACGCCTTCTCGGTGCTGTTCTTCGTCTCGGTGGGCATGCTGTTCAACCCGGCCGTGCTGCTCAACGAGCCGGTCAAGCTGCTGGTGGTGGTGCTGATCATCATGGTGGGCAAGACCCTCGCGGCCTTCGCCCTCGTGCTCGCCTTCCGCTACCCGCTGAACACGGCCCTCACGGTGGGCGTGAGCCTCGCCCAGATCGGCGAGTTCTCGTTCATCCTGGCCGGCCTGGGCCTGCAGATGAAGCTGCTGCCCGAGGCGGGGCAGAGCCTGATCCTCGCCGGGGCGCTCGTGTCCATCGCGTTGAACTCGGCGCTGTTCGCCGCCATCGACCCGGCCATGCGGTGGATCCGCGCCCACTCGTCCTTCGCCCGCCGCCTCGAGGCCCGCGACGACCCGCTCGCCGAACTGCCCATGAGCGTCGACGCCTCGCTGCTGCACGGCCAGGTGGTGCTCGTGGGCTACGGCCGGGTGGGGCGACGCATCGCGCGCACGCTCACCGAACACCGCATCCCGTACGTGGTGGCCGACGAACACCGCGAGCTGGTCGAGCAGCTGCGCGAGCGCGGCGTGCCGGCCGTGGCCGGCGACGCGGCCGATCCGGCCGTGCTGATCCAGGCCCACATCGCCCGGGCCGGCATGCTGGTGATCGCGGTGCCCGACGTGTTCAACGTGCGCAAGATGGTCGAGACGGCCCGGCTGCTGAACCCGAACATCGAGGTCATCGTGCGCAGCCACAACGAAAGCGAGGCCGACCTGCTGGCCCGCGACATCGTCGGCAAGGTCTTCGTGGGCGAACACGAACTGGCCCGCGGCATGTGCGACCACGTGCTGGCCCGCATGGCCGTGCCCTCCTGACCGGCTGACATCCGGTCACATTCCCCGGCACCCTTCCTGCTGCATACCCGCCCAGGCCGCGCGCGCGGTCCCGAGGTGACCTGCCTGGTCCCTCAGTGACACGCCGCGCCACATTTGCAAGCAGATACGGGTGATCCATGGTCGCAGACCAACGTTTCGAAACGACTTCCACGCCGCGGCGGCGGCATTGGCACACCGCCATGACCGTGACCCTGTTCACGGCCGTTCTCGCCGCATGCGGCGGAGGCGGTGGCGGGAGCACCTCCGCCACGGGCGGTGACGTCCCGTCCGGCGAGGCGCCCGCGACGCCGGTGCCCCCCGCGCCGGTGCCCCCGGCCCCCACGACCCAGCCCACCACCGACGCCGACGCGGTGCGCCTGGCCGACCAAGCCACCTTCGGCCCCACCGAGGCGCTGGTCACTGCCATCAAGGCGCAGGGCGCCTCCGCCTGGGTTGCCGCGCAGATGGCGCTGCCCGCCACCTCCCGTTACAGCAGCGGCCAGGGCGACGCCATCCACACGTACACCGGTTCGGCCGACTTCTGCGCCGGCCGAGGCGACAACTGCTGGCGCGACTGGTACTCCACCACGCCACTGCTCTGGGACTTCTACCGCAACGCCATCGGCCAGCCCGACCAGCTTCGCCAGCGCACGGCCTTCGCGCTGCAGCAGATCCTGGTCGTCAGCGGCGTCGAGACCAGCGGCACTTACGGGTTCCGCAACTACCACAACGCTCTGCTGGCCAACGCCTTCGGCAACTACCGCGACGTGCTGCGCAAGGTCACGCTGTCGCCGGTGATGGGCGACTTCCTGAACAACGCCAACAACGACAAGGACGCGCCGAACGAGAACTACGCGCGCGAACTGCTGCAGCTGTTCACCATCGGCACCTGCGAGCTCGACGCCGACGGATCGCTCAAGGGGGGCAAGTGTTCGCCCACCTACACGAACGACACGGTGCGCGCGTATGCGTACGCGCTCACGGGCTGGACGTACCCGGCGGGCGGCGCCTCGCGCTACGGCTGCTGGCCCAAGGGGGCCAACTGCACGTACTACGGCGGCGACATGGTCAAGGTCGACCAGTACCACGACACGAAGGAGCGCCAGCTCCTCGGCGTGAAGCTGGCCTCCGGCCACACGGCCGACACCGCGCTCGAGACCGTGCTCGACAGCGTGATGAACCACGCCAACACGCCGCCCTTCATCGGCAAGCAACTGATCCAGCAGCTCGTGACCAGCAACCCGTCGGCCGCGTACGTGGGCCGGGTCTCCCTCGCCTTCTCCTCGGGCAAGTACAACGGCTTCGGCACCGGCAAGCGCGGCGACCTCGCCGCCACCGTGGCCGCCGTGCTGCTCGACACGGAAGCCCGCGGCGACACCGTGGGCCGCTCGGCCGGCAAGCTGCGCGAACCGGTGCTGATGTTCACCGGCGTGGTCCGCGCGCTGGACGGCGTCACCGACGGCGACGCCTTCGGCTGGTGGTGGGGCGAGACGATGCAGCAGCACGTCTTCCGCGCGCCGTCCGTCTTCAACTTCTACCCGCCCGACTACCCGGTGCCCGGCACCACGCTCGTGGGCCCCACCTTCGGCATCCACAACGCCAACACCGCGCTGAACCGGCTGAACTTCCTCGTGTACCTGCTCGACTGGAACGGCAGCACGCCCGCCGCCAGCGTGCCCAACGCCGTGGGCACGAAGGTCAACCTCGCGGCCATGTCCACCGACGCCGCCGATGCCGGCAAGCTGGTCGACCGCCTGTCGATGCTGGCCCTGGGCCGCACGCTGCCCGTCACGCCCCGCGCCGAGGTCGTGAAGGCCGTCGAGGCCTCGGGCTCCAACGCCGCCAACCGGGTCAAGACCGCCGCCTACCTGGTGTTCGGCGCCCCGCAGTACCACGTGCAACGCTGAGATCGTCCCCATCATGTCGCACCACCATCACGCCACCCCCGCCACGGCGCTGACCCGCCGCGAATGGCTCGCCCGCTCGGGCCTCGGCCTCGCCGGCGCCCTCGGCGCGGGCACGCTCGCCAACCTGACGCTCGCCACGAAGTCCGCCCACGCGGCCGACTACAAGGCGCTCGTCTGCATCTTCCTGTACGGCGGCAACGACGGCCTGAACACCATCGTCCCCACCGACACGGCCCGCCACAACCAGTACAAGGCCGTGCGCGGCGACATCCACGTGCCCGTCGCCAGCCTGCTGCCGCTCGCCGGCACGCAGTACGGCCTGCACCCGGCGCTGTCCGGGCTGTCGAAAGCCTGGACCGACGGCCAGCTCGCCCCGGTGTTCAACGTGGGCACGCTCTACAAGCCCCTCACGAAGGCGCAGTTCCGCGCCGAGCCGGCCAGCTCCGACCTGCTGCCCGACAACCTCTACTCCCACTCCGACCAGCAGAACCTGTGGCAGACCGCCACGGCCGACGCGATGACCCGCACGGGATGGGGCGGCCGCGCGTCCGTCACGCTGGCCGCCGGCGCCCCGGTGATCTCGGTGGGCGGCACCGCGCGCTTCGGCCTGTCGGAGACGCAGTCGGCCCTCGTGCTGCCGGAAAACCCGGGCGACAGCTTCGGCGCCACGAACCTCGCCGCGAACTCGGCCCGCAAGAAGGCCATCGACGCGCTGTACGCCGAGGCCCAGTCGCAGGACCTGGGCACGGCGTTCACCGCCGCGCAGCGCAACGCGTTCAGCGTGTCCGACCGGCTGGGTGCGCTCGTCGCCACCAAACCCGGCCAGAACACCGCCTACGCCGCCATCGACGCCGCTTTCGCGCCGCTGCTGGACGCGAACAAGCGCCCCACCACCGCCATCGCCCGCCAGCTGTACCAGATCGCCAAGCTGGTGGTGTCCAACGCCACGGCCACCGGCCCGCGCCAGATCTTCTTCGCGCAGATGGACGGCTTCGACACCCACGGCGGCCAGGCCGTCAAGGACGCCCCGCTCGAAGGCGCCCACCCGCGCCTGCTGAAGGCCCTGGGCGACGCCCTCGGCGCCTTCCAGGCCGCCATGGTGGCCACGGGCTACGGCAACGCGGTGACCTCGTTCACCCAGAGCGACTTCGGCCGTACCTTCACGCCGAACAACAGCAGCGGCACCGACCACGCGTGGGGCAACCAGCACCTCGTCGTGGGCGGCGCGGTCAAGGGCGGCACCACGTACGGCACGTACCCGAGCCTCGCGCTCGGTGGCGTGGACGACGTGGGCGTCGACTCGTGGGAACTGCAGGGCCGCTGGATCCCCACCACGTCGGTGGACCAGTATGCGGCCACGCTGCTGGGGTGGTTCGGGGCGACCGATCCGCAATTGCTGCAGCTGCTGCCGAACCTGCAGAACTTCGCGACGAAGAAGCTCGGGTTCGTCTGAGCGACGGTGGATCCCGGCGTTCGCCGGGATGACACGCACCCGTCACCCCGGCGAACGCCGGGGCCCACTGCCGCCACCGCCCGGCGGCATCAAGCCGTCTCCGGCTCCTCCGGCTTCGCGATCGACGCCCGCGCCGCCGCCGCCGCGCGCAGCGCCTTGAGCTTCTCGCGCGGGTCCACCTGCTCCTTGACCTCGTCGAGCTTCATCTCGGCGATGAAACGGCTGGGCACGCCCGGCACGAACTCACGGCCCTTCTTGCGCCGGCGCAGCACGTCGACGGCGAGCGTGCGCCGCGCGCGGGTGATGCCCACGTACATCAGGCGACGCTCTTCCTCGATGTGCTGCGGCGTCGTCTCGTCGTCCTCGCTGCGGAACGGCAGCAGGCCCTCGTTGACGCCGGCAAGGATCACGTGCGGCCACTCGAGGCCCTTCGACGCGTGCAGCGTCGAGAGCGTCACCTGGTCCTGCTCGTCGCTGCGTTCGGCCAGGCTGATGATCACCGAGATGGTCTGCGCCACGTCGAGCACGGTCTGGCGCTCGGTCTCGAGGCTCATGCCGCCGTCGTTCTCGATCTCGCCGCCGCACCGCCGGGCGATCCAGTCGACGAAGTCCATCACGTTCGACCAGCGGCCGGCCGCGACCTTCTCGCTGTCGTCGCCCTCGTAGAGGTGTTTCTCGTAGTCGATGTCCTTGAGCCAGCCCATCAGCAGCGCCTTGGCGTCCTCGGACCCGGACGTGTGCCGCGCGCGGTACTCGAGGTCGTTGACCAGGCGGCCGAACTCGTGGAGCGAGGCCACGGCCGCGGGCTTCATTGCCGTGCCGAGGCTCTCGGCGAACAGCGCCTCGAACAGGCTCACCTTCCACTTGCCCGAGAACTCGCCGAGGGCGCCGAGCGTGGTGTGGCCGATGCCGCGCTTGGGCGTGGTCACCGCGCGCAGGAACGCCGGGTCGTCGTCGTTGTTGACGAGCAGGCGCAGCCACGCGCACAGGTCGCGGATCTCGGTGCGCTCGAAGAAGCTCTGACCGCCCGAGACCTTGTACGGGATGTTCGCCTTGCGCAGCGCCTTCTCGAAGACACGCGCCTGGTGGTTGGCCCGGTACAGGATCGCGAAGTCCTTGTAGGCCGCGTCGGGGTGCTGGGCGCGGATGCTGTTGATGCGCGCCACGGCGCGTTCGGCCTCGTGCTCCTCGTTGTCGCACTCGACCAGCGCCACGGGGTCGCCGTCGCCGAACGCGCTCCACAGCTTCTTGTCGAAGAGCTTCGGGTTGTTGCCGATCACGCAGTTGGCCGCGCGCAGGATGAAGCCGGTGGAGCGGTAGTTCTGCTCGAGCGGGATCACCTTCAGCGCCGGGTACTCCTGCGGCAGGCGGCGCAGGTTCTCGATGGTGGCGCCGCGCCAGCCGTAGATGCTCTGGTCGTCGTCGCCCACCGCAGTGAACATCGCGCGTTCGCCCACGAGCGACTTGAGCAGCTCGTACTGGATCGCGTTGGTGTCCTGGTATTCGTCGACCAGCACGTAGCGCAGCGTGTTCTGCCACTTCGTGCGGCACTCCTCGTCGCGCTGCAGCAGGCGGTGCGGGACGCCGATCAGGTCGTCGAAGTCCACCGCCTGGTAGGCCGCGAGGCGTTCCTCGTAGCGCTTCATCACCACGGCGGCCACGCGTTCGTCGTCGTCGAGCGCGGCCAGCGCCGCCTGGTCGCTGTCGAGGCCCTGGTTCTTCCAGAGGCTGATGGTCCACTGCCAGCGGCGCGCCATGTTCACGTCGGTGGTGCCGCCGGCGTCCTTCAGGATGCCGACCACGTCGTCGCCGCCGAGGATGCTGAACTTGTCCTTCAGGCCCACGCGCTCGCCTTCCGCGCGCAGCAGGCGCACGCCCAGCGAGTGGAACGTGCTGATCACGAGGTTCTTCGCCGCCTTGCCGCCGATCAGTTCCTTCGCGCGCTCGCGCATTTCCTGGGCGGCCTTGTTCGTGAACGTGATGGCGGCGATCTGGCCCGGCGTGTAGCCCGCCTCCAGCAGCCGGCCGATCTTGTGCGTGATCACCCGCGTCTTGCCGGAGCCGGCGCCCGCGAGCACGAGGCAGGGACCGTCGAGGTGGTGCACGGCCGCCATCTGGGCGGGGTTCAGCGAGGGGGCTTTAGACATGGAAAAGCGGTCCGGGCGAGGCGGGCGAACGGGGGGAGGCGACGGATCATAACGAGGCCCGCCGATGTCCTTGCAACGCACTCTGTGCTAGGGCCTGTTCACACGACGGAAGCCAGTGCGAACGGGTTTCGGAGAGCGCAGAGCAAGGCGCGGTCCGCCGCCCGGACTTCCGTCCGGGCAAGGGCCGCAACGCGGCGCTGCGCTCTCCGAGACCCGTTCCCTCCGGGTTGCAGCCAGAATGGCTTCCGTCGTGTGAACAGGCCCTAGTGAAACCTTCCCGATGACGTCCGATCCGAACCGCCGCCACCTGCTCGCCGCCATCCTGGCCGCGGGCGCCTCGCCGGGCCTCGTCGCCTGCGTGAACCTGGGCGCGCGCGAACCGTGCTTTTCGCTCGGCGTGGCGTCCGGCACACCCCGCCCCGACAGCATCGTGCTGTGGACCCGCCTGTCCCCCGACGCCCACCCGGCCCGCATGGTCGAGGTGCACTGGGAACTCGCCACCGACGACACCTTCCGCCACGTCGTGCGGTCCGGCACCGGCCACGCCGAGGCCGACTGGGGCCACAGCGTGCACGTGCAGGTCACGGGGCTGGAACCCGCGCGCTGGTACTGGTACCGCTTCACGGCGATGGGCCAGGTGTCGCCCGTCGGTCGCACCCGCACCGCCCCGGCCGCCGGCAGCCTCGACCCCGTCGCGTTCGCCATCGCGTCGTGCCAGCGCTGGGACCACGGCCACTACGCCGCGTGGCGCCACCTCGCAGACGAAACGCCCGACCTCGTGCTGTTCCTCGGCGACTACATCTACGAATACGGCCCGGTGCCCGGCGCCGTGCGCGCGCACCAGGGCCTGGTCGACACCCGCACGCTCGCCCAGTACCGCGCCCGCTACGCGCAGTACAAGGGCGACCCCGACCTGCAGCGCGCCCACGCCAGCGCGCCGTGGATCGTCACGTGGGACGACCACGAGGTGCAGAACGACTACGCCGCCGACCAGGGCCCGTTCCTCGCGCCGGCCTTCCTCGAACGCCGCGCGTGGGCCTACCAGGCGTGGTGGGAACACATGCCGCTGCCGCCGTCCACGCGCCCCGCGGGCCCCGGCCTGCAGGTGTTCGACCGCTGCGACTGGGGCGCGCTCGCCCGCTTCCACGTGCTCGACAACCGCCAGTACCGCGACCCGCAGGCCTGCCCGCCGCCGTTGCGCGGCGGCGGCAACACCGTCGACGTGGACCGCTGCCCCGACCTGGTCCGCCCCGAACGCACGTACCTCGGGCTCGCGCAGGAGCGGTGGCTCGGCGAGGGCCTCGCCGGAAGCCGCGCCTGCTGGAACTTCATCGCGCAGCAGACGCTGGTGGCGCCGTTCACGTGGCGCCCCGACGGCGACCGCGTCTGGACCGACGGCTGGTCGGGCTACCCCGGCGCCCGGGCCCGCCTGCTCGACCAGCTCGCTCGGCCCCAGGTGGCCAACCCGGTGGTGCTGGGCGGCGACACCCACACGCACTACGTCTGCGACCTGCACCGGCGCGGCGACCCGGCCGCGCCCGTGATCGCCACCGAGTTCTGCGGCACCTCCATCAGCAGCCGCGGTCGCTCGCAGGCGTTGCTCGACGCCGCGCTGCCGTGGAACCCGCACGTGCGCTACGGCCGCCGCGACGAACGCGGCTACGTGGCCTTCCGCCTCGTGCCCGGCCGCCTGGACGCCCGCCTGCGGGTGGTGAGCGACGCCGCCGACCCGCGGGCGACCGTGCGAACCGCGGCGACGTTCCACGTCGAATCGGGCCACGCCGGCGCGCTGCGCGGTTAGGCTTCGCCCCCATGTCCTCGATCTTCGCCGTCACGTTCCCGTTTTTCGCGCTGGTGCTCTGCGGTTACCTGGCCGCCCACCGCCGCTACCTGCCCGAGTCGGCCATCCCCGGCCTCAACGGCTTCGTGCTGTTCTTCGCGCTGCCGTGCCTGCTGTTCCGCTTCGGGTCCAGCATGCCGTTCGCCCAGCTGGTGGACCCGTGGCTCACCGTGATCTACGCGGTGTGCGCCGTCGTGATCGTGCTCGGCACCATCGCGGCCACGCGCCGGCAGGTGAGCCTGAAGGACGCGTCGTTCGGTGCGCTGGTGGCCGCGTTCCCGAACACCGGCTTCATGGGCGTGCCGCTGCTGGTCGCGCTGCTCGGCGACCGCGCCGCGGGCCCCGTCATCACCACCATCCTGGTCGACCTCGTGCTCACGAGTTCGCTGTGCATCGCGGTGGCCGAGTCGCACGCGCCCCACGGCCCCGGCCCGTCGCCGCTCGCCCGCGCGCTCAAGGGGGCGTTCAGCAACCCGCTGCCGTGGGCCATCGGCCTCGGCGCGGCGAAGGCCGCGAGCGGCATCGTGTTGCCCGGCCCGGTGGACCAGTCGATCAAGATGCTCGCCGACGCGGCCTCGCCGGTGGCCCTGTTCACCATCGGCGCCGTGCTGTGGCGCGCCGGGCAGCACGCGCACACGCGCACGCCGGTCGCGAACTACCTGCCGGTGGCGCTGGTGAAGCTGTTCGTGCACCCGCTGCTCGTGCTGGGCCTCGGCTTCGGCGCGCGCGCCGCGGGGGCCGACGTGCCGCTGTTCGGGCTCACCGTGCTCGCGCTCGCGGCAGCGCTGCCCAGCGCCAGCAACGTGTCGATGCTGGCCGAGCGGCACGGCGCCGACAACGGGCGCGTGGCCCGCATCATCATGGCGAGCACCGTGCTGTCGTTCCTGACGTTCTCGGGGCTCGCCACGCTCACGCGGCCGCTGCTAGTGTCGTGAGTTGGAAGTTCGTTGAGCGGTGCTCGCTGGTGCCTGAGCGGTTGTGAATCCTGTCGAGAAACGCCCGCAGCCTAGGCGCGGCGCGGAGCGAGGCTCAATGCCTCGCGAGCACCGCAACGACGGATGGGGGTGTTTATCGACAGGATTCATCAACGAACTTCCAACTCACGACACTAGCCCCCTGACGCGTCAGTCGGCCGAGCAGAGGCAGTGGGCCAGCGACGCGAACGGGTTGCGACCGTCCGCCAGCTGAACCAGCCACGCCATCTCGTCGCGCGCTTCCTGGGCCACCGCCGGCGGCCGCACCCACGGCAGCCGCGCGTCGAGCTGCTCGCCCACCACGCTGGCGGTCGCGCCACCCAGCAGGCCCAGCACCTGGTCAAAGCGGCTGCGTTCGGGTTCGATGTAGGCGATGCGCGGCTCGCCCTCCAGCTTCGCGCGTTTCGCGGCGGACTTCAGCGCCACGTCGAAGCCGCCCACGGTGTCCACGAGCCCGCGCTCCAGCGCCTGCGAGCCGGTCCACACGCGGCCCTGGGCCACGGCATCGATCTTCTCGGGCGTGGTCTTGCGCGCCGCGGCGGCGAGTGTCGTGAACTGCTGGTAGACGTGGCCGATGCTCGATTGCAGCAGTTCGGCGAAACGCGGGTCGAGCGGCTTGCGCGGGTCGCCGGCGCCCACCAGCCACGTGGTGCGCACGCCCTCGGTGTGCACGCCGAGCTTCTCGAGCGCCTTGTCGGCGCGGGGCAGCAGCGCGAACACGCCGATCGAGCCCGTGATGGACGCGGCGTCGGCCACCACCTCGTCGGCGGCCATCGAGATCCAGTAGCCCCCCGAGGCCGCCACGTCGCCCATCGAGATCACCACCGGCTTGCCCGCCTCGCGCGTCAGCTCGAGTTCGCGGCGGATGAGTTCCGAGCCGTACGGGCTGCCGCCCGGCGAGTTCACGCGCAGCACCACGGCCTTGACCTTGTCGTCGAGCCGCGCCTGGCGCACGAGGTCGGCCGTCGAGAGCCCGCCCACCGCGCCGGCCGGCGCCGCGCCGTCGACGATCGCGCCCTCGGCCACCACCACGCCGATGGCGTCGCCGGCCAGCTTCGGCACCTGGCGCGCGAGGTACGGGGCGAACGCCACCTGGCGGAACGACTTCCCGTCATCGGACTTGGCGCCGCGCTCGATCATCAGTTCGCGCACCTGGTCGAGGGTCATCAGCTTGTCGACGAGCTTCGCGTCGAGCGCCGCCTTCGCCGGGTCACCGCCCGCCGCGGCGAGGCGCTGCGGCAGGTCGTCGATCAGCGCGCCGATGGAGCCGGCCGGCAGCTTGCGCGCCTTCTCGACGTCGTGCGTGTACGTGGCCCACAGGCCGTCGTACAGCACGCGGCTGGCCTCCTGCGATTCCGGTGACGGGCCGTCGGCGATGAAGGATTCGCCCGCGTCCTTGAACTCGCCCACGCGCAGCAGGTTCACCGTGACGCCGACACGGTCGAGCGCCTCGCGGTAGTAGTTGCGGTAGCCGCCGAAACCCTGGATCAGCAGCGTGCCCATCGGGTGCATGAACACCTCGTCGGCCTGCGCGGCGAGGTAGTACTGGCGCTGGTCGTAGCCGCCGCCCCACGCCGTCACCTTCTTGCCGCTCGCGCGGAAGCGGGCGATGGCCGCGGCCGCCTCGCGCAGCGCGGGCAGGCCGCCGCCCTGGAATTCGTCGAGCACCAGCAGCGCGTTGTGCACCTTCGGGTCGGCCGCGGCGGCGTCGAGCACCGTGCGCACGTCGCGCAGTTGCGTGTCGACCTCGACCCGGCCGGCGCCCACCTGCGCGAGCGCGGCATCGCGCGGGCGCGTGGACCGCTGCTCGACGAGCTTGCCGCGCAGGTTCAGCACGAGGGTCGTGCGTTCGGCCAGCGGCGCGGCGCCACCCCGCACGCAGGAGACCACCAGCACGCCCAGCAGCGCGAGGAAGATCAAGTTGAACACCAGGCGCCGGGTGCCGTCCAGGACGGCCCAGAGGCGGCCGAAGAACCGGCCGGTGGCGGCGAGGCGGGGGTAGGGCATGGTGATCCTTCCGGGGGATGTCGACGGGGAAACCGCGTCCGACACTTTAAGGGCAGCGCCGATGGCCTTGCCTATCGCCGCCTTCGATCCTTTCAACTTCCCTCCCATCCCGCCACGCCCGAGACTGCGAAGCATCGACACGAGGACGCACCCATGAACGACACCCCCCGCCTCACCACCGCCTCGGGCATTCCCGTCGCGGACAACCAGAACTCGGTCACGGCCGGCCCGCGCGGCGCGGTGCTGCTGCAGGACTTCCACCTCCTCGAGAAGCTCCAGCATTTCAACCGCGAGCGCATCCCCGAACGCGTCGTGCACGCGAAGGGCTCCGGCGCCTACGGCACCTTCACCGTCACGCACGACATCACGCCGCTGACCAAGGCGCGCCTCTTCAGCGCGGTCGGCAAGACCACCGAGACCTTCCTGCGCTTCTCCACCGTGGGCGGCGAGAAGGGTTCGGCCGACACCGAACGCGACCCGCGCGGCTTCGCGCTGCGCTTCTACACGGAAGACGGCAACTGGGACCTCGTCGGCAACAACACGCCCACCTTCTTCCTGAAGGACGGCATCAAGTTCCCCGACTTCATCCACACGCAGAAGCGCGACCCGCAGACGAACCTCAAGTCGCCCACGGCCGTGTGGGACTTCTGGAGCCGCACGCCCGAGTCGCTGCACCAGGTCACCATCCTGTTCTCGGACCGCGGCACGCCGGACGGCTACCGCCACATGGACGGCTTCGGCAGCCACACCTTCAGCCTGGTCAACGCCGCCGGTGAACGCGTGTGGTGCAAGTGGCACCTGAAGACGCGCCAAGGGATCCGCAACCTCGACGCCGCCGAGGCCCAGCGCCTGGCCGGCACCGACCCCGACTACGCACAGCGCGACCTGTTCAACGCGATCGCGAACGGTGACTTCCCGCAGTGGGACGTCTACGTCCAGGTGATGCGCGAGGACCAGGTCGCCGCCTGGGAAGCCCGCACCGGCTGGAGCGCGTTCGACCTGACGAAGGTGTGGCCGCTCGCCGACTTCCCGCGCATCCCCGTGGGCGTGCTCGAGCTGAACCGCAACCCCGACAACTACCACGCCGAGGTGGAGCAGGCCGCGCTGTCGCCCTCGCACATCGTGCCGGGCCTCGGCTTCAGCCCCGACAAGATGCTGCAGAGCCGCCTCTTCGGCTACCACGACGCGCAGCTCTACCGCGTGGGCACCAACCACCAGCAGCTGCCGGTGAACCGCCCGCGCTGCCCGGTGCACCACCAGCAGCGCGACGGCGCGATGGCCGTCGACAACGGCGGCGCCGCGCGCAACTACGACCCGGTGCAGGCGGGCGGCTCGAACCCGTCCGGCCTCGGCCACGGCGAACCGGGCTGGGCGCTCGAAGGCGTGGCGGGTCGGTACGACGACCGTGCGACGGCCGACGACTTCACCCAGGCCGGCAACCTGTTCCGCCTGATGACGCCGGATGCGAAGGAGCGGCTGGTCACCAACATCGCGAACGCGATGCAGAGCGTGCCCGACGAGATCCGCCAGCGCCAGATCGCCCACTTCACGAAGGCCGATCCGGCCTACGGGCAGGGGGTGGTGGCGAAGCTCGCCGCGCTGGTCCAGCGCTGACCCCGAAGGGCCGGGAAAGACCCGGCCCTCCGGTTCATGAACGCTTCCCTCGGGAGGACGGCCGTACTACGCTTGCCGATCCCAGCCAACGCGAGGAGAAGCCGCATGAACGCCGAATCGAAGTGTCCCGTCGCGCACCAGCCGCTGCGCGCCCGCACGAACAGCCAGTGGTGGCCCGACGCCCTGAACCTGGCCCTGCTGCACCAGCATTCCACGCTGGCCGACCCGATGGTCGAGGACTTCGACTACCGCAAGGAGTTCCTGACCCTCGACCTCGACGCGGTCATCAAGGACCTGCACGCCCTGATGACCGATTCTCAGGACTGGTGGCCCGCCGACTACGGCCACTACGGCCCGCTGTTCATCCGCATGGCCTGGCACGCCGCCGGCACCTACCGCATCTTCGACGGCCGCGGTGGCGCCCGCTCCGGCGAACAGCGTTTCGCCCCGCTCAACAGCTGGCCCGACAACGGCAACCTCGACAAGGCGCGCCGGCTGCTGTGGCCCGTCAAGCAGAAGTACGGCCGCAAGCTCTCGTGGGCCGACCTGATGATCCTGACCGGCAACGTCGCGCTCGAGTCGATGGGTTTCAAGACCTTCGGCTTCGGCGGCGGCCGCGAGGACATCTGGGAACCTCAGCCCACCGACTGGGGCCCCGAATCCACCTGGCTCGGTGACGAACGCTACAGCGGCGAGCGCGAACTCGCGAGCCCGCTCGCGGCCGTGCAGATGGGCCTGATCTACGTGAACCCCGAAGGCCCGAACGGCAACCCCGACCCGGCCGGCTCGGGCCGCGACGTGCGCGAGACCTTCGCCCGCATGGCGATGGACGACGAGGAGACGGTGGCCCTCACCGCGGGTGGCCACACCTTCGGCAAGTGCCACGGCGCCGGCGAGGCGCGCCACGTGGGCGCCGAGCCCGAGGGGTCCAACATCGAGGAACTCGGCCTCGGCTGGAAGAACGCGTTCGAGAGCGGCATCGGCGCGCACGCGATCACCAGCGGCCTGGAAGGCGCCTGGACGCCCAACCCGACGAAGTGGGACAACGGCTACTTCGAGACCCTGTTCGGCCACGAGTGGGAACTGACGAAGAGCCCCGCCGGTGCGAACCAGTGGAAGCCGAAGGGCACCACCGGCGACGGCAAGGTGCCCGACGCGCACGTTCCCGGAAAGCGCCACGCGCCCATGATGACCACCGCCGACATGGCGATGCGCGTCGACCCCGCCTACGAGAAGATCTCCCGCCGCTACATGGCCGACCCGGCCCTGTTCGCCGACGCCTTCGCCCGCGCCTGGTTCAAGCTGACCCACCGCGACATGGGCCCGAAGACGCGTTACCTCGGCAAGCTCGTGCCGAAGGAGGACCTGATCTGGCAGGACCCGATCCCCGCGGCCGACCACCCGCTGGTCGACGCGGCCGACATCGCCGCGCTGAAGGCGAAGCTGCTGGCCACGGGCATCGCGCCGCGTCAGCTCGTGAAGACGGCCTGGGCCTCCGCCACCACGTTCCGCGGCACCGACATGCGCGGCGGCGCCAACGGCGCCCGCATCCGCCTCGCCCCGCAGAAGGACTGGGAGGCCAACGAACCCGCCGAACTGGCGAAGGTGCTCGCGGCGCTGACCACGGTGCAGCAGGCCTTCAACGGGTCGGCCACCGGTGGCAAGAAGGTCTCGCTCGCCGACCTGATCGTGCTGGCCGGCGGGGCGGCGGTCGAAGCCGCGGCGAAGCAGGCGGGTTTCCCCGTCACCGTGCCGTTCACGCCGGGCCGCATGGACGCCCTGCAGGAACAGACCGACACCGAGGCGTTCATGGTGCTCGAACCGGCAGCCGACGGCTTCCGCAACTACGCCCGCACGGGCACCGGCATGACCGCCGCCACGGCGCTCGTCGACCGTGCCGCGCTGCTGACCCTGACGGCGCCGGAGATGACGGCACTCGTCGGCGGCCTGCGCGCCCTCGACGCCAACGTGGGCCACACGCCCCACGGCGTCTTCACGAAGCGCCCGGGCCAGCTGACCCCCGACTTCTTCGTCAACCTGCTCGACATGCGCACCGCGTGGCAACCGTCGTCGAGCCAGGCCGGCGTGTTCGAGGGCCGCGACCGCAAGACGGGCGAGGCGCGCTGGACGGCCACGCTGTCCGACCTCGTGTTCGGCTCGAACGCGCAGCTGCGGGCGCTGTCGGAGGTGTACGCGTCGAGCGACGGCGCGAAGCCCTTCGTCGACGACTTCGTGGCGGCGTGGGCCAAGGTGATGGACCTGGACCGGTTCGATGTGCCGGGGCACAAGGTGGGCTGAAGAAGGTGGTCACCCCGGCGAACGCCGGGGCCCACTGCGCCCTTCGCGCTAGAACGTGCTCACCGCGAACGTGTTCCGCCCGTTCCGCTTCGCCCGGTAGAGCGCCCCGTCCGCCTTCGCCATGATGTCGTCCGCCTGGATCCGCGGATCGTCGACATAGGCCACCCCGATGCTGGTGGTCACCCGCCGGATCTCGTTGCCCACGTGGAACGGCAGGCGCATCAGCAAACCGATCTTCTCGGCGATGGCCGAGGCTTCCTCGAGGTCCTTCAGGCCCTCGAGGATGATCACGAATTCGTCGCCGGCCAGGCGCGCGACCGTGTCGGTCTGGCGCACGCACGTGAGCAGGCGCCGCGCGAACTCGCACAGCACCTCGTCGCCCGTGCCGTGGCCGCGGGTGTCGTTGATCTCCTTGAAGTGGTCCACGTCGAGGAACAGCAGCGCGAGGCGCTGGCGCGTGCGGCGGTGGCGGGCGACGCTCGCCTGCAACCGCTCGTCGAACGCGCGGCGGTTGGGCAGGCCGGTGAGGGGGTCCACGCGGGCCAGCGCGTTCAGCTTCGTCTCGACGTCCTTCAACGCGGTGACGTCGGTGCTGAGCGCGTAGAGGCCGGCCACGCGGCCGTCCTCGCGCACGTCGGGCACGTACACCGTGTGCAGGTGGCGGCGGGCGCCGCGGGCGGTCGACACGAGGTCGAACTCCACGCGCTGGCCCGACAGCGCGGCGCGCAGCGCATCGCGCCGCTGCTCGTACAGCTCGGGGGCCACCACGTCGGCGATCCGGCGGCCGATGGCGGCCACCGGGTCCACGTCCGACCAGGCGCGGTAGGTCTCGTTGGCGAACTGCATGCGTTCGTCCGCGTCCACATACGAGATCAGCACCGGCAGGTTGTCGGCGATGGTGCGCAGGCGCTGCTCGCTCTGCTGCACCGCGGCCCGCGCCTCGTGCGTGTGGGCCATCAGCGTGTTGTAGGCCTCGACCACCTCGTACACCTCGCGGGTCTCGTCGCGCACGTCGACCACCACGGGTTCGGAGCGGTCGCGCGACTGCACCATCGCCGCGCGCAGGTGGTCGAGCGGCGCGAGCAGGCGTTCCACCAGCACCCAGATGCCGATGCCGGCCAGCACCATCAGCCCGAGGCCGAGCGCGATCACCTGCCGCTCCGACCCGCGCAGCTGCTCGCGGGCCTCGGCGAGCGGGTAGGCCGTGGTCAGCAGCCACGGCACGTTCTTGAGCAGGCGGAAGCTGTAGATGGCGTCGAGGCCCACGGAGTTCGTGCCCTCGAACGACCCCTCGTCGCCCGCCAGCGCGCGGTACACGAGCGGGCTGCTGGCCGGGGGCGGCACCGGGGTCATGATGCGGTCCTTGTGGCCGTGCATCATGATCACCGGCGGGTCGCCCTTGACGATCACCGAGACGTACCCGGTCTTGCCCACCTTCACGTTGGCGAGGTCGGACAGGAAGTTGGGGCGGGTCAGGTACATCACCCCGCCGAGGAACCCCACCGTCTCGCCCGTGGCGGTGCGGATCGGCGCGGCGAACACGATGCTGGCCTCGCCCGTCGCGCGGCCGGACAGCGGGTCCGACACCACGGGGCGGCCGGTCGCCATCAGCTCCTTGAAGTAGGGCCGGTCGGCCACGGAACGGCCGGAGCGGCCGGTGAACGAGGGGGTGTCGAACGTGATGCGGCCCTCGCGGTCCACCACGATCAGCGTCTCGAAGAGGCCCTGCACCACCGGGCGCGACGCGAAGTGCTCGCGCAGTTCGTCCGGCTTCGCGATCATGGCCGGGTCCAGCACCGAGGCGGCCTGCTGCAGCGCCAGCCGGCGGTCGGCCACGCGGGCGTCGACCTCGCGGGCGATGCTCTCGGACAGCGTCGACTGCACGTCGGCCACGTTGCGGGTCATGTCCGAGCGCAGCACCCACAGCGTGAACGACGTGACCGCGATCACCACCACCACCATGGCGGCGGCCGACCAGAAGGCCAGCTTGGCTTTCAGGCTGCGTCGCTTGTAATGTTTGAGCATCGCGGGCGGTCAGGGTGACGGGCAGACGCGAGCCTAGCCGGCGGCGACCACCCCCGATCCGCGGAAGACACCGCGGATCGCCCCGCTGTTCAACCGATCACCAGCTGCCCGGATCCACCCGGTAGAGCGCCGTGAACTCGCGGTAGAGCAGCGGCTGCTCGGCCGCCAGGCGCTCGGGCTGCTCGAAGAACACCTCGGACGCCACCGCGAAGAACTCCGCCGGGTTGGTGGCGCCGTAGGTGCTGAACAGCGACGGCTCGCTGGTGGCCGCCTGGTGCTGCAGCCTCGCGAACGCGTCGCCCATCACCTGCGCCCACCGCGCGCGCCGCTGCGTGGGGCCCAGCGCCGGGGCGCCGTTGGCCGGGCCGTTCTCCTGGTCCAGCTGGTGGGCGAACTCGTGGATCACCACGTTCTGGCCGTCGCCGGGCGTGGCCGCGCCGGAAACAGTGTCGTCCCACGACAGGATCACCTGCCCCTGCGACCACGACTCGCCGGACAGCGCCTGCCGCTCGTCGCGCACGATGCCCCCGCCGTCGGTGTGCACCTTGTCGACGACGAAGGCGCCCGGGTACACGAGGATCTGCCGCAGCTTCGGGTAGTAGCTGGACGGCCGGTTGAGCAGCAGCAGGCAGGCCTGGGCGGCGATGGTGACGCGCACCTCGTCGGTCACCTCGAAGCCGGCGCAGCCGATGAAGGCCTTCTCGCGCAGGAACACCTGCATGTGCGCCTTGAGCTGCAGCTGCAGGTCGGCGGGCAGGCCGCGCACGTAGGGCACGCGGCGGCGCAGGATGGTGCGCCAGTCGGCGGGGAACGGCAGCGCGCGCCAGCGGGCGCGGCGGCGTTCGGTGAACCAGGGTTCGGTCACGAGCCACCCGACCCACAGCAGGGCCGCGGCCGAAACGATCAGCAAGGTCAGCACGGACGGATCCCCGGGGTGTTCTTGAAGTCCCTTGCAGATGGGCGTCGCCAGCCGGATTTCAATGGCGGCGGGTGGGTTAGGCTACGCGCTTCGCTACCGATCCAACGCCATGTCCAACCCCGTCGTCATCCTCGGCACCGGCCTCGCCGGCTTCACGCTCGCCCGCGAGTTCCGCAAACTCGACAAGGAAACGCCCCTTGTCCTCGTCAGCCGCGACCACGGCGGCTTCTACTCGAAGCCCATGCTGTCGAACGCGCTGGCCGGCAACAAGACGCCCGCGAGCCTGGTGATGAAGGACAGCGACAAGATGGCCGCCGAACTGGGCGTGGCCACGGTCCTCCGTGGCCGCGTGGTCGCCCGGATCGACACCGCGGCCCAGGCCGTCGAACTCGACGACGGCGCCCGCATCGCGTACCGCGACCTCGTCTTCGCCGTGGGCGCCGACCCGATCCGCCTGCCGATCGAGGGCGACGCCGCCGACACGGTGCTGTCCGTCAACGACCTGGACGACTACGGCCGCTTCTCGGAGCGCCTGGACGGCGTCACCTCGGTCGCCGTGCTGGGCGCCGGCCTGATCGGCTGCGAGTTCGCGAACGACCTGCTGTCGCGCGGCATCTCGCCCACCGTGATCGACCTCGCCCCGCGCGTGCTGCCGCGCCTGCTGCCGGACCAGGCGAGCGAACGCCTGCGGTCGAAGCTGGCCGAGGCGGGTGCGTCGTTCCGCTTCGGCGTGTCGGTGTCCCGCGTGGACCGTGCCGGTGCCGCGCTGAAGCTCACGCTGAGCGACGGCAGTTCGCTGGACGCCGGCCTCGTGCTGTCGGCCATCGGGCTGCGCCCGCGCACCCAGCTGGCCCAGGCGGCCGGCGTGCGCGTGAACCGCGGCATCGTCACCGACCGGCTGCTGTCGGCCAGCGCCCCCCACACCCACGCCCTGGGTGACTGCGCCGAGGTGGACGGCCACACGCTGCCCTACGTGATGCCCATCATGCAGCAGGCCCGGGCGCTCGCCGCCACGCTGGCCGGCAACCCCACCCCGGTGGTCTACCCGCCCATGCCGGTCATCGTGAAGACGCCGGCCTGCCCCACCGTCGTGTGCCCGCCGGCGCTCGACGCCTCGGGCGCGTGGACGGTGGAACTGACCGACGACGGCTGCGACGCCCGTTTCCACAGCGGCGACGGCCAGTTGCTCGGCTTCGCGCTGCTGGGCGCGGCCACGAAGCAGCGGCAGGCGCTGGTGGCGCAGGTGCCCGGCCTGCTGGTGTGACGGCGGCGGAGGACTTTCACGTCAGCGTGCGATTTCTTGCGCTTTTTTACGCCACACGCCGAAACGAACGGCGCACACTGGGGCTCATCGAACGATCCTTCTCGATGCCCGCCATGCGCCACTTCCTCCGCCAACGTTCCGCCCGCCTCTACCTCCTCGGCCATGGCCTGATCTTCATCGGGGCCTGGTCCATCGAAGCCACCGGGTCGTACGTGCCCATGGCCCTGGCCGCATCGGCCGGCCTGATGCTGTCGATGCCGCTCTTCTGCGAGCGGCTGGCCCGCGCCAAGGCGGCCCGACAGCGCTGAACCCCCTGTAGGAGCGTGCCCACCACCGGGCACGCTGCCGTCCGCTGCACGGGGTCCACGCCCCCCGGCATCCTTCTGGAACTCACTTCCAGGAGATCGCCATGAGCAACACCGGACCCCTCGTCACGGGCCTCTTCCGTGACCGCGACAGCGCCGAGCAGGCCTACCAGTCCGTCCAGGACCGCGGCTACGGCAAGGACGACGTCAACCTCGTGATGTCCGACGACACCCGCCAGCGCTACTTCGCCGACGACGTGCGTGTCACCGAACTCGGCACCAAGGCCGCCGAAGGCGCCGGCGTGGGTGGCGCGATCGGCGGCACCGTGGGCGCCATCGCCGCGGCCATCGCCGCCGTGGGCACCACCCTGGCCATCCCGGGCCTCGGCATCGTGATCGCCGGCCCGCTGGCCGCGGCCGTGGCCGGCGCGGGCGCCGGGGCTGCCACGGGCGGCATCGTCGGCGCCCTGATCGGCTGGGGCATCCCCGAGGAACGCCTCAAGACGTACGACGCGGGCATCCGCGACGGTGCGATCCTGATGGCGGTGCGGCCTCGGTCGGACGACGACGCGGCGCACTTCGAGAACGAATGGCGGGTCGCCCGCGGGCAGGACGTGTACCGCTGAGCCTTCTCGCTTCGACGGCGGTGGGTCCCGACTTTCGTCGGGATGACGAGATGAGTGTCACCCCGACGAAAGTCGGGGCCCACTGCTCCCGCTAGATGGCCAACGGATCCACGTCCAGCGCCCAGCGCCACACGCCCTTGTGCGTGCTGCGCAGCGACGGCAACGCCGCCATCCACGGCCCCAGCACCCGCTGCAGCTGCGGCCGCGACGCCCCCTCGATCAGCATCTGCATGCGCTCCACGCCCGCCACCCGGGCGATCGTCGTGGGCACCGGCGGGTAGAGCAGCAGTTCGCCCGCGCCCGGCAGTGTCGCCGCCAGGTCGGCGGCCGCCTGCAGGAAATCTCGCGCGGCCTCGGGCGTCTTCGCCTCCGCCCGCATCAGCGCGAGGTGCACGTACGGCGGCAGCCCCGCGATCTCCCGTTCCTTCAGCTGGCTCGCCGCGAACGCGTTGAAGTCGTGCTGGCGCAGCGCCGTGTAGACGGGGTGGGTCGGGTGCCAGGTCTGCACCCACATCTCGCTGCGGTCGGCCTGCGCGGCGTCGCGCCCGGCACGGCCCGCCGCCTGCATCAACAGGGAGAACAGCCGCTCCGGCGCGCGGAAGTCGCTGCTGAAGAGCGCGCTGTCGGGGTTCACGGCGGCCACCAGCGTGATGCGGCGGAAGTCGTGCCCCTTCGTGACCATCTGGGTGCCCACGAGGATGTCGACCTCGCCGGCGTGGACGGCCGACAGACTGGCCTCGAGCGCGCCCTTGTGTTTCGTGGTGTCGGCGTCGATGCGGGCCACGCGGGCGCCCGGCAGCGCGGCGGCGAGCTGCTCTTCGAGCTTTTCGGTGCCCTGGCCCAGCGGGGCGATGTCGAGGTTGCCGCAGTCCGGGCACGCGCGCGGCACGGGCTGCGTGAAGCCGCAGTGGTGGCAGCGCAGCGTGCGGTCGCCCTTGTGGAAGACGCGCCAGGCGCTGCAGTGCGGGCAACCGCTCTTCCAGCCGCAGTCGGTGCAGTGGAGCACGGGGGCGTAGCCGCGCCGGTTCAGGAACACGAGGCTCTGCTCGCCGCGTTCGATGCGTTTGCCGAGCGCCGCGATCAACGCCGGCGCCAGGGCGGTCGTCGCGCCGCGCACCTTGGGCAGCAGGTTCATGTCGGCGAGCCGCACCTTCGGCAGCACACCGCCGCCCACCCGGTTCGCGAGCGTCAGCTTCAGGTAGCGGCCCTGCTCGGCCCGCTGCCAGCTCTCCAGCGACGGCGTGGCCGAGCCGAGCAGCACGCAAGAGCCCTCCAGCTTCCCTCGGTAGACGGCCAGGTCGCGCGCCGAATACCGCGCGCCTTCCTGCTGCTTGAACGACGGGTCGTGTTCCTCGTCCACCACGATCAGCCCGAGGCGGGGCAGCGGCGCGAACACCGCGAGCCGCGTGCCGAGCACGAGGTCGGCCAGGCCGAGGTGGGCCGCGAGCCAGTTCTTCAGCCGCTGCACCGGGGTCAGGCCGCTGTGCAGCGAGACGATGCGCCGGGGTGCGTCGCCTCCGCCGAACCGTTCGGCGAACCGGGCTTCGAGCTGCGGCGTCAGGTTGATCTCGGGCACCAGCACCAGCACCTGGCGGCCGGCGGCGAGCGCGGCCTCGGCCGCGCGCAGGTACACCTCGGTCTTGCCGCTGCCGGTCAGGCCGTGCAGCAGCACCACCGGCGCGGCGCCCGGCACGTTCGCCTCGGCCAGCTTCGCGAGCGCCTCGGCCTGGTCGGGTGTCAGTTCGGGACGCACCGGCGCCGGGGCGTCCGGCAGGGGTTTGTCGTACGCCTTGCGCAGCTTCGCGATGCGGCTGGCGAGCCCGGTGTTGTCCAGCTTGCGGATTTCCCGCGGCAGCACCGCCATCGCCACCTCGCCCAGACCCCTCTGGTAGTAGGTGGATGTGAATTTCACCAGGTCGCACCAGCGGGCCGACAGCGGCGGCAGCGCGTCCATCACCTCGGACACGGCCTTCAGCGCATGCCCCTCGTCCTCCCCCGGCGCCGTGGTCCACACCACCCCGGGCACGTCGCGCCGGCCCAGCGGCACACGCACCAAGGTGCCGGCAGGGAGCGGTCGCTCGCTCAGGTAGTCGAGCGGGCCGTGCAATCCGCTGTGCAACGGGGCCTCGACGGCCACCGCCAGCCGCACCGGTTCGGCACCGGATGAAGTCAGCGAGTTAGCGGTCAAAGTTCAGGCCTTTTTGAGACATTGCACTTAAGGCCATGATTTGAATGAACTTTTGGAGCTTTCCACCGGATCTGTGGATAACTTTGTGGGTAAACTGCCCACAGCCACGCTAAGGCGTTGATCTGTTTGGCTTCCGCTTGGAATGCCCACTTTCGTGGCAATCGGCGAACCCAATGAAATCAATAACTTAGCAAGCACATTCGCGATATGTCTGCTGCGGTGCAGCACCCCTTCGGAGGGGTTGTCGCACGCAGCATTTTGGGGATAAGTCAAGCCTTGACGAACAATTAACGCGTCTGTACGGGCGTTCAGGCACGCAGATCCGCCGATCCGAAGGTCAGCGGGCGCCCGCTCGCTGGGCGCGGGAGTGTTCATGCACCGTGTCGACCAGCACCTTCACGATCTCGGGTGGGGTGAACTGGCTGATGCCGTGACCGAGGTTGAAAACGTGCCCGGCCGTGGTGCCATCCCGGTTGGCCGGCGCGCCGAAACTGTCGAGCGTGCGGACCACCTCGGCGCGCACCTGCTCGGGCGGGGCGAACAGCACGTTCGGGTCCAGGTTGCCTTGCAGCGCCACGCGGTCGCCCACCCGGCGCCGGGCCTGGCCCAGGTTCACGGTCCAGTCCAGGCCCACCACGTCGGCGCCGCTCGCGGCGATCTCGTCGAGCCACAGGCCCCCGCCCTTCGTGAAGACGATGTGGGGGATGCGCCGGCCGTCCTTCTCGCGCTGCAGCTTCGCGAGCACGCGGCGGGTGTAGGCGAGGCTGAACTGCTGGAACGCGCCGTCGGCGAGCACGCCGCCCCAGCTGTCGAAGATCATCACCGCCTGCGCGCCCGCGTCGATCTGGGCGTTCAGGTAGACGGCCACCGCGTCGGCGTTGACCTCCAGCATGCGGTGCATCAGGTCGGGGCGACCGTACAGCATCGACTTGACGAGGCGGTAGTCGTCCGAACCCTGGCCTTCGACCATGTAGCAGGCGAGCGTCCACGGGCTGCCCGAGAACCCGATCAGCGGCACGCGGCCGTTCAGGGCCTTGCGGATCGACGTGACGGCGTCGAAGACGTAGCGCAGCTTGTCCATGTCCGGCACCGCGAGGCGGGCGACCGCGGCCTCGTCGCGCACCGGCGACGCGAACTTCGGGCCCTCGCCGATGGCGAAGCTCAGGCCGAGGCCCATCGCGTCGGGCACCGTCAGGATGTCGCTGAACAGGATGGCGGCATCGAGGTCGTAGCGCTCCAGCGGCTGGAGCGTGACGTCGGTGGCGTACTGGGTGTTCGTCGCGAGCCCCATGAAACTGCCGGCCTTCGCCCGCGTCTCCCGGTACTCCGGGAGGTAGCGCCCGGCCTGGCGCATGAGCCAGACCGGGGTGTGCGGGGTGGGCTCGCGCAGGCAGGCGCGCAGGAAGGTGTCGTTCTGGAGGGGTGCAAACATGTCCGGGATTATCGTTGCACCCATAATTTGGCACCACGACCGGAGGAACTCCATGCTCGCCCAGAACGTCCTGCAGACCATCGGCAACACACCGCACATCCGCATCAACCGGCTGTTCGGGTCCAGCCACAACGTCTACGTGAAGAGCGAGCGGTCCAACCCCGGGGGCTCCATCAAGGACCGCATCGCCCTCGCGATGGTCGAGGCCGCCGAGCAGGACGGGCGCCTGAAGGCCGGCGGCACCATCGTCGAACCCACCTCCGGCAACACCGGCGTGGGCCTGGCCATGGTGGCGGCCGTGAAGGGCTACCGCCTCGTGCTGGTGATGCCCGAGAGCATGAGCGTCGAGCGCCGCCGCCTGATGCTCGCCTACGGCGCCCGCTTCGAACTCACCCCGCGCGAGAAGGGCATGAACGGCGCCATCGCCCGCGCCCACGAGATCGTCGCCGAGACCCCTGGCGCCTGGATGCCGCAGCAGTTCGACAACGCCGCCAACGTGGAAGTGCACGAACGCACCACGGCCGCCGAGATCGCCGCGGCGTTCCCGAGCGGCCTCGACGCGCTGATCACCGGCGTGGGCACCGGCGGCCACATCACCGGCTGCGCGCGCCAGCTGAAGGCGCTGTGGCCGAAGCTCAAGGTGTACGCGGTGGAGCCCAGCGCCTCGCCCGTCATCAGCGGCGGCAAGCCATCGCCGCACCCCATCCAGGGCATCGGCGCCGGGTTCATCCCGCGCAACCTCAACACCGAACTGCTCGACGGCGTGATCCAGGTGGACGGCGACGCCGCGAAGGACATGGCCCGCCGCTCCGCGCGCGAGGAAGGCCTGCTCGTGGGCATCTCGTCGGGCGCCACGCTCGCGGCCATCGCGCAGAAGCTGCCCGACCTGCCGAACGGCGCCACCATCCTCGGCTTCAACTACGACACCGGCGAGCGCTACCTGTCGATCGAAGGTTTCCTGCCCACCGAATGAAACCGAAGATCCTGATCGTCGAAGACGAACCCGGCATCGCCGACACGCTGCAGTACGCGCTGCGCACCGACGGTTTCGATCCCGCCTGGGTGGCCACGGGCGCCGAGGCCGTGGCCCACGTGACCGCCGACGCCCCCTCCCTCGTGATCCTCGACGTGGGCCTGCCCGACACCAGCGGCTTTGAGGTGTTCAAGCGGCTGCGCGCCGTGGCCGACGTGCCGGTGATCTTCCTCACCGCGCGCAGCGACGAGATCGACCGCGTCGTGGGCCTCGAGCTGGGCGCCGACGACTACGTGGCCAAGCCGTTCTCGCCGCGCGAGCTGGTGGCGCGCGTGCGTTCCATCCTGCGCCGCGCGGCGAAACCCGTGGCGGCGCCGACCCCCGCGGCCACCACGCACGCGCCCGTGGCCGTCGACGAGGGACGCCGCCAGATCCGCTACTACGGCCGGCTGCTCGAACTCTCGCGCTACGAGTTCGGCCTGCTGCAGACGCTGGCCTCGCGCCCCGGCCACGTGTTCACGCGCGACGCGCTGCTCGAACGCGTGTGGGACGACGCCACCGAAAGCCTCGACCGCACCGTGGACGCGCACGTGAAGACGCTGCGCGCGAAGATGAAGCTGGTGGCGCCCGACCTCGACCCGATCCGCACGCACCGCGGCACGGGTTACGCGCTCGCGGAAGACCTGCCCGCGTCGATCGGCGCCTGATCCGGGAATTTCCCACCCCTTTCGCCCTCAACGCCGCCGAAGGCCTGCCGATAAGGCAACGATGCGGCCCGCTCCCCTTTGGAGCGGGCCGCCCTTCGACATGCGAGACCCGATCTTCCTTTCCACCCGCCTGCTGGCGAAATGCCTGCTGTGGACCGCCGCGCTGCTGCTGGCGGTCACCGCCCGCGCGGGCACGCCGTCGCTGCCGCTCGACGGCGACGGCATCGACCTCTGGCCCGCCGTCACCGTGCTCGACGACCCGTCGCACACGCTGAAGATCGCCGACGTGGTGGCGCGCCGGGCCGAGTTCAGGACGCCGAAGGCGCCGTACGCCAACCTCGGCCTCAACCGCGACACCGTCTGGCTGCACGTGCCGGTGGCGGTGCCGAAGGACGGTCCGTCGCGCTGGTGGTTCACCATCGACTACGTGTCGCTCGACGACGTGGAGCTGTTCGTGCAGCGCGGCGCCGAAACACTGCAGCGCGTGGAGATGGGCGACCACCTGATCGTCTCCGAACGCCCGTTCCCCGGCCGCACGCACACGGCCCTCGTGAACCTGCCGGCCGGCGAACCGCTCGAACTCTTCGTGCGCGTGCGCACCACGAGCACGATGATCGTGCCGATGTCGCTGCGCCAGCCGGCGCGGGTGTCGCAGCGCGAGAACGCGTTCCAGATGTGGCACGGCATCGCGCTGGGCATCGGCCTGTGCGTGCTGGCCTACGCGCTCACCGGCGCCATCGCCAACCGCGAGTCGCTGTACGTGTGGCTCGCGTGGTCGAGCGTCACCGGCATGCTGTTCTTCTTCTCGTACTTCGGCCTCGCGCAGCAGTACCTGTGGCCCGACAACCGCTGGATGGTGCAGAACGGCGCGGTGCTGCTGATGCTGCTCGTGCTCGTCGGCGGTTTCATGTTCGCCGAGCGGGCGCTCGACGTGGGCGGCATGTACCCCCGCATCGGGCGCCTCATGCACGGCATGGCCGCGGTCATGCTGCTGGTCGCCGGCCTGTTCGCGGCCGGCGTGATCGACTACCACCAGGCCACCGACCTCAGCGCCGTGTTCGGCGCCTGGCCGATGCTGCTGTCGGTGACGGTCGCGGTGAAACGCGCGCGCACCGGCGACCGCGCGGCCGCGTGGACCATCGGCGGCTGGGTCACGTACGCCATCGGCGCGATGACGGCGATGGCCCTGAACCGCGGCCAGGCGCCCGCCACGCTGTTCATGCAGGAGATGTACATGATCAGCGCGCTGGTGCAGATCTTCGCGTGGGTCATGGTCATCAACGTGCGCGTGGCCGAGTTCCGGGAAGAGGCCGCGGCCACGCGGCGCGAGCACGACCGCGTGCTGCTGATCTCGCAGACCGACCCGCTCACCGGCCTGCTCAACCGCCGCGGCCTGCAGCTCGGGCTGCAGCCGCTGATCGACCAGTCCGCCCCGGGCCGCCTCACCGCGGTCTACCTGCTCGACCTCGACGGCTTCAAGCCCGTCAACGACCAGCACGGGCACGACGCGGGCGACGAACTCCTGATCCAGATGGGCGAGCGCCTGAAGGGCGCGGTGCGCGCGAACGACCTCGTGGCCCGCCTGGGTGGCGACGAGTTCGTGGTGGTGGCCACCCAGCTCGGCGGCGACGCCGAGGCGGAGGTGGTGGGCCACAAGCTGCTCGCCAGTTCCGACGCACCGTTCCGGCTGACCCACACCGAGTGCAGCGTGGGCATCACCGTGGGCTACGCGCTCGCGCTGGGCGACGGCGCCGACGCCGCCGAACTGCTGCGCCGCGCCGACGCGGCGATGTACGGCGGCAAGCAGGCGGGCAAGCGCCGCGTGCGGCGCGCCCACGTCGAGACCGCCCCGGCCTGACGTTCTGATAGGGTGCGCGCCATGAGCAAGCGCACCCGCATCTTCATCGGCATCCTCCTCGCCTACGCGCTGGGCGTGGGCTGGCTGATGTATCGGCAGCTGGAGGACATCGACCCCCGCTACCGCGAGAGCGCCGAGGAGTCGCTCGTCGAGACCGCCCAGCTCATGGCCACGCTGGTGGAGCACCAGTCGGTCGACGGCACGCTGCAGGCCGAGGCCCTCGGCCCGCTGTTCCAGGCGCTGTACGCGCGCCGCTTCGAGGCCGACATCTTCGGCTTCCGCAAGACCCGCGTGGAGCTGCGCGCGGCCGTGACCGACCGCGACGGCCGGGTCGTCTTCGACTCGCTCGGCCGCGAGACCGGCAAGGACCATTCGCAGTGGCGCGACGTGCGCCTCGCGCTGCAGGGCGAGTACGGCGCCCGATCCACGCCCGACATCGCGAGCGACCACCGCACCACGGTGATGTACGTGGCCGCGCCCATCCGCGTGAACGACCGCATCATCGGCGTCGTGAGCGTGGGCAAGCCGGTGCAGAGCTTCGGGCAGTTCGTCGAGGCCGCGCGGCGCAAGACGGTGCTGGTGGGCGTGACCTCCGCGGCGGCGGTGCTGCTGTTCGCGGTGATCGTGTCGCTGTGGCTCGTGCGGCCGTTCGGCGTGATCGCCGACTACGTGCGCTACGTGCGCGCGCAGCGTTCGTTCAGCCTGCCGCGCCTCGGCCGCCGCGCGCTCGGCGCCATCGGCGCGGCCTACGACGAGATGCGCGACGCGCTCGCCGGCCACAGCTACGTCGCCGACTACGTGCAGACGCTCACCCACGAGGTGAAGAGCCCGCTGTCGGCCATCCGAGGCGCGGCCGAGCTGCTGCAGGAACCCATGCCCGACGCCGACCGCGCGCGTTTCGCCGGCAACATCGCCCGCGAGGCGCTGCGCATCCAGGAGCTCGTCGACCGGATGATGGAGCTGACGGCGCTCGAGACGCGCCGCGGGCTCGACGCCGTGGCGCCCGTCGCGCTCGGCCCGATGCTGCGCGACCTGGCCTCGGCCGCGCGCCATGCGGGCGCGCCGCGCGGGTTGTCGGTGGACGTGGACGTGTCGCCCGAGGAGGACGTGCCGTCGGTCGAGGGCGACGCCTTCCTGCTGCAGCGCGCGGTGGCCAACCTGCTGTCGAACGCCGTGGAGTTCTCGCCGAACGGCGGCACGGTCACGCTCGCGGTGAAACGGGCGCGGCGCACGGTGGCCATCACCGTGCGCGACCGCGGCCCCGGCGTGCCGCAGTACGCCGAGGGCAAGGTGTTCGAGAAGTTCTATTCGCTCGCGCGGCCCGGCACGCAGAAGAAGAGCACGGGGCTCGGGCTGCCGTTCGTCAAGGAGATCGCCGAGCTGCACCAGGGCCGCGTGACGCTGACGAACGCGCCCGACGGCGGGGCCGTCGCGACGCTCGCGCTGCCGTCGTACGCCTGAGGAGGCCCCGGGCGACCGGACAGCCACTAAACTGTCCCGTTACCCAGGATCCTCCCCATGCAGTTCCTCGCCCGCCTCAGTCAGTTCGTCGGCAAGACCTTCGCCCTCTGGGTGCTGCTCTTCGCCATCCTCGCGTTCTTCTTCCCCGCGCCGTTCAAGCTCGTCGGCCCGTACATCGTGCCGCTGCTCGGCCTGATCATGTTCGGCATGGGCCTCACCCTGTCGAAGGAAGATTTCAAGGAAGTGGGCAAGCGCCCCCTCGACGTGGCCATCGGCGTGGCCGGCCAGTTCGTCATCATGCCGGGCCTGGCCTGGGTGCTGTCGAAGGCCCTGGCCCTGCCGCCCGAGGTGGCGGTGGGCGTCATCCTCGTCGGCTGCTGCCCCGGCGGCACCGCGTCGAACGTGATGACGTTCCTGGCGCGGGGCGACGTGGCGCTGTCGGTCGCGGTCACCTCGGTGACGACGCTGCTGGCGCCGGTCGTGACCCCGGCCCTGATCTACCTGCTCGCGAGCCAGTGGCTCGAGGTGAGCGCCTCGGCGATGTTCTGGTCCATCGTGCAGGTGGTGGTGTTGCCCATCGCCGTCGGCGTGCTCGCCCAGTCGCTGCTGCGCGAAAAGGTCAAGGCGGCGGTCGCGGTGCTGCCGCTGGTCTCGGTAGTGGCGATCGTCGCGATCGTGGCCGCGGTGGTGGCGGGCAACCAGGCCCGCATCGCCACCAGCGGCCTGATGATCTTCGCCGTGGTGGTGCTGCACAACGGCCTGGGCCTGCTGCTCGGCTACTGGCTCGCGAAACTCACGGGCATGGACGTCTCGAAACGCAAGGCCATCTCCATCGAGGTGGGCATGCAGAACTCGGGCCTCGGCGTGGCGCTCGCCACGGCCCACTTCTCGCCGCTGGCCGCCGTGCCGAGCGCGATCTTCAGCGTGTGGCACAACATCTCGGGCCCGATCGTCGCCACGCTCTTCCAGCGGTTCCGCAACGAACCGCCGACGCCCTCGCGCTGACGTTCAGAGCCGCGGGCCGCGCGGCAGGCCGGCCGCGTCGTAGGCCCGGTGGTAGGTCACCCGGCCCCAGCCCCACAGCAGCAGCGGCAGCGCCACCAGGGCGGAGAGCCACGGCCAGTGGTCGCCGGCGAAGCCGGTGGCCTCGTCGAGGAAGGACGGGCCGTCGTCGGCCGGTGCGGGCATGGGCATCAGCGCCGCCATGTCGGCCTCGGGTTCGGCCGCGGGTTTCACGATGGGACGCGGTTCGGGCGCGGGCTCCGGCTTCGGTTCGGGCTTCGGGGGCGGCGGAGGCGCCACGGCCACCACGGGCGCGGGGGCCGGCGGCGGGACCTCGATCTTTTTCGGGGGCGGCGGTGGAGGCGGGGGCGGCTGCACCGCGACCACGGGGGCGGGCGGCGGCACCGGCGCGGGCTTCTCCACGGGCATCGGCTTCGGGGCCGGCGCCGCGGCGGCCGTGGGCGCGCCGCGGATGAACAGGATCCGGTAGGCCCCGCCACTGCAGTTGCCGATCACCTTCGCGCCCTTCGGCACGGGTTCCCCGGCCGCCAGCGATTCGAGGTGGTAGCTGCCGGGCGCCGGCAGGCGCGCGGCGAGGGAGCTCTTGAGCTGGTCGCACGCGGGGGTCTGGGCGCGGGCGTCCGCCCCCAGCAGCAGCACCGCGGCGCTCGCGGCGGCCACCGCCCACCGTGCGGGGATCCGGTCGATCCTCTGTTCTTCCATCCTCGTTGACTCCGTCCTGCCCTGAGTGCCGGTCGAATCGCGTGCCGGCGCAACCCGAAGTGTGGCTTGTTCCGGGCCTCCGTTGGCGCCCGGGCGACCCACCTTGTGGGGGGTGGTGTGGCGTGCGGCACACGGGGACCCCTGGGATTTCCCTCGCTGCCGTCATCCCGGCGAACGCCGGGGTGACGAACTTTTTTTTCACCCCATCCGTGCCCCTCCCGCGTATCAGCCTTCGTCCCCTGACACGAAAGGCTCCCATGACCCCGATCCTCCGTCCCCTCGCCCTGGCCCTCCTCGCCGCGACCGCCACCGTCCACGCCCAGGACTCCCGCATCACCCAGGTGAAGGTCTACCCCGGCAGCGCCACCGTCGAGCGGGTCGCCAGCGCGAAGGCCGGCGCCCGCACGCTGACCTTCGCCTGCCTGCCCGCCGGCCTCGACGTGCAGAGCCTGCAGGTGACCGCCAACGCGTCGGTGCGCCTGGGCGAAACGACCGCGCTGACCGAGGCGCGCGACCTGTCGTCGCGCTGCGCCGCCCACCCGCTCGACGGCCGCATCCGCGCGCTCGAGGAGCAGAAGGACGCGCTGCTCGCCGAAAACGACGCGTTGGGCCTCGTCACCAGCTACCTCAAAGGTGTGGCCGGCGGCCGCGACACGCGCCCCGCGATGGATGCGAAGCAGTTGACCGGCGTGGCCGACGCCGTGCGCCGCACGGGCCAGGACGCGCTGGCGAAACAGCGCCAGCTGGCGCGGCAGCAGGCCGATCTCGACCGCCAGCTCGCCCCGCTGCTGGCCGAACGCACCCGCGCGCGTGGCGCCGGCGGCCAGGTGGTGACGGTCACCGTGACCCTCGCCGCGGCGTCGGATGCCGACGTCACGCTGCGCTACCAGGTGCCCGGCCCCACCTGGTCGCCCACATACCGCGCGCTGCTCGACACGGCGTCGCGCCAGGTGCGCCTCGAACGCCAGGCGCTCGTCGCCCAGTCCACCGGCGAGGACTGGGCGGGCGTGAAGCTCGTGCTGTCCACCGGCCAGCCGCGCCGCGAGACCGCCGGGCGTGTGCCCACGCCCTGGCAGGTGGGCATCGCGCCGCCGCCCGTCGAGATGAAGCGCCGGGCGATGCCGATGGCGGCCATGGCGCCCGCCCCCGCGATGCTGGCCGAGGTGGAGGCCATGGCCGACACGTCGTTCGAGGTCGCGACCGTCGACACCGCCTTCGCCACCGAGTTCGACGTGCCCCAGGCCATCGACGTGGCCTCGAGCGGCCAGCGGGTCGCGATCGCCCTCGGCCAGCACGTGGACACCGCCCGCCTCGCGGTGCGCACGAGCCCGCGCCTCGACCCGAGCGCCTTCCTGGTCGCCGACCTGCCCGTGCCCGCCGGCGTGTGGCCGGCCGGTCCGATGCAGCTGTACCGCGACGGCGCGTACGTGGGCCAGGGCCGCTGGAACACCGCCGAGGGCGAACGCCTGACGCTGTCCTTCGGCCGCGACGAGCGCGTGCGGGTCACGGCCGTTCCCGAGCGCGACAGCCTCGGCACGGGCGGCTTCGCGGGCGGCCGCGCGGAACGCCGCGTGTCGCGGGCCTACGTCGTCGAGAACCGCCATACGTCGCCCATCGCGGTGCAGGTGCTCGACGCAGCGCCGGTGAGCGTCGACGAGCAGGTGAAGGTCACGTCGACCTTCGCGCCGCAGCCGGCCGAACTCGCCTGGAACCAGCAGCCCGGCGTGGCGATGTGGACGCTGGACCTGGGCGCCGGCCAGACGGCCCGCGTGGCGGCCGACCACGTCATCGCGTACCCGAAGGATGCGCGGTTGAGCGAACGCTGAATCACCCGGTCCGTCACCCCGATGCACATCGGGGCCCACCGTCCGCCCGTGCGCTCCGGGCGCGGTGGGTCCCGGCGTTCGCCGGGATGACGTCGGAGGACTTCACGAACACTTCACACAGTGACCGCAAAAGCGCCCCGCCGCTTCCAACTGCATTCGCATACCCCGCCGATCCTTGATCCCGTCCCGCCAATCCCGGCGGCCCCTTCAAGGAGAAATGTCATGCGCCTGTTCCTTCACCCACCCGGCCCGCTCAGCCAGATCGGGCGGGTGTTGTGGTGCGCGGCGATCGCGGTGTTCGCCGCGGTGCTGTCGCTGGTCTGGACCTCGCCCGCGCGGGCGGACGACTCGGAGGCCCGCAAGGCCGAGAGCCCGTACTTCCAGGTCAACAGCAGCGAGCCCGGCACCGACCGGTTGCCGCTGAAGTCGACGACGGTGGACGTGCGCATCGCCGGCGTGATCGCCGACGTGACCGTGGTCCAGCGCTACCGCAACGAAGGACAGCGCCCGATCGAGGCGCGCTACGTGTTCCCCGGCTCGACGCAGTCGGCCGTGTACGCGATGAACGTGCGCCTCGGCGACCGGCTGCTGACCGCGCGCATCAAGGAGAAGCAGGCCGCGCGCGTCGAGTACGAGGCCGCGAAGAAGGAAGGCCGCACCACCGCGCTGCTGGAGCAGCACCGCCCGAACGTGTTCGAGATGAACGTCGCGAACATCCTGCCGGGTGACGACGTCCGCGTCGAACTCCACTACACCGAGCTGCTGACGCCCACCGACGCCCGCTACGGCTTCGTGTTCCCGACCGTCGTGGGCCCGCGCTACGCCGGCGCCCCGTCGGCCGGCGGCGCCATGCCCGCCGTGCCGTACCTCAAGGAAGGCGAGGCCACGCCGGCCACGTTCGACATCCAGGTCTCCATCGACGCGCCCGTGTCCGTGAAGGAAGTGACCTCGTCGTCGCACGACGTGCGCGTCGACAACGTCGGCACCCAGCACGTGAAGGTCGCGCTCGCCCCCACCGGCAGCCGCCCGGCGAACAACCGCGACTTCCTGCTCGACTACCGCCTGGCCGGCGACCGCATCGAGACCGGCCTGATGCTGTTCCGCGGCGGCGACGAGAACTACTTCCTCGGCCTGATCGAGCCGCCCAAGGCCGCGCCGAGCCGTTCGATCAACCCGCGCGACTACGTGTTCGTGGTCGACATCTCGGGCTCGATGCACGGGTACCCGCTCGAGACCGCGAAGGTGCTGCTGCAGAACCTGATCGGCAGCCTGCGCCCGAGCGACACGTTCAACGTGATGCTCTTCTCCGGCAGCAACAGCATGCTCTCGCCCACCTCGGTGCCCGCGACGCGCGCCAACATCGACAAGGCCATGGACACCATCCGCGCGATGGGCGGTGGCGGCAGCACCGAGATCGTGCCGGCGCTGAAGCGCCTGGCGGCCCTGCCGAAGGCCGACGGCGTGTCGCGCAGCGTCATCGTGGTGACCGACGGCTACGTGAACGTCGAGTCCGAGGTGTTCCAGCTCGTGCGCCAGCACCTGTCGCACCAGAACGTGTTCGCGTTCGGCATCGGCAGCAGCGTCAACCGCCACCTGATCGAGGGCCTGGCCCGCGCCGGCATGGGCGAAGCGTTCATCGTGACGAAGCCGGCCGAGGCCGCCGCGCAGGCCGAACGGCTGCGCAAGATGATCGACTCGCCGGTGCTCACCCACGTGAAGCTGCGCTTCGAGGGCCTCGACGCCTACGACGTGGAACCCGCGCAGCAGCCCGACGTGCTCGGCGGCCGCCCGGTCGTCGTGTTCGGCAAGTGGAAGGGCGACACCACGCATGCGAAGCTGGTCGTCGACGGCCGCTCGGGCGATGGTCCGTACCGCATCGAGATGGCCACGGCCGGCCATGAAGACAACACCTCGTCGGCCCTGCGCCTGCTGTGGGCCCGCCAGCGCATCGCCGCGCTGTCGGACCAGGAAGCGCTCGAGGGCGGCTCGACGCAGAAGGAAGCCATCACCGCGCTCGGCCTGCAGCACGGCCTGCTGACGCAGTACACGAGCTTCATCGCCGTGGACAAGATCGTGCGCAACCCGAACCCGGCGCTGTCGCCGTCGGTCGACCAGCCGTCGCCGCTGCCCGAGGGCGTGAGCAACCTCTCGATCGGCGCCGAGGTGCCCAGCACGCCGGAACCGTCGGCCTGGCTCGCGCTGCTCGTCGTCGTGGGGGTGGTGGGCGCGACGCTCGCGACCCGCCGCCGCAAGGCCTGAGGTCTCGCCGTGACCCGCATCGTTCTCTCCACGAGCGAGTCCGGCCGGTGGCTGGGCCGCATCGACCGGCTCCCGCCGCCGGTGTGGCTCGCCCTGCAGGCCGCGGCGCTGTGGCCGCACTGGCGGTGGGCCGCGGCGCGGGTGGCCGACGGGTCCGACGACCCGCTGGGCCTCGCCGCCCTCGCCGCGTTCGCGCTGCTGGTGGCGCGCGAGGTGCCCCGCATGTCGGCCCGCCCGTCGGGTCGGTGGTGGACGGCCGCGGCGATCGCGACCGGCGCCGCCACGCTCGCCACCTTCATGCTGCCGCCGCTGATCGGCGCGGTGTTCGCGGCGCTCGCGATGGCCTGCGTCGCGCGCGCCTTCCTGCCGTCGGGCCATGCGACGCTGCCGATGGCGGGCCTCGCGGTGCTCGCGCTGCCGGTGGTGTCGTCGCTGCAGTTCTACGCGGGCTTCCCGCTGCGGGTGGTGACGGCGCAGCTGAGCACCTGGATCCTGCAGCTGGCCGGCCTCGGCGCCGAACGGGCGGGCACGGCGATGGTGGTCGAGGGCCGGCTCGTGATCGTGGACGCGCCGTGCTCGGGCGTGCAGATGGTGTGGATGGCGTACTTCTGCGCGTGCGCGATGGCCGGGTACGGCCGCCTCGCCGACCGCGCCTTCCTGCGCCGCCTGCCGGCCGCCGGCCTCTTCGTGCTGGCCGGCAACGTGGTGCGCAACAGCGTGCTCGTCGCGATGGAGGCGACGGGGCGTCCGGTGTCCGAGGCCCTGCACCAGGGCATCGGGCTGGTGGTGCTCGCGGCGGTGTGCGCGGGCGTGGTGTGGGTGATCCGTGGAGGCCGTGATGGCACGCAGTGACCGGTCGGTGGTGATCAAGGGGATGTTCGCGGCGGTGCTGGTCGCCTGCGCGCTGTCGCCGCTCGCGCGGCAGGCCGCGCCGGCCACCGCCACCACGGCGTCGCCCGAATGGCCCATGCAATGGGAAGGCAAGGGCCTTCGTCCGCTCGCGCTCAGCGCGGTGGAGCAGCGTTTCGCGTCGCGCTTCCCTGGCCACATCGCGCGGATGACCGACGGCGAGCAGGTGCTGGTGCTGCGCGCGGTGAACGAACCCACGCGCCAGCTGCACCCGGCGGCCGACTGCTACCGCGGCCTCGGCTACACCATCCGCAACGCCCAGCTGGAGGCCGACGCGAAGGACCGGCTGTGGCGCTGCTTCGTCGCCGAACGCGATGGCCGGTCCACCCGCGTGTGCGAACGCATCGTCGACGCGGCGGGCCACGCGTTCACCGACACGTCGAGCTGGTACTGGGCCGCGCAGACCGGCCGCTCCACCGGCCCGTGGCAGGCCGTCACCATCGCGAGGACGCTGTGATCAAGGCCTGGGCGCTGAGGATCCTGGTCGCCGTCGGCGTGCTGGCGACGACCGTCGCGCTGCTGCTCGCGATGGCGCTGCACGCGCTGCGCCCCGCCGAGGGCGAGTGGGCGCAACGCGTGCGCGTGGGCCCGCTGTCGACCGAGGTGAGCGTGCCCGCGCTGTGGCGCGTGGCCACGCACCCCATCGTGCTGGGCCTCGCGGCCGACCGCACGTGGGCCACGCCGGTGGGGCCCGTGCGCTGGCAGGCCTCGCCGAAGGCGGGCCAGTGGTTCGCGGTGTGCGCGCCGTGTGCGCTGCGCCGTCCGGAGTGGGGCGACGAGCCGCTGACCGTCTCGCGCGTGGAGTTCACGCTCGAACACGGCATCGACGGACAGGTGCGCGGCGGCGTGGTGATCGGCGACGCCCCGAACGCGGTGATCGGCCGCTGGACGTTCGCGATGCACCGCGCGGACGCCGAACTCGCCTTCACCTTCACCGACGTGCCGCTCTCGGATGCCTACGGCGTGCTGGCCGCCGTGGTGCCGGAGACGGCCCGTGCGGAGATCGAGGGTCGCCTCGACCTGCGCGGCGCGCTGCGCCTGCCGTCGCGCGCGATGACAGTGACCCCGAAGGTCACGGGCTTCCGCGTGTCGGGCCTCGGCACCGAGCGCCTCGCCGACGCCGAGCTCGCCTGCGGTGCCGCGCCCGCCGCGGGCTTCGGGCGCTGGCTGCCGCGCGCGGTGATCGCCGCGGAGGACCAGCGCTTCCACGAACACACCGGCTTCGACGCCACCGAGATGGCCGCCGCCTGGTCCACGAACCAGGCGCGGGGCGGCGTGGTGCGCGGCGGCAGCACGCTGTCGCAGCAGCTCGCCAAGCTCGTCTACACCGGCGACGGCCGCAGCCCCGTGCGCAAGCTGCGCGAACTGCTGTACGCGGTGGAACTCGACCGCACGCTGGGCAAGGCCCGCGTGCTGAACCTGTACCTCGCGCTCGCGCCGTGGGGCGAGGGCCGCTGCGGCGCCACCGCGGCCGCGCGCCACTACCTGCACAAGGAGCCGTCGCGCCTGACGCCCATCGAAGCCGCCTGGCTCGCGAGCCTGCTGCACAACCCCGACCGCGAACGCGCGAGGCTCGCCGCCGAGGGCCGCGTGAACGTCGCGCGCGTCGACTGGGTGATGGACCAGATGCGGCCGGCGCCCCGCGGCAAGGCCCGCGTGCCCGCCGACGGGTGGCTGCCACCGTCCTGAAGACCTTGCGGACGGTCCGGCTTCCGGCCGGGGTAGCATGCAGCTCCCTGATCTGGAGGACCCGCTCATGATTCGCAGGCCGTGGCTCGTCGCCGTCTTGTTCGCTTCGCTCACCGCGCTCACCGGCTGCGGCTACAACGACTTCCAGCGCCTCGACGAGGACGTCAAGGGCGCTTGGGCCGAGGTGCTCAACCAGTACCAGCGCCGCGCCGACCTGATCCCGAACATCGTGGCCACGGTCAAGGGCGAGGCCCAGTTCGAGCAGGACACGCTCACGCAGGTGGTCGAGGCCCGCGCCAAGGCCACCAGCATCCAGGCCACGCCCGAGCTCATCAACAACCCCGAGGCCTTCGACAAGTTCCAGAAGGCCCAGGGTGAACTGAGCGGCGCGCTGAGCCGCCTGATGGTGGTCAGCGAACGCTACCCGGACCTGAAGGCCAACAAGGGCTTCCAGGACCTGCGCGTGCAGCTCGAGGGCACCGAGAACCGCATCACCGTCGCGCGCAACCGCTACATCAAGTCGGTGGCCGACTACAACGTGCTCGCGCGCAGCTTCCCGACGAACCTGACCGCGATGGCCTTCAGCTATCAGATCAAGCCGAGCTTCACCGTGCAGAACGAGGCGCAGATCTCCGTGCCGCCGTCCGTGAGCTTCGACAAGCCCGCCTCCAAGTGAGCGCGATGCTGCGCCGGCTGGGGCTCGCGCTGCTGCTCGCGGCATCCGCGGGCTTCGTGTTCGCGCAGGACCTGGTGCCCGTGCCCGCGCTGTCGGCACGTGTCATCGACGAGACCGGCACGCTGTCGACCGAGCAGCGGCGCGCGCTGACCGACAAGCTGCAGGCCATCGAGGCGCGGAACGGGTCGCAGGTGGTGGTGCTGATGGTGCCCACCACGAAACCCGAAGACATCGCCGACTACACGCAGCGCGTGGGCGACGCCTGGAAGATCGGCCGCCGCGACGTGGGCGATGGCCTGCTGGTGGTGGTGGCCAAGGGCGACCGCCGCATGCGCATCGCCCCGGCCAAGGCGCTCGAGGGCGCGGTGCCCGACCTCGCGGCCAAACGCATCATCGACGAGCAGATGGTGCCGGCCTTCCGGCAGAACGACTACGCGGGCGGCCTCAACCTCGCCGTGGACGCGCTCGCCGCGCGCATCGCCGGCGAAGGCCTGCCCGAACCCACGGTGCGTCCGTCACCCTCTTCCCGGCCGGGCTTCGACTTCGAGGACGGCCTGATCTTCCTGCTCGTCGGCGTGCCGCTGGTGGGCGGCATCGCCGTCTCGGTCTTCGGCAAGCGCCTCGGTTCGGTGCTGACCGGCGGCGCCGTCGGCGGCATCGGCTGGTGGCTCACCGCCAGCGTGCTGGTCGGCGTGGGCGCCGGCTTCGTCGCGCTGCTGCTCGTCGGCGCGATGGGGGTGGGCGGTGGACGCCGCGGCGGCGGCCCGATCATCTGGGGTGGTGGTGGCGGGGGCGGTTTCGGCGGCGGGGGTGGGGGCGGCGGCTTCAGCTCCGGCGGCGGTGGTGATTTCGGAGGCGGTGGCGCCTCGGGAGACTGGTGATGGATGCATCCGGCAACCGCTGGGTCCGTGTGGTGAAACACCGCTGGCGCGACGCCCACGACTCGCGCCGTGCGCTGGGCGACGCCGGCCTGCAGGCGCTGCAGTCGCGCGTGGCCGAGAGCGAACGTGCCCACACCGGCGAGATCCGCATCTGTGTCGAGGCGGGCCTGCCGCTGTCGTACCTGTGGCGCGGCGCCAGCGCCCGCGAACGCGCGGTGATGCTGTTCGGCAAGCTGCGCGTCTGGGACACGCAGCACAACAACGGCGTGCTGATCTACCTGCTGCTCGCCGACCACCGCATCGAGATCGTGGCCGATCGCGGCCTCAACGACCTCGTGCCGCGGGCCCAGTGGGCCGAGGTGGCGGCGCGCATGGCGACGGCCTTCGCGAAAGACCGCTTCGCCGAAGGCCTGGCCGCGGCCGTCGACGAGGTGCATGCGCTGCTGTCGTTGCACTTCCCGGCAGCGGCGGGCGCGACCAACCCGAACGAGCTGCCGGACGCCGTGGTACTGATCTGACGCGCGTGGGCGCGGCCAAGGAGCCTGGGTGCCAGAGAGAAGGGCTCCTAGGAGCCTGGGCGGATCGGCAGGGTCGCGGTGAACGTGGTGCCGGCGTCCGGCGACGACGTGACCTGCAGCGTGCCGCCATGCGCGCACACGATCTGCGAGCAAATGTGCAGGCCGAGCCCCAGCCCCCCGCCCGGCGCGCTTTCGGCCGGGCGCCAGAAGGGCTCGAAGATCTTGTCGAGGTGGGCCGCCGGAATGCCCGCGCCGCCGTTCGACACGGCGATGGTCAGCGTGTGGGCTTCACGCCGGGCCACCACGGACACCGGATCGGACCGGCCGCCGTAGTCGACCGCGTTCGCCAGCAGGTTCGACACCAGTTGCTGCACGCGGCCCAGGTCGCACACGATCTCGCCCGCCAGCTCGTACCGTTCGATGATGCGCGATTCGGGGTGCGCCGTCTGCAATTCGGCGACGACGTCGTGCAGCGCCGTCGCCAGATCGGGAACCGGGGCGAGGCGCAGGCCGATGCCCGAGCCGAGGCGGCCACGGGCGAAGTCCATCACGTCGTCGATCAGCCGTGACATGCGCCGCGTGCTGGAACGCAGGCGTTCGCCGTAGCGGACCACGTCACTCTCCTGGCGCCGGGCCAGCAGGTCCGCGATGGCGCTCACCGCAGCGAGCGGGTTGCGCAGGTCGTGCCCCAGCACCGCGATGAACTGCTCGCGCAGCTCGGCCGTGGCCCGCGCGTCGAGCAGCGCGGTCTCGGTTTCCTCCTGGCGCTCCTCCACGTCGAGTTGTCGGCCGATCAGCTCCGCGAAGCTCTGGAACATCGAGATCGTTTTCGCGTCCGAGACCCGGTTGGGCCGCGGATCGATCGCGCAGAGGTTGCCGAAGTACGCGCCGTCCGGCCGCACGATGGGCACCGAGATGTAGCTCTCGATGTTGTAGAGGCGGGGCGTGTGGTGCGTGGCGTACACCGGGTCCGCGCTCGCGTGGTCGAACACCACGGGCTGCCGGGCCGCGCGGGCCTCCTTGCAGAGGGTGGTGTGCACGTCGAGGCGCCCGCCGGGCCGAAGGCCGAAATCGATGTGGTCCTCGACCGCGCAGGCGATCCACGTGCCCTCGGTCACACGCGCCACCGCCGCGAAACGCATGCCCGTGTTGTCGCACACGATGCGCAGCAGCGACGGCACCGCGCTGATGCGGCCGATGGCGGCGATGTCGCGTGCGATGGAGGCGGCGCTGTCGTCCACGGAACCCTCGGAAATGTCGGATGCGCCTATTACACCACCCGCCCGGTGGTGCTCAAAAGGAAAGCCCGCCCGGGTTTCCCCGGCGGGCTTTTTGCGTGCCGGCCGCGAGGCGGCCAGCCGGTCGATCACTTCTTGCGGAACTTGCGCAGCGCGGCGATCTGGGCGGCCATCGCGACGAACTCGCTCTGGGCCGCGGCGAAGTCGATGTCGCTCTTCGCGTTTTTCATCGCTTCCTCGGCCAGGCGCTTCGCCTCGGTGGCCTTGGCTTCGTCGAGGTCCTTGCCGCGGATGGCGGTGTCGGCCAGCACGGTGACCGTGCCCGGTTGCACCTCGAGGATGCCACCGGCCACGAACACGAACTCTTCCGTGCCGTCGGTGCGCTCGATGCGAACGGCGCCCGGCTTGATGCGGGTGATCAGCGGCGTGTGGCGGGGCAGGATGCCCAGCTCGCCGTTTTCACCCGGCAAGGCGACGAACTTGGCTTCGCCGGAGAAGATGCTTTCTTCGGCGGAGACCACGTCTACATGCAGGGTTGCCATGATGTTTTCCTTCATTACGGAGTCAGTAAAGCGCGCGGGCCGAGCGCCGGGCCGCCCCAAGCCGGCCCGCATCCCCTTGGGGGATCGTCCGTTGTACCCAACGGACGAGGGGCTCCATCCTTACTGAATCTTCTTCGCCTTCTCGAAAGCCTCGTCGATCGTGCCGACCATGTAGAAGGCCTGCTCCGGGAGGCTGTCGCACTCGCCGGCCACGATCATCTTGAAACCACGGATGGTTTCCTTCAACGGCACGTACTTGCCCGGCGAACCCGTGAACACTTCGGCCACGTGGAACGGCTGGCTCAGGAAACGCTGGATCTTCCGGGCACGGGCCACGGCCAGCTTGTCTTCCGGCGACAGTTCGTCCATGCCCAGAATGGCGATGATGTCGCGCAGTTCCTTGTAGCGCTGCAGCGTGCCTTGCACCGCGCGGGCGGTGTTGTAGTGCTCTTCGCCGACCACGTTCGGGTCCAGCTGACGCGAGGTCGAGTCGAGCGGGTCCACGGCGGGGTAGATGCCCAGCGAGGCGATGTCACGCGACAGCACCACGGTGGAGTCCAGGTGGGCGAAGGTCGTGGCGGGCGACGGGTCGGTCAGGTCGTCCGCAGGGACGTACACGGCCTGGATCGAGGTGATCGAGCCGACCTTGGTCGACGTGATGCGCTCTTGCAGGCGGCCCATTTCCTCGGCCAGCGTCGGCTGGTAGCCCACGGCGGAAGGCATCCGGCCCAGCAGGGCGGACACTTCGGTACCGGCCAGCGTGTAGCGGTAGATGTTGTCGACGAAGAACAGAACGTCCTTGCCCTCGTCACGGAACGACTCGGCGATGGTCAGGCCGGTCAGCGCGACGCGCAGGCGGTTGCCCGGCGGCTCGTTCATCTGGCCGTACACCATGGCGACCTTCGAGTCTTCGAGCTTCTCGAGGTTCACGACGCCGGAGTCGGCCATCTCGTGATAGAAGTCGTTGCCTTCACGGGTGCGTTCACCCACACCAGCGAACACCGACAGACCGCTGTGGGCCTTGGCGATGTTGTTGATGAGTTCCATCATGTTCACGGTCTTGCCGACGCCGGCGCCACCGAACAGACCCACCTTGCCGCCCTTGGCGAACGGGCAGACCAGGTCGATCACCTTGATGCCGGTTTCCAGCAGGTCGGTCGACGGGCTCAGCTCGTCGAACGCCGGCGGGAGGCGGTGGATGGAAGCGGTCAGTTCCTGACCGACCGGGCCACGTTCGTCGATGGGCGAACCCAGCACGTCCATGATGCGGCCGAGGGTCGCACGGCCGACGGGCACCGAGATCGCCTTGCCGGTGTTGGTCACGGTCAGGCCGCGGCGCAGGCCGTCGGACGAACCCAGCGCGATGGTGCGCACCACGCCGTCGCCCAGCTGCTGCTGCACTTCGAGCGTCAGGGCCGTGCCCTCGAGCTTCAGTGCGTCGTACACCTTGGGCATTTCGTTGCGGGGGAACTCCACGTCCACCACCGCGCCGATGCACTGAACAATTTTGCCGTCAGCCATGTTCGTATCCTTGAATAATCAGTTTCTTGAATCGTCGACCTGGGGTGCGCTGGCCGTCAAACGGCGGCGGCGCCTGCCACGATCTCGGACAGTTCTTTGGTGATCGCTGCCTGGCGGGCCTTGTTGTAGACCAGCTTCAGCTCGGCGATCACGTTGCCCGCGTTGTCGGTCGCCGACTTCATCGCCACCATGCGCGCCGAATGTTCCGACGCCATGTTCTCGGCGACGGCCTGGTAGACCAGGGCTTCGGTATAGCGCACGAGCAGCTCGTCGATCACCGTGGCCGCATCGGGCTCGTAGATGTAGTCCCAGCCGTGCGAACCCGCACCCACCGCACCCGCCTGTTCCTCGCCCTTCAGGCTGTCGGCCGACAGCGGCAGCAGCTTGATCAGCACCGGTTCCTGCTTCATCGTGTTGATGAAGCGGGTGTACGTCAGGTACACGGCGGACAGCTTGCCTTCGGCGTAGGCGTCGAACAGCACCTTGACCGGCCCGATGAGCTTGTCGAGGTGCGGCTTGTCGCCGAGCTGGGTGACTTGCGAGACCACGTTCGCGCCGATGCGGTTCAGGAAACCGAGACCCTTGTTGCCGATGGCAACGGCCTCGATCTTCTGGCCCTGGCCTTCGAGCTCGCGCAGCTTGTTGGTCAGGCCGCGGAGCACGTTGGTGTTCAGGCCGCCGCACAAGCCCTTGTCGGTCGTGACCACGATGACACCGGCCGTCTTGGCGGTGTCGTTCGTGACCATGAACGGGTGCTTGTACTCGGGCGTGGCCAACGACAGGTTGGCCGCCAAGCTGCGGATCTTCTCGGCATACGGGCGCGCGGCGCGCATGCGCTCCTGCGCCTTGCGCATCTTGGAGACGGACACCATCTCCATGGCCTTGGTGATCTTCTTCGTGTTCTCGAAGCTTTTGATCTTGCCGCGGATTTCCTTGCCTGCTGCCATGTCGGAGTTCCTTCGTTAAAGGGTCTTCGGACCGTCAGCGGGTCAGGCGAAAGACTTCTTGAAGGCCGTCACGGCGCTGGACAGTTCGGCTTCCGCTTCCTTGTCGAGGGCCTTGGAGTCTTCAATCTTCTTCAGCAGACCGGCGTGGCTGGACTTGAGGTGCGTGTGCAGACCGGCTTCGAACGCGAGGACCTTCTTGACGTCGATGTCGTCCATGAAGCCCTTGTTCACCGCGAACAGCGTCGCGCCCATCAGGCTGATGGACAGCGGCGAGTACTGGGCCTGCTTCAGCAGTTCCGTGACGCGGGCGCCGCGGTCGAGCTGCTTGCGGGTGGCTTCGTCCAGGTCGGAAGCGAACTGCGCGAACGCAGCCAGCTCGCGGTACTGCGCGAGGTCGGTACGGATGCCGCCCGACTGGCCCTTGATGATCTTCGTCTGGGCGGCACCACCGACGCGCGACACCGAGATACCGGCGTTGATGGCGGGGCGGACACCGGCGTTGAACAGCGAGGTTTCCAGGAAGATCTGGCCGTCGGTGATCGAGATCACGTTCGTCGGCACGAAGGCGGACACGTCGCCGGCTTGCGTTTCGATGATCGGCAGGGCGGTCAGCGAACCGGTCTTGCCCTTGACTTCACCCTTGGTGAAGGCTTCGACGTAGTCGGCGTTCACGCGGGCGGCGCGCTCGAGCAGGCGGCTGTGGAGGTAGAACACGTCGCCGGGGTAGGCTTCGCGGCCCGGCGGGCGGCGCAGCAGCAGCGACACTTGACGGTAGGCCACGGCCTGCTTGGACAGGTCGTCGTACACGATCAGGGCGTCTTCGCCGCGGTCGCGGAAGTATTCGCCCATCGTGCAGCCCGAGTAGGCCGACACGTACTGCATGGCGGCCGATTCGGCGGCCGAGGCGGCCACGACGATCGTGTATTCCAGGGCGCCGTTGGCTTCCAGGGCACGCACCACGTTCTTGATCGACGAAGCCTTCTGGCCGATCGCAACGTAGATGCAGGTCATGTTCTGACCCTTCTGGTTGATGATCGCGTCGATGGCGACGGCGGTCTTGCCGGTCTGGCGGTCACCGATGATCAGCTCGCGCTGGCCACGGCCGACGGGCACCATCGAGTCGATGGACTTCAGGCCGGTCTGCATCGGCTGGTCGACCGACTTCCGCGCGATCACGCCCGGGGCGATCTTCTCGATCGGGGCGGTCAGCTTGGCGTTGATCGGGCCCTTGCCGTCGATGGGCTGGCCGAGGGCGTTGACCACGCGGCCACGCAGTTCGGGGCCGATCGGCACTTCGAGAATGCGGCCCGTGCACTTGACGGTGTCGCCTTCCGAGATGTGCTCGTACTCACCCAGGATCACGGCGCCGACGGAGTCGCGCTCGAGGTTCAGGGCCAGACCGAAGGTGGGCGTGCCGGCCGACGTGGCCGGGAATTCCAGCATTTCGCCCTGCATCACGTCCGACAGGCCGTGGATGCGGACGATGCCGTCGGTGACCGACACCACGGTGCCCTGGTTGCGGATGTCCGCCGAAGCGGTGAGCCCTTCGATGCGGCTCTTGATCAGTTCGGAAATTTCTGCGGGATTCAGTTGCATAGCTTCTCTCCGGTCTGCGTCGGGCGAGGCCTCGGCAGGTTGGACGGGCAGCGGAGACGGCTTACGCCGTCAGGGCTGCCTTCATTTGTTCAAGACGGGCCTTGACCGAGGTGTCCAGCACTTCGTCACCGACCACCACGCGGATGCCGCCGATCAGATCCGGCTGCACGACGACCGTGGCGTTGAGCTTGCGCGCAAAGCGCTTCTCCAGCATCGCCTTGACGTCGGCCAGCTGGGCCGGTTCGATGGGGTACGCGCTGTAGACGACAGCGTCGGAGACACCGGAACGCTCGTTGACGAGCGCCTGGAACTGCGTTGCCACTTCGGGCAGCGCAGCCAGGCGATCGTTTTCGAGCGCGAGCTGCAGCAGGTTCTTCGCGGGAGCCGACAGCGGCGCCTTCAGCACCGCGCCGATGAGGTCGAGCACCTGTTGGGCGGTGACCTTCGGATCGGATGCGAACTGGCGCAGCTGGGCGTCACCGGCGACGGCGGCCAGGGACTGGACTTCTCCAGCCAGGGCCGGCGCGCTGGTGGCGTCGGATGCCTTGAACAGCGCCTCGGCGTACGGGCGCGCGATGGTTGCAAGCTCGGCCATGGTTTACAGCTCAGCCTTCAGGCGATTCAGGATGTCGGCGTGGACGCCGGCGTTGACTTCGCGCTTCAGGATCTGTTCCGCACCCTTGACGGCCAGCACGGCCACCTGGTCGCGCAGGCTTTCGCGTGCGCGGGTGGCTTCCTGCTCGGCCTCGGCCTTCGCCGAAGCGATGATCTTGGCGCCTTCCTCGCTTGCGCGGGTCTTGGCTTCCTCGATCATCGACTGGGCCAGGCGCTCGGCATCGGCCAGGCGCTTGTTGGCGTCGTCACGGGCGGCCGACAGCTGCTCGCCGACACGCTGTTGCGTGGCGACGAGCTCCGTCTTGGCCTTGTCAGCGGCGGACAGACCTTCGGCAATCTTCGCGGCGCGCTCGTCCAGGGCCTTGGTGAGGGGCGGCCAGATGAAGCGCATCGTGAACCACACCAGGATCGCGAAGACGATCGCCTGGAGGAACAGTGTTGCGTTGATGTTCATTGCACAGTCCTTTCAACCGTGAAAGGGAGGCGATGAATTACCGAATGAAAGCGGCGAACGGGTTGGCGAACGCGAACAGCAGCGCGATGGCGACGCCGATCAGGAAGGCGGCGTCGATCAGGCCGGCCAGAATGAACATCTTGGTTTGCAGTTCGTTCATCAGTTCCGGTTGGCGAGCCGACGACTCGAGGAACTTGCCGCCCATCAGTGCGATGCCGATCGAAGCGCCGATCGCGCCCAGGCCGACGATCAGACCGCAAGCCAGTGCCAGAAGACCGATGTAGCTGTTATCCATGATTGCTCCTAAAGGGAATGAAAAACGAAAGGGAAGAAACGAGAGAGAACGTACGGATCAGTGCGCGTCGTGCGCCTGGCCCGTGTAGATCAGCGTCAGCATCATGAAGATGAAGGCTTGCAGCGTGATCACGAGAATGTGGAACAGGGTCCAGACGGTCCCGGCCACCACATGCCCCACGCCCAGCCAGAAGCCACCGGACACGGGATTGAACTGGAATGCCCACACGCCGCCCATGAGGGCGATCAGCATGAACACGAGTTCGCCGGCGAACATGTTGCCGAACAGCCGCATGCCGTGGGACACGGTCTTCGCGACGTATTCGATCACTTGCATGAGGAAGTTCACCGGGTACAGGAACCACTTGTCGCCGAAGGGCGCCGCGATCAGCTCGTGGGCCCAGCCGCCAACGCCCTTGATCTTGACGTTGTAGACGAGGCAGACGAACAGCACGCTGGTCGACAGACCGAGCGTGGTCGACAGGTCGGCCGTGGGCACGACACGCAGGTAATCCTTGAAGCCGAGCGCCGGGCCGGCCTGGTGCCAGATGCCGGGCAGCAGGTCGACGGGGATCATGTCCATGAAGTTCATCAGGAAGATCCACACGGCCACCGTGAGGGCGAGCGGGGAGATGAGCTTGCGGCTCTGGGCGTTGTGGATCACGCCCTTGGCCTGGTTCTCGACGCCTTCAGCGAGGATCTCGACCAGGGCCTGGAAGCGGCCGGGGACGCCCGAGGTGGCGCGGCGCGCGGCCATCCACAGGAACCAGCAGCCCAGCACACCGAGGACCACCGAGAACACCAGCGAGTCGAGGTTGAAGACGCTGAAGTCGACGATGGACGTCTGCTTCACGCTCTCGAAAGAGAAGTTCTTCTGCAGGTGTTGCAGGTGGTGCTGGATGTACTCCGTGGGCGTGGGGCCCGCGTGGTGAGCAGCAGCGTTTGCTTCGGCAGACATGTCGAATCAGACTCTCTTTGTTATGGTGTCACAACGGGCCGGCGCCGCAGGAGCAGCACCAGCCAACCCAACTTCAGGCACACGACCATCGTGACCAGCATCGCCGGCCAGCTCAGATCGGGCGCCCACATGGCTGCTGCCACCAACATGGAAGCAGCCACGGCAATCTTCACCAGTTCCCAGAACATGAACCCTGCAGCAGCCGCCGCCGGGTTGGCAGTTCCACGCCGGATTCCATAGGCCAGCAAGGCCCCGGGAACCACGACCACCGCTGCGCCGTAGAGGGCCGACCACACCGCGCTGAAGCGATGCGTGAGCCACCACGTCACCACGGCGCAGACCAGACCCAGCGCGGCTTGCGCCGCAAGGATTCGCCAAGGCGAGACCAGTGGGTTCCGGGCCCTCAAGCTCAACACTTCTTCACGTGTCAGGGGCTTGAAAGCCTCATCTTGCGCCGCATCTGTGTCCTGGAAGTCATCGACGCCATGTTCGGTAGGTGCGCCCATGGCTCAAGAACATCCGGTTGCAGCAAAGCCTCGGAATTATACGTGGAAACCCGTCCAGTTCCGTGAACCGCTATTCACTGTCTGGTTTCAACCAAACCGAGCACCTGCTCGGTCATTGACGCTCACCCGAAGAACGTGGTGGGCAGCCCCGGCACGTCGACCTTCAACGACAGCACGCCGCCGGCCCAGGGCTGCGCGGCGAGTTCGTCCTCGGGGCGCTTCTCGCGCGTGGTGGTGAGGTACAGCGTGCGCAGGTCCGGCCCGCCGAAGCAGGGCATCGTGGGGCAGCGCACCGGCACGCGCACGTCGCGCAGCACTTCGCCCGACGGCGCGATGCGCAGCAGCCGCGAGCCCTCGTACATCGCCACCCAGTAGCAGCCCTCGGCGTCCACGGCCGCGCCATCGGGGCGGCCGCCGTACGTGTCGAGCGACTGGCCGGCCTGCTTGAGCGGGAAGCTCGCGAACACGCGGCGGTTCGACAACGTGCCCGCGTCGGGGTCGACGTCGAACGCGAACACCGTGTGCGACGTGGTGTCGGCCCAGTACATCGTGCGGCCGTTCGGGCTGAAGCCGAGGCCGTTCGACACCGTGATGCCGTCGGCCGCGACTTGCAGGCCCTGCTTGCGGTCGTAGCGGTAGAGCGCCGACTGCGGCACGCGCGCGTCGCTCAGCGTGCCCACCCAGAAGCGACCCTGCGCATCGCACTTGCCGTCGTTGAAGCGGAAGGCCGCGGGGTCGTACGGCGGGGCGGCCAGCGCGGTGCGCTGGCCCGTGTGCCGGTCGAAGCGCCACAGCCCGTCGCGCTGGGCGAGCAGCAGCGCGCCGTCGCGCATGGGCGCGATGCTCGCGAGGTGGGTCTCGAACTGCCAGTGGCGCAGCTCCTCCGTGACCGGATCGAAGCGGCGCAGCTGGTGTTCGGCGATGTCGCAGTAATAGAGACACTGCTCGACCGGGTGCCACAGCGGGGACTCGCCCAGCGTCGAGTGGGCCGCGACGGCCAGCACCCAGGGGGCGTCTTCTTCGGGAATCGGGGCGGTGTTGCTCACGGTGCCCTCACGAGGCGGCGACCACGAGGGTCATGCTGGCGTCGAAGGTTTCGCCCGGCTGCAGCGTGCGCAGGCCGTGGGCGGCAGGGTCGGCCATCTGGATGGCGTTGCTGACGTGGCTCACGGGCTCCACGCAGTAGTAGTCCTTGTCCTGCGGCGTGTAGACGACGAGGTAGGGCAGCGTGGACGAAAGCGCCAGCGAGAAGGTCTCGTCGGTGATGCGGGCGGTACCCGTCCAGCCGTCGAAGCAGTTGTCGTAGTCGAGGCGGGCCACCTCGTCGGCGATGCCGGCCTGCGCCTCGCGGCGCACGGGCAGGTGCGTGGCGTCGGAATCCCAGCGGCCGGCGATGGCGATGTCGAGGCGGCTGCGCGCGCGCTTCGGGAAGTACGGGTGCCAGCCCACGCCCGCGGGCGCCGCGACGTCGCCGGTGTTCGTGAACACGAAGCGCGCGGTGAGCGCCTCGGGCGTCAGGTCGAAGTGCTGCACCACCTCGAAGGCGAACGGCCAGTGGTCGTCCGGCACGTGGCGGTAGCGGATGACCGCGTTCGTCTCGGTGGCCGAGACCACCTCCCACGCGCGCAGCCAGGCCACGCCGTGCACCGAATGGGGGTAGTCGCCGAAGTTGGCGACGGTGGTGTGCTCCCGCCCGGCCCACGTGAAGCGCCGGTTGCCGATGCGGTTGGAATAGGGCACCAGCGGGTAGCTGGCCGACGAGCGCGGCAGCGTGAGCTCGGCCGGTTCGGTGGAGCGCAGCACCGGCGTGCCGCCGGACCACAGCCCGGCGATGGCGCCGCCGAGGTCGGGGCGCACGGCGAAGCGCAGGGCGCCGGCGCGGAGTTCGATGCCGAGGGAAGAGGGTGCGGTCATGGGGTGTCTGACGCTGGAGAGGGATGGGAGAGGCGCACGAGAGGAAGGGAGCGGCGACCGGGTCAGTCGAGATCGGCCTTCAAATAGTGCGCCCCGGGGATGGGATTGAAATAGTAAGGCGGGATCTCGTGGAAGCCGAGCGTGGCGTACAGCTCGCGGGCGGCCTCCATGTCGTCCAGCGTGTCGAGCAGCATCGCGGAATAGCCGGCGCGGCGTGCGTCGTCGAGCAGCGCCTGCGCCATGATGCGCCCGAGTCCGAACCGGCGGAAGGCCGGGCGGACGTAGAGGCGTTTCATTTCGCACGCATTCGGGTAGTCGGCATCGTGCAGCGGGGCGAAGGCGCCGCAGCCGGCGATGCCACCGTCCACCAGCGCCAGCATCAGCTGGCCCCCGGGCGCGGCGTACCGGCCGGGCAGCGAGGCGAGCTCCTCGTCGAACCCCTGGAAGGCGAGGTCGATGTCGAGGCTGCCGGCGTATTCGCGGAAGATGTCGCGCACGCCGTCGAGCCATTCGGGGCTGTCGGCGGGGATCAGGCGGATGTCGGGAGCGTCCATTCCGGGCGGGCTTCAGGGGGCACACCAGTTTATCGGGTCGCGGGCGGGCGCCGCAAAAAGCCGGCGACCACGTTCCACCCGATGGCCGCGTCACGCCCTTCGGCTAATATTCGCGGCTGCCTTCAACGGTGCACCGTGTTGCCTCCCCACCCGCGGGACCCGGCCGCGGGCCTTCCGAGAGTTTGTTCCGCATGACCCTGCCGTCCTTCCGCACCTTCCTCAGAACCGGCGCGCTCGCCGCCTCGCTGCTGTCGATCTCCACCAGCCTGCTCGCCGCCGGCGAGAACCTCCCGGGCGGCTTCAGCAGCTCGGCGTACGGCGAACCCCTGATCGGCGGCGCCGACAACGGCGCACCGGGTCGCAACGGCGTCGTGGTGCGCAACGATGCCGCGTCGGCGCCCACGGGCGTCGGCTCGCCCTCGCAGCAGCAACAGCAGCAACAGCAGCAGCAGCGCCCGTCGGTCACGTCGCCCGGCCGGCGCAGCGACATGCTGCCGCAGCGTCCCAGCGAATTCCAGAAGTTCGTCGAGGCGGCCACGGGCCGGCAGCTGCAGACCTTCGGCTCGCGCTTCTTCAACGAGGCGGCCGACAGCTTCTCGCCGGTCGACAACGTGCCGGTCTCGGCCGACTACATGGTGGGTCCCGGCGACCAGCTGCTGATCCGCGCCTGGGGCAGCATCGACGTCGACTACCGCGCCACCGTCGACCGCAGCGGCCAGGTCAGCCTTCCCAAGGTGGGCACCTTCACCGTCGCCGGCACCCGCGCCTCGAACCTCGAGAGCCACCTCCGCGCCCAGATCGGCCGCCTCTACACCAACTTCAACCTGAACGTCACGCTGGGCCAGCTCCGCGGCGTGAAGGTGTTCGTCGTGGGCCCGGCCCGCGTGCCGGGCGTCTACACGCTCGCCAGCCAGTCCACCATGCTGTCGGCCGTGGTCGCCGCAGGCGGCCCGAGCGCGAACGGCTCGATGCGCAAGGTGATGCTCCGCCGCGACGGCAAGATCGTCTCCGAGATCGACATCTACGACTTCCTCGTGCAGGGCGACAAGTCGAAGGACGTGCAGCTCGCCGCCGGCGACGTGGTGGTGTTCCAGCCGGCCGGCCCGCGCGTGGCCGTCACCGGCACCATCGACAGCCCCGGCATCTTCGAGCTGAAGTCGGCGAAGGAATCCGTGGCCGAGGTGCTGCACTACGCCGGCGACTCGCCCGTGCTCGTCAACCCGAACCGCGTGCAGGTCGAACGCATCGACACCTCGCGCCCCGGCGCCGCCCGGTTCGTCGAGCAGTTCAAGCTCGACACGGCCGGCCTGCAGAAGCCCCTGCAGGACGGCGACGTGCTGACGCTGCTGCCCATCTCGCCCGCGTTCAGCAACGCCGTGACGCTGCGCGGCGCCGTCGCGCAGCCGCTGCGCTACGCGCACACCCCCGGCATGCGCATCCGCGACCTGATCCCCGACCGCGACGCACTGATCTCGCCCGACTTCTACCGCCGCAAGAACCTGCTCGTGCAGGTGATCGAGGACGACGAGCCGATGAACCGCAACCGCCGCGACCGCATGAACGGCATGCGCGGCGACACGCGCAACGGCGCCCAGTCGACCGGCCGCACCAACGACGGCATGGACGACCGCGACATGACCCGCCAGGGCGCCCGCGACATGGACACGGACCGCGACGGCCAGAACGCCTCGAACACCGGCGACAACCGCGCCACCAGCGGCGGCACACGCTACGACGAACGTGACGACCGCAACAACCGCTACGTCACCAACACCCGCCAGCGCATCGCCGCGCCGCTCTTCGACGAGCTGAACTGGGACTACGCCGTCATCGAGCGCCTGAACAAGGACGACCTCTCCACCCAGGTCATCCCGTTCAACCTCGGCAAGGCCGTGCTGCAGGGCGACGAGACCAACAACCTCGAGCTGCAGCCCGGCGACGTCGTCACCATCTACAGCCAGAAGGACCTGCGCGTGCCGGTGTCCCGCCAGACGCGCATGGTGGCGGTGCTCGGCGAGGTGGGCGCCCCCGGCACCTACCAGCTGCTGCCCGGCGAGACGCTGCCGCAGCTGATCGCGCGCGCCGGCGGCCTCACTCCGCAGGCGTACATCTACGGCCTCGAGTTCAGCCGCGAGGAAACCCGCCAGCGCCAGCGCGAGAACCTGCAGGCGGCCATCGTTCGCCTCGAGGCCCTGTCGTCGGTGCAGGCCGCCCGCGACGCGGCGAACCGTTCCGACCTCGCCACCGCGGGCCAGGCCGCCGTCAGCTCGGCCGCCACCCAGGCCCAGATCGGGCGCCTGCGCCGCATGGAACCCAACGGCCGCATCGCGCTCGAGCTGCAGCCCACGGTGGCCTCGCTGTCGGAGCTGCCGGAAGTGCCGCTGGAACACCTCGACCAGATCGTGGTGCCCACCAAGCCTGCCTTCGTGACGGTGGCCGGCGCCGTGGTCAACAACAACGCGTTCCTGTGGAAACGCGAGAAGACCGTGGGCGACTACGTCAGCTCGGCGGGCCTCGACGACGCGGCCGAGGTGTCGAACATGTTCGTGCTGCGCGCCGACGGCACCGTCTCGCACGCCACCGACAACCGCGGCGTGTTCGGCGGCAACAAGCTCCAGTCGGCACTGCTCAACCCGGGCGACGCGGTGGTGGTGCCCAACAAGCTCGACTACGAGACCTGGGGCCGCGCGCTTGTCCGCAACCTGAAGGACTGGTCGCAGATCTTCGCGCAGTTCGGCCTGGGTGCCGCGGCCATCATCACGCTGCGCAACAACTGACCGGCGACGGTCTCGGCGGGGGCCTCCCGGCGCCCGCCGACGTCGGCCTCAGAAGCTGACGTCGCCCCGGATGCACCCCACGGTGGGCCCGCCCACCCACAGGGTGCCGTCCTCCCGGACCAGCGACACACGGCCGTCCCGGCCCACCCGCGCGCCCTGCGCGGCACGGTAGGCGGGCGGCGCTTCGCCGCGGTCCATCAGCCACCCCGCCACGCTGGCGTTGAGGCTGCCGGTGACCGGGTCCTCGGGGATGCCGCCGCCCGGCGCGAACCCCCTCAATTCGAACTGCACGTCGCTCCCGGGCGCATGCGCGCCCACGAGGCCCACGTCGGCCAGGAGGGCCAGCGCCGCGAAGTCGGGTTCGACGGCCAGCACCCGCGCGGCGCTGTCGAGCTGCAGCACCAGCCACGGCAGGCCGTTGTCGAGCCAGCTGGACGCGCGCACGTGTTCCGCGGACAGGCCCAGGGCCGACCGGACCTTGGCGAGCAGTCCTTCGTCGGCCGGCGTGGCCTTCATGGGCGGCGCGGCGAACGCCGCCTCCTCGCCGTCGACGCGGATGCGCACGAGGCCCACGCCACACTCCTGCACCACGACACCCGGCGTGCGTGGCACGCCGCCGGCCGCGCGCCACGCATGGCAGCTGCCGAGCGTGGGGTGACCCGCGAACGGGAACTCGCGGTTCGGCGCGAAGATGCGCACGCGGTAGTCGGCCTCGGGCGTGGTGGGACGCAGCAGGAAGGTGGTCTCCGACAGGTTCGTCCAGCGGGCGAAGGCCTGCATCTGCGCGTCCGTGAGGTCGTCGGCGTCGTGCACCACCGCCAGGGCGTTGCCCTTCAGCGGCGTGCGGGTGAACACATCGACCTGGGAGAAGGGCAGCTTCATGGCGGGGGCCTCAGGCGTGGTCGCGGAGGGTCTCGGCCAGCGCACGCACGCCGCGGTCGATCTGCTCCGGCGTGGCGGTGACGAACGAGAGGCGCATCGTCGCAGGGTTCCCGCCTTCCGCATAGAAGGCGGAGCCCGGCACGAAGGCCACGCCCCGCTCGATGGCCTGCGGCAGCAGCTTCGACGCGTCGGTCCCTTCGGGCAGCTCGATCCAGAAGAACATGCCGCCGCGCGGCACTTCCCAGCGGCAGCCCGCGGGCAGGTGCACCTCCAGGGCCGCGGCCATCGCGTCGCGCTGCTGCCGGTACTTCGCCCGCACGGTGGGCACGTGTTCGGCGAGGAAGCCGGTGCGCAGCACCTCGAGCACGAGGCGCTGGTTGAACCCCGGCGTGTGCAGGTCGGCGGCCTGCTTGGCCTGCAGCAGCTTCGGACCGAGTTCGGGCGGGGCCACGACGTAGCCCAGGCGCAGGCCCGGCGCCAGCACCTTCGAGAAGCTGCCCAGGTAGACGACGCCCTCGGGCCACAGCGCGGCCAACGGCGGCGGGGGCGGCGTGTCGTACCAGAGGTCGCCGTACGGGTTGTCCTCGACGATGGGCAGGGCGATCTCGCGCGCCGCGCGCACCAGCGCGTCCCGGCGCCCGGCGCTGATGCAGCGGCCGCTCGGGTTCTGGAAGTTCGGCAGCGCGTACAGCATGCGGGCGCCACGGGCGTCCACCAGCCCCTCGGGCAGCGGCCCGTCGCCGTCGCAGCGCACCGTGGTCCATTCGGGTTCGAACACGCCGAAGGCCTGCACCGCGCCCAGGTAGGTGGGCGACTCCACCGCCACGCGGCTGCCCGCGTCCACCAGCACCTTGCCCACGAGGTCCAGCCCCTGCTGGGAACCGGTGGTGATCTGCACCTGGGAAGCATCCACCCGCATGCCCGATTGCCGCAGGTGGTCGGCCACCCATTCGCGCAGCTCGGGCAGGCCTTCGCTCGACGCGTACTGCAGGGCCTCGACCGGCGTGTCGCGCAGCACCTTGGCGCTCGCCTCGCGCATCGCCTCGACCGGGAACACCTCCGGCGACGGGAGGCCGCCAGCCAGCGAGATGATCCCCGGCCGTTCGGTGACCTTCAGGATCTCGCGGATGCTCGACGGGTTCATGCGCTCGGTGCGCCGGGCCAGGTGCCAGTTCATGGGATCCCACTTTCGTTCATGGCAAAAGCCCAGTCTACGCACATCACCAGCACAGTACCGATACACTTTAACGATACGCACCACGGACTGTATCGGCAAGGCCACCGACACATGAACGCGACCCCTCTCTCCCGCGAGTCTCACACCACGCTGACCGACCAGCTGGCCGAGCGGTTCGCCGAACGCATCCGCCAGAGGCTGATCGCCCCGGGGTCGCGGCTGCCATCCGTGCGTGAATGCGCGCGCCGCCACGAGGTGAGCCCGCACACCGTCGTGGCCGCCTACGACCAGCTGCTGGCCGCCGGACTGGTCGAGGCACGGCGCCAGCGGGGTTTCTACGTGCGCGAGCCCCGGCCCGCGACCCGCGCGCCCGCACCCGCCGCCGGGGAGGCGCCGCGGCCCACCGCCCCCATCAGCGCCACCGCGCTCGTGCGCGGCATGTTCCAGCCGCCGGGCGCCCGCCCGATGCCGGGCCTCGGCACCCTGCCGGTCGAATGGCTCGACGTGCCGATGCTCGGCAGCGCGCTGCGCCGCGTCACGGCGGGGCACCAGCTGGAGGCCATGACGGTGCGGTACGGCGAGCCCGCCGGCGACCTGCGGCTGCGCCGCTCGCTGTCGGGCAAGCTCGCCGAGCTGGGCGTGCCGGCGCCGCCCGAGCAGATCGTCACCACCTCGGGCGCCACGCAGGCCCTCGACATCGTGACCCGGGCGCTGCTGCGGCCCGGCGACACGGTGCTGGTGGACGAGCCGGGCTGGTCCGTCGAGTACGCGCGCCTCGCCGCCCTGGGCATGCGCATGCTGCCGGTGCCGCGCGGCGAGGACGGCCCCGACCTCGCCACCATGGCCCGCCTGATCGAGGCGCAGAAGCCCGCCGACCGCCCGCGGCTGTACGTGACCGTCTCGGTGCTGCACAACCCCACCGGCGCCTCGCTGCCGCTGGGCACCGCGCACCGGCTGCTGCAGCTCGCCCACACCCACGACTTCCACATCGTCGAGGACGACACCTACGCCCACCTCGCGCCGGCGCACCTGCCGAGGCTGTCGGCGCTGGACGGGCTCGGCCGCACCGTCTACGTGTCGGGCTTCTCGAAGATCCTCGCGCCCAACTGGCGGGTGGGTTACCTCGCGGCGTCGCCCGCGCTGGTGGAGCGGGTGATCGACACCAAGCTGCTGACGAGCCTGACGACCCCCGTGATGCAGGAGCAGGCCATCGCCCACTGCCTGGAGCAGGGGCTGCTGCGCCGGCATGTCGAGCGCATCACCCGGCTGCTCGACGCGGCCCGGGCGCGCACGGTGCGGGCGGCCGAGGCCGCGGGCTGCCGCTTCGGTGCGCCGCCGCGTGGCCTGTTCGGCTGGCTCGACGTGGGCATGGACACCGAACGGCTGTCACACACGATGCTGGACGACGGCTGGCTGCTCGCGCCGGGGTCGCTGTTCTACGCGTCGCCCCGGCCCACCTCGCTCATGCGCATCAACTTCGCCACGACCCAGGAGCCGCCCTTCTGGCAGGCGCTGCAGCGCGCGCGCCGGAGCAGCTGACGCCCCTGTCGAGGGAAAGGGCGAATGCCCGCGATGCCCGGAGTGGCATAAAGTCACGGGAGAAGCGATTTTCCTGTTGCATGTTCGAACCCACCATCCCTTTCGGCGAGCCGGAGCTGCTCCGCGTCAGCGCCTTCCAGCGATACCTCCACGAACCCGGCGGCCCGAGGGCGCACGGTGTCGTGGCCGATGGCGCGCCGCGCCAGCCATCGCTCAGCCCGTCGCTGCTCGCCGACCTCGGCCGCTTCGAGCAGGCGGGCCAGGCCTCCGAGGCGCTCGAGGTGCTCGCGGCCTGCGTGCGCCACGGCCAGCAGGTGGTGGTCCACCTCCAGATGGGCGACATGGTGGTGCCGCTCACGGTGTTCGCCATCGAGCGCCTGGTGCACTGCCCCATCAGCCTCGACGCGCTGCTGAAGCAGCGCCCCACGGAACTGCGCGTGCTGCACGTCGAACCCGCGGTGCTGCGGCCGCCGGGCGACGTCGAGAAGGCCCTGGTGGGCGAGGACCAGCACTACCACCCGCTGCGCCCCGTGCTGTGGGAATTCGCGCTGCGCGGCTCGCGCGCCACGCTGCTGCCCGAGATCGCCGGCCCCGTGGCCTACCGCGTGGCGCCGGGCATCGAACTGGGTGACCTGCGGGCCACGGGGGTGCTGGCCGCGGCCATCCAGCGGCTGCAGCGCAACAGCGTCTCGCTGCGCGAGCTGAGCGACTGGCCGGGCTTCGACGGCGAACGGGCGGCGCGGCTGCTCAATGCGCTGTACCTGCAGTCGGGGTTGATCATCAGCCGGACGCACCGGGCCGCCACGGATTCGTGGTTCGGGGCATTGACGAGATAGACCTCAGCCGTCACCCCGGCGAACGCCGGGATGGCCGATCAGTTCTTGGCGCCCAGCACTTCCCAGCGCTCGAGGGCTGCCATCAGTTCCTCCTCGATGGCCGACGAGCGCGCCTGCGCCGCGGCCAGCCGCTTCGCATCGCTGTAGATCTCGACCCCCGACAGCTGCTCGGCCAGTTGCGCCTGCTCGGCCTCCAGCGCCTCGATGCGGGCCGGCAGCCCGTCGAGCTCGCGCTGTTCCTTGTAGCTGAGCTTGGCCTTCTTGACCGGCGCGGCCGCGGGTGCGCTGGCGGCGGCCGGCGGCGTGGGGGCCGGGGCGGCGCGGGCGGCCTTGTCGCGCAGGCTGCGGGCGCGGTCGCGCTGCACCTTCCAGTCCTCGTAGCCGCCTTCGTACTCGCGCCACAGGCCCGGACTCTCGTCGCCCTCCCACGCGATGGTGCTGGTGACCACGTTGTCGAGGAAGCGGCGGTCGTGGCTCACGAGGAACACGGTGCCGGCGTAGCCCTGCAGCAGTTCCTCGAGCAGCTCGAGGGTGTCGATGTCGAGGTCGTTCGTGGGCTCGTCGAGCACCAGCACGTTCGCGGGCAGCGCGAACAGGCGGGCGAGCAGCAGGCGGTTGCGTTCACCGCCCGACAGCGTGCGCACCGGCGAGTTGGCCCGCTCCGGCGAGAACAGGAAGTCGTTCAGGTAGCTCATCACGTGCTTGCGCTGGCCGGCGAACTCCACCCATTCGCTGCCCGGGCTGATGGTGTCGGCGAGCGTGGCGTCGAGGTTGAGCGTGCTGCGCATCTGGTCGAAGTAGGCCACCTCGATCTTCGTGCCCTGGCGCACCGTGCCGTGGTCGGGCGCGAGCTGGCCGAGGATGAGCTTGAGCAGCGTGGTCTTGCCCGCGCCGTTGGGGCCGATCAGGCCCACCTTGTCGCCGCGCAGGATGGTGGCGTTGAAGCCCTTGACGATCACCTTGTCGCCGAAGGCCTTCGACACGTCGCGCAGCTCGCCCACGATCTTGCCGCTCGGCACGCCCGAGTCGACCTCGAGGCGCACCTGGCCCAGCGAGTCGCGGCGCTTCTGGCGGTTGGCGCGCAGCACCTCGAGCCGCGCGATGCGGGCCACGCTGCGCGTGCGGCGGGCTTCCACGCCCTTGCGGATCCACACCTCCTCCTGGGCCAGCAGCTTGTCGGCGCGCGCGTTGGCGAGCGCCTCCGAGGCCATCTGCTCTTCCTTCAGGCGCTCATAGGCGGTGAAGTTGCCGGGGTAGCTGCGGATGATGCCGCGGTCGAGCTCGATGATGCGCGTCGCCACGCCGTCGAGGAAGGCGCGGTCGTGGGTGATCAGCATCACGCTGCCCTTGAACGAGCGCAGCAGGTCTTCCAGCCAGGCGATGGAGTCGAGGTCCAGGTGGTTGGTGGGTTCGTCGAGCAGCAGCACGTCGGGCACGGCCACCAGGGCCTGGGCCAGCGCCACGCGCTTCTTCATGCCGCCCGACAGGTCGCCGACGATGCGGCTGCCGTCGAGGTGCAGCTGGCCGAGCGTGGTGTCCACGCGCTGCTCCCACGTCCAGGCATCGAGCGCCTCGATGCGCGTTTGCAGCGCGTCGAGGTCGACGCCTTCCGCGTGTTCCTCGTACTGCTGGCGCACGGCCTTGGCCTCGGCCACGCCGAGGCTCACCACGTCGAACACCGATGAGGACAGGTCGAACACCGGCTCCTGCGGCACGTAGCAGATGCGCAGGCCCTGCGTCATCTGCAGCAGGCCGTCGTCGGGCTTCTCCAGGCCGGCCAGGATCTTCAGCAGCGACGACTTGCCCGCGCCGTTGCGGCCGATCAGGCCGAGCCGTTCACCCGACTCGAGCGAAAACGCCGCGTTGTCGAGCAGGGCCACGTGGCCGAAGGCCAGGTGGGCGTTGGAGAGCGAAAGGACGGCCATGGGGGGTGGATCGCAAAAGCGGCGCGAAAGCGGGAATCCCCGATTGTCGCCGCACGCGGCCCCCTGCGGCCGGAAATGCCCTTCCGTTCAGGCCGCCGGCGCGCGCAGGGCCGCTTCGAGCGCGTCGACGAACATCGCCGCCACGTCGAAGCCGCTCTGCTGCGTGATCTCCTGGAAGCAGGTGGGGCTCGTGACGTTGATCTCGGTGAGGCTATCGCCGATCACGTCCAGGCCCACGAGCAGCAGGCCGCGCGCCGCGAGGATCGGGCCGAGCGATTCGGCGATCTCGAAGTCGCGTGCGCTCAGCGGCTGGGCCACGCCCTTGCCGCCGGCGGCCAGGTTGCCGCGGATCTCGCTGCCCTGGGGGATGCGCGCGAGCGAATGCGGCACCGGCTTGCCGCCGATCACCAGCACGCGCTTGTCGCCCTTGACGATCTCGGGCAGGTAGCGCTGCACCATCACCGTCTGTGCGCCACCGCGGTTCAGCGTCTCGCTGATGCTGCCGAGGTTCAGGCCGTCCGGGCCCACGCGGAAGATGCCCATGCCCCCCATGCCGTCGAGGGGCTTGAGGATGATGTCGCCGTGTTCGGCGTGGAAGCGGCGGATGTCGGCCTCGGACCGCGTCACGAGCGTCGGGCCGATGAACTGCGGGAACTCGAGGATCGCGAGCTTCTCGGGGTGGTCGCGCAGCGCCGACGGCTTGTTGAACACGCGCGCCCCCTCGCGCTCGGCCTGCTCCAGCAGGTGGGTGGCGTAGAAGAACTCGCTGTCGAACGGCGGGTCCTTGCGCATCAGCACGGCGTCGACGTCCGCCAGCGCGGTGACCGTGCCCTCGGACACCGTGGTGTACCAGTCGTCGAGCGACCCCGTGAGCGCGATCTCGCGCAGCGGCGCGCTCACGCGCCCGCCCCGCTGCCAGTGCAGGTGCTTCGGCTCGCACACGAGGATGCGGTGGCCGCGGCGCGCGGCCTCGCGCATCATCGCGAAGGTGGAGTCCTTGTAGGGCTTGAACGTGTCGAGCGGGTCGGCGACGAAGAGCAGGTTCATGGCGAGCAGCGGTCGGGTAAGGACGCCACTGTTGCACAAAACGCCGCAACCCGCTCTGGCGGGCCCAACAACACGATGTCATCCCGGCGAAGGCCGGGACCTCCGGCACAGGCCCAGGGTCCCGGCCTTCGCCGGGATGACGGGCTTGCTAGATTTCGATCTTCGAGCCCAGCTCCACGACCCGGTTCGTCGGCAGACTCAGGAAGTCCGCCGCCCCACTCGCGTTGTGGTGCATGCTCGCGAACATCTTCTCCCGCCACATCGCCATGCCCTCGCCGAGCGCCGGGATCACGATGTCGCGCGACAGGAAGTACGAGGTCTCCATGTCGTCGAGCCGCACGCCGCGGCCACGCAGCAGGTTCAGCGCCTCGGGCACGTCGGGGTCGTTCTTGAAGCCGAAGTGCAGCGTCACCTGCCAGCAGTCGTGGCCCAGCGACTTCATCTCCACCCGCTTGTCGAACCCGACCCACGGCACCTCGTGGTGCGTCACGGTGACGAACACGTTGGTCTCGTGCAGCACCTTGTTGTGCTTGAGGTTGTGCAGCAGCGCGTTGGGCGTGAGGCCCTGTTCGCTCACGAGGAAGACGGCCGTGCCGGTCACGCGCGCCGGCGGGCTGAGGAACACCGCCTCGAGGAAACTCTCGAGGTCGATGGCGTCGTCGCGCAGGCGGTCGCGCATCAGCTGGCGGCCTTCCTTCCACGTCATCATCAGCAGGAACATCACGCCGCCGATCAGCAGCGGGAACCAGCCGCCGTCGAACACCTTGACGATGTTGGCGGCGAAGAAGACGGCGTCCACCATGAAGAAGAAACCGGTGGCGGCCACGCACAGCACCCACGGGTACTTCCAGCCGTAACGCAGCACGAAGAAAGTCATCGTGGTGGTGATCAGCATGTCGATCGTGACCGCGATGCCGTACGCGCCGGCCAGCTTGCTGCTCGACCCGAACAGCGCGACGGCGAACACGATGCAGGCGAACAGCCCCCAGTTCACGACGGGCACGTACACCTGGCCCGCTTCCTTCACCGAGGTGTGGTGGATGTGCATGCGCGGCAGGTAGCCGAGCTGGATGGCCTGCTTCGTGATGGAGAACGCCGCGGTGATCAGGGCCTGCGACGCGATCACGGTGGCGCAGGTGGCCAGCGCGATCAGCGGGTACAGCGCCCAGTGCGGGGCCATCTCGTAGAACGGGTTGTTGGCGTTCTCGGGGTGGGCCAGCAGCAGCGCGCCCTGGCCGAAGTAGTTGAGCACGAGTGCCGGCATGGCCAGCGCGAACCACGCGAGGCGGATGGGGCGCTTGCCGAAGTGGCCCATGTCGGCGTACAGCGCCTCGGCGCCAGTCACGCACAGCACCAGCGCGCCCAGCGCCGCGAACGACGTACCGGGGTGGGCCACGAGGAAGGCCACGGCATGGTCCGGGGCCAGCGCCCACAGCACCGACGGGTTGGTCAGGATGTGCTGCACGCCCAGCACGGCCAGCACGGCGAACCAGACCACCATCACCGGACCGAAGAACTTGCCGACGCTGGCCGTGCCGTGCCGCTGCACGAGGAACAGCGCGGTGAGCACCACCAGCGTGATGGGCACGACGTAGTGGTGCAGCCCCGGCGCGGCCACCTCGAGGCCCTCGACCGCGGAGAGCACCGAGACGGCCGGCGTGATGACCCCGTCGCCGAAGAAGATGGCGGTGCCGAAGATGCCCAGCAGCAGCAGCCGGTTGCGCAGCGCGGGCCGTTCCGCCACCGCGGTGGACGCCAGCGCCAGCATGGCGATGAGGCCGCCTTCGCCATTGTTGTCGGCCCGCAGGATCAGCAGGACGTACTTCAGCGACACGATGATCGTGAGCGTCCAGAACACCAGCGACAGCACGCCGTAGATGTTCTCTTCCGTGAGCGGCACCCGCCCGTGGGCGAAGACCTCCTTGAGCGCGTACAGCGGGCTCGTGCCGATGTCGCCGTACACGACACCGATGGCGCCCAGCGTGAGCGCCGCGAGGCTGGAAGTGGGACGGGGCTGGGTCACGGTCGACCGCGGCGCAGCGTGCAGCGCGGGCTGAAGAATCTAGGGGTCGCCATTTTGCACCTGACGGACAGACAAGATGTTGCAATGCAACAACTTGTCATCTTGCCCGAAGGTGACCTACTCGTAAACCTCCGCGTCCGGGTCGGTGGCCTCCAGCTCGTAGCTGGCGGCCAGCATGGCCAGGCGGGCGATCACGCCGTACATGTAGAACCGGTTCGGGGCGCTGGCGCCCGGCTTGACGCCCGGTTTCGGCAGCTGGTTCGACTCGGCGAAGGCCAGCGGGGCGAACACCGCCCCGGGGGAATTGAGGTTCTCGTCGACCCCGCGCTCGGCGTTGACGCGGTAGAACCCGCCCACCACGTAGCGGTCGATCATGTAGACCACGGGCTCGGCCACGGCGTCGTTCATGCGCTCGTACGTGGGCACGCCTTCCTGCAGGATGACCTCGCTCACCTCCTGGCCGTCCTTGATGACGCTCATCTTGTTGCGCGTCTTGCGGTTCAGGTCGATCAGGTCCTTCGGGTCGCGCACGGTCATGATGCCCATGCCGTAGGTGCCGGCGTCGGCCTTGACGATGAGGAACGGCTTCTCGGGGATGCCGTATTCCTTGTGCTTGCGGCGGATCTTCGCGAGCAGCGTCTCGGCCTGGGCGGCCAGCTCTTCCTCGCCGGCGCCGGTGGTGAAGTTGATCTGGCCGCAACGCGCGAACATCGGGTTGATGAGCCACGGGTCCATGCCCAGCAGCTTCGCGAACTTCTTCGCCACTTCCTCGTACGCCTGGAAGTGGTTGGTCTTGCGGCGCACCGCCCAGCCGGCGTGCAGCGGCGGCAGCAGGTACTGCTCGTGCAGGCCTTCCAGCACCTTCGGAATGCCGGCCGACAGGTCGTTGTTCAGCAGGATGGTGCAGGGGTCGAAGTCCTTCAGGCCCAGGCGGCCGCGGGTGCGCACGAGCGGCTCGACCGTGAGGGAGGTGCCGTCGGGCAGGTCGATGGACGTGGGGCTGGTGACGGTGTCGTCGAGTGTGCCCAGCCGCACGTTCAGGCCGGCCTGGTGGAAGACCTGCATCAGCCGGGCGACGTTGGCCAGGTAGAACGAGTTGCGGGTGTGCTTCTCGGGGATCAGCAGCAGGTTCTTCGCCTCGGGGCAGATCTTCTCGATGGCCGCCATGGCCGCCTGCACCGCCAGCGGCAGCATCTCGGACGTCAGGTTGTTGAAGCCGCCCGGGAACAGGTTGGTGTCGACCGGGGCCAGCTTGTAGCCGGCGTTGCGCACGTCGACCGACGTGTAGAACGGCGGGGTGTGTTCCATCCATTCGAGGCGGAACCAGCGTTCGATGGCCGGCAGCGACTCGAGGATGCGCTGCTCCAGTTCGTTGATCGGGCCGTTGAGGGCGGTGATGAGGTGAGGAACCATGGGAAGCCCGAAATCGCGTCAATGCGGAGATTCTAGGCATGTGGGGGCGGGCCGGGCGGCTGCAAGTCGCGGCTTCCTGCCGCACTCCCCCTGAAAACAGGGTACCCGGCCGGACGACAAAAAGGCCACCCGAAGGTGGCCTTTTCGTTCAAGCGAGGCGCCGCCCGCGCTGGCGCGGCGCCGGAGCGAGAGCTTACTTGTGGTAAGCCGTTTCGCCGTGGGCCGAGATGTCCAGGCCTTCGCGCTCTTCCTCTTCCGTGACCCGCAGGCCCACCACCAGGTCGACGACCTTGAAGGCGATGAACGAGACGACACCGGACCAGACCACGGTCAGCAGGACGGCCTTCAGCTGGATCCAGACCTGCGCGCCGATGCTGTTGGACACCACCGAGGCGGTGACCCAGTCGCCGACCAGGCCCGGGCCGCCGAGGGCCTGGTTGTTGAAGACACCGGTCAGCAGCGCGCCGACGATGCCGCCGACACCGTGGACGCCGAAGACGTCCAGCGAGTCGTCCGCACCCAGCAGGCGCTTCAGGCCGTTCACGCCCCAGAGGCAGGCGAAACCGGCGACGAAGCCGATCACGAGGCCGCCCATCAGGCCGACGTTGCCGGCGGCCGGGGTGATGGCGACGAGGCCGGCGACGGCACCCGAGGCGGCACCCAGCATCGAGGCCTTGCCCTTGAGCAGCGCTTCACCGATGCACCAGGCCAGCACGGCGGCGGCGGTGGCACCCAGCGTGTTCATGAAGGCGAGGACGGCGCTGTTGCCGGCTTCGAGGGCCGAACCGGCGTTGAAGCCGAACCAGCCCACCCACAGCAGCGAGGCACCGACCATCGTGAGCGTCAGCGAGTGCGGCGTGAAGGCTTCCTTGCCGTAGCCGACGCGCTTGCCGACCACGAAGGCGCCGACCAGGCCGGCGACGGCCGCGTTGATGTGCACCACGGTGCCGCCCGCGAAGTCGAGGGCGCCCATCTGCCAGAGGTAGCCGGCCTTGCCGTTCATCTCATCGACCACCGAGGCGGCCGAGTAGGCGTCCGGACCCATCCAGAACCACACCATGTGGGCGATCGGGGCGTAGCTGAACGTGAACCACAGGACCATGAACAGCAGCACGGCGGAGAACTTGATGCGCTCGGCGAAGGCGCCGACGATCAGGCAGCAGGTGATGCCGGCGAACGTGGCCTGGAAGGCGGCGAACAGCATTTCGGGGATGTAGACACCCTTGCTGAACGTGGCGCCCATGGCGAACGAGCCGTCGGCCGCGTTGAACAGGCCCTTCATGAACAGCCGGTCGAGGCCGCCGATGAACGCGTTGCCCTCGGTGAACGCGAGGCTGTAGCCGTAGACCATCCACAGCACCACGATCAGCGAGAACGTGACCATGACCTGCATCAGCACCGACAGCATGTTCTTGCTGCGCACGAGGCCGCCGTAGAACAGGGCCAGGCCCGGGATGGTCATCAGGATCACGAGCAGCGTGGCGACGACGATCCAGGCGATGTCACCCTTGTTGGCGACCGGCGCGGCGGCCGGTGCGGCTTCGGCGGGGGCCGACGCTTCGGCCGCCGGTGCGGCGACCGCGGCCACGGAAGCCGCGGCCTCCGGAGCGGATGCGGCGGCGTCCTGTGCGAGGACACCTCCGGCGAAGCCCAGGGCCGACAGGCCCAGGACGAGTGAAAGGATCAGTTTTTTCATGGTTGTCTTTCTCGGGACGTCAGAGCGCGTCCTTGCCGGTCTCGCCGGTGCGGATGCGAACCACTTGTTCCAGCGGCGACACGAAGATCTTGCCGTCGCCGATCTTGCCGGTGCGCGCCGCACCTTCGATGGCCTCGATGACGCGGTCGATCAGTGCGTCGTCGACCGCGGCCTCGATCTTCACCTTCGGGAGGAAGTCCACCACGTACTCCGCGCCGCGGTACAGCTCGGTGTGGCCCTTCTGGCGCCCGAAACCCTTCACTTCGGTCACGGTGATGCCCTGCACGCCAATGGTGCTGAGGGCTTCCCGGACCTCGTCAAGCTTGAACGGCTTGACGATGGCAGTCACCATCTTCATGGAATTCTCCTTGGTTGATGTTCGCTCGATTCCCGCCGGCAGTGCCGGACCTCACATCGCCTTCGTGATGGACACGATGAAGCGACCCTTGTTGCCGTCGCCCCACTGGTCCTTCTTCGTCGCGCCGGCGTAGGCGGCGGCGGCCGAGAAGCCAGAACCCAGGTCGTACGTGGCGCCGACCTTGTAGTCGATGAAGCTCGGCAGGCCGTAGATGTCCTTCGTGTCGCTGGTCAGCGCGGTGTAGCCCACGTGGCCGTTCAGCGTGAGGCCCTTGACCACTTCGTAGTTGGCGCTCAGATCGCCGTACAGCGTGCCGCGGCCTTCCTCGAAGCCGAAGTAGCGGTCACCAGCGGTGTACGAGAGCTTGGCCGTGATGAACGTCCAGCTCAGCGCACCGTAGAGTTCGGTGGTGTTGAAGACGGAGCCCTGCGGGTACTGGTAGCGCAGCACGCCGACGTCGAAGCCGAAGTCCTTGGTGATCTCGCCCTTGTAGCCACCGTACACGTCCATCTCGATGTCGGTGCCCGGCACGAAGCCGACGGTGGAGTTCCAGTTGCCGATGTAGAAACCGTTGTACGAGAAGTCGAAGCCGCCCTGGATGGCCGGCGCGACGCTTTTCTCGATGTTGCTCTGGTCCTGGCCACGGTACTTGTACTTCGTGGTGACGGTCAGGTTCGCGGTGACCGCGGGCGCTTCCTCAGCGTGAGCGGCAGCGCCCACGAGCGAAGCCAGCACGGACAGGCACACAAGCGATTTCTTCATGAAAGGGGACTCCATTGGGGCGGTTGGTTGAATCTGCGGAATCACTTCTGCAGCTTCTGTGCCAAGCACCTTCCCCACGGGAGCCGCCCCACCATCGGACATCCCGCCCCCACGCCGGGCGAATGCGGCACCGTCGCGGTGCCTCCGGCGGATTTCAGACACACATCGGCACGAAAATGGTGCGCGAAGTTCAAATGGCGTCGAATGCTTTCAGCGCCCGCGCGGCCGCCTTGAGTGCGTCGCCCCCGTTCCCCGCCATCTGGGCCTGCACGATCGCACCATCGACGACCAGGGCCACCGCCGCGGCATCGGACCGCCGCGCGCGGCCGGGCGGCAGCAGCGTGGCGATCGTGTCGGCCATGTCCGCCTTGTGGGTCCGCACGGCCTCGAGCGCGCCGGGCACCGAGGCGCCCAGCTCGGCGGCGATGTTGATGAAGGCGCAGCCGCGGTACCCGTCGCCGTCGAACCACTCGGCGAGCGCCGGCAGCAGCGCCCCGAGCGGCGGCCCCTTGCGGGGGGCGTGCCGCTGCAGCGCGTCGGTGAACCAGGCCATCCAGAGGGCGTGGCGGTGGGCCAGGAACGCGAGCACGAGGTCGTTCTTGCTCGGAAAGTGCCGGTAGAACGTGACCTTCGTGACCCCCGCCTCCGCGATCACCCGGTCGATGCCCGTGGCGCGGATGCCGTCGCGGTAGAACAGGTCGTGGGCGGTGGCGAGGATGCGGTCGCGGGCGGAGAGGTCCATGCGGCATTGTAGACAAGTCTGTCTACATGCCCTAGAGTCGGCCCCGTCGCATGTAGACAGATCTGTCTACACCCCCATCCCTTCGGAGAACCCACATGGAAACCCGCCCGCCGCTGCCCCCCTTCACCGCCGAAACCGCCCGCCAGAAAGTGCGCGCCGCCGAGGACGGCTGGAACTCGCGCGACCCCGAACGCGTGTCGCTCGCCTACACGGTCGACACCCGCTGGCGCAACCGCGCCGAGTTCGTGAACGGCCGCGAGAACGTCCGCGCCTTCCTGCAGCGCAAGTGGGTGCGTGAACTCGACTACCGCCTCATCAAGGAGCTGTGGGCCTTCGAGGGCAACCGCATCGCCGTTCGTTTCGCCTACGAATGGCACGACGACTCGGGCCAGTGGCACCGCAACTACGGCAACGAGAACTGGGAGTTCGACACGAACGGGCTCATGGCGCTGCGTTACGCGTGCATCAACGACCTGCCCATCGCCGAGGCCGAACGCAAGTTCCACTGGCCGGCGGGGCGCCGGCCGGACGACCATCCCGGCCTGACCGAGCTGGGCTGCTGAACACCGATTCAGTAGTAGCCCTCTCCCCGGGCGACGGGGCGCGCGGGCACACTGCGCGCGCTCGTTCACCACAACAGATCCCCCAGGGAGAGATCACGACATGTTCCTTCAGAAAACTTCCATCGCCGCGATGGCGCTGGCCCTCGGCGGTTGCGCCTCGATCATGGTCCCGGCGCAACGCGTCGAGGCCCCCCAGTCCGACAAGGCGCTGGTCACCTTCGTGCGCGAGGCCGTGTTCCTCGGCGACGGCCTCGACATCGACCTGTGGGACGGCACCACGTACGTGGGCTCGCTCGGCGCGGGCAAGATGATCCAGTACGAAACCAAGCCCGGCAAACACCTCTTCATGGGCAGTTCCGAGAACTGGTCGTACGCCGATGCCGACCTCGAGGCCGGCAAGCAGTACTACCTGAAGGCGAACATCTTCCCCGGCCTGGTGTACGGCCGGGTCGCGCTCGGCGTCGTCAAGCAGGACGACCTCCGGGTGCCGAAGTGGCAGGCCACGCTGAAGCCCACGCAGGCCCCCGCGGACGCGCGCGAGAAGAAGGAGTCGTCGGGCCGGTTCGGCGTGGAGAAGGCCATGGCCCAGTTCGAGGCGGGCGGCGTCGGCTTCACGAAGGTGAACGCCGAACACGCCCGCTGAGTCCCCGCCGGGGCCGTCTCGCGCGGCGGCGGAGCCTGTGGAGGAATGCCCAGCATCGGCACCGGTTCCACGGTCACCTGTCATCGGGACGACACACACCGGGGCTCGGCCGCGGCGCGCTCGGTGCCGATGGGTGAAAACCCTCAACCCGCGGCGTTCCGCGCCGAAAACAGCCGAAACCAATCCCCTCGCGGCGGGAGCGCGGGGAACACCCCATTCGTTTCGGAGAATCCCGCATGCAATCCCTCTTCGACCGGCTTCGGCTCGGTCCCCGCCTGGCCCTCGCGTTCGCGCTGGTGCTCGTCGTGATGTCGGCCGCCGCCGGCATCGGCATCTGGCGCCTCGACACCCTCCACGTGATCGCCGCCGACCTGGGCGGCCCGTCCGCCGAACGCGCGCTGCTCGCGCAGGAACTGCAGGCCATCGTCGTGCTGAGTTCGGTGCGCGCCGAGACGCTGCTCGAGATCGACGACGCCGACTACGCGAAACGCATCAACGCCGACCGCAAGGTCACCTCGGCCCGCTCCGAGGTCGTGCGCAAGTCGCTCGAGGAACTGGCCGACTCCGAGGAGACGAAACGCCTTTTCGCCGCCATCGACACCGCGGGCGACGGCTTCCGCGACGTGCGCAACGCGCTCGTGAAGAAGAAGGCCGCGGGCGAAGCGGTCTCCGACGACGACATCCAGTCGAAACTGCGCCCGGCGGCCGCCAGCGACGCGGCCGCGGTGGAAGCGATGGCGCAGTACCAGCGCCAGCGGGTCGAACAGGAACGGTCGCACGCCGACACCGACCACCGCACCGGCATCGCGATGCTGGCCTCGGGCATCGCGATCGGCGTGCTGCTGGCCGCCGCGTGCGCCTGGGTGCTCGCGCGGTCCATCGTGCGTCCGCTCGCCGAGGCGTCGCGCCGCGCGGAGCAGGTGGCCAACGGCGACCTGACCGCCGCCGCCGTGCCCGATGAACGCCACAACGAGATGCAGACCCTCGTCGCCGACCTGAGCACGATGCAGGGGCGTCTCGCCGACCTCGTGGCCAACGTGCAGGGCGCGAGCGAGTCCATCACCACCGCCAGCGCCGAGATCGCCGCGGGCAACCTCGACCTGTCGTCCCGCACGGAACAGGCCGCGTCGAGCCTGCAGCAGACCGCGTCCAGCATGGAGCAGCTCACGTCCACCGTGGGCCAGACCGCCGACGCCGCCCGCCAGGCGAGCGAACTCGCGGCCTCGGCCTACGGCGTGGCCGAACGCGGCGGCGAGGTGGTGTCGGCCGTGGTGACCACGATGAACGGCATCGCCGCCGCGTCGACGCGCATCGCCGACATCATCGGCACCATCGACGGCATCGCGTTCCAGACCAACATCCTCGCGCTGAACGCCGCGGTGGAAGCCGCGCGCGCCGGCGAACAGGGCCGCGGCTTCGCGGTGGTGGCGAGCGAGGTGCGCGGCCTCGCGCAACGCTCGGCGCAGGCCGCCCGCGAGATCAAGACGCTGATCCACACGAGCGTCGACGAGGTCGAGTCCGGCACGCGCCTCGTTCAGGACGCCGGCGCCACGATGGCCGAGGTGGTCTCGTCCGTGCGCCGCGTCACCGAGATCGTGCGCGAGATCAGCACCGCCGCCGCCGAGCAGCGCGACGGCATCGGCCAGGTCAACCAGGCGGTGGCCCAGCTCGACCAGGTGACGCAGCAGAACGCCGCGCTCGTCGAGGAGTCGTCGGCCGCCACCGAAAGCCTGAAGGACCAGGTGCTGCACCTGTCCGGGCTGGTGGGGACGTTCAAGCTCGCGCGGTCGCGCTGAGCGCGCCCCGGGGTCGGGTCAGACCACCCGCACGCCCAGTTCCTCGACCAGCGCCGCGGCCTGGCCGTGCGACAGCACGGCGCCCTTGAAGGCCGCGCCGAGGCTCGCGAGCTTCAGGCCGCCGAGGTCCGCGCCGCGCAGGTCGGCGCCCTCGAAGCGCGTGTTGCGCAGGTGGGCGTTGCGCAGGCTGCCGCCCTCGAACACGGCCTCGCGGAAGTCGCAGCCCGCGAGGTCGGCGTCGGACAGGTCGAGCTGCGTGAGCGTCTGCTTGCGGAAGGACATGCCGCGCAGGTCCACGCCCACCAGCAGCGATTCGTGGAAGCCGAGGCCCAGCGTGCGCGCCTCGTGGAAGCCCGCGCCCGTCAGCTTGCACTCGGTGAACACCGCGGACGCCAGCGTGGCGCGCGCCCACACGGTGTTGTTGAGGTCGCAGCGGGCCCAGCGCGCGTCCGTCAGGTCGGCGAGGTGGAAGTCGGCCTGGCGACCCTTGTTGCCCATCCACCGCGTGTCGCGCAGGTCGCACCGCTCGAACGAGGTCTCGGCGAACGAACAGTCGAAGAACTGCGCGCCGCGCAGCACGAGGCGCGACAGGTCCTCGCCGTCGAAGACGCAGTCCTCGAACTGCAGGCCATCGGGTGCTTCGGCCAGCAGCGCGACGACGTCGGCCCGCGACAGCGTGCGGCCAGCGACGGACAAGGGGGTGGCGGCATCGGTCATGGTCGGGTCGGCGCGGAGATCGGGGGGCGTCGGACTCTAGCCGCGTTCGCCCCGCCCGAGGGCCATGCCCTCGCGCGACCCCTAGGTCATTGCGACGGCCGTTTGACGAAAAGCCGCCGTCGTGAACACATTCGTCCGTCAGGCCTGCAGCGCCGGTTCGGCGGGCGGCGCGCCGTCGGCGCGGGTCACCACCAGCGACCGCGCCGGCACCGCGAACGACACGCCCAGCCCCGCCAGCTCGCGCATCAGCGCCAGGTTGATGCGCTGCTGCTCGTCCATGTAGACGTTGAAGTCGGGCGCCAGCACGATGTAGACCACCTCGTACTCGAGCGCGTTCTCGCCGAAGGCCTTCAGGTGCGCGCGGTCGAAGCGCAGCCTGTCGCTCTGCTCGACGATGCGCCGCACGATCGCCACCACCTGCTCGGCCTGCTCGGGCGTGGTGGCGTAGGTCAGGCGGAAGCCGAACACGATGCGCCGCTCGCGCAGGCGCTTGTAGTTGCTGACGGTCTGCTTGAGCAGCTCGGTGTTCGACATGACGATCTGCTCGCCGCCCAGGCTGCGGATGCGGGACGTCTTGACCCCCACCTGCTCCACGGTGCCAGCGACACTGCCGAACACGATGAAATCGCCGACTTCGAAGGGTTTGTCGACCGCGATCGCCACCGAGGCGAACAGGTCGCCGAGCACGTTCTGCGCGGCGAGTGCCACGGCGATGCCCCCGACCCCGAGGCTCGCGATGAAGGCCGTGATGTTCACGCCCATGTTCGACAGCATCGCGAGCAGCACGACGGACCACAACAAGGTGCGCACGCCCCAGGAGATCAGCGTGGCCGCCGCGCTCGTCGTCTGCACGCCGGGGCCGGCCTGGCGCGCGGCGTGCCGCCTCAGCACCATCGTCACCGCGCGGTTGGCCCACAGCGCGATCTGCAGCGCGAGCGCCACGAACCAGAGCTGGCTCACGCGCGAAGCCCAGCGGTCCGGCAGGTCCAGCAGCCCCACGCCCACGAGCAGCGCCACGAGCGCGATCAGCCAGCCGCTCGTGCCGCCGAGGATCTCGACGATCACGTCGTCGGCCCGGTTCGTGGTGCGGTCCGAGATGCGCTTGAGCCGGCTCAGCACCAGCCTCAGCGCGGCCGAGAGCACCATGTACACCACCAGCGACACGGTCAGCGCCAGCAGCAGGTTGATCATCGAGACACCGAACACCTCGGTGTCGGCGAGCCAGTCGGGAAGGTTCAGGTCGGTCATGGTCCGTTGCATCGATAAGGTCGATGCAACGTGGTGCAAACGGCGTTCCCGGCGCTTCCACGGGCGCGCGCCGTCACGCCAGTGAACGCCGGGGCCATCGCCGTTCCCGCCAGCGCCGGATGGGCTCGTCCATCAGGTGCAGGCACAGCGCCGCCATCGTGACCGAGAAGAGCAATGTCCCGGCTGCCGTGATCCACAGCGGATGGTGGTCGCGCAGCAGCACCACGATCGGGAAATGCCACAGGTAGATGCCGTACGACAGGCGCCCCACGTAGACGAGCGGGGGCCACGCGAGGACCCCACCCGCGTCGTGGCCGGCGGCGCGGCACACGAGCAGGAACGCGGCGAGTTCGGCGAGCGTGATCACGAGCGTGGTCGCCTCGAGCGTGCGGTGGAACGGCAGCGACGGCAGCGTGGGCACGGCGATGACGACCGCGAGCGCCACCGCGGCGATGAACGCGGCGGATGCGGAGACCTTCGGTCGCGCGATCGCGGCGACGGCGCCGAGCATCAGTCCGCTCAGCCGCGCGTCGAACGTGAAATAGGCCTGGAGCCATCCCAACTGGACCGCCGTGAAACACCGCCAGGCCGTGGCCGCGACGAAGGCCGCGACCAGCCATGCGACCGGGCGCCGCGCCCGCAGCACGAACGGCAGCACCAGAGGCCACAGCAGGTAGAACTTCTCCTCCACCGCGAGCGACCAGCTGTGCCCCACGATGAGCGGCTGGCCGAAATGCCCCAGCGAGTAGTCGGTGAGGTAGAACGCGGCGAGCCCCGCGTACAGCCACTGCCGGTCGGACGGCCACAGCACGGGCGCCAGCACGAGGTAGGCCACCACGAGCAGCAGCAGGGTCGGGTACAGCCGTGCCGCGCGCCGCGCGTAGAACCGGCCCACGCGGATGCCGCCGCCGGCCTGTTCGCCCGCGAGCATCGTGGTGATGAGGTAGCCCGAGATGACGAAGAACACGTCCACGCCGACGAAGCCGCCTCCCGCCCAGGGGGCCCAGCAGTGGAAGAAGACGATCACGAGGCACGAGAGGGCGCGCAGCCCGTCCAGCGCCGGGCGGTAGGGGATCTCGGTGGCGCGGGGCGGGAACAGGGGCGCGGCCGGCGGCGCCGTCCCGAGCGACGTCGGGGGCGCGCTCATCGGCCGGCCGCGAGCGGATCCGGGCGGCAGGGCTGCATCAGCACCCGGCCGCAGGCCGGCAGCGCCGCCGGCCCGCGCACGCCCCGCAGCACGCCGAAGCGCAGCAGCGAGTCGAACTTCGCGGTGTGCAGCACATGGACGCGCTGCCGCAGCGAGAACGTGTCGAACACCATCCCCCCGGTCTGGGCCGGCGTGTCGATCCACAGCCTCAGGCGCGAACCCTTGCGCACGAAGTGCCCCATCTTGTTCACCTCCACCCGCGCGAGCACCGGCCGCCCCGGCAGCACGACCCGCAGCCGCTCGGGATCCTCGAGGGCCACCGGCCGCAGCGGCGTCGACCGCGTCGTGTCGAGCGTGCGGTTCGACAGGCGCAGCCAGCCGCGCTGCACGTACATCTCCTGGCCGTCGGGGCGCACCTCGGTGACGGTGACCTGCAGGTCGGCGTCACCCGCCATCGCGGCGACCCACAGGTCGGCGCTCGCGGGGCCGTAGAGCATCGTGTCCTCGGCCAGCGGCGCGGAGGTGTACGCGAGCTGGGTCTCGCGCCAGTCGGCGGGCAGCGGCCCCCAGAAGGCGTTCCCGCCGAGGTCGTTGACCGCGACGCCGGTGCCCGGCGCGTCGAACCCGTCGGCCGCGCCCGGCGCACCGGAATCGCCCAGCGTGCCGCCCGCGCCGAGGTGGAGGGTGCGGACCTCGACGTCGTCCGGCGTGATCGTGCCCCGGTCCACCATCCAGCCGGCCCGCGCCTCGGCGCGCCGCGCGGCGCCGCCATCGACCGGGTCGGCCAGTTCCATCCACACCCGGGTGCGGGGCGTGTCGCGTTCGAAGCCGTTCGGCTGGTCCCTGACGAAGCGGTCGAGGAACCGGACCACCGTGTCCTGGAACGCGCCCACCGTGTACAGGTCGTGCGACCCGTTGGTCTGCACCAGCCACACCTTCATCGGATCGAGCACCGCCTGGTAGTGCCCGCCCCGCGCCGTCACCGCCTGGTCCTGGAACGCCTCCATCGACAGCACGGGCACGTCGATGCGGTGCAGGTCGCGGCCGAAGTCGTGGCTGCCCATCGTCGCGTCGCGCAGCGGGTGCGACGTCACGAGCTGCATGATGGACTGCGTGGCCTCCTCGGCCGCGAGGTTCCGCTCGACCTGCCGCAGGCACGCGTCGTCGCCCTCCTCCTTCGCGGTGGCCGTCACCGGGTCCTCCCAGTAGGCGCGGAAGACGAGCCGGAACGGCGTGATGAATCCGGGCTGCGGTACGCCGCCGGGCGCGAGCGCCTCGCGGTAGTCCGTCAGCACCATGCCGGGCGCGATGGCGCGCAGGTGGGGCGGGCGGTTCAGCGCCGTCGCGAGCTGCGAGGCGCCGCCGTAGGACGAGCCCGCCATGCCCACGCGGCCGTCGGACCAGGACTGGGCGGCGGCGAACTCGACCGCCTCCGCGCCATGGCGCCCCAACTGCGGGCGGAGGTACTCCAGCGTCCCCTCCGAACACCCTGTGCCGGCCGTGTTCACGCCCATCACCGCGTAGCCGGCCTCGAGCAGCCGTCGGTCGAGCTCGAGGTTCTGCGCCGTACGCCGCTGCCGGTAGGCGAGGCCGCCGATCGAACCGGCGTCGTAGCCGTGCACGTTGACGATCACCGGCACGCGACCGCTGGCACGGGGCAGCAGCACCGCGTAGCGCAGCCGCACCCCGTCGGTGGTGGTGAGGTAGCCGGTGACACGCCGGGCCCAGAACGCGGGCACGGCGGGCGACGCGGGGAAACGGAAGGGCTGCATCACCGGCAACCCGGTGTCGGGATCGGTGGCCGGTGCCTGGCCGAGCGCGGTCGTCGCGGTGATGGCCAGCGCGGCCCCGGCCAGGAGAAGGGTGAAGGTCTTGTTCATCGTCGTGCGGCGGCCCCGTCGACGGTCTTCAGGAATTTCGCGGCCAACTTCGGCCGCCCCGTGTTCGTCAGCAGCCCGGCCAGGCTGCGCAGCGCCCGCGCCTCCCAGGCCGCCGCGCCCAGTTCTCGCGCGGTGTCGATCGCGCGGCGGTACGCGGCCTCGGCCTCGTCGGTGCGGCCCTCGCGTTCGTGCCGCCAGCCCACGGCGCGCCAGGCCTCGGGCGCGCACCACAGGCCCTCGCCGCGCGCCAGCCGCTCCACCACGCGGTCGTCGAGCCAGTCGAGGCAGAACGTGAGCAGCAGCTCCTGCCGCGGCGGGTCGTACGCGTGGAGGCGCGTGGCGACGTCGCGGACATGCGCATCGCGGTCCGGGCCGACGGCCAGCAGCAGCCCTTCGGTGTACCACTCCGCGTAACGGAGCCAGCCCAGCAAGCCGCGGCGTTGGGCCTCGTCCTTCAGGCGGTGGATCCAGCGCGCGGCCAGCTCGGTTTCGTCGCACCACAGGGCCACCACGCACGCGCCGTAGAGCGCGGAACACAGCGACACCACGTGCCCCAGGGCGTCGGCCCGCGCCACGGCCTCGCGGCTCATCTGCAAGGCACTTTCGCCCTCGCCCTGGATCCACAAGGTGCGCACGAGCAGCGCCTGCGCCGCCACCACGGCGTCGGGCCCCACCAGGTTGGGCTGGGCCCGGCCGCTGCCGAACGTGATCGCGAGCGCGCGCTCGCTGTGGCAGCGGGACGCCGCGAAGCGTCCCGCGAAGTGGTTGGCCATCGCGCTGACGCGGTGCGACAGCACGAGCGCCGTCGGATCGTCCCAGGGCGCCACGAGCGATGCCAGGGCATCGGCATGCAACAGGGCCGCGGAGTACTCGGCACGGACCAGCATTTCGTAGGTGCTTCGGGCCCAGCGCGCACGCAGCTCGAGGCCGGGCGAGCGGATGGCGATGGCGCCGGCCAGGGCGCGGTCGCACATCGCGTCGAGCGAATCGTCGCCCCACCCGGTGTGCAGCAGCGCGGTGACGAGCGTCGTGTTCAGCGACGCGACCACCCCGGAGTCCGGCTCGGGTTGCTGGTCGACGAGGCGCAGCGCCGACTCGGCCAGCTCCCGGAACTCCGCGACCTGCGACAGGTGGAACCACAGCGGCGACGACGTGGTGACCAGCGCCGCGGCCAGCGCCACGTCGGGCTGCTGCACGAGGCACACCTCGAGCGCCGAGCGCACGTCGTTGAGGCGGTAGGCGTAGCGTTCGCCCCAGGCCTGCTCGTCGAGCACCTGCAGCTCGACGGTCGCCTCCTTCATCAGGTCGAGCATCAGCGTCGCGTGGCGGTGCAGCAGCGCGGTGCGTTCGTCGCTCTGCGCGAGCAACGCCGCGGCGTAGCTGCGCGTGGTGTCGAGCAGGCGATAGGGCGCGACCGCGTCGTCGCCGTCGAAGAACACCAGCGACTTGTCGGCGAGGGACACCAGGGTGTCGAACGCCTCCTCCGGGTCCGCGTCGACCGCGACGCCGAGGGCCGAGTCGACGTCGAAACGCCCGCGGAAGACCGACAGGCGGCGAAAGAGCCGCAACTCCGACTCACCCAGCAGCGCGATGCTCCAGTCGAGCGCGGCCGCGAGCGTTCGGTGCCGCGGCGGCGCGCCCCGGTTGCTGATGGAGAACAGGCGGATGTGGTCGTCGAGCCGCGGGGCGAGGTCGCGCGCGGACTGCCCCCCCAGGCGCGCGGCCACCAGCTCGATGGCGAGCGGGATGCCGTCGAGCTGGCGGGCGATGCGGGCCAGCACGGGCCCCTGCGATTCGTTGAACTGCCCGGCGCCCGCCGCCTCGGCGCGGCCCACCAGCAGGCGCACGGCGGGCCAGTGCAACGCCTCCGTCAGCGACACCCCTTCCGCATCGGGCACGGCCAGCGGCGACAGGCGCAGCACCCATTCGCCCGTCACGCGCAGCGTCTCGCGGCTGGTGGCCAGCACCCGCAGGCCCGGCAGGGCCGTGAGCAGCGCCATCACCGGCTCCGCGAGCGACTCCACCACGTGCTCGCAGTTGTCGATCAGAAGCAGCATGTCCCGCCCGACCAGGCACTGCGTGATGGCCTGGATGGTGTCGGGCAGGTCCGGCGCCGCGCCGAGCGCGCGGGCCATCGTGCTGAGCACGTGGTCGCGCGAGATCAGCGGCGACAGGTCGACGAACGCGACCTGCGTGCCGCGCACCTGCTGGAGGCTTTCCGCCGAGCGGATGGCCACGCTGGTCTTGCCGATGCCGCCCGGCCCGACGACGGTGACGAGGCGGTGCGCCGAGAGCGCGTCGGTCACGGTGGCCACGTCGGCATCGCGCCCGACCAGTTCGGTCAGCCGCGCGGGCAGCGCGGTGAACGACGGCGCCGCCATGCGGGTGCGCGGCGCCACCGAGGTGTCGGTTTCCTCGCGCACCACGCGGCCGTTGAACCGGTAGCCGCGCGACGGGATGTTCGAGATCCACTCGCGGCATTCGTCGTCGTCGCCGGGTTCGCCCAGCGCCTTGCGCAGCATCGACATGTGCACGCGCACGCTGGCCTCCTCGACCACCACGCCGGCCCAGACGGTGGCGAGCAGTTCGTCCTTGCCGAGGTACTCGCCCGCGCGACGCACGAGCTGCAGCATCAGGTCGAAGGAACGCGGGCCGAGCCGGACGGCCTGGCCCGCCCGCTCGAGCCGCCGCTGCGTCTCGCGGAGCGCGAATGCACCGAAGCGCCAGCAGGTCTCTGTCGATGTGGGTGCGGCCTCGGGCGGTGCTGGCATGGTGGGCTGGGATGGCGCTCGCACGACGGGAGCGGCGAGTATGAAACGAAAGCCGGAGGGCGTCAAAACAACGCCGCAGCGATCAACCCCCTTCGCCCGCCGCGTAGACACCACGCTGGCGGCACGACCAGTGGAGCACATCCACGCGCGCCCGGTGGTGCATCGATGGAAACAGTGCGGTGCCCCGCGAGGACCTAGCGACCGCGCGACGCGGCTCCTAGCATGGGCTTCCACAGCACGGGCCAGGGGACCGATCGCGAGATGATGCAGCTCTACTACATGGCCGGCGCCAGCTCGCTGGCGGCCCATATCGTGCTGGAGTGGGTCCAGGCGTCGTACCAGTTGGTGGAGATGACGCCGGAGACCCTCCGGTCCGCGGGCTTCCTGGGCCTCAACGCGATGGGCAAGGTGCCCGTGCTCACGCACGGCGGCTTCACGCTCAGCGAAAGCGTCGCCATCCTCTGCTACCTCGTCGACCTGAACCCCGCGTCCGGCCTGCTCGGCGGGGACACGCGTTCCCGCGCCGAGGCCATGCGGTGGCTCGCCTTCCTGAACACCGAGGTGCATCCCGCGTTCCGGCCGCTGCTCGCGCGGCAGGAGCCGGACGAGGCCGACGCCCCCATCGGCCGCCACGCCACCGCGGCGCGGCGGCTGGTGCGCGAACACCTCGCGCGCCTGGACCGCCAGCTGGAATCCCGCGACTGGATCGCCGGGGCCCGCTCGGTCGCCGACCCCTACCTGTTCGTGATGTTCCGCTGGGCGGTGGCGATGGACGTCGACCTCGATGGCCTGCGCTACCTGACCGCCTTCGCGCGCCGCATGTACGGTGACGCGGGCACCCGTGCCGCGCTCCACGCGGAGGAAGGCCTCGCCCCCTGAGCGCGGCCGGGTCGCCATCAGGCGACGTGGCGCACGGGTTCGCCGGCGAGGTCCAGGCCCGAGGTGATCTCCATCGACTCCCGGTGCTCGGCGCGGATGCGCTGGGTCATGTGGTCGATGAACACCCGGACGCGCGACGGCAGCTGGCGACGGCTCAGGTAGCAGATGTAGTGGCCCCGGTCGTCGGGCACGTGTTCGGCAAGGCAGGTCACGAGTTCTCCCGACCGCAGCGGCTGGCACAGCTGGAACGCGGGCAGCTGGGCGAGGCCCTGTCCCCCGAGCGCGGCCTGCAGCACGAGGTCGTCGTCGTTGAACGTGGCACGCGCCGGCGGCAGCATCCGGTGGGTGCGGCCGTCGACCTTGAACTCCCATTCGGAGATACGGCCCGACGGCAGGCGCAGGTGCACGCAGCGGTGCCGCGCGAGGTCGTCCAGCGTGGCCGGCAGCCCGTGCTCGCGCACGTAGGCGGGCGACGCGCAGACCAGCATGCGCATCGGCACGAGCTGCTTCGCGACCACCTGGCTGTCTTCCATGCGGCCGTTCTGGAACGAGATGTCGATGCGGTCGGCGATGAACTCGGGGCGCGCGTCGTCCAGCAGCAGCTCCAGCTCGATCTCGGGATGGGCCTCCTGGAAGCCCGCCAGCAGCGGCGCCACCACCTTGCGGCCGAAGGTGGCCGAGGAGCTGACGCGGAGCCGCCCGCGGGGGCGGCCCTCGCGCAGGTCGCGCATCTCCTCGAAGGCCTGGGCGATGTGCATCACGCCCGGCTGGCAGCGCGCGAAGAACATCTCGCCCTCGCTGGTCAGCGAGATGCTGCGCGTGGTGCGATGGAACAGCCGCGCGTTGAGCTGCACCTCGAGCCGCTGCACGTTGCGGCTGACGGCCGAGCGGCCGATGCCCAGGCGATCGCCCGCGCGCGCGAAGTTGCCCTCGTTCGCCACCGCCATGAAGGCGAGCACGCCCGCGTAGCTCGTGGCGAAGCTCGACGCCAGCCCGTCGCCGGTGTCGCTGCCGGGTCGTGTCACGAGTTCCATGGTCGCGCCCGCCATGGAAGTCCCAGATCCTGTGTCATTCGATGCTCCTTCCCGCTCGGCCCGCCTGCCCCGGCGGGGAAGGCGAAACCAGTATCGAAGCCGCCCCCGTCCGGGGCCAGTTAATCGGTGAAAAAAGCGCACACCGGTCTCGTTAACACGGCATGCCGTCCACTGGTGCCGCCGGGGCAACAGCGCGATGAGCGGCCGGGGCCTACCGGGGCGGGGGGTCGCTCCCTAGCATCGGTTTCCCCCACACTCCTCATGGCGGACCCCATGCGCACCACCCTCCGGATCGACACCCCCGACGGGGCGTTCCACGCCCACGTCGCCCCGCCCTCGACAACGCCCGCCCCGGTCGTGGTGGTGCTGCACGAGGTCTACGGCGTCAACGCCGACATGCGCGAGACCTGCGCCGGACTGGCCGCGCGCGGCTACCTCGCCGTCTGCCCGGACCTGCTCTGGCGGCAGGAGCCCGGCATCGACCTCACGGACCGCACGCCGGCGGAACGGGACCGGGCCGTGGCGCTGTACCAGGCCTTCGACGTGCAGGCGGGCGTGGAGGACGTGCTGCGCACGCTGGACGCGGCCCGCGCGATGCCCGGATCGGACGGCCGCGTCGCGCTGATGGGCTTCTGCCTCGGTGGCCTGCTGGCCCTGCTGGCGACCTCGCGCACGCGGGTCGACGCCGCGGTCGTGTACTACCCGGGCGGCGCGAACCGGTACCTCGACGACACGGCCCGCATCGACAGCCCGCTGCTCGTGCACCTCGCGCAGGACGACGAGTACATCCCGCTGCCGGCGCGCCAGGACATCTTCGACGCGCTGGAACGGCGCCCGCGCGTCGAGACCTTCCTCTACCCCGAGTGCCGCCATGCGTTCGCGCGGCGGGGCGGCGAACACCGCGACGAGGCGGCCGCCGCCCTCGCGCAGCAGCGGTCGGCGGCCTTCCTCGGGTCGTACCTCGCCTGAATCAGGTCGCGTCCAGCCCGCCGTCGACAGTGATCACCTGCCCGGTGACCCACGCGCCGGCGGACGAGGCCAGCGTCACGATCCACGCGGCCACGTCGTCGGGCGAACCCCGGCGCGCGAGCGGGATGCGGGCGCGCTCGTGTTCGCGCACCGCTTCGGCCTGCGCCTCGCTCAGCTGCATGCGTTCGGTGAGGAAGTCGGTGTCGGTCGGTCCCGCGGCGATCGCGTTGACGCGGATGCCGTCGGGCGCGAACTCGAGCGCCCAGCACTTCGTCATCAGCTCCAGCGCCGCCTTGCTGCCCGCGTAGTGGGACAGGGCGGGCGCGGCCTTGTGGCCGAAGGTGCTGGACACGTTGACGATGTGGCCGCGCGTGCGCTTCAGGTGCGGCAGCGCCGCGCGCGTGAGCAGCGACGGGCCCACGACGTTGACGTCGAAGATCTCGCGGATGCGCTCCGCGGTGGCGTCGGCCAGCGGCAGGATCGCGCCCGCGCCGGCGTTGTTGACGAGCACGTCGAGGCGGCCCTGGCGGTCGATGACCGTCTGCACCGTGCGCTCCGCGTCGGCGGGTTGGCCCGCGTCGGCGACCACGAAGCCGATCGCCGGATGGTCCGCCGCGGCGGCCTCCAGCGCGGCCTGTCGGCGGCCGGTGATGATGACGCGGGCGCCCTGCGCCGCGAAGCGCCGCGCGGCGGCCCGGCCGATGCCGGCGCCACCGCCGGTGATGAGGACCACGGGGGTGTCGGATGAGGACATGTCGAAGCTCCTGTTGAAGAAAAACGGGCGGCCAGTGTCGGCCGCGGCGCCCCGCCGCATTGGTGCAAATCGGGAAACACGGCGAGCCCCGCGCCGTGCCTTCCGCGCGGGCGGGGCGCTTCCTAGCATCGCGACATCGCTTTCGACCGGAGACCCACCATGCCGCGCCCACCCGTCTGCCTTTCCGCCATCGCCCTGCTGTCCGCCGTGCTCTGGACCGCCGAACCCGTGTCGGCCGCGCCGCCGCCGCCGGCGGTCGACGCGCTGATGTCGAAGGCGCTGTCCAACCTGCCGGGCCAGGAGGTGCTGATGCTCACCGTGACCTACCCGCCCGGTGGCGCCGACCCCGTGCACCGCCACGACGCCCACGGTTTCATCTACGTGCTGGAGGGCTCGATCGTGATGGGCGTGAAGGGCGGCCGCGAGGTCACGCTGAAGCCCGGCGAGACCTTCTACGAAGGCCCGGCCGACCTGCACACGGTGGGCCGCAACGCGAGCACCACCAAGCCGGCGAAGTTTCTGGTGTTCCTCGTGAAGAAGCAGGGCGTCGAGGCCGTGCTGCCACCGAACTGATCCGGCGGGAGGCCTCCGATGAAACTCTTCTACATGACCGGCGCCGGGTCGCTGGCCAGCCACATCGCGCTCGAATGGGCCGGCGCCGACTTCGAGGCGATGCCGCTGCGGCGCACCGAACTCAAGGCCCCGGCGTTCCTCGCCGTCAACCCGATGGGCACCGTGCCCGTGCTGGTCGACGGCGACCTGCGGCTGACCGAAAGCATCGCCATCCTCTCGTACATCGCCGACCGGCACCCGCGCGCCCGGCTCTGGGGTGGCGACGACGTGACGGCCCGCGCGCGCACGCTGCAGTGGCTCGCGTTCCTCAACGCCGAGGTCCACAAGGCCTACGGCCCCGTCTTCTACCCCGAACGCCACGGCTTCGGCCTCGTGCCCGACCCGCTCGTGGCCGAAGCCGGCCGGGACCGCGTGCGCGATCTGCTGGAACGGGTCGACGCGCAGCTCGACGGCCGCGACTGGCTCACCGGCGAACGCACCTGCGCCGACGCGTACCTCTTCGTGATGCTGCGCTGGGCGCTCACGACGAAGGTGGGCCTCTCGAGCTTCCGGAACCTCGGCCCGTACCTCCGCCGCCTGCACGACGACGCCGGCGTGCGCCGCGCGCTGTCCGCGGAATCGGGTCCCCGGCCCGTCGCGCCGGCATCGCCGGCCGAGGCCGTCGTGCTGGTCGGCGAGATCGTCGGCCCGGTCGAGTACCGCGAGGGCGAGGGCATGGCGCTGGAGATCCCGCTCGGCGACGTCCGGATCCTCGCGGGCGAGGTCGACGTCGTGCTGAGCTGGTCCGACGAACACTACCGCGGCCAGGCCGCGATGCCGGTCGAGAACTTCTCGCGCTACGTGAGCGCGGGCGCCATCCGGCTCTGAACTTTCCCACAGGAGACCCCCATGGCCATCGGCACCGCACGCATCGGACGCGACCGCTACCGCACCGACATCGAACTGGGATCCCACCGCCTGGTGGCCGACGAGCCGTCCGTGCTCGGCGGCCAGCATGCCGGGCCCGCGCCCTACGAACTGCTGCTCGCGAGCCTCGGCGCCTGCACCGCGATCACGCTGCGCATGTACGCCGACCGCAAGGGCTGGCCCATGACCTCGGTCGAGGTCGAGCTGCAGTGGCGGCGCGAGGAGGACGGCCCGCGCATCGTGCGCACGCTGCGCCCGCAGGGGCTCGACGCGCAGCAGCGGCAGCGCCTCGTGGACATCGCCGAACGCACGCCGGTCACGCTGACGCTGCTGGGCGGCGTGTCGATCGACACCTTCGTCGCCTGACGCGGGCCGCCCATGCCGACCCGCACCTTCTCGTTCGTCAACGGCCAGGGACAGCGGCTCGCGGGCCGGCTGGAGATGCCCGAGCGCATCTGCCGCGGCTGGGCCGTGCTCGCCCACTGCTTCACCTGCGGCAAGGACAGCCGCTCGGCCGTCGCGATCGGTCGCGGCCTGGCGGGCCAGGGCATCGGTGTGTTGCGCTTCGACTTCTCCGGCATCGGCGACAGCGAGGGCGACGCCGACCGGTCGAGCTTCTCGCTGAACGTCGACGACCTCGTGCAGGCCGCCGCGGCGATGGACGCGGCCGGCATGCCGGTCGCGATGCTCATCGGGCACAGCCTGGGCGGCACCGCCGCGCTGGTGGCGGCCTCGCGCATCCCGTCCGTGCGCGCCGTGGCGACCGTGGGCGCGCCGTTCGACGCGTCCCACCTGCTGCGCCACGTGCCGGCCGAGGTGCTGCGCCGCATCGACGCGGACGGCGCCGGTCCGGTGCCGCTCGGCGGTTTCGAGGTGCGCGTCGGCCAGGCCTTCATCGAGGACGTGCGCACGCACGACCCCGACCGCCACCTCGCCGGCCTGCAGGTGCCGCTGCTCATCCTGCACAGCCCGATGGACCAGGTCGTGGACATCGACAACGCGAGCCGCATCTTCCTCGCCGCGCGACATTCGAAGAGCTTCATCTCGCTCGACCGGGCCGATCACCTGCTGCGCGACCGCGCCGACGCGGAACACGCGACGAACGTGATGGCCGCGTGGGCGCTGCGCTACCTGCCGGACCCCGTCGCGCTGCCGGGCGTTGCGTTCGACGCCGAGGCGGAGGAGACCGGCCTCGGCAAGTTCCAGCTGGCCCTGCAGTCCGGCGGCTCGCGCTGGCTGGCCGACGAACCCGCCTCCGTCGGCGGGCTGGGGTCGGGGCCGACGCCGTACAACCTGCTGTCGTCCGCGCTCGCGGCCTGCACGACCATGACCCTGCGGCACTTCGCCGACCTGAAGGGCTGGCCGCTCGAGCGCGTGCGCACGGGGGTGGACCACCGCAAGGTCAAGGACCGCACGCCGCCCGACGAGTTCACGCGCCACATCCGCGTGGAGGGAGACCTCGATGCCACGCAGCTGGCGGCGCTCGCGGACGTCGCGGCCCGCTGCCCCGTCCACCGCACGCTGGCCCAGGGCGCGACGTTCGCCGCGGTCACGATGACCCGCGTCGACGACGACGGTTGACGGGTCAGGCCGCGCCGCCGGCCATCGCGGCGAGCACGTCCTCGGGGCGCACACCTTCGGGCGAATCGCCTTCCACGTAGGCATACCGCACGAGGCCGTCGGGGCCGACGACGTACACGGCGGGGATGGGCAACACCCACAGGCCGTTGCCGTTGAGCACCGGGATGTCGATGCCGCTGGCGGCGTAGAGGTCCACCGCCTCGGGCGGCAGCGTGAACGCGATGCCGAAGCCGTTGGCGGCGGCCAGGTCGGGGTCGCTCAGGATGGCGAAACCGGCGTCGTCGCCCTCGGGATCGGGCCTCTGGGGCGAGACGGCCACCAGGCGAATGCCGAGCGCGGCCAGCGCGTCGCGTTGCCGGCGCCAGGCCCGCAGGTGCAGGTCGCAGCTCAGGCACCAGCCGCCGCGGAAGAACAGCATCACCACGGGGCCGTCGCGCCACAGGTCGGCGAGGTGCACGCGGCCACCGTCGCGGTCGAGCACGCCGACGGCGGGCGCGCGGTCACCGGACCGCCTGGCGTGTTCGCCGACGCCGGTGGACCGGAGGAGTTCGGCGGCCCGGTCGAGGCCGGGCCAGGGCATGGTGAGGTGGGTGGGCATCGGGCGTCCTCTCATTCCGCGGGTCGTTCGACACCGGGCGCGCGGAAACCGATGCGCAGGTGGCTGTCGTCGCAGAAGGGTTTGTGTTCGCTGCCGCCGCAGCGGCACAGCTCGACCTCGCGCGTGCGTTCGACGATGCGGCCGGTGCCCGAGACGATCTCGAGCGCGCCGACGAGCCGCAGCGGTCCGTCGGCGATCGGGAGCACGTCGACCGGACCGTCGCGCCGGACGAGCGCCGTGGTGTTCCCGCCCGCCGGTTCGCTGGTGGCCTGGAAACCGCTCTTGCGGTGGCTGTTGTCGCAGAAGGGTTTGTTCCTCGACGCGCCGCAGCGGCACAGCGCGGCGCGGAAGCCGGGCGACGTGTCGCCGAGCCGCATCGGCGCGCGCACCTCGTACGGCCCGTTCTCGCGCAGCGTCACGAGGTTCACCGGCGGCGCCGGTTCCTCCGGGCCGCCGTCGAGGCGGCGGTAGTGCAACGCGCCGGACGGGCACTGGTGGATGGTCGCGACCAGGGTCTCCACGGCGGTGGCCGCCGGATGGATCCACTGGCCGTCGACGTTCGCGAGGAACGTGGCGGGCGCGCGCGTGACGCAGTAGCGCGCGTGGATGCACCGCGCGCCGTCGAAGCTGACCTCGACGTGGTCGCTGCGCGCCGTCTCCACGGGAGGGGCATCCTGCGAGGGAGTCGGCATCGTCATTCCTTTCGGTCGGGGTGGACGGCGTCGGCGGGGTGCGCCGCGACGGTGGAACGTGGAGCGGACAAGCGCTCCAGCAGCGCCGGCGTCTGCTCACCGAGCAGCATGCCGAGCAGGCCCACCAGCGCGATGGTGGGCGGGGCGGGCGACCGGACGCCGAACCAGGCATAGATCAGCCCGACCAGCACGCCCAGCAGCAGCGACAGGAAGTAGGCGCGCATGGCGGACCGATGCGGGTTCAGCGAGGGCTCAGCGCGTGCGCGCCTTCCTCGTTCATCAGCGCCTGGCGCACGCCTTCGTCCTCGTGCATGCGCACGAAGAAGCGCGCGAGGTTGTGCAGGTCGCCGGTGTGGACGCCCTTGGCGCGGGCCCACCGCAGCAGCACGAACAGGTAGGGGTCGGCCACCGAGCGGTCGCCCACGAGCCAGTCGCGCCCCTCGAGCTGTGCGTCGAGGCGTTCGAGGTAGTCGCGGATGTGGGCACGCGCCTTGGTGGCGAGCGCGTCGGCGGCGCCGGCGTCGTCGAGGAAACGGCCCGGCACGAAGATGGGCTTGAAGGCCTTGTGCACGTCCGAGTTGAGGAACGCGAGCCAGCGCATCACGTCGGCGCGGCCGCGCGGCGTGCCGTCGCCGAGCAGACCGGCCTCGGGGTGCAGGTCACCGAGGTAGCCGAGGATCGCGACGTTCTCGGTCAGCGCGAACCCGTCGTCCATCAGCAGCGGCACCGTGCCGCCCGCGTTGATCGCGAGGTAGTCGGGCGACTTGATGCTGTCGCGGCTCATGCGCACGGCCTCGTAGGGCCGCGCGGTCCATTCGAGCACGATGTGCCCGGCGAGCGAACACGCGCCCGGGAAATAGAACAGCTTCATGGCAGCTCCGGAAGATCGTTCGGAAAGAGAGGGTGCCTCCTGCCCGGCGCATCGTCGTGTTGCTGATCGGCATTCGCGGGGACGCCGCGCCGACGTGGGTTCGTCCCGTGCACGAACGGATGGAAAGTGCACGCCCGTGACAGCCGCCTCGACGACCTGACACCCGTCGTCTTCGTCGCGACGGGCCGGAGGCATTGAAAAAAATCGACGCGGGGTCAGCCGGCCTGGGTGGCGAGCCAGCCCTGGAAGCGCGACGCGCCGAGGCGCGGCGTCGACGTGGGGGCGGGCACCAGCGTCGCGTCGTCCAGCCGGGCGCCGAAGTACAGCGCGCCGTCGTCCGGCACCACGTGGCGCGGGTCCTTCTTCGCGGCCAGCCACTGGCCCACGAGTTCGGCGAGGCGGAAGCGTTCCGGGCCCGCGATCTCGACGATCCCGTTGCGCGGCTGCCCCACCGCCACGTCGAACATCGCGTCGGCCACGTCGTCCGACGAGATCGGCTGGATCAGCGCGGGCGACAGGCGCACCGACTGGCCCTCGGTGGCCGACTGCGCGATGCCGCCGGCGAACTCGAAGAACTGCGTCGAATGCACGATGGTGTACGGCACGCCGGACGCCTTGATCAGGTCCTCCTGCGCCTGCTTGGCGCGGAAGTAGCCGCTGGCCTGCAGGCGTTCCGTGCCCACGACCGACAGCGCGATGTGGTGCGGCACGCCCGCCTTCTTCTCGGCCGCGAGCAGGTTGCTGCCCGAGGTCTTGAAGAACGCCATCACGTCGTCGTCCGCGAACGACGGCGAGTTGGCGACGTCCACGACGACCTGCGCGCAGGCGAGGGCCGCGTCGAGCCCCTCGCCGGTGAGGGTGTTGACGCCGGTGTTGGGCGAACCGACCACGACCTCGTGGCCGGCCGCCTGCAGGCGGGTCACGAGCTTGGACCCGATGAGGCCCGTTCCGCCGATGACGACGACTTTCATGGTGTGACTCCTCTTCGAAAGGTGGCGATCAGGCGAGCTGGGCCTTGTCGAGGCCGAACGCGGCGTCCGAGCTGCCGGGCACCGACTTGAATGCGACGTTGGCGCGGTTCCACGCATTGGCTGCCATCACGGCATACGTGAGGTCGGAGATCTCGGTCTCGGAGAGCTGGCCGCGGACACGCTCGAACAGCTCGTCGGGCACGCCTTGCGCGGGCAGCTGGGTCAGGATCTCGGCCCAGGCCAGCGAGGCGCGCTCGCGCGGCTCGAACAGCGTGGACTCGCGCCAGGTGGCCAGGTGGTGCAGGCGCAGCTCGCGTTCGCCGTTGATCCGGGCGGTCTTGACGTGCATGTCGAGGCAGAACGCGCAGCCGTTGAGCTGGGCGACGCGGATGTCGACGAGGTTGCGGATCTTCTCCTCGATGGACGAGCTCTTCAGCGCGTGGGAGACCTCGAGAAGCTTCTTGGTGAGCTCCGGGGACTGCTTCATGAAGTTGATGCGTTGGGCCATGGTGGACTCCTGGTTTGGGTCGGTGGAAAGGGAACGTCGCGGTGCAGGACCGGTGTGATGAATCCTAGGGAGACGCCCCCGCGCCCACTAGACGGCAACGCATCAACGCAATGTTGCCCACGAATCACCGATGGGCCCGGACCACCGGCCATTGGTGCCACGGGCTCAACGCTGTGGTCCTGGCCGCGGGTCTGGCCGGCGGGGGATCGCCTGCCTAAAGTCGTCGCGGACCACCCAACCCGGAGGAACAGGCCATGACCGATCGGATCGACACCCTGCGCGCCGCGCCCGTCGCACGCGCGCCCCTGCCACCCGCACTGCCCTCGGCCGACACGTTCCGCCGGCTGGAGGACATCGCGCTGTTCGAGATGAACCTCGGCTACCGCGTGTCGGGCGGGCTGATCGAGGGGAACGAGTTCGCGCAGCGCCTGCGGGCGCACCACGACCAGCCGGTCTCGCTGCTCGCGCGGTGGATCGTCGCGCGCGAGGTCGTGGTGATCGACTGGCGCGGCAGCATCCTGCTGCCCGCGTTCCAGCTGGCGCGCGGCGACACGGGCATCCGACCCGTGGTGCGCGACGTGCTCGCGGAACTGCGCGACGTGTTCGAGGACGGGGAGATCGCGCCGTGGTTCATCCGGGCCAACGCGTGGCTCGCGAACGCGCGGCCGCTGGACCGCCTCGAGGTGGACGAACGCGCGGTCGTGGCGGCGGCGCGGGCGGACCGGTTCGTCGCGGGAGGCGGCTGAAGACGGCCACCCCAGTGAGTGCCGGGGTGGCGCGGGGAGGTTCAACGCAAGGACTTCAGGTACGTCACCAGGGCCTCCACCTCCTTCGGGTCAGACGGTGCGGTGAGTTCCCGGAACCAATCGGGCTCAGGTCTCGACGCGTACCGTGCCCTCGATGCCCTGGCGCACGAGCTTCGCGTACGGGCAGATACGTTCGGTCTCGCGCACGAGCCGCTCGGCGAGCGTGCGGTCGAGGCCGGGCAGGCGGACGACGAGGTCGGCGGTGAGGCTGTGGCGGCCGTCCATCGGGTCGCAGCCGAACGCGACGGTCACCGCCACCGAGGCGTCGCGCAGGTCGATGCCGTGGCGCGCGGCCAGCAGGTTCACGGCGCCGTGGAAACACGCGCCGTAGCCGGCCGCGAACAGCTGCTCGGGGTTCGTGCCGCCGCCGGGGCCGCCGAGCGCGGGTGGCAGGCGCAGGTCGAGGTCCAGCCCGCCGTCCTCCGAACGCACGATGCCGGAGGCGCGACCATGCCCGGCCTCGCCACCGGTGACGTTCACCGTCGTGGTGTAGAGCGGCTGGAACTCGGTGCCGCGGTAGGTGTCCAGCAGCGTGGTGGGGGGCGGGCTCAGCTTGACCATGTCGTCTCTCCGGCACCGGTGCGCGACGCCACACCGGGGGATCCAGGCGATGCTAGGGGAACGGGCCGTCGCGCACCAGACGTGCGACGTCGGCAGCTCTGTTGACTCGAACGCACCAATCCCGCCCGCGCGCCGCGAATCAGAGCCCGGTGCACTGGAGGTCCAGCGCGCGGATGGCCGTCGTCATGTGGTCCACGAACACCCGGATGCGCGACGGCAGGTGCTGCCGGCTCGGGTAGCAGAGGTAGTGGCCGCTGTCGTCCGGCGCGTACTGCGGCATGCACGACAGCAGCGCCTGTTCGCGCAGCAGCCCGCAGACCTGGTAGCCCGGCATCTGCGCGATGCCCTGGCCCTCGACCACCGCCTGCCGCACGAGTTCGGCGTCGTTGAACGTCAGGCGGGACGCGGGCGTGACCTTGCGGTGTTCGCCCCGCACCTTGAACTCCCACTCGCGCGTGCGGCCGGAGGCCAGGCGGAAGTTGACGCAGTCGTGGTGCACGAGGTCGTCCGGCGTCGCCGGCATGCCGCGCGCCTTCACGTAGGCCGGCGAGGCGCACACGAACATCTGCATCGGCACGATCTGGCGGGCGATGAGCTGGCTGTCCTCCAGGCGGCCGTTGCGGAAGGCGACGTCGATGCGGTCGGCCGTGAAGTCGACCGGGGCATCGCTCAGCGACAGGTCGAGCGCGATGTCGGGATACCGCGACTGGAACCCGTGCAGCAGCGGCGCGACGACCTTGCGGCCGAACCCGGCGGGCGCGCCGATGCGCAGCGGGCCGCGGGGCGGGCCGTCGCGCAGTTCGCGCAGGTCCTCCAGCGCCTGCGAGATCTGCGCGACACCGGGCTGGCAACGCGCGTGGAACATCTCGCCCTCCCGCGTGAGCGCCAGGCTGCGCGTGGTGCGGCTCAGCAGCCGCGTGCCCAGCTGGGTCTCGAGCTTCTGGACGCCGCGGCTCACCGCCGAACGCCCGATGCCGAGGCGGTCGCCCGCCTTCGCGAAGCTGCCTTCGGCGACCACGGTCATGAACGCCACGACGCCGGCGTAGCTCGTGGAGAAGCTGGAGGCCACGAGGTCCTGCCGTGTCGCGGGAGAAAGGGGCGGGGGTGAGGCCGTCATGGATGTTCGCGGGAGTTGACCTTCCAGACGTCCGGAACGCAGTCGTTGTGACAGCGCCGCGCGAAAAAGCGAGCCGGCCGACGCTCGACCGCAGTGTCGCGGTGATGGCGCGACGCCGGTGTCGCCCCCGATGCCGCACTGCGTTGACCGCCGCGCACCAATCGCCCGATTGCTTCGCGCGAGGCAACACACCGGCGACGTCGCGAGGTCTGGTTGGCACGGGGGGCCGTTCCTAACATGAATCTCGACACCCCCGCCCCGGCCACGAGGCCTCGGCGACCGTCAACCCACTCACTCAGGAATCGACCAACATGAACGCACTCGGCATCGAACCCACGGACGGCACCGCACGCCGGACCCTGCTCATCGGCGGCGGCGCGGCCGCGATCACCGTCGCCTCGACGGCCATCTCGCCGGCACGCGCCGCGAAGGGCGGCGGATCGGGCAAGTCGCAACCCCAGGGCGGCTCGCCGTACGTCACGACGAAGGATGGCGTGCAGCTGTACGTCAAGGACTGGGGCCCGCGAGACGGCCAGCCCGTCGTGTTCAGCCACGGCTGGCCGCTCAGCTCGGACAGCTGGGACGGGCAGATGAAGTTCCTGGCCGACCAGGGCTTCCGCGTGGTCGCGCACGACCGCCGCGGCCACGGCCGCTCGAGCCAGCCGTGGGACGGCCACGACATGGACCACTACGCCGACGACCTCGCCGCCGTGGTCGACGCGCTGAAGCTGACCCGCGCGGTGCACGTGGGCTTCTCGACCGGTGGCGGCGAGGTCACGCGTTACGTCGCGCGCCACGGCACGAAGCGGGTCGCGAAGATCGTGCTCGTCTCCGCCGTGCCGCCGCTGATGGTCAAGGGCCCGACGAACCCCGACGGCGTGCCGGTCGAGGTGTTCGACGGCACCCGCGCCGCGCTCGAGGCCAACCGGTCGCAGCTCTTCCGCGACATCCCGACCGGCCCGTTCTACGGCTTCAACCGGCCGGGCGCGAAACCGTCGCAGGGCCTGATCGACGCCTGGTGGATGCAGGGCATGCAGGGCAGCCACAAGGCCACGTTCGATTCGATCAAGGCGTTCTCCGAGACCGACTTCCGCGACGACCTGAAGAAGTTCGACGTGCCCACGCTCGTGGTGCACGGCGACGACGACCAGATCGTGCCGATCGACGTGGCCGGCCGCCGGACCGCGACCCTCGTGAAGGGCGCGAAGCTGATCGTCTACCCCGGCGCCCCGCACGGCCTCACGCAGACGCACATGGACCGCCTGAACGCGGACCTGCTCGCGTTCATCCGCGGCTGATCGCCACGGCGGCCGACTCATCCCGGCCGCCTCGACCCCCTCTTCCAAGGACTCCACCCATGTTCCGCCTCCTCACCTCCCTGCTCCTGGTGTGCCTGAACCTGATCGCGTTCGCGGGCGCGGCACGTTCGGCCGAGGCCGCCACGCCCCGACCCACCGTCGTGCTCGTCCACGGCGCCTTCGCCGACGCGTCCAGCTGGAACGCCGTCGCCACCCGCCTGAGCCGCGCCGGCTACCCGGTGGTGGCCATCGCCAACCCGCTGCGCGGCGTGGCCCATGACGCGGGCTACACGGCACGCGTGCTCGACGCCATCGGCGGTGACATCGTCCTGGTGGGCCATTCGTACGGCGGCTCCGTCATCAGCACCGCCGCCGTCGGCAAGCCGCGCGTGAAGGCCCTCGTGTTCGTCGCGGCCTTCGCGCCGGAGGCGGACGAGAGCGCCGCCACGCTGTCGGGCAAGTTTCCGGGCAGCACGCTCGGCCAGGCGCTGGCCGCGCCGGTGCCGCAGCAGGCCGGCGTGGCGGACCTCTACATCCGCACCGACCGCTTCTGGCAGCAGTTCGCCGCCGACGTGCCCGAGGCCGAGGCGCTGCTGATGGCCATCGGGCAGCGCCCGATCACCGACGCGGCCCTCGGCGAGGCGAACGCGGGCACGGCGTGGAAGACGGTGCCGTCCTACTTCGTCTACGGCACCGGCGACCGCAACATCCCGCCGGCGGCGCTCGCCTGGATGGCGGAGCGCGCGCAGTCGAAGCGCACCGTCGCGATCCCCGGCGCGTCGCACGTGCCACAGGTCAGCCACGCCCGTGAAGTGGCGGCGCTGATCGAGATGGCGGCGCGGCCCTCGCGCTGAACAGGTCCTCGACCTCCCATCGCGGGCGCCCTCGCGCGCCCGCGGTCCCTCCACCCCTCGTTCACCATCCCCATGCGCACCACCTTCATCCCCGTGGACCTCCACGCCCCCGAGGAGACCACCCACGGCCTCCAGCAGACCCTGACCCTGGCCGGCCGCGTGCTGCTCGCGGTGCTCTTCTTCCTGTCCGGGCTCGAGAAGCTCGGCGGGCTGCGCGGCACGGCCGAGGCCATCGCGTCGACCGGCCTGCCGCTCGAGTTCCCGCTCGCGATCGCCGTCGCGGTGTTCGAGGTCACGGCCGGCATCGCCCTCGTGGCCGGCTGGTACACCCGCGCGACGGCGCTGGCCCTGGCGCTGTTCACCGTCGCGGCGAGTTTCCTGTTCCATGCGTACTGGCAGGTCCCGCCCGCGCAGCAGCACGTGCAGCAGCTGCTGTTCCTGAAGAACCTCGCGATCACCGGCGGACTGCTGTTCGTCGGGGCCTTCGGCCCCGGCCGCTGGAGCGTCGACGCGCGACGCGCCCGCTAGCATGCCCGCCGCCCCTGTCGAGCTCACGCCCGGGCTGCCGGTGCGCGAGCTGTGCCAGCCACGCCGCTACGTCGGCACCGTGGCCGACGTCACCCCCTGCGGGCCGCACCGCGTGCTGCGCTTCTCGGTGGCCTGCTTCGACGGACGCGCGCTGTGCCTGTGGGTGTCCGGCGCGGTGCTGGAAGGCGAAGGCGGCCGGCAGCTGTGGCGCGCCATCCACGGCCCCCGCGGCAACCGCCTCGCGATCGGGTTCCGGGGGCGCTTCGGTGACCTCTGGAACCCCACGCACCTGACGGCCGACATCCACGACGCCGGGGACATCTGGGTCCATGCCGCGGACGACGTCGAGCCGTCGCGGCCGTGAACGTCGAGGTCCGCCGTGTCAGCGACGCGTCGGCGGGCCGGCGTTCGCGCGCGCACCGAGCGCGTTGAAGAGCCCGCTGCCCGCGATGGTGAGGATGCCCAGCACCGACAGCAGCGCGGGCACCTCGCCGAAGGCGACGAACCCCAGCACCACGGCCCACACGAGGTGCGTGTAGGTGAACGGCGCGGCGGCGGCCGGGCTGATGTGCTCGAAGGCCTTGATCAGCAGGAAGTGCCCGGTCCCGGTGGTGAGGCCGAGGCCCAGCATCAGCGGCAGGTGCGCTGGCGTCGGCATGGACCAGCTCGCCTGCCACGTGAAGGTCGTCGCCACCAGCCCCACCGAGCCGAGGATGAAGTGCGTGGTCACGGGATGTTCCGCGCCGACGAACCGGCGGGTCATCACCTGGTAGAGGCTGTAGCAGACCGCCGAACCCAGCGGGAACAGCATGGCGGCGTTCATCTCGGCGCCGGGGCGCACGATCAGCAGCACGCCCACGAAACCGACGGACACGGCGATCCACGAGCGCAGCGGCACGGTCTCCTTCAGCAGCGGGGCCGACAGCGCGGTGACCAGCAGCGGCGCGAGGAAGTTGATGGCCGTCGCCTCGGCGAGCCGGATGTGCTTCAGGCCGCTCATGAAGAGGAAGGTGACGGCCACCAGCAGCAGCGCGCGCAGCACCTGGGCGACCGGCTGCGCGGTCTTCACGAGGCGCAGGCCCATCGTGGGCCCGAACACCAGCAGCATGAGGCCGGCGTGCGTGGCGTACCGCACCCACAGCAGCTCGGTCACCGGGTACGTCGCCGCGAGGTGCTTGGCGAGCGCGTCGTAGGCGGCGAAGAGCACCATGGCCGCCAGCACGAGCAGCGTCGCCTTCGACCGGGCGGAGATGTCCGCGGCCAGCGGTGCGGGCCGGCTGCTCACTGCCAGATCCGGTAGACCCAGAACGCCTCGTCGTCGCGCGTGCGCCGCCGGAGTTCGTCGGGCGTGAACCCGGAGACCCGGCGGGACTCGCGGCACATGTGCGACTGGTCCGCGTAACCGGCCTCGACGGCCACCTCGGCCATGTTGACGCTGTCGTCGCGCCCCGACGAGATGCCGTCGAGGAACGCGCGTTCCGCGCGGCTGATGCCCCGGAGCGAACGGAGCGGCTGGCCGGTCCATTCCTTGATGCGGCGCTCGACCTGGCGCGCGCTGCGGCCGAGGCCCGAGGTGGCGGCGCGCATCGCGATCGCCTGGGCCCAGTCGTGGTACCGCCGGCCGGGCGTGGTGGATTCGGGGCGCGCGGCCTGCCACAGCGGGTCGAGGAAGTCTTCCATCAGCGCGACACGGGCGTCGTCGTCCGGCGCGGCCAGCACGTCGTGGCACATCGCGCACCAGGCCTCGGGCAGCACCTCGTGCACGTCGACGAAGCGGTTGACGAACTGGCTGGGCTGCAGGCCCGTCAGGGCCCTGAACGCATCGGGCATCAGCATGAGCATCATCCCGTGCCCCGGACCGGGGTGCCACGAGAGCGAGGGCCGATCGAACGGGCCCGCGGCGACGATGCGCGGCAGCGGCACGCCACCGACGCCGGGGCGCGGCGTCGCCGAGAACGGCATCGTGTGGCACTCGCCCTGGAAGAACCACGAGATGCTGCACAACGGCGTGAGCGGGAAGTAGTTGAACCGGCGGTGGTCCGGCAACACCACGCCCGTGGTGTCGCGGCTGAAGACGGCCCGCACGCACGACGCGAGGGACACCCGGGGGAGCCAGAGACGGTTCACCGCGTCGGACAGGGGCGTGGCACGTTCCATGGACGCAGTCTAGGGCCTCGGCCCGGCCCGGCATGTCGAAAACGTTCAAGACGGGCGCACCGCCGGTGCCGAACATCGCGGCATGGACTCACCCATCACCGCCACCGTCTCCCCTTCGCCCCGCACCGGCCGCCCGTCGGGCCCGCCCTCGCGCTGGTTCGGCCTGCCGCTGCTCGCCGCGATGAAACGCGACTACCTCGGGTTCACCGAGAAGCTCCGCGCCGACCATGGCGACGTCTCGTACATGCGCATCGCCGTCGAGGAGGGGTACGACGTGTTCTCGCCGGACCTCGTGCGCGAACTGCTCGTCACGAACGCGGACGGGCTCGTGCGCTGGGAGCGCGGCCCCGAGGTGTTCGAGCAGCTGATGGGGCAGAGCGTGCTCGTCACCGAGGGCGAGGTGTGGCAACGGCAGCGGCGTCTGCTGCAGCCCGGGTTCTCGCCGAAGCGGGTCGCGGGGTATGCGGCGCTGATGACCGCGTCGGCCGCGAAGGGCCTCGACGCGGCGCTCCCGCCCGACGTCCGCGAGGGCCGGGTCGACATGGACGCCTTGTTCACGCGCTTGGCCATGGACGTCATCCTGCGCACGCTGTTCAGCAGCGAGGCCTCGGAGGAATCCACCCGCGCCATCGACGCCGTGCAGGTGGCGAGCGAGGCCGCCTTCCGCGAGATGTTCTACCCGGCGACGCTGCCCGACTGGCTGCCGCTGCCGGGCAAGGCGGCGAAGCGCCGCGCGTTGCGCACCCTGAAGGGCCTCGTCGACCGGCACATCGCCGCCCGCCGCGCCGAGGGACCGGCGGCCCACGACGACCTGCTGGGCATGCTGCTCGCGGCCCGCGACGAGGCCACGGGCCAGGGCCTGTCGGAGCAGGAACTGCGCGACCAGTGCATGGTCACCTTCCAGGCCGGCCACGAGACCACGGCCACGGCGCTGCTGTGGTGGAGCCGGCTGATCGCCGGGGACGCGCCGGCCCTCGACCAGGCGCGCCGTGAGGTCGACGACGTGCTGCAGGGGCGGGTGCCCACCGCGGCCGACGTCGCGCGGCTGCCGTGGCTCACCGCGACGCTCAAGGAGGCAATGCGCCTGTACCCGCCCATCCCCGCGCTGATGTCCCGCCGCGCGACGCGCGACATCGACGCGGGCGGCTGGCGCATCCCGAAGGGCGCGCTGGTGCGCATCACCCCGTGGGTCATCCAGCGCGACGCCCGGAATTTCGAGCAGCCGACGCGGTTCCTGCCGCAGCGTTTCCTCGACGCGGGTGGGCCAGGCCCGCGTGGCGCGTGGCTGCCCTTCGGCACGGGGCCGCGCGTGTGCATCGGGCAGCACTTCGCCATGCTGGAGATGACGGTGATCGCGGCGATGCTGCTGCAGCGGTACGACCTCGCGTTGCCCGACGACGCGCCGGTCTGCGAGCCGGTGATGCACGTGACATTGCGGCCGAAGGGCGGGGTGACGCTGGGGTTGCGTCGGCGCTGAAAAGCGCCGCGGGGGTGCGTCGGCAATAATTCCGGCGCCTCGCCCCCGACTTCGGATTCCCCGTGACCCTCGACCCGCACCCCGATCGACCGGCCCGCCCGTGGTACCTGGCCGCCGCCCTCGTGGTCGTGCTGCTGTTCGCCGTCGTGGGCGCCTCGTTCGTGGGCTGGGCCTATTGGCGGCAGCAGGCGGACTACACGAACACGTACCTGACGAACCGCGGGGCGCAGCTGGACGTGGACCTGCCCGACGGCACGCGGATGACGCTCGATGCGTCCACCCGCGTCGAGGTCGCGCTGTACCCCACGCGACGCGTGGTGCGGCTGTCCACGGGCCAGGTGGTCTTCCGCGTGCCGGACGACGGTCGGCCGTTCGAGGTGCAGGCCGGCCCGTTGCGCATCGGCGCCGCCGGCGCGAGCGTCGCGGTGCGCCACACCCCGAAGGTCGAGAAGGACACCCGCGGGCACGTGGCGGTGGAGACCGGCATCGTCCCGGTGCGGCTCGGCGACGCCACCGTGGACCTGCACGCGGGCGAGCAGGTGGCCAGCGACGCGAACGGCCGGCTCGGCGCGGTCTCCCCGGTGGCCCCGGACGCCATCGCCGCGTGGCGCCGCGGCCGCGTCGCCTTCGACACCACGCCACTCGTCGACGTGCTCGCCGAGTTCGAACGCTATGGCCCCACCGGCCTCGTGCCGGCCGACCCGAAGGTCGGTGCGCTGCCCGTCACCGGCACGTTCGATCCCCGGCGGCCCGAGGACTTCCGCCGCGTGCTGCCCGAGCTGTTGCCGGTGCGGCTGCAGGCGCGGGGGCCACTCACCGAGATCGCCGACGCGCGTTGACGGGCCGGTCCCGGGACTGCACGGTGCCTCAGTGCAACGCGACGTTCAACTGGTCGACCACCTCGGCCCAGTCGGCGTCCTGCAGCAGCAACTCCTTGAGCAAGGCGGACTGGGAGGCCGACCAGAACGGCGCCTCGGTGATCTTCGTGCCGCCGGGCAGCGGCCGGTGGGTCTCGATGAAGGCGCGGATCTCCGCCTCGGACGAGGGCAGGCCCAGCTGCTCGAAGAGTTCGTGGAACGGGTGGGTGGTGGCTTCCATGTCGCGGTCCTCGGGGTGTCGTTTCAGACGCATCATGCGCTCTCGCGTCCGGCCTGTCTGCGACGTGCCGTGGCGCGAGCCGCCGGTCCGGGCGCGGGAGGTGTCCAGGGTTCCAGGTTGACCACGTGCTGCGCGCACTCCCGCAGCCACCGGTGCGAGGGATCGGCGTTGTGCCTCGGATGCCAGGCGAGCACCACCGGGGGCGATTGGAGCTTGAAGGGGAGGTCGAAGACCTCGATGTCGAGCACCGGCGCCATGCCATGGGCCATGCGCGCCGGCACGCAGGCGACGAGGGACGAGCGCGACGCCGCGATCAGCGCGGCATAGGAGTTCGTCACGGTGAGGGCGATGAAGCGCTGCAGGCCGCGCTGTGCCAGGGCCTCGTCGATCGGCATGGGCTCGTTGGCCCGGGCGGCGATCAGCACGTGCCGTTGTGCCGCGAAACGCCTGGCCGTGACGTTGGCGGCCATCAACGGATGTGCCTTCCGGACCGCACCGACCAGCGTCTGCTCGTAGAGCGGCGCCGTCTCGATCTCGGGATCGCCGTCCCGCAGCGCGCCGATGTCGAGGTCGATCCGCCCCTCGCGCAGGCCGCTCGGGTCGAGGTGGCTTTCGGGAAGGAACTTGAGGCTCGCCTCCGGCATGACGGTCTGCATCTTCTCCGCGAGCAGCGCGCCGAACACCACGGCCATGCCGTCGGGTGCACGCAGGACGAATTGGCGCTTCACGCCGGCCAGGCCCCGGGCCGTCGACGGGACCAGCAGGGCCTGCGCGTCGTCGAGCAGACGGCGCACCGGTTCGATGAGTTCGAGCGCGCGCGGCGTGGGCACGAGCTGCCGTCCCGCGCGCACCAGGACCAGATCGCCCAGCAGCTCGCGGATGCGACCCAGCGTATGGCTCATCGCGGGCGTGCTCAGGTGCATCAAACGGGCCGCGGCGGTGACGCTGCCCGTGCGCAGCAAAGCATCCAGCGCACGCAGCAGGTTGAGGTCGAAGTGTTTCATTCGATGAAATGAATCGTTCAATACATTGCACTGTACAAAAATACCGACGGTGCCGACACTGCCGCGACTCGCCACTCCCGCGACCCCGCAACAGGCCCATGACTTCCCGCCAGACCTCCCTCACCTTCGCCGCGTTCGTCGCGATGCTCGTGCTCGCGGCGCTCGACCAGACCATCCTCGCCACGGCCCTGCCCGGGATCATCCGGGAGTTCCACGGTGCGTCGCAGGTGTCCTGGATCTTCTCGGCGTACCTCATCGCGTCCACCGTCGTGGTGCCGCTGTACGGGAAGCTCGCCGACGTGCACGGCAGCAAGCCGTTGCTGCTCTGGGCGACCGGCCTCTTCCTCGCCGGCTCCCTCTCCTGTGGGTTGAGCGCCTCGATGACGCAGCTCGTGCTGGCACGCGCCGTCCAGGGGGCCGGCGGCGGTGGCCTGCTGACGTTGACGATGCTGGGCGTGGTCGACCTCTTCCCGCTGGAGGAGCGTGGCCGGTACCAGGGGCTGCTCGGAGCGTCCTACGGCGTCTCCACGATGTTCGGTCCGCTCGTGGGTGGCTACATCGTCGAGCACCTCTCGTGGCACTGGGCGTTCTTCATCAACGTGCCGGTGGCGATCGTGGCCCTGGCGGTGCTCGCCGCGAGCTTCCGTCCGCCGGAGGCGCGTCATCCGCATCCCATCGACTGGCTCGGCGCCGCGCTGCTGTCCGCCACGCTCGTCTGCCTGCTGCTCGCCACGCGCCGCGAGGGCGGTGAAGGCGCGCTCGGCGGAAGCGGTGTCGGCCTCGGCGAGATGCTCGGCCTGCTGGCCGCGGCGGCGGTGCTGGCCGCGGCCTTCGTGGCCGTCGAGCGGCGCGTCGCGCATCCGCTGCTGCCGCCGGCCCTGTTCACGCAGCGGACGTTCATCGCGGCCACGCTGGTCAGCGCGGCCAGCGGCGTCGTGCTCTTCGCCGCCGTCGTCTTCCTGCCCATCTACCTGCAGAGCGGCCTCGGCCATTCGCCCACGGGTTCGTCGTGGCGCCTGATGCCGGTGTCCGTGGGCATCACGCTCGCGGCCATCGTCAGCGGCCGCATGCTGCGTGCGCGCGGCCGCGTGCGCGGGGTCGCGGTCGGCGCCTGCCTGCTGTCGGCCCTGGCCTTCTCGGCGCTGGTCCTGGTGTTCAATCACGCGCCCACGCAGGTGGGCTGGATGTCGCTGTTCCTGTTCCCGCTCGGCCTGGGCATCGGCGCGCTGTTCCCGCTCGTCACCGTGGTGTCCCAGTTCTCCGTGCCGCCGCACATGATCGGCGTGGGCACGTCGACGCCGATCATGGTGCGCACGCTGGGCGGGGCGCTCGGCATCGCCGCGATGGGGTCGCTGCTCGCGCACGGGATGCAGGCCTTCCTGGCGGGTGATGGCGTGCGGATGGCGGCGACGAATCCGTTCGCCGCCGCGTTCGCGGCCGGGATTCAACCGGTCTACGAGGTTGCGGCGCTCGTGTGCCTGGTCGGGGCCGTGGCCGCCGTCTTCCTGCCGGAGCGGCTGGTGAGGCCCACGGCGGATGCGCCGGGGCCGAAGGCGGGCGCCGTGCCGGCGGTCGGGCGCTGATCGAAAGCCCGACGTACCACCGCGCAGGAAAGGTGGGGTTCCGGACTCGCCTTCGCGAGCGTCCCCCCCCAAGGCGCTCAACGTTCCGTCGCGCCGGCGGAAGCCACGCGACGTCGCCGCACCACGGCGAGCATGCCCAACCCGGCCGACATCAAGGCGAACGTCTTGAACTTCGGGGTCAGGTCTCCTTTTTTGCGACCCACCTCGCATACGTGCCTGAAACGCCGGGTAGGCGAGGGCGACACGGCAGTCGGCACAACGAGACTCGCCCCATGTCCCTCGCCGTCCTCCACAGCCGCGCCCTCGACGGCCTCGGTGCGCCGCAGGTGACGGTCGAGGTGCACCTCGCGAACGGGTTGCCGCTGTTCACGCTGGTGGGGCTCGCCGACACCGAGGTGCGTGAAGCGCGTGAACGGGTGCGCGCGGCCCTCATCAACTGCAACCTCACCTTCCCCCACAACAAACGCATTACCGTCAATCTGGCCCCCGCTGATTTGCCGAAGGAGTCGGGACGGTTCGACCTGCCGATCGCGCTCGGCATCCTCGCTGCCAGCGGGCAGATCGATCTCAAGCGCACCGAAGCGTTCGAGTTCGCTGGCGAGTTGTCGCTCGCGGGAGACCTGCGGCCCGTGCGCGGGGCGCTGGCGCTCGCCCTCGCGTTGCGTCGGGGCAGTGGGTCGGGCCGGGCGCTGGTGTTGCCGTTCGACTGCGCGCGCGAGGCCGCGCTCGTGGACGGGCTCGTGATCCATGGGGCGCGCCACCTGCTCGACGTGGTGGAGGCGTTCCGGCCCGCACCACCTGACGCGCCCGTCGAGCCGCTGGCGCGTGCGTCGCCCGAATCCATCGCGCGAACGACCACCCTTCCCGACCTGCGCGAGGTCAAGGGCCAGGCCGGCGCCAAGCGGGCGCTCGAGATCGCCGCGGCCGGGCAGCACAGCCTGTTGATGGTGGGACCGCCCGGCACGGGCAAGTCGATGCTCGCGTCGCGCTTCGCGGGGCTGCTGCCGCCGATGCCCATCGAGGCCGCCCTCGAGTCCGCGGCACTCCTGAGCCTGCACGGCAGCTTCACGCCGGAGCGCTGGCGGCAGCGACCGTTCCGGTCGCCGCACCACAGCGCGTCGCCGGCCGCGCTGGTGGGAGGTGGGTCACCGCCACGACCGGGGGAGATCTCGCTCGCGCACCACGGCGTGCTGTTCCTCGACGAGCTCGTCGAACTCAGGCGAGATGCCCTCGAAGCCCTGCGCGAACCACTGGAAACCGGCCGCATCGTGATCTCGCGCGCCGCGCGGCAGGCCGAGTACCCCGCCAGATTTCAGCTCGTCGCCGCGATGAACCCGTGCCCCTGCGGCCACCACGGCAGCCCGCTGCGCCACTGCCGGTGCACGCCCGATGCGGTGCAGCGCTACCAGTCGCGCCTGAGCGGCCCGTTGCTCGACCGCATCGACCTGCAGGTGGAGGTGGCGGCCGTGCCACCGGCCACGCTGGCGGCGACACCCGATGGGGAACCCTCCGCGGCCATCGCCGCGCGGGTGGCGCGTGCGTTCGACCTCGCCGTGGCGCGGCAGGGTGCGCCCAACGCGCGGCTGGAGGGTGACACGCTGGACGCCCACACCGCGCTGGACGACGCGGCGTCGGCCTTCCTGCAGGCCGCGTCCGCGCGCCTCGGCTGGTCGGCGCGCTCGCACCACCGCGTGTTGCGCATCGCACGCACCATCGCCGACCTGGGCGGCGAGGCGACGCTCCGCACGACGCACCTCGCCGAGGCCATCCAGCACCGGCGCGTGCTCACCGTGGCCTGATCCACAGCGAAAACGGCTGCAGAAGATCGGCTTTCCGTTCAAACGCGATTTCGACCGCACGGGATCCCGTCGCCATCGGCACTTCCCCCCAGAGGTGGAACCGTCTCCACCCTGTCACAATGCACCGCTTCCGACATTTTCCGGGCACGTTCCGTGCGTTGTTCGGCCCGGCCGCGGGTGTCCGCGCTGCAGTTTCTCCCTTTGCTTCCGTGAACACCTCGTTGTCCCGCGCCCTGCCGTTGCTGTTGCTGTCATTGCTGCTCGCCGTGGGAACGGCCCGCGCGCAAGGCACCGACAACACCCTGCGCAAGATCAAGGAAACCGGCACCATCAACCTCGGCCACCGCGAGTCGTCCGTGCCGTTCTCGTACTACGACGCGCGCCACCAGGTGGTGGGCTACTCGCACGACCTCATGCTGAAGGTGCTCGACGCGGTGAAGGCCGAGCTGGGCCTGCCCGCGCTCACCATCAAGCTGGTGCCCGTGACGGCGCAGAACCGCATCCCGCTCGTGCAGAACGGCGCGGTCGACCTCGAATGCGGCTCCACGAGCCACACCGTCGAACGGGCGCGGCAGGTGGCGTTCTCGGTGTCCATCTTCGTGGTGGGCACGCGGCTGATGACCAGCCGCACGTCGGGCATCCGCGACTTCGGCGACCTGCAGGGCCGCAAGGTGGTGATCACCGCCGGCACCACGTCGGACCGGCTGCTGCGCACGTTCAACGAACGCAACGGCGACCGCTTCACGGTCATCTCGGCGAAGGACCACGGCGAGTCGTTCCGCCTGCTCGAGATGGGCCAGGTGGACGCCTTCATGCTCGACGACGCGCTGCTGTACGGCGAACGCGCGAAGGCCCAGAAGCCCGAGAACTGGGTGGTGGTGGGTTCGCCGATGTCGTCGGAGGTGTACGGCTGCATGCTGCGGCGCGAGGACACCGAACTCAAGCGCATCGTCGACCGCGCGCTCACGCGCCTGATGACCACGGGCGAGGCGCAGCGCATCCACACGAAGTGGTTCCAGCGGCCCATCACGCCGAAGGGCCTCAACCTCAACTGGCCGCCGTCGGACGACCTGCTGGAGCTGTACCGCGTGCCCACCGACAAGCCCCGGGGATGATGGACGAGACGCCGGCCGACACGGCGCCCGCTCCCGGCCAATCCCTCGCCGGGTGGCCGGCGGTGCGCCGCCTGCTGCTCGCACTCGCCATCGCGTGCGTGGTGGTGGGCTGCGGCTGGGCGGGCTTCACCGTGGCCGAGCGGCAGGGCATCGCCACGCTGCGCCAGGAGTCGAACCACCGGCTCGACCTGTTCTCGTCGGCGGTGGAGGGGGTGATCAACCGGCTCGAGCACGTGCCGGCCACCATCCAGCTGAACCAGGACGTGCTGCAGCTGCTGCGGCGCCCCGGAAACACCGGCCAGCGCCGCATCGCCAGCGACTACCTGCGGCGCCTCAACGCCCACCTCGGCAGCATGTCGGTGTTCGTGCTCGACGACCGCGGCATCGTGCTCGCGTCCAGCAACACCGACGTGCCCGACGACAGCCGCGTGGGCGAGGACCTGTCGTTCCGGCCGTACTTCCTCGAGGCGCTGTCGGGCCGCGTGGGCCGGCATTTCGCGATCGGCGTGCACGGCAACGAGCCCGGCTACTTCGTGTCGCACCCCATCCGCGACGGCGCGCGGGTGGTGGGCGTGGCCACCATCAAGATCGGGCTGCACGCGATCGACAAGACCTGGGAGATGCTGTCGTCGCAGGCGGTGCTCGCCGACACGAACCAGGTCGTCATCATGTCGTCGCAGCCCGAATGGCGCTACACCTCGCTCGGCGACCTCACGCTGGACCGACGGGTGGACCTGCAGCTCTCGCGCCTCTACAACAACCGGCGCATCGACCGCTTCCCGCTCGTCGTGCAGCTGTCGGTGGACGAGGACAGCCAGGTGATCGAAGGCGTGCTGCCCGTGGGCCAGCCGCACCACCACCGCGCGCGCAACCCCGAGATGCTCGTGCTCGGCCGCACGCTCGACGGCATGGACTGGCGCCTGATGACGTTCACGGACCTGCGCCCCACGCGCCGCCAGGCGGTGGTGTACGGGATGATGTGGGCCGTGGGCGCGGCCTTCGTCGTGCTGCTGGCCCTGTACCTCGCGCAGCACCGCCGCATCCAGCGCCAGCGCTACCAGGCGCGGCGCATGCTGGAGGAGGTGAACGCCGCGCTCGAACAGAAGGTGGCCAGCCGCACGCAGGACCTCACCGACGCGAACGACCGGCTGCGCAAGGAAGTGGGCGAACGCGAACGGGCCGAGCAGACGCTGCGCAACGCGCAGGGCGAACTCGTGCACACCGCGAAGATGGCGATCCTCGGGCAGCTGGCCACCGGCATCACGCACGAGCTGACGCAGCCGCTCGGGGCCATCCGCACGCTGTCGGGCAACGCGTCCGAGTTCCTCAAGCGCGGCGACCTGAACTCGCTGTCCGGCAACCTCGGCATCATCGCCCGCATGGCCGACCAGATGGGCAACATCATCCAGCCGCTGAAGGGCTTCGCGCGCAAGTCGCAGCCCGTCGCGGTGACCACCGACATCGCCCACGCCATCGGCAACGCGTTGTTCCTCTACGGGCCGCGCATGCGCAAAGAGGAGGTCGAGGTGCGCAACCTCTGCGAGCCGGGGCGACTCACCGCATGGTGCGACCCGAACCGCCTGGAGCAGGTGCTGATCAACCTCGTGGGCAACGCCATCGACGCGATGGGCGGCGGGCCGCCGCGCACGCTGACGCTGCAGGCCTCCGCGCTGCCCGACGGCGTGTCGCCGCCCCACTTGCCGGCCGCCGCCTGCCCCACGGGCTGGGTGCGCGTCGACGTGCTCGACACCGGCATCGGCTTCGCCGGCGGCACCGCCGACCACCTCTTCGAACCCTTCTTCACCACGAAGGCCAACGGCCAGGGCCTCGGCCTGGGCCTCGTCATCTCCCGCGACATCGTCCGTGAATTCCACGGCGAGATCGAAGCCGCCGACCGCCCCGAGGGCGGCGCCCGATTCACCCTCTACCTGCCCACCGGCCCGGTGGGCCCCGACCATGCTGCCTGACCTCTCCGTCCTCGTCGTCGAAGACGACCCCCACATGCAACTCGGCTGCGTGCAGGCCCTGCAGCTCGCCGGCCTGTCGGTGCGCGCGGTGGATTCCGCCGAAGCCGCCACGCCGCTGATCGCGCCCAGCTTCCCCGGCGTCGTGGTCACCGACATGCGCCTGCCGCGCGCCGACGGCCTCTCGCTCGTGCGCCACTGCCGCGAGCAGGTGGACGCCGAGCTGCCCGTCATCATGATCACCGGCCACGGCGACGTGAACCTCGCGGTGGAGGCGATGCGCAGCGGCGCGTACGACTTCATCCAGAAGCCCTTCTCGCCCGAGGTGCTGGTGGAGGTGGTGCGGCGCGCGCTCGAGAAGCGGGCCCTCACGCTCGAGGTCGCCGCGCTGCGCCAGGCGCTGTCCGACCGCAACGCCATCGAGGGCAAGCTCGTGGGCCGGTCGGCGCAGATCCAGAAGGTGCGTTCGCTCGTGTCCGAGGTGGCGAACTCGCCGGTCGACGTGCTGATCCACGGCGAGACGGGCACCGGCAAGGAGCTCGTGGCCCAGGCCCTGCACGACCTGTCGACCCGCAAGTCGCGCCCGTTCGTCGCACTCAACTGCGGCGGCGTGCCCGACAACCTGCTCGACAGCGAACTCTTCGGCCACGAGGCCGGCGCGTTCACGGGCGCGCAGCGCCGCCGCATCGGCAAGATCGAGTACGCCGACGGCGGCACGCTGTTCCTCGACGAGGTCGAGAGCATGCCCATGGCGATGCAGATCAAGCTGCTGCGCGTGCTGCAGGAGCGCAAGATCGAGCGGCTCGGCTCGAACCAGAGCGTGCCGGTGGACGTGCGCGTGGTGGCGGCCACGAAGGACAACCTGCTGCAGCGCGCGCAGCAGAACACCTTCCGCGCCGACCTGTACTACCGGCTCAACGTCGTGAACATCGAGGTGCCGCCGCTGCGCGAGCGCCGCGAGGACATCCCGCTGCTGATGGAGCACTTCATGCTGCTCGCGTCGAGCCGCTACGGCCGCCCGCACCCGTCGCTGTCGGACGACCAGATGCACCGCCTGATGGCCCACGGCTGGCCGGGCAACGTGCGCGAACTGCGCAACGTGGCCGACTGCGTGGTGCTCGGCATCGGCAAGGACGGCTTCGGCCTGGAGCCCGCGGCCGAAGGGCCCGACGCCGAGTCCGGCGCGTCGCTGACCGAGATGGTGGAGGCCTTCGAACGCGCCCTGATCGCGGTGGAACTGAGCCGCCACGGCGACAACATCGCCCACAGCGCCAAGGCGCTGCGCATGCCCAAGACCACGCTCAACGACAAGATCCGCAAGTACCGCCTCTTGTGAAAGAGGCCGCCGCCGGATTCCCGATCCGGCGGCCATGACGGCCCACGGAATCTCGTGCAACCCGTCACGCCGGCGCCGTGCCGATGCTGCGGTGCCGCACCAACGCCGGGCGCCGCGCCATACCCGTTCTTCCTATGACAGGGGTCATCCCAGTCGCGATGCTGCACCGCAATGGACGAAGCCGCGTCACCGCCCCGGTGCGCGCCATACCGTGATTTTCAAGCGGGCACGGTCGATGCAATTGGTTGCATCGTGACGTGACTCAACCGGCCGGTGGGACACGCGCAGCTCCCGCTCCATCCGACAACCGCTCGACCCTCACAGGAGTACCTGCAGTGAAGTTCCGATGCTCACCCCGCGCCGTCGCCCGCCTGGCCCCGTTGCCCGTGGCCCTCGCGATGGCCTTCTCGCTGCCCAGCAGCAGCGCCCACGATGAAACCGGCCCGGAGATCTGGTCCGTCCGGATCACCTACAGCAGCCCCGACGAACTGGGCAAGCTCACGAAGCTGCTCGACCACCCGTACGTCGACCAGAAGAAGCACGAAGTCACTGCCGAAGTGGGCCCCGACGAACTCGCCAGCCTGAAGGCCATGGGCGCGAACGTCACCATCGACGAAGCCGAGACGACGCGCATCCACGCCTTCGTCACGGGCCGCGCGCAGGACGCCGAGGACCGCAAGGGCATCCTCGGTCTCGTGGGCATCAAGAGCATCGCCAACGGCGCGCACGGCTGCTACCGCACGGTGGAGCAGGTGTACTCGACCTTCGACGACCTCGTCGCGAAGTACCCGAAGATGGCGAAGGTGCAGACGCTCGGCAAGAGCTGGATGGGCACGCAGCAGGTCATCCCGCCGGTGGGCACCACCGTGCCGGACAACAGCCAGTCGTCGTTCGCGAACCTGCTGATCAAGTACCTGCCCGCGTCGGTGGTCACGCGGTTCAACCTGAGCCTGTTCCCGGTCGACCCGAACCCGGTCAAGGTGATCGTCGTCGGCAACTTCGAGAAGCAGGACGCGAAGGCCGAGGCGCCGCCCAACATGGTGTGGACGGGCGGCATCCACGCGCGCGAGTACGCGCCGCAGGAAGTCGGCATGAAGTTCATCGAGTGGCTGCTCGACAACTACGGCAAGGACCCGAACGCCACGATGATGCTGGACACCAACCGGTACCACTTCATCGTGCACAACCCGGACGGCCGCAAGCTCGCCGAGCAGGACATCTCGGCCCGCCAGCGCAAGAACACGAACTACACGACGGCCGCCTGCACGACGGTCTCCGGCGGTGTCACCAACACCATCAGCTCGGGCGTCGACCTGAACCGCAACTACCCGTTCGGCTGGGCGACCGGCGGCACGGGCGGCTCCGACGGCAACTCGTGCGGCGAGACCTTCCGCGGCACGGGCCCCGCCTCCGAGCCGGAGACCAAGGCCGTGCTGAACTACGTGCGCGGCACCTGGAACCAGGCCGCCTGCAAGTGGGAAGGCGGCGCGCTGCCCGACGGCCGCCCGAAGAACGCGACCTACTGCAACGCCGAGAACCGTGACAACGGCGGCCTCGGTGAACTCGACTGGCAGACCGGCGCCGACATGAACTACGGCGGCGGCGTCTTCATCGACCTGCACAGCAACGCCCGCGCGGTGCTGTGGCCGTGGGGCGTGGAGCGCACCGAGAACAACAACAACACGCACACGCCCAACAACAAGGGCATGGCCGTGATCGCGCAGCGTCTCGCGTACCACAACAACTACTCGTCGCAGCAGCTCCTCAGCTACAACACCGAGGGCACCACGAAGGACGCCGTCTACGGCTACCTCGGCGCGCCGGCGTACACGGTGGAGATGGGCCGGTCCTTCTACGAGGACTGCGGCGTGTTCGAGCGCGAGACCTACCCGGAGAACTTCAACGGCTTCCACTACCTGAGCCGCGTGCTGCACCGGCCGTACCAGCTGCCGTTCGGCCCGGACACGGTGAACGTGGCCGTGGGCAAGGCCTCGGTCGCCGCCGGCGAGACCGTGTCGGTCACCGCCACCGTCGACGACAACCGCTACCGCTACTCCAACGCCGGCCAGGCCAACATCCTGCCGCCGCCGTACCCGGTCGTCTACAACGTCAAGTCGGCCATGGCCTACATCGACACGATGCCGTGGGAAGCGGGCGCGAAGGGCATCCCGCTCACGCTCTCGTCCTCCGACCAGGCGAAGGCCGACTTCCCCGACGCGACGAAGACGGTGACGGGCACGCTCGACACGACCGGCCTGTCGGTCGGCCGCCACATGGTGTTCGTGCAGGGCGTGAACGACGACGGCAAGGCCGGCGCCGTGTCGGCCGCGTTCCTCGACGTCACGGCCGCGCCGGCGCCGTCGGGCGACAGCGGTGGTGGCGGTTCGATGCGCCTGCTGGACCTCGTCGCGATGCTGCTCGGCGTGGCGGGCCTCGGCACCGCCGCGCACCGCGCCCGTCGCGCGCGCCGCTGATGCGATCCGCCTCGAACCTCGATGAATCCGCCGCGCGGGCACCGTCCCGCGCGACCCAACCTTCCTGGAAGTCCATGATGCGATTCAAACCCCAACCGCTGGTCCTGGCCCTCACCGGCCTCGCGGTCCTGTCCTTCGCCGGCTGTGGTGGCGACGACGACACGCCCGCTCCCGTCACCCCGCCGTCCACCGCCGAGTCGAGCATCGAAGGTGTCGCCTTCGACGGCCTGCTCGCGAACGCCACCGTCTGCGTCGACCTGAACGAGAACCGCGACTGCGATGCCGGCGAGCCGACGGCAAAGACCTCGGCCACCGGCACCTACAAGATCGAGAAACTGACGGCCGCCCAGGCCACCGGCTTCACGGTGCTCGCGAAGGCCGTGGCCGGCACGACGACGAACGCCGACGCGCCCGTCACCGCCGGCTTCACGCTGGCCGCGCCGGCCGGCAAGGCCGCCGTCATCAGCCCGTACACGACCCTCGTCGTGTCCGAGGTCGACGGCGGCCGCGCGCCGAACCGCGCCCAGGCGGAGGAGAACATCCTCAGCAACCTCGTCGGCACCGCCGGCGACGTGGGCGGCCTGACGCTGTACTCGAACTACGTGGGCGACGAGACCGTCGGCACCGCCGCCAAGCGCGACAAGATGGCCGGCCTCGGCCAGCTGCTGACCGCCGCGTTCGCGAAGACGGCCGCGACGTCGGGCCTCACCGGCAAGGCGGGCTCCGGCGCGCTGGGCCAGGCGGCCACGGGATCGCTGCAACAGGTGCTGTCGCAGGTCGCGGGCAAACTCGCCCCGGCCGACCGCGACACGCTGGCCGCCGCGCTGCAGGACAGCCTCGTGCCCACCGCGGCGCACCTGACCGACGTGAAGAACGCCGCCGCGAAAACGGCCGCCGCGCCGATCGAGGGCGCGTGGGTGAAGACGACGGTCGTGGGCGCGGTGACCACGAAGGAGCTGTTCCTGTTCGCGGGCGACGGCACCTTCGTGCACCAGACGCTCGACTCGGGCGTGGCGCTCAACACCGCCGACGTCACCACGACGCAGTTCGACAACGGCTTCGGCTACAAGTACGGCCGCTACGCGTTCGCCGGTGGTGTGCTGACCACGAGCCTGATCGAGGCCTCGGAGGCCGCCGGACCGGGCAACGGCACGCTGAACAACGTCTCCATCAGCGGCAACACGCTGACGGCCGACGGCGGCGTGACCTTCGAGCGCGTGACCGGCACGGACGCGTTGGTGGGCGGGTGGGTGCGGCCGAACGGCAGCAACGAGCCCGAGTTCCTGGTGATGTTCGGTGACGGCACCTACGTGCACAGCACCTTCTACTACCAGAACGACCCGCAGACCGGCACGGCGACGTTCTTCGAGACCGCCAAGTCAGCAGGCCTTCGCAAGGGCGCGTACGCGCGCGATACCACCAACACGAGCGTCGTGAACTTCGGCGACACGACCGTGGTGTTCAACGGCGCGCTCGCCATCCCGAGCGCCCCGGGCGTCGCCCACGTGCAGCCGGACGGCAGCCTGTCGATGACGGGCCTGCGCCTCGTCAAGCTGGGCACCGCCGACGGCGCCAAGGCCGTCACCGGCCTGTCCGAAGCCACCCGCTCGCGCCTGTGGTCCGGCCGCTACTTCAGCCGCACCGTGAGCATCGCCGGCGCGAACCGCCTGCAGTACGTGTACGTGCGCGGCCCGAACGACGTGCTGACCTTCCTGCAGCCCACCGTGGCCGGCGGCACCGCCGCCTGCGAGACGCACCCGGGCGGCACGCCGCTGCCCGACTTCACGTCGGTCACGCCGGACGACGGCAAGCTCAAGCAGTTCGTGGTGGGCACCGGCACGGGCGCCACGGCCGGCTACGCGCAGCGCCGCCTGAACATCGGGCAGCCGGGCGCCGCAGTCACCTACACGCCGATCACCAAACCCACCAACACCACCGCGCGTTGCGTGTGGCCCCTGTGATCCAGACCCCTTTCCCCACCATGATGAAAAACACCATGAAACGAACGACCCTCGCCCTCGCCGTGTTGTGCGCCGCCCTCGGCACCGCCCACGCGCAGGAGAACGACACGCTGAAGAAGATCAAGGAAAGCGGCACTGCCACGATGGGCGTGCGCGAGTCGTCCGGCGCGCTGTCGTACACGCTCGGCGACGGCAAGTACACGGGCTTCCACTACGACGTCTGCACGAGGATCTTCGCCGACGTGCAGAAGCAGCTGGGCCTGTCGAAGCTCGACGTCAAGTACCAACCGGTGACGTCGCAGAACCGCATCCCGCTCGTGCAGAACGGCACGGTGGACCTCGAGTGCGGCTCGACCACCAACAACGCCAAGCGCCAGGAGGACGTGGCCTTCGCACCCACGCTCTACGTCGAGGAGGTGCGCATCGCCGTGAAGGGCGCCTCGGGCATCACGAACATCGAGCAGCTCGCGGGCAAGACGGTGGCCACCACCACCGGCACCACGTCGGTGATGCTGCTGCGCAAGCACCGCCGCGCCAACGGCGTCGACTTCAAGGAGGTGTTCGGCAAGGACCACGCCGACGCCTTCCTGCTGCTCGAATCGGGCCGCGCCGATGCGTTCGTGATGGACGGCCAGATCCTCGCGGGCAACATCTCGCGCGCGAAGGCCCCGGCCGACTTCAAGATCGTGGGCGACGTGCTCTCCGTCGAACCCATCGCGATCATGTACCGCAAGAACGACCCGGCCTTCCGCAAGGTCGTGGACGACAGCGTGCGGGCGATGATCAAGAGCGGCGACGTCGCGAAGCTCTACGACAAGTGGTTCCTGCAGCCGATCCCGCCGAGCAACACGCGCGTGGGGCTCGCGGCGAGCGACGCCACGAAGGCGGCGTGGGCGAACCCGAACGACAAGCCGGTCGAGGAATACAAGCAGTAAGGGACAGTGGGCCCCGGCGTTCGCCGGGGTGACGCGGCTTGGTCATCCCGACGAACGTCGGGATCCACCGCGGTTCATCGACAAGGCCGGCGTCAGGTTGCGGCGCCGGCCTTTTCGTTGGTGGATCAGACGAACCCGAGGTTCGGGTTGCTGAAGTTCTTCAGGTTCGGGAACACGAGGTTCAGGTCGGTGTCGCTCACACCGAACCACTTGCCGAGCGTGGCGCCGATCTGGTCGACCGACACGCCGGGCAGGAAGCTGCCGGACCCCACCTCGTCGGGCTGGTTCAGCCCCACCTGCGGGAAACGCCCGTACATCTCCTTGCCCTTGACCGCGCCGCCATACACGAAGTGGTGCGCGCCCCAGCCGTGGTCGGTGCCGTCGCCGTTGGTGGTGAACGTGCGGCCGAAGTCGGAGCCCGTGAACAGCGCCACCTTGTCGCGCATGCCGATGGCGGCGAGCGCGGTGTCGAAGTAGCCGATGGCGTGCGAGAGGCGCGCCATCAGGTCGGCCTGGCCGCGGTTCTGGTTGTCGTGGGTGTCGAAGCCGCCCATCGAGACGAAGAACACCTGCCGCGTCGCGCCGAGGCCGGCGCGCGCGCCGATGATGCGGGTCACCGTCTGAAGCTGCACCGCGAGGTCGTTGTTCGCGAGCGTGCGGCTGGACGGGCGCATGTACTGCGTGGGCGCGGCCACCGTGGAGGCCGCGTAGGCCGTCTGGAAGGCGGCCTGCGCGTCGATCGAGCGTTTCGTGATCACGGCCTGCTCGCGCGCCATCAGGTGCGTGGCGTTGGTCTGCGTGATGATGTTGCGGTAGTTCGTGGCCGCCACGGTGGAGCCGAACAGGTTGCCCGTGATGTTCCCGATGGCCGTGGCGCCGTTGCTGCCCACCTGGTACTGGAACACGTTCTGCCCGGTCATGAACACGGCGTTGCCGCCGGCCGAGATGCTGGTGAAGACGGTGTTGCTGTTGCCGCCGGCCACGAGGTCGCCGAAGCGGCCGCCCCAGCCGATGCGCGCGCCCTCGGGCCCGAGGGCCTGCCACATCGACTGCTGGTCGTTGTGCGAGAAGAGCTTGGCCGGGCGCTTCTTCGTGGTGTTGCTCTGGTACTCGGCCTTCGTCATCGGCTGCACGAGCGGGCCGGCGTTGGCGATGATGCCCACGCGCGCCTGGTCGAACAGCGATTTCATCTCGGTCATGGCCGGGTGCAGCGCGAAGGTGCGGGCGTTGTTCTCCGCGAACGCGGTGAAGTTGGGCACGACCGGCAGCACGCCGCCCAGCGCGGCGGGCGAGGCCGCGGCGGCCGTGGCGTCGGGCGCCGTGCCCACGGCGCGCAGCGCGATCGGGTCGGTGCCGGTGTTGCGCACGGTGGTGTAGGTGTTCCACGACGCCGTGTCGGTGGGCAGCACCATGTTGGCGGAGTCGTTGCCGCCGTAGAGGAACAGGCAGACGATGGCCTTGTAGTCGGCCGTCTGCGCCACCGCGGCGTTCATCGCCGCGAGGTTCATCGCGAAGGGGACGCCCGCGGGGCCGACGGAGCCGGCGATGAGCGAGGCACGGCGCAGGAACTCCCGGCGGGATGCGTTGTTCATGGTCATGGCGGGTTCCTCGTCACTTCTGGATCAGGTAATCGGGCGACGCCATCGCCAGCATGAAGGCGATGCGCACGCGGTCGGTCTTGTCGTTCGCCACGTCGTTGGCGTTGGTGGCCGTGGCCTTGCGGATCGTGCGCCCCTCGACGGCCGCGACGATCTGCGTGCGCAGCGCGTCGGGCATCTGGCCCGACATCAGCAGCAGGTTCACGCGGTCGACCAGCGCGGGCACGTCCTCGGCCAGCGCCACGAAGGGCGCCCAGTTCGGCTGCACGTCGCGCGTGGTGCTGGCGGAGATCCAGCCGCGGATGTAGTTCAGGTAGCCGGCGACGGACACCTCGTTCGTCAGCTGAAGCTCGGGCGACACGAAGCCGGCCTTCGCGAGGTCGCTGCCCGGCGGGGTGTACCCGGGGCGGAAGAAGTTGAAGACGGTGGGCGAGCGCAGCACGGTCTGGCTGAGGCGGGTCACCGTGTTGTCGGTGTCGTCGATGCCGGTGTAGTTGCCCTTGACCGACGTGGCCTGGGTGGCGCGCAGCAGGTTGGAGAGGCGCAGCACGGGTTCGCGCACCTTGCCGGTGGAGTTGCTGAGGCTGTTGTACGAACGCGCCTCGGGGTCCAGCAGCACGGCCGTGAACACGGCCTTCATGTCGCCGCGCACGCCCTGGCCGTTGTTGTTGAACGCGGCGGCCACGCGGCCCACGTAGGCCGGGCTCGGGTTGCTGGTGACCAGGCGCTGGATCAGCAGCTTGCCGATGAACGGACCCACGTTCGGATGGTTGAACAGGGTGTCGAGCGCGATCTTGAGTTCCGCCTCGGCGTCGGCCTTCGTGTTGGCGGGGATGGTGACGCCCAGGAACTTCTTCTCGCTGACCGAGTGGTAGTTCGCGTAGGCCTGCATCGGCATCCAGTCGCGGTCGGGGTTGGCGTTGCCGCCGCCGAAGCGCGAGTTGGTGCGGTCGGCCGCGTTCGGGCCGGCGTACCAGCTCCAGCCGGTGAACACCTTGGCCAGGCCCTGGATGTCCTCGTGGGTGTAGGTCTCGGTGGGCGTGCCGCCCTTGTAGGTGCCGTCGTCGTTCAGCTCGTAGAGGCCGATGGAGAACAGCTGCATGATCTCGCGCGCGTAGTTCTCGTCGGGCACGCGGCCCTTGGCGTCTTCCTTCTGGTTGCCGCGCATCGTGAGGTACTGGCCCATGACCGGGTGCAGCGTCACGGCCTCGAGCAGGTCGCGGTAGTTGCCGAAGGCCTTCTCGCCCAGCATGTCGTAGTAGGTCGTGACGCCGCGGATCTGGCCCGAAACGTTGGAGTCGGCGAACGACACGACGAAGATCTGCGACAGCGCGAACGCCGCGCGCTGGCGGAGCTGGTCGGGCGCGGTCAGGGCCTGCGTCCAGAACGACTCGCGGAAGTGCGACTGCTGGATGGTGGAGTCGGTGCCGGCGAAGCTGGCCGCGACCGCGTTCACGTAGTTCAGGTGCCGGTTCTGCGGCGCCGCGAGCTGGATGCGGACCCATGCGGCCTGGCCGTGCACGCGGACCCAGTCGATGCTGTCCTGGTTCGGCCCGAAGGTGGACTGCGTCAGGAACCGCGCCGCGGCTTCGGCCGTGGGCTGTTCCGCCGGCGGCAGCGCGGCCGCGGACTCACCGGAATCGTTTTCCTTGCCCCCGCCGCAGGCGGTCAGCAGCACCAGCAGCGCGGCGGCCGTGGCGACGCGCGCCCGGGTCCTCAAGTTCGTCGGAAGTGTCTTCACTTCGTGCCCCCTCATGCAAATACACCCAGATACGGGCGCTTTTGCACGCGAAAGGCATACCACCGGCTTCAACGGCCATTTGACGCGTCAGACCGTCAATCCACGGCAGGTGCCGTGGGTCCGACCGCCAGTTCGTGCGAAGGAACGTGACGAAACCGGTCCGAGATGAGTCGGATTGTTTCGGATGTAAGCGGGTCGGGCAGCGCTCAGCGAAGCGACGCCAGCGCCCGCTCCACCCGATCCGGGTCCTGCCCGGTGCGGACTGCGAAGTCGCGCACCTGGTCCTCGCCGATCTTGCCCACGTTGAAGTAGGCCGCCTCGGGATGCGCCAGGTAGAAGCCGCTGACGCTGGCCGCCGGGGTCATGGCCCAGCTTTCGGTGAGGCCCATGCCGATCTCGTCGCAGGCGAGCGCGCGGAACATGTCGCCCTTGACCGTGTGGTCGGGGCAGGCCGGGTAACCCGGGGCCGGGCGGATGCCCTGGTACTTCTCGGCGATCAGCGCGTCGACGTCGAGCTGCTCGTCGGCGGCGTAGCCCCAGAAGTCGGTGCGCACGCGCTGGTGCAGGCGTTCCGCGAAGGCCTCGGCGAGGCGGTCGGCCAGCGCCTTGAACATGATCGAGCTGTAGTCGTCGTTGGCGTCGAGGAACTGCTTTTCCTTCTTCTCGGCGCCGAGGCCCGCGGTGACCGCGAACAGGCCCACGTGGTCCGCCTTGCCGGACGACTTGGGCGCGACGAAGTCGGCGAGGCAGCGGTTCGGGCGCATCACGCCGTCGACCACCGGCCGCACGGTCTGCATGCGCAGGCCGTGCCAGGTCATCAGCACCTCGCTGCGCGTGTCGTCGGTGTAGATCTCGATGTCGTCGTCGTTCACCGTGTTCGCGGGGTACAGGCCGATCACGCCGTTGGCGGTGAGCCAGCGGCCCTCGATCAGGCGCTTCAGCATGGCACGCGCGTCGGCGAACACCTTCGTGGCCGCCTCGCCCACCACCTCGTCGGTGAGGATGGCGGGGTACGGGCCGGCGAGGTCCCACGTCTGGAAGAACGGGCCCCAGTCGATGCTCTCGGCGAGTTCGGCCAGGTCGTAGTTGCGGAACACGCGGCGGCCGGTGAACTTCGGCTTCGCGGGGTCGAAGGCGGCCCACGCGATGGGCGCCTTGTTGGCGCGGGCCTGCTCGAGCGTGACGAGCGGCGTGGCCTTCTTGTTCGCGTGCAGGTCGCGCACGTGCTCGTAGTCGGAGTGGAGCTCGGCGATGTACGCCGCGGCCTTCTCGTCGCTGAGCAGGTCGCTGCAGACACTCACGCTGCGGCTGGCATCGGGCACGTAGACCACCGGGCCGTCGTAGTGCGGGGAGATCTTCACGGCGGTGTGCACGCGGCTCGTCGTGGCCCCGCCGATCAGCAGCGGCATGCGGCGGTCGCGGAAGTACGGGTCGCGCTGCATCTCGCCGGCCACGTACTGCATCTCCTCGAGGCTCGGCGTGATGAGGCCGGACAGGCCGATGATGTCGGCCCCTTCTTCCTTCGCCTTCGCGAGGATGTCCTGGCACGGGACCATCACGCCCATGTTGACGACCTCGAAGTTGTTGCACTGCAGGACCACCGTGACGATGTTCTTGCCGATGTCGTGCACGTCGCCCTTCACGGTGGCGATGACGATCTTGCCCTTGGCCTTCGCCTCGCCGCCCGCGTCGATCAGCTGGCGCTTCTCTTCCTCGATGTAGGGCAGCAGGTGGGCCACGGCCTGCTTCATCACGCGCGCGCTCTTGACCACCTGCGGCAGGAACATCTTGCCCTGGCCGAACAGGTCGCCGACGACGTTCATGCCGTCCATCAGCGGGCCCTCGATCACGTGCAACGGGCGGCCGCCCTTCGCGACGATGGCCTGGTACACCTCTTCGGTGTCTTCCACGATGAAGTCGTTGATGCCGTGCACGAGGGCGTGGCTCAGGCGCTCGGCCACGGGCTTGGCGCGCCACGCGAACTTCGCGGAGTCGTCCTTCGCGGCGCCCTTGGCGGTCTCGGCGATCTCGATCAGGCGTTCGCTGGGGGTGAGCCTCTCCTCGCCGTCCTTGTAGGCCGGCTGGCGGTTCAGCACCACGTCTTCCACGCGCTCGCGCAGCACCGCGTCGAGGTTGTCGTACACGCCCACCATGCCGGCGTTGACGATGCCCATGTCCATGCCCGCCTGGATGGCGTGGTACAGGAACACGGTGTGGATGGCCTCGCGCATCGGGTCGTTGCCGCGGAAGCTGAAGCTCACGTTCGACACGCCGCCGCTCACCTTCGCGCCGGGCAGGTTCTGCTTGATCCAGCGCGTGGCTTCGATGAAGTCCACCGCGTAGTTGTCGTGTTCCTCGATGCCGGTCGCGATGGCGAAGATGTTCGGGTCGAAGATGATGTCTTCCGGCGGGAAGCCGATCTCGTCGACGAGGATGCGGTACGCGCGTTCGCAGATCTCGGTCTTGCGGGCGTAGGTGTCGGCCTGGCCCTTCTCGTCGAAGGCCATCACCACGGTGGCCGCGCCGTAGCGGCGGATCAGCTTGGCCTGCTCGCGGAACGGGCCTTCGCCTTCCTTCATCGAGATGGAGTTGACGATGCCCTTGCCCTGGATGCAGCGCAGGCCGGCCTCGATCACGTCCCACTTGGAGCTGTCGATCATGATCGGCACGCGCGAGATCTCGGGCTCGCTGGCGATCAGGTTCAGGAAGCGCACCATGGACGCCTTCGCGTCGAGCATGGCCTCGTCCATGTTGACGTCGATCACCTGGGCGCCGTTCTCGACCTGCTGGCGGGCCACGCTGAGCGCCTGCTCGAACTCGCCGTTGAGGATCATGCGGGCGAAGGCCTTCGATCCGGTGACGTTGGTGCGCTCGCCGATGTTGACGAAGAGGGAGCCTTCGCCGATCAGCACGGGCTCCAGGCCCGACAGCTTCATCGGAGGGGGGACGGCAACGGCGGTGGAAGGGGTCACGGTGTGGGGGCGGTTCAGCAGGGGGGCCAGGAGGGAGGGATTTTATCGGCAACCCCGGTGCCGCGCCCGGTTACAAGGCACGATGCGACAGACGTTCCAATGGCCCTTCCGGCCCCGGTGCCGCCCGAAAGCAACAACACCATGACCCTCGCGACGCTCTCCCCGGTTCCCCGACTCACCCTGCTCGCCGCCGTGGCCACCTCGCTGTGGCTCGCCGGCTGCCATTCCCGGCCCCGCAAGGTGCCCGACGCGCCGCCCGCGGTGGAGGGGTCCGCCCCCGGCCCGGCCTACGGCAAGCCGGCGCCCGGCGCCGGGTGGTCCCCCGCGCTGCAGACCGCCCGCGGCCAGCTGGAAAGCCGCCTGAAGGGCACGGGCGTCACCGTGGACCGCAGCACCGACAACCGCCTGTGGATCACCCTGCCCGGCGACCAGAGCTTCGAGCCCAACCGGTCGGCGCTGAAGCCGGCCGCGCGGGCCGCGCTGGACCAGGTGGCCGTGGTCACGGGCAAGATCCCGAACATGGACGTGCGCATCGTGGGCCACACCGATAGCAAGGGGTCGGTGTCGGCGAACAACGCGCTGTCGCTCGACCGGGCCGCCAGCACGCGGGACTGGCTCGTGGCGCGGGGCTTCTCGCCCGTGCGTGTCGCGGTGGCCGGCCGGGGCGCCCAGGACCCCGTGGGGCCCAACGACACCGACGCCGGCCGCGCGGCGAACCGCCGGGTGGAGATCCTGATCGGCGATCGTTCCGGGGCTACGCCGCCGCCAGCAGGTCGCTGAACAGGCCGCCGTGCACGCAGCGCGGCTGGTACTTGCCCACGCGGCGCGCGATCTCGGCGATGTGGTCGGGCGTGGTGCCGCAGCAGCCGCCGGCGATGTTCAGGAACCCCGCCTGCGCGAACTCCTCGACGAGGCCGCCGGTGATGTCCGGGGTTTCGTCGAAACCGGTCTCGCTCATCGGGTTGGGCAGGCCGGCGTTCGGGTAGCAGCTGATGAAGGTGTCGCCCGCGGCCTTCGTCAGTTCCTCGATGTACGGGCGCATCAGCGCCGCGCCCAGCGCGCAGTTCAGGCCCACGGCGAGCGGGCGCGCGTGGCGCACGCTGTGCCAGAACGCGGTGACGGTCTGGCCCGACAGGATGCGGCCCGACGCGTCGGTCACCGTGCCCGAGATGATGACGGGCAGGCGCTCGCCGGTGTTTTCCATCAGCTCGTCGAGCGCGAAGATGGCGGCCTTGGCGTTGAGCGTGTCGAAGATGGTTTCGACGAGGAACACGTCGGCGCCACCTTCCAGCAGGCCTTCGCCCTGCTCGTAGTACGCGGCGCGCAGTTCCTCGAAGTGCACGTTGCGCGCGCCCGGGTCGTTCACGTCGGGGCTGATGCTGGCGGTGCGCGGGGTGGGGCCCAGGGCGCCGGCCACGAAACGCGGCTTGTCGGGCGTGCTGTACTTGTCACAGGCCTCGCGGGCGATGCGCGCGGCCACCACGTTCATCTCGCGGGCGAGGGGCCCGAGGCCGTAGTCGTCCTGGGCCACCGACGTGGCGCCGAAGGTGTTGGTCTCGATCAGGTCGGCGCCGGCGGCGAGGTACTGCTCGTGGATCTCGCGGATCACGTCGGGGCGCGTGAACTGCAGCAGTTCGTTGTTGCCCTTCAGGTCCTTCGGGTGGTCGGCGAACCGCGTGCCGCGGTAGTCGGCCTCGCCCAGCTTGTAGCGCTGGATCATGGTGCCCATCGCCCCGTCGAGGATGACGATGCGGTTCTTCATGATGCCGGGCAGGGCGGCGGCGCGGGTGAAGGCGGGCAGTTTCATCCCGCCATTGTAGGAAACCGGGCCCGGCCGGCCCGGACGCGGGGTCACTGCAGCGGCGTCGACAGCGAATCGTCGAACAGCGACGGGCGGAAGTCGAGGGCGCGCGGCCCCTCGTCCTTGATGGCCCAGAGCGTCAGCGCCTTCGCGGACATGGGCTTGGCGAACAGGAAACCCTGCAGCTCGTCGCAGCCGAGCGTGCGCAGGATCTTCTGCTGCGCCTCGGTCTCCACGCCCTCGGCCACCACCTTCAGGCCCAGGGCCTGGGCGAGCTTCACGACGGCGTCGACGATGGCGCGGGCGTCGGCACTGCCCTCGAGGTCCATCACGAAGCTGCGGTCGATCTTCAGTTCCTCGGCCGCGAGCTGGCGCAGGTAGCTGAGGCTCGAGTAGCCGGTGCCGAAGTCGTCGATCGACAGGTGCACGCCGGCGGCGGACAGGCGCTCGATCACCTGCAGCGTGGTGCGGGTGTCCTCCATCGCCGCGGACTCGGTGATCTCGCAGGTCAGCAGGCCGGGGTCGACGCGGTGGCGCTTCAGCGCGTCGACGATGCGGTCGACGAGGTCCTCCTGGCGCAGCTGGTGCACCGAGAGGTTGATGGCCACGCGCATGCGCAGGCCGCCGTCGCGCCACGCGCGGATCTGCTTGCACACGTCCTCGATCAGCCAGTTGCCGAGGGCGTTGATGAGCCCGAACTTCTCGGCGAGCGGGATGAAGATGTGCGGGCCCACCATGCCGCGCTGCGGGTGGTGCCAGCGCATCAGCGCCTCGGCGCCGGTGATCTGGCCGCTCGGGGCGTGGATCTTCGGCTGGTAGTACAGCTCGAGCTCGTGGTGCTGGATGGCGCGGCGCAGGTCGCGCAGCAGGTCCACCTGCTCGCGCGCGCCGGCCACCATGCGCGGGTCGAACATCACCTGGTTGCCGCCGCCGTTGCGCTTGGCCGAATGCATCGCGGCCGCGGCGTGGGGGATCAGCTTGGCCTGGTCGCCGTGGTCCGGGTACATCGCCACGCCCACCGACCCGGACATCGTCAGCTCGCGCTGCTCCACGACACACGGCTCGTTCAGCGCCTTCAGCAGGCGCCCGGCCATGGCCGATGCCTGTGCCGTGTCCGGGTGGCCCTCGAGCATCATCAGGAACTCGTCGCCGCCGGCCCGGGCGACGATGTCGCGGGGGCCGGCCAGCCCGCGCAGGCGCTTGCCCATCTCGCACAGCACGGCGTCACCGGCGGCCTGGCCGAGCGACTCGTTGACCGTCTTGAGGCCGTCGAGGTTGATGAACAGCAGCGCCACGCGCTGTTCCTGGCGGTCGGCGCGGGTGGTGGCGCGCAGCAGCCAGGTCTCGAACATCGCGCGGTTGGGCAGGCCGGTGAGGGGGTCGGTCTGGGCGGCGACCTGCAGTTCCTCGCGGGCGCGGCGCAGCGCGGCCTTGAACTGCGATTCGAGGATCGACGACAGCAGCAGCAGCGCGATGAGGCTGGGCACGGCCAGCGTCGCGAGGGCGAAGAGGGTGTCACCGCTGACGGCGCCGGCCACGGGCGCGGACACCGCATCCCACGGCACCGCCACCCAGCGGGTCACGAGTGCGTTGGCCGCGACGATGGCCGTGCCGAGCGGCACGGCGGCGAGCGCCTGCCACGCCAGCGTGTGCCGCGTGGCGGGACGGCGGCAACGGGAGAAGAGGTACCAGGCCAGGGCCACGCCCGCCACCAACGGCAGCGCGCCGGCGAGCCACGGGCCGGGGTGGTGCCAGCGCAGGCCCGGGTTCAGCTCGGCCGACATCAGCGCGAGCAACGGCACCGCGCAGAGGAAAAGGCCCAGCAGCACCGCACCGGCGATGCCACGGGCGGGCCGGCGGACGCGGTCCACGGCCACGCCGATGCCGAGCAGCGAGCCGACGTAAGCAAGCACCAGCACCCCGAACACGGACCAGCCGTCATGGTGCAGCACCGCGGGCAGCCCGCTGTGGGACATCGCGATGAAATGCGCGGCGCACATGCCCGTGGCCAGCGCCAAGGCGGCGCCAGCGAGCGCTCGCGTCGCGGTAGGGCGATGTGCCGACAGCACGCCACGGGACAGGTCCAGTGCGGCGTACGCGGCAAACAGCGCCAGCCCCCAGGACACCAACCACCATCCCGGATTGAGGCTCCAATCGATCATTCCCGTATCCATCTGGGCCCCGGAGTTCTTCTTTATCCGGAGGTCTTCGGCAGAAAGACGCCGGGCTTTAGCGGGAATTGGCCATCAGTGCAGGAAACCGATGTCCTTGCGACGGCGCACCTCGGGCTTCACGCGGTGTTCGGCCTCGAGCTGGGACAGGAACTCGTCGGGCGTGAACACCTCGCCCAGCACGTCCACCTGGCGCTTGACGCTCGCGAAGTCGCCCGCCGCCAGCGAATCGAGCTGCTGAAGGCGGCGCGACTGTTCGACCGTGAGCCGGTCGGCCGCCCCGTCGAGGGCCTCGGCCACGAACATGCGCTCGCGCTGCCCGGCCGTGAGCGGCAGGAAGCGCACCTTGAACGTGAAGCGGCGCAGCGCGGCCTCGTCCAGTTCGTCGAACAGGTTCGTGGTGCAGATGAACACGCCCGAGAAGCGCTCCATGCCCTGCAGCATCTCGTTGACCTCGGTGACCTCGTAGTTGCGCTCGGCCATGCGGCGGCTGCGCAGGAAGCTGTCGGCCTCGTCGAGCAGCAGCACGGCCTGCTCGGACTGGGCCTCCTCGAACATGCGCGCCATGTTCTGCTCGGTCTCGCCGACGAACTTGCTCGCGAGGTCGGACGCCTGGCGGATCATCAGCGGCCGCTGCAGCTGCTGGGCGATGTGTTCGGCCAGCGCCGTCTTGCCGGTGCCCGGCGGCCCGTGGAAACACAGCGTGCCGAAGCCCTTGCGGGACAGCGCCTCGACGATGCGCGGCACCTCGAAGCGCGATTCGGTGTTGAGCAGCGACAGGTCGTAGCGCGTGACCACCCGCCGCGCGCCGCGCACGCTGGCCGAGCCGAGCGCCTTGTCGGCATTGCCCAGCTGGCGTTCGATGAGCTGCTCGATGGCGGCCGCGTCGGGCCCATCGGACGTGAGCCGCGCGAACTTGACCGCGGTGCGCACCTGCGCGGGCGTGAGGCCGCGGCGTTCGGCGAGCCGCGCCGCGAAACCGTCGGACACCTGCACGCCTTCGAGCGCGCGGGTCACGAGCGCCTCGCGGGCGCCCGGCGGCGGCGACTTCAGGTCGAGGTGGTACTGGAAGCGGCGGCGGAACGCGGGGTCGATCTGCTCGATGCGGTTGGTGACCCAGATCACCGGCACCGGGTTGGTCTCGAGGATCTGGTTCACCCACGCCTTGCCGCTGACGCTGCCCGAGGGCATGCCGTCGCCGGTGTCGAGCCGGGCCATCAGCTGGGCGGCGTCGGTGGAGATGGGCGGGAAGACGTCCTCCACCTCGTCGAACAGCAGCGCCACGGTGGGGCTGCCCTTCAGGAACACCTGGCTGATCTGCAGCGAGCGGTAGCGGTCGCGGCCGCTCAGGCTGTTGCCGTCGCGGTCGGCGTATTCCACTTCGTAGAGCTCGAGGCCGGCGGCCTGCGCGGCCACCTTGGCGAGCTCGGTCTTGCCGGTGCCGGGTGGGCCGTACAGCAGCACGTTGACGCCGGGCTCGCGGCGCGTCACCGCGTTGCGCAGCAGCGCGGTGAGCACCTTCTGGTCGTCGCCCACGTAGTGGAAGTCGTCCGGCGTGAGTTCGCTGCGCGAGGCGGGCCGCGTGAACACCGCCATCAGGTCGGACGGGCCCTCGTAGTGGCGCATCAGCACCGGCGGCAGCTGCTCGCTCACCTTCATCAGGTCGGCGAGGTCGGTGATGTTGTGCTCGGAGATCAGGTTCTCGACCATGCCCGTGCGCTCGAGCCGCGAGCCGGCGCGCAGCGCCTCGGCCACCTCCTGCTCGTTGACACCCGCCACCGCGGCGATGGCGGCGTAGGCCTCCTGCGCGTTCGACACCTTGAACTCGACGAGCAGGCCGCGCAGGTCGCGCTGGTAGCGCGCGAGGGTGCCGTACAGCAGCAGCGCGCGTTCGGCGGGGTTCAGCTGCAGCAGGCCGGCGAGCGCGTCGATGTTCTTCTCGACGAGCGTGGATTCCTTCTTCAGGCTGCGGTCGAGCCACTCGGCCGTGGTGCCGATGACGGCGAGCAGGTCCTTCGGCGCGTCCTTGATGTATTCGTCGATGTAGAAGAAGAGCGTGCCTTCCTCGTACGGGCCGCCCCAGCCGCCGTGGCGCGCCATGAACGCGGCGTCGCTCAGGGCCTCGTGGCCGGTCCAGTGTTCATTGCCGCGGCAGCGCTGCTTCAGGAAAGCACGCAGGCGTTCGAGCACGCTCACGGGCCACACGAGGTGCTTCGCGGTGAGCGAGAGCAGGCTGTTCCAGTCGCGGCGGAGGTTGAAGCGGGCAGCGTGCCGCACCGTGAGCGTCAGCACGAACTGCGAGCACATGCGATCGAGGACCGGCGCCTCCTTCAGGCCGGGCGACAGCACGACACGGGCGTCGAAGCGAGAGGTGGCCATGGGGCAGCTCCGGGATCAACCGTCGGGGATCATCTTGGCGCACCACGCACCAAGGGGCAAGCCCCGATACTGCCGGGCCGCGCCCCGACCATAGCGCAAGGGCGCTTTTCCGCGCTGGGGTTTGCCCGCGCGGGCGTGTGGCAATTTCACGCGCCACACGCGTGTCGTGCGCGCTCAGTGCAGGATGACGGGATGCTGCATCAGCGACGTGTACCGTTCGATGTAGTCGTCCATCTCCTCTTCGGAGGGGGACGTCTCGATCAGCGCGGTGACTTCGTCCTTGAACGCCTCGGCCATCGCGCCCTCGATGAAGATCTCCTTGCGCGCGAACTTGTCGACGATCTCGAAGCCGCCCCGCGAGAGCGATTCGCCGCCGTGCGGCTCCCCGTCCTGTTCTTGGGGAAGATCGAACTGCACGACGACGTAGTTGTCAGAGTTGTAGACCATCTGCATGGTGCGTTTCTCCTGGTGGCAACCGGTAGCTCGGGCCGGACGTGCAGCTTTCAAGCCCGAGGTTTCACGATGGATCCACGGGCCGGCGGAGAAGTTCAAAGGTTTCGCCGTCCGGCTGGTTGGTCATGCGGGCGCGCACCGGCAGGTGGTGCAGCTGCGGGTCGAGCCACACTTCCACCAGTGTGTCGTTCACCTTGCGGGGTTCGCGCACGAGCTTGATCGCCGACACCGACATCCCGCCGATGGGCACGTTTTCGACGCCGATGGCATGGAATGTCCACACATCGGCATCGCCCCGGGCTCCGGTGACGTACATGGCGACCTTCTTGCCGGCGGCCACGCCCTTCGGGTCGGCGGCGGCGATGGCCCCGATCTGCACCATCCAGGTCAGGCGGTCCTGCGTGCCGGGAACCAGCACGTACTCGCTCGATGGGCCGGAATAGGTGATCTTGCCGGCCGATCGCTGGAAGTTGGCGGCCATCACCGACTTGCCACGGCGCTCGTCGGTGAAACGCACCGGGGAGATGCCGGCGTTGTCGATGGACCCGGTGCTGTCCTGCGTGAGCACCTTGATGCCGGCCACGCGGCCCTCCAGGCGGGCGTGGTAGCGGTTGCCGTCGAGCAGTTCCCACGTGAGTTCGCCGTTGCCGCTCCACGGGCCGCGGCTGATGGCGTAGCGCAGCACGGTGGAGGGCGGGATCTTCGTGCGGTAGACCGGCGCGTCGGTGGCGGTGGGTTCGGTGATCTTGTGCGGTTCGGCCGCGGGTTTCAGGCCGGCGGCCTTCCGCGCCGGGGCCGCGGGGGTCGCGGGCGCCGGCGCCTGGGCCACGGGCGCCGACGGCGCCGGGCTGTCGACCACCCGCACGGCGACCGCGGGCGCGCGCGCCGGCACGGGCGTTTCCGCATGGGACAGGTTCACGCCGGTCGATGCCAGCAGGGCGGCGACGTGGGCGAGGATCACGGGCACGGACACCGGCAGCAGGCGGCGCCAGCGGGCGGGAGGCAGGGAAGTGGCAAGGTCGTCCATGCATCCACAATACGGGAAACCGAAGCCCTTGCCACGCCACACACCATGAAACTCGCCAGTTACAAGGACGGATCCCGCGACGGACAGCTCGTGGTCGTGTCCCGCGACCTCACGACGGCCCACTACGCCAACGGCATCGCCACCCGGCTGCAGCAGGTGCTGGACGACTGGAACTTCCTGTCGCCGCAACTGGAGGAGCTGACGATCTCGCTGAACCACGGCCGCGCCCGCCACGCGTTCCCGTTCGATCCGGCGATGTGCATGGCGCCGCTGCCCCGGGCCTACCAGTGGGCCGACGGCTCGGCGTACCTGAACCACGTCGAACTCGTGCGCAAGGCCCGCGACGCCGAGATGCCCGAGAACCTGAAGACCGACCCGCTGATGTACCAGGGCGGCAGCGACGATTTCCTCGGCCCCACCGACCTGATCGTGGTGCCCAGCGAGAAGATGGGCATCGACTTCGAGGCCGAGATCGCCGTGGTCACCGGCGACGTGGCGATGGGCACGCCGCCCGACCGCGCCATCGACGCCGTGCGCCTCGTGATGCTGGCCAACGACGTGAGCCTGCGCCACCTCGTGCCGGGCGAACTCGCCAAGGGTTTCGGCTTCTTCCAGAGCAAGCCGGCCACGGCCTTCGCGCCCGTGGCCGTCACGCCCGACGAACTGGGCGCCGCCTGGCAGGGCGGCCGCGTGCACCTGCCCGTGCAGGTCGCATGGAACAACAAGCGCGTGGGCCTGGTGGACGCGGGGCCCGAGATGAGCTTCCACTTCGGCCAGCTGATCGCCCACATGGCCAAGACGCGGAACGTGCGGGCGGGCAGCATCGTGGGCAGCGGCACCGTCAGCAACGCGGACGCATCGCGCGGCTACGCCTGCATCGCCGAAGTGCGCGCCCGCGAGACCATCGCGAACGGTGAACCGAAGACCGAGTTCATGCGCTTCGGCGACACCGTCCGCATCGAGGTGAAGGGGGCCGACGGCCAGTCGGTGTTCGGCGCCATCGACCAGGCCGTCGCGACCCCCGACTGACCCGCGCTACGCGGTGGCCTCCGCCACGATGGCGGCCACCGCGTCGAACGCCTCCTGCAGCTGCGCTTCCGTGTGCAGCCCGGTGATGAAGAAGCGCAGGCGCGCCTGCTGCTTCGGCACCGCGGGGTACACGAGCGGGTGGGCGCAGAGGCCCCGCTGGTACAGCGCGAACGACGTGTGCAGCGTCAGGTCGCGTTCCCCGAGGATCACCGGCAGGATCGGGGCGATGTCGGCGGTGCCGATGTCGAGGCCCGCCGCGCGCGCCATCGACTGGGCGGCCTGCACCTTGTCCTGCAGCGCCACCGACCGTTCCGGCTCGCGCTCGAGCACGCCGAGCGCCGCCTCGGCCGCCGCGGCGCCCACCGGCGGCAGCGCCGCGCTGTAGACGTAGCCGGGGCAGTTGTAGCGCAGGAACTCCACCAGCTCGCCGTTGCCGGCGATGTAGCCGCCGCAGCTCGCGAGCGTCTTCGACAGGGTGCCCATCCACAGGTCCACGTCGGCGCGGTCCACCCCCGCGTGTTCACCGATGCCGCGGCCGGTCGCGCCCACGGTGCCGAGCGAATGGGCCTCGTCCACCATCAGGTAGAAGTCGTGGCGGCGCTTGAGCGCGGCGATCTCGCGCAGCGGGCACACGTCGCCGTCCATGCTGTACGCGCCTTCCACCAGCACCAGCACCTTGCGATACTTGGGCGCCTCGGTCTCGAGCAGCGCGGTGAGCGCCGCCACGTCGTTGTGCCGGAAGCTCATGCGCGTGGCGCCCGACAGGCGGATGCCCTCCAGCGCGCTCTGGTGCATGTAGGCGTCGTGCAGCACGAGGTCGCGCGGCTCGAACAGGAAGCCGATGGTGCTCGCGTTGGTGCCGAAGCCGCTGTTGAACGTCATCGCGGATTCGGTGCCGAGGAAACGCGCGATGCGCTCGTCGAGCGCGTCGTGCACCGCCGTCTGGCCGCACACCATGCGGCTGGCCGAGGCCGAGCTGCCGAAGCGGTCGAGCGCGTCGTGCGACGCGGCGAGCACCTCCGGGTGTTGCGTGAGCCCGAGGTAGTCGTAGCTCGAAAAGTTGACGACCGCGCGACCGTCGACCTCGATCGAGGCCCCGTCGCTGCGGTCCCGGCTCAGGAAAAACGTGCCGTCGCGCTGCGGGAGCAGCATCCGGGCGGCGTGTCCCCTCATCGCCGTCATGTCCTGGTTCCAACGGGTCCAACGTGCATTCTTGTAGAGATTCATCGCACGACCTTTTTGTGGGTGGAAATAGTGCCTGGCAACATCGCCACCGCAAGAATGCGACACCTTCCGGGGTCCGTCTTGCGGATCGTGAAATATTTCGCGCCGGGCACCGGACGGGGAACCGGCCAAAACCGGCGACACTCGAACGCGCCCATGTCCGAACTTCCCCACACCCTGAAGATCGCCACCGTCTGGCTGCTCGTCGGCCTCGGCGTGTTCCTCGCGTTCCAGGCCTTCGAGGGGAAGCAGCGCCGCGCGCGGTTCCAGACCAGCGGCGACGTGGTCGAGATCCAGCGCGGCCCCGACGGCCACTACCACTGGCCCGGCACCATCAACGGCCACCGGGTCGAGTTCCTGATCGACACCGGCGCCACCGGCACGGCGCTCTCCGCCTCGCTCGCGAAGGAACTGGGACTCGTCGCCCTCGGCGAGGTGCAGTCCAGCACCGCCGGCGGCGTGGTGACGGGCGAGGTGGTGCGGGCCGACGTGGCGCTCCAGGGTGGCGTCCGGGTGGACGACCTGCGCATCGTCGCCCTGCCCGCCCTGGGCGACCGCCCCCTGCTGGGCATGGACGTGCTGGGCCGGCTGCGCTGGCAGCAGCACGACGGGGTGCTCACCTTCGACCTGCGCGACCGCCGATGAAGATCCTCCGCTCCCTGGCCCTGTGGGCCGCCGCCGCCGTGCTGTCCACGGGCCCGGCCCATGCCCAGTTCACCCTGTGCCCGCCCGCGGCCAAGCCGCCGACCGAGGCGGAACAGGCCGCCGGCCAGCGCGACGCCCGCGACCGCGGCATGTTGTGGCGCGCCACGAAGGACGGCCGCACCTCGTGGCTCTACGGCACCATCCACGTGGGCCGTCTGTCGTGGTCGTTCCCCGGGCCCACGGTGCGCGACGCGCTGGGCCGCAGCGACACGCTGGCGCTCGAGCTCGACCCGCAGGACCCGGCCGTGATGGCGAAGATGCAGCGGCGCATGGCGCGCGACCCGAAACTCACGCTGACCCCGGACCTCGACCGCCGCCTGCGCGCGCAACTGCAGAAGGCGTGCATGCCGCCGGCGCTGGCCGACCAGATGGCGCCCGAGATGCTCGGCGCCACGCTGACCCTCACGGCCACGCGGCGTGAGGGGTTCGACGCGCTGTACGGCATCGACTTCTCGCTGGGCCAGGCGGCCCGGGCGATGGGCAAGCCGGTGCAGTCGCTCGAGACGGTGGAAACGCAGCTCGGCGAACTGATCAGCGACAACGAGACCGACCTGCGCGCCAACATGGGCCAGATGCTCGACGACCTCGAGCAGGGCAAGGTGGTGCCGCAGATGCTGCGCCTCGCGCGGGCCTGGGAGGCGGGCCGCGACGAGGAGCTGGCGAACTACACCGAATGGTGCGGGTGCGTGGACACGCCCCGCGACCGCGCCCGGCTGCGGCGCCTCATCGAGGGCCGCAACGCCGGCCTGGCCGACGCCGTCGACCGGCTTCACGCGGACGGCCAGTCGGTGTTCGCGGCGGTGGGCGGGCTCCACCTGGTCGGGCCCGAGGGCCTTCCGGCCCTGATGGCCCGCCGCGGCTACACGGTCACCCGCGAGCCGCTTCCGCGCTAGTCGATCACCAGCTGGTAGGAACCGGTGGCGCCGCCGGTGTACTTCACCCGCACGTAGTACGTGGCGGTGGCCGTGCCGCTGTTCTTGTACGAGGCGGCGTCGAGCACGCCCAGGCCCGTGTTGCTGCTGCTCGCGAGCGTGGTGCCCGCCGCGCTCAGGATCGCCACGTCGAAGTTGGCCGACGCGTTCGGCGTGAGCTTCGCGCCGAGCGTGCTGCCGGCCTTGATCGCCACCTTGAACACGTCGACGTCGCTCGTGGCCGACAGCGAACCCGCGATCGTGTCGCCCTCGCGCGCGGTCTGGGCCGTGGCGATCGTGTTGTTCGGTTCGACCTCGGCGGTGCCCGTGGGCGGGGTCGTCGAGCCGCCGCCCGCCGCGTCGACCGCGGCGCTGGCGTCCACCAGGCCGCTGCCGCAGCCCGAGCACGTGGCCGGGAAGGCCCGCGCGCTCGACTTCAGGCGACTCGCCACCTCGTCCGGCGTCAGCGCCGGGTTGCGCGACAGCATCAGCGCCACCACGCCGGCCACGTGCGGCGCGGCCATCGACGTGCCCTGGTAGTACGCGTAGCTGTCGCCCGCCGGGCCCCGGGTGCCGCTGTTGAGCGTCGACAGGATGCCGTTGGCCGCGCCCGAGGCCGTGTCGCCGCCCGGCGCGGCCACGCTCACCTTCGACCCGTAGTTCGAGTACGACGCCCGCCCGCCGTTGCGGTTCGTGGCGGCCACCGCGACCACGCCGTTGCAGCTGGCCGGCGAGAAGCCCGAGGCATCCGCGTTGCTGTTGCCGGCGGCCACCACCACCACGGTGCCGCGCGACCGGGCGAGGTTCACGGCGTTCTGCGACGTGGTGTCGCAGGCGCCCTGGCCCCCGAGCGAGAGGTTGATCACCCGCGCGGGTGTCGGGTTCGCCGGCACGCCGGAGACGCTGCCGCCCGCGGCCCACACGATGCCGTCGGCGATGTCCGAGGTGTAGCCGCCGCAGCGGCCCAGCACCCGCACCGGCAGCACCTTCGCCTGGTATGCCACGCCCGCGACCCCCGTGCCGTTGTTGCTGACGGCCGCGATGGTGCCCGCCACGTGCGTGCCGTGCCAGCTGCTCGTCGTGTCGCGGATCGGGCTCAGGAAACCGCAGGCGCCCGCGGTGGCGTAGTCACCCGGATCCTGGGCGTTGTTGTCGCGCGCGTTGCCGTCGTTGGCGTTGCCGCTGTCCTTGATGAAGTCGTAGCCGGCCAGCACGTTGGCCGCGAGGTCGGCGTGGGGCCGGTAGCCGGTGTCGATCACCGCGACCACCACCCCCGCGCCGGTGGACTTGTCCCAGGCGGACGGCAGGTTGAGCCCGCCGCGGGCCTCGAAGTAGTGCCATTGCTGGCCGTACTGGGTGTCGTTGGGGGTGGCCAGCGCGTGGAGGATGCGGTCGGGTTCGGCGTACTCGACGCTGCCGTCGCCGCGGGCGATCTCGTTCGCGAGGCGCACGGCCTCGTCGCGCCCGATCCGCCCGTCGAGGCGCATCACGTGGGTGTCGAACGCCCCCGTGCGCACCCATTGCAGCCGGCGCCCGAACCGGGCGGCCGCGGCCTCGGCGCCGCGATGCAGCCGGGTGCGGTCGGCGGGCGCGGCCGTTCGCGCGGCACCGGGCACGCCGGGGCGGTAGCGGATGATCAGGCGGTCGGTGCCGCCATCGTCGGCGGGGGCCGGGTCGGGCCCCCCCGCGAGCGCGATGCCGGGCAGGGTGAGGGCCAGCGCGAGGCCGGCCAGGAGTCTGGAAGCTTGTCTCATGGTGTTGTCCTTGTGGGTGGAACGACCCGTCGAGGGGTCGGGGCCAGCCTCCGCGACCAGCAGCCCACCGGCAATCCCCAGTTCCATCCCACGCACCATCCGGGCAAGCGCGATTGCCGGACGCGCCACGGGGCATGTACGATGAACCGAACCCACGCGACCGCAGGAGTCCCCATGTCCGACACCCCTTCCTTCACCAACCTGGTTCCGGGGTTCGACTTCCTGCAGAACCTCGTCAAGAACGCCGGCTCGGCGATGCCCGCGATGGGCCAGTGGATCGCCCCCACGCTGAACCCCGAGGAACTCGACAAACGCATCGGCGAGCTGCGCACCGTGCAGTTCTGGCTCGAGCAGAACGCCCGCATGCTGGCCGCCACCATCCAGGCGCTGGAAGTCCAGCGCATGACGCTGTCCACGCTCAAGACCATGAACGTGCAGATGGGCGACCTGCGCGATTCGCTGCACGCGCGCGCCACCGGCGCCGCCACGGCATCCCCCCCGGAACCCGAGGCGCCCGCCACCGAACCGCCCGCCCCGGAGAAGAAGACCAAGGGCGAGGCCGCCCCCGAGGCCGCCGCGTCCATGGTCGACCCCGTGCAGTGGTGGGGCGCGCTCACCAAGCAGTTCACCCAGCTGGCCACCACCGCGATGCAGGAGCCGGCCGGCACGCCGGTGGGCGAACCGGCCAAGGCCGCGCCCGCGAAGACGGCGCGCAAGACGGCCGCCGGCACCGCGGCGCGCAAGCGCGCGGCGCCAAAGCGCTGACCGATGAAACTCTTCGCACACGCCCACGCCACGCACCCCGACTGGCGCATGGGCCTGGCCCTGGCCGCCGCGCAGATCGACGCCCAGCGGGCCGACCCGTCCGGCACGCACATCGCCACGCCCACGCTCGGCTGGGTCTACGTCACCGACCACTACGCACCGCACGCGACGGCGCTGCTCGCCGAACTGGGCGAACGCTGGCCGGGGGTCTCGTGGGTGGGCACGGTGGGGGTCGGGGTCTGCGCCAACGGCGCGGAGTACATCGACGAGCCGGCCCTCGTGCTGATGCTGTCCGACCTGCCGCGCGACCAGTTCCGCGTCTTCTCGGGCGCCCAGCCGCTGGGGGGCTTCGACGCGGCCACCGCGCTGGTCCACGCCGACCCGGCCACGCCCGACCTCGGTGAACTCATCCACGAGATGAGCCGGCGGGTGGCCACCGGCTACCTCTTCGGCGGGCTGCCGTCGTCCCGCACCCGCACCGTGCAGGTCGCCGACCGCGTGGTCGAGGGCGGGCTGTCCGGCGTGGCCTTCAGGCGCGGCGTGGCGCTGGTGTCGCGGGTGACGCAGGGCTGCCAGCCGGTCGGGCCGGTGCGCCACGTGACCGAGTGCGACCGCAACCTCGTGCTGGCCCTCGACGGCGAACCCGCGCTCGACGTGCTGCTGCGCGACCTGGGCGTCGACGCCTCCGAGCCGCGCGAGGCGCTGTCCCGGCTGCGCGAGACCCTGGTGGGCCTGACCGACGGCCGCGACGACACCCTCAGCCACCCGGGCCAGTTCGGCGCCGACACCCGCGTGCGCCACCTGATCGGCATCGACCCCAAGGCGCGCGGCGTGGCCGTGGCCGACGAGATCGCCGTGGGCATGCAACTCGCGTTCTGCCACCGCGACATGGAGGCCGCGCGCCGCGACCTCGTGCGCATCTGCAGCGAGATCCGCGAGGAACTCGAACCCGAGACCCTGCCGCTCGCCGCGGCCCTCGCACTGCACGCGGACCCGGCCGAGCGCGGCACGCACCCGGCCCGCGGCATCGCCGGGGCGGTGTACGTCAGCTGCACCGGGCGGGGGGGGCCGCACTTCGGCGCGCCGTCGGCCGAACTCGCGCTGATCCGCCATGCGCTCGGCGACGTCCCGCTCGTGGGCTTCTTCGCCGCGGGCGAGATCGCCCGCCGCCACCTGTACGGCTACACCGGCGTGCTCACCGTCTTCACGAACGGATCGCCCGCGTGACCTCGGCGCCACCCGACCGCGACCAGCGCCTCGCCCAGGTGGTCGCGGCGCTGACGCCGCTGCTGCCCGCCCACGCGCTGCTGTGGCAGCGCGAGCAGACGGTGCCGTACGAATGCGACGGCCTCACCGCGTACCGGCAGGTGCCGCTCGCCGTGGCGCTGCCCGAGACCGAGGACCAGGTGGCCGCGGTGCTCAAGGCCTGCCATGGCCTGGGCGTGCCCGTCGTGGCGCGGGGCGCCGGCACGGGCCTGAGCGGCGGCGCGCTGCCGCACGCCCTCGGGCTCACGCTGAGCCTCGCGCGCTTCAACCGCATCGTCGACATGGACCCGGTGTCCCGCACCGCGGTCGTGCAGTGCGGGGTGCGCAACCTCGCCATCAGCGAGGCGGCGGCGCCCCACGGTCTCTATTACGCACCCGACCCCAGCAGCCAGATCGCCTGCACCATCGGCGGCAACGTGGCCGAGAACTCCGGCGGCGTGCACTGCCTGAAGTACGGCCTGACGCTGCACAACGTGCTGCGCGTGCGCGGCTTCACCGCCGAGGGCGAACTCGTCGAGTTCGGCTCCGGCGCGCTCGACAGCCCGGGCCTCGACCTGCTCGCGCTGGTGGTGGGCAGCGAGGGCATGCTCGCGGTGATCACCGAGGTGACGGTCAAGCTGGTGCCCCGGCCGGTGGTGGCCCGCTGCATCATGGCGAGCTTCGACGACCTGCGGAAGGCGGGCGACGCGGTGGCCAACGTGATCGCCGCCGGCATCATCCCCGCCGGCCTCGAGATGATGGACAAGCCGATGACCGCGGCGGTGGAGGACTTCGTCCACGCCGGCTACGACCTCGACGCCGCGGCCATCCTGCTGTGCGAGAGCGACGGCACGCCGGAGGAGGTGGCCGAGGAGATCGACCGCATGCTCGAAGTGATGGTGGCCTCGGGCGCCACGCGTGCCGAGGTCAGCCGCGACGAGGCCCAGCGGCTGCGCTTCTGGAGCGGCCGCAAGAACGCCTTCCCGGCGAGCGGCCGCATGAGCCCCGACTACATGTGCATGGACTCCACCATCCCGCGGCACCGCCTGGCCGACATGCTGCAGGCCATCGCCGCGATGGAGACGAAGTACGGGCTGCGCTGCGCGAACGTCTTCCACGCGGGCGACGGCAACCTGCACCCGCTGATCCTGTACGACGCGAACGACCCCGACCAGCTGCACCGCTGCGAGCTGTTCGGCGCCGACATCCTCGAGACGAGTGTCGCGATGGGCGGCACGGTCACCGGCGAACACGGCGTGGGCGTGGAGAAGCTGTCGTCGATGTGCGTGCAGTTCTCGCCCGCCGAACGCGAACGCATGCTCGCGCTGAAACACGCGTTCGACCCCGATGGCCTGCTGAACCCCGGCAAGGTCATCCCCACGCTGAACCGCTGCGCCGAGTACGGGAAGATGCACGTGCGCCGCGGGCTGCTGGCGTTCGCCGACATCCCCCGCTTCTGAGGCCGCGCCCTTGCCGATCTCCGCCGAACTCACCGACCTGGTCGACCAGGTGCGCGCCGCGCACGCCGACCGCACGCCGCTCGAGGTGCGCGGCGGCGGCACCAAGGCCTTCTACGGCGAGACACCGTCCGGCCGCGTGCTCGACACCCGCGGCCACGCGGGCATCGTCAGTTACCAGCCCACCGAACTGGTGGTCACGGTGGCCTCGGGCACGCGACTGTCCGACCTGGAAGCCACGCTCGCGGAAAAGGGGCAGGGCCTCGCGTTCGAACCGCCGGTCTTCGGGCCGGACGCCACGGTGGGCGGGATGCTGGCCGCCGGCCTGTCGGGGCCCGCGCGGGCGTCGGTGGGCGCGGTGCGCGACCACGTGCTCGGCGTCACGATGCTCGACGGCACCGGTGAACTGATGCAGTTCGGCGGCGAGGTGATGAAAAACGTGGCGGGCTACGACGTCTCGCGGGTGCTGGCCGGGTCGCTCGGCACGCTGGGGGTCGTCGCCGACGTGTCGCTCAAGGTGCTGCCGTTGTCGCCGGCCACCGCCACGGTGCGGTTCGCGATGGACGAGGCCACGGCGCTCGCGCGCCTCAACGAATGGGGCGGCCGGCCGCTGCCGCTGAACGCCAGCGCCTGGTGGGACGGCACGCTGCTGCTGCGGCTGCGCGGCGCGATGGCGGCGGTGCGGGCGGCCATCGGCACGTTCAAGGACGCCGGCGGCGAGGTCATCGACGTGGGCACCGGGTCCGCCTTCTGGCACGGCGTGCGCCACCAGACCGACGAGTTCTTCGCGAAGGCGCTGCTGGCGGTGGACCGCGGCGTGCCGCTGTGGCGCCTGTCCGTGCCGCAGACGGCGCCGCCGCTCGGGCTGTCCGGCGAGCAGCTGATCGAATGGCACGGCGGCCAGCGCTGGTGGTGCACCGCCACGCCGCCGGCCCAGGTGCGCCGGGCCGCCGCGGCCGTGGGCGGCCACGCCACGCTGTTCCGGGCGGCGGACAAGTCGCCCGGGGTCTTCACGCCGCTGTCGCCGGGGCTCGCCGCCATCCACCGGCGGATGAAACAGTCGTTCGACCCGGCCGGGATCTTCAACCCCGGCCGGCTCTACCCCGGGCTCTGACCATGCAGATCCACCTGTCCCCCGAGTTCCAGGGCACGGCCGAGGGCCGCGAGGCCGAGTCCATCGTCCGCAACTGCGTGCACTGCGGCTTCTGCACTGCCACCTGCCCCACGTACCAGCTGCTCGGCGACGAGCTCGACGGGCCGCGCGGGCGCATCTATTTGATCAAGCAGGTGCTGGAAGGTGAACCGGTGTCCGCCGACACGCAGCAGCACCTCGACCGCTGCTTGACCTGCCGCAACTGCGAGACCACCTGTCCGTCCGGGGTGCAGTACGGCCACCTGGTGGAGATCGGCCGGCAGGTCGTCGACCGGAAGGTGGAACGCCCGGCGCGCGAGCGCGCGGTGCGCTGGCTGCTGAAGGAAGGGCTGACGTCGCGCTGGTTCGGTCCCGCGCTGCGCCTCGGCCGGGCCGTGCGGCCGCTGCTGCCCGCGGCGCTGAAGGACAAGGTGCAGCCCGCCGCGCCGGCCGGGCGCTGGCCGGTGCGGGCGCACCCGCGCAAGGTGCTGCTGCTCGCGGGCTGCGTGCAGCCCGCGATGGCGCCGAACATCAACGCGGCCACCGCCCGGGTGCTGGACATGGCGGGCATCCAGTCGATCGTCGCGCCGAAGGCGGGCTGTTGCGGCGCCATCCGGTCCCACCTCGGCGACACCGCCGGCGGCCTCGACGACATGCGCCGCAACATCGACGCCTGGTGGCCGCTGGTCGACCAGGTCGAGGCCCTGGTGATGAACGCCTCGGGGTGCGGGGTCACGGTGAAGGACTATGGCCACGCGCTCGCGGGCGACCCGGCGTACGCGGACAAGGCCCGGCGCATCGCCGCGAAGACCCGCGACCTGAGCGAGCTGCTGCCGGACCTGGCGCCGAAGCTGAAGCCCCGGCTGCGCCAGGCGGGGCTGCGCCACTTCGTGTTCCACCCCCCGTGCACCCTGCAGCACGGCCAGCGGCTTCGGGGCGGGGTCGAAACCCACATGCGGGAGATGGGTTTTAACGTGAACGTCGCACTCCAGGAGCCTCATCTCTGCTGCGGCTCGGCCGGCACCTATTCGGTGCTCCAGCCCGAACTGGCACTGAAACTGCGCGACCGCAAGCTCCAGCACCTGGAAGCCGGCGGGCCGCAGGCGATCCTCTCGGCGAACGTGGGCTGCATCGGGCACCTCCAGGGCGGCACGCTCCTGCCGGTCCGGCACTGGGTGGAGGCGCTCGATGAAGCCCTGTTCAGGGTTTCCCCGCCTGGACCGTGACTCGACGATGACGTCAACCCGAGTGTCGCATCATGCCAACGGTGGTGCACCGATATCGTGACAGGGCCCTGAAGCTGCGCTCCAATGCGTTCTGTCGTGCTGTGAGGCAACCTCTTGCAACACGCCCTCCGGCCCCATCGATCATGGAAAGCCGATTGACCTCAAATAAGTTGGAATGCACACCATGAAAAAATCTCTGCTCGCACTTGCCGCGATCGCCGCTGTCAGCGGTTCCGCATTCGCTCAATCGTCCGTCACGATCTACGGCCAGATCGACCAAGGCATCGGCCAACAGTCCGAAGGCGTCAAGAACCGTGAAATCCTGGCCGGCTCGGCCAACCGCCTCGGCTTCCGCGGCGTGGAAGACCTCGGTGGCGGCCTGAAGGCGTTCTTCGAGTTCCAACACCGCTTCAGCGCTGACACCGGCGTCGCCAACGGCACGTTCTGGGACGGCAAGTCGTTCGTCGGTCTGCAAACCGCCTTCGGCAGCGTCTACCTGGGTCGTGAAGACAACCCGGCTTACGCCCTGTCGCAAGCTGCTGGTGACCCGTGGGGCACGGACACGGTGGCTCAGAACACCACGATCCTGACCGGCCGCATCGGCACGAACCGCTACGACAACTCGGTCAACTACCGTGGCACGTTCGGTGGCTTCACCTTCGGCGCCCAGATCGCTGAAAACGCCGGCCCGAAGGCCCAGGAAATCGGTGCTGACCGTCCGTGGAGCGTTGCTGCCGTCTACACCGGCGGTCCGATCACGGTCGGCGTCGGCCACGAAAACCCGGCTGACTCGGACGCGCAATGGACCACCATCAACGCCGCCTGGGACTTCAAGGTCGTCAAGCTGATCGGCCTGTACGGCTTCGGTGACACCGGCCTGAACACCCCGAACCCGACCGGCCCCAACGTCAACGGCTCGGGCCTCGGCTTCACGTCCCTCGGCCGCAACGACGAGCGTCGTGGTTACATCCTCGGCCTGACCGCCCCGATCGGCAACGGCGAACTGAAGGCTTCGTACGGCGAACTCGAGAACAAGAACTCGATCACCGGCGTGAAGACCAAGCTCGACAAGCAATTCGGCCTGGGCTACCACTACGCCCTGTCGAAGCGCACGACGATCTACGCTGACTACGTGAACGAAAACAGCGACCTGGTGAAGGCCAACCCGAACCTGGAAAAGAACGGCTACGACTTCGGCATCAAGCACAAGTTCTAAGCTGGTCTTTCCACGAGCCGCCTCGGCGGCTCGCGGTTGACGATGAACGCACGCCCGGGCAACCGGTCGTGCGTTTTTTCTTGTCCGCGCGGAAGTCAGACCGCCATCGCGCGGCACGCCTCGGCGCACCGGCGGCAGGCCTCGGCGCAATGCCGGCAGTGGTCCATCGCGTGGCGACAACATTCGTCGGCACACGCCTCGCACACCCGGGCGCACACCGCGCAGAGCGCCGGCGCGGTGTCGCTGCCCCGCGCCAGGAAGCCGGCGGCGGCCTGGCAGATCGCGGCGCAGTCCATGTCGAGGGCGATGCAGTCCGCCATCATCGTCACGTCCGGCTCCTTCAGGCACGCCGCGGCACAGTGGTGGCACGCGGCGGCGCAGGCGTTGCAGGCCTCGAGGCAGGCGGAGCGGGTGTCGCGGGTCTTCATGGGATCTCCTTTCGGCGAGAGCCGGGGTGAACCCATCGGGCAATCGGCGTGCGCAGGCGGAAAAAAAGCGGCCCGGTTTCCCGGGCCGCCTTCATGTCGGCGTGTGAACGTCGTGTCGATCAGCGCGGACCCACCACCGGCAGCGCCGCACCCACTTCGTAGGCGCCCACGTCCGGGGCGCTGCCCGAGTAGCCGGCGTTGATGCCCGGGATCACGACCCCGGTGTTCTCGGCGGCCGAGCCCGCCTTCAGGCGGAGGTCCGGCGCCGCGTACGTGCTCATCGCGTTGGAGGGCAGCGCGACGGTGCTGTTGAACACCGCGAGGCTCACCTGGATGGCGTTCTTCTCGGTGGTCACGCTGCGGAACTGGTTGAGGTCGCTGAACGCCGTGCCGCCGAAGCGGCCGCTGAACGTGCCCGTCGTGCTGCCGAGCGCGTCGTAGTTCATGTCCGCGTTCGACGTCACGAGGTCGGGAATCTGCAGGGCCTTGCCGCTGCCGTTGTCGTAGCCGCCGTAGGAGCCGCCCGGGCCGCCGATGAACAGGTTGTTCCGGCTGAGCAGGTTGTTCACCGGGGTGCCGGCGTAGACGCCGATCGCGTCGCCGCCCTTGACCACCGTGTTGTGCAGGAGCACGTCACCGTAGCTGCCGCGGTAGAGCTTGAACGACACGTGGGCGATGTTGTACATCACGTTGCGGATGAAGTACGTGGGGCCGCCCAGGCCCGGCTGCGACGACATGCCGATGAACGCATTGGTCACGCGGTTGCGCATGACGCGGCAGTTGTGCGCGCAGAAGTCCGCTTCCACCGCATCGTCCGCGGCCGTCGACAGGTCGTTGTTCAGGATGTCGATGCTGTACTGGTCGACCGCCTCGCTCTGCTCGAGCAGCGAGATGTTGTCGCGGAAGCCGCTGACGCGGTTGTTCATGATCACGTGGCCCGGGCCCGTGAACTCGATGCCCTCGCCGGTGTTGCTGCCGTTGACGCCGAGCGAGGCGTCGGCCCAGGGCGTGACACCCGTGACGACGTTGTCGGCGATGTACGCGTTTTCGGCGCGCAGGTAGGCCACCACGGTGCTGCCGCCACGGACGGTCGGGACCGACTTGATCTGGCTGCGGGTGAGCGCGAAGTGTTTCGTCGTGTCGAAACGCACCGTGCCGTTGACCTGCACGGCGTCGAGCATCACGTACTGGCGGCCGTTGAAGAACAGCTCGCCGTTGAAGACGGTGCCCGGCACGCCGCGGATCACGATGGGCTTGCCGGCCGCGCCGTCCTTGGGCATGGTGAAGCCGCTGTAGGTGCCCGCGGCCAGCTGGACGATGTCGCCCGGCACCGCCGAAGCCAGCACGCCGGCGAGCGTCGACGGGGTCGCGGCCTTGACCGGCGCGTTGGCCATCGGGGCCGGCACGGCGCGCGTCGAGGCAGTCACGGTGCGGGTGGTGCTGCCGCCGTCGGCATCGACCAGCGACAGCTCGACTTCGTACGTGGTGCCCGGCTGCAGGTCGAACACGCTGCCCGAGTGGCGGGTCAGCCACGAGAAGCCGGACGTGCTGCCGGCCTGGACGCGCCGCAGCGGCATGCCGGTGACCCAGGCCGTCTGGCCCTGGGCGCGGTAGCGCACGTTGACCGTCGCGTTCTTGTTGGCGTCACCGGTGAAGGCCCATTCGACGGTCAGGTTCTGCATCGTCGGGTAGGGCGTGGTGATGGCGCCCGGCACGCTCACGTTCGCGGGCACCGCCGGCGACGGGGCGGCTGCCGGCGTGGGCGCCGGGGCGGGTGCGGGGGTCGGCGCGGGAGCGGGCGCCGGCGTGGGCGCGGGGGCCGGTGCCGGTGCGGGGCTCGGCGCGGGCGCCGTGGTGGCCGTCGTGGTGATGACCGCGGAATTCGACGGCCAGCTCAGGTTGCCGGCCGCGTCGTACGCGCGCACCCGGAACGAGTAGAGCGTGGACGGCTTCAGGGACGCCGCGGTGTACGTCGTGTTCTTGCCGGCCGTGACCTGCACGTAGTTCGTGCACGCCGAGGTCTGGCAACGCTCGACCTTGTAGTTGTCGACGCCGACGTTGTCGGTGCTGCCCGTCCAGGACAGCGCGACCTGCGTCGGCGACAGCACCTTGGCGGTCAGCGCCGACGGTGTGCTCGGGCCCTGCTTGTCCGCGGCCAGGACGCTGTCGCCGTCGACCGGCGTCGCGGTCACGGCGGCCGAGGCGGCCGTGCGGCCTTCGGCGTCCACGGCGGTGACGCTGTAGACGTAGGTCACGCCGGCGGTGAGGCCGGTGTCGCTGTAGCTGGTTTCCTCGATGTCGGCGACCTGCTCGTCCGGCGTGCACCCGGCCACCGCGCAGCGGGACACGAGGTAGCTCACCGCGCCCGGAATGGCGGACCAGGTCAGTTCGACACGCGCGGCGGAGACCGCGGAGGCCACGAGGCTCGTCGGCGCCGTAGGCCCTGGCGTGGCCGTGTCGGGGGCCGGCGCGGCCTGGTCGGCCGGGGCCGGCGAGGCGGCCACGTCGGTGCCACCGCCACCACCGCCGCAGGCGGTGAGTGCGATGACGGCGCTGGCGATGGCGAGCCGGTTGAGAATCTCGTTGCGTTGAACCACTTGCATGACGTACTACCAACTTCAGGACAGACCCTGGATTGGACCGCCGTCACGACCCCTGCCCGTAAGCAGTTGCAAGTGCGGGATTGCAAAGGAACGGGCCATCTGATCTCGCCGATCAGATGGCCCGTATTCACCGTATAACCCTAAAAACAGCCGGAAACGACCAGCCCACGTGGCTCGGGTTTGTCAACCCTCCCGTGCGGACTGGTCATTCCGCGTCAGCGGACGCGGCCTTCCTTCCAGGCGCCCAGCAACTTTTCGTAGTCAATCGTTTCGCCCTTGGGCTTTTCGTTGGCCAGTTTCTTCCACGGTGCGCCCTTGTCGCCCAGCCACTTGTTGGGGTCACCCTTCGGATTGAGCTTCGGCGCGCACTGCGCCATGCCCGCGCGCTGCAGGCGACCCATCACCTGGTCCATCTCCTCGGCGAGGTTGTCCATCGCGGCCTGCGGGGTCTTTTCACCCGTGACGGCCACGGCGACGTTCTTCCACCAGAGCTGCGCGAGCTTCGGGTAGTCGGGCACGTTGTTGCCGGTCGGGGTCCACGCGACCCGGGCCGGGCTGCGGTAGAACTCGATCAGGCCACCGTACTTGGCCGCGTTCTTGGTGAAGTAGTCGTGGCGGATGTCGCTGTCGCGGATAAAGGTCAGGCCGACGACCGACTTCTTCGCCGACACGGTCTTGCTGGTCACGAACTGGGCGTAGAGCCAGGCGGCGGCCGTGCGGTTGGCGTCGTGGCCCTTGAAGAAGGTCCACGAGCCCACGTCCTGGTAGCCGTTCTGCATGCCCTGCTTCCAGTACGGGCCGTTGGGGCCGGGGGCCATGCGCCACTTCGGCGTGCCGTCGGCGTTCACCACCGGCAGGCCCGGCTTGACCATGTCGGCCGTGAAGGCGGTGTACCAGAAGATCTGCTGGGCGATCTGGCCCTGCGCCGGCACCGGGCCGGACTCGCCGAAGGTCATGCCGGTGGCTTCCTTCGGGGCGTACTTCTTCATCCAGTCGACGTACTTCGTCAGCGCGTAGACGGCGGCCGGCGAGTTGGTGGCGCCACCGCGCGAGACCGAGGCCCCGACCGGCGTGCACTTGTCGTCGGCCACGCGGATGCCCCACTCGTCCACCGGCAGCCCGTTCGGGATGCCGACGTCGGCGGTGCCGGCCATCGACAGCCATGCGTCGGTGAAGCGCCAGCCGAGCGACGGGTCCTTCTTGCCGTAGTCCATGTGGCCGTAGATGGGCTTGCCGTCGATGGTCTTCACGTCGTTGGTGAAGAACTCGGCGATGTCCTCGTAGGCGCTCCAGTTGAGCGGCACGCCCAGGTCGTAGCCGTACTTGGCCTTGAACTTGTCCTTCAGGTCCTTGCGCGCGAACAGGTCGGCGCGGAACCAGTACAGGTTGGCGAACTGCTGGTCGGGCAGCTGGTACATCTTCTTGTCGGGCGCCGTGGTGAAGCTGCGGCCGATGAAGTCCTCGATGTCGATGCCCGGGTTCGTGAACTCCTTGCCCGCACCGGTCATGTAGTCGGTGAGGTTCATGATCTTGCCGTACCGGTAGTGCGTGCCGATCAGGTCGGAGTCGGAGATCCAGCCGTCGTAGATGCTCTTGCCGGACTGCATCGAGGTCTGCAGCTTCTCGACGACGTCACCTTCCTGGATCAGGTCGTGCTTGACCTTGATGCCGGTGATTTCCTCGAAGGCCTTCGCGAGCGTCTTCGATTCGTACTCGTGCGTGGTGATGGTCTCGGACACCACCGAGATCTCCTTCACGCCCTTGGCCTGGAGCTTCTTCGCGGCTTCGATGAACCACTTCATCTCGTCCGCCTGCTTCTCCTTGGACAGCGTGGACGGCTGGAATTCGCTGTCGATCCACTTCTTGGCCTCGGCCTCGCCGGCCCAGGCGCCCTGGCCCAGGGCCAGCGTGGCGGCCGTGATGGCGGCGGCGCGCGCCACCCCGTTCAAGCGCAGTTTCATCTCTTCTCTCCTCAGGACTTCCCATGGATCGAACTGGCACACGGCTGGGAAGGGTTGACCGGATGCCTTTTCAAGGAACTGACTAACCTTTTCTCATCACGACGGCGAGCAGCACCATCGACAGGACGAAGCTGATCCACACCGACGGCTCCATCTCGAGCCCGAACCAGCCCACCATCTTCTCGCCCAGGCCCACGAACACGAGGTTCACGTAGGCCGCGAGCAGCAAGCCGATGAAGAGCCGGTCGCCACGCGTGGTGGCCATCGGCAGCCACCCACGGCGCAATGTGGTGGGCGACTTGATCTCCCACAAAGTCATGCCCACCAGCATCAGCACGATGCAGGTGAAGAACACCGCCACCGGCAGGGTCCACGCCATCCACTCGAACATGTCTCGGACTCCCGTTGTGTCAGACGCGGCCCATCGCGAACCCCTTCGCGATGTAGTGCCGAACGAACCAGATCACCACCGCGCCCGGCACGATGGTCAGCACCCCGGCCGCGGCGAGCACGCCCCAGTCCATGCCGGAGGCCGACACCGTGCGGGTCATCGTGGCCACGATGGGCTTGGCGTTCACGCTCGTGAGCGTGCGCGCCATCAGCAGCTCGACCCAGCTGAACATGAAGCAGAAGAACGCGGCCACGCCCACGCCGGCCTTGATCAGCGGGATGAAGATCGTGAGGAAGAAGCGCGGGAACGAGTAACCGTCGATGTAGGCGGTCTCGTCGATCTCCCGCGGCACGCCGCTCATGAACCCCTCGAGGATCCACACGGCCAGCGGCACGTTGAACAGCAGATGGGCGAGGGCCACCGCGATGTGCGTGTCCATCATGCCGAGCGTGGTGTAGAGCTGGAAGAACGGCAGCAGGAACACCGCGGGCGGCGTCATGCGGTTCGTCAGCAGCCAGAAGAACACGTGCTTGTCGCCGAGGAAGCTGTAGCGCGAGAACGCGTAGGCCGCGGGCAGCGCCACCAGCAGCGAGATCACCGTGTTGATGCCCACGTAGATCAGCGAGTTGATGTAGCCCGAATACCAGCTCTCGTCGGTGAAGATCGTGCGGTAGTGCTGCAGCGTGAAGTCGTTCGGCCACAGGCTGAACGTGGAGAGGATCTCCTCGTTCGTCTTGAACGACATGTTGATCATCCAGTACACCGGCAGGATCGCGAACACCAGGTACAGCGCGAGGAAGAACACGCGCTTGCGGAACCGCTTATCCATGGGACACCTCCGCGTCCGACGCCGTGCCCACGCGCTGCATCCAGTTGTAGAGGATGAAGCACAGCAGCAGGATGATCAGGAAATAGATGAGTGAAAACGCCGCCGCCGGCCCGAGGTCGAACTGGCCCACGGCCTTCTGCGTCAAATACTGCGACAGGAACGTGGTGGCATTGCCGGGCCCGCCGCCCGTGAGCACGAAGGGCTCGGTGTAGATCATGAAGCTGTCCATGAACCGGAGCAGCACCGCGATCATCAGCACGCCGCGCAGCTTGGGCAACTGGATGAAGCGGAACACCGCGAACTTGCTCGCGCCGTCGATGCGCGCGGCCTGGTAGTAGGCGTCGGGGATGGCCTGCAGCCCGGCGAAACACAGCAGTGCCACGAGCGGCGTCCAGTGCCACACGTCCATCACCAGCACGGTGAGCCACGCATCCGTGGCCGAGCCGGTGTAGTTGTAGTCGATGCCCAGCTTCGCGAGCGCGGCGCCCATCAGGCCGATGTCGGTGCGCCCGTAGATCTGCCAGATGGTGCCCACCACGTTCCAGGGGATCAGCAGCGAGATGGCGACGATCACGAGCACCGCCGACGAACGCCAGCCGGTGGCCGGCATCGACAGCGCGAGCGCGATGCCGAGCGGGATCTCGACGGCCAGCACCGCGAGCGAGAAGCCGATCTGGCGCAGCAGCGCGCCGTGCAGTTCCTCGTCGCGCATCACGGCGGCGAACCATTCGGTGCCGACGAACACGCGGCGTTCGGGCGAGATGATGTCCTGCACGGAGTAGTTGACGACGGTCATCAGCGGCAGCACCGCCGAAAACGCCACGCACAGCACCACGGGCAGCACCAGCAGCCAGGCTTTCTGGTTGACCGGCTTCATGCGATCAGCTCCTCGTTGCGGTTGTAGAAACAGGTGTGGGTGCCGAGCACCCCGAGCCAGGCGGTGTCGCCCACCTTCGGCGGTTCGGCGTCGGGGCCGAGGCGCGCGCGCAGCACCGCCTCGCCCGCCTTCGCGGTGACGAGCCAGTACGTGCCCACGTCCTGCACCATCGACACGACGGCGGGGAGCGCACCCGGCGCGTCGGGCGTGGTGATCGTCACGTACTCGGGGCGCACGCCCAGCTTGAACTCGCCCGCCGACGACAGCGCCGAGGGCGCGGGCCCGGCGAGCGGCCGGCCGGCCACCTCGAGCCCGTTCGCCCAGCGCGCCGGCAGGAAGTTCATGCCGGGCGAGCCGATGAAGTGGCCCACGAAGGTGTGCGCGGGCCGCTCGAAGAGCGCGTCGGCCGAACCCACCTGCACCGCGCGGCCGCGGGTCATCACCACCACCTCCTCGGCGAAGGTGAGCGCCTCGACCTGGTCGTGGGTGACGTAGACGAGCGTGAGCTTGAGCTCGTGGTGGATCTGCTTGAGCTTGCGCCGCAGCTGCCACTTCAGGTGCGGGTCGATCACGGTCAGCGGTTCGTCGAACAGCACGGCGGAGACGTCCTCGCGCACGAGGCCGCGGCCGAGCGAGATCTTCTGCTTGGCGTCGGCGGCCAGGCCCGAGGCGCGGCGGTCGAGCTGCCCGCTCATCTCGAGCATCTCGGCGATCTGGCCCACCCGCTGGCGGATGCGATCGGGCGCCACGCCGCGATTGCGCAGCGGGAACGCGAGGTTCTCGGCCACGGTCATCGTGTCGTAGATCACCGGGAACTGGAACACCTGCGCGATGTTGCGCTGCTGCGGCGTCTTCGACGTCATGTCGACGCCGTCGAACGAGACGGTGCCCTGCGACGGTGTCACGAGGCCCGAGATGATGTTGAGCAGCGTGGTCTTGCCGCAACCCGAGGGGCCGAGCAGGGCGTAGGCGCCGCCGTCGCGGAAGGTCATCTTCAGCGGCAGCAGGGCGTAGTCCTCGTCCCGTTGCGGGTTCGGACGGTACGCGTGGGCGAGGTCGAGGTCGATGCGGGCCATGTCAGGCGCTCCTCGCGACCGGGGCGCGCAGCAGCGCACCCGCCGGGTCGAACACGTACACCTGGGCCGGGTTCACGTACAGCGTGACCCCCTCGCCCAGCTCGAAGCGGTGCACGCCGGTCAGCTGGGCGACGAGTTCGCCCTCCGCCGTCTCGACGTGCACGAAGGTGTCGGACCCCGAGATCTCGGCGAGCTCGACCTTGCCGCGCAGCGCCAGGTCGCCGGGCCGCTCGGCCACGCGCAGCGCGCTGGCGCGCAGGCCCACGGTGACGTCGGATGCCGCGAGCCCCGCCATCGGCATCACCGTGCCGGACGGCAGCGTGATGCCGCGGTCGTCGGTGCGGGCGGGCACGAGGTTCATCGGCGGGTCGCTGAAGGCACGCGCCACGCGGATCGACTGCGGCCGGTGGAACACTTCGGCCGTGGGGCCGTACTGCAGCAGTTCGCCCGCGTCGAGCACCGCGGTGTAGCCGCCGAGCAGCAGCGCCTCGGTGGGTTCGGTGGTGGCGTAGACGACGGTGGAGTCGCCCGCGGCGAAGAGGTGCGTGAGTTCCTCGCGCAGGCCTTCGCGCAGCTTGTAGTCGAGGTTCACGAGCGGTTCGTCGAGCAGCATCAGCGGGGCGTTCTTGGCGAGCGCGCGGGCGAGCGCCACGCGCTGCTGCTGGCCGCCCGAGAGTTCGGCCGGCAGGCGCTGCAGGAAGGGCTCGATGTGCAGACGCGCGGCGAGCGAGCGCACGCGGGCGTCGATGCCGTCCTCGCCGCGCAGCTTCAGCGGCGAGGCGATGTTGTCGAACACGGTCATCGACGGGTAGTTGATGAACTGCTGGTAGACCATCGCGACGTTGCGCTGGCGCACGGGCACGCCGGTCACGTCGACGCCGTCGACGCGCACGGTGCCTTCGCTCGGCTTGTCGAGGCCGGCCATCAGGCGCATCAGCGTGGTCTTGCCGGCCTGGGTCGCGCCCAGCAGCACCGTCACGGCGCCGGGCACGAGGCTCAGGTTCATCGGGTACAGGTAGGGCGTGGGCCCCACCTGCTTGCCGAGGTTTTCCAGGGTCAGTTGCATGTGGACTTCATGGAGGGAGATTCAGGACGCCGCCGCGGGCCATCGCGCCGCGAACCACTGCGCGACACGTTCGCGCTGCTCGGGCGTGAGGTGCAGGCCGAGCTTGGACCGCCGCCAGAGCACGTCGTCGGCCGAACGGGCCCACTCGTGTTCGTGCAGGTAGTCGAGTTCGGCCTCGAAGACGCCGGGCGCAATCTCCTCGCCGAGGCCGTCGGGCCGCACGAGGAAGTCGACGCGCGAACCGTAGGCGCGGGCGTAGCGGTGGCGCAGCGCGGCGGGCCATTCGGGGTGGCGGCGGCCGAGGGCCTCGTCGAAGCGCGCGAAGTCGGTGTCGGGGCGCACGGGCGGGCCGATCCATTCGGACAGGTCGCCGCCCGGCAGCGTGGCCGTCGCCGTCCACGGGCCGGCGCTCACGCCGAGGCTTCGGCACAGCGTGTCGGCCGCTTCCTCGGCGAGCTTGCGGAACGTGGTGATCTTGCCGCCCCACACGGTCAGCAGCGGCGCGGGGCCGGCCTCCAGGTCGAGCTGGTAGTCGCGGGTGACGGCGGACGCGTCGCTCGATTCGTCGCCCAGCAGCGGGCGCACGCCGGCGTAGGTCCACGCCACGTCGGCCGGGGTCACGGGTTTCGCGAAGTAGCGGCTCGCCTGCTCGCACAGGTACGCGATCTCGCTGTCGTCGATGCGGGCCTGGCCCACCGGGCCGTGGTGTTCGACGTCGGTGGTGCCGATCAGCGTGAAGTCGCGTTCGTAGGGGATGGCGAAGATGATGCGCCGGTCGGGGTTCTGGAAGATGTACGCGTGGTCGTGGTCGAACAGCTTCGGCACGACGATGTGGCTGCCCTTCACGAGCCGCAGCGTCTTCGAACCCGCGATGTGCGCGTGGGCCTGCAGGAACTGCGCGGCCCACGGGCCGGCCGCGTTGACGAGCGCGCGGGCGCGCACGGTGCGCCGGTCGCCGGCCGCGTTGTCGAGGTCGACCGTCCAGCCGGTCTCGCCCCGGCGCGCCTCCACGCAGCGCCAGCCGGTGAGCACCTGGGCGCCGCGCTGCGCGGCGTCGATGGCGTTGAGCACCACGAGGCGGGCGTCGTCCACCCAGCCGTCGGAGTAGACGAAGCCGCGGCCGAACTGCGGCTTGAGCGGCTGGCCGGCCACGTGGCGGCGCAGGTCGATGCCCTGCGAGCCCGGGAGCACCTCGCGTTTCGCGAGGTGGTCGTACAGGAACAGGCCCGCGCGGATCATCCACGCCGGGCGCATGCCGGGGTCGTGCGGCATCACGAAGCGCAGCGGCCACATGATGTGCGGCGCGCTGCGCAGCAGCACCTCGCGTTCGCCCAGCGCCTTGCGCACCAGCGAGAACTCGTAGTACTCGAGGTAGCGCAGGCCGCCGTGGATCAGCTTCGTGGACGACGACGAGGTGTGGGCCGCGAGGTCGTCCTTCTCGCAGAGCACGACCTTCAGCCCGCGACCCGACAGGTCACGGGCGATGCCGGCGCCATTGATGCCGCCGCCCACGACAAGCACGTCACAGTCGGTCAACGGTGGATTCAAGCAGGCTCCTCGGAGGGGAAACGATGTGAAGCAGTGACACCGCGAACGGTCTTGTGCGGTGTTTCACGCTCGAACCGGGCCGGATGTTCGGTTTGGGTTCGTTTGTGTTCTTCTTTTTTCTTTTTAGCCCGAATGCGAACATCGCGCAAGGGTGGGAAACCACCTGAGGACACCCACGCGTTTTGGGTACGCTCGCGTCTTCCGGAAACACCGAACCTGTCTTTCGCATGATCCCGAACCCCCGCCAGGCCCAGTTGATGGACGAGTTGCGCGCCCGCGGTTCGATGTCGGTCGAGGCCCTCGCGGACCAGTTCGGCGTCACGCTGCAGACCGTGCGGCGCGACGTGAAGCTGCTGTCCGAGGCCGGGCTGCTCGCGCGCTTCCACGGCGGCGTGCGCCTGCCCAGCTCCACCACCGAGAACATCGCCTACCGACAGCGCCAGCAGCTCAACGAATCGGCCAAGACACGCATCGCGCGGGCCGTCGCGAAGTCGGTGCCCAACGGGTGTTCGCTGATCATCAACATCGGCACCACCACCGAGGCCATCGCTCGCGAGCTGCTGCACCACAAGGGCCTGCGCGTGATCACGAACAACCTGAACGTGGCCGCCATCCTGTCCGACAACCCCGACTGCGAGGTGATCGTCGCCGGCGGCGTGGTGCGCTCGCGCGACCGCGGCATCGTGGGCGAGGTCACCGTCGACTTCATCAGCCAGTTCAAGGTCGACATCGGGCTGATCGGCATCTCGGGCATCGAGGCCGACGGCACGCTGCGCGACTTCGACTACCGCGAGGTGAAGGTGGCGCGCGCCATCCTCGAGCACTCGCGCGAGGTGTGGCTCGCCACCGACCACAGCAAGTTCAACCGGCCGGCGATGGTGCAGCTCGCGCGCTTCGACGAGGTGGACATGCTGTTCACCGACGCCCCGCCCCCCGATCCCTTCCCGAAGCTGCTGGCCAACGCCGGCGTCCAGTGCGAGGTCGCCCGATGAAATACCTGCTCGCCCTCGACCAGGGCACCTCCAGCTCGCGCAGCATCGTGTTCGATGCGAACGGCCGCATCGTCGCGATGGCGCAGCGCGAGTTCCGCCAGATCTACCCGCAGCCGGGCTGGGTCGAACACGACCCGCGCGAGCTGTGGGAGACCCAGCTCGCCACCGCGAAGGAAGCCCTCGCGAAGGCCGGCCTCGGCGCGCGCGACATCGCGTCGGTGGGCATCACGAACCAGCGCGAGACCACCGTGGTGTGGAACCGGCGCACCGGCGAACCCATCCACAACGCCATCGTGTGGCAGGACCGCCGCGCCGAACCCACCTGCGCCGCGATGCGCGAGCAGGGCCTCGAGCCGCTGTTCCGGGAACGCACCGGCCTGATCATCGACGCGTACTTCTCGGGCACGAAGCTCAAGTGGATCCTCGACCACGTGCCCGGTTCACGCGAGGCCGCGGCACGCGGCGAACTCGCCTTCGGCACCGTGGACTCGTGGCTGATGTGGCACCTGACGGGCGGCAAGCTGCACGCCACCGACGTCAGCAACGCCTCGCGCACGTTGATGCTGAACGTGCACGACAACACGTGGGACGACGAACTGCTGAAGGTGCTCGACGTACCGCGCGAGATGCTGCCGCAGGTGTTCCCCTCCAGCCACGTGTACGGCCACACCGAGGCCCACCTGTTCGGCGAATCGCTGCCCATCGGGGGTGTGGCGGGCGACCAGCAGAGCGCGCTGTTCGGCCAAGCGTGCTTCCGCGCCGGCCTCGCGAAGAACACCTACGGCACCGGCTGCTTCATGCTGATGCACACCGGCGGCAACTTCCAGCAGTCGGCCAACGGGCTGATCACCACGAGCGCGGCGCAGCCCACGGCCGCGCCGGAGTTCGCGTTCGAGGGCAGCGTGTTCATCGCCGGCGCCGTGGTGCAGTGGCTGCGCGACGGCCTGCAGGCCATCAAGGGCAGCGGCGAGGTGCAGCAGCTCGCCGAATCGGTGCCCGACAGCGGCGGCGTGATGTTCGTGCCGGCCTTCACCGGCATGGGCGCGCCGTACTGGAAGGCCGACGCGCGCGGCGCCATCGTGGGCCTGACCCGCGGCAGCACCGTCGCCCACATCGCCCGCGCGGCGCTCGAGAGCATCGCGTTCCAGAGCGCGGCGCTGCTGACGGCGATGAGTCGCGACGCGGTGGCCGCCGGCGGCTCGCCGGTGAGCGAACTGCGCGTGGACGGGGGCGCCTGCGTCAACGACCTGCTGATGCAGTTCCAGGCCGACCTGCTGGGCATCCCCGTCGTGCGGCCGAAGGTGATCGAGACCACGGCGCTCGGCGCCGCATACCTCGCCGGCCTGAGCAGCGGCGTGTGGAGCACCCTCGACGAACTGGCCGCGCAGTGGCAGGTGGAACGCCGCTTCTTCCCGGTGATGGCCCGCCCCCGTGCCGAGGAACTGATGGGCCGGTGGGAACACGCGGTGCGCCAGGCCACGCTGGAGTGAGCCGCGAAGGCTCCTGACAACACGTTGTCAGCAGCCCCCGCGCAGCATGACCCTCCCGACCAACGAGGAGGTTTCCATGCTGCAGAACAACATCGCGCACACCGTCAATGCCTTGCACTGGTTCGAGATCCCCGTCCTGGATCTCGACCGCGCCCAGGGCTTCTACGAAACCGTGCTGGGCCAGCCGATGCGCCGCGAAGGCGAGGGCGCCCACTCGATGGCGCTGTTCGCCTTCGAGGGCCAGGGGGTCGGGGGCTGCCTGTCGGTGAGCTGCGACGGCCAGCCACCCGCGCCGGCCGGCACCGTCGTCTACCTGTCCACGCCGTCGATCGACGAGGTGCTGTCGCGGGTGCCGCAGGCGGGCGGGCGCGTGGCCGTCGAGAAGACGCCGCTGCCCGACGACTGGGGCTTCTGCGCCCACATCACCGACACCGAAGGCAACCGGGTCGGGCTCCATTCGCTCGCTTGAAGCGTGATCGGCGCCTCCCACTCATGGCCCGCTTGGCCTCCCCTGCTGGCCGCCGCACAATGGCGCGCCAGATCGCCCACTTCCGCCCGTCACCCGTTGCCCGCCATGCGCCGTGCCGACCGCCTGTTCCAGATCGTCCAGCTGATCCGCGGCCGGCGGCTCAGCACCGCCCAGTTCCTGGCCGAACGGCTGGAGGTGTCGGAACGCACCGTGTACCGGGACGTGGCCGACCTGATGGCGCAGGGCGTGCCCATCGAGGGCGAGGCCGGCGTGGGCTACCGCATGCGTCCGGGCTTCGACCTGCCGCCGCTCATGTTCACGCATGAAGAAGCCCAGGCGCTCGTGGCGTCGGTGCGCATCGCGCAGCCCCGGCTCGACGAGGCGCTGGCCAAGCAGGCCGAGGCGGCGCTGTCGAAGATCCTGGCCGTGCTGCCCGCGCCGGCCCGGGCGGCGGCCGAAAGCCTCGCGGTGTACGCGCCCCCGATCCATTTCGACACCCGCACGCGCGCGCGACTCGAATCGCTGCGGCTGGCCACCGAGGCACGGCGTTTCGTCACCATCCGCTACATCGACCTGAAGGAGCAGGAGAGCGAACGCACGCTGCGGCCGCTCGGGTGTTTCTACTGGGGCGCCGTGTGGACGCTGGCCGCGTGGTGCGAGCACCGCAACGCGTTCCGCAACTTCCGCATCGACCGCATCCAGCACCTGGAACTGCTGGACCAGACCTTCCGCGACGAACCCGGCAAGACCATGGCCGACCTGTTCCGCAGCATCGACGCCGAGATGCACGAACGCGACACGGCCACCGACGCCTGAAGCGGCGACACGGGGACGGGTTTCGCAGAAGGCCTAGAATCCGCGCCTTCCCTTTGCTGCCGGAGCCTGCCGTGGACCTCAAACTGCCGATCGCGATCGTCGACGAACTGACCGAATCCGTCGTGAATTCCACCGGCACGCTCGACCTCGCCAGCGGCGAGATCCACAACGTGCAGTACGAGGACTACGACGTGAAGGCCGAAGGCCTGCCCGCCGAGGACGAGGAATACGAGTTCACCTCGGGCCTGCTGACGAACGGCAAGCGCGACGTGGAATTCCGCGTGGAAGTGGACGTGCTGACGGGGCGCTACTCGGTGACGCCGAGCGAGCTGCTGGAGCTCAAGGGGCGGGCGGCGAAGTTGTTCTCGACGAAGTGAGGCTGTCACCCCGGCGAACGCCGGGGCCCACCGTCCGCCGGAGCGCTCCGGCCCCGGTGGATCCCGGCGTTCGCCGGGATCACCGTGTTACTGCGGCGCGTTGAACCCCACCTCGAACTCCGCCAAATCGAGCGAACCGTCGTGATCGGCGTCGAGCTGGTCGAACTTCTCGGCGAACACCGGGAACCGGGCCGCCTCGGCCCGCGAGAGCTTGCCGTCGTGGTTGACGTCGGCCCGCGTGAAGACCGATTCGGCCGTGAGCCGCTGCGGCGGCGAGGCCGCCTGGGCCGACGAGGCCGCCACCGCGAAACTGGCCAGCGTGACGCGGATCACCTGGCGCGCGGCTTCGCGGATCGACGGGGCGTCGCGGCGGGGTTTGCGGGACATGGGCTCTTCCTTTCGCTTGAGAAGACCCCATTCAACCCGCCCGAAGCACCCCGGGCCAGACTTTTTGCCCACCCTCACCCGGTTTGCAAACTGTTGCGCGCCCCGGTCCGGGGCGCGGGCTTGTTCAACCGCGGCGCGCCTTCACGGCTTCGCTCAACACCTGCAGCACGCCGGTCGAGTCGTCCCAGCCGATGCAGGCGTCGGTGATGCTCTGGCCGTAGGCGAGCTTGGACGGATCGTCCTTGCCGGCGCTGAACTTCTGCGCCCCGGCGGTGAGGTGGCTCTCGACCATCACGCCGAAGATGCGGCGCGAACCGCCGCCGACCTGCGTGGCGATGTCGCGGGCGACGTCGATCTGGCGCTCGTGCTGCTTGCTGCTGTTGGCGTGCGAGCAGTCGACCATCAGCGACGGGCGCAGCTTCGCGGCCTCGAGGTCCTTGCAGGCGGCCTCGACGTGCACCGCGTCGTAGTTCGGCGTCTTGCCGCCGCGCAGGATCACGTGGCAGTCGGGGTTGCCGCTCGTCTCGACGATGGCGACCTGGCCGTTCTTGTGCACCGACAGGAAGTGGTGCGAACGGGCGGCCGCCTGGATGGCGTCGGTGGCGATGCGGATGTTGCCGTCGGTTCCGTTCTTGAAGCCGATGGGCGCCGACAGGCCCGACGACAGCTCGCGGTGCACCTGGCTCTCGGTGGTGCGCGCGCCGATGGCGCCCCAGGAGATCAGGTCGCCGATGTACTGCGGCGAGATCACGTCGAGGAACTCGCTGCCGGCCGGCATGCCGAGCTTGTTGATCTCGGTCAGCAGCTGGCGGGCGATGCGCAGGCCTTCGTCGATCTTGTAGCTCTCGTCGAGGTACGGGTCGTTGATCAGGCCCTTCCAGCCGACGGTGGTGCGCGGCTTCTCGAAGTACACGCGCATCACGATCTCGAGCGTGCCCTTGTACTTCTCGCGCTCGACCAGCAGGCGACGGGCGTATTCGACGGCGGCGACCGGGTCGTGGATGGAGCAGGGGCCCATGATCACGAGCAGGCGGTCATCGGTGCCGGCGATGATGTTCTTGATGTTCTGGCGGGTCTCGGCGACCAGCGTCTCGGCCGGCGTGCCGCGGATCGGGAAGAACCGGACCAGGTGTTCCGGCGGGGGCAGCGGCGTGACGTTGCGGATGCGTTCGTCGTCGGTCTGGCCGGTGCGGTCGGCGGGGGCCGTCCATCCTTCTGCGGCGCTGGTGGCTTGGGCATTCATCAGAAAAAGCTCCTTGCTGGGTCGGTCGTCGGGGTGCGTCGGGATGTTCAGGCGAAAAAAAACCGCCGTGGATCCGGCGGTTTTCTTGAGTCTCGGTGCGTTTCTTCGGGCTACGCGCTTCTCTCTCCGCCGGGGTTGGGCAAGATAAAAAAGTAGTAGCCGAAGAAGTTCACTGCGGGACGCATGGGCGGTACTGTAGCACGCGGCCTTGTCAGGTCGTCAAGGGGTGACCCGGCCTCAGGCCGTCCCGCCCACGGTCATGCGGTCGATGCGCAACGTGGGCTGGCCCACGCCCACCGGCACGCTCTGGCCTTCCTTGCCGCACACGCCCACGCCGGTGTCGAGCTTCATGTCGTTGCCGATCATGCTGACGCGGGTGAGGGCGTCGGGGCCGTTGCCGATGATGGTGGCGCCCTTGACGGGGTACTGGATCTTGCCGTTCTCGACCCAGAAGGCCTCGGACGCCGAGAACACGAACTTGCCGCTCGTGATGTCGACCTGGCCGCCGCCGAAGTTGGTGGCGTACAGGCCGCGCTTCAGGCCGGCGATGATCTCTTCCTTCGTCTTGTCGCCGCCCAGCATGTACGTGTTGGTCATGCGCGGCATGGGCACCGCGGCATAACTTTCACGGCGGCCGTTGCCGGTGGGGGCCACGCCCATCAGGCGGGCGTTCATGGCGTCCTGGATGTAGCCCTTGAGGATGCCGTCCTCGATCAGCACGTTGCGCTGGCTCGGGTTGCCTTCGTCGTCGACGTTGAGCGAGCCGCGGCGGTCGGGGATGGTGCCGTCGTCGAGCACCGTGACGCCCTTGGCCGCCACACGCTGGCCGATGCGGCCGCTGAACGCGCTGGAGCCCTTGCGGTTGAAGTCGCCCTCGAGCCCGTGGCCGATGGCCTCGTGCAGCAGCACGCCGGGCCAGCCCGGGCCGAGCACCACGCTCATCTCGCCGGCCTTGGCCGGGCGCGCCTCGAGGTTGGTGAGCGCCGCGTTGACCGCGTCGTTGACGTACTGCTCGATGATGTCCTGCTGGAAGTAGCCGAGGCCGAAACGGCCGCCGCCACCGCCCGAGCCGATCTCGCGGCGCACCTCGCCGGCGATGGTCTGCTCGGCGATCACCGTGACGGACAGGCGCACGAGCGGGCGCACGTCGGCGGCCAGCGTGCCGTCGGCACGCGCCACCAGCACCACGTCGTATTCGGCGGCCACGCCGGCCATGACCTGCTTGACCCGCGGGTCCTTTGCACGGGCGAGTTTCTCGACGCGTTCGAGCAGCGCCACCTTCTGGGTGCTGTCGAGCGTGGCGATGGGATCGGTGGGGGCGTACAGCACGCGGCTGCCGGCCACGCGCGGCTTCGAGGGCACCTTGACCGAGGCGCTCTGACCGGCCGCGGCGATGGTGCGCACCGTGCGCGCCGCGTCGAGCAGCGCCGCCTCGGAGATGTCGTCGGAGTAGGCGAACGCCGTCTTCTCGCCGGCCACCGCCCGCACGCCGACGCCCTGGTCGATGCCGAAGCTGCCCGACTTGACGATGCCTTCCTCGAGGCTCCAGCCCTCGCTGCGCGTGTACTGGAAGTACAGGTCGGCGTCGTCGATGCGGTGGGCCGCGATGGTCTTCAGCGCCTTGGCCACCGTCGCGTCCGTGAGGCCGAACGGGTCGAGCAGCAGGGACCTGGCGACCGCCAGACGTTCGAGGGTGGGTTCGCGGGAGATCATGGGGTCATTGTAGGAGCGCGCCCCCGTCTTGTGGGGGCGGGCCGGAAACACCTTATTACCCCCTCGCTGTCAGCGGGAAGGGGCGGTTCGTGCGTTGTTTCACGCATGCTGTCCCGTGTTTCGTCCGTCCCCGACCTTCGAAAGGACCTTCGATGACCCGCCTCAAGACCCTCGCCGCCCTGGTGTTCACCGCCCTGGCGACCCTGTCCGGCGCCGCCTCGGCCCATGACCGCTACGGCCACCGGTACGACGATCGCTACGACCGTCGCAGCAACGACCGCAGCGACCAGATCGACGCCCGCCAGTACCGGCAGGCCGCGGCCATCCGCCACGGCATCGTCACCGGGCAGCTGAACCGCCGCGAGGCCACCTACCTGGTGCGCCAGCAGCGCGAGATCGACCGCGCCGAGGCGTGGGCCCAGGCCGACGGCCACGTGTCGTGGCGCGAGCGCCAGCGCATCGAGGCCATGCAGGACCGCGCCAGCCGCAGCATCCGCCGCGAGCTGGGCGACCGCCGCGGCTGGTGAACCGCCGTCAGTCGGCCTGCTGCTGCTTCAGCTCGAGCGCCCGCGCGTAGAGCGCGTTGCGCGGCGCGCCGCTCAATTCGGCGGCGAGGCCCACGGCCTGCTTGAGCGGCAGCTCGGCCATCAGCGTCTTCAGCATCGTGTCGTGCGCGGTGTCGCCCTCGGGCGCCGCCTGCGGCGCGAGCGCGTGCACCACCACCACGAACTCCCCGCGCGACCGGTTCGCGTCGGCCGCGAGCCAGGCCGGCGCGTCGCCCGCCAGCAGGGTCTCGACCGACTCGAACTGCTTCGTCAGTTCGCGGCACACCGAGATGCGCCGCTGCGGCGCCACGTCGGCCAGCCCCTGCAGCAGCGCGGCGATGCGGTGTGGCGCCTCGAACAGCACCTGGGCGTCGGCCCGCGCGGCCACGGCCTTCAGCGCCAGCGTCCGTTCGTTGCCCTTGGGTGGCAGGAAGCCGGTGAAAGCGAACCCCCGGGCCTCGGTGTCGCCCGCCACGCACATCGCGGCCAGCGCGCTGCTGGCGCCCGGCACCGGCACCGCGCGGTAGCCGGCCGCCTGGCACGCGGCCACGAGCGCGGCGCCCGGGTCGCTGACGGCGGGCGTGCCGGCGTCGCTCACGTAGGCCACGCGCTCGCCGGCGGCCAGCCGCGCCAGCACGGTGGCGGCGGCCTCGCGTTCGTTGTGCTCGTGCAGCGCGATCAGCGGCTTGTCGAGCCCCAGGTGGCGCAGCAGCGGGCTCGTGTGGCGGGTGTCCTCGCACGCCACCGCGTCCACCTTCCACAGGACGTGGATCGCCCTGAGTGTCAGGTCGGCGAGATTCCCGATGGGGGTCGCGACCACGTACAGGGTCGACGCCGGGTAGTGTTGGGTCCCGGCGGCCGCATCGGCGGCTTGCAGCAGCAGGGACGGGCGGGCGGACGGTGGGGTCGGGGCTTCCATGGCAGGGATCACAACAAGGCGGACGACAAGGCAGCAGGCAGGCGACGCGGGCGAACGCCGGGCGCTCGACCACCTCGTCCGGCACGGGCTCCGGCTGGTCGCGCGGAACTACCGGGTGGCGGCGGGGCCGCGGGCACGCGGCGGCGAAGTGGACCTCATCGTACGCGACCGCGACGGCACGCTCGTCTTCGTGGAGGTGCGGGTGCGCCGCACCCGAGGCCACGGCGGCGCGGCGGCCAGCATCACGGCGGCCAAGCAGCAGCGGGTGCGCCTCGCGGCCCGCCACTTCTTGCAATCCGCCGCGTCGCCCCCACCTTGCCGCTTTGACGTCGTCGTGATCGACGGCGATGATCTCGAATGGATCCACGCGGCCTTCACCGACGACGGCTGACGCCCCCGCCCCTCACACGGAACCTTGGCTCCGGGCCCGTGTCTTAAAATCATGCCCATGCTTGAACAACGCATCCAGCAACAATTCTTCGACAGCGCCGACCTGAAGTACGCCGCCGCCGAAATCCTGTCGCGTCCCATCGCGGATGCCGTCAGTGCCGTCGTGGGCAGCATCACCGGGGGCGGCAAGGTGCTCGCCTGCGGCAATGGCGGTTCCGCCAGCGATGCCCAGCACTTCGCCGCCGAGTTCATCGGCCGCTTCGAACGCGAACGTCCCGGGCTCGCCGCCATCGCGCTGACGGTCGACACGTCGATCCTCACCGCCATCGGCAACGACTACGACTTCAACCAGGTGTTCTCGAAGCAGGTGCAGGCCCTCGGCCAGCCCGGCGACGTGCTGCTCGCCATCACCACCAGCGGCAACTCCGCCAACGTGCTGGCCGCGGTCGAAGCCGCGCATGCCAAGGAAATGACCGTGATCGCGCTCACCGGGCGTGGCGGCGGCAAGATGAACCAGCACCTGAGCGAGACCGACGTGCACATCTGCGTTCCCCATGAACGCACCGCACGCATCCAGGAAGTCCACATCCTCGCGCTGCACTGCCTGTGCGACGCGGTGGACCTGCAATTGCTCGGAGAACAGGAAAATACATGACGGGAACGTCGTTCCGCCTCGGCTTCATCGCCACCACCCTCGCCATTTCGACCACGCTTTCCGGTTGCGCCGCCATCGTCGTCGGCGGCGCCATGGTGGGCGGCACGCTGATGGCCACCGACCGCCGCAGCTCGGGCACCCAGGTCGATGACCAGGCCATCGAGCTGAGGGCCGGCAGCCGCATCAAGGAAGCCATCGGCGACCGCGGCCACATCAACGTCACGAGCTACAACCGCATCGCACTGATCACCGGCGAGGTGCCCAACGAGGCCGACCGCGCCGCCGTCGAGCAGGCCATCGCCCGCATCGACAACGTGCGCTCCACGGTCAACGAGCTGATGGTCGGCTTCTCGAGCTCGCTCACGGCGCGCTCGAACGACGCGCTCGTCTCCGGCAAGGTCAAGGCCACGCTGGTCGACGCCGGCGACGTGTCCGCGAACGCGTTCAAGATCGTCACCGAACGCAACATCGTCTACCTGATGGGCCGCGTGACCGAGGCCGAGGCCAACCGCGCCGTCGACCTGACGAGCCGCATCAGCGGCGTGCAGAAGGTCGTGCGCGTGTTCGAGATCGTGACCCCCGCCGAGCTGGCCACGCTGCAGCCGCTGGGCGCGCCCACGAACAACGCCAAGCCGGCCACCAACAAGCCCTGATGGCCCACGCGGGCGACAGTCTGCCCCGCAGACGCTCCACCCCGGGGACACCGTTCCGGTTCCCCCGGTGGTTGCTCGCCTGCGTGTTCGCGCTGCTGATCCCCGCGTACACCTTCGCCGCCGTGTACGACCCCCGGCCGCTCGTCACGGCCGCGGTCGACGTCGGAACCGAGGCCGATGCGCCCGCGCCGGCCTCCGTCGACCTCGCCGGCGAACACAGCGACTGCTCCGACGACGCGGCCGACCACGTCGCCGACACCACGCCGCCCCAGCCCGTCCGCACCGCGGACCGCCTGCGGCTGCGCGTGCCCGAGGCGCCGCCGCGCGCCGGCACCCTCGACCCGCTGCTGAGACCCCCCTCGCCGCAGCGCTGACCGGCACCCGCCGGCCGAGCCTCCCATTCGTCCTTCCGACGGCCACCGGGCACGACCCGTGCGTGGCCGCCTGCCCCGTGGCCCGCAGGGCCCGGCCCCTTCCGAACGTCGCACCCCATGGAAATCGCCTTACTCCTCGCCCTCATCCTCCTCAACGGCCTGTTCGCCATGTCCGAGATCGCTCTCGTCACGGCCCGGCGCACACGGCTGCAGAAGGCCCTCGACGAGGGCGACCGCGCGGCGGCGGCCGCCGTGAAGCTCGGCGCCGACCCGACCCGTTTCCTGTCGACCATCCAGATCGGCATCACCTCGATCGGCGTGCTGAACGGCATCGTGGGCGAGGCCGCGCTCGCCGGCCCGCTGTCGGTCTGGCTCGCGGGGCTCGGCGTGCCCGTCGAATGGGCCGGCTGGATCGGCACCGGCCTCGTGGTCGTGCTGATCACGTACTTCTCGATCGTGCTCGGCGAACTGGTGCCCAAGCGCCTGGGGCAGAGCCACCCCGAGGCCGTGGCCCGGCTCGTGGCACGCCCCATCGACGCGCTGTCGCTCGCGACGAAGCCGTTCGTGAAGCTGCTGTCGGCGTCCACCCACCTGCTGCTGCGCCTGCTGGGCGTGAACGACCGCAAGGGGCCGGACGTGACCGAGGAGGAGATCCACGCCGTGCTCGCCGAGGGCACGAGCGCCGGCGTCATCGAGTCGCACGAGCACACGATGGTGCGCAACGTGTTCCGCCTGGACGACCGCCAGATCGGCTCGCTGATGGTGCCGCGCGCGGACATCGTGTGCCTCGACACCACGCTCGAGTTCGAGGTGAACCACGCCCGCATCGAATCGTCCGACCACAACCACTTCCCGGTGGTGCGCGGCGGGCTGCACGACATCGTGGGCGTCGCCAACGCGCGCCAGCTGCTCTCGCGCATGGTGCGGGGCGTGCCGCCGTCGCTCGAGGACCAGCTGCGCCCGCCGCTCTACGTGCCCGAGACCCTGACCGGCATGGAGCTGCTCGACAACTTCCGCTCGTCGGGCGTGCACATGGCCTTCGTGGTCGACGAGTACGGCGAGGTCAAGGGCCTGGTCACGCTGCAGGACCTGGTGGAGGCCATCACCGGCGAGTTCCAGCCGGCCGACGCCGACGACGCGTGGGCCGTGCAGCGCGAGGACGGCTCGTGGCTGCTCGACGGCCACATCCCGGTGCCCGAGCTGAAGGACCGCCTGCAGCTCGACCGCGTGCCCGAGGAGGACCGCGGCCGGTACCACACGCTCAGCGGCCTGATGATGCTGCTGACCGGCCGGCTGCCCAAGGTCGCCGACACGGTCGACTGGGAAAGCTGGCGCTTCGAGATCGTCGACATGGACGGCAAGACGATCGACAAGGTGCTCGCCACGCGCCTCCCACCGGAGGACGTCGATGGCGAGTGACCTCCCCCGGCGGGCGATCGCGGTCGTGCTGCTGGTGATGCTCGGCGCCTGCGCCGACGGCTACCCGAGCGAGGACCGCTCGCTCACCAGCCCGCACGACATGGACAACGCCGGGCGCCTGCGCGTGATGAACGAGATCGGCGGCGAGGCGCACCGCTCGCGCAGGTGGACCTACGCGCTGGAAAGCAGCTGCATGCTGCGCGTCACCGCCTGGCGGGGCCGCGAGAAGGCCGCGCCGGTGGATGTGGCGCTGTCGACGTCGGCGGCGGCCGAGGTGCGCTTCGACCGGGAGGACGACACCTACGGCGTGCGCCTGCAGTCCGAAGGCCCCGCGCTGCTGGAGGCGCGCCGGTTCGGGACGGCGTCGCAGTTCCTGCTGTTGCTGCGACTGGTCGCGAGGGATTGCGGAAGCTGAAACGGTCATCCCGGCGAACGCCGGGATCCACCGGCGCCGGAGCGCGCTACGGGACCGGTGGGCCCCGGCCTTCGCCGGGGTGACGGGTCGACTCAGGTGAGCCGGCGAATGAGCGACGACGTGTCGTTGCGGCCGCCACCCAGCGCCTGCACGTCGGCATAGAACTGGTCCACGAGCGCCGTCACCGGCAGCCGCGCCCCGTTGCGCTGCGCCTCGGCGAGCACGAGCCCCAGGTCCTTGCGCATCCAGTCGACCGCGAAGCCGAAGTCGAACTTGCCGTCGACCATCGTGGGGCCGCGGTTGTCCATCTGCCAGCTCTGCGCCGCGCCCTTGCCGATGACCTCGAGCACGGCCTTCATGTCGAGGCCGGCCTTCTGGCCGAAGGCGATGGCTTCCGACAGGCCCTGCACGAGCCCGGCGATGCAGATCTGGTTGACCATCTTCGCGAGCTGGCCCGCGCCGCTTTCGCCCAGCAGCGTCACGGCCTTCGAGAAGGCGAGCGCGATGGGGCGCACGGTGTCGAAGGCCTTGGCGTCGCCACCGCACATCACGGTCAGCGCACCGTTGATGGCGCCCAGGTTGCCACCCGACACCGGGGCGTCGATGAACGCGAAACCCCGCCCACGGGCGATGGCCGACAGCTCGCGGGCGACCTCGGCCGACGCGGTGGTGTGGTCCACGAAGATGCTGCCCGCGGCCATCCCGGCGAACGCGCCGTCGGCGCCCGTGGTGACGTGGCGCAAGTCGTTGTCGTTGCCCACGCAGCCGAAGACGATCTCGGCGCCAGTGGCCGCGGCCTGGGGCGTGGCGGCGCTCTTGCCGCCGTACTCGGCCACCCACTGGGCGGACTTGGCGGCGGTGCGGTTGTAGACGGTCACCTGGTGGCCGGCGCGCGCGAGGTGGCCGGCCATCGGGTAGCCCATGACGCCCAGGCCCAGGAAGGCCACGCGGCGGGAAGGAACGGGGTCGTAGGTGCGGGAGGTCATCAGACGATGGTCAGGTGTTCGGTGCCCGCCGACAGGTCGGCGTTGCGGGCACGGTTGCTGTGGAGCTTGATCTGCAGGCGCAGGTCATTGACGGAGTCGGCGTTGCGCAGCGCGTCCTCGTACGTGACGAGCTGGTTCTCGTAGAGGTCGAAGAGCGCCTGGTCGAAGGTCTGCATGCCCAGCTCGCGCGACTTCTTCATGATCTCCTTGATCTCGCTGACCTCGCCCTTGAAGATCAGGTCGGAGATCAGCGGCGTGTTCAGCAGGATCTCGACCGCGGCGATGCGGCCCTTGCCCTCCTGGCGCGGCAGCAGGCGCTGCGAGATCAGCGACTTCAGGTTCAGCGACAGGTCCATCAGCAGCTGGGCGCGGCGCTCTTCGGGGAAGAAGTTGATGATGCGGTCGAGGGCCTGGTTGGCGCTGTTGGCGTGCAGCGTGGCCATGCACAGGTGGCCCGTCTCGGCGAAGGCCACGGCGTGTTCCATCGTCTCGCGGTCGCGGATCTCACCCATCAGGATGACGTCGGGCGCCTGGCGCAGCGTGTTCTTCAGGGCCTGTTCCCAACCCTCGGTGTCGAGGCCCACCTCGCGCTGCGTGACGATGCAGTTCTTGTGCGGGTGCACGAACTCGACCGGGTCCTCGATGGTGATGATGTGGCCGTACGAGTTCTCGTTGCGGAAGTCCACCATCGCGGCGAGCGACGTGCTCTTGCCGGAGCCGGTGGCGCCCACGAAGATCACGAGGCCGCGCTTGGTCATCGTGACGTCCTTCAGCACCTGCGGCAGGTTCAGCGCGTCGATGGTGGGAAGCGTCTGCGGAATGGTCCGCATCACGAGGCCGATGTTGCCCTGCTGCACGAAGGCGTTGACCCGGAAGCGGCCGATGCCCTGCGGCGAGATCGCGAAGTTGCACTCCTTCGTGCGCTCGAACTCGGCGGCCTGCTTGTCGTTCATCACCGACCGCGCGAGCGCGATGGTGTGCTGCCCGGTGAGGGGCTGCGGCGACACCTTCGTCACCTTGCCGTCCACCTTGATGGCCGGCGGGAAGTCGGCGGTCAGGAAGAGGTCGGACCCGTTGCGCGACACCATCAGGCGCAGCAGGTCGTTGACGAATTTCGATGCCTGGTCTCTTTCCATGGTCGATTCCCTGAAGGGTCAAACGGTCTAGTTGCTGGACAGCAAGGCACTGAGGCGCGCACTGACCTGGCGCAGCCGCAGCGAGAGCCGCCGCGACAGCGAGGCCAGCAAGGCCAGGCCGAGGCGCGGTTCGTTCGTGATCATCTCATCCAGGCGCTGGGCGTCCACCACGGCCAGCGTGCACGGGGTGAGGGTGGTGCAGGCGGAGAAGCGCGCGCCGGCGTCGAGCAGCGACATCTCGCCGAGCATGTCGCCCGCGCGGGCCTCGGCCAGCCGCGCGCGGCCGCCCCACGGCTGGATGCGGTCGACGGCGAGGGTGCCCTCGAGCACGATCAGCATGTAGTCGCCCTGTTCGTCCTGCCCGATGACCTCCTGGTCGGCCGGCACGGTGACGAAGTGCAGGTAGTGGCTCATGCGCTGCAGCTCGTCGGGCGACAGCGCGGCGACGTAGCGGTCGGCGCCCCAGAGTTTCGCGAACAGCGGTTCGGCGGCGGCGCGGTCGAGGGGCTTCGCGCCCACGTCCGGCGCGCGGGCGGCCCACGTGGCCAGCACCTGGCTGTCCTCGCCGCGGTCGACGAACTGGGTGGAGAAGAAGCCCGAGTCGGACGTGGCGCTGTCGCGCGCCTGCACGGCCACCGCTTCCGCGGGGCCGCGCTTGAGGCGGTCGAACAGTTTCTTCAGCGCCATCTCTCGATCGATCCGTTCAGGGCGTCCGCACGTGGCGCGTCGTGGTGGGTGGCCGCCGGCGATCAGCCGGGGAAGTTCTCCGGCGACTTCGCCTTGCCGCGCGCTTCCGCCGGCGAGATGATGTTGCGGCGCACCAGGTCGACCAGGTTCTGGTCGAGCGTCTGCATGCCCACGCTGTTGCCGGTCTGGATCGACGAATACATCTGCGCGATCTTGTTCTCGCGGATCAGGTTCCGGATGGCCGGCGTGCCCAGCATGATCTCGTGCGCCGCCACGCGGCCGGAGCCGTCCTTGAGCTTGCACAGCGTCTGCGAGATCACGGCCACGAGCGATTCCGACAGCATCGCGCGCACCATGTCCTTTTCGGCCGCGGGGAACACGTCCACGATCCGGTCGACGGTCTTGGCGGCGCTGGACGTGTGCAGCGTGCCGAAGACCAGGTGGCCCGTCTCGGCGGCGGTCAGCGCGAGGCGGATGGTTTCCAGGTCGCGCATTTCGCCCACGAGGATGGCGTCCGGGTCTTCGCGCAGCGCGGAACGCAGGGCGTTCGCGAAGCTGAGGGTGTGCGGGCCCACCTCGCGCTGGTTCACCAGGCACTTCTTCGATTCGTGCACGAACTCGATCGGGTCCTCCACGGTCAGCACGTGGCCGTACTCGTTCTCGTTGAGGTGGTTGACCATGCCCGCGAGCGTGGTGGACTTGCCCGAGCCCGTGGGGCCGGTGACGAGCACGAGGCCGCGAGGTTTCAGCGACAGGTCGGCGAAGATCTTCGGCGCGTTGAGCTGCTCGAGCGTGAGGATCTTCGACGGAATGGTCCGGAACACCGCGCCGGCGCCGCGGTTCTGGTTGAACGCGTTGACGCGGAAGCGGGCGAGGCCCTGGATCTCGAACGAGAAGTCGACTTCCAGCGTTTCCTCGTACGCCTTGCGCTGCGAGTCGTTCATGATGTCGTAGACCATCTCGTGCACCTGCTTGTGCTCGAGGGGGTCGACGTTGATGCGGCGCACGTCGCCGTGCACACGGATCATCGGCGGCAGACCGGCGGAGAGGTGAAGGTCGGAGGCCTTGTTCTTGACCGAAAACGCCAGCAGTTGGGTGATGTCCATGTGTCTTTCGGGGCGCGGGGGGTGGCAGCGGGATGCGGTCGCCCGTCCCGATGAGATAGGCTCGAGGGATTATGGCGACGATTGCAGCGAACATACAACAAGTGCACGAGCGCATCGCCCGGGCCTGTGCGGTGGCGCAACGCCCCGTGCAAAGCGTCACGTTGCTAACCGTAAGCAAAACTTACAGCCCGGATGCCGTCCGGGAAGCCGTCGCGGCGGGCGAGCGGCGCTTCGGCGAGAACTACGTGCAGGAAGGCGTCGACAAGATCGGCGCCCTCATCGAGCAGCGCGGCGAACTGGAGTGGCACCTCATCGGCCCGCTGCAGAGCAACAAGACGCGTGTCGTGGCATCCCAGTTCGATTGGGTGCACACGGTCGACCGGCTGAAGATCGCCGAGCGGCTGTCGGACCAGCGCCCGGTCGAGCTGCCGCCCCTGCAGGTGTGCCTGCAGGTCAACACCAGCGGCGAGGCCAGCAAGAGCGGGCTGCTGCCGGCCGAGGTCGCCGACGTGGCGCGCGCGGTGGTGGCGCTGCCGCGGCTGCGGCTGCGCGGGCTGATGGCCATTCCCGAACCGTCCGACGACCCCGCCGAACAGCGGGCGGCCCACCGGAAACTGCGCGAACTTTTCGAAACACTTCGCGGCGACGGACTCGATCTCGACACCCTGTCGATGGGCATGACGGCCGACCTGGAGGCCGCGGTGCTCGAAGGATCGACGATGGTGCGGGTGGGCACGGCGATCTTCGGCGCACGGCAATCCCCCACCCCATGATCTGATCAGCAAAATAACCAAATCTTACTGATTTGGTTAATATGCTGACCATATGGCCACCCCGATCCTGTCGTCGCTCCTTGATCGGCAACTGCTGTTGCAGTTGGGTGATCGGCTCAAGCGCCTTCGTGAGGCACAGGGAATGAGCACGGTCGAGATGTCGCACCGTGTCGGAATGACCCGGAACACGCTGCGAGCCATCGAGTCGGGTGATCCGGCCCCCTCGTTCGGAAACTATGTGAGGGTGATGTCGGCCCTGGGCATCAGCGGTGATCTGGCCCTTCTGGCCGCAGACACGATGCAGCCCGCCTCGGCAGGCTCCGCCGCCGCACGGTCCCGTCATGCCCGGCCTGCCGTGCAGGTGACGGTCTCGGCCGACTCCTCGCGTCACCAGGCCCAGGACCTCCAGAGCCTGGCGCTGCACGAACACGCCATCGGACTGACCCGCACCGATCCGGATCTGCTGGACCGAGCTCGGGAAACCTTGAATCGATGGCTGACGAACTCGGCCGACTCCCGTTCGATCGGGCTGTGGCGAGAGTGGAAAGACATCCTCGAGCACAAGCAATGGCGGAAGGTTCTGGGTCGCACGCGGCGTGCGCAGGAACTTCGCCAGGCGTCGCCCCTGGTCACGGTCCTTTCCGACAAGACGCGTCAGGCCATCCTGAAGGAAATGCGCGGACTGAAGAACGGCATCGTCCTGGGCGACGTCGACCGAGGGGACGGCGCATGAACCGCGCCGAGCTCGAGCACATCATTCGTGCGAGCGCGGACATCACCAAGCAGTACGAGTTCATGATCGTCGGAAGCCAGTCCATCCTCGGATCGAAACCGAATCCACCGGCCGTGTTCACGATGTCGGCGGAAGCGGACATCTATCCCCTGAACGCCCCTGAGTTGGCCGATGAGATCGACGGTGCCATCGGCGAAGGCTCGAACTTCCACGCCACCCATGGGTACTACGCGCAAGGTGTCGGGCCCGACACCGCCACGCTGCCGGATGGCTGGCGGTCACGGGTGTGCAGGGTGCAGAACGAGAACACCAATGGCTTCGTGGGCTACTGCCTGGACGTGCCCGACCTCTTCATGTCGAAGGCATGGGCGGGTCGTGACAAGGATCGCGACTTCTGCATCGCGTTGATCGAACACCGATACGTGGCCGTCGACCAGGCAGTCGAGATGGTCTCGCTCATGCCACTCGATGGCAACCAGCAGGCGCAACTGCGAGCACGCATCCGCCGATGGGCCAAGTCGGCGGGGTCGCCCTAGGCCACCGCCTCCCCCGGCACCCACGGCGAACACACCCGCACGACGTCGGCCACCGTGCCCTGGGCGGCACCCGGGAACGCGAACCCGACCCGCCGGGTGACGGTCTGCAGTTCGGCCACGTCGCGGCGCACGACCACGCCGGGCCGCGCCCGGCCGCCGTGCAGCGGCGCGATCGTCACGCCCACGCCGGCGGCCACCAGCCCCATCGCCCATTCCTCGCTGCGCACGCGTGCCCGCACGTCGGGCACCACGTGGTGCTGCGAGAGCCCCGCGTGCCAGTGGGCCGCCAGCTCGCAGTGCAGGCGGTCGACGAAGGCCGTGCCGTGCAGGTCGCGCAGGCTCACCTGCTCCTGCACGGCCAGCGGGTGTTCGGGCGGCACCACCAGCACGTAGTGCTCCTCCCACAACGGCACGAAGGTGTGGCCGGCGGTCACGCACGACTCGACCGTGACGTCGACATCGACGTCCGCGGCCGCCCCGTCCTGTTCCACCACCGAGAGCTCGAGCGGCACCAGCTCGCGGCGCAGGTGCCGCAGCAGCCGGGCGACGTGGGCCGTGTCGAGCGCCGGATGGACACGCAGCGCGAGGCGCGGGCGGCTGCCGGCGTCCTGGAACGACTCGACGATGGCCGACGCGTCGGCCAGCAGCTTGCCGCCCTGGCGGTACAGGCGCAGGCCGGCCGGGGTGGGCGCGAGGCCGCGGGCCTGGCGCGTGAACAGCACGGCGCCCAGTTCCTCCTCCAGCTGCGCGATGGCGTTCGAGATCACCGGCTGGGTGACGTGGCACTGGCGGGCGGCTGCCACGGTGGACCGCGTCTCGCACGCGGCGCAGAAGTAGCGGAGGTTGCGCAGGTTCATGGACGTCATGGGCTGAGGGCCGGGAACTTCGGCAGGGTCGTGAGCACGTGTTCGTCGTGGGCCGGCACGATGCGGATGGCCGGGTGCCGTTGGGCCAGCTGGTGCAGGTGCGCGATGACGGCGCGGTTGGCCGCTTCGTCGTGGTCCAGCGGCAGGAGGTGCCGCAGCAGCCACGAGCGGTCGGCCGCCTGCGTCACGCCTTCGAGGGTCCACGTGACGTCGCCGGTGAAGAGGTACGTCTCGCCGGACGGCAGCCGCAGCAGCAGGCCGGTCTGCCCGACGGTGTGACCGCCCATGGGCAGCAGCACCACGCTGCCGTCGCCGAACACGTCGTGGCTGGCCGGGAAACCGAGCACCGGCGGGCCGTCGAAGCGCAGGTCGCGCCAGTGCGCCACGCCGGCGAACTGGCTCGCGAGGAAGGCGGGGGCGTGGCCGTGGGACGCTTCCTCGCGCTCCCGCGGCGTGACCCACACCTCGGCGTCGGGGAAGTCGGGCAGGCCGCTCACGTGGTCCCAGTGCATGTGCGACGGGACGATCGCGCGCACCTGCTTCGGGTCCCAGCCGGCGCGCTCGAGCTGGTCCACCACCGGCCGGTGCCCGGCGCGGCGGTACCCGAACATCGTGCGGTGGAACCAGCCGTTGACCGCGAACTGGGTGTCGACCTGCCGGCCGAGGCCGCTGTCGAACAGCAGGGTGCCGGACGGATGCCGAACGAGCACGGCCGACTGCGACGGCCGGCGGTGCACCGTCCAGCGGCCGCGGCCCACCAGCAGCGCCTCGGCCGCGCCGTCGGACACACCGGTCTGCAACACGCTGAAGGCGAGCCCGGCGGGCGGACGGGCCGGCGGCAGGGCATCGGCCAGGCCCGCCGGCTCGGGGCCGAGCGGGACCGGCGCGTCGACCGCGTACAGCGCGGCGGCGCCGCCGGCCAGCAGCGCGGCCACCGCGAGCAGGGCGACCCCCACGCGCCGGGGCCAGCGGCGGTGTCGGGCGGGAACGGACAGCGTGGTGGAAGCAGGCAGGGCGGTGGTCATCGGGGTTCTCGAAGCGGTGTGCCCCGCAGCGTATTGAACCCCAACCGATATGAGAAATCGCATTTTCTTCGCGACTTCCCATGGTTTTTCCTATAGCTCAGGGCCGCTGGTAGCGCCGCTCCTGGGTCACCCCCCCGTAGCCGTAGGCCGCGGCACGCACGTCGGCCACCTGCACGTACGAGTGGTCGGCCACGCCACCGAGCAGCTTGCCCATGGTCTCGTGCACGGCCGCGAGGTAGGCGGCCTTCTCGGCCTTCGTGTTGGTCTCGTCGGTGATGGTCACGAGCCAGTGGTAGCTGCGTTCGTTCGACGCCGACAGCGGCGCCTTCGCGATGAACCAGCGGCGCGCCGGCACGAAGTCGATCACCACCGCGGTGAGCGCGGGATCCTTGCCGAGCAGGTTCGCCGTGAGGTCGGTCGCGTGGGTGGCGACTTGCGCGGCGAGGGTGTCGTCGGGTTCGCCGGACAGCTGGATGTGCAGGTAGGGCATCTCGGAACTCCGTGGTGGGGTGGGGACGGATTCACTGTAGGCTCGTGGCATTCAGCGAACAATCGGATTGATTCGATGCCATTGAGCGAGAACGCAGATGAATGACCTCGACCCCCTCTGGTTGCGCAGCTTCGTCGCCATCGCGCGGCACGGGTCCGTGACGGCGGCGGCGCGCGAAGTCCACCGCACGCAGTCGGCCGTCAGCACGCACCTGCGGCAGCTCGAATCGTCGCTCGGCGCGGCGCTCGCCACGCGCAGCACCCGCGCGCTCGCGCTGACACCCGAGGGCGAACGTTTCCTGCCGCACGCAAAACGCCTGCTCGCGCTGCAGGACGAGGCGCGCGCCGCGGTGGCGGGCGACGCGCCCGCGCGGCCCTGGCGCATCGGCATCAGCGAATACTTCCTGCCCGCGCGCCTGGCCGGGCTGCTGGACCTGCTGCACGAGCACACCCGGCCGGCCCGCATCGAACTGCTGTGGTCGAGCTCGCAGTCGCTGCGCGCGCTGTGGGCCGCGGGCGAGATGGACCTGGCCGTGATCACCAGCAACGAACCGCTGCCCGGCGCGCGGCTGCTGCGCCGCGAGACGCTGGCGTGGGTGGCCGCGCCGCGCTTCGCCGTGCCGCGCGACGACGCGGCACCCCTCGTGCTGCTGGGGCCGGGCTGCCCGGTGCGCGAGATCGCGCTGCAGGCCCTGCAGCGCAACGGCCGGCCGCACCACGTGCAGCTGAGCTGCTCGGGCAGCCACGGCGCGGTGGCCGCGATCCGGGCGGGCTGGGGGCTCGGGTGCCTCAACGAGTCGGCGATTCCCGGCGACCTGGTCCGGCCCCGCGGCTGGCCGTCGCCGGGCAAGCTGTCGTTCTACCTGCAGTCCCGGCCCGGGCTGGACGCCGCGGCCGCCGCGCTGCGGCAGTGGGCTCGGCCTACACTCACGGCATGAACACGATCGCATTCATTGGTGGTGGCAACATGGCCAGCGCCGTCATCGGCGGGCTGCTCAAGAGCGGCCGCGCTCCCGCGGACATCCTCGTGCTGGAACCCAACGCCGACCAGCGTTCGGTGCTGCAGCGTGACCTGGGCGTGATCACGCTCGAGGCGCCGGGTTCGGTGCTGCAGCGGGCCGACGTCGCGGTGTGGGCCGTCAAGCCGCAGGTCTTCAAGGAGGCCGCCGCGCCGGTCGCGTTGCACCTCGGCCAGGCGCTGCAGTTCAGCGTGATGGCGGGCATCCGCAGCGACGCCATCGTGGCGGCGCTCGGCACCGAACGCGTGATCCGCGCGATGCCCAACACCCCCGCGCTGATCGGCCAGGGCATCGCCGGCCTGTATGCCCGCCCGGCCGTGACCGCGCAGGAGCGCAAGGACGCCGACAAGCTGCTGGCCCCCACCGGCCGCACCGTGTGGGTGGACCAGGAGGGCGACCTCGACGCCGTCACCGCGCTGTCGGGCTCGGGCCCCGCCTACGTCTTCTACTTCGTCGAGGCCATGGTGCAGGCGGCGGAGGAGATGGGCCTCACGGCCGAGCAGGGCAAGCAGCTCGCGCTCGCCACGTTCTCGGGCGCCGCGTCGCTGGCCCAAGCGTCGAGCGAACCGCCGTCGGTGTTGCGCGAGCGCGTGACGTCGAAGGGCGGCACCACGTACGCGGCGCTGACGTCGATGGAATCGAGCGGCGTGAAGGCCGCCTTCGTGAAGGCGATGAAGGCGGCTCAGCGCCGCGCGGCCGAACTGGGCAACGAGTTCGGCTGAACCGCCGGCCGCTCGAGCACGCTCCGGTTGCGGCCGGCGTGCTTGCCGCGGTACAGCGCCTCGTCGGCGCGGGCCACGGCCTCGGCCAGGGTCTCGTCGGCGCGCCACTGGCTCACGCCCAGCGTCATCGTGACCGGCCGGTCGTCGGGCCACACGCCGTTTTCCATGGCCACGCGCGCGCGTTCGGCCACGCGCAGGGCCTCGTCGAGGGCCGTCTCGGGCAGCACCACCAGGAACTCCTCGCCGCCCCAGCGGGCCACGGTGTCGCGCTCGCGCACCACGGTGCGCAGCACGCCGGCCATCGCCATCAGCACCTGGTCACCGGTCTCGTGGCCGCGGCCGTCGTTGATGCGCTTGAAGTGGTCCACGTCGCCCAGCACGAACGACAGCGGCATGCCCTCCCGGCGGCCGCGCTGGATCTCGTAGTGCGCGACGTCGAGGATGCGCCGGCGGTTGGCCAGGCCCGTCAGCGGATCGGTGGTGGCCAGCGCGCGCAGCTGGCTCTCGGCCACGCCCACGACACCGAAGTAGACGTGGGCGAGGTAGCCCAGCACGAAGAAGGTGCTGGCCATGTTGAAGAAGCGGATCCAGTCGAGCGCGCCCGGGGAGACGGGCTCGAGGGGCACCGTGCGCCGGGCCATCACGTCGAGGGCCACGTAGAACACCGCCAGCAGCACGCCCAGCAGCACGCGCGTGGAATCCTGCCGGCCCGGGCTCACGAACATCACCGGCACCATCAGCAGCACGTAGTAGTGGAACCCGCTGTCCCAGCCGAGCACGGCGGTGGCGAGCAGCGAATGCCCCGGGATCGCGAGCCAGAACAGCAGCACCGCCAGCCGGTTGCGGCGGCCGCGCAGCAGGCCGTAGATCACGCCCCACAACGCGGTGAAGGCGAGGTTGCCGAGCGCGAGGCGCGGCGCGCCCATGAGCTCGAACAGGAGCGCGAAGGCGCCATGGATCGCCCCGGCCACAGGGGCGACACGGGTCAGCACCTGCCAGTACGAACGGCCTCGGAACGCGACGGAGGCAAGGTGGCCGGCAGACGGCGAACGCGAGAACAGCATGAAGTCCTCACGTTACAGACTGAAACATCCTTGCGCAAGATCAGCGGAACGCCAAGTCGGCCAACACGCCTAGAAACACCGAAAAACCCAGCCAGTGGTTGCGGGTGAAGGCCCGGAAACACCCGTCGCGACCGCGATCCCGGATCAGCGACCAGTGCCAGACCACCTGCGCGGCGGCCCCCGCCAGCCCGGCCAGCGCCCAGGCGCCCAGGCCGGCACGCCACCCCACGACACCCCAGATCGCGAGCGCGATCACGTAGAACGACGTCACGCCGACGACGTCGAAGCGGCCGAGGGTGATGGCCGAGGTCTTGATGCCGATCTTCAGGTCGTCGTCGCGGTCGACCATCGCGTATTCGGTGTCGTAGGCCAGCACCCAGAACAGGTTGCCGAGCAGCAGCAGCCACGCCTCGAGCGGCACCGCGCCCCGCACGGCCGCATAGGCCATCGGGATGCCGAAGCTGAACGCCACGCCCAGCACCGCCTGCGGCATCGACAGGAACCGCTTCGTGAACGGGTAGAAGATGCTGATGGCGAGCGCCCCGAAGCTCATCGCGATGGTGAGCGGGTTCGTGGTGAGCACCAGCGCAAAGGCCACCAGCGCCAGCACGGCGCCGAAGACCAGCGCCTCGCGCGTGCCGATCCGCCCGCTCGTCACCGGCCGCTGGGCCGTGCGCTTGACGTGTTTGTCGAAGTCGCGGTCGGCCACGTCGTTCACGGCGCAGCCTGCGCTGCGCATCAGGAAGGTGCCGAGCGTGAAGACGACGACGAGGTGCAGGCCGGGAAAGCCGCCCGCGGCGATCCACAGCGCCGCGAGCGTGGGCCACAGCAGCAGGTAGGTGCCCGCCGGGCGGTCCCAGCGGATCAGGTTCAGGTACAGCGACAGGCGGGACGGCTCGGGGGCGGGGGCGGTCGTGCTCATCACCGTCCTCCGCTCAGCCTTCCAGCTGGCGCTGGAACACGAGGCCCGCGTGCTCGCGCAGCGCGTGGAACTTGATCTTCGGCCAGTTGGCCTCGATGGCCCGCAGCTCCGGCGCGTACTCGACCAGCACCGTGGGCGCGTCGACCGCGTCGTAGGCCACGCGGTGCGAGTTGCCGTCGATGAAACGCTTGAGCTCCTTGTCGCCGCCGTCGGCCTCGTCGCAGGTCACCCAGCGGGCCACCTGGAAGCGGCTCGGCATGATGCGCGCCTTGACGCCGTATTCGTGTTCGAGACGGTGGGCGACCACTTCGAACTGCAGCTGGCCCACGGCGCCCAGCAGCAGCATGGAGCTGGCGACCGGGCGGAACACCTGGATCGCGCCCTCCTCGCCGAGCTGCGTGAGGCCGGCGCGCAGCTGCTTGCTGCGCAGCGGGTCGGCCACTTCGACGGTGCGGAACATTTCCGGCGCGAAGAAGGGCAGGCCGGTGAACTGCAGGGACTCGCCCTCGGTCAGCGTGTCGCCGAGCTGCAGCACGCCGTGGTTCGGGATGCCGATGATGTCGCCGGCGAAGGCCTCGTCGAGCAGTTCGCGGCGCTGGCTCAGGAAGCTCACCACGGTGTTGGGGCGCAGTTCCTTGCCCGAACGCACCACCTTCAGCCGCATGCCGCGCTCGAAGTGGCCGCTGGCCACGCGCACGAAGGCGATGCGGTCGCGGTGGGCGGGGTCCATGTTCGCCTGGATCTTGAAGACGACGCCGGTGAACTTCTTCTCGTCGGGCGCCACCTCGCGCTGCAGCGACGCGCGCGCACCGGGCGCCGGGGCCAGGTCGACCAGCGCGTCGAGCACCTCGCGCACCCCGAAGTTGTTGACGGCCGAGCCGAAGAACATGGGCGTCTGGCGGCCGGTCAGGAAGGCTTCGCTGTCGAAGGCCGGGGCGGCGTCGGTCAGCAGCTCGATCTCGCCCTGGGCCTGCTCGTACGGCATGCCGAAACGTTCGGCATAGGCCGGGTTGTCCAGGCCGTCGAGGATCTCGTCGTCGTTGTGGTTGCGGTCCTCGCCCGGCGTGAACACGCGCATGCGCTCCTCGCGCAGGTCCATCACGCCGTGGAACGACTTGCCCATGCCGACGGGCCACGTGAACGGCACGACTTCCATGCCCAGCTCGCGCTCGATCTCGTCCATCAGCGCCAGCGGCTCCTGCACCTCGCGGTCCATCTTGTTGACGAACGTGAGGATGGGGGTGTTGCGCGCCCGGCAGACCTGCAGCAGGCGCCGCGTCTGCGGTTCCACGCCGTTGGCCGCGTCGATCACCATCAGCGCCGCGTCGACCGCCGTCAGCACGCGGTAGGTGTCTTCCGAGAAGTCCTGGTGGCCCGGGGTGTCGAGCAGGTTGATGACGCAGTCGCGGTATTCCATCTGCATCACGCTCGAGGCCACCGAGATGCCGCGCTGCTTCTCGATCTCCATCCAGTCGGACGTGGCATGGCGCGACGCCTTGCGCGCCTTCACGCTGCCGGCGATCTGGATCGCGCCCGAGAACAGCAGCAGCTTCTCCGTGAGCGTGGTCTTGCCCGCGTCAGGGTGGGAGATGATGGCGAAGGTGCGGCGGCGGCGCACCTGGGGCGTGAGGTCGGTCGACATGGAACTGGACGCGTCAAAACCTTCGATTATCGCGGTCGGCGCGGGAAGCCCTCCGGGCCTATAGTGCGGGCCGTGGTCATTCGCACAACTTTCCCTCCCGATGCTTGAGCTGTACCCCGGGTTCGCCGGCGGCCTGAAGGCGGTCGGCGGCGCCCATCCCCTGATGGTCGGCGTGCCCGCCGCCGTGCTGGTCCTGTGGGCCCTGGCCCGGTGGGCCGACGACACCTCGCCCCGCGCCGTGCGCCAGGTGGCGGGGGTGGCCGTCGTGCTGCTGGGCGCCGGGCTGCTGCTGCGCCTGGGCCTCGCGCTGAACGAACCCCGGCCCATGCTCGCCTGGTGGCAGTGGGGCATCGGCCTCCTGGTGCTGCCGCTGTTCGTCAAGAGCGCCCGCCTGGGCGGCGTGGCCGCGATGCTCTTTTTCCTGTGCCTGGCCGCCGCGCTGGCCACGGGCGTGGGCTGGGTGGCCGACGTGCGGACGGTCACCGGCGCCGCGCTGTGGCTCGGGGTCGTGGCCCTGGCCGCCGCGCTCGTGCTGAGGCGGGCGATCCCGGCGCCGCCCGCGCCCCCGCCGATCGAACCGAAGGTGCTGCAGCAGCGGCTCGACACCGACGAGGCCCGCGAGGGCGCCGACAAGTACACCCGCGAATGAGCCGCCCGCCCGACGACCAGCTGTTCTCCCGCCGCCGCTTCCCGGTGCTGGGCGCGCGTGGCCGCGCGATGCTGCGCCGGCTCGTCGACCACCCGAACGCGCCCGTGTTCCGCGACCTGAGCGGCCACCGGCTTAACTGGCTCGACGTCTGGCGCGCGCGGGGGCGGCACTGGCAGGTGATGACGGCGCAGATCCACTGGCCGGTGGACGCCACCGTGCCCCCGCCCTGGGCCGAGGCCTGGGTGCGCCAGCTGGCCGCCACCGTGCCCGCCGCGCGCGACCTGGTGGGCCGCCCCTGGGCCGACATCCCGCTCGTGTCCCGGTCCGACCTCGCCTGCGCGCTGCACCTGCACACGCCCTCGGCGCTGCCGGTGGACCGGGTCATCTGCTTCTCCACCAGCGGCACCACCGGCCACCCGCTGAAGGTGCCGTCGCTGCCCCGCGTGGCGGCCGACTACCAGGCTTTCCACGCCCGGGCGCTGCGCCACTTCGGCGTGGAGCTGCAGGCCGGCGCGGGGCGGGTGGGCATCGTGCTGGCCGGTTTCCAGAAGCGGTGTTTCACCTACGTCTCGGTGAACCCGCTGCGCGGCGAGTGCGGCCTCGCGAAGCTCAACCTGCACCCCGACGACTGGAACGACCCCGCCGACCGCGCGAAGTACCTCGACGCGATGGCGCCGGAACTGATCTCGGGCGACCCGATCTCGCTCGCCGAACTGGCCCGGCTGGGCCTCGCCCATCGCCCGCGCGCGCTGCTGTCCACGTCGATGGCGCTGCACGACGGCCTGCGCCGCGCGCTCGAGTGGCGGTTCCGCTGCCCGGTGCTGGACCTTTACTCGATGAACGAGGCCGGCCCCATCGGCGTGTTCGACCCGGCCGTGGACGGCTTCGTGCTGCTGCAGCCGCACCTGCACGTGGAGATCGTCGACGAGGACGGTCGGCCCCAGCCGTACGGGGTCACCGGCGAGATCGTGCTCACCGGCGGCTTCAACCCCTGCCTGCCGCTGCTGCGCTACCGCACGGGCGACCGCGCCCGGCTCGAGATGAGCGCGCGCGGCCCGGTGCTGCGCGGCCTCGTGGGCCGCTCGCCGGTGCGCTACCGGTCGCCGGACGGGCACTGGGTCAACAACGTCGAGCTGAGCCAGGCGCTGGCGCCGTTCCCGATCGCGCGGTTCGCGTTCCACCAGCAGGCCGACGGCGCCTTCGTGCTGCGCGTGGACGCCACCGAGCCGCTGGCCGACCTGGCGCCGCGCCTGCGCGACGCGATCGAGGAACGTTTCGGCGAAACCTTGCCGCTGGCCATCAAACCGCTGGTGGCCGACGACAAGCTGCGCCAGTACACGAGCGACCTGCCGGGGCACGCCCCCGCATGACGGCGCTGGAGATGGCCGCGAACGCCGCGGCGACGCTGTCGATCGCGCTGGCGGCCTTCAACCACGTGCTGACCTGGCCGGTGGGCATCGTGGGCTGCGTGCTCTTCGCGTTCGTCTTCCACGGCTCGCAGCTGTACGCCGACGCGCTGCTGCAGGTGTTTTTCATCGCGACGAGCGCGGCCGGATGGTGGCTCTGGCGGCGGCGCGACGTGGCGCCCGTGTCGCGTGCCGCGCCCCGGGGCCTCGTGCTGATGGCGGTCGCGGGCATCGTCGTCACGGTCGCCTACGGCGCGCTGCTGCACCGCTTCACCGACGCCTACGCGCCGTTCGCGGATTCGGCCGTGCTCGCGTTCAGCGTGGTCGCGCAGCTGCTGCTGATGCGGCGGCGGCTCGAGACCTGGGGCTTCTGGCTGCTCGTCAACACCGTGTCGGTGCCGCTGTTCGCATCGCGGGGGCTGACGCTCACCGCGGGCCTCTACGCCGTGTACTGGGTCAACGCGTGGTTCGGCGCGTGGCGCTGGTGGCGCGAATGGCAGCGGGGGCGGGCGGCGCGATGAAGCCGTACCGCCTCGGCCTCGTCGTCGGCAAGTTCGCGCCGCTGCACCTCGGGCACCTCGCCCTGATCGACCATGCGGGCTGCCTGAGCGACCGCGTGCTGGTGCTCAGCTGGTCGAACCCCGAGCTGCCGGGCTGCGGGCCCGAGGTTCGACGCCGGTGGCTTGCGGACTGCCTGCCGCAGCACGAGGTGGTGGTGCTCGACGGCGCCGGGGCCCCGCCGAACGATGCACCCGACCTCGACCACCAGCAATACCTGGCCGAGCTGCTGCGCCGGTTGAACCGCCGGCCCGATGCCATGTTCGCCAGCGAACCCTACGTGTTCCCGTGCGCCACGGTGCTGTCCGACGCGCTCGGCCACCCGGTGCGGCCGGAGATGTTCGACCCGCAGCGGCGGCAGGTGCCCATCAGCGCCACCCGCGTGCGCGAACGCCCCCGCGAGATGCTTCGCTGGCTGCCGCCGATCGTGCGCGCGGACGTCGTGCCGCGCGTGGTGCTGCTGGGCGGCGAGTCGACCGGCAAGACGACGCTGGCCGCGGCCCTCGCCGTGCGGTTCGGCACGGCCGCCGTCGCCGAATACGGCCGCGAGCGTTGGGAAACGCAGGGCGGGCGCCTGGACGAGGCCGACCTGCTCGCCATCGCCCGCGAGCAGACCCGCCGCGAGGACCTCGCCGCCCGGTCGGCCGACCCGGTGCTCGTGTGCGACACGTCCCCGCTCACCACGCTCGGCTACGCCGGGTGGACCCACGGCAGGGCCGATCCCGCGCTCGTGGCGCTGGCCGAACGGCGCTACACGCTGTCGGTGCTGTGCGGCGACGAGATCCCGTTCGACCAGGACGGCACGCGGCGGGACGTGTCGTTCCGCACGCGCCAGCAGGCCTGGTACCGCGAGCAGCTCGCGGCGCGGGGCGATCGGCACGTCGAGGTGCACGGAACGGTGGCCGCACGCGTTGAGGAGGTCGAGCGCGCACTGGCCGCGTGCTGACATCCCCGACGCGCCCATGCAGAAACACATCCAGAAGCTCCAGATCCGCCGCCGCCTCGGCCAACTCGGCCCCGGCCTCATCACCGGGGCCGCCGACGACGACCCGAGCGGCATCGCCACCTACTCCCAGGCCGGCGCGCAGTTCGGCTTCTCGATGCTGTGGCCCATGGTGTTCACGCTGCCGCTGATGGTCGCGATCCAGGTGGTCAGCGCGCGCATCGGCTACGTCACGCGGCGCGGCCTGGCGGCCAACATCAAGGAACGTTTCCCGGCGTGGGTGCTGTTCGGCGTGGTGGGCCTGCTGCTCGTCGCCAACACGCTGAACCTCGCGGCCGACATCGCCGCGATGGCCGAGGCGCTGCGCCTGCTGGTCGGCGGCTCCGCCCACGTGTACGCGGTGACCTTCGGCCTCGCGTGCCTCGTGCTGCAGGTCTTCCTGCCGTACGCCACCTACGTGCGCTGGCTCAAGTGGCTGACGCTCGCGCTGCTGTCGTACGTGGCGGTGGCCTTCTCCCTGCGCCTCGACTGGTGGCAGGTGGCCGGGTCCATCGTGCACCCGCGGCTGCCCGCGGGCAACGAGATGCTGCTGATGGTCGTCGCGCTCTTCGGCACCACGATCAGCCCCTACCTGTTCTTCTGGCAGGCCTCGCAGGAGGTGGAGGACGTGGGCGGCACCGCGCCGCACACGCCCAGCGAGGTGCGCGGGCACCTGCGGCGCATCAAGGCCGACACGGTGATCGGCATGACCTTCTCGAACCTGATCGCCTTCTTCATCATCCTGACCACGGCGGCCACGCTGCACGCGTCCGGCGTGCACGACATCCAGACCTCGGCCCAGGCGGCCGACGCGCTGCGGCCGCTGGCCGGCGAGTTCGCGTACCTGCTGTTCAGCCTCGGCATCATCGGCACGGGCATGCTCGCGGTGCCGGTGCTCGCGGGGTCGGCCGCCTACGCGGTGGCCGAGGCGGCGGGCTGGCACGGCAGCCTCAACCTGCGGCTCGACAAGGGCGAGGGGCGCGGCTTCTACGGCGTGATCGCCGCCGCCACGGTGGGGGGCGTGATCCTGTGCTTCACGCCCACCGATCCTGTGAAGGAGCTGTTCTGGTCCGCGGTGATCAACGGCGTGATCGCGGTGCCCATCATGGTGGTGATGATGCTGCTGGCCACGCGCCGCGACACGATGGGCGACCACGTGATCGGCACGCGCCTGCGCTGGCTCGGCTGGCTCGCCACGGCGGCGATGGCCGCCACCGTGGTCGCGATGCTGGCCACCCTCTGAGGCGCCCGCAAAACGAGGGAGAATCGCGCCATGAACGAAGCCAAACCCGCACTGCCCGACCGCCTGTCGGTCGACCCGCGCAGCCCCCACCATGTCGCCGCCGTGTTCGAACACGAGGTGGGCATCCGCCTCAACGGCAAGGAACGCCACGACGTCGAGGAATACTGCATCAGCGAAGGCTGGGTGAAGGTGCCCGCCGGCCGCGCGCTGGACCGCAAGGGCCAGCCGCTGATGATGAAGGTCAAGGGCACGGTGGAGGCGTTCTACCGCTGAACGCCCCCGCCGCGGTTCAGCGCGGGCGCGTGCGGATCACCGCCACGATCGCGTCGAACCGCTCCCGCTGGCCCGGCGCCAGCGCAGGCTGGCCCAGGAGGTGGGCGAACCCGTCGTCCACCCCCACCGTGTCGGCCGACGTGGCCTGACGCGACTCCAGCGCCGCCTTCATGGCGCGCAGCTTCCACTCGCGGCGCGCCGCCTGGAAGGCCTCGGGCGACGGCATGTCGAGGGCCATCTCCACCTGCAGCAGCCACTGGTCGACGGTGTCGGCATCGGCCGGCGCCGCGGGACGCGCCCAGCGGTCGATCAGCGCGCGGTCCCACACCGCCGGCACCGCGGGCTGGGCCGCCCAGGCCTCGTCCAGCGCCGGGGACGCCCCCTCGCGCTCGCGCTGCTCGCACAACGCGTGGCGCGCCAGCACCGACTCCACCGTCACCTGCCACTTGCGCTGCGCGCTCGCGGCGAGGTGCGACTGCGCGACCTCGCGGGCATTGCGCCACGCGACGTCGATGCGGGGCACGTCGTGGCGCGGCACGTCGCCGGCCTGGCGCCACTGGGCGTCGACCTCCGACAGCGTGCGCTTCAGCTCGGCCGCCGGGGTGTCGGCGGTCAGCGCGGCCAGGCGCTCCACCAGCGCCTCGCGCACCATCAGGTTCGCGCGCAGCACCTCGTCGCGCGCGGTGAAGACCGCTTCGCGCTGGGCGAACACCGCGTCGGTCTCGGCCTTGAACCGCGTCCAGAGGCTGTTCTCGGCGCCCCGCGACAGCGGCACCGACTTCGCATGCTCCTGCCACTCGCCCTGCAGGTCGCGCACGCGCGGCACCAGCTCGCGGCCCTGGCCGCTGGCGCCCTCGGCCACCAGGGCCTGGGCGCGGGCGATCAGCGCCTCGCGGCCGCGTTCGGCTTCCTTGCGGGCGGCCTCCAGCGGCGCCTCGATGCGCGCCACCGCGGCGCGCCAGCGCGCCACGAGCGCCTCGCGCGACTTGTGGGGCACGGTGTGCTCGACCGGGCCAAGCTTGCGCCAGCCGGTCTGGAACGTGTCGAGCGCGCGCACCTGCTCGCGCCAGCCGGTCTCGTCGGCCGGGGGGGTGGCCTCCAGCACGGCCAGCAGGCCTTCACGCGTGGCGAGGTTGGCCTGGCGTTCGGCGTCGACCTTGGCGAGCGCCGCGGCCACCGGCACGTAGGCGGTCTTCAGGGCCGCGTCGAAACGCTGCCACAGCGGCTGGCTGCCGGGGCCGCCCGTGCGGTCCAGTTCCTTCCAGCGCTTGCGCAGCGCGTCGATGGTGTCGGCCTGCAGGCGGGCGGCGATCTTCGCGTCGGGCGCCTCGGTGGCCACGGCCAGCGCCTCGGCCTCGGCGACCAGGTCGTCGCGGGCGCGGGCGCCACCCCATTGCTGCCAGCCCTTCAGGCGACCGTGTTCGGCCCACAGGCCCTGCAGCCGGCCGCGCTGGGCGGGCGACACCAGGTCGTCGAGGGCGGTCAGCTGCTGATGCGCCTCGGCGAGGTGGCCTTCGGCCAGCGCGGTCTCGGCCTGCGTGAGCAGCGCGTCGGCGCGGGCGATGGCCTCGGGGTCGGCGGCCACGGGTTTCGGGCGCGGGGGCTTGTCCTTCTTCTTCTCGGGGGCCGGGGCCGCGGGGGTGGAGCCGCCCTGGCCGCGGCGCCAGACGGTGAAGCGCTGCTCGAGGGCCTGGGCGATGCGTTCGTCACCGATCGGCGGCTGCGAGCGCCAGCGGTCGGTGGCGACGGCGACCGGGTCCACCGGCGCCGGAGTGGGGGCGGGCTCGCTCTCGGCCGCGCCTTCCGTGGGCGTGTCCGACACCGGCTCGGCCGGCGCGGGCGCTTCCGGCGCGGCCGCCGGCGCCTCGAACTGGGCCAGCATCGCGAGGCGCGTCTCGATCTGCGCGGCCGTCAGCCGGCCGCTGCCGAGGGCCTCGACCAGCGTGGCGTCGTCGTGGCCCCGCGGCACGTCGGCCTGCAGCGCGGCGGCGGTGTCGGCGGCGGCGGTCAGCACGTCCTGGGTCTCGGCGCCGTGCGCGACGGCCAGCGACACCGTCTGCAGGCGGGCCACCGCCTCGCGGGCGGCGGCGGTCCAGCGGGTGACGGCGGCCTCGCGTTCGGCGCGGTCGTGCATCAGCGCGGTGAGCTGGGTGGTGAGCGTGCCGAAGCGGGCGATGCTCTCGGGCGTCAGCAGGCTCGCGTCGAGCGCCTTCCAGTCGCGGTCGAGGGCCACCAGCCGGTTGGCGGGGATCACGGCGTCGGTGGCCAGGGCCTCGGCGCTGTCGAGCAGCGCGGTGGCGGCTTCACGGGCGGTGCGCGTGGCCACGGCGGCGGCGAGGCGCTGCTTGGCGAGGCGGTACACCCGGCGGTCGTGGGTGCGGAACTCGCGTTCGGCGTCCTTCAGCGCGGCCTCGCCGGCCAGGCCCTCGATGGCCGCGACCTTGATGTCGACCGGAGCGTCCTCGCGCGCCAGCGCCAGCAGCGCGGCGTCGTCACCGGCGGCCTGCCCGAGGCGGGCGGCCCACTGGGCCATGCGGGCTTCGCGTGCCGCGGCCGTCTCGGCGGGGGAGGGCGTGGGAGCCGGGGCCGGCGACGGGCGAACGGGTGCCGGTGCGGCGGCGGGCTTTTTCTTGAAGATCCAGTTCAGCATGGTCACGGGTCCTGCGGTCGGGAGCGAACCGCACATTTCACCACGCTTGAGGGCGCTTGATCCGATCGGCGGGCCGGCCAACAATGGCACCACCATGGAACCGCGCCATTTCCCGGTCTCCGCCGGCGCCCTGGCGCTGGGCATCGCGATCGGGCTCGCCCTGCCGTTCGTGCCGTCGCTGTGGCGCGCCGGCCCGCCCGACGGCGAATTGCCCGACAGCTACGTGGGGGTGCTGGCCGCGCCGGAAGGCAGCACCGGCATCGTGGTGTCGGCCGCGCGGCACGAGCGGGTGCTCGACACCCGCCTGCCCGTGCCGGTGGGCATGCCCGACGGCCGCACGCTGTTCCTGTGGGCCATCGAACCCACCGGGGCCGTGCTGCCGGTGGGGCCCGTGCCGCCGCAGGCGGCCGGGCGCATCCCGCTCGCCGACCGTGCCGAATCGGTGTTCGCCACGGCGGTGGGCTTCGGCGTCACGGTGGAGCGCACCGGCCACTCGCCGGACAGCCCCGCCGGGGCGTTCGTCTACCGCGGCCTGTGCGGCCGGTTGTGGCGGGCCGGGGCGCCCGCCGCCTAGTTCAAGGTCAGGCCAGCACCGCCGCGATGGCCACGGCCGTGGCCTCGACGTTGTGGGTGTTGAGGCCGGCCACGCACATGCGGCCCGAACGCACGAGGTACACGCCGTGTTCCTCGCGCAGGCGGTCCACCTGCTCGGGCGACAGGCCGGTGTAGCTGAACATGCCGCGCTGGGTGATGAAGTAGCGGAAGTCGCGGCCCGGCAGCTTGGCCGACAGCACCTCGTACAGCTTCTGGCGCATGGCGGCGATGCGCACGCGCATCGCGTCGAGTTCGGCGGCCCACTGCGCGTGCAGCGCGGGGGTCTGCAGCACCTTGGCGACGATCTGGCCGCCGTGGGTGGGCGGGCTCGAGTAGTTCTTGCGGATGGTGGCCTTCAGCTGGCCCAGCACCAGCTCGGCCTCGGCCTTGTTCGGGCACACCACGCTCAGGCCGCCGCAACGTTCGCCGTACAGCGAGAAGCTCTTCGAGAACGAGCTGGCGCAGAAGAAGCTCACGCCGGCGTTGGCCAGCGCGCGGATGGCGAAGGCGTCCTGATCGATGCCGTCGCCGAAGCCCTGGTAGGCGATGTCGACGTACGGGATCAGCTTGCGGGCGGCGATGACGGGGATCAGGCGGTCCCACTGCGCGGGCGACAGGTCGACGCCCGTCGGGTTGTGGCAGCACGCGTGCAGCAGCACGATGCTCTTCTCGGGCAGCTGCTGCAGCGCGGCCAGCATCTCCTCGAACCGCACGCCGCCCGAGACCGGGTCGTAGTACGGGTAGGTGTTCACGGTGAAGCCGGCGCCCTCGAACATCGCGCGGTGGTTGTCCCAGGTGGGGTCGCTGACCCACACGTTCGAATCGGGGAAGTAGCGCTTCAGGAAGTCGCCACCCACCTTCAGGCCGCCCGAGCCGCCCAGGGTCTGGATGGTGGCGATGCGGCCGCTGGTGACGGCCTCGTGGTCGGCGCCGAACAGCAGGTGCTGCACGACCTGGCGGTAGTTCGCCGCGCCTTCCATCGGCTGGTACGGGCGGGCGCCGAGGGTCTTGAGCATGCCGCTCTCGGCCTCGTTCACGGCCTTCATCACGGGCATGCGGCCTTCGTCGTCGAAGTAGATGCCGATGCTCAGGTTGATCTTGTGGGGCCGCGGGTCACGGCCGAAGGCCTCGTTGAGGGAGAGGATGGGATCGCCCGCGTAGGCATCGACGTGCTCGAACATGAATCGGCTCCTGCAAAGAAGCGCTGATTATCGGCCGAGACGCCGATCGCCGCGTCGGTCAGCTCGCCAGGGCCTTCTCGATGTCCGCCGCGATGTCGCCCGGCTTGTCCATCGACCCGTAGCGCTTGATCACCTGGCCGTCGCGCCCGATCAGGAACTTCGTGAAGTTCCACTTGATGGCCTTGGTGCCCAGGATGCCCGGGGCCTCGGCCGTGAGCCACTTCCAGAGCGGGTGGGCGTCGTCGCCGTTGACGTCGACCTTGGCCATCATCGGGAAGCTGACGCCGTAGTTGACCTGGCAGAACGAGGCGATCTCGTCGTTGGTGCCGGGGTCCTGGTGGCCGAACTGGTTGCTCGGGAAACCGACGACCACGAGACCCTGGTCGCGGTACTGCGACCACAGCTTCTCGAGCCCCTCGAACTGCGGCGTGAAGCCGCAGGCGCTGGCGGTGTTGACCACGAGCAGCACCTTGCCGCGGTGGTCGGCGAGGGACACCGGCTGGCCGCCGATCGTCGAGGCCTGGAAGTCGAACGCGGAGGTGGGAGCCGAAGCCATGCGCAATCCTTCAGGAAAGTGGGGGGCAGGGGCGGATCGTAGCTTGACGGCGGTCGAGGTCCCGTCGAACATGGGTCCTTCGTCCGCCCGGAGAGCCGCCATGACCGAGCGCATCCCCCTGCGCTACACCGTCGCCCTGCTCGGATTCAGCGACTTCGAACACAGTGCGCTGGCCTCCTTCTTCCGTCTCGCCGAGGCCCGCACGCCGGCCTACGAGGAGGTGGACACGCTCGACGCCGCCGACTTCGCCGTCGTCAACGCCGACCACGCGGCCACGGTGACCACCGTGCGCGACGCGGGCCGGCTGCGCGACGCCGTGCTGATCGGCGCCCAGGTCCCGGCCGACGCGGCGGCGCGCCTGCAGCGCCCCATCGCACCCACCCACATCGTGCGCGAGCTCGACGCGCTGCTCGAGCAGCGCCTCGCCCACCTCGACGTCCCCGGCGCCGGCGCCGACTGGGTGGCCTCCGAACCCGGCCTGCTGGGCACGGCGGACACGTCGCCCCAGGGCAAGGACGTGCTGGTGCTCGACGACAGCCGCGTCGCGCTGCGGTTCATGCAGGTGCGGCTGCAGCGACGGGGCTACCGCGTGCACGTGGCGCACACGCCCGAACAGGCGCTCGAACGCCTGGCCGCGCAGCCCTTCGCCATGGTGTTCCTCGACGTCGCCCTGGGCCCGCGGGCCTCGATGGACGGCCTCGCGCTGTGCCAGCGCATCAAGCAGGGGCGCATCCAGCCGGCGGACAACATGCCGCGGGTGGTGATGGTCACCGGCCTGTCGAGCTCCAGCGACCGCGTGCGCGGCGCGCTGGCCGGCTGCGACGCCTACCTCGCCAAACCCCTGATGGAAGACGAGCTGGACGAAGCCCTGCGCGTGCTGGATCCCTCGGCCGCCCCGGCCTGAAATCCCGACCTTGATCTCCGTCGTTGCGAATGACTCGCATTTGCAATAGGATGGGTTCTGTTGCAACGCCGCCTGGAGCTTTCCATGGACGTCCTGACCGAAGAACACCACATGCCGCAGGTCGAAGCCATGCTCGCCGGCACCCTCGCCCTGATGACCGGCTACAGCCAGTTCCTGCAGGCCGAGGCCAACCCCGCGCACCGCATCGGCATGGGCGAGAAGATCACCCGCAACCTCGCGATGCTGGCCGAACACCCCCAACTGTCGCCCGACTGCCGCTGCGTGCTGTGGCAGCTGCATGAACGCTGGGCCGTCATGTCGACGTGCACGCTGGACGCGGCGCCGCTGAACCTGGCGCCGCCCGAGGATGTGCTGGTGGCGCCGGCGAGCCGGACGTTGCAGTAAGTCGCGGTGGATCCCGGCGTTCGCCGGGATGACACGCGGGGGTCAGTGTTTGTCGCTGCGCGCCAGGGCGAGGAGGTGCTCGACTTCGTCCTTGTGCACGATCACGTTGCGCTTGTGCCACCGCCCGATGACCCACATGATGCCCGCCACCACGAGGCCGAACACCGTGATGGCGACGAAGGCCGAGAGCCCGAACTTCGTCATGCCGGCGTAGAACGCGCCCAGCGCCAGGATGCAGGCCTGTTCGTTGAAGTTCTGCACCGCGATGGACCGCCCCGCGCCCATCAGGTTGTGCCCGCGGTGCTGCAACAGCGCGTTCATGGGCACCACGAGGAAGCCGCCGAGGCCACCCAGCACGATCAGGAACGGCGCGGCCACCCAGGGCCCGTCGATGAAGTTCAGCGCGATCACGAGCAGACCCATGCCGATGCCCAGCGGGATCGTCGACGTGGCCTGGTCGAGCCGCATCTTCATGGAGGCGTACACCGCCCCGAGCGCCGTGCCCACCACCACCACGCCCACCAGCAGCGACGCCTGGGTGGTGTTGTAGCCGAGCGCGGCCGCGGCCCACGAGAACACGATGATGCGCAGGTTGCCGGCCACGCCCCAGAACAGCGTGGTGGTGGCCAGGGAGATCTGGCCCAGCTTGTCGCTCCACAGGCGCGCGTTGCAGGCGGCGAAGTCGCGCACGAGGCCGATCGGGCCGTGGGCCAGCGGCTGCAGCGGCGCGTCGGTGCGCGGGATGTAGAGGTTCAGGATGGCCGCGAGGATGTAGATCGCGATCAGCGTGGCGATGGCGGCCTCGGGCGCCGAATCGATGCCCGTGTCGATCAGCGGCAGGTCGAAGCCCAGCAGGAAGGTGGACAACCGCACGCCCACCAGCTGCCCGCCGAGCAGCAGGCCGAGGATGATGGAGCCGATGGTGAGGCCCTCGATCCAGCCGTTGGCCTTCACCAGCTGCGAGTTGGGCAGCAGTTCGGTGAGGATGCCGTACTTGGCCGGCGAGTACGCCGCCGCGCCGAGCCCCACCACCGTGTAGGCGAGCAAGGGGTGCACCCCGAAAAGCATCATGCCGCAGCCGACGAGCTTCACGAGGTTCGAATAGAACATCACCTTGCCCTTCGGTATCGCGTCCGCGAACGCCCCGACGAAGGGCGCGAGGATCACGTAGAAGAGCGCGAACATGGGACCGAGCGCCGGGGTCATCCAGGCCGGTGCCCCGGTGGTCTTCAGCAGTTCGATCGCGGCGACCAGCAACGCCTGATCCGCCAGCGAGCTGAAGAACTGCGCCGACATGATGGTGTAGAAACCTTTTTTCATTCGCTCGTGCTGATTCGCCTCGAAGGCTGCCGGGTGTTCCGGTCGATTGTCATGCGGCGGCCGGTCCGCGGGTCCTGGTCCCCCTGCGGCGGCGTTATAGCACGTGCCCCTCGCGAGCCGCCCACGCGAGACGGCGACACCGCTGGCAGAATCGACACATGCCCCGTCCCATCGAAGCGCTGATCCACACCGACGCCCTGGCGCACAACCTGGTCCGGGCCCGGCGGATGGCGCCCGACGCGAAGGTCTGGGCCGTGGTCAAGGCCGACGCCTACGGCCACCGCATCGCCCACGCCTTCGAGGGCCTGCGCGGCGCCGACGGCTTCGCGCTGCTCGACATCGCCGAGGCCGAGCAGCTCCGCCGGCTGGGCTGGCGCGGCCCCATCCTGCTGCTCGAAGGCTGCTTCGACGCCCGCGACCTGGAAGCCTGCTCCCGCCTGAACCTGTGGCACGTGGTGCACCACGAGGCCCAGATCGACTGGCTCGCCCTCCACAAGACCACCTGGCCGCACCACGTCTTCCTGAAGATGAACAGCGGCCTGAACCGCCTCGGCTTCACGCCCGCGGCCTTCCGCTCGGCGTGGCTCCGGCTGTCGGGCCTGACCCAGGTGGACGAGGTCTCGCTGATGACCCACTTCGCCGAGGCCGACGGCCCGCGCGGGGTGGACCGGCAGGTGGCCGCCTTCGAGGCCGCCACGCACGACCTGCCCGGCGAACGGTCGCTGTGCAACAGCGCCGCCACGCTGCGCGAGTCGCCCACCCGCCCGGGCGTGCGGGGCGACTGGGTGCGCCCCGGCATCATGTTGTACGGCGCGTCGCCCGACCACCCGGAACACGGCATCGCCCACTGGGACCTCCAGCCCGCCATGACCCTGCGCACCCGGCTGATCGCCACGCAGGACCTGAAACCGGGCGACGCGGTGGGCTACGGCGCGGCCTTCGTCGCCGACACGCCGATGCGCATCGGCGTGGCCGCCTGCGGCTATGCCGACGGCTACCCGCGTTCGGCGCCCACCGGCACCCCCGTGCTCGTGAACGGCCGGCGCACGCGCCTGGCCGGTCGGGTGTCCATGGACATGGTCACCGTCGACCTCACCGGCCTGCCCGACGCGGGCCCGGGTTCGGAAGTCACGCTCTGGGGCCGCGGCCCCGGCGGCGACGTGCTGCCCATCGACGAGGTGGCGCACCCGGCCGGCACCGTGGGCTACGAACTGATGTGCGCCGTGGCGCCGCGCGTGCCGGTGAGCGCGGTGCCGTGATCGCCATCGACCCGGCCGAGGTGGAATTCACCGCCATCCGGGCGCAGGGGGCGGGCGGCCAGAACGTCAACAAGGTGTCGAGCGCGGTCCACCTGCGCTTCGACATCCGCGCCTCGTCGCTGCCCGAGCCGGTGAAGGAACGCCTGCTCGCCCTCGCCGACCAGCGCATCACGGCCGACGGCGTCGTCGTGATCAAGGCCCAGACCTCCCGCAGCCAGGACATGAACAAGCAGGACGCGCTGGCCCGGCTCGCCGAGCTGGTGGCCAGCGTGGAGAAGGTGCCGCGCGTGCGCCGGGCGACGAAACCCACCTACGGCTCGAAACAGCGCCGCCTCGAAGGCAAGAGCCAGCGGTCGCAGGTGAAGGCGGGCCGCGGCAAGGTGAGGGAATGACGGCGGCGGCGACAATGCCCGCATGGCCAAGGACAAATCGATCTACACCTGCACCGACTGCGGCGCCACGAGCCCCAAGTGGCTCGGCAAGTGCCCCGGCTGCGGCGCCTGGAACACGCTGACCGAGTCGGTCGCCGAATCCCCCTCGAAACACCGCTACCAGTCGCTCGCCGCGGCGCAGCCCGTCACCACGCTCTCCGAGATCGAGGCCACCGACGTCGACCGCCAGCCCACCGGCATCGACGAACTCGACCGCGTGCTGGGCGGCGGCATCGTCGCCGGCGGCGTGGTGCTGATCGGCGGCGACCCCGGCATCGGCAAGTCCACCCTGCTGCTGCAGGCGCTCGACACGCTGTCGAAGACGGTGCCCACGCTGTACGTCACCGGCGAGGAATCGGGCGCGCAGGTCGCGCTGCGCTCGCGCCGCCTCGGGCTCGACGGCTCGCAGGTGCGGGTCATCGCCGAGATCCAGCTGGAGAAGATCTCCGCCACCATCGCGGCCGAGCAGCCGGCGGTGTGCGTGATCGACTCCATCCAGACGATGTACAGCGACCAGCTCACCTCCGCCCCCGGCTCGGTGGCCCAGGTGCGCGAATGCGCGGCGCAGCTCACGCGCATCGCGAAGAGTTCGGGCACGGCCATCATCCTCGTGGGCCACGTCACGAAGGAAGGGGCGCTGGCCGGCCCGCGCGTGCTGGAACACATCGTCGACACGGTGCTGTACTTCGAGGGCGACACCCATTCGAGCTTCCGCCTCGTGCGCGCCATCAAGAACCGCTTCGGCGCGGTCAACGAGATCGGCGTGTTCGCCATGACCGAGAAGGGGCTCAAGGGCGTGGCCAACCCCAGTGCCATCTTCCTGTCCACCCACGGCGACCCGGTGCCGGGCTCCTGCGTGCTGGTCACGCTCGAGGGCACGCGCCCCATGCTCGTGGAGGTGCAGGCCCTGGTCGACAGCGGCGGCCCGAGCCCCCGGCGCCTGAGCGTGGGCCTCGACCGCGACCGCCTCGCGATGATGCTGGCGGTGATGCACCGCCACGCCGGCATCGCCTGCATGGACCAGGACGTGTTCGTCAACGCGGTGGGCGGCGTGCGCATCAGCGAACCGGCGGGCGACCTCGCCGTGATGCTCTCCATCCAGAGCAGCCTGCGCGGCAAGCCGCTGCCCCGCGGTTTCTTCGCCTTCGGCGAGGTGGGCCTCGCGGGCGAGGTGCGGCCGGCCCCGCGCGGGCAGGAACGCCTGAAGGAAGCCGCCAAGCTCGGCTTCAGCGTCGCGGTGGTGCCCAAGGCCAACGTGCCGAAGAAGCCGGTCGAGGGGCTGACCATCCACGCGGTGGAACGCATCGAGGAGGCGGTGGACCTCGTGCGCAGCCTCTGAGCGCTTCGGGGAAGGGAACCCGGATCATCCGGGCGAGTCGGAAGAGATGCGAGTTGTTATCATTCACGACCGGCGCCGCGCCGAACCTCCCCTCCCGCCATGTCTTCTCCCCGCCTTTCCGATCTGCCCAACGGGGCCGTCGGCACCGTGCTCGCCGTCAATGCCGGCTCGACGCAGGGTGTCGACGCGTCCACCCTGAACCGCCTCGGCGAACTGGGTTTCCTGCCCGGCGAGCAGGTGCAGCTGCTGCGCCGCGGCCCGGGCGGCCGCGAGCCGCTCGCGGTGCAGGTCGGTGAAACGCTGTTCGCGCTGCGGCTGGTGGAAGCGCAATGCGTGGAGGTGTCGGTGCCATGACGACCGAAACCATGAACACGCCGCTGCGCGTCGCCCTCGTCGGCAACCCCAACTGCGGCAAGACCGCGCTGTTCAACCTGCTGACCGGCGCGCGCCAGAAGGTCGCCAACTACGCCGGCGTCACCGTTGAGCGCAAGGTGGGCGCCACGAAGCTGCCGAACGGCCGCACCGTCACGGTCGTCGACCTGCCGGGCGCCTACAGCCTCACGCCGGCCACGCCCGACGAGCAGATCACCCGCGACATCGTGATGGGCCAGCGCCCCGGCGAACCGGCGCCCGACGCCATCGTCGCGGTGGTGGACGCCACCAACCTGCCGATGAACCTGCGCCTCGTGCTCGAGCTCAAGCGCCTCGGCCGGCCCATGATCGTCTCCATCAACATGATGGACGTGGCCCGCAAGCGCGGCCTCGCCATCGACGTGAAGCGCCTGTCGGCCGAACTGGGCGTGCCCGTGGTCGAGACGGTGGCCGTGCAGAGCCAGGGCCACGCCGCGCTGCTCGCGCAGCTGGAGCAGCAGGCCTCGTGGCCCACGCCCACGGCCGCCGACCAGCCCGGCTCGTACGCCGACCTGCAGCCCGAAGTGCGTCGCCTGCTGGCGCTCGTCGCGCCGGACGCCCGCCAGTTCAAGCGCTTCAACCACCGCATCGACGCCGTCGTGATGCACCCGGTGTGGGGCCTCGCGCTGCTCGCGCTGCTGCTGTTCCTGATGTTCCAAGCGGTGTTCAGCTGGGCCTCGGTGCCCATGGACGCCATCGAGGGCAGCATGAAGTGGCTGGGCGACCAGGTCACGCACCTGATGGCCGAGGGCCCGCTGCGCAGCCTGATCGTCGACGGCATCATCGCCGGCGCCGGCGGGGTGCTCGTGTTCCTGCCGCAGATCCTGATCCTCTTCCTGTTCATCCTCGTGCTGGAAGACTCGGGCTACCTGCCGCGCGCCGCGTTCCTGCTCGACAACCTGATGGGCAAGGTGGGCCTCTCGGGCCGCGCCTTCATCCCGCTGCTGTCGAGCTTCGCGTGCGCCATCCCCGGCATCATGGCCGCCCGCACCATCCCGAACTGGCGCGACCGCCTCGCCACCATCATGATCGCGCCGCTGATGACCTGCTCGGCGCGGCTGCCGGTGTACGCGTTGCTGATCGCGTCCTTCGTGCCGGTGCGCGACGTGGGCGTGTTCAACCTGCAGGGCCTGACCCTGTTCGGGCTGTACGTGGCCGGCGTGGTGTCCGCCATGGCCGTGGCCTGGGTGCTCAAGCGCTTCCGCACCAGCGCGAACTACCAGCCGCTGATGCTCGAGCTGCCGCCGTACCGCTGGCCCAACCTGCGCAACCTGGTGATCGGCCTGTGGGAACGCGCCACCATCTTCCTGCGCCGCGTGGGCGGCATCATCTTCGCGCTGATCGTGCTGCTGTGGTTCCTGTCGAACTACCCGGCCCCGCCCGAAGGCGCCACGGAACCGCCCATCGAGTACAGCTACGCCGGCCAGCTGGGCCGCGGCCTGGAAACGGTGTTCAAGCCCATCGGCTTCAACTGGCAGATCTCCATCGCCCTCGTGCCGGGCCTCGCGGCCCGCGAGGTGGCGGTGGGCGCGCTCGGCACGGTGTACGCGCTGTCGGGCGACGAGGAGGCGGTCACCCAGTCGCTGCACGAGGTGATCCAGAAGACCTGGTCCATCGCGACGGCGTACGCGCTGATCGCCTGGTTCGTCTTCGCGCCCCAGTGCCTCGCCACGCTCGCCGTGGTGCGCCGTGAAACCAACTCGTGGCGGTACCCGCTCATCATGGCGGGCTACCTCTTCGCCCTGGCGTACATCGCCTCGTACGTGACGTACCACGTCACGCTCTGGATCACGGGCTAGGGCCGATCGCCCCCGCCCCACCCCTGGAAGGAACGGACATGCAGGACCTCGTCGTCGGATTGATCGTCGCCGCGTGCGCGGTGTATGCGGCCTGGGTCCTGATGCCGGCCTCCTGGCGCCGCCGCGCGGCGGGGCGGCTGGCCGCCGCCGGCCCGCTGCCCTCGGCGCTGCGCGCCCGCTTTCAGCGGCTGTCGAAGTCGGCCCCGGGCTGCGGGTGCGACGGCTGCGACGCCGGCACGCCCCCGGGCGTGCCGAAGAAGGGCGCCCCGGCCGCCGGTGGCGAACAGCCCATCCGGTTCGTCCGCAAGCAACCCCGCTGAACCCCGCCCGCCTGCGGGCATCCCGTACGTCCGACCGCCGCCGCGGGCCCTAACATCGGCCCCATGAATCGTTACGTCGGTTGGATCCTCGCCGCGGTCTTCGTGGCTTTCGGGTGGCGCGTCTACGGATGGCCGGGCATCGCCATGGCCGGCACGGTCGTGGTCTTCTGGCTGCTGCTGCAGTTCAACCGCACGCTGCGGGTGATGCAGAACGCCGGCCGGGCGCCCGTCGGGCTCGTGCCCAGCGGCGTCATGCTCAACGCGAAGCTCAAGCCGGGCATGACCATGCTGGAGATCCTCCAGGTCACGAAAAGCCTCGGCAAGGAACTGCCGGGCCAGCCCGACACCTGGGAATGGCGCGACGAGGGCGGCGTCACCGTGACCGTCTCGCTCCCCGGCGGGAAGCTCCAATCGTGGCATCTGACGCGACCGGATTCGTCGCCTGAAAACGAAGATTCGGGCGAAAGCCCCGCAAGTCCGTAAAATCACGGGTTTTGTTGTTTCACCCGAATCTCAGGAGCCTTGCCATGTCGATGGCCGATCGCGACGGAAAAATCTGGATGGACGGGCAACTGGTCGACTGGCGCGACGCCAAGATCCATGTGCTCACCCACACGCTGCACTACGGCTGCGGCGCCTTCGAGGGCGTCCGTGCGTACAACACGGTGAACGGCACGGCGATCTTCCGCCTGCGCGAGCACACCGAACGCCTCTTCAACAGCGCCAAGATCCTGCGCATGAAGATCCCCTTCACGCTGGAGCAGGTCATGCAGGCCCAGCTCGACGTGGTGCGCGAGAACAAGCTCGAGAGCTGCTACCTCCGTCCGCTCGTCTGGATCGGTGACGAGAAGCTCGGCGTCTCGCCCAAGGGCAACAAGATCCACCTGATGGTGGCGGCCTGGGCCTGGGGTGCGTACCTCGGCGAGGAAGGCCTCAAGCGCGGCATCCGCGTGAAGACCAGCAGCTACACCCGCCACCACGTCAACATCACGATGACGCAGGCCAAGGCGGTCAGCAACTACTCGAACTCCATCCTCGCGAACATGGAAGCCACCGAGGACGGCTACGACGAGGCGCTGCTACTCGACTCCGCCGGCTTCGTGAGCGAAGGCGCGGGCGAGAACATCTTCATCATCAAGAACGGCGTGGTCTACACGCCCGACCTGTCGGCCGGCGCCCTGAACGGCATCACCCGCAACACCATCCTCGCGATCTGCGGCGACCTGGGCCTGAAGCTCGTGGAAAAGCGCATCACCCGCGACGAGGTCTACATCGCCGACGAAGCGTTCTTCACCGGCACCGCCGCCGAAGTCACGCCCATCCGCGAACTCGACCGCATCGAGATCGGCATCGGCTCGCGTGGCCCCATCACCGAGAAGATCCAGAGCGCCTTCTTCGACATCGTCAACGGCCGCAACGCCAAGTACGGCGAGTGGCTGTCCAAGGTCTGACCGCCATGAGCAAGAACCCCACCGCCAACCAGCCTCCCGTGGAACTGCTCGCGTCCGACCTGATGGGTCCGGGCGTGGTCGCCTGCCCGAACCCGAAGATGACCCTGTGGAGCACCCACCCCAAGGTCTACATCGACGTGACCACGGCCGGCGAGGGCAAGTGCCCGTACTGCAGCACCGTGTACCGCCTGAAGGCCGGCGAAGTCTTCCACGGTCACCATTGAGATGACCCGCTCCCTCGTCATCGCGCCGCAGTGGATCGGCGACGCGGTGATGTCCGAGCCGCTGTGCGCCCGCCTCGCGGCGCGCGGCGAACGCCTCACGGTGGCGGCGCTGCCGTGGGTGGCGCCCGTCTACCACGCGATGCCGCAGGTCGACGAGGTCATCGAACTGCCGTTCGCGCACGGCCGGCTCGACTGGTCGGCCCGTCGGAAGGTCGCCGGCACGCTGCGCGGCCGGTTCGACACGGCCTACGTGTTGCCCAACTCCATCAAGTCGGCGCTGATCCCGTGGTTCGCGGGCATCCCGCGCCGCGTGGGCTACCAGGGCGAGGGCCGGCCGGTGCTGCTGAACCAGCGCTTCCCGAACCCGGGCGGACGGCCGCCCATGGTGGCCTTCTACAGCGGCCTCGCCGGCAGCCCGCCGGCGGAAGCCGAACGGCCGAAACTCTCGTTCGACGAGGCCCGGCTCGCCGCGGTCACGGCCGCGGTCGGCCTGTCGCCCCGCGCCTACTTTGCCTTCGCGCCCGGCGCCGAATACGGCCCGGCCAAGTGCTGGCCCGCCAGCCACTACGCCGAGCTCGCCCGATCGCTGCACGCCCGCTTCGGCCAGCCCGTGATCCTGCTCGGTTCGGGCAAGGAGGGTGCGCTGTGCGAGGAGATCGCGAAGGCCGCTCCCGGCGCCTGCCAGGTGCTGGCCGGCAAGACGAAGCTCATCGACGCGATGGCGCTCATCGCCGCCGCCCGTGGCGTGGTCAGCAACGACTCGGGCCTGATGCACGTTGCCGCCGCCTTCGGCGTGCCGCAGGTGGCCGCGTTCGGCTCCACCAGCCCGGAACACACGCCGCCGCTGAACCCGCGCGCCCGGGTGCTGTGGCTGAAGGAGGAGCTGCAGCTCGACTGCGCCCCGTGTTTCGAGCGCACCTGCCGGTTCGGGCACACGCGGTGTCTCACCGAGATGTCGCCTGCGCGCGTGGAAGCCGCCCTGGACGACGCGCTCGCCTAGAGTTTCCCGACGAACAGCACGGGCCCGGTCGGGGCGCCCGTGGGAGAGCCCCCGGTGGGCTCGAGGCTGACGGCCAGCGCCGCAGTGTCCTCCGGCACCTTGCCCTTGCGCAACACCGTGGCCGCGTCGGCCGAGATCAGGCCCAGCGACTTCGGCGCGCCCTTTGCCGGCAGCGACCACAGCTCGAGCGCCCGGTCCGCCTGCAGCGCGACCGGGGTCACCGGCCGCGTGACCAGCGCCCGGCCATCGGCGCTGATGCCGGCGACAAACGACGACGGCGACGCCGAGCCGTCGGCCGCCGCCAGCACCACCACCACCGGCGGCCGCGCGGCTTCGGGCAGCGCCAGCAGCACGCCGAGCGCGAGCGTGGCCACGGTGGCCGCGGCGGTGAGCCCGCGCCACACCGACAGCCGGGCCCACCAGCCCACCGCCTTCGCCACGTCGCCGCCGATGCGCGCCTGGATGCGCTGCCATACGGCCGGCGGCGGCGCCTCGAGCACCAGCACGCCCGTGAGCGGCATCAGGCGATGCTGCCAGGCCCGGACGGCCGACCGCAGCGCGGGGTGGGCGGTCAACAGCGACTCGAAGCGGCGCCGCGCGCCGCCGCGCAGCGTGCCGGCGGCGTATTCCGCGGCGAGGCGGTCGGCGAGTTCGCGGCGGGAGTAGTCCATCAGGAGTTCCCCGCCGACACGTCGCGCACCACCGCGCTCTCGAGACACGACTTCAGCGCCTGCAGCGCGCGCCGCACCCAGGACTTCACGGTGCCGAGCGGCTGGCGCATCTGCTCGGCCACCTCGGCATGCGTGAGGCCGTCGTAGAACGCGAGTGCCACGCTCTGCCGCTGCGGGCCGCTCAGGCCCTCCATGCAATGCGACAGCGCCCGGGCATCGGAAGCCCGGCCCAGCAGGGCCAGGGGTCCGGGGGCGGTGTCGGCCAGGTCGTCGTACACGTCGTGTTCCTCGTCGTCGTTGCGCGCGGCCGGGCGCACCGGTGGCTCGGCCTGCTTGCGGCGCAGGCTGTCGATGGCCCGGTTGCGGGCGATGCTCGTCAGCCAGGTGAGGGGTTGGCTCTGCGCGGCATCGAAACCTTGCGCGGCCCGCCACACGTTGACGTAGACCTCCTGGAGCACGTCTTCCGCCTGCGCCCGGTCCCGGTTGATACGCAGCACGACCGCGAACAGATGCGGGCTGGTGCGGTCGTAGAGGCGTGCAAAAGCCGCGCGATCACCCAATCCGGCACGGGCGAGCAACGCGGCCAGCTCCCGGCTCTTCTCGCTCCAATCCGATGGGGACGTGGCCATGGCGTGCGGATGTGACGAAGTTCACGTGGCGGCAATTCTAGGGCGCGACGACCCGTGAATGGGTGGCATTGGGACGGCCCCCCGCGCGAAACAGGGGGGCCTTCGTACAATGGCGGCTTCCTACGAGAGTCAACATGCCCCGCGCGCAAGAATTCATCCTCACGCTGTCCTGCCGAGATGCCAAGGGCATCGTCTATGCCGTGTCGGGCCTGCTGTACCAGGCCGGCTGCAACATCCTCGACTCCCAGCAGTTCGGTGACCTCCCCAGTGGCGACGACACCGCCGCCACCGGCCTGTTCTTCATGCGGGTCCATTTCGAGGCGCCGGCCCACCTGGCCAACGCCGAGACGCTCGATTCGCTGTTCACGAGCGTGCGCGAGCAGTTCGGCCTCACCGCGCAGTTCCACAGCGTGGCGCGCCGCCCGCGCCTGCTGCTGATGGTGAGCCAGCACGGCCACTGCCTGAACGACCTGCTGTACCGCTGGCATTCGGGCCAGCTCGAGGTGGACATCCCGGCCATCGTGTCGAACCACCCCACGTTCGCCGAACTGGCCGACCGCTACGGCATCCCGTTCCACCACCTGCCGCTCGCGGCCGGCGCCACGCCCGAGGCCAAGCGCATGCAGGAGCGCCAGGTGGAGACGCTGGTGGCCGAACACGAGGTCGACCTGGTGGTGCTCGCGCGCTACATGCAGATCCTGAGCCCCGAGTTCTGCGGCTTCCTGCGCGGCCGGGCCATCAACATCCACCACAGCTTCCTGCCGAGCTTCAAGGGCGCGAAGCCGTACTTCCAGGCCCATGACCGCGGCGTCAAGCTGATCGGGGCCACCGCGCACTACGTCACGCCCGACCTGGACGAGGGCCCCATCATCGAACAGGACGTGGCCCGCGTGAACCATGCGCTGAGCGCGCAGGACATCACCGCGGTGGGCCGCGACGTCGAGTGCATGGTGCTCGCGCGCGCGGTGCGCTGGCACGTCGAGCACCGCGTGCTGCTCAACGGCCAGAAGACCGTCGTCTTCCACTAAGCCCCCGGACGCCATGGCCCGCCCCAAACCACCCGACGCCGCGCTGCTCGCCTCGCCCGACGACATCGAGCACCAGTTCTACGACGCGCTGCAACGCGGCGACATCGAACGGCTGATGGCCGTGTGGGCCGACGACGACGACATCACGTGCGTGCACCCGGGCGGTCCGCGGGTCATCGGCCACGCGGCCATCCGCTCGGCCTTCGAGGCCATGTTCTCGAACGGCGTCGTCGACGCCCACCCGGAGAAGGTGCGCCGCCAGCAGGGCCCCATGAGCGCGATCCACAGCGTGCTCGAGCGCATCCAGCTGCTGACCGAGGACGGGCCGCAGGTGGGCTGGGTCATCGCCACCAACGTCTACGTCAAGACCGACCTGGGCTGGCGCCTCGCCGCCCACCACGCGAGCCCGGGCACCGAAACGGAACTGCCCGAGATCGGCGAGGCCCCGTCCGTCCTGCACTGAGGTCCCGAGGTTCCCGAGATGGACAACTACCGGTCACCCGCGTGGCTCGCCGGCGACGGCGAGATCGGGGGGCACCTGCAGACCATCTGGCCGGCGCTCTTCTCCACGCGCTACCAGGGGCCGCGCCCGATCTTCCAGCGTGAACGCTGGACCACCCCGGACGGTGACTTCATCGACGTCGACCGCCAGGAAGTGCCCGGCGTCTCGCCCGGCACCCCGCCCATCGCCCGGCCGCTGCTGGTGCTGTTCCACGGCCTCGAGGGCTCGTCGGCCAGCCACTACGCCCAGGCGTTCGCGAACTGGGCGCGCGAGAACGGCTGGCGCTTCGCGGTGCCGCACTTCCGCGGCTGCTCGGGCGAGATGAACCTCGCGCCCCGCGCGTACCACTCGGGCGACTACGAGGAGATCGGCTGGATCCTCGACCGCATGCGCGCCGAACACGCCGGCCCCATGGTGGCCGTGGGCGTCTCGCTCGGCGGAAACGCGCTGCTGCGCTGGGCGGAGGAGGCCGGCACCCAGGCCGCGCGCAACGTGGCCGCGGTGGCCGGCATCTCGGCGCCGCTCGACCTCGCCGCCGGCGGCGCGGCCATCGGCCGCGGCGTGAACCGCCAGATGTACACGCGCATGTTCCTGAAGACGATGCTGCCGAAGGCGTTGCGCAAGGCCGCGCAGTTCCCGAAGCTGCTCGACACGCGCGCGCTGCGCCAGGTGCGCGACCTGTACCAGTTCGACAACGCCTTCACCGCGCCGCTGCACGGCTTCCGCAACACCGAGGACTACTGGGCACGGGGCTCGGCCAAGCCGCACCTGCACCGCATCCGCGTGCCCGCGCTGGTGGTCAACGCGCTGAACGACCCGTTCGTGCCGGGGCACTCGCTGCCGCACCGCGACGAGGTGGGCGCGTTCGTCACGCTGTGGCAACCGAAACACGGGGGCCACGTGGGCTTCCCGCGCGGCCGCTGGCCCGGCCACGTGCTGACCTTGCCGGAGCAGGTGATGGGGTGGTTGTCGGGCCACGTGGCGGTGGCCGCGCCGGCGGGTCAGAATGATCCTCCCGTCCCCCCACCCGGAGTTTCGTGATGGACGACATCGTCAAGGCCGCGCTGAAGAAGTGGCCCAACGTGCCCGACTGCTACGGCTGGCTCGCGCTCGACGCGCGCGGCGACTGGTACATGCGCGACGACCGCATCCAGGCCGCCGGCCCGTTCCCGCAGGTCAAGGGCAGCCGCATCGTGCACGACAAGCTGCGCGAATTCATCGAACGCAACTACGAGGCCGACGAGGCCGGCGCGTGGTTCTTCCAGAACGGCCCGCAGCGCGTGTACGTGGAACTCGAGGCCGCGCCCCACGTGTGGCGCCTGCACGCCGTGCCCGGCCACGCGCCCGTGCTGCGCAGCCATGCCGGCCGCGACGCCGTGTTCGAGAGCGCCTGGCTCGACGAACACGACCGCCTCTTCATCGCCACCGACATCGGCCTCGGCATCGTGCACACGCTCGACATGGAGGCGGCGGCCGACGCGGTGGAGCAGGGGCACTGGTCGCCCGAAACGTCCACCGTGGCGGCCCTGGCCGAACGCTTCGGGCACACCCTGAGCCCGCAGGCGGCGCAGGGCGAGGCCGTCCGATAGCCCGTCATCCCGGCGTTGGCCGGGGTGACAAGGTACTTGCAAGCGCAAAAAAAACCGGCCCTCGCGGGGCCGGTTCTTCGGGGCGGCGAACCGCGCGGGCTTACTGCGCCGCGGAGGCCGCGGCAGACGCCGCATCGGCAGCCACCGGCGCCTTCGGTTCGGCGAACTTGCCACCACCCTGGTTGGCCATGTAGACCACAGCGCGGGCGATCTCGAAGTCGCTGAAATCGCCGCCGCTCTGCGGCGACATCGCGCCCTTGCCCTTGAGCGCGCTGTGCAGCAGGCCGTCGAAACCTTGCGCGAGGCGCGGGCCCCAGGCCGCGGCGTCGCCGACCTTCGGCGCGCCGGCGGCGCCGGTGGCGTGGCAGGCGGAGCACTGGGCCGCGAAGACCTTGTCGCCGCTCGCCAGCGTGGTCAGATCGGAAGCGTCCTTCACCTCGGGCGCGCCGGCCACGGGCGCGATGCGCTTGGCGATGGCTTCGGCCGACATGCCGTCGCTGCCGGCGGCCGGCTTGTTCTCCGCGGCCACGTAGTTGGCCAGCAGGATGATGCCGATGATCGGCACGAGGAAGGCGAATACCACGGCCCAGATGAGCTGCTTCGGCGTCTTGATGGGCCCTTCGTGCGGGGCGTCGTGATCAGATGTCAGGTGGACTTCGGCCATGGATTTCCTCGACTGCGGGGGATAACCTTGCGCGGGGTGCGTAACCTCGCATTATATGGCGGCCACATGCGGCCTTGGGAAAGCGTCCCGCGCACTGTTAGAATCGCCGTCTTCGCGTCCGTAGCTCAATGGATAGAGTACTGCCCTCCGAAGGCAGGGGTTGCTGGTTCGATCCCAGCCGGACGCGCCACTTCGAGCCTCGGTCCATCGGGCAAGAAGAAGAAGAAAGAACAAGCGTGGGGCTCTTAGCTCAGTTGGTAGAGCAGCGGACTCTTAATCCGTAGGTCGAGTGTTCGAGTCACTCAGGGCCCACCAAAATCAAGAAGCAAAGCCTTCGTCGGAAACGACGGAGGCTTTTTGCTTTCATCTCCTCATCTCCGCACACGCTGGCGATGGACCGGCCCGGCGTTAAGGGAATGTTCATCGCGTGTCATGCCATCGAAAACCCTGCACCCGGCGGTCGCTGATCTGCTCCCGGATGTGCGGCTTCGCGGGCGGTCCTCCCGAACACTGGGTGTCCCCAGGACAGACAAGAGGAGCTCCCGATGCGAATTCTCCAGACCCACCCCGTGGCATGGGCCGTCGCGGCCGCCGTCGGTGCGGTGGCCCTGCACGGCTGCGGCGGCGACGACACCGTGGCCCCGGTGACCCAGGCGAAACTCGGCCGCCGCACCGCACCGCTGCTGACCGTCGACCGGCTGCAGTTCAAGGACCTGAACCGCAACGGCCAGCTCGACGCCTACGAGGACTGGCGTCTGCCGGCCGCCGACCGCGCCCGCGACCTCGTGGCCCGCATGACCCTCGCCGAGAAGGCCGGCGCGATGATGCACGGCACCGCGCCGTCCACCGACACCGGCTACGACATGGCCGCGTTCGCCACGCTCGTCAACGACGGCAAGGTCAACAGCCTGATCACCCGCCTGAGCCTGCCGGCCCGCGACATGGCCGAGGCCTCGAACGGACTGCAGGCCGTGGGCGAGGCCTCCCGCCTCGGCATCCCCATCACCATCAGCTCCGACCCGCGGCACCACTTCCAGTACACCGCCGGCGCGAGCGTGGATCCCGGCAGCTTCACACGTTGGCCCGAGACGCTGGGCCTCGCGGCCACGGGCGATGCCGACCTCGTGCGGCGCTTCGGCGACATCGCCCGCCAGGAGTACCGCGCCGTCGGTCTCACGATGGCCCTCTCGCCCCAGGCCGACCTCGCCACCGAACCCCGCTGGTCCCGCATCAACGGCACCTTCGGCGAGGACGCCGACCTCGCGAAGCGTCTCGTGCAGGCGTACATCGAGGGCTTCCAGAACGGCGCGACCGGCCTGCGTTCGGGCAGCGTCGTGGCCGTGGTCAAGCACTGGGTGGGCTACGGCGCCGCGAAGGACGGCTGGGACAGCCACAACCCCTACGGCAAGGAGATGACCTTCCCCGGCGGCAACTTCGCCTACCACCTGCGGCCGTTCGAAGGCGCGTTCGCGGCCCGGGTCGGTTCGGTGATGCCCACCTACTCGATGCCGGCGGAGACGCTCAGCTACGACGGCCTCACCTTCGAGAAGGTCGGCGCCGGCTTCAGCCATTCGATGCTCACGGGACTGCTGCGCGGCCGTTTCGGCTTCGACGGGGTCGTGCTGTCGGACTGGGCCATCACGAACGACTGCATCGAGGAATGCCTCGACGGCGCCCCCGACGGCGTGCCGCCGTGGGCCTTCGTCGCGAAGCTCGGCACGTCGTGGGGCGTCGAGAACCTCACGAAGGCCGAACGTTTCGTGAAAGCGGTGAACGCGGGCATGGACCAGTTCGGCGGCGTGACCGAGGGCGAGGTGCTCGTCGACGCGGTGAACCGCGGCGCGCTGACCGAGGCGCGCCTCGGTGAATCCGCCTACCGCATCCTGCTGCAGAAGTTCCAGCAGGGCCTGTTCGAGGACCCGTACGTGGACGCGGACGCCGCCGCGAACACCGTCGCGCAGGCCGCGTTCGTGGCGGCCGCGCAGGAGGCCCAGCGCAAGTCGCTCGTGCTGCTGGAAAACAGGAACGCGACGCTGCCGCTGGCGGGCACCGTCCGCAAGGTGTTCCTGCACGGCATCGACGCCGCGGCGGCGGTGGCGGCCGGCTACACCGTGGTGGCGACGGCCGAGGAGGCGGACGTGGCGATCATGCGCGTGAACGCCCCGTACGAGGTGCTGCACCCGAACTACATGTTCGGCTCCATCCAGCACGAGGGGAGCCTGGCCTTCGCCGACGGGCAGGCGGACTACGAGGCCATCAAGGCGGCCTCCGCGAAGGTGCCCACCATCGTCACGGTGTACCTCGACCGCCCGGCCATCCTCACGAACGTGAAGGACCTCGCGTCGGCGATCGTCGGCAACTTCGGCGTGGACGACACCGCGCTGTTCGACGTGCTGGCGGGCCGCTCGGTGCCCACGGGCAAGCTGCCGTTCGAGCTGCCGTCGTCGATGGCCGAGGTGGAGGCGCAGCGGTCCGACGTGCCGCATGACACGGCGCACCCGCTGTATCCTGTGTTCCATGGCCTGACGTACTGAACGAAGGCGGCCCTCCGGGGCCGCCCTCCGCACCTGGAGGAAGCCCACCCATGATGGCCCGACCGCGAACCGTGTCGAACGCCGTCGCCCGCGCCATGCTGCGGGCGGCCGACGAACAGGGTGTGCCCCATGACCACTTCCTGCGGCTGGCCGGGATCACGCCGCACGAACTGGCGGCCCCGAAGGGACGCCTCGCCGCGTCGAAACACCAGGCCCTGATGCGCCTCGTCGCCCACGTGCCGCTCGGCACGGGCCTGCTGGACGACGGCCTGCAGCCGCTGTTCCCCGACTTCCTCAACCTCGTGTCCGTCTGCGCGAACAGCCCCACGCTGCGCCAGGCGCTCGACACCTTCGTGACGTACCGCGGCATCATCGGCGACGTGGACACGCTCGTGTGCCAGTCCCGCGACGACACGCTGCTCTTCGAGTACCACGTGGACGACCCGCTGCAGGCCGATGGCCGCAGCGCCTTCGCCAACTTCGCGATGCTCGCGAACATCGTCAGGCACTACGCGCCGCCGCAGGCCGTGCGCTTCGGCTGCACGCTGCGCGGCTCTTCCGACCGGCTCGGCACCGCGGCCGAGGACTTCCTGCAATCGCGCATCGGCTGGGCGGCCCCGACGAACACGCTCGCCGTGAACTCGACCGTGCTCGACACCCCGTTCGCCCAGCACAACGTGCTGCTGCACCGGGTGTTCTCCGAGGCCCTGGCCGACGAGTTCGGCAGCATCGGCCGACCCGACACCTTCGTCGACCGCGTGGAGCAGTTCGTGCGCGAGGCCCTCGCGGCGGGCCACGACGACCTCGACGCCCACCTCCTCGCGCAGCTGTGCGACCACCTGCACATGACCCGGTGGACCCTGCGGCGGCGCCTGCAGCGCGACGGCTGCACCTACCAGGACATCCTGCTGCGCGTGAAGCTCGCGGAGGCGCGCCGGCTGCTGCGCGACGGCTCCCTGCCGGTGTCGGAGATCAGCGACCAGCTCGGCTTCACCTCGGCGAGTTCGTTCGCGCGCTTCTTCCGCGGGCAGGAAGGCATGTCGCCCGTCACCTACCGCCGGAACCGCGAGCCGCGATGTCCGTCGTGAGGCCGCGGGCCTGCGGTCACTGAGGCTGGAGCCCACCGCCGAGGGGCGGGGTGTCCCCGGGCTCGACCACGTCGGGCACGAGGCTCGCGGCCGCCGCCGCCACCGCGGTCGCCGCGGCGACCGCGCCGCCGATCACCTCGGCTGGCGACGGCAGCGCCACGGACGGCTCGGGGGCAGCCTGCGCCACGGATGCAGCGGCCACCGGCACCGGCGCGACGACCGGTGCCACGGTCGTCGCGGCAGGCCGCTCCGCCGCCGGCGTCAGCGCCCGCGTGAAGCGCGGCCGCAGCCAGCTGCCCACGCGACGGTGGTGCTTCTCGAACGCGTGGTGCAGCATCAGCGCGCACGCATGCGCGAGCACCACGGCGATGGCCACGGCCAGCGCCTTCGGCAACCCCACCGCCTGCTCGAACACGATCACGAGGATGGTGTTGTGGACGAGGTAGAGGCTGTAGCTGTAGCTCGCGAAGAACCCGGCCACGCGCGCCACCGGGCGCGGCACCGAACGTGCGCGGTTGAGCCGCAGGAACAGGCCGAGGAACACGGTGACGAGCAGGAAGGCCGTCTGCAGGTCGTACGGGTCGAAGCCCAGCTTGAACACGCGCATCGCGAGCGAGATGGCGCCGGTGCCGGCGATCCACCAGCACAGCGACGGCGCGCGCGACACGACCGCCTCGCGCCCCAGCACCTGCGCAAGGAAACCCGCCGCGGCGCCCAGCATCCAGATCAGCGTGAGCGACTTGCCCGGGCCGTCGGCCGCGTTCCAGATCACCACGGGCACGCTGACGGCGGTCAGCAGCACCAGCCAGCCGGTGCGCACGCGTTCCTTCAGCAGCGCGCAGAACACGAGCATCGCGGCGGCGATGTACAACCAGAACTCGATGGCCACCGTCCAGTACGGCTCGGCGGTGTTGTACGGGCGGATGCGCCAGCCCGACACGTCGACGCCCGCGACGGCGAGCGCCTGGAACAGCGGGTAGTCGAGCAGCAGCAGCAGGTTGCCGACGAGCGCGACGGGGCCGGAGCTGAGGCCGTCGCCGCCCATGCGCGCCTCGATCACGGTGGCGTCGAGCAGCGCGATGGCCAGCACCGCGGGCACGAGCGGCGTGAGGATGCGCGCGCAGCGGTCGGCGAGGAAGTTGGGCACGTGCGGGCCGGGCTTGCGCGCGCGGTGCAGCAGCGAGCGGCTGATCAGGAAGCCGGACAGGATGAACAGAAACGCGACCGCGAGCCCGCGCAACGGGAACTGCACCTTGTTGTCGAAGAAGATCAGGATCACGTGCGACACGACGACGAGGCTCGCCGCCATCGCCCGCATCGCGTCCATGAAGGCGGTGGCGGCGCCGGTGGTGCCGCGGTCCGTGCGGGCGGGCGAGTCGGTGTCGCTGTTCATCGGGGTCTCCTCGGAAATGGAAATCAGGGGGCGTCGGGGGCGCGGGCCAGCAGCACCGGGCGCAGGGCGTCGCCCAGGCGCTCGTAGCCGCGCGCGGAAAGGTGCACGCGGTCGGCGCCGAACCACGCGGGGTCGGGGCCGCCGTCCGGCGCGGTGAACCACGGGTGCAGGTCGACCAGCGTGACGTTGGGGCGCCGCGCCGCGATCGCGCGGATCTGCTCGTTGAGCCGCGTCACTTCGGTGCGCGCCACCGGCGCCTTCGGGTCGGCGCGCGGCGTGACGGTGCACAGCACGATGGCCGGCGCGGGTTGAAGCGCGGCGGCCGCGTCGAGCATGCGTTCGATGTTGCGGGCGGTCTGCTCCGTGGGCTGCAGCGCGCTCAGGTCGTTGCCTCCGATCAGCAGCACGATGCGCCGCGGCGCGAGCTCGAGCACGTCCTCCTGGAAGCGGAACAGCAGGCCGCGGCTCGTGTCGCCCCCGATCGCGCGGTTGGCCACCGGCAGCGGCGACAGCGCGCCGGCCGCGCCACGCCAGCCGCCGAACAGCGAGTCACCGGCCAGCACGGTGGCGCCGCGGTCGGTCTCGCGGGCCTGCCAGAAGCGCGCACGGTCCTTGGGCATCCAGCCGAAGACGCGGATGGCGCCCTCGCCCGGCCAAGCGGCCGCGGCGGTCGGGTAGGGCGTCGGCCCGGGCGAACCGGCAAGACTGACACTCGCCGCCAAAAATGCCGGCAATATCGTCAGTGAAAGTAACGGGAAGAAGCGCATGGAACTCGGGACCGTCGGAGACGGCGGGTCCTATGCAAGACTGCGGCCCGGTCGCGTGTCGGTCAACGCCCCCGGCCGTCCCCCACCCTCGGAATCCAGTACGCCAGCTGCCCCGCCGCCGCGAGCGCGATGAGCCCCGTGGCCGCGATGCCCGCGCCGAGCGACAGCGTGGCCGCCAGGAACGAGAGCAAGGCCGGCCCGCACGACGATCCGATGTCCGCCATCAGCCGCCACACGCCGAGGAAGTGCGCCCGGCCGGGGCGGGGCGAGTGGTCGGCGCCGAGCGTCATCACCATGCCCGAGCCGATGCCGTTGCCGAAACCGAGCACCCCGGCCGCGATGAGCAAGGTCATCGCGCCCTGCGTGAACGGCATCGCGAGCAGCGCCGCCGCCATCGTGACCATCGCCGGCACCGCCACCCAGCGGCGGCCCTTCAGGTCCATCACCTTGCCGGCGGGGTAGAACACGAGCATGTCGATGCCGCCGGCGAGGCCGTAGATCAGCGAGGCCACCGACGGCTCGAGCCCGAGGTGGTCGGCCCACAGCGGGATGATGGCCTGCCGGCTCGCGCGCACGGCGCTCACCAGCATGATGCCGATGCCCAGCGTGACGAAGACGTGGCGGTGGTCGCGCATCGTCGACCACAGCGTGGGCGCCTGCGCGACCGGGGCGTCGGCCGCGGGCACGCCGTGCGTGTCCTCGAGGTCGGGGATGCGCGCGGCGACCAGCCCGGCCAGCACCAGCGCGCCGATGCCGACCGCGTACGCGGCCTGCAGGCCGAACTGGTGGATGGCGGCAGCCGCGACGAACGGGCCGATGAAGAGGCCGATGCGCATCACCCCGCCGAGCGTGGACAGCGCCCGCGCGCGGAATTCCGGCGGCACGGCCTCGGTGAGGTAGCTCTGGCGGGCGAGGCTGAACACGGCCTGCGACATGCCGATCATGAAACTCGCGACGAGGAACACGCCCAGGTGGCCGGTCCACCCGCACAGCGCCATCGCGATCGCGCACCACACCGCGGCGGCCACGATGGCCCAGCGTTCGCCGCGGCGCATCGTGATGATGGACGCGGGGATGTTGCTCACCATCGAGCCGATGCCGATCAGCATGACGACCAGCGCGGCCACCGGCACCGAGGCGCCCAGGTCGCGGGCGGTCAGCGGGATCACGGGCAGGATGGCCCCTTCACCGATGCCGAACAGCAGCGAGGGCCCGAAGGCCGGGAGCGCGATGCGGCGCAGGGAAAAGGCGGAATCGGAGGAGGCGGAGGAGGCCACGGGATCGGGGAGTCGCGTTGCGGGCGCCGGTCGCGCGCCGCGTGGACGCATTGTCCGGCGTTGCCGCGTTCCGTGCCGGATGGGGGTCTTGGCCGTCCGGACGTGTCACCTGTGCGACTGTCGCACCGCCGCGCCTCCCCCTGTTTGCGGAGGCCACAAACCCGGCATCGCTGCTAGAGTCCGAAGAGCCCTGACGCAATGAAACAGGGCACATCAGGGGGAACTGATGGGCGTTTGTTCCGCATGCGGCCGCTCGCGGCCCGACAGCGAGCGATTCTGTCCGCACTGCCTGCCGGCTACGGCGGCAGGGCCGGTTCCCTCCTTGCCTTCGCCGGTCCGCCCCGCGGAAGCCCGCAAGCAGGCCACCATCCTCTTCTGCGACGTGTGCGGCTCCACGGCCAGCATCCAGCACCTCGACGTCGAGGAGGCGCGCGACTACCTGCAGCAGGCCACGCAGCTGATGTGCGAGGTCGTGGCGGCCTACGGCGGCAACGTGTTCCGCATCGACGGCGACGGCGTGCTGGTGGTCTTCGGCGCGCCGCTCGGCCAGGAGGACCAGGCGGTCCGCGCCTGCCTCGCCGCCGCCGAGATCCAGCGCCGCGCGGCCGCGCGGTCCACCCCGGACCGCCCGCTCGTGACCCGCGCGGGCATCAACTCGGGCGAGGTCATCGTCTGGCGCGACCCCGGCTCGCCCGCCGACCGGGTCGACGGCAAGAGCATCCACCTCGCCAAACGCCTGCAGGAAATCGCCCGCCCCGGCACCGTGTTGCTGAGCGGCGCCACGCACCGGCTGCTGTCCGGACAGGTCGACGACACGCCGCTCGGCACCCACGAGGTGCGCGACGTGGGCCCGGTCGCGCTGTACGAGCTGTCCGGCACGGCGCAGCACTCGGCGGTGGACCCGCTCGCCCGCCGCCGCCAGCTCGGCCCGCTCGTGGGCCGCCAGCATGCGCTCGACTCGCTCGGGCAGGTGGAACGGCAGGTGCGCGCCGGTCGCCTGCGTGTCGTCGGGCTGCGCGGCGAGGCCGGCATCGGCAAGTCCCGCGTGGCCTCCGAGTACGCGCGCGCGCTGCGGGCCACGGGCTTCCGCGACCACTGGGTGTGCGGCCGCGCATACACCACCCACCTGCCGTACGCCGTCATCGGCGAGCTGATCCACACGCTGATGGGCGTGCCCGACACCGACCCCGCGCACCAGCGCGACGCCGTGCGCGCCATCGTGGCGGGCTGGCCCGCCGAGCGGCGCCGACACTGGGCCGCCGCGGCCGACCTGCTCGACATCGGCGAACACGACGCGAGCCTCGACGCGATGCCGCCCGCGCAGCGCCTGCGCAACATCGTCGAGACCGTGGTCGCGCTCGCGGTCGAACGCGCGGCCGAGGCGCCGCTGCTGGTCGTCGTCGACGACATCTACCTCGCCGACCGCGAAAGCCTGCGCCTGCTCGAATCGCTCGCGCGCCGCGTGGAACACCAGCCCATGCTGATCTGCGCCACGTACCGCCAGGACTTCGTGCACCGCTGGGCTTCCGCGCCGTGGTTCAGCGAACACTGGATCGGACCGCTCGAGACCGGCGACATGGTCGACCTCGCGCAGGCCCTGCTGGGCGCGGACGCCCGCCTGGGCCCCGTGGTCGACGCCCTCGTCGAACGCGCCGACGGCAACCCGTTCTTCCTCGAGCAGATGGCCATGACCCTCGTCGACGACGGCACGCTCGTCGGCGCCCCGGGCGACTACCACCGCGGCGGCTCCGGCGCGGAGGTGCGGCTGCCGGCCTCGATCGCCGCGGTGATCGGCGCGCGGGTCGACCGCCTGCCGCCCGCAGCGCAGGGCGCGCTCGAGGCCGCCGCCATCGTCGGCCGGCCCATCACCGGGCCGGTGGTGGGCGCGATGCTCGGGACGGGCGCCGAGGAGGCCGAGGCGCACCTGGCCGCCGCGCAGTCGTCGGGCCTGCTCGTGGCGCAGCCGCCCACAGACGCCAGTGCGCCGCAGCGCTTCGAGTTCCGCCACGGGCTCGTGCAGGACGCCGTGACCGCATCGCTCACCCGACCGCGCCGCAAGGCCCTGCACCGCGCCGCGTTCGACGCGCTGGCCGCCCACTTCGCCGACCAGCTCGGCGAACAGGCCGCCGCGCTCGCGCACCATGCCTACGACGGCGAGGCCTGGGGCCCGGCCGCCGGCTTCGCGCTGCGCGCGATGGCCCGCGCCATCGCGTGCTCCGCGTACCGCGACGCGCTGGTGCTGTTCACGAAGGGCCTCGACGCGTCGCGCCGCATCGCCGACCCGGCCGGGCGCCTAGCGAGCGAACTCTCGCTGCGCATGAAGGTGCTCGGAGCCCAGCTGCCGCTCGGGCAGACCGACGACATCGTCACCAACCTCGAACGCGCCGAGGCCATCACGCGCGAGCTGGGCGACACGCGCCGGCAGGCCGGCGTGCTGCTGCAGCTCGCGGTGGTGCTGTGGATCAGCGGCTCGTACCGCCACGGCCTCGACGTGGCGAGCCGCGCGGCCGACACGGCCGCCACCGCCGGCAGCGCCAGCGTGCGCATGGCCGCCATGCAGGCCCGCCTGCTGCTGCACCACGCACTGGGCCTCTACGACCAGGTGGTCTTCATCGCCCGCCAGATCGAACGCGAGTTCGGCGACGACGCCGGCATGCGCCAGATCATGCCGGGCTGGGCCGTGGTGGCGAACGTGAACCTGCGCACCTTCCTCGCCGACGTGCTGTGGCGCATGGGCCGCTTCCGCGAGGCCCAGGCCGCGTGCGACGAGGCGTACCGGGAACTGGGCTCGCAGGACCACGCCTTCTCGCGCGTGCTGGTCGACTTCGTGCAGGCCGAGGTGTGGATGGCGCAGGGCCGGCACGCCGACGCGCTGCACCGGCTGCGCGACACGCTGGTGTCTTGCCAGGCGAACGACCTCACGAGCATGCTGCCGCCGGTGCTGGCGATCCTCGCCGGCTGCATGGCCGCGTGCGGCCAGGCGGCCGAGGCCGTCACGCTCCTCGAGGACGCCATCGAGGGCAAGCTGCCCGACACGGGCGGCCGCTACAACGCGTACTACTTCCCCAAGTACCTCGCGCTCGCGCTCGCGCGCGCCCACCGCCTCGACGAGGCGGTGACGGCCGCGTCGCAGGCGCGCGCGGCGGCGGCGGGCTTCGGGCAGGCGGGGCACGAAGCCGAGGCCGTCGTGATCCTGGCCGAGATCGAAGCCGAGGCGGGGCGCCCGCGCGACGCCCACGCGCACTTCGACGAAGCCCTGTCGCTCGCCCGCTCGCGCGGCATCGTCGTGCTGGAGCAGCGCTGCGAGGCCGGCCTCGCGCGCACGTCGGCCCGGCCGCCATACCGGGCCCTGAAACTCGTCCACGGGAGCCGCGATGGCGAATGAGGGGTTCTTCCTGCGGCGCATCGGGTACGGCGTCGTGAGCGCGCTCGTGCACCAGCCGAGGCTGCTGCGCTGGCTGGGCGCGGCCATCCGCCGCTCGCCGTTCCTCGAGGGCCGGCTGCCGGTCGTCGTGCGCGCGTCGGCCGTGCGGCGCGTGTTCCAGCGCACGGCCAGCTACTCGAACACCTCGCACGCGCCGAACCTCGTGGCCGGCGAGTTCCTGATCGGCCTGGAGGCCGGCCCCCGCCACGAGGCGGAACGCCAGCTCGCCAGCAGCCTCCTCGCGACCCCCGCCGCGTGCGGCGACAGCGCCCGCCGGGAAGCGCTGACGCTGGCGGGCGGCTTCGCGTCCGCCCCGTCGCTCACCTTCGACCTGATCGACGACTACCTGACCCGTGTCGCCTGGGCCGGCATGCGCCCCATCTTCCGAAGCGCCGCCGCCGAACTGGAAGGCGCGCCGGCCACGCCGGACGCGCTGAAGGCCTTCTTCCGCGAACTGCGCTACCCCGGCGCCCACCTCATCATCGGCGGCCTCGCGTCGCGCGCCGTGCAGCTGCGCGCCGAGGTCCACGCGAACGCACTGCGCGAACGCGTGCGCCGCAACCGCGACGCGCTCGCGGCCGCGTGGGGCCTGCCGGCCGACGCGCGGCTCGAACGCACCGCCGTCGGCCTGCTGTGGGTGGGCCACCCGGCCACGGTGCAGGCCGGCGCGCTCGTGATGCAGGAGCTGCTGCAGCGGCCCGCGGTGTACGGCCCGCTGCACGACCAGGCCCGCGGGCTCGGCGCGGCCGCGTGGACCGACGCGGCCTTCCAGCTCGCCGTGCGCCAGCACGTGATCGAGGCGCTGCGCTTCCGGCCGCCGTTCCCGCTGCTGCTGCGCGACGTGCCGCGCGACACCGCGTACGCGCTCGACGGCGACCGCCGCGTGGCCATCGCCGCCGGCGCGCGGGTCACGCTCGTGAGCCCCGCCGCGATGTTCGATCCGGACCCGGCGAACCCTGAACCGGTGTGCCCGTTCCACGCCGCGCGCACGTCCTTCCCGTCCGGCCCGTACCACCTCGTCTTCGGCCACGGCCCGCGCACCTGCATCGCGCAGGACCAGGTGGTGGCGATCCTGACGTCGGCCCTGACCGGCCTGCTGACGCTGCCGCGCCTCACGTGGGCCGACTTCGCGTGGTGGCGCCTGCGCTACGACGGCCCCATCATCCGCCGCATGCGGCTCAAGGCGCGCTGACGATGGTGCGCGACCAGATGCTCTGCATCGTGGCGCCGGTCTCCGGCGACCACGCCACGCACCTCGTCCGGGACCTGGCGTTGCCGGTCCTCCGCGCCCGCTGCGAGGCGCTGTTCGAGGGCCTCGGCTTCGTCCACTTCGCCTGCCTCGCGGTGCTGCCGCCGGTGGACGCCGGGCCGTCGCTGCTGCTGGAACTCGCGATCGACCCCGGCATCGCGCCCGACGCGGTGGTGGACGCGCTGGTGCGCCAGGACCCGGCCCTGCTGGCCGAACTCTTCGGCGCACCGCCCGATGCCGACGCCCTGCGCAGGCGGCTGTCCGGCGGACTGAGCCGGGCCGACGGCGGCTACGTCGGCGTGCGCGACCGGTCCGTGGCGCAGATCCGCGCGGAGGCGAAGCTGTTCGTCGCGGTGCGCGGCGCGGTGGCGGCGGCGCGCGCCCGGCTGCAGGGGACACCGGAGCCGCCCACGAGCCGGCAGCTCGCCCACGCGGCCCGCGAGGTCACGACCCATCCCGACCACGCGTTCGCCACCACCCCGTCGCCCCGCTGCTTCTGGCGCTCGACCGGGCTGTCGACGCCGGTGCGCGTGATGCTGATCCTGCTGAGGCTCGTCGTGCCCGCGCTGCTCGCGTGGATCGTGCTGACGGGTGTGCTCGCCACCATCGGCGCCACGGCCATCGCGGCCGGCGGCCTCGCCGTCGACGCGGACACGGTGCTCGGCGCGCCGGTGTTCATGGCGTTCGCGCCGTACGCCACCACGGCGCTGGCGTACGTGGTGCTGTCCCTCCTGCTGCTGTACCTGCTGACGGCCGCGCTGCGGGCCGGCGTGTTGCCCATCGCGGTCGGCCTCGTCGCGGCCCTCGTGCTGCTGCTCGGGTTCCTCGTGGTGCCATCGGTCGATCCCGTCACGGGGCACTACCTGCAGGACCTGCGGCTCTTCGGCGGCGCCCTCGGCGTGCTCGCGGCGTGGGGCATCGGGGTGCTGCTGTACGTGGCCGCGGTGGTCGCCGTCGCCGCGATCGCGGTGGCGATCGCGCTGCTCGTCGTGCCCGCGCACCTGGGGCCGCCGGTGCTGCTGCCCGCCCTCGCGCTGCTGCTGGCGGCCGAGGCGCTCGGCTGGAACCTGCTGCTCGGCTGGCTCGCGCACGGCGGCCTCGGCCTGTCGCAGCACGTCGAGGCCCTCGCGGCGCTGGGCCGGGCGCCCGCGTGGCACGGCCTGCCCGCCCCCACCGCGGTGCTGGTGCTGCTGACGGCCTTCGTCGTGGTCGCGGCCATCGCGCTGCGCCTCGTGTGGAACGGCCTGAGCCGCGTCGGCAAACGCCTGGACGGCTTCAACAAGGTGACGCCGCACGAGACCCCGGCCGCGCAGCAGACCCACCCCGCCATCGAGGCCTGCGAGGCGTCGCTCGCCACCAAGGTGGGGCACATGATCAGCGTCACCGACATCCGCCACCGCCTGCCGTTGCGGCTGCTGATGCGCTTCATCATGTTCGTCGGCGAGTCGTGGTTCACCGAGGCCCGGCTCGGCAACGCCGAGGGCATCAAGTTCGGCCACTGGCACCTGGTGGACGGCGGCCGGCGGCTCGTGTTCTGCAGCAATTTCGATGGCGAGTTCGGGGCGTACCTCGACGAGTTCATCCTCGGCGCGTCCGACGGCATCAACCTCACCTGGCGCTGGACGGAACTGCGCGAACGGCCGGCCGCGGCGCCGGGGCAACCCGCCGTCACGCGCGCCCGGCGCTTCCCGCCCACGCGGTGGTTCGCGTTCGGCGGCTGCAAGCACGAGCAGTGGTTCAAGGCCTACGCGCGCGACAGCATGGTGCCGCACCTGTACCGCTACGAGGCCTACAACCACTCCAACCAGGACATCACCCGCGCCACCCGCCTGCGCGACGCGCTGGCGGCCCCGTCGCCCGACCGCCTGCAGGACGACCGGATCATGCGGGCCGCCGAATCATGAGCCACGCCCCCCGCCGCCACCCGGCCGTGCCCGACCTGCAGGCGCACGCCGCCGACATCCAGGCCATCCTCGGCTCGGGCTTCACGCCGCTTCGCCACGGCGCCTACCGCCTGCTGCAGGTGACCGACCGCCACGCCGCGCGCCGCTGGCTGCGCGACGTGATGGCCACCGGCCTCGTCAAGTCGGTGCGGCACCTCGGCCGCGACGACGCGAACCTCGACCGGCCGCAACGCCACGACGAGATCGCGATGCTCGCGTTCTCCCACCCGGGGCTCGCCGCGTTCGGCCTCGAGGCCAGCCCCGACTTCCCGTTCCCCGCGCCGTTCGTGCGCGGCCCGCGCCGCCCGCCCGCCAACAGCGCGTGGCCCGCCCCCGGCGACGTGCACGTGCTGCTCGCGCACTACCAGGACCGCGCCGGCCCGGGCCACGCGCTGCTGACCCCCGGCCCCGGCAGCGGCCTGCGCGTGCGCGCCGAGGTGCCCACGTGCCCGAGCTACATCGGGACGGACGGTCGGTCCACCGAACCCTTCGGCTTCCGCGACGGCATCGCTCAGCCGCAGATCGACGGTCTGCGGCGCCGGCCCGCGGGGCCGCTGGCCGACGACCACCTCGTGGCGCCGGGCGAGTTCATCCTCGGGCACCGGAACGAATACGGCGAACTGGCCTACTGCCCGGACGTGGCGGGCTGGACCGGCGGCCCCGACCGCCGCTTCGCGATGAACGGCAGTTACCTCGCGGTGCAGCAGATCGTGCAGCACGTGCAGCGCTTCCGCGACTTCGAGGCCCGGCAGCAGCCCGCCCGGGCCGGCGAACCCACACTGACCGAGAAGATGGTGGGCCGCCACAAGGACGGGCGACCGCTGGTGGCATGCCCCGTCGCGCACGCCCACCCCGAACCCGCGCACGACCACTTCCGCTACCGTGTCGAGGACTTCGACGGCCTGCAGTGCCCGCGCGGCGCGCACGTGCGGCGCGCGAACCCGCGCGACATGCTGGGCTGGGACGTCGAATCGGGCATCGCCACCGCGAAGCTGCACCGCCTGCTGCGGCGTGGCCGCGTCTATGCGGGCGGGGCCAACGAGGACCTGCCCACCGCGCCGGGCGACCCCGGGCCGGCCGCGGGCCTGTTCTTCATGGCGCTCAACGCCGACCTCGACCGCCAGTTCGAACTCGTGGAATCGCGCTGGCTCGTCAACCGCCGCTTCGCCGACCTGTCGGACGAGGACGACTTCGCGGGGTCGTCCCCGCCGGTCCGCGCGTTCACCGTGCAGGGCCTGCCCACCGGGCAGCGGCACGACCAGCTCGACCCGTTCACCTCGCTGGTGGGCTCGGGCTACTTCTTCGTGCCCTCGATCGCCGCGCTGGGCTTCATGGCCGCCGCCTGAGCCACGGGGCCGCCCGGTTCGTCCAGCAGCCCCGCGCAAACGTCGCGCACGCAGCCGCGCAACCAGCGGTGCGCCGGGTCGCCGTCGAGCCGCGGGTGCCACAGCAACGACACGGTGATGGGCGGCACGGCCATCGGCAACGCGAAGCCGGACAGGCCCGACCGAAGGCCCGCCGTGTGCCGCTCGGGCACGGTGGCCACGAGGTCGGTCGCGCGGGCCAGCGAGAGCGCGGCGGCGAAGCCGGCCACCGTGGTGGCCACGTCGCGCGCGCGGCCCAGTGCGGCCAGTGCACCGTCGACCGGCCCCGGTCGGTCCGGACCGCCCCGCGCCACCGCGACGTGGCGGTGGGCGAGGTAGCGGTCGAGGGTCACCTCGCCCACGGCCAGCGGGTGCCCCTCGCGCACCACCCCCACGAACCGGTCGCGGAAGAGCGCCTGCGCGCGCACCTCCGGGCCCGCGGTGCGGCCCACCACGCCGGTCTCGAGGTCGACCGAGCCGTCGCGCAGCGGGGCGCTGTCCTTGTCCGGCTTCGGCACGAAGCGCAGGCGCACGCCCGGCGCCTCGGCGGCCAGGCGGGCCAGCAGCGCCGCGCCGAAGGTGTCCACGAACCCCTCGCTGGTGCGCAGCGTGAAGGCGCGCTGCAGCTGGCCGGGGTCGACGTCGGCGGCGGGGCGCAGCATCGCCTCGACTTCGGCCACGAGGCGACCCACCTGCTCGCGCAGTTCGATCGCGCGCGGGGAGGGCACCAGCCCGCGCCCGGCCCGCACCAGCAGCGGGTCGCCGGTGGTCTCGCGCAGCCGCGCGAGCGCCCGGCTCATGGCCGACGGGCTGAGCCGCAGCCGGCGGGCCGCGCCGGCGACGCTGCCCTCGGTCAGCAGCACGTCGAGGGTGAACAGCAGGTTGAGGTCGGGGCGTGACATGGCGTCGTGTGCATCAATTCAATGCACATGATGCGCCTTTCGCCATGTCACCGCGATCCCTATCGTCGACTCACTGCCTTTTCCGGAGCGACGACATGAACGACGATTCCCCCCGCACCCCACCCGGCGTGCTGGCCGCGCTGGCCCTGTGCATGCTGCTGCCCGCGCTCGGCACCAGCATCGCCAACGTGGCGCTGCCCACGCTCGCCGGCGTGTTCGGCGCGACCTTCCCGCAGGTGCAGTGGGTGGTGCTCGCCTACCTGCTGTCGGTCACCGCGTTGATCGTCGGTGTCGGGCGCCTGGGCGACCGCTGGGGCCGCAGGCGCCTGCTGCTCGCGGGCGTCGGGCTCTTCACCGCGGCCTCCGCGCTCGCGGGCGCGGCGCCGGACCTGGGCGTGCTGGTGGCGGCGCGGGCGCTGCAGGGCGTGGGCGCCGCGGTGATGATGGCGCTGACGCTGGCCTTCGTGGCCGGGGCCGTGCCGAAGGCGAACGCCGGCCGGGCGATGGGCCTGCTCGGGTCGGTGAGCGCGGTCGGCACCGCGCTCGGCCCGACGGTCGGGGGCCTGCTGATCACCCATGCCGGCTGGCCGGCGGTGTTCCTCGCCGGCGTGCCGCTGGGCGGGCTGGCGCTCGCGCTCGCGTGGCGCCACCTGCCGGCCGACCCGCCCCCGGTGATGGCGCCGGGCGGCACGACGTGGGCGACGGCGCGCGACCCGGCGCTGCGCAGCCGCCTGTTGCAGAGCCTGCTGGTCTCGGCCGTGGTGATGTCGACGCTGGTGGTCGGCCCGTTCCACCTCTCCGCCGCGTTCGGCCTCAACGCCGCCGGGGTCGGCCTCGCGATGTCGGTCGGGCCCGCGGTCGCGGCGTGGGCCGGGGCGCCCGCCGGCAGGCTCGTGGACCGCTTCGGCGCGCATCGCATGGCCCGGGTCGGCGTCGCCGGCTTGTCGACCGGCGCCGCGGGCCTGTGCCTCGCGCCGGTGGCCGCGGGCCTCGCAGGCTACCTCGTGCCGCTGGCCGTGCTCACCGCCGGCTACGCGCTCTTCCAGGCGGCCAACAACACCGCGGTGATGGCGGCCGCGCCGGACACGCGGCGCGGCACGGTGTCCGGCCTGCTGAACCTGTCGCGCCAGCTGGGGTTCATCGCCGGAACGTCGCTGCTCGGCGCCGTGTTCGCCGCGACCGGCTTCCGGACGACCTTCGCCGCGGCGACGGTGCTGGCCGCCGTCGCGCTGGCGATCACTGCGAGAACAGGATCGGGTACAGCGACAGCACCAGCAGCCCGGCCGTCACGAGGTTGAAGATGCGCACGCTGCGCGGGTCCTGCAGGAACCGGCGCATGCCCACGCCGAACACCGCCCAGGCGGCCACGCACGGCCCGCCCACGAGCCCGAACACCACGGCCAGCGCGGCGGCGTCGACGAGACCGAAGGCCGCGGGCAGGTAGGTGGTGACGGCGGTGACGGCCATCACCCAGGCCTTCGGGTTGATCCACTGGAAGGCCGCGGCGCCGAGGAAGGTCATGGGTTTCGACGTGGCGGCGCCGGTCGCGTCCGTGCCCATGGGCTCGGCCCGGGCGAGGCGCCACGCGAGCCAGAGCAGGTAGGCCGCGCCGGCGTACTTCAGCACGGTCTCGAGCGCGGGCACCGTGGTGAACACCGCGTGCAGCCCGAGGCCGACGCCCAGCACCATGAACGCGAAGCCGAGCACGATGCCGGCGAGGTGGGGCAGCGAACGCACGAGCCCGTGGTTCAGGCCCGAGGCCAGGATCATCATGTTGTTCGGCCCCGGCGTGATCGACGAGATCGCCGCGAAGGCACAGAAGGCGATCCACTGGTCGAGCGACATGCCGCGGAGCATACCGCGGCGTCTCACGCGTCGCCGGCGTCCGCGACGGTTTGGCACAATGCCCCGAACCCGGGCCCCCGACGCATGACCGAGACCTCACGCCACGCACCGCCGACCCTGTCCCGTTCGATCGCCGCCTCGTTCGCGATGGCGCTCGTGCTGCTGCTCGCCGCGTGCGCGTCCGGCCCCGGCAAGTCGGGCCGCGACGGTCCCGAGGCACGCCCGCCGTCCGGCCTGTCGGACGTGCCCGATGCGCAGCCGAAGGTGGAGCCCATCCGCAGCGGCGGGCCCAACAAGCCGTACGAGGTGCTGGGCAAGGACTACTCGCCCATGCGCGAGGACGGCGAACTCACCGAACGCGGCCTCGCGTCGTGGTACGGCAAGAAGTTCCACGGCCGCAAGACCGCGAGCGGCGAGACCTACAACATGTACGCGATGACGGCGGCGCACAAGACGATGCCGATCCCGAGCTACGCGCGCGTGCGCAACCCGAAGAACGGCCGCGAGATCATCGTGCGGGTGAACGACCGCGGCCCGTTCCACGCGGGCCGCGTGATCGACCTCAGCTACACCGCCGCGCTCAAGCTCGGTGTGCTCAACGGCGTCGCGCCGGTGGAGGTGGAGCGCATCACGTTCGAGCAGATCCGCACGGGGTCCTGGCAACGGGGCAACACCTCGCCCGCCGCGCCGGCCGTGCCGGATGCGCAGCCCGTCGTCGTGGCCACGGCGCCGGTCGCGCCGCAACCGCCGCTGCCCGTGGCGGCGGCGACACCGGCCACCGTGCCCGACACCCCGCCCACCGTCGCCTCCACGGCGGCCGCCCAGGGCTTCTGGGTGCAGCTCGGTGCGTTCCGCCAGCGCGACGGCGCCGTGCAGTTCCAGCGCCGCGTGTCCGACGAACTCGACTGGCTGGCACCGCTGCTCGCGGTGTTCAGCGAACCCTCGATGTACCGCCTGCAGGCCGGGCCCTACCCGAGCCGCGGCGAGGCGCAGGGCGCGGCCGACCGCATCCGCGACGTGCTGCAGCTCGTGCCGGTGATCGTCGAGAAGCGCCGCTGAGTCACTCTTCCTCGTCGTTCCCGCCCGCGCTCTCGTCCTCGTCCGCCGGCTTCTTCGCCTTGGCATCGAGGCTCTCCTCGAGCGGCGCGAGACCTTCGAGGAAGCGGTCGGTGTCGACGGTCTTCGCGAGGCGGAAGGCCGGCGGGAAGAGCGTGGCCTGGTACAGCTCGCTGCTCGTGGTCTCCGAACGCTGCCAGTTGCCCCACAGCGTGAGCCCGAGGCCCACCACGAACGCCGAGACGGCGAACGCACGCGTGACCAGCGGCCGGTGCGGCTCCACGGCCTGCAGGTGGAAGTAGAGCGCGGCGGCGGCGATCGCCGTCTCCAGCACGTACGAATGGCCCGTGAGCCAGGTCCAGTCGAGCGAGAACGCGACCAGGCTCAGCGCCCCGTCGAGCAGCTGCCACACGAGCGCGGCCGTCAGCAGCACGCGCACGTGCCATGCGAAGTGGCCCTGGCGCGTGAAGAGCTTCGACAGCAGCGTCCAGGCGCCGCACCACGCGAACAGCAGGCCCACGCCGCCCATCACGTCGCGCGCCAGCGAACGGGGGAAGGGCTCGGGGTCGCTCGCGAGGTAGGTGGCGAAGACGAGCAGCAGCAGGTTCAGCACCACCAGCCACGCGATGGACGCGACACGCTGCGCCAGCACGCGCGTGTGGCGCAGCGGCACCTCGGCGGGCAGCGGGTGTTCCGCGAGGCGCAGCCGCAGGTGCGAACGGCCCACCACGATGCTGGACGGCGCCGCGGCCGCCTGCCAGCGTTCGCCGGCGGCGAGCCGCTGCGGGCCGATGGCGACGCCGTTGACCGTGTCGCCGACGGTGAGGTACACGCCGTCGTCGTTGGCGTCGACCTGGAAGTGGTGGCCGGCCACGTGCGGGTCGTCCAGCACGAGGTCGTTGTCCAGCGCGCGGCCCACGCGCAGCGGCCAGGACAGCACCTTCCGGGCGTGGCGGACCGACCCGTCGCGGTCCAGGACCTCGATCAGTGCGAGCGTGCCCATCCGTAGGCCTCCAGGTAGTGGCGGGTGAGTTTCATCGCGTTCGCGTAGTTGACGCCCTGCACGTCGAAGCGGCCCTGCACGCCCGCCGTCGACTGGTCGAGCGTGGCGACCAGCACCGACACGTCGTACAGCTTCGGCAGCTTCTTGTACGCGCGCAGGCACACCACCGCGCGCAGCGGCAGGCCGCCGCGGTCGACGTAGTCCTCGTGGCACTGCGGCTTGGTCTGGTGTTCGGACGACAGGCGCTGGAAGCTTTCGTTGCGGAAGCTCTGGCCATAGCGCTTCGCGAAGCGCAGGCTGCCGAGCTTGGTGCCGTCATAGCTCTCGTGGCCGGTGCGCAGCGAGCCGGTGGTGAACTCGCCGACGAAGATGCGGGTGTCCATCGCGCAGTCGGACCGTTCGAAGTCGAGGCCGCCGGTGCGCGAGGTCTCGCTGCGGCCCCAGCAGCGCATGAAGCGGTCCACCGGCACGGGCACCGTGTAGCGCGGGTGCGTGCCGCTCTTCCAGCCTTGGCGGATGAAGCGGTCGGTGAGCAGCGCCTGGTGCGTCATCAGCTGGTCGTTGACGATGGGCCACACGGGCGACTTGATGGGCGCGGCGTCGCGGCCACGCTGCAGCAGCACGCTCGCGAACTCGGCCGGCACGAGGAAGCTGACCTGCTCGCCGTCCACGCGGCGGGCCACGTTGACGCCGATCACGCGGCCTTCCTGGTCGAGGGCGGGGCCGCCGCTCATGCCGGCGCTGAGCGACCCGGCGAAGAAGATCTGCGGGTAGAAGCTGCGCTCGGCCAGGCCGTTGTAGTTGCCCTCGATGACGGCGAAGCCCACGTCGAGCGGGTTGCCCAGCGAGTACATGCGTTCACCCTGGCCGAGCGGCTTGCCGGCGGCGCGGAAGGCGAGCGCGTCGAACGGCTCCTTCCTCGGCACGGCCTTCAGCAGGGCGAGGTCGTGCAGCACGTCGAGCATCAGCAGCTGCACGGCGGCCTCGCGGCCGTCGGCGGTCACGTAGACGAGGTCGTAGCGGTCGGGCTTCAGCGCCGCCTGGCTGACCACGTGGTAGTTGGTGACGATGTGCCCCTGGTCGGACACGAAGAAGCCCGAGCCCACCGAGGCCTGGCTCGCCTGGCCCTTCAACACGGTGCGGATCTGCACGAGCTGCGACCGGGCCTGCTCGTAGACCTTGCGGGCCGACAGCGACACCGCCGGCGCGGTTTCCTCGGAGGGCGTCGCGGGCGGGGGCGCCGTCTGGGCCGGCGCGTGCGCGGACCACAGCAGCCCGGCCGCGAGCGCCACGGCGCTCCACCATGGGGACTTGTTCATGGCGGACGATTCTAGGGGCGGCTTCCCCGGCCGATGGGTATGCTGGGTGTTTCGCCAACGATCCCGACGGAGCGCCGCATGCTGAGACCCGAAGTCACCCCCGAGACCCTGATGTCGCGCCAGGCCGGCACGCTGCCGGGCCAGTTCGACCTGCGCGTCACCTCGGTCGCCGAGGGCCGCCTGACAGCCGAGATGACGGTGGCGCCGTGGATGCTCGCGCCCAACGGCTTCCTGCACGCCGCCTCGGTCATCGTGCTGGCCGACAGCTGCGCGGGCTACGCCACCATCGCCCACCTGCCGGCGGGCGCCCGCAGCTTCACCACCATCGAGCTCAAGAGCAACTTCTTCGGCACCGCGCGGGAAGGGCTGCTGCGGTGCGAGGCCACGGCGGACCACACGGGGCGCAGCACCCAGGTGTGGTCGGCGACGGTGACGGGGCCGGACGGGAAGAAGATCGCCCTCTTCCGTTGCACGCAGATGATCCTCAGCTGAGCGGATGCAAAAAAAAGCCCACCTCGGGAGAGGCGGGCTTTCGAAAAGTCCTCGAAAGGACGTCGTTGGGAACGTTCCAGCCTGTCGCCCTTGTTCTTTGTGCGCTTGTTCTGATTGTTCGCAAGGCGGGCGATTCAGGCTGTGGAGCAAAGGCCTCCAAAGACCCGTGTGACAGCACGGAGGGAATCGTACGGGGGGGTCCGGGGGGCACCCATCCCTAATAGGAGGGACGTTTTCGATCGGCCCGCATCGTGGAACCTTCGGAAATATTCCTTAACAATCAAAGGCTTGCGCGCAACGAAGGGCCAGCGGACGGCCTCGGGGGGTGACACCCCCTTTTGGGGGATACGACCCCATCCGCGCGACAATGGCCCATGGTTGCACCCCCACCCCGCCCCCCGGCGCGCCCCGCGCCCCGACCGCTCGACGAACGCGAGATCGACGAACTCCAGGCCCTGCTCGACCGGGTGCCCGCGCCGCTCGAACCGCTCGACGTGACGATGCTCGACGGGTACCTGTGCGGCGTGCTGCTGCAGCCGCAGCGGGTGCCCGAGGCCGACTGGCTCGCGCACGTCACCGACGTCGAACGCGGCCGGCCGCTGCCGCCGAAGTTCGACCCCACCCGGCTGCACCAGCTGGTCAAGCGCCGCGCCGGCGAGCTGAACGCGGCCATCGTCGCGCGCCAGTGGTTCGACCCCTGGGTGTTCGAGCTGGAGAACGACGGCGAAGACGACGAACCGGAAGACGAGGACGGCTTCGGCGAAGCCCCGCCCGAGGTCGACGCCGTCTACCCGTGGGTGGCCGGTTTCGCCGCCGCCGTGGACCGGTTCCCGTGGCTGATGCAGCTCGACGCGCAGCGCCTCACGGAGCCGCTGGCCCTCGTGTTCCAGCACCTCGACGCGGACGACCTGGAAGACGCCGACGACCTGCTCGCCGAGATCGAGACCATGGAGCCACCCGCCGACCTCACCGAGGCCGTCGAGACGCTGGTGCGCGCCACGCTGCTGCTGGCCGACATCAGCCGGCCGCAGCAGGCGAATGCGCCGGCCCGCGGCCCGCGTCCGCCGGGGCGCCGCCCTATGCCGCCGCGCCGCTGAACCAGCGGGCCGCGTGCAGGCCGAGGCCGGTCGCCACGCTGGCGAACCGGTCGCCGCGCACCACCTCCGCCGCCGGGAACGATTCGGCGATGCGCTGCGACAGCAGGCGCAGGCCGGTGGAGCCGCCGGTGAAGTACAGCGCGTCGATGCGTTCGGGCGCCAGGCCCGCCTGGGCGACGGTGTCGCGCGCGGCCTGCACGATGCGGTCCACGTCGCCGTCGAGCGCCGACGCGGCGTCCCGCTCGGTCAGCAGCACCGACAGGCGGTTCTCGACGACCCCCAGGTCGATGTCGGTGTCGCCGCCCTGGGCCACCGCGATCTTCGCGTCTTCCGCCCGCGCGGCCAGTTCGTGCCCCAGGCGTTCGGTCACCACCGTCATCAGGCGCTTGTGGTGCACTGGATTGCCGTAGAACGGCTTCATGTTGCGCAGCTCGGCCACACGCTGGGGCGTGTAGACGGTGTTGATCAGGTGCCAGGTGGCGAGGTCGAAGTACACCGTACTGGGCACTTCCTTCGGCGGCGCGCCGTTGACGCTCGGGCCGAAGGCGCCGTGGCCGAACTCGCGCAGGATGCTCGCGAGCTCCACGCGGCGGTCGAAGTCGGTGCCGGCCACGTGCACGCCGTGGTTCGCGAGGATGTCGTCGCGCCGGTCGAGGTGGCGCGCGCGTTCGGGGCCCGTGCGCACCACGGAGAAGTCGGACGTGCCGCCGCCGATGTCGGCCACCAGCACCAGCCGTTCGGTGTCGATGCGGCTCTCGAAGTCGAAGGCCGCGGCGAGCGGCTCGTACTGGAACTGCACCTCCTCGAAGCCCACGCTGCGCGCGGCGGCCTCGAGCGTGGCCTGGGCCTGGGCGTCGCGCGCCGGGTCGTCGTCGACGAAGAACACCGGCCGGCCGAGCACGGCGCGGTGGATCGGGCCGCCCGCCTCGCGTTCGGCCAGCGTCTTCAGGTGGCGCAGGTAGCCGGCGATGATCTCGAGGTACTTCACGCCGCGGCCGCCGCCCACGTCGGTGGTCTGCTCGACGAAGTTGCTGCCGAGGATGCTTTTCATCGACCGCATCAGGCGGCCGTCGATGCCGTCGACGTACGCGGCCTGGGCCGCGCGGCCGAACGCGCGCGGCGGGCCGTCCTTGTCGTCGCGGCCCTCGGTGAAGTAGAAGACCGCCGTGGGCATCGTGCGATGCCCCGGCTCCAGCTCGACGAGGCGCATGCCATCCCCGGACGGGATGGCGATGGCGGAGTTGGAGGTGCCGAAGTCGATCGCGCAGTACATGGGGGAGGGGGAGGGTCAAACGGCGGGGGCGCGATTGTACGGGGCGCCGATGAAAGGCCGTACGATGCGCGGGCCGATCGACCCACCGGAGTTCACGGATGAACCGCTTCCTCGCCCCTTGGTGCCTTGCCGCCGCCCTCCTGGCCACGAGCCCGTGGTCCTTCGCCGCCGACAGCGGTGGCAGCGGGTCCGACGCCCTCGCGACGGCCCGCGAACACGTCTCGGCCAAGCGCTTCGACGCCGCCCTCGAGTCGCTGCGCGAGGTCAACGACACCGGCAGCGCCGACTGGCAGAACCTGATGGGCTACAGCCTGCGGCGCAGCAGCAAGCACGACGTCGTGGCGGCCCAGAAGCACTACGACGCCGCGCTGCGCATCGACCCGGCGCACCGCGGGGCGCTCGCCTACTCGGGCGAACTGGCGCTGATGAAGGGCGACCTGCCCACGGCCGAGCAGCGGCTGGCCCGGCTCGACAAGGCCTGCGCCCGCAAGTGCAGCGAGTACCTCGACCTGGAAGACGCGGTGAAGCGCTACAAGGTCAACGGCAAGTACGTGGGCTGGTGAAGCCCGCGCACCGGCGCCGCGTCACTTGGCGAGCATGCCCATCGGGACGTTGAGCGGCTGGTCGTTGACCTTCAGCAGCCCGCCCTCGAACGAGGCCTTCGACACCACGGCCTCGCCCTCGCGCGCCACGTAGCCCTTGGCGACGAGGTCGTCGAGGGTGCCGTTGACCATCATCATCACCTGGGCCACCGTCTCGGCCGGCGGCGCGCCGTCGGCGGTGGCCTGCACGGTCACCACCTTCTTCACCACCTGCTCGATCCAGCCGTTCTCGACCTTGAACGTGGCGGCGCCATAACCCTTGGTGCCCACCAGGGCGGGCAGCGGCAGGGCGGCGTCGGCGTCGGTGACACCCTTCATGCCCAGGCGGTACGACAGCTCGGCGGTCTTGCCGCCCAGGCGCACGGCCAGGCGGTCGAGGCCGTATTCGGGGTTGTGCATCAGCAGCGTGGCGAAACCCTTCTGCAGGTCGGCTTCCATCGCGGCGGCTTCGCGCATCGCGGCTTCGTCGCCGGGCTTGTGGCAACCGAAGGTCGACTGCATCGCGCGGCCGATCAACTGCTGGTAGGTGGGGCCGTGCAGGCGGTTGAGCGAGACCTGCATGTCGACCTGCTCGATCGCGAAGTCGTCCACCCGGCCCTTCATGCCGAGCTTGCTGACGGCCGACCACAGGCCGTTCGCGTCGACCTTCGCCTCGGAGGCGAGGGACAGGTTCTCGAAGCTCACGTCCACCACCTTGCCGCCGGCCGGGGCCAGCGCGAAGGTGATGTTCTCGATGGCGCCCGAGCCGCGGCCCGGCGCGAGCAGCATCGACGCGCCGGCCTGCGGGGTGATCTCGCCCTGCAGCGACATGCGGCCCACGCGCAGCGTGCCGTTGGCCTGCTCGGACGCGAAGTTGACGCTGAGGCCGGGCGCCTCGAACGTGTACGAGCCGCCGGCGGCCACGCCACCGGTCAGGCTGCCGCGCATCGTGGCCTTCACGCCGCGCCAGTCGATGTCGCCCTTGCCCGCCTCGGCGTACTTGAACGGCGGGCTGGTCAGGTCGGACACGTACGTGCCGCCGAAGCCCAGCGCGGTGTGCACCTTCACGACGGGTTGGTCGCCGAACAGGCGCGCCAGCTGGGCGGCCACCTCGGGCGGCAGCACGATCTCGGTGTCGATGGCGGCGAGGCCCAGGCCACGGCCGCCGGGCACCGGGCCGTGGCTCACGTGGTCGCGCCAGGTGATCTGCAGCGGCTTGGGCGGCGGGCCGTTGTCGACGGCGGGCTGCAGCGAGGCCTCGGCGACCGGGGCGCAGCCCACGTCGAGCGTGACGGTGTGGACGGAGCTGAAGAGGCCCTTGGTGACGCTGTTCTCCACCACCTTGATGGCGGGGAAGGGCGCGAGCACCGCGGCCGTCTGGGCCTGCAGCTCGCCGGCCACCTTGCCGCCGGACCACGCCGCGAAGCCCACGCCGCCGCCGGCCACCACCACCACGAGCGCCACCGCGCCCACCACTGCCTTGCCCATGCCCTCTCTCCCCTGCTGATCGTGTGTGTCCCGCCCGGCCTGGTGCCGGCGGGTGGCGCAGTGTAAGAGCGACCCCGGCCGAGCGCCGGTGGCGCAAGTCACATGGAGGCCCCCGCTAACGGGGGATGCCGCAGAAGGTGAAGTCGACGTCGGGCCGGCGGCCGGCCATCAGTTCCGCGAGGGCGAGGCCCGACCCCGCGCCGTGGGTCCAGCCGAGCGTGCCGTGGCCGGCGTTGACCCAGAGGTTCTCGAGGCGCGTGCGGCCGATGCAGGGGCGGTTGTCGGGCGTGCTCGGGCGCAGCCCTGCCCAGAAGTGCGGCTCCGACCGGTCGGCCACGCCGGGGAACAGCACCTCGTAACGGTCGAGGAGCTGCTGGCAGCGCACGCGGGCGGTGGGCGCGTCGAGGCCGGTGTCGTAGCCGGCCATTTCCGCGGTGCCGGCGATGCGCACCTGGTCGCCGAGCCGGCTGATGGCGATCTTGTAGGCGTCGTCGATCAGGCTCACGACACTCGCCTCCTGCGGACGCTTCAGCCGCAGCGTGGCCGAGTAGCCCTTGGTGGGGTAGATGTCGAAGTCGAGGCCCAGCGGGCGCAGCATCGGCCCGGTGTAGCTGCCGAGCGCCGCCACGTAGGCATCGGCCGTGAGCCGGCGCCGGTCGCCCGTGGCCCGTTCGGTGACGCGCACGGCGGCCACGCGCGCGCCCTCGCGGTCGAAGCCGGTGATGTCGTGCCCGTGGAAGAACTGCACGCCGCCCGCCGCGCACCGCCGCGCCAGCGCCTGCGTGAAGACCCGAGCGTCGCCCGATTCGTCGGTGGGGGTGTAGGTGCCGCCGCAAAGGCCCGGCACGTGGCGCAGCGCCGGTTCCACCTGCAGCACCTCGGTGCGGTCGAGCACGCGCCGGTCGACGCCGTGGCTGCGCATCAGCCGGGCCGCGGCCGCGCCGGTCACGAAGTCGTGTTCCGACGAGAAGAGGTGGAGGATGCCGCGCTCGAGGCGGTGGAACGTGATGCCCGTCTCGGCCACCATCGCCTTCAGCGTCTCGTGGCTGTACCGGCCGAGCGCGACGAGTTCACCCACGTTGCGCCGGAAGGCGGGCATCGTGCACTGGGTGAGGAACCGCAGGCCCCAGCGCCACTGGAACCAGTCGAGCTGCGGGCGGAACAGCAGCGGGGCGTCGTCGCGGGCCAGCCACTTGAGCACCTTCAGCGGCGCCGACGGATGCGCCCACGGCTCGCAGAAGCTGACGGAGATCTGGGCGCCGTTGGCGAAGCTGGTCTCGAGGGCGGCGTCCGGCTGGCGGTCGACCACCGTCACCTCGTGGCCCTGCCGGTGCAGGTGCCAGGCGGTGCTGATCCCGATGATGCCCGCCCCGAGCACGACGACTTTCATGACGCTCCCGTTCGCGCCGGCGCGACAGCCGGCGCGCGACCGAGGTTACGCCCGAAGGGAAGGCAGGGAGGACGGAGAGGCTTCAGCGCGCGCCCGAGTGGCGGGCGGCATCGGCGGGCGCACGGCGCGGCATCACGCTGCGCGCGGGCGGGGCGGCGTTGCCGGACATCCAGAGGTTCGCGGCATCGACGCTGTGGGCGCGCGTGAACGGCGCCAGCCCGACGTCCTCGGCGCCAAGCAGGAGCGCACCGGCCACCGCCGCTGCGGCCGTGCCGGAAGTGAGGAGCTGTCGGGGCGTGATGTGCATGGCGATCTCCCGCGGCCCGGACATCGGTGGGGGCCACACGTTGAAGTTACGCCGTCGCCAGGGCCCTCACCATCCCCAATCGGAACGAGTTCATGTAGGACAACGCCGACAGATGCGCCCTGGACGCAATTGGCGGGATCCCTGCCGCTGTTCACGTCATCGCCCCGGCGGTCGCCCTTGCACACTGAAGGCGAACCGAGAGGGAACCACCACCATGAACTTCATGCCCCGCTGGCTGCAACAGGCCGTCCGACCCACCCCGCGCACCGCCGACGGCCCCGACGCCGCCGACATGGGCACGGCCTTCGGCCTCGACGCGAGCTTCCGCGACGAACCCGACGTGCGTCCGGAGACGCCGCAGCGCTCGGCCGCCCCCTCCTTGTCGCGCCTCACCGGGTTGCCGCGCCGCAACTGATGGGATGAACGACAGCGTCCAGACGTGAACCCGTGGGTTCACATCGTGGACGGTCCGGCCATACAATTCCGGGATGGCCAAGGTTTCCTTCCGTGAGCAGGTGTTGCGTGTCCGCGAGGACGCGATCGTGTCGTCGGTCAACCGGTTTCTGGCGGAAAAGGGTTTCGAGGCGATGACGGTGGACGAGGTGGCCGCCGACGTGGGCATCGCGAAGGCCAGCCTCTACAAGCACTTCCCGTCGAAGGAACTGCTGGCCGCCGCGGCCATGGTGAAGGTGCTGCAGCGGGCGCTCGCCTTCCTGGAAGAGACCGCCAAGGCGACCCCCGAACTGTCGCCCCTCGCCCGGCTGAAGGCGGTGGTGCGGTGGTGCATGGAGGTGCAGCTGGCCGGCGAGATGCCGTCGCTGCCGTCGCAGAACTCGGCCCTGCGCACCACGCTGATGGGCCACACGCCGTACCTCGACCGCCTGATGACGGTCAGCGAAACCCTCGGCGAATGGATCGTCGCCGCCCAGGCGGCCGGCGAACTGGACGGCACGCTGCCGCCCGAGATCGTGCTCTACACGCTGTTCGCCCGCGCCTGCGACCCGGTGCTGGGCCTGCTGAAGGCGGGCGGCCAGCACACGGACGAGCAGATCGTCGACCTGCTCCTCCGCACCTGCTTCGGGGGCCTGTCGTCCCGCTGAAGTTCAGCGGACCAGCAGCACCGGCGTGTCGCAGTGGCCGAGCACCTTGACGGCCACCGATCCCATCAGCAGCGACGCGATGGCGCCATGCCCGCGCGACCCCATGATCAGCAGGTCGAACTTGCCCTGCTTGGCCACCTTGCCGATCACGTCGGCCGCGTGGCCCACCTTGCTGACGAAGTCGGCGTTCAGCGACTGCTTCTTGAAGAACGAACGGATGGGCTTGAACACCCGCTCGGCCTCGTCGTCGTAGTAGGAGTCGAGCAGATCCTTCGTGACGTTCGAGGCGGCCCGGGCCGGCACCGACGCGACCACGTGCAGCACCACGTACTCCTGGTGGCCCTCGATGAACTCGGGATGCGAGCCCAGGTAGTCGAGCACGCGGCGGGTGTAGGGGCTGCCATCGGCGGCGATCAGGATCTTCATGGGCTCTCCGGTGAGGGTCTCGGGAGAATCCAGTGTTGCACACCCTCGCGGCTCGGCACCCGACCCGCGTCAAGTCAGGGCACCTCGACCACGAAACCTTCCTGGAAACCTTCCTGCTCGCCCTTGCCGCGGTAGCCCAGCGTGTTCGCCACGACGCGGCACGAGAAGGGCCGTCCGTCGACCTCGCCCGACACCACGTAGTCGTTCGGACAGTGGAGGTGGCCGTGCATCCACACCTGCGCGCCCGGCAGGAAGTCGTCCATCGCGTTGCAGAACCCGGCCGTGCCCGGCGTGAGCCCGTAGCGCGGGTCGGCGCTGCGCAGCGATGGGGCGAAGTGCGTCACGACGACCGTGGTGCCGTCGAACGGCGTCGCGAGCACCCGGCGCAGCCACGCCTGGCAGTCGAGCGAGAGTTCGCGGATGTCCTCGGCGAGCTGGGGCACGCCGTCGCGCAGCATCGTGTACTTGCGCAGGTAGAAGTTCGCGGCGCGGAAGGCCTTTTCGCGCTGCTGCAGCTGTTTCGTGACGCTGGTCTCCGACGCGGCCAGCGCGTCGAAGTCGCTCCACAGGGTGGTGCCCACGAAACGCACCGACCCGATCTCGATCACCTCGCGATCGAGCCACTCGATGCCCAGTTCGTCGCACGTCTGCCTCAGCCGGGCCTGGGCGGGCGCGAACTCGAGCGAGTCGAACTCGTGGTTGCCCGGCACGTACAGCACGCGCGGCCACTGGTCGCCGAAACGTTTCGGTGAGAAGCGGCCGAGGCCGAAGTCGTCGGTGGCGAGGTCCGACCCCGCCTGGTACGAGCCGATGTCGCCGGCCAGCACCAGGACGTCGACGTCGGCGCCGGCCTGGGGCACGAAGTCGGGGTAACGCTCGAGGTGCAGGTCGGAGAGGAGTTGGATGCGCATCGGGGGTACGGCTCGGACGGGGGACGACCGCCTATTGTCCGCGCGGCGATGGAAGGCCCAGGCTCGCGACCAGCTGGTCGCGCAAGGTTGGCCGGCCCGCCGGCACGGCCAGGCCGATGGCCACGGCCAGTTCGTCGCCCTCGGCCAGCGCGCGGTGCACCACCCCCGCGCGCCGCAGGCCGGAGAAGGACGACGGCAGCAGCGCGATCCCCCGCCCGCGGGCGACGTCGGCCAGCAGCACGTGGTGGTCGGCCGGCTCCTGGCGCCAGCGCGGGGCGAAGCCGTGGCGGGCGAAGACCTTCTGGCAGTGGTCGAAGAACGCGGGCTGGCGGGCGCGCTCGAACCAGAAGACGGCTTCGCCCGCGAGGTCGTCCAGCCGCACGGACCGGCGGCGGGCCAGGCGGTGCGCCGAGGGCATCGCCACCTTCATCGGCAGCCGGTCGAGTTCGATCACGTCCAGGCCGGCGGCCTCGGTGGGCAGAGCGATGAAGGCCGCCTTCAGCTTGCCGGCGCGCACCTGCCGAACGAGCCGGGGCGAGGTGTCGAACACGGTGGTGACGGACGTGCCGGGATGCGCCGCCGCGATGCGTTCGGCGAGCCCGCCGAACCACACGGGTTCGACCGCCGTGGTGAGGCCGAGGCGCAGCGTGGGCGGCAGGTGCGGTTGCGCGAGGCTGGCCTCGGCCTCGCGCAGCAGCGTCGCCACGCCGCGCGCGTACGGTAGCAGCGTGCGGCCCGCCTCGGTGAGGCTCACCCCGGTGGTGCCGCGGTCGAACAGGCGCACGCCGAGCCGCTCCTCGAGTTCACGGATGGCGCGGCTCAGCGGGGGCTGCGACAGGTGCAGCGTCTCGGCGGCCTGCCGGAAGCTGAGGGTGTCGGCCACGGCCAGGAACAGCGCGAGCGAGCGGGAATCCAGGCGGGAGGACATACCAAAAAGGTATCACGACCTCGGTCATTCCCGGCCCGCGAACCCGTTCCTACAGTGGACGTCATCGCAACACAGGAGGAACCCATGACCCCACACCCCTTCAACGAACGCTACCAGCGCGGCGCGGCCAGGCTAGCCGACGTCGACGGCCCCGCCGGCCTGGCGGTGGTCGAGGGCCTCGCGAAGTCCTTCCCCGATTTCGCCCGCTACATCGTGGAGTTCCCGTTCGGCGACATCTACACCCGCGACGGGCTGGGGCTGCGCGAACGCGAGCTGGCGACGGTGGCGGCGCTGTGCGCCCTGGGCAACGCGGCGCCGCAGCTGCGCGTGCACGTCCACGCGGCGCTGCACGTGGGGTGCGAGCCGGCGGAAGTGGTGGAGGTGGTGATGCAGATGGCGGTGTACGCCGGCTTCCCCGCCGCGCTCAACGGCCTGGCCGTGGTGCGCGAGGTGTTCGCCGAAGCCGGCGTGCCGCTGCCGCTGGCCTGACGGCCAGCCGGTCAGCGGATCAGATCAGGTGGCGCCGTGGCACTGCTTGAACTTCTTGCCGCTGCCGCACGGGCACGGGTCGTTGCGGCCCACCTTGGGCGTCTCGCGGCGCACCTGCTCCACCTTGTAGCGCTGGTCGCGCGTCAGGTCGGCCAGGTCGGCCACGGTGACCACCAGTTCCTCGATGGCGTCGTCGAGCGTGGCCAGCGGGAACTCCTTGTCGAGCACCGCCACCACCTCGCGCTCCTCGTCGGTCTCCGTCGGCAGGTGGCGGTAGAGGCGGGCGAGGGCCGACATCACGGCGTCGTCGGGCATCTCGGACAGGTCCGGGAAGCTCAGCGCGGCGTGCTGGAAGCCGGCGACCCACGGCATCAGCGGCTGCGAGACCTCCGGAAGGCCGGCCAGCGGGTCGACCTCGCCCTCGGGCACCGGCTCGCGCGGGTGTTCCTCGTCGAACTCGAGCACGAGCGGGTTGAACCAGCCGTCTTCCACCAGCGCGTGGTTCAGCGCGTTGTAGCGGCGCACGGCCAGGGCCGAGACACGGTCGCGCCAGACAGGGTCGACGTCGTCGGGCAGCGGCTGGCCGTCGAAGTCGAACACGAAGGGCAGCCACACGGCCGGTTCGAGCAGCACCGGCTGCACGAGGATGCCGCACAGGAACCCGTCGAGCATCACGGCGTCGACCGGGGTCAGGGGCTGCGGGGTTTCCAGCAGCAGGTCGTCGAGTTCGGCGAACTCTTCGTCGGTCAGGTCGTGGGCAACGGGGGCGACAACAGGGGGGGACATGGCGGATCTCGGTCGGGACAGGCCGACATTGTCTTACGAAGACTGCCGGCGCGACACCAGCTGTTGCCCCGCTTCGACCAGCCGGGTGCGCAACCACTGGTGGGCCGGGTCGTCGTCGTGCCGGCGATGCCAGAGCAACTCGACGTGGATGCGGGCCACCCGCAGCGGCAGCGGCCGCTCCACCACGGCCGACTGGTAGCCGGTGGCGTCGACGAACGACGCCGGGAGCACCGTCAGCAGGTCGCTCTGGGCCACCACCCGGCCGGCGGTGAAGAACTGGTTGACGGTGAGGACGATGCGCCGCGAGCGGCCGAGGGCCACGAGCGCCTGGTCGACGAACCCGTGCGCACGGCCCGAGAAGCTGACGAGCAGGTGGTGCGCCTCGCAGAAGGCGTCGAGCGTGAGCGGCCCCTTCGCGAGCGGATGGTCGCGCCGCATCACGCAGACGTACTCGCTCTGGTGCAGGCGCTGGTGGTGCAGCGACGCGTCGTCCCCCTGGGCGACGAGCGCGGCCACCGCTTCCGGGAAGTAGCCCACCGCCACGTCCACCTCGTCGCGCTCCAGCAGGCCGCGAGGGTCGCGGGTGGTCAGTGGCAGCACCCGCAGGTTGACCTGCGCCTGCGATTGCTCGATCTCGGCGATCACCGAGGGCAGCAGCGTGGCCGCCGTGGCGTCGGCCGTGGCGATGCGGAAGTTGGCGCTGGCGGTGCGCGGGTCGAAATCCTGGCGCTCGAAGGCGTCCCGCAGGCGGTTCAGCGCGACCCGGACCTGGGGCCACAGGCGCTCGGCGTAAGGGGTGGGACGCACCCCGTGCGCTTCACGGGTGAGCAAGTCCTCGCCTACGGCCTCCCTGAAGCGTTTCAAGGCATTGCTGACCGCCGGCTGGGTCAGTGCGAGGCGATCCGCGGCCCGCGTGATGCTGCGCTCCGCCATCACCGCATCGAACACGCGGAGCAGGTTCAGGTCGAGGGTCAGGAAGTTCATCGTGGATATAAGCGGCGTGAATATCAATCCTTCACAGATTCAATTGGCGCGGTCCTGGTGGAAACCCTAATATTCGGTCCATGCGCTGATCGAAGTCGGTCAGCCAAACAAACAAGGAGTTCATCATGAGCACCACCATCCAGCTGCAAGTCGCCCAACAACGTACCGCCCCGCGTGGCGCCGCCCTCCTCGGCAACGCCTTCGCCAACTTCCTGAACTCGTTCCGCGCCACCCCGGCCGAGCGCAGCGCCAGCCGTGACATCCGCCGTGCCCGTGAACTGGCCGCCGAATGGAACCGCCGTGACCCGCGCAGCGCCGCCGACCTGACGGCCGCGATCGACCGCTTCGAGCAGCAACAAGGCCTGTGAGGCCCTGGGGTCGACCCCACCTGGGGTCGGCGACAGCTGTCCATCGAGCGCCCGAGGCCGTAATCTCGGGGCCAGACGGAATCCAGCCATGAGCGCCACGACCCCCTTCATCTCCCACGGCCAGCCGGCCTCTTCCGGCTGGGCCGGCCGTTCGACCGCACCGCAGGGCGACGCCCGCGGCGGTGCCGAATGGTTCGCCGCCACCCCCGCCACGAGCCATGTGCTGTCGGCCCGGGTGACGGCCGATGCTCCGAAGGACGCCGAAGGGTGGGCCCGCCGACTGGTGGGCCACCTGCTCGACGACCCGGCATCGCGATGACCCCGGCGCTGAAGGCGGCCCCCGACTGGGAGGCCGCCGCTCAGACCCTCATCGACGGCTGCAGCGCCCTCGCGAGCGACGACCAGCGGGTCCGGTTCCTGGACCACGTCTGCCGTTCGCTCGGCGACCGCCTCTACCCCGCCTTCCTCCAGCTGCTGTGCCTCGTCAACGACCGGGCCGACGTCGATGCACGCCGGTCGGTCGCGCAGACGCTCGTCCATGCGCTGTCCACCGGGCGCCTGCCGTCCGGTCGCCTCGACGCCTGGGGTGGCCACGGCCTGGCGGCCGGCACCGCCTCGTCCGGCAACAGCCGCAGCCTCGGCCCCATCGAATACCTCTGCGCGTGGCACGCCCAGCAAAGCGGCCCGTCGCCGCTGCCGGCCACCGCGTTCGACACCGCCACCCGCTCGGTGATCGCGCTGGTGTCGTCCGACCCGAGGGCGAAGGCGCTCTACTGCAACAAGCTGCGCCAGGACATCGACGACCCGCTCGGCGGGTCGCTCACCCGTTCCACCCGGGCCGCGCTGACGGCGCTGGTGTCGGAATGGGAAACCGGCGGTTCACCCGAGGCCGTGGTGGGCAGCCTGCGCGCCGCGCTGCACGGGTCCCCGTTCGGCACCCTGGGCGACGCCCGCGGGCGCTGGCTCGGGGCGTAGTTCTTCCCGCACCCACACCGCCGCCTCGCGCCGCCGGGTGGCCAGCGGCCGCTGGCGCGCCCGCGACCAGGTCGCCGCGTCCACCTCGAAGTGGCTGGACCACACCCCCTCGTAGAACCGCTCGCCCCGGTGGTCGAACCCCAGTGCCCGCAGGCACAGGTGCACCGACCGGTGCCCCGGATGGCACACCGCGTGCACCCGCGGACGGCCCAGTCGGTCGAACGCGTGGTCGAGCAGCAACGCCCCGCCGTCCAGCGACAGGCCCGAGCCCCACACCTCCGGCACCAGCCGGCACCCGAGTTCGACCTCGCCCGGATCGGCCGGCATCGGCATCAGGTTGAACCAGCCGATGAAACGCGGGCGGGGCGCGCACATCCGGGCGAGCGCCTCGGGCGAGAGCACCTCGGCCGCCGCCGCGTAGTCGGGGTCGCCCGGCGACAGGTCGGTCACCCAGTGTTCGGCGGCCCAGAGCCCGAGCCCCGGGTGTTCGGCGCAGTACCCCTGCAGCCGGTCGAGGAACGTCGCCGTCCAGCGCGGGTCGTCGAAGGGGCGATCGTCGATCAGCAGTTCGCGCACGCGCGGGTCCCGGTGCATGGCGACGAGCCGGTCGCGGTCGTCCGGCGTGAAGGGCCGCACGCGCAGGCGGCCGGCGGAGGACGGCCAGGAGGTCATCCCGCGAACAGCGACCGCAGCGTGCGCAACACGATCGCGGGGCGCGACTGCACGTCGGCGATCAGCTGCTGCACCATCGACGCCGTCATCAGCATCAGCACCGCCGTCGACGCCCAGGTCTTGAGGGACATCGACAGCGAGAACACGTTGAGCTGCTGCGCGAACCGGTTCACGAGGCCCAGCACGCCGTCGATCGCGAACAGCACCACGAGCGACGGCGCGGCGATCAGCAGCGCGAGCAGCATCAGCCGCCCGAACTCGGCCTCGAACGCGCCGATGCCCGCCCCCTTCAGCGCCGGCAGCGTCGAGAGCACCGGCCACAGCGTGTAGCTGTCGAGCAGGGTGCCCATGAACAGCAGCAGCCCGCCCGAGAACATGAAGACGAAGTTGGCCATGCGCCCGAGGAAAGCGCCGGTGAGCGGGGTCTGCTGGCCCGACATCGGGTCGGTGACCTGCGCGGTGGTGGCGCCGATCTTCGTGTCGATCAGCGCGCCGGCCGCCTCGAACGCCCACAGCACCGATCCGAACAGGAAACCGACGCCCGCGCCGAGGAAGGCCTCCTTGCCGAACAGCATCAGCCACTGAACCTGCTGGATCTGCGCGTTCGTGGCCGCCGGCTGCAGCGCCAGCGCGAGCACGCCGAACGCGACGTAGATCGCGTTGCGCACCGTGGCCGGGATCAGGTCGCCGGTGAAGAGCGGCATCACGAGGAAGGCGACCGCGATGCGCGTGGTGGACAGCCCGAGCAGCAGGGCCTGATCGGACAGCGCGGCGACCTGGGCGAGCGACTCCATGGCGTCAGCGCCTCACCATGCCCGCGAACTCGGAGAAGATGCGGTCGCTGTAGTGCACCAGCGTGCCGCCGAGCAGCGACGACGTGACGAGGATCACCAGCACGATCGCGAAGAACTTGGCCGCGTACTGGAAGGTCTGTTCCTGCAGCTGCGTGGCCGCCTGCACGAACGCGATCAGCAGCCCCACGAGCGCGGCCACCACCACGGCCGGCGCCGACAGCACCAGCACGAGCCACAGCGCCTGCTGCGTGAGCTGCATCGCCTCGGTGTTGAACATCATCGCGCGGCCCCGTTCACTGGTAGGTGAGCACGAGGCCGTGCGTGAGCTTCACCCACCCGTCGATCAGCACGAACAGCAGCAGCTTGAACGGCAGCGACACGGTGGTGGGCGACAGCATCATCATGCCCATCGCCATCAGGATGTTCGACACGATCAGGTCGACCACCAGGAACGGCAGGAAGATCAGGAAGCCGATCTGGAAGGCCGTCGCGAGTTCGGTCACGGTGAAGGCCGGCACGATCACGATGAAGTCGCGGTCGGTGAGGGCGGCGGCCTTGTCGGCGGGCAGCGCCTTCTGCGCGGTCTTGAGGAAAAACGCGCGCTCGCGCGGCTGCGCGTGTTTCACCATGAACTCGCGCAGCGGCTCCTTCGCCGCGTCGGCGGCGGCCAGCATGCCGCTCGTGCTGGTGGACACGTTGGGCACGGCCGCGGCCTTCTCGGCCATCTGCTGGCCCACCGGGTACATCACGTACACCGACAGCACGAGCGCGAGGCCGTTGAGCACCACGTTGGGCGGCACCTGCTGCAGCCCGAGCGCGTTGCGCAGCAGGCTCAGCACCACGACGATCTTCGTGAAGGACGTGACCATGACGGCCGCGTATGGCGCGAGCGCCAGCAGCACGACGGTGATGAGGGCGGAGGACGGCGAGAACTGGGTGAGGTCCATGGAGAAGGGGAGACCGGTCAGGCGAGCGAGATGTCGGGTTCGATGGGCGCGGGCTCGAAGGTGGACAGCACCTCCTGCACCTGCACGCCGAAGCCCGAGCCCACGGGAATGAGCTGCCCCGCGGCGAGCGGCTGCAGGTCGTGCAGCGGCGACGCCTGCAGCACGATGGCGCCGGGGCCGGCGAGCTGCGGCGTGTCGAGCTGCGGGGGCCTTCCGCCGGCCCGCCAGCCGAAGAGGTCGTGCGGACGCGCCATCACCGGCTGCGCGAAACGCACGGCGGCGAGGTCGTTGGGCGGGTGGTCGCCGTCCTCGCCGGTGGCCGTCACGCCGAGGCGGCCGCGCGTCTCGTGCAGCCGCGCGAGGAACGCGCCGCCCTGGCCGCTGACCGGCTGCAGGCAGCCGTGCCAGGTCGACGAGAACGACGCGGGCAGGATCAGCACGGCGCCGGGCTCCAGGTGACGCAGGTCTTCGGCGGACAGCGGCAGCACGTCGAGCACCAGTTCGCACACGACGGGCCGCCACGTCCAGCCGGCGAGCGTCTCGGGCGGCGGCGTGCGCCGCGCGGCCAGCGCGGTGAGCGGCAGGTGCACGTCGACACCGGTCTCCTCGTGCGACAGCACGGCATGCTGGTTGAACATCAGCGATTCGCCGAACGCGTCGGTGGCCCCGACGGGTTCGGGCAGCAGCCCGGCGCCCAGCCAGTCCTCCAGCAGCGGCAGCCAGGCCTCGGCCGTGGCCAGCACGCGCGCCGCGTCGAACACGGCGCGGCCACGCGGCGCCTCGGCGACCGGAGCCGACGCGGGCAGGCTCAGGCCCACGACGCTGTCGGGCAGCCGTGCGCGGAACAGCTGTCTCGCCCGCATCACGACACCTTCCCCGTGAACATCAGCCGGCTCAGTTCGAGCACCGAGCGCGCCTGCAGCTTCGTCATCGCGTTCTTGCGGTGCAACTCCACCGTCTTGATGCTGATGCCCAGCAGGTCGGCGATCACCTTGTTGAGCTTGCCCTTGACCACCCAGTCGATCACCTCGCGTTCGCGCGCGGTCAGGCGCGCCATGCGCGACGAGAACTCGCCGTCGCCCGACGGCGCGGCCGCCGCGACCGCGTCCGCACCGGCGTCCGCCGGCGAAAACGCCAGCGCCAGCGCCGACTCCAGCGCCTCGTCCGCGAACGGCTTCTCGATGAAGGTCACCGCGCCCTTGCGCATGGCCTCCACCGCGAGCGGCACGTCGCCGTGGCCGGTCATGTAGACGACGGGGAGGCGCACGCCGCGCTCGCGCAACGTATCGTGCACCTCGAGCCCGGACATCGCGGGCATGCGCACGTCGAGCAGCAGGCAGGCGTCGGAGCGCGGGGCGGCGAGCACCTCCAGCGCGCGGTGGGGGTCGTCGAAACACTCCACGTCGTAGCCGGCCCCTTCCAGCCACCACACGGCGGACTGCAGGAACTCGGTGTTGTCGTCGACGATGTAGACGGTGCGGGCGTTCATGGGGTCTTCTCCTTCTTGATCGCGGAAACCTCGTTCTCGGCCATCAGCGGCAGCGCGGCGTGGAACGAGGTGCCGGGGCCGCCGTCGTTCCGCGTGAACCACAGCCGCCCCTGGTGCAGCTCGACGAACGAGCGGCAGATGTTCAGGCCGATGCCGGTGCCGGTGGGTTTGGTGGACACGAACGGCACGAAGAGCGTCTGCTCGGCCTCTTCGCTGATGCCGCTGCCGCTGTCGCGCACGGTCACCTCCACCTGCGAACCCTCGACCCCGACGGACAGGTCGAGCCGGCGCGTGCCGGGGGCGTTGCCACGCATCGCGTCGATCGCGTTGCGCATCAGGTTGACGAACAGCTGCTGCAGCATCACCTCGTCGGCGTGGATCCAGAGCGCCGCCGCGGGGGCCCGCAGGTCGACGCGCACGCCTTCGCGTTCGGTCTCCCAGTCGAGCAGGCTCACGCAGGCGCGCAGCAGCGCGGCCACGTCGAGGGGCACGCGCCTGGCCGTGTGCGAATGCGTGTACTCGCGGATGCGGGCGATCACGCGCGAGGCGAACAGCACCTGCTCGGTGGCGCGTTGCAGCGCCTGCAGCAGGCCGGTGCGCCCGTCGGCGTCGAGGTCGCCGCGCTGCAGCCGCATCACCGAGCCGCGCAGCAGGTTCGCCGCCGCGCCGATGGGCTGGTTGATCTCGTGGGCGAGCGTGGTGGCCATCTCGCCGATGGACAGCAGGCGCGACGTGAACAGCAGCTGCTCGCGGTCCTCCAGGTGGCGCTGGCGCGCCTGCGCCTCGCCGTGGCGGTCGTCGAGGCGCAGCAGCACGCGACCGTCCTCCAGCGGGATGCGTCGCGCCTCGAGCGGCCGGCCTTCACCGGCCACCATGCGCACCGACACGTCCGGTCCGGCGTCGAGCAGCGCCTGCAGGCCGCCCAGGCGCCGGCACAGGTCGGCGACCGAGTCGTCGCGCCCACCGGCGAGGCGCTCGAACGACGGCGCGCGCCACAGCACGCGGCCCGACGCGACGTCGAGGCTCGCGGCGCAGACGCCCAGGGCGTCGAGGGTCTCAGGCGACATGGACGACCTCCGGGCGGGGCGCGGCACGCGCGGGCCAGGGCCGCGTGCCGACGGCGACGCGCAGGCTCCACTGCGGCTCGAGCGCGCGCCACAGCCGCGTGGTGTCGCGCACGCGCAGGCACACCTGCGCGCCGGCGCCGGCCGCCAGCGCCTGCGTGCCGAGGCACACCGCGACGTCGCGCGCCTGGTCGTCGCCGGGACGCGGTGCGAGGTGGTGCTGCAGGTCCGACGACCGCGACTTCACGAGGTGCGCGCTCCACCAGGTGTCGGGCACCGGCACGCGGGCCCACCACAGTTCGCCGGCCAGGCGCAGCGCGCGCCCGCCCGACGGCAGCGGCCACAGCACGTCCACGTGCGCCGGGCACTTCGGTCCGGGCAGCAGCGTCGACGGCGTGACGAGCACCACGCGCCGCTGCCGGCGCAACTCGCCCAGCACTTCCTCGGCCACGGGCGACACGTCGCCCAGGTGCCGCAGGCCCGCCACCAGGCGTGCGTACAGGGCCGCGTCGCCGCTCGCCAGGGGCAGCGGCTCGGTGCGCGCGTCGGGTTCCTCGGCCGGGGGTTCGTCGTCGGCGTCCGCGGTGTCGTCCTCGTCCGCCTCGGCGGTGAACGCGTGGCGGCCGCGCTCGTCCACGGCGTGCGACGGCTCCGGGTTCGACCGGAACTCGGGCTTGGTGACGTGGAGCAGCGACGCCACGGCCACCGTGGCCGGCAGGTCGGTGGGCAGCGGCGCGGCGCCCGCATCGGCGGGCGTGCCGGCCTCGACCGCGGCCTCGTGCCGGGACGGGGCGTTCGTGTCGGAGGTCGCCGGCGCGGGGTTGTCCTGGCGCGACGTCGCCTGCGCCATCAACGCGAGCGTGGGCGCGGGCGACGTGTACTCGTGCCCGCCGTCGACCTGCACCTCGGGGAGGGTCGTGGCCGCCTCCGGCGTGATGCCGAGCGCGGCGACGCCGTTCGTCCGCGGGTCGCCCAGGCCGCCGGCCTCGCCCGCGGTGGCGGCGAGCGCTTCCAGCGGGCTCTTCGGGGCCTCCTGCGGCAGCTCGGGCAGTTCGAGCAGCGCGCGCATCGCCACGGGGGAGATCGACAGGTCGCTCATGCGTGTACTTCCAGCGGGCGGTCAGTCAGCGGTCGTCGTCGTCGCGCGGATCCACCCGCACGTGCGGCTGCGCGCGCGCGCCCAGCCGGCGCTGCAGTTGCGGCACGTGGCGGTCGAGCAGCGCCGCATGTTCGGCTCCGGCCACCACGGCGACGTTCACGCCCCCGCCGGCGAGCGGCTGCACTTCGACCGACGACAGCCAGCGCGGCGCCGCGGGGTCGATCACCTGGAAACGCGTGGCCGCGCCCGGGGCCGTGGCCGGCGCCTCCAGGCGCCGCGCCCACGCGGCCTGGGACGGGTCGGGCAGCGCGCCGACCACGGACGGCGGCGGTTCGATCGCGGCGGCCTGCAGCGGTGCGGCCCGGTGCAGGTCGGTGCGTTCGAGGCCGGGGGTGTCCTCCTTCGACGGCGCGGACCGCGCGAACTCGAACGGGGTGGGCGGCACCACGAGGCCCGCGGCCTCCGGCCGGGGCTCGCGGCCTTCGCGGGCCTCGAGCAGCTGCTCGAACGCCTCGCGCTCCGGCTTCGGCGCGGGCCGCTGGCGATCGGTGGAACGCGCGGACGACGAGGTGTCGGACGGGGTGGAAGGTGCGGACGGTTTCATCATCACGGGTTCCGGGCAAGCGGATGGGAAACGACACCGCGGCGGGTGTCCTCGATCTCGGATTCGACGGACCGCTCGCGGCCGAGCGCCACGGCGGCGCGGCTGCGGACGAGGGCGTCCGAGACGGCATCGCGGCGCGCCTGCTCGCGCAGCCACTCGCGCTGGCGCTCGCGCAACGCGGCCTGTTCGTCGGCCAGCGTTTCCTGCTGGTCGATCAGGTCGTACTCGGCACGGTCGCGGTTGTCGTGGAGGTCTTCGCCGAACGCGGCGTCGAGCGCCTGGAACCGGGGCAGCGACGCGGCCCCGGCGCCGACCCGTTCCAGCGCATACCGCCGCAGCCGCTCGCGTTCGACCTCGATGCGCCGGGCCTGCGCCTCGACCGCGGCCCGGGCCTCGTCGCACACGCGGCGCTGCGCGAACACGCGCCGTTCGGCGGCCTCGACACGGGCCTGACGCAGGCGCTTCAGCTGGGCCAGGTCGGCGGGGGAGCCGAGGGACGGATCGGAGGTCTTCATGGCGACGCGCCTCAGGTGGCCAGGGCCTGCAGCTGGCCGAGTGTGGTGTCGTACGCCGACGCCTCGTCCGCCGGCTGGCGCAGCAGCGCATGGATGGCGGGCAGCTTCGCGATGGCCTCGTCGGCCAGGGTGTCGCTGCCCGCCTTGTATTCGCCCACCTGCAGCAGGAAGCGCACCTCGGCGTGCTTGGCCATCAGCGCGCGCACGTGGCCGGCCGCCTCGCGGTGCGCGGGCGAGGCCACGCGCGTGAAGGTGCGGCTGACGCTCGCGAGCACGTCGATGGCCGGGTAGTGGTTCGCCTGGCCGAGCTGGCGCGACAGCACCAGGTGGCCGTCGAGGATGGACCGCACTTCCTCGGCGACCGGGTCGGCGCTGTCCTCGTCCTCGAGCAGCACGGTGTAGAACGCGGTGATGCTGCCGCGGCCGTCGTTGCCGGCGCGTTCGAAGAGGCGCGGCAGTTCGGCGAACACCGACGGCGGGAAGCCGCGCCGCACGGGGGGCTCGCCGATCGACAGGCCGATCTCGCGCAGGGCGCGCGCGTGCCGCGTGACCGAATCCATCAGCAGCATCACGCGCGCGCCGCGTGCGCGGAACCCCTCGGCGATGGCCGTGGCCGCGAGCGCCGCCCGCGCGCGTTCCATCGCCGGCCGGTCGGACGTGGACACGACGAGCACGGACCGCGCGAGGCCCTCGGGGCCCAGGCTGTCCTCGATGAACTCGCGCACCTCGCGGCCGCGTTCGCCGATCAGCGCGATCACGTTCACGTCGGCCGTGGCCTGCCGCGCGAGCATGCCCAGCAGCGTCGACTTGCCGCCACCCGCCGCCGCGAACACGCCGAGCCGCTGGCCCACGCCCACGGTCAGCAGGCTGTCGACCGCGCGGATGCCGGTCACGAAGGTCTCGCCGATGGCGGGCCGGTCGAGCGCGGCCGGCGCCTCGGCGTGCAGCGGCGCGGCGTCGAGTCCGGCGGGCAGGGGCCGGCCGTCGAGCGGCTGGCCGAAGGCGTCGAGCACGCGGCCCTTGAGGCCGTCGCCCACGAGCATCGACCCACCGTCGTGCGTCACCTCCACCTCGGCGTCGAGCGTGACGCCATGCAGCGGCGCCAGCGGCACGAGCAGCGCGTGGCCGTCGGCGAACCCCACCACCTCGGCCGGCACCGCGGCGCCGGACCCGGGGTCCACGATGCGGCACTGCTGGCCGATGCGCGCGGGGATGCCGGTCACCCGCAGCATCGTGCCGAAGGCCTGCACCACCCGCCCGCGCTGGTGCACGGGCCGGGCCTTCTGCAGCATGTGCAGCGACTGGCGGAGGTGTTCGTCGAACGAGGCGATCGTCATCAGGCCGTCTCGGTGTCGCGTTCGATGTCGCGTTCGGCGATGCCGAGCGCGCGGCCGATGGCGGCGAGCTGGGAGTCGAGGCTCACCACGTGCTGGCCGGTGACGCTGTCGATCACGCAGTCGAAGGGGCCGAGGGTCTCGTCGGCCCGCACGTCCCCCGCCAGGCCCAGCTTCGCGAGGCGCTCGCGGGTGGCCTCCATGGCCTCGGGCCCCACGCGCACGCGGGTGGACCGCTGCGGCAGCAACTCGATCACGGCCTGCTCCACCAGTTTCGGCACCACCTCGGCGGCCCCGAGCGAGGCCGCGAGCTTCTGCACCACGGCCAGCGCGAGGGCGCCCACGGCGTCGCGCGCGGCCTGCTGCTGCACCTGCTGGTCGCGGGTGATGCGCGCCACCACCTCGGTGAGGCGTTCGGCGGCCTGGCGTTCGCCGTCGCGCCGGCCCTGCTCGAAGCCGTCCTGCTGGGCCTGCGCCATCGCGGCGGCCACGCGGGCGCGCTCGTGTTCCAGCAGCGACGTGAGCGCCTGGGCGCACTGGATGGCGGACGTGAAGTCGCCCACCTCGCCGGCCGGCACCACGAGCCGGTTGGTGGCCACCTGCAGCGAACGGCGGCCGTGCAGCACGGTGTAGCGGCTCATCGGGCGACCTCCGGGTCCGGGTGGTGGCGCGCGGTGGCGCGGCCCTCGCCCTGGGCGATGCCGAGCGCGAGGCGCACGAGGCGCAGCGCGACGGACACGGGCACCGCCCGCGCGTCGGTGGCGCCGGACCGCAGGTCGAGCACGCGGTGGACGGTGGCCTGCACGAGCGGGTCGCCCACGCTCGCCACCAGCAGGGTGCCGCCCCACGCGTGCAGCGTGTCGCGTTCACCCCGGGCGTCCTGCGGCCACGTGGGCGCCTGCATCGGCAGGCCGGGCACGGCGAGCACCTGGTCGAGCGCGTCGGCGCCCACCAGCGCGCGCACGCGGATCAGCGGGCCGGCGTCGAGGCACACGCGCAGCGCGGGCGCCGCGAACAGCGCGCCCGCCAGCAACGCCAGCCGTTCCAGTTCGGCCGGCGTGCCCACGGCCCAGCCGGGCACGGCGGCGAGGGTGTCCCACGTGAAGGGCGGCAGCGTGTCGGCCTCGTCGCCCCACACTTCGTCGAGCCAGGTGGCCACGCGCACGTTCCACGCGCGCGCGCGGCGCGCCTCGTCGGGCGTCAGCGCGGGACGCAGGGCGATGGTGGTGTCAGCCGCGCGCCGCATCGGCACCTCCGCGGTCGTCGGTCACCAGCACGAGGCCGCGCGAGGCCTGGCGACGGCGCCAGCCCCACACGCCGGCGCTGCCCACGAGCAGCAGCCCGCCGAAACCCGCGGCCGCCTGCAGCGAGGTGGCGAGCGGATCGGCGCCCAGCGCCGGGCGCGACACCGGCACGGCCTCCGCCGGGAACAGGGCGACCGTGACGTTCTCGTACGGCAGCCCCTCGACGCCGTTGACCACGAGTGCCTTCATCTGGTTGACCTGGCCGGTGAGGTCGCGCCCGGCGCGGTGCTTGATGAACACCGAGGCCGACGCGGGATGGGGCTTGTCGGTCAGCGGGTCCTTGTCGGGCACCGCGAGGTGCACGCGCGCGACCACGACGCCGTCTATGGTCTGCAGCGTGTTCGCGAGTTCCTGCGACAGCGCGTAGGTGAGCCGCGCCCGTTCCTCGACCGGCGACGACACGAACCCCTCCTTCTTGAACACCTGGCCCACGCTGTCGAAGTTGCCGCGCGGGTAGCCGTTGGCGTGCAGCAGTTCGATGGCGCGGCCGAAGTCGGCGGACGGCGACGTGATCGCGAAGTTGGCCGCGTCGCGCGACTCCTTGCGGGCGTCGATGCCGGCGCCCTGCAGCAGCGCGACCATCTCGTTGGCCTGCCGTTCGGACACCTGGCCGTACAGCTCCTGGCGCATGCAGCCGGCGAGCAGCACGGCCACGCCCAGGATGCACAGGCGGCGGAGGAATGTGTCGGTGCGCATGGTGGGTCAGGACTGCTGGCGGAACAGCTGCTGCAGGCCGTCGGACGCGCGGTTGGCGACGTTCGAGGTCAGCTGGCAATGGAACATGAACTCCTGGCAGCGCACCGAGAGCATCACCATCTCGCCCGGCGTCATCGCGCTGCCGGCCGAGACGGCGCGGTTCGCGAACTCCGAGATCGAGGCGGCCTCGTTGTTGACGTACTCGAGCGGCCGGGCCATCGCCTGCAGCGCCTCGTTCGGGGCGCGCACGGGCTGGGCGTCGAGCCGGCCCTGCGAGGCCGACAGCGCCTGCTCGAAGCGGCCCAGGTCGGTGAAGGACAGGCCGTAGCCGGCCTGCAGCCCGGCGCCCGGCAGCGACGCGGGGCCGCCGCCGCCCAGGCCGAGCACCGGGCTCGCGGCCACCATCGAAGGATCGACGTTCATCGCGGCCTCCCGGTCACTGCTTGCGGGCCATCGTCTCGAGCGCGCCGCCCACGCTGGAGAGCGCGGTGTGCGAGCTGCTCGACAGGAAGCTCATCTTCAGCGACTCGGCCGACAGCGCGGTGATGGCCGCGGGTTTGTCGTTGCCGTTGCTGATGTCCTCGGACATCGCCTCGATGGACGTGGCGGTCTTGTCGAGCGTCTGGCCCCAGGCCTCGGCCATCGCCTCGAACCAGTTGTCGGACTTGCCGGACTTGGTGCTGTTGGTGGAGGGGGCCGCGGCGACCATCGAGAGGGGGTTGATCGTGTTGCTCATGGGAGATCTCCTGCTGGTTTCGGGGGAGGGGGAAGGGTCAGAAGCGCAGCGCCGAAACGACGCCGTCCTTGTCGAGCAGGACTTCCTGCTCGGTGATCGAGGCGAGGCGATGGCCGCTCGGCAGCAGCGCCCCGACGAAGTAGCGGGTGCCGTCGACGGTCACCACGTAGGGCGACTCGCCGGGCACGATGGAGGCGACGCGCTTGCCCGGGTCGTCGGTGATCGGCGCGTTGTCGGGCGGCGCCACGGGGCGTTCGTTTTCCACGGCGAGGCCGCTCAGGCCCGGCACGTCGCGCCGTGCGCTGGCCTCGGCGCGGGCGAGCTGCGCCAGGTCGGCCACGCGGGTGGACACATGCACGACGCCCACCTCGGCGAGCGTCCTGGCCGGGGTGGTCTCGGCCACCACGCCGTTCATGCGGAACACCTCGCGCACGGCGGCGGCCACCTGCTCGGCGACGCGCACGTCGATCGCGGGCGCGAGGTCGGCGCCGGCCAGCTGCGTGTCGAGGCGGTGGCGGTCGGCGACGGTGAGCACGTCGCCCGTCACCAGCAGCGCCTCGCCGCCCGCGCCCGCCGGCGCCACGCGCAGGCCCTTGAATTCGGGCGCGGCCAGCAGGCGCTCGAGGCGCTGCGAAGCCGTCTGCGTCACCACCTTCGGCGGCGACACGAGGCTCGCGAACGCGAGCAGGCCGGTGGCGACGACGGCCAGGGCGCCACCGCCCAGCGCGAGCCAGGTCTCCAGCCGGCGGCGGGGACGCGGGGCGACGGCGGGCGCCGCGGCCACGGGCGCGGGTTCGTCGACCGGCGCGGCCGGCGGCTGCGGCGACAGCGCGAGGGCCACGGCGTCGTCCCACCGGGCGCCGTCTTCCGCGCCCACGGCCAGCACCGTGTCGCCGAGGCGCACGGGCGCGTAGAGCGGCCAGTCGGCCGAGGCCGGCGCGACCAGCCACGTGCCGTTGAATTCGATCTGGCCGGCCAGCACCTCGAGCCGCACGTCGTACGGCCGCACGTGCAGCCGCACGCGCTGCGCCGCGACACGCGGGTCGCGCAGCACCACCTGGCATCCGGCCGCGTCGAGGCTGCCCACGTCCACGCGGCCGCCCGCGGCCAGCGCGATGCGCGCGCCGGCCTGGGGCCCGGTGAGGACACGCAGCTCGAGCGGCGTCGGCGTCATGGGCGGGCTCCGGCCGTGGCCACCACGCTGCCGCGCGGGCACCAGGTCGGCGTGCAGGCGCCCGACGATTCGGTGGGCGGCGGCGCCTGGGGCGCGGGGGCGGGTGTCGCGGGCACCACGGGCGGCGGGGCCACCGGCGCCGGGCCCATCGCCGCGGAGCGGCGCGCCGACAGGCGCGGCGAGATCAGGAACATGCGCTCGGTTCGGCCGCCGCTCTCGCGCTGCGTCTTGAACAGGTGGCCGATGAACGGGATGTCGCCCAGCAGCGGGATCTTCTCGACGCCGTTTTCCGAGGCCTCGCGGGTCAGCCCGCCGATCAGCAGGCTTTCGCCTTCGTAGATCAGCGCCTGCGTGTTGATGGACGAGCGCGCCACCACCGGCAGCGCGTCCACGCGCTCGGACGACAGCGAGCCGTCCTCCAGGTTCACGAGCAGCTTGATGCGCACGCCCTGCGTGTCCTTGAAGACGTGGGGCGTGACGCGCAGCGAGGTGCCGGCCGACACGTTGAAGAGGTCCACCTCCTCGCGACCGGCCACGCGCACGTAGAAGGTCTGGCTGCTGTCGAAGACGGCCTCGACGTTCGAGAGCGTCACCACCTGCGGGCTCGACACCACCTTGGCCGCGCCCTCCGTCTGCAGCGCGCTGATGCGGGCCACGAACTGCTGCGCGTTGCCGAGCACCGCCGAGATCACGCCGCCCTGCGCGATGGGGGTGATGGCCGAGCCGATCACGGAGCCGCCCGGCTGCAGCAGCAGGTCCGACGCGTCGCCCTTGCCGAACAGCACCGAGCTCTTCTCGATGTTGCCGCGCCAGTTGATGCCGAGCTCGCGCATCTTGTCGGTGTTGATGTCGATGATCGTGGCCTCGATCTCGAGCGACTGCGGCTCGACGTCGAGCGACTGCACGAGCTGCTCGTAGTAGGGCAGTCGCTCCGGCGCGTCGCGCACGATGATCGCGTTGAGGCGGGTGTCGGCCTCGATGCGCACCTGCTGCAGGTCGCCCAGCACGAGCGAGGTGCCGCCGCCGCCCGTCGCGCCGCCACCGACGCCGGCGCCGGCGCCGCCGTAGGCGGCCATCAGCACGTCGGCCGTGCCCGGCTGCGCGTTGGCGTCGGGCAGGCCCAGCACCGGCTGGTTCGGGATGCGGCCGAGGCCCTGGCCCTTGAGCTTCGGCTGCGTGGGGCGCAGCAGCTGTTCCTGCTGGCCGAGCATGGCCGGGCTGCGCGGCGACGAGGTCACCAGCGCGCGCACGATGCTCGCCACGCCCGGCACGAGGATCTGGCGGCCGGAGAAGCTCACCGCCACGTCGTGTGCCCACGCGTAGCGCAGGTAGAAGACCTTGAAGCCCATCGGCGGCTGCACGACCTGGCTCACCTGGCTCACGCGGGTGAGTTCCTCGACCTGCTCGATGAAGCGCCGCGTGCCGCTCGCGATCACCGCGCCGTCGCGCGTGGTGCGCAGCGTGTTGCGCGCGTCGGCCAGGCGCATCTCGCCGGCCGCGCGGATCACCTTGTCGGCCACGGCCGGCGTGGTGGGCAGCGTGCGCGCGCCCATCTCGCCCGCGGTGTAGACGTGCATCACCGCGCCGTCGTAGTACATCACGAGGCCGAACGCGCGCGAGATGCTGCGCGCGATGCCCTCGGCCTCGCCGTTGAACGTGCCGTTCACCGCGCCCTTGACGGCGGGCGACACCGACACCGGCACGTCGAGCAGCCCGAACAGGTCCTGCAGGAACGCGGCGATGGGCTGCTCGCGCGCGGCGAGCTGCACCTTGCGTTCGGCGTACGGCGGCGGCGCCGCGAAGGCCGACGCGGCGGCGAGGGACGTCATCAGCGCGACGGCCATCCAGGCGGTGGCGCGGCGGAGCGACGGGGAAACGTGGGCAAAGGAAGGCATCGCGGGGTCTCGTGGAGAACGTTGGGGGCGGGCCCCGGTCAGGCGGCTTCGAGCAGCGCCGTGGCGGGCGCGCCGACCCGGTCGGCGACGTCGAGCCGCAACGACGGCATCAGCTCGTGGTACGACAGCACCGGCACGTCGAAGCAGTCGAGTTCGATCAGCTTGCGCACGTGGCGGCGGAGGTCGACGGTGGTCACGACCGCGGCCACGCCATGGGTCTCGACGCTCTGGCGGATCAGGTCGATCACCTGGCGCGCCACCTGCGGGTCGATGGCCAGCTGCTGCGCGCCGCCGTTGGTGCGCAGCGCCTGACGCAGCAGCTCCTCCAGGTCGGGCAGCAGCAGCGTGGCGCGCAGCACGCCGTCGGGCGCGTAGCGGTGGCTGATGTGGCGCTTGAGGGCGATGCGCGCGAATTCGGCGAGCGTGAAGACGTCCTTCTCGCGCTGGCCGGCCTCGGCCAGCGCCTCGAGCATGTCGCGCGTGTGCCGCACCGACACCTCTTCCTCGACCAGGCGGCGGAAGATGTCGGCCAGGCGCTGCATCGGGATCACGCGCAGCACCTCCTTCACGGCCTCGGGATAGTCGATCGACGCGCGCGTCAGCAGCGCGCTCGCCTCCTGGATGCCGAGGAACAGCACGGTGTGGCGGCGCAGCGCCTCGCGCACCGCGGTGGCGAGGCCCGCCGGGATGTCGCCCTCGGGCAGCTCGCCCCGGGCCACCGGCACCTCGAACGCGTGCAGCTGCCAGCCGTCGCCGCCCTCGGCGCGCGCGTGGATGCTGATGCGCGGCAGCGCGAGGCCCAGCGACAGCTGGAAGTGGTCGAGCACCGATTCGAGCGAACGCGTGAGCGTGGCGCCCTGGTCCGCGCCGAGCGCGCGCGGCGGCAGCTCGAGCAGCAGCGGCACGGCGGGGTGGGGCGCCGGCAGCGCCGTGGCCATCACGCCGGGCGCGGCTTCCTTGCGCTTGACCACGGCCTCGAACGCCGGGCCCGACGCCTTCGCCATCCGCTGGCGCAGCATCGGCGTGAGCAGCGCGCCGCCACCGGCCAGCGCCACCGCCATCACGAGGAACGTGACCGCCGGGAAGCCCGGCACCAGCGCGAAGAGGGCGCAGATGCCACCCGCCACCAGCAGCACGCGCGGCTTCGCGGTGAACTGCTTGCGCATCGCGTCGCCCAGGTGCTTGTCTTCCGCGTCCGACGTGCGCGTGACGATCAGGCCGGCCGACATCGCGGCGAGCAGCGCCGGGATCTGCGAGACCATGCCGTCGCCGATCGTCAGCACCGAGTACTTCGTCATCGCATGGCCCATGTCCATGCCCTGCTGCAGCACGCCCACCGCGAGGCCGCCGAGCAGGTTGATCACGATGATGACGATGCCGGCGATGGCGTCGCCCTTGACGAACTTCATCGCGCCGTCGAGGTTGCCGTGCAGCTTGCTCTCCATCTCGAGCTCGCGGCGCTTGCGCTTGGCCTCGTCCTTGTCGATGAGGCCCGAGCGCAGGTCGGAGTCGATGGACAGCTGCTTGCCGGGCATCGCGTCGAGGGAGAACCGCGCGGCCACCTCGGCCACGCGTTCCGCACCCTTCGCGATCACGATGAATTGCACCACCGTGATGATCAGGAAGACGACCAGGCCCACGACCAGGTTGCCGCCGGCCACCGTCTTGCCGAAGGTGTCGATGATGTGGCCCGCGTCGCCGTGCAGCAGGATCATCCGCGTGGTGGCGATGGCGAGCGACAGCCGGAACAGCGTGCTGATGAGCAGCACGCTCGGGAACACCGAGAACTCGAGCGGTGAGCCGATGTAGATCGCCATCAGCAGCAGCATCACGCCCATCGCGAGGTTCACCGCGACCAGCAGGTCGATGACGAACAGCGGCAGCGGCAGCACCATCAGCGCGACGATGGCGATCACGCCGGCCACGAGCACGAGGTCGCTGTAGCGCGAGAGCGTCCCCTCGGGACGCAGCGACGCGGACTGGAAATACGCGGAGAGGCTCATCGCGTGACCCCGTCAGAGCATCGGCCGCACGGGCGCCGCCGCGGCGGCCGCGGGGCTGCTGTCGCGCAGGCTCAGCAGCGCACGGTAGTGCGCCATGACGTCGCGGACGTACCCCTGCGTTTCCTTGTACGGCGGCACCTGGCGGCCGTACTTCTCGACGGCGCCTTCGCCGGCGTTGTACGCGGCGATCACGAGCGTGAGGTTGTTGTTGAAGCGCTGCTGCAGCGTCTTGAGGTAGGCCGAGCTGACCTCGAGGCTGATCTTCGGGTCGTGCAGTTGCGCCTTCGGCGACGTGACCCCGAAGCGGCGCGCCGTGGCCGGCATCACCTGCATCAGGCCGAGCGCACCGGCGTGCGACACCGCGTCCGGGTTGTGCCGCGACTCGACGTGGGCGATGGCGTGCAGCAGCAGCGGGTCGATGCGGAACCGGGCCGCGACGTCGCTGATCTGCGGCACGAGCGACAGCGCGCGGGCCGAGGCCTCGCGGCTCACGCCCCGGATGCTCCGGCCGGCGACGGGCGCCGACAGCCGGGTGACCGGCGGCGCCGCGGCCGGCTCGGGCGGCGCCACGCGTTGCGGGTCCGGCAGGGCGACCTCGGGCACCCGCGTGGCGGGGCGGTCGTACAGCCAGAGCTGTTCGGCATACCGCGAGGTGTCGGCCACGGGCGGCGCCGACACCGGCTTCACGCCTTCATTCGTCGAACAGAATTCGCGAGCCAGCGCAAACTTCGATGCCACCGTGGGGGCCTGGAACGCCGCCGTGGCCGCCCCCGGTCCGCAGGCCTGGACCGCCGGGCTGAACATTGCAATCGACGCAACAACTACCGTGAATATCGGAGGCGTCGTTGCGCCTCCCAGCTTGATCCATCCGCAAAACATCGGAACTCCCGTTGGGGGTTTTGCCCTCCCGAACCGCACTGCGTCGGTTTGCCGAACCGCACCACGTCGGTTTCGATGCCGGGATGGTGCCGGCCTAAACGGTCCGATTCGTGACGTGCATCACGACCGTTTGTAAGTTGACGTTACGATCTGGCTGTCACAAACCCCAGGGTCCCAATAAAGGGGCGAAGCCTGTCATCGATGTAAGCGGGCGTTACGCCTCAAACTAGGGGTGGGGGTGGCCGGGCACGGTTTTCGGGCACGCTCTGCGCGTTTTTGAACACCCGCAGGAACCCCCATGGCCGACAGCAACGACGGTGGCGACAAGACCGAAAAGCCGACCGAGAAACGGCTCAAGGACGCACGCAAGAAGGGCGACGTCCCGAAAAGCAAGGAGATCACGAGCACCCTGACGCTGCTCGTGTGGTTGGCGCTCGGCGCGATGGCGATCCCGCTGGTGGGCCAGCGCATCGTGTCGCTGACCGGGCGCGTGCTCGAGGCCGTCACGCAGCCGTTCTCGTTCTCCGCGCCGGCGATGGGGTGGCTCGCGCTCGAGACGGTGCTGTGGGCGACCGGGCTGCTACTCGTGCCCGTGATCGTCGTCGGGCTGCTCGTCGAGTTCCTGCAGGCGGGGCCGGTGTTCGCGATGGAGAAGGTCAAGCCCAACGCGGAGCACCTGAACCCCGCGGCCGGCATCAAGCGGATGTTCAGCATGGACAACTTCGTCGAGGTGCTGAAGGCCGTGGCCAAGACCGCGCTGCTCTTCGCGATCGGCTGGCTCGTGCTGCGCTCGCTGATGCCGCAGTTCGCGCTGCTGTCGACCGCGGCGCCGGGCGCCATCGGCGACGCCATCTGGGCGCTGAGCCTGCGGCTGATCGCGTGGACCCTCGGTGTCTTCGCGCTCGTGAGCGTGCTCGACATCGTCTGGCAGCGCCACAGCTTCACGAAGAAGAACCGCATGAGCCTGCGCGACATCCGGCAGGAGATGAAGGAATCCGAGGGCGATCCGCACATCAAGGCCCACCGCCGGCAGACGCACCAGGAGTGGTCGCAGCGCAATGCGACGAACGCCGCGGCGCAGGCCAACGTGCTGCTCGTGAACCCGACGCACGTGGCCATCGCGATCGACTACGACCGCGAGACGTGCCCCGTGCCCACCATCGCCGCGAAGGGCGAGGACGACACCGCGCTCGCGATGCGCGAGGCGGCGGAGGCCGCGGGCGTGCCGATCGTGCGCAACATCCCGCTCGCCCGCGACCTGCTGGCGCGCGGCGAGGAGGGCGAGGTGATCCCGCGGGACACGTTCGACGTGATGGCCGAGGTGATCCTCTGGGCCCGCGAGGTGCGCGAGCAGGTGGAGTCGCACGTCGACCCGCTGAAGACGCGGCCGCGCGAACCCGGCGCCAGGCCACGGCGCAAGCCGCCGGGCGAGGACCTCACGCGCTACCCCGAGGGCATGCGGCCGGACGCGGCCTCGGGTGCACCCTAGCCAGGGTCGGCGACAGATCGACGGGGCGGCTGTCGGCCCCTAAGGTGCGGACTTCGCTCGAGGAGTTCCCAGCATGTCCGCGATCACCAGCACCCGTTCGGCCGCCTCCGGTCCCACGACGTCCGACAACACCGCGTCGTCGTCGGTCCGCATCGAACGCGGCGACACGCTGTCGGGCCTGGCGCGCGAACACGGCACCACGGTGCAGGCGCTGCTCGACGCGAACCCGCAGATCCGCAACCCCGACCTGATCTTCACCGGCGACCGGCTGCAGTTGCCGGGCCGCCGCGAAGGCGCGCAGCCGCAAGGCCCCGCCGCCGAAAGCGGCGCCACGCTGGCGCAGCTCGGCCGGAACCTCGGCAGCGACGCGGGCGGCTGGATGGCCATCGCCCGCGGCGAGACCGGCCAGCGGGAGGTGGCGGGCAGCCGCCACAACGCGCGCATCGTCGAGTACCACCAGACCACGTCGCTCAAGGCCCGCACCGACGAGACGCCCTGGTGCGCCTCGTTCGTCAACTGGACGATGGAGCAGTCCGGCCGCAAGGGCACCGACAGCGCCGCGGCCATCAGTTGGGCCTCCTGGGGCGATCGTGTGAACGGCCTGCGCAACGCCCACAACGGCGACGTGGTCGTCATCCGCAACAAGGCCTCGGGACAGAACCACGTGGGCTTTTTTGTGTCCGGTGGTGACGGCCGGGTCACCCTCCTCGGGGGGAACCAGAGCAACCAGGTGAAGGAGTCGAGCTTCGGCCTCTCCACCTATGACATCGTGGCCGTGCGCCGCCCTCCGGCGCACCCCTGAATCCCCGGCGGCACGCCGTGCCGCCCTCTGCCCACCCTCGGTCAACCCCTAGGTTGCAAGCCGGCGAGGTGTGGCATTTGTCACGGTCCGTGGGGAAGAATGCTCAGCCGTTCCCCGACTGACCCATGGACAACTTCTCGTCGCAACTCCTCAGCACGCTGCTCGCATTGGCCTTCGTCGGCCTGCTCGCGTGGGTGAGCCTCGCGATGCTCAAGCGCCTCCAGCAGGGCCGGTTGCTTCCCGGCACGCGCGTCGACGCGGGCGAGCTGCGCTTCGTGCGCGCGCTGCCCGTCGGCGCGAAGGAACGCGTGGTCGTCATGCACTACCGCGGCGAGGAATGGGTGCTCGGTGTCACCGGCGGCGGCATCTCGCTGCTCTCGCGCGAACCCGTGTCCACGGCCACGTCCTCCTCCACCGGCGAGGTGGCTCACCCGGTGAGCCCGCGCGCATGAACATGTCGTTCGTCCGCCTCACATCCACCGCTGGGGCGCACCCTAGCTATCGCACGCACCAGCTTACGAAAGAACCCTCCTCCGCCTTTAATTCATTCCGTCGACTCTGCAGTACGCAATCGGCAACGGTGGCGAATGAGTTGCAGGGGGGCCCCGCAACGGCGGCGCCTCAAATCAACGGAATTGAACAGGAGAGAAACATGTCTGGAGCTCTGAACAGCGTGATGGGTGGCATCGGTGGCGGCCAAGGCGGCGGCCTCCTCAGCAGCATCGGCGGCATCGTCGGTGGCATCTTCGGCGGCCCGATCGGCAGCATGATCGGCTCGGCCCTCGGCAACCTGGTGCAGGACGCCGTCGGCGAAGCCGCCAGCAACGCCACCGACCGCCTGCAGAAGGAAGACGGCATGCCGCCGTTCCTGGCCAAGGAGATCAAGAACATGATCAAGGAGGCCATCGGCGAGTCGAAGAACCAGAACGTGTCGCCGGAAGCGCAACACGCCGTGAACAGCGACCACGAAGTCCAGAACTGGAAGAAGGACTTCGTCAACGAACTGACCGACAAGTTCGTCGAGAACGCCCGCAAGTACATGGAACAGGACGAGTGCAACAAGTCCGGCGGCAGCGAAGGCGGCAAGACGGGTGGCAAGAAGTCGTGGCTGCAGGCGCTGGCCGAAGGCATGGGCAAGACCCTGGGCGACAAGGCCGCCAAGATGGTCGAGCTGTCCAAGAAGATGAGCGACCTGTCCGCTGCCAAGGAAGGCGGCACGGGTGGCGCCGGCGGTGCCGACGCCGACAAGGAAGCCCAGCAGAACGCCAAGGCGTTCACGACCGCGCAGACCGAACTGCAAGGCGTGTCGCAGGAGTTCAGCCTGATGCAAAGCGCGTTCTCGAACGCCCTCAAGTCCATCGGTGAAGGCCTGAGCCAGATGGGCCGCAAGGGCTGATCGACAGCCTCGATCCGCGGCGCCTTCGGGCGCCGTGTGCACCGGCGCCTCGGCGGCCGGTGCTTTTTGTTTTTTTGGCAGCCAAGGAGATTACCGCCATGAAGTTCCCCCATCGTGCCTCGCTCGTCACCGCAGTCGCCCTGTCCATCGGCCTGATCGCGGGGTGTGGCGGTGGCGGAGGAGGGGGCGACCCGGCGGTCGACCCGGGCAACGGCGGCGGTGTCACGCCGGGGACCGGGTTGAACCCGGGGCTGACCGGCTCGTTCTGGCTGCGCCCCACCGACACGCCGTCCTACCGCCGCATCAACGCGAACACCGGTGTCGAATCGACGGTCGTCACGCGCGACGCCGCCAACCAGTCCATCACGTTCTCGCCCGATGGCACGCGCTACGCGGTGTCGTGGCACGACACCGAGACAGGTGTCGAGAACTCCGACTACATGACCGTCAAGGTGTACGACACCGCGACGAAGACCCTGCAGTCCGACTTCCTGCTCGAGGGTTACACCACCGCCTTCCGCTTCTCCAAGGACAACCGATACCTGGCGATGCTGCAGTACCCCGACCTCGCGGCGAACAACACGCTCTCGCGCAGCGGCCTGCTGATCGTCGACCTCGCCACGCCGGCCGACCCGAAGCTCGCCGTCGACTTCTCGAACACGGGCACCGGCGTCGTCTACGACTTCGACTGGCTGTCCGCCGACGCGTACGTCTACACCCGTGGCGACCGCAAGGTGATCACCGGCTCGGCCTCGGCGAGCGGCCGCAACGAACGTGAACTGGGCACGCTGGCCGTGCCGGCGGGCTTCAGCCTGCGCCGCTCGCTGGCCGCGAGCCCCGATGGCCAGCAGCTGGCCATCCAGCTGGGCTGGAACGACGGCGGCATCACGAAGTTCGACATCTGGATTTCGAGCCTCGACGGCACGCGGGTCGAACGCTTCTCCAACGGCGAGTTCGGCGAAAACGCCGGCTGGTCGCCGGATGGCAAGTACCTCGCGCTGCGCACCAACGCCGGGACGGCAACCATTCCCGGCATCGGCACCGGCTACTGCAAGCGCTGGTACGCCGCGGCCACCGCCCGCAACGTCGACGAGGACAGCGCGGGTTCGCGGCTGGTGCAGTACGTGAGCGGCGGGGCGGCGAAGCCGCTGGAGTGCGCCTCGAGCGTCAGCTACCTCCAGTGACGTCGGCGGCGCGCGACGCGAACGAGGTCGGCGCCGAAGCGCCGCGCTCCTCGTCCTTGCAACCATGAGGCGACGGCCCGCGCCGTGAAGCTCCCGTTCCTCCGCCACCCGCTGCTGCGCCGTGTCGAACCGGAACCGCCGCCCTGGGCCGACGGCCTCGGCGAACCCGAGCTCGCGGCACTGCGGGCGAGCCGCCCGCGCCGGCTCGCCCGACTGGACACGCTGCTGCGGCCCGCGGGCATCGACCTGCGCGGCGAGCCGCTGGCCGCGGTGCAGGCGCTCGACCAGTGGACCCGGATCACCTGGCCCGACCTGATCCGACGCGCCTGGGTGCGGCGCGGCATCGATCCGTGGACGGACTGGCAGCGCGCTACCGGCGAGCAGGCCGCGGCGTACACGCACGCGATGGACGTGGCCGTGGCGCTCGGCGAACTGGCATTGCGCGCGGCGCCTGCCTTCGCGTGGGGCGTGGACGCGTTCGACGACCACATCGCCGACGGTGACAGCCTCGTCGGTCGTGCCGTGCTCCTCGATCCCGCCTTGCCGGCGGACGCCGCCGATCCCCCCGTGTGTTCACCCATCGACCTCGTGGTCCTGCGCTTCCAGGCCACCGGCGCCCGCGACTTCCCCGACCCGCCTTTCGTGGCGGGGCTGGGGCCCGTGTGGTGGCGCGACCTCCGCCACCTGTACGTCGGACCCGACCGGCTCGACACCGGCGACGACTGAACGGGATCAGCATCTTTGCGAGCGACGGAGGCCCATGTTCGACTGGTTCAAGCAGAGACGCGGCACCGCGGCGCCCGGTCCCCGTCTGGCCGCCCGACTCGCCGACTATCCCGGCTTCCCGCCACCACATCCCGGGCCGCCGTCCCGCTGGACGGATGCGCAGGCCCGCGAGAACCTCGACCACCTGCTGGCCCACCGCGCCGAACGCGTGGCGGCGCTGGTGACGTGGCTCGACGGCGAAGGCCTCGACGCCCGCGCCGCGCTGGCCGGAGCCGACCCCGCCCCCTTTCTCGCGGCGCTGCACCAGTGGATCAACTCGACGTGGCCCGCGCTGCCCCGGCCCGCCGACATCACGAAGGGGATCGCCGCCTGGATGCGCAGCACACGCGACGGCGACCAACGCATCCACGCGTGGCTGCTGGACATCGCGCTCCTGCTCGGCGAACTCATCCTGCGCCGCCACCCCGGCTTCCGCTGGGACCTCGATCTCGACGAGGGGAACGGGCGAGACGGCATGCGGAGCTACCGGCGGCCCGTGCTGCTCGTGGGCCCGTCGGACGGGCCGATGCCCGCCGGCCTGATCGACCTGGAAGAGGTGGTGGTGGCGCGGTACCTCGACCCGTCCCCGGTCCTGCACGGGCTGTCCGACCACTGGGCGCTCCTGCTCGACGACGCGGTGGCAGGCCGCTACGACCCGCCGCCGGCCTGACCCTCAGGCGGTGGGCGTGCCCACCGACTGCTGCTCGCGCCGCACCTGCGCGAGCCCGTCCTGCACGAGCGACAGCGCGATCATCCACGCGACCACGCCGAGCAGCACGTACTTCGTGAGCCCCGGGCCGATCGAGAACGGCGCGTTCCAGATCGCGTGGCACACCACGGCGGTGACGAACAGGCCGAGGAAACGACGCTCGGCCAGCAGCGTGCCGTGGTACGACATGGCGCCCTTCACGCGCCACAGCGCGCCGGCGGTGACCGCCGTCCACACCACGTGGCCGAACGGGGACAGGCCGCCGCGCAGCAGGATGACGCTGTCCATCGCGCCGAAGCCGCCCTTCACGAGCTGCCCGAAGGCATAGCCCGCCGACTCGAAGGCCGCGAAGCCCGCCCCCACGGCCGCGCCGAACAACAGCCCGTTGAGCGTGTAGCGGTAGCGCACCGAACTCAGCGACCGCGTGGCGAGCACGACCGCCGCGAGCTTGCCCGTCTCCTCGATGAGCCCGGCCGCCGACGCGCCGATGAGGCTGCTCACGTCCTTGCCCAGCTTGAACAGCACGAGCGAGATGACCAGGGACCACGCGCCGCCGAGCAGCACCAGCTTGGCCACCAGCAGCAGCGAGACGTTGCGCGGCGCGTTCAGTTCGTAGAACAGCAGCACGACCGTCATCGGCACGACGAACGAACCGATGACCATCGTGCCCGGCACGAGGTTCTGGTTGTCGAAGTAGCGGTAGCCGGCCCAGAACATGACGAACAGGAAGGCCGACAGCAGGAACAGGCGCGCGAACATCCACGGCCGCGGCCAGTCGGTCGGGACATCGGTGACGAGCGGCGTGGTGCGCAGCGTGCCGGCCATCAGGTGGTCCTCGATCTCGGCCGGGGTGCGGCGCTTGAAGACCTCGTCGAACAGGGCCCCGATGCTGAAGCCGCGCACCGGCGGCAGGCCCGCGAGGCCGGCCACCGATCGCGCGGTGGCGCCGAGGGCGTCGTCGTGGTCGCTGTCGTGCTGGCTGGGCGCGCGCACCGGCAGCGCGGGCAGGGCCGCGCCGCAGTCGCCGCAGAAGCGGGCGAGCGGGGCGTTCGTGTGCGAGCAGGCGGGGCACACGCGTTCGGCGGTGGTCGCGGTCGCCGTCGGGGCGGCGGGGGTCCGCACGGCCGGCGGCGGGGGCAGCGGCACGTCGCGCAGTTCGCTGTGCCAGCCGGCGCGGCGGATGTCCTGCTGCAGCCGCAGCGCCTCGGCGCGGTCGACGGTGCGCGCCAGCACGGGCCGCGGGTGCGACCAGAGCCCGGCGAGTTCGTCGGCGGTGCGGCGCGTGACGGCCGCGAGGTGCGCGAGGGCGGCGTCGCGCAGCGCCTCGGGCAGGTCGGCCGGCGTGTTCACCAGCACCAGTTCGCAAGGGGCGGTCATGGTGTTCACCTCGTCTGCTGCGCGTAGCGGAACATCGCGGCCCGGCCTTCGACGAACATCACGATGCTGGCGTCGTCGGGGCCGCGGGTCTCGGGGTTCAGCGTGGCGTTCTGGAACGCCAGGACGAGCACGCCCTGTTCGTTGTGCCGGGCGGCCGGCGCGCCCACCATGACCCCCACCTCCTCGGGCGTGCGCCCCCGCAGCGCGGCCTCGAACGCCGAACGCGGCAACGGCAGCGGCAGGCGGGCGACGGCGCCACCGGCAGGTTCGGCCGCCGGGGCGCCGCGGCGTTGCAGCGGGCGAGCGGGTTCCTCGGGGGCCGCTTCGCGCGGCGCGGGCGCCGGCGCTTCGGCGGCGGGCCGCCCGCCACGCTGCTGCTGCGCCGCCTCGACGGCGACGAGCACCGTGATCACCGCGATCAGCGGCGCCGCGATGGCCGCCGCGATGGACCAGCGCCGCTGCGTCTGCCGGAAGGCGTTCAGGCTCGGCCAGCCGCCGCGTCGCCACGCGAGTTCGCGGCCATGGAACAGCAGCCACAGGCTCACGAGCTGGCCCAGTCCGGGGATCAGCGCGAGCAGGCCGATCCACACGCGGTTGCCGACGGCCCAGAACGGCGCGATCACGAAGCCGGCCCAGCTCAGGCCGCGCACGCCGTCGGGCAGTTCGACACGGCGCGCGAGGTCGGTGAACTCGGGTGGGGTGATGGCCGCGACGCGGTCCTTCAGCTGCGCGATCACGGTGCCGACCGGCGTCCAGTCGATCAGGCCTTCGGTCCACGCGAGCGCGTCGGCCGCGAGGGTGCCTTCGGCGAGGAACCGTTCGGTCTCCTCGAAGGTGTAGGGGCCGGCCGCGCGGGTGCCGTGCCGGATGAGCAGGTTCGCCATTCGTCGTTGTCCTCTCCCAGGCGCCCCGGGCCGCTGTGTGTCGGTCTCGCGGGACTCGGGGCAGTCTACGGCAGCGATGCCGCGCGGCCATCCCCAAAAGGTGTGCGGCTGTGACCGGGCGCGCGCCTCCTGGGGCGCACCCGAGCTAGGGTGCTTCACAGCTATCGCACGTCCCATCTACCGCGTTCGGCCGGCTCCGGATGAAATTCCATCCGCAGCAACAGTCCCGTCCGTACACCCACCTTTGACCAGGGAGAGAACCCATGTCCATCCAGGCCACGCTCAATGCGCAAATCACCGTCGGCGGCTGCCAGCCCCCGCGTTGCGCCGACCCGTCGAACCCGACCAACGCCAGCACCAAGATGGAAGGCGGCAAGGCGGTGTTCGAGAACGACAACTACCGCATCACCGCGGACGACAACAACACCGTCCACATCCAGAACAAGCACACCGGTGAGACGTACGAAGCGTGGGGCGACCCGCACATGAAGATCGACGGCAAGGACGAGTTCGACTTCTGGGGCACCACGACCTTCCAGCTGGAAGACGGCACCAAGGTGACCATCAACACCACGCCGTTCAAGGACAACCCGAACATGACGCTGTCGTCGAAGGTCACCATCACGAACGGTGACTACGGCGTGCAGATCAGCGGCGTGGACAGCAACACCACCGGCGACCTGAAGATCGACGAAGCCAAGGGCTGGGGCCGCACGCTCGACGCCGTGGTGAGCGACGGCAACACGCTGCACGAGAACCCGGCCGGCAAGGGCTTCGTGGCCGTCGACGACTGCGGCCGTGTCCGCAAGGTCGACCAGCAGTACATCAACGAGACCGACCTCAAGAAGGGCGGCGCGCTGGTGGACAAGCACAAGGAGGCCTTCCGCCAGCTCAGCACGCTGATCGGCATCTTCTTCCACGGTGGCTTCTGCAACGGCTCGAACCCGAAGCCCCCGCAGGACGACAACGGCAGCGGCGACGCGTGCCGCCCCCGCCACCGTCCCCGCCCGGGCTGCCGTGACGACGACCTGATCACGATCCCGCGCCAGCCGTTCCCGTCGATGCCGATCCTGTCGATCCAGCTGTCGCTGTCGATCACGCGCTTCTGACACCACGAGGGCCGACGCCCCGGGGAGACACGACCAGCCCGCCCCCGCGGGCCGGTCGGAAAGCAAAAAGGCCTCGCAGCGATGCGAGGCCTTTTGTCTTGGGGGCGCGGGACCGTCAGGCGGCCAGGCGCTTCTCCAGGTCGGCCTTGGTGGCGGTCAGCTCGGCCGGCAGGTGGTAGGCCAACTGCTGGAACAGCTCGGCGTGCAGGCCGAGTTCGTCGCGCCACGCGGCCTTGTCGATGCCGGTCACCAGGTCGAACTGGGCCTTCGTGAAGTCGAGGCCAGTCCAGGTGAGGTCTTCGTAGCGCGGGGTCACGCCGAAGAGGTTTTCCTCGCCCTGGCCCGTGCCTTCGACACGGTCCAGCATCCACTTCAGCACGCGCATGTTGTCGCCATAGCCGGGCCACACGAACTTGCCGTCGGCGCCCTTGCGGAACCAGTTGACGCAGAAGATCTTCGGCAGCTTCGCGCCCGACTTCTCGAGCTTGGCGCCGAGGTTCAGCCAGTGCTGGAAGTAGTCGCTCATGTTGTAGCCCATGAACGGCAGCATCGCGAACGGGTCGCGGCGCACCACGCCCTGCTGGCCCGCGGCGGCGGCGGTGGTTTCCGAACCCATCGTGGCGGCCATGTAGACGCCTTCGTTCCAGGTGCGGGCCTCGGTCACGAGCGGCACCGTGGTGGAGCGGCGGCCCCCGAAGATGAACGCGTCGATCGCGACGCCGGCGGGGTTGTCCCACTCGGCATCGAGCGCCGGGTTGTTCAGCGCGCCGACCGTGAAGCGGGCGTTCGGGTGGGCGGCCTTGGCGCCGGTTTCCTTGGCGATCTGCGGCGTCCAGTCCTTGCCCTGCCAGTCGATGGCGTGGGCCGGCGGCGTGTCGGTCATGCCTTCCCACCAGACGTCGCCGTCATCGGTGAGAGCCACGTTCGTGAAGATCACGTCGCGGTTCAGGCTGGCCATGCAGTTGGCGTTGGTCAGGCTGTTGGTGCCCGGGGCCACGCCGAAGTAGCCGGCTTCGGGGTTGATGGCGTACAGGCGGCCGTCGGCGCCCGGCTTGATCCAGGCGATGTCGTCGCCGATGGTGGTGACCTTCCAGCCGTCGAAGCCGGCCGGCGGGATCAGCATCGCGAAGTTGGTCTTGCCGCAGGCGCTCGGGAACGCGGCCGCGACGTGGTGTTTCTTGCCTTCGGGCGACGTGACACCCAGCACCAGCATGTGCTCGGCCAGCCAGCCCTGGTCGCGGCCCATGGTGGACGCGATGCGCAGCGCGAAGCACTTCTTGCCCAGCAGCGCGTTGCCGCCGTAGCCCGAACCGTAGCTCCAGATTTCCTGGGTCTCGGGGTAGTGGACGATGTACTTCGTGGTGTTGCAGGGCCAGCTGACGTCCTTCTGGCCGTCGTCCAGCGGGGCGCCCACGGTGTGCACGCACGGAACGAAGTGGCCCTCGGCGCCCAGCACCTCGAGCACGGCCTTGCCCATGCGCGTCATGATCTTCATGTTGACGGCCACGTACGGGCTGTCCGACAGCTCCACGCCGATGTGGGCGATGGGCGAGCCGAGCGGGCCCATGCTGAACGGCACGACGTACAGCGTGCGGCCGCGCATCGCGCCCTTGAAGAGCGCCTTGTCGCCGGTCTGCAGCAGTTCGCGCATCTCGGCCGGGGCCATCCAGTTGTTGGTGGGGCCGGCGTCTTCCTTCTTCTCGGAGCAGATGAAGGTGCGGTCTTCCACGCGCGCGACGTCGCTCGGGCTGCTCTGGGCCAGGTAGCTGTTCGGGCGCAGCTCGGGGTTGAGCTTCTTGAACGTGCCGGCGGCCACGAGCTGGGCGCACAGGCGGTCGTACTCCTCGGTGCTGCCGTCGCACCAGTACACGTCCTTGGCCTCGGTGAGGGCGGCGACGTCGGCCACCCACGAGATGAGGCGGTTGTTCTTCACGTAGGCAGGGACGTTCAAGCGCAGCCCTTCCAGCTTCGGTTGGTTCATGGCAGTTCCAATCATCAAAGTTAAAAACGGAATCGGGCGAGCCTCGCGCCGGCCTGCGTTCGCAGGCCTCGTTGGGGGGCTCGCCCCATGCCGCTTCTGTCCGTTCGGTCGGCCTTCCGGCCGAAGGGTGAGGGGCCGGGAAATCGGTCGTCCGGGGATAAACGAACGACCGTCAACTCATTGTGTTGCCATTGTCCGGCGGGGGGCCTCACCGTGCCTCGGGGGGTCATGCAACGTTTGCATGACCCCATGTCACCGGGCGTCAGAAGGCTCCGATAGGTGAAAGCATCGATTCACGATGCGGAATTACCGGGGAAATGAGGGGGTCGGTGTTCTGCACAATGCACGGGCGTGCAGTGAAAACCCCGAAGCGGCACCGTGGCCGCCGAGCAACGTTCAGCGGGTGAGCGGCAACGCCACGCCCATCGCCGTGAACAGCCCGCCGCACACGCGGTTGAAGGTGCGGCCGGTGCGTTCCAGCCACGGGCGAACGCGGTGGGCGAGGCGGGCCAGCAGCACCTCGACCACGGCCTCGATGCCGGCGAAGGTGCCGGCCAGGATGACGAACTGCAGCAGCAGGGGGCGCGACGCGTCGATGAACTGCGGCAGGAAGGCGCCGTAGAACAGCAGCACCTTCGGGTTGGAGACGGCGGAGAACAGGCCCTGGCGGAACAGCACGCGGCCCCGGGCATCGGCGGCGGCGGCCGCGGTGGCGGGGTCGAGCTGCAGCGGGGGCGCGCGCCAGAGTTGGATCCCGAGCCAGACGAGGTAGGCCCCGCCCACGACCTTCAGCACGGTCAGCGCGCCCGACGCGGTCTGCAGCAGCGCGCCGATGCCCAGCATCGACAGCGCGATCAGGCCGATGAACCCCACCGCGCCGCCGGCCACGGTGAACAGGGTCCGGCGGTGGCCGTGCAACGCCCCGTGGGTCAGCACCAGCAACGCGTTGGGCCCGGGCGTGAGCGACAGGCCGAGCACGGCGAGCAGGTAGATCAACCAGGTGTGGAGCGCCATGCCCGGCAGTCTACGGCGTGCGTCAGGTCACCGGGGCCGGGTTGAACAGCACCAGCGCGTTGTGCAGCTTCCACTGTTCGGCGTAGGTCTGCTTGCGGCCGCTGGCCACGTCGAGCATCAGGCGGAACATCTCCCAGCCCACGTCCTCGATGGTGGCCTCGCCGTCGGCGATGCGGCCGGCGTTGATGTCCATCAGGTCGTGCCAGCGGCGGGCGAGGTCGGAACGCGTGGCCACCTTGATGACCGGGCACTCGGCCAGGCCGTACGGCGTGCCGCGGCCCGTGGTGAACACGTGCAGGTTCATGCCGGCGGCCAGCTGCAGCGTGCCGCAGATGAAGTCGCTGGCGGGCGTGGCGGCGTAGATCAGGCCGCGCTGCTTGAGCTTGTCACCGGGGGACAGCACGCCCGAGATCGGCGACGAGCCGCTCTTGACGATGGAGCCCATGGCCTTCTCGACGATGTTCGAGAGGCCGCCCTTCTTGTTGCCGGGCGTGGTGTTGGCGCTGCGGTCCACGCGTCCCTTGTTCAGGTACGCGTCGTACCAGGCCATCTCGCGGATCATCGCGTCGGCCACTTCCGGCGTGGTGGCGCGCGACGTGAGCTGGTCGATGCCATCGCGCACTTCGGTCACTTCCGAGAACATCACGGTGGCGCCGGCGCGCACCAGCAGGTCGGTGCAGAAGCCCACGGCGGGGTTCGCGGTGACGCCCGAGAACGCATCGCTGCCGCCGCACTGCACGCCCACCACCAGTTCGCTGGCCGGCACGGTCTCGCGGCGGCGCTTGTTCAGGCGCTCCAGGTGGAACTTGGCCGACTCGAGCACCGAATCGATCATCGACAGGAAGCCGACGTGTTCGTTGTCCTGCAGACAGACCACGTCGAGGTCTTCCGCGGCCTGCTCGCCGCGCTGGTCGGCGATGGGGATGGTGCCCGGGGGCATCAGGCGCTCGGGCTGCAGTTTCTCGCAACCGAGGCTCACCACCATCACCTCGCCGCCGAAGTTCGGGTTGAGGCTGATGTTGCGCACGGTGCGGATCGGGATGATCGCGTCCGGCGCGTCGATGGCCACGCCGCAGCCGTAGGTGTGCTCGAGGCCCACCACGTCGTCGACGTTCGGGTACAGCGGCAGCAGTTCCTTCTTGATGCGGGCGACGGCGAAGTCGACCACGCCGGCCACGCACTGCACGGTGGTGGTGATGGCGAGGATGTTGCGCGTGCCCACCGACCCGTCGGCGTTGCGGAAGCCCTCGAAGGTGTAGCCCTCGAGCGGCGGCATCGCGGGTGGCTTGACGGTGGCGATGGGCAGGTTGTCCAGCTCGCGCGCGCCGGGCATCACGAGGATCTTCTCGTGGATCCAGCTGCCCGCCGGGATGGGCTTGGCCGCGTAGCCGATGGCCACGTTGTAGCGGCGCACGACACCGCCCTCGGGCAGGTCTTCCAGGGCCACCTTGTGGCCCTGCGGCACGTGGTCCTTCAGCACCAGGCCGCTCGGCAGCACGGTGCCGGCCGGGAGGCCGCCGTCGTTGGCGACGATGGCGACGTTGTCCGCGTCGTGCATGCGGATCGTGTGGGGTGGGCGGGCGACGGGCTGGTCCATGGCTTGCGGCTCGGTCTGACGGAGGTAAAACAGCGTTGTAAGTTGTCGTACAACAGAATGTCGATGGTCGGGTTTCCGGGGTCGGCTGTCAAGGAACCGACACAACGGACAACGCCCGTCCCAGTGTCATGGGACACTGGGACGGGCGCTTCGGCAAGCGGCGAAAAGCCTTATGCCGAGGTGTACGCCGTCTTCACCGTGGTGAAGAACTCGGCGGCGTACTTGCCCTGCTCGCGCGGGCCGTAGCTCGAACCCTTGCGGCCGCCGAACGGCACGTGGTAGTCCACACCCGCCGTCGGCAGGTTGACCATCACCATGCCGGCCTGCGCGTGGCGCTTGAAGTGCGTGGCGTGCTTGAGCGACGTCGTGGCGATGCCCGAGGCGAGGCCGAACGGGGTGTCGTTCGCCAGGTGCAGCGCTTCGTCGTAGTTCTTGACCTTCTGCACGCTGACCACCGGGCCGAAGATCTCCTCGGTGTTGATGCGCATCGTCGGGGCCGTGTCGGCGAACAGCGCCGGGGCCATGAAGTAGCCGGGTTGGCCGTCGACGTTCGTCGGGATGGCCTGGCCGCCGGTGACGAGGCGGGCGCCTTCGTCCTGGCCGATCTTCACGTATTCGAGGTTCTGCGCGAGCTGGCGGTCGTCCACGACCGGGCCGATGTCGGTGCCGGCCTTGCGGGCGTCGTCGACCTTCAGCGTCTTGATGCGTTCGGCCACGGCGGCCACGAACTTGTCGTGGATGCCTTCGGTGACGATCACGCGCGACGAGGCCGTGCAACGCTGGCCGGTCGAGAAGAAGCCGCTGTCCACCGCGCAGTTGACGGCGACCGCGAGGTCGGCGTCGTCGAGCACGACGAACGGGTTCTTGCCGCCCATCTCGAGCTGGAACTTCGCGAAGCGCGACACGCACGCCGCCGCGACGCGCTGGCCCGTGGCCACCGAGCCGGTGAAGCTGATGGCGTTGACGCGCTTGTCCTCGAGCATCGTGGCGCCCACCTCGGTGCCGCGGCCCATCACGAGGTTGAACACGCCGGCGGGGATGCCGCTGCGCGAGATGATCTCGGCCAGCGCCCAGGCCGAGCCCGGCACGAGTTCGGCCGGCTTGAACACCACGGCATTGCCGTGGGCGAGGGCCGGGGCGATCTTCCACGCGGGGATCGCGATCGGGAAGTTCCACGGCGTGATCAGCCCGACGACACCGACCGGCTCGCGCGTGACTTCCACGCCCACGCCCGGACGCACCGAACCGAGCACCTCACCGGCCTGGCGCAGGGCCTCGCCAGCGAAGAACTTGAAGATGTTGCCGGCGCGGGTCACTTCGCCGATGGCTTCGGGCAGGCGCTTGCCTTCCTCGCGGGCCAGCAGGTCGCCGAGTTCGGCCTTGCGGGCCAGGATCTCGGAACCGATGGCGTCGAGCGCGTCGAAACGCTGCTGCGGCGTGCTGAGGCCCCAGCCGGCGGCGGCGGTCTCGGCGGCGGCGATGGCCGTCTTCGTCTGCGCCGCGTCGGCGAGCGCGTACTCGCCGATCAGGTCACGCGTGTCGGACGGGTTGATGTTGCGGGTGGCGCGGGGTCCGTCGACCCATTCGCCACCGATCAGGTTCTGTTTCATGACCGGTGTTTCCTTGGACGGCTTACTGCGGGCCGAGCTTGGCGATCAGCGCGCGCAGGTCCTCGACTTCCGTCGGCTTGAGGTCCGAGATCGGCGGACGCACCGGGCCGGCCGAGTGGCCGATGATGGTGGCGCCGGCCTTCACGATGCTCACGGCGTAGCCGTGGCCGCGGTTGCGGATCTCGAGGTAGGGCAGGAAGAAGTCCTTGATCAGGCGGTCGGTCGTCGCGATGTCGCCCTTGGCGTACGCGTTGTAGAACTCCATCGCGGTCTTCGGGATGAAGTTGAAGACGGCCGACGAGTACACCGGCACGCCGAGCGCGCGGTAGGCGTGGGCGAAGACTTCGGCGGTGGGCAGGCCGCCCAGGTACGAGAAGCGGTCGCCGAGGCGCTGGCGGATCGACACCATCAGCTCGATGTCGCCCACGCCGTCCTTGTAGCCGATCAGGTTCGGGCACTGCTCGGCCAGCTGCTCGAGCGAGGCGGGCGTCAGGCGCATGCCGGCGCGGTTGTAGACGATCACGCCGATCTTCACGGAGGCGCAGACGGCCTTCACGTGGGCGATCAGGCCCTCTTGCGAGGCTTCGGTCAGGTAGTGCGGCAGCAGCAGGATGCCCTGCGCGCCGGCCTTCTCGGCGGCCTGGGCGTACTGGATCGCGAGCGTGGTGCCACCACCGGCGCCGGCGACGATGGGCGTGTCGCCCTTGCAGGTGTCGACGGCGGTGCGGACCACTTCCGTGAACTCACCCGGTTCCAGCGAGAAGAACTCACCCGTGCCGCCGGCGGCGAACAGCACCGTGGCGCCGTAGGGCATCAGCCATTCGAGGCGCTTCGTGTACGCGGCCTTGTTGAACTGGAGGTTCGCGTCGAAGTCGGTCAGCGGGAACGACAGAAGACCGGACGAGAGGGCTTGTTTCAGCTCTTGGGGGTTCATGGAGACTCCGAGTGAGGATGCCCACTCATGGCGGGCGAGGCAGTGCGACGTCCGCACGTTGTATGTCATCGTACAACTAAGTCTGAGAAACGCAAGCGTTCGAACTGCTGGTTAACCCTGATACCAGGGGAGAAGCGGGCTGGACATGATGCCCATTCCATCTGTTTGTTGTCGGACAACTGACAACAAACGCGTTTTTTGCAGGTTGTCTGGAGAGTTTTCGATGTCCGCTCGTCGTTCCTTCATCGCCCACGCCGCCGCGCTCGCCGCCGGCCTCGCCGTGGTGTCCACCCCGTCGTTCGCCCAGGACACGTGGCCCTCCAAGCCCATCAAGCTCGTGGTGCCCTTCGCACCGGGCGGCACGTCGGACATCCTGGCCCGCCACGTCGGCGCCCAGCTGCAGATCGCGCTGAAGCAGACGGTGATCGTCGAGAACAAGGCCGGCGCCGGCGGCGTGATCGGCGCCGACAGCGTGGCCAAGTCGCCGAACGACGGCTACACGATCCTGCTCGGCACGGTCGCCTCGCACGCGATCAACCCGGCGCTGTCGCCGAAGATCCCGTACAACGCCTCGAAGGACTTCGCCCCGATCATCCGCCTCGGCAGCATCGCGAACGTGCTGATCGTGACGAGCACCGAGCCGGCCAAGACCGCCAAGGAACTGATCGCCCGCGCCAAGGCCAAGCCCGGCTCGTACGCCTTCGCGTCGGCGGGGCAGGGCACGTCGCAGCACATGTCGGGCGAGACGCTCAAGGTGCTGGCCGGCATCGACATCCTCCACGTGCCGTACAAGGGCAGCGGCCCGGCCATCCAGGACGTCATCGCCGGCCAGGTGCCGATGAGCTTCGAGACCGTGACCGTGGCGCTGCCGCACATCCAGGCCGGCAAGGTGCGGGCGCTGGCCGTGACGTCGGCCAAGCGCACCCCGACGCTGCCGGACGTGCCCACGCTGCAGGAAGCCGGCGTGGCCGGGTTCGACGTGGTGAGCTGGCAAGGCCTGTTCGCCCCGGCCGGCACCGCGCCGGCGATCGTGGAACGCATCAACGCCGAGCTGCAGAAGATCCTCGCGACCACCGAGACCAAGGCGAAGATGTACACGCTGGGCCTCGAGTACAGCCCCAACACGCCGAAGCAGTTCGCCGACTACCAGGTGGCCGAGATGGCCAAGTGGGTCAAGATCGTCAAGGCCGGCAACGTGAAGATCGACTGACCATGAGCACCCGCCCGCAAGTGCTGCAGCACGGCCGCCTGCTGCCCGAACTGGAGCAGGAACTGGCCGCCGACTGCGACGTGACCCTGCTGCCCCCGGTGGCCGAGCGCGCCGCCTTCCTCGCGGCCCGCGGCGCGGAGTTCACCGGCCTCGTCACGTCGGGCGCCTTCGGCGCCGACGCGGCGCTGATCGGCGCGCTGCCGTCGCTGAAGGTGATCTCGAGCTTCGGCGTGGGCACCGACGCCCTCGACCTCGCCGAGGCCGCCCGCCGCGGCATCGCGGTGGGCAACACGCCCGACGTGCTGAACGACTGCGTGGCCGACCTGGCCATGGCCCTCGTGCTCGACGTGGCCCGCGGCGTCACCGCGGCCGACCGCTTCCTGCGCCGCGGCGACTGGCTCAACGGCCGCTTCCGCCTCGCCCAGCGGGTGAGCGGACGGCGCCTGGGCATCGTGGGCCTGGGCCGCATCGGCCGCACCATCGCGAAACGCGCCGGCGGGTTCGACATGGACATCCGGTACCACAGCCGCCGCGTGGTGGCCGACGCGCCGTGGCAGCACGAGCCGTCGCTCACCGCGCTCGCGGACTGGTGCGACTTCCTCGTGGTGATCGTGTCCGGCGGCCCGGAAACCCGCCACCTGATCAATGCCGAGGTGCTGGACGCGCTGGGCCCGAAGGGCTTCCTGATCAACGTCGCCCGCGGCACCGTGGTCGACGAAGCGGCGCTCGTGAAGGCCCTGCAGGACGGCCGCATCGCCGGCGCCGGCCTCGACGTGTTCGAACACGAGCCGAAGGTGCCCGTCGAGCTGACCGGCATGGACAACGTGGTGCTGCTGCCGCACATCGCGAGCGGCACGGAACAGACCCGCCGGGCGATGGCGGACCTGGTGCGCGAGAACCTGCGCGCGTTCTACCGCGACGGCCGGGTGCTCACCTCGGCCCTCTGACGCGTTCAGGCCGCCCGCGGCAACGCCAGGAAGTGGTCGGCGGCGCGCACCGGGCAGTCGGTGCGCCCCGCCTCGGCCAGCCACAGCTTCGCGGCGAACTCGTCGGCGTCGACCGCCTTCAGGCGGGGTTCCTGTTCCTGGAGGCGGTCGCTGCAGGCTTCGCACCAGGCCCAGCTGTCGGGGGATTCGGGGATCGCGCGGCCTCGGTTCATCGGAACTCCTGAAGGGGGAACGGGGAGGGTGGCAATCTATCGGCGCCGCCCGTTCGCCGCACCTGCGATGCCTTACAGCTTGCCCCCGGCCGGGAACGTAAGATCCGCTTCCATGAACCGCCGCCCGCTCCTGATCTCGTTGCTGGCCACCGCGCTTCCCGCCGTGGCCGCCCAGAAGAAGTCCCTCGCCGACCCCATGCTGCTGGGCGTCGAGCAGTCCCTCGTCGACGCCGGCCTGGCCCAGGCCTTCCAGCGCGCATTCGGGCGCGACACGGGCGTGGCGGTCAAGCTGATGCCCGGCACCAGCGCCTCGGTGCTGGCCGCGCTGGAGCAGGGCGACGTCGACGCCTCGATGACCAACGCCCCCGAGATCGAGAACCGCCTCGAGAAGCAGGGCCTCGCGCACGACCGCCATGTGGTCGCCGCGGGCGACTTCGTGCTCGTGGGCCCGGTCGAGGGCAAGGGGAAAAAGGCCACCGACCCGGCCGGCCTGCTCGGCGGCCGCGACATCGGCGCCGCGCTGGCCACCCTCGCCGAGGTGAAGGCCCCGTTCATCGCCCCGCTCGCGGGTTCCAGTGCCAACCTCGGCGAACTCGCGCTGTGGCGCGCGGCCAAGGTGGCCCCGGGCAACCCGTGGTACCTGAAAGCCCCGCCCAACACCGACCCGCTCGCGCTGGCCATCTCCACCGGCGCCTACACGGTGGTGGACCGAGGCACCTGGCTCAAGCGCGGCCGCAAGCCGCTCGCCATCGTCGTCGAGGGCGACCCGCGCATGGCGAGCCAGGTCGTGGTGATGCGCTCGTTCCGCGTGAACCATCCGGCGGCCAAGCTGTTCGGCCAGTGGGTGAGCGGCCCGAACGGCCGCCGCGTGGCGGGCAGCGCCGGTGGCTGGCGAGGTGTGAAATGAAGGCAACCCTGCTCAGCGTGAACCGGGCGAAGGCCACGGAAATCCAGATCGGCGGCCGGCCGGTGCTCACCGGCATCCTCAAGCGGTCGGTGGACGGCCCCGTGGCCGTGCGCCCCATGGGCCTCGACGGCGACGAACAGGCCGACCTGTCGGTGCACGGCGGTCTGTCGAAGGCCGTGTACGCGTACCCGAGCGAACACTACCCGTTCTGGCAGACCGTGCGCGCGCAGGCCAAGGTGGCCGGCTGGGACGACCCGCTGCCCCACGGGGCGATGGGCGAGAACCTGACGATCGCCGGTCTGCTCGAGACCCAGGTGTGGGTGGGCGACCTGTTGAAATTCCCCGACTGCACGCTGGCCGTCAGCGAACCGCGGTTCCCGTGCTTCAAGTTCAACGCGGCGATGGGCTTCAACCAGGCCGTGAAGCTGATGGCGGCCAACGGGTGGTGCGGGTTCTACCTCGCGGTGCGCGAGCCCGGCACGATCGCCGCGGGGCAGGACTTCGAGGTGATCCCGGGGCCGCGGGAGGTGGGGATCGAGGAGATCTTCCGGGGGAAGACCGGGGCGCACAGGAAGTGATGTCGTCCCGACGAAAGTCGGGACCCACTGATTCCGCAGCGCGCCGAAGGAGGGTGGGCCCCGACGTTCGTCGGGGTGACATGTCTCAGCTCAACGCCGGATAGTCGGTGTACCCTTCCGCCCCCCCGCCATACAGCGACTTCGGATCCAGCGCCGCCAGCGGCTTGTCGTCCTTCAGGCGCCGCACCAGGTCCGGGTTGCCGATGAACGGCCGGCCGAAGGCCACCACGTCCGCCGCGCCCGACGACACCACGTCCATCGCCATCTGCCGGTTGTAGCCGTTGTTGACCATCCAGGCGCCGGCCTCGTGGCCCGCCTTGTAGCGCGTGCGCAGCGCCTCGTAGTCGAACGGGGCCACGTCGCGCGCGCCACCCGTCTGGCCCTCGATGACGTGCAGGAACGCGATCTTCAGCGGGGCGATGCGTTCCACCGCGCGGTTGAAGAGCGCCTGCGCATCGCTGTCCTGGCCCGCGTCGTTGACGGGCGTGACCGGGCTCAGGCGCAGGCCCGTGCGGCCGGCGCCGATCTCGGTCACGACCGCCTCCATCACCTCGACCAGCAGGCGCGTGCGGTTCTCGATGGAGCCGCCGTACGCGTCGGTGCGGTCGTTGATGCTGTCGCGCAGGAACTGGTCGATCAGGTAGCCGTTCGCGCCGTGCACCTCCACGCCGTCGAAGCCGGCGGCGATGGCCGAGCGGGCCGCGTGGCGGTAGGCCGCGACGATGCCCGGGAGCTCGTCCGTGCGCAGGGCCCGCGGCTTGGACACGTCGACGAACCCGTCCTTCGTGAACGTCTTGCCCTGCGCCACGCGGTCGGTGGACGAGACGGGCGCGATGCCACCCGGCTGCAGCGACACGTGCGAGATGCGGCCCACGTGCCACAGCTGGATCACGATGCGGCCGCCTTCGGCGTGCACCGCGTCGGTCACCTTCTTCCAGCCGGCGATCTGTTCGGGCGAGAAGATCCCGGGGGTGTCGAGGTAACCCTGGCCCTCGGCCATGATCTGCGACGCCTCGGTCACGATGAGGCCGGCGCTGGCGCGCTGGCGGTAGTACGCGACGGTGAGGTCGGTGGGCACCTGGCCGGCGCCGGCGCGGTTGCGCGTCAGCGGGGCCATCGCGATGCGGTTGGCGACGGGGATGTCGCCGATGCGGGCGGGATCGAACAAGGAGGTCATGGTCAGTTCCTGTGGGCCGGTGGCGGCGGGATCGTAGGGGGGTCGGGGCGGTCTGTCTGTCACCAGGGCGAAGGTCGGCGTCAGAAGCCTTCCAGCACCAGCTTGCCCTTGGCGCGACCGGATTCGATGAGCGCGTGGGCGCGGCGCAGGTTGGCGGCGTTGATGGCGCCGTAGTGTTCGCCCACGGTGGTGCGCAGCCGGCCTTCGTCGACGAGCGCCGCCACCCGCGCCAGCAGGTCGTGCTGCGCCTGCATGTCGGGCGTCTGGAACATCGAGCGGGTGAACATCAGCTCCCAGTGCAGCGACAGCGCCTTGCGCTTGAGCGCCATCACGTCGAGGGGCGTCTTCGGGTCGTCGATCAGGCCCAGCCGGCCCTGCGGCGCGAGGGCCTCGACGATCTGCGCGTAGTGCTGGTCGGTCTGCGTGAGGCTCGCGACGAACTCGACCGGGCCCACGCCCGCGGCGCGCAGCCCCTCGGTGAGCGGCTTCGTGTGGTCGATGACGTGGTGGGCGCCGAGGTCGCGCACCCAGGCCTGCGTCTCGGGCCGCGAGGCCGTGCCCACGACGGTCAGCGCCGTCAGCTGGCGGGCGAGCTGCACGAGCATCGACCCCACGCCACCCGCCGCGCCCACCACCAGCAGCGTGCCCTTCGTCTCCGGCGTCACGCCGAGGCGGTCGAACAGCAGCTCCCACGCGGTGATGGCCGTCAGCGGCATCGCGGCGGCGTCGGCGAAACCGAGCGACGCGGGCACCGGGCCCACGATGCGTTCGTCGACCGCCTGCAGTTCGGCATTGCTGCCGGGGCGGGTGATGTCGCCCGCGTACATCACGCGGTCGCCGACCTTGAACAGCGTCACCTGCGCGCCCACCGCCTCGACCACGCCGGCCGCGTCGTAGCCCAGCACCTTCGGCTGGCCGTCGGCCGCGGCGTTGGCGCGCACCTTCGTGTCCACCGGGTTCACGGACACGGCATGGACACGCACGAGCAGGTCGCGCGGGCCGGGCACGGGGTCGGGCAGGGTGGTGTCGACCAGCGACTCGGCGTGGTCGACCGGAAGAGGCTGGTAGCGGGCGATGGCTTTCATGGCGGAACTCCTGATGGGATGGAGCGAACTTTACGGAGATCGCTTTGGTTTGATAATCCGCCCATCCTCGACAACACTTTCAAATCTGGTTTGCAGATGAACTGGCCCGCCGACCTGCAGTTGTCCCAGCTCCAGCTGTTCATCCGCCTGGCCGACGCCGGCTCGCTGAGCGCCGCCGCGCGGCAGCTCGACATGACACCGGCCGCCGCCAGCGCGTCGCTCAAGCGGCTCGAGACCTCGCTGGCCGTGCGCCTCGTGGAGCGGTCGACCCGCTCGATGCGGCTCACGCCCGAGGGCGAACTGCTGCGCGACCACGCCCAGCGCGCGCTCGGCGTGCTGGACGACGCCCGCTCGCTGCTCGGCGCCCAGCGCGAGGCGCTGGCCGGCGAGGTGCACTTGGCCGCGCCGCTCGACCTGGGCCGGTCGGTGCTGAGCCCGATGCTCGAACCGCTGCTGGCGCGCCACCCGCGGCTGCGGGTCGTGATGCACCTGTCCGACTCGATGCACGACCTGACCCGCGAACGCGTCGACCTCGCCGTGCGCTACGGCGTGCTGCAGGATTCGTCGCTCGTCGCCCGGCCGCTCGCCACCACCCGCCGCCTGCTCGTGGCGTCGCCCGACTACCTGGCGCGCCACGGCGCCCCGGACCACCCCGGCGAACTCGACCGCCACAACTGCCTCGCGCTGAACCTGCGCAGCCGCCCCGAGGTGCGCTGGACCTTCCACCGCGCCGGCGAATCGCTCACCGTGCGGGTGCACGGCAACCGCGTGGCCGACGACGGCGGCCTCGTGCGGGAATGGGCCGTGGCCGGCCTCGGCATCGCGTTCAAGGCCCGGCTCGACGTGCTGGCCGACCTGGCGGCGGGCCGGCTGGTGGAGGTGATGCCAGGCTGGTCCAGCGACACCTTCCCGCTCCAGGCCATCCTGCCCACCCACCGCCACCTGCCGCTGCGGGTGCGTGGCGTGCTCGACGAACTCGTCACCCGGTTCGCGCGCCTCGACGGCCCGGACCAACGACAATAGGCCCTTCCAGCGCCACCCCAACGAGATCCGCCCATGCTCGCCTACCGCCACGCCTTCCATGCGGGCAACCACGCCGACGTCCTCAAGCACATCGTGCTGACCCGCGTACTCCGCTACATGAACCAGAAGGACAAGCCGTACCGCCTGGTGGACACCCACGCCGGCGCCGGCGGCTATTCGCTCGAGGGCCAGTACGCCCAGAAGAAGGGCGAGTACCTCGAAGGCATCGCTCGCCTGTGGGACCGCGACGACCTGCCCGAACTCGCCGCCGACTACGTTCAACTGGTCAAGCAGTTCAACGCCGGCGGCCGCCTCGAGCAGTACCCCGGCTCGCCCGCGTTCGCGCAGATGCTGCTGCGCCACGGCGACCAGCTGCGCCTCTTCGAGCGCCATCCCACCGACCACCGCATCCTCACGTCCTTCCTCGGCGAGACCAAGGGCGTCGAGATCCGCGACAGCGACGGCTTCGAGGGCCTGAAGGGCCAGGTGCCGCCGTCCACCCGCCGCGCCGCCGTGCTGATGGACCCGTCGTACGAAGGCCATGCCGACTACGGCCGCGTCGTGTCGTCGCTGCGCGACGCCATCGAACGTTTCGCCGAGGGTGTCTACATGGTCTGGTACCCGCAGGTCACCAAGCTCGAGGCCGCGCAGCTGCCGCGCCGCCTGGAGACCATCGCCCCGAAGGGCTGGCTGCACGTGCGGATGACGGTGCAGCAGCCCGACGCGCAGGGCTTCGGCCTGGCCGGCAGCGGCATGTTCATCATGAACCCGCCGTACACGCTGCACGACGAACTCGTCGAGCTGATGCCGTACCTCGTCGACGTGCTGGGCCAGTACGACGACGCGTCCTACCTGATCGAGCAGAAGGCGAGCTGAGCCGATGGGGCCCCTCGCCGGACTCAAGGTGCTGGAGATGGGCCAGCTGATCGCCGGCCCCTTTGCCGCGAAGACCCTCGCCGACTTCGGCGCCGAGGTCATCAAGATCGAACCGCCCGGCGCCGGCGACCCGCTGCGCCAGTGGCGCCTGCTGCACGAGGGCACCAGCGTCTGGTGGCAGGTGCAGTCGCGCAACAAGAAGAGCGTGGCGCTCGACCTCAAGTCGCCCGAGGCCCGCGACATCGTGCGCCGCCTGATCGACGAGTGCGACGTGGTGATCGAGAACTTCAAGCCCGGCGTGATGGAGGCCTGGGGCTTCGACCACGCCACGCTGTCGCGCACCAACCCCGGCCTCGTGATGCTGCGCATCAGCGGCTACGGCCAGACCGGCCCGTACAAGGACCGCCCCGGCTTCGGCGTGGTGGCCGAGGCCATGGGCGGGCTGCGCCACCTCACCGGTGAACCGGGCCGCGTGCCGGTGCGGGTGGGCGTCAGCATCGGCGACACGCTGGCCTCGCTGCACGGCGTGATCGGCATCCTGATGGCGCTGCACCACCGCCATGCCACGGGGCAGGGCCAGGTGATCGACGTCGCGCTGTACGAGGCGGTGTTCAACTGCATGGAAAGCCTGCTGCCCGAGTACAGCGCCTTCGGCGCCGTGCGCGAGGCGGCCGGTTCGGCGCTGCCCGGCATCGCGCCCAGCAACGCGTACCCGTGCCACGACGGCTGGGTGCTCGTGGCCGGCAACGGCGACAGCATCTTCACGCGGCTGATGGCCGCCATCGGCCGCCGCGACCTCGGCGACGACCCGGCGCTCGTGGGCAACCCCGCGCGCGTGGCCCGCGTGGCCGAGATCGACGCGGCCATCGGCGCATGGACCGCGGCCCGTTCCGTGGCCGAGGTGCTCGACGCGCTGAACGCCGCGCAGGTGCCCGCGGGCCGCCTCTACACGGCGAAGGACATCGCCGAGGACCCGCACTACCAGGCCCGCGGGATGATCGAACGGGTGGTGTCCGCGAGCGGCCTCGCGGTGGACGTGCCCGGCATCGTGCCGAAGCTCAGCGCCACGCCGGGCGGCATCACGCGCCGCGCGCCGGTGCTCGGCGAGGACACCGAGGCCGTGCTGCGCGAAGTGGGCGTTTCCGTCGAACAGCTGCAGGCGCTGCGTGCCCGCGGTGTGCTCTGAAGAACGTTCCAGCAGACGCTACGCGCATCCCGGAAAGTCCTTAAGGATCGCGCCACACAGTTTGTGAATCGAGGTTCATGATTCGTTCCGGCACGGGCATTCAACGTGCCGACCGGGCAAAGACCCGGTCTTCAACCCAGAACGGAGACAAGACCTTGAACATCAAAACCCTGATCCGGGCGGCGCTCGCCTGTGCCTTCGCCGTGGCGTCGTCGTACGCCGCCGCGCAGACCAGCTTCACCGCGACGTACAAGGGCGGCAGCACGTCGTCCTGCGGCACCACCTACAGCATCTCGGGCAAGGAACCCACCGCGTCCGGCAAGTACCCCGTGTACGTCCACATCGGCGGCACCGGCGAAACCTACAACGGCGCGTGGGCCTCCGCCGCCGTCGACGCCGCGGTGGCCAAGGGCTTCGTGGCCGCCACCGTGCAGTACGACAACGCGTCGTTCGGCACCTGCTCCACCATCGGCCAGCGCGCCAAGTGCATCTTCAACCCCAGCAACGCCAACAGCGCCATCGCGAAGCTGTGCTCGCGCGCCAAGGCCGACTGCTCCAAGGGCATCGTGACCGGCGGCCTGAGCCAGGGCTCCATCATCTCCGTGCTGTCGCGCGACTATGACTCGCGCATCCGCGCGTCGATGGGCCAGGGCACCGGCTCCACCTACACGGTCGCCTACAACCTGCAGTCGTGCATGGCCAACGGCAAGCACGCGCAGCCGGGCAGCAACCTGCGCATCATCAATGGCGAACGCGACATGTTCGTGGGCGGCACCGAAGCCATCGCCCGCTCGCAGGCCGAGCTCGTCACCGGCATCACCTGCAGCGGCCTGAGCCCCACGTCGTGCATCAAGGCGGACGGTTCCGGCTGGGCCATCGTGAAGGACACCAACGTGCTCGACCTGTACGCTGACCACTGCTTCATGGGCCTGGGCACCTACGGCGCCCAGTGCACCGGCGTGCTCGCCGTCGACGCCAACTACCAGTACGGCAGCGGCGCGTGGGCCCTCCCGGCCACGATGACCTGGCTGAAGTCGCGCGTCACGCCGTAAGGCGCAGGCGGACGGACCCCGGAGTCTCCCGATGAACGGGTCCCTCCACCTGGATGCCCGCCCGTCGCCCTGGCGATGGGTGGGCCTCGCGGCCACCGCCGTGGTGCTGCTGGCCGCAGGCGTGTGGTCCCTCCCGGACGCCACACCGGACCGGCAGGCCCCGTTGCCGGCCGCCACCGCGAACCGCCTGGCCCAGCAGCAGGCCGAGGCGCGGGGCGACGCCCCGTTCCCCGACATCGACCTCGCCCTGGTCGACATCACCCCGCGCGGCGCGGTGATCGCCGTGGCCTCGCGCCCGGCCACGTACACGGCCGGCCAGGAGGTGTTTCCCGGCATCCGCCTCGAACACGTCGACGTCCGCGCCGTCACGCTGCGCTTCGGCGCGCAGTCGCGCGAACTCGTGTTGCGATCGACCCCCACGGCGTCGGCGCCCCCCGCGCCCGACGCCCCGGTCGTCGAACCCCGCCAGCTCACCACCGCGCGGCCCCAGCTGGCCGCCGCGTTCCTCGCCGAGGTGCGGGTGCACCCCGACCCGCGCGGCGGCTTCGTGGTGGACAGCGTGCTGCCCGAGAGCCGCTACGAACGCCTGGGCCTGAAGGCCGGCGACGTCGTCTACTCGATCGACACCCCCGCGATGAGCGCCGTCGACGAAGGGTCGATGGTGGCGCTGATGCAGCAGACCCAGCTCGAACTCGACGTCTACCGCAACGGCACGCAGATGCGGCTCACCGCCGCGCTCAACGTGGAAGACGAGAAGCAGGCGCCGCCGGAAGCTCGTTGAGCGTCTCCCCGTCGTCGCGCTTGAGGTCCTTGAACGCGCCGAACAGCCACGAGCGCATGCCCACCACCAGCGTGAACGCGCGGCGCTTGTCCGCCGGCAGCTTCTGGTCGGCCACGTGCTGCTGCGCGAAGTCCTGGCCCACGCGGCGCAGGCGCTCCACGAAGGCCTCGGCCGCCGACGGCGCCAGCTGGCCGTGCACCAGCATCATCATCTCGCCCGGGTCGTCGAAGCCCGCGCTGAAGAAGTCGCCCGCCACGTGGGTGCGGAAGAAGTTCATCACCGGGCCGTTGGGCCGCCAGCGGAAGGTCTTGGCCACCTTCAGTCGGTAGCGGTTCAGCGGCCGCAGCTCGATCACCCCGAGCCGGTCCAGCACCTTGAAGTACACGAGGCACTGCGCCTCGGTCAGCGTGTACGTGCCCACGATCTGCTCCAGCGACCACTGGCTCAGGCAGCAGATGGCGATCAGCAGCAGCACCCGGTCGGCCACCACCGCCTTCTCCTGCTCGAGCGTGAGTTCGCTGCGTTCGGGCCGGGCGTCGGCCACCTTGCGGGCCAGTTCGGCGAAGTCCATCTTCAGCACCCGCAGCACGTCGTCGATGCGCGAGAGCGGCATGTCGCCCTTCGCGAAGATGCGCTTGATGCTCGACTCGGACATCCCGAGGTGCCCGGCCAGGTCGGCATAGGTGACCTGGGCGGCCTTCAGCTCCGCCTTCAGCGTGGTCACGAGGTCGAGGGTGGTGCTCATCGCCGGAACTCCCGAAAGTATCACCTGACGATACCAGAGAGGGCTCGGCGTGCGTCCCACCTCAGGTGGATTGATACCGAGGCGGTCAGCGACGACCATTCAGCCATGTTCACTCAACCCCTGAAGACGACCATGAACGCTCCCGCCGCCCGCCAAGACACCCGTGCCTGGAAACTGCAGGTCTGGGTCTCGTTCGGCCTCGCCGTCGCCCTGTGCGCCACCGGCCTCGCGTACCTGCCGGGCCAGGACCTGGACCGCGCGTTCATGGTCATGGGCTACGTCTTCTGCCTCTCCACCGCCTTCGGCCTCTCGAAGTTCGTCCGCGACAACGAAGGCCGCAGCAACGACACCCCGATGTGGAAGCTGGTGGTGTGGGGCGGCTTCGCCCTCGCGATGGGCCTGACCGCCTGGGGCCTGTACCGCATGGACATCAACCCGACCTACAAGGCCTTCCTCGGCGTCAGCTGGCTGTTCCTGATCTCGTCCGTGTTCACGCTGGCCAAGACCCTGCGCGACGCCCACGAAGCCCAGCTGGCCGAGCGCGGCCAATCGTTCGAATGACCCCGCGACTTCACCCGGAGACGTCCACCATGAACCGCTTCAAGCAACTCTCCCTCGGCGCGGCGCTGGCCGCCGCGCTGGTCCTCGCCACCCCCGCCCAGGCGCACCGCTCGGGTGCCTCGGAAGCCAGCGTGGGCCTGTCGGCCCTGCCGGTGGCGATCTCGGTGGTCGGCCCGTCCGCGGTGCTGTCGGCAGGCGTCGTGTTCACCGTCATCGCGGTCGAGGCCTCGGCCGACGGTGCGATGTGGGTGCTCGAGAACGTCGCCACCGGCGTGCGCTGCACGGTGCGCCTGGCCGGCAAGGCGGTCGGCGGGATCTCCGTCGGCGTGGGCACCGCGGTGACGGCCAGCGCCGTGGGCGCGGGCATGGTGCTCTCGGCCGCCGGCACCGCCATCGCGTTCATCCCGAACGAGGTGGGCAAGGCGCTGCTCTACAACGAACGGGTGACGCGATGAGCGCCCGCCGTGTCGTCGCCGGCCTCGTGCTGGCCCTCGCCGCGGTGGCGGCCCAGGCCGGCCAGACCTGCGAGCAGAAGGCCCCGGACACCGTGGCCATCCAGCGCGGACTGGCGCTGGCCGGCAAGGTGGAGCAGCAGCTGAACGGCACCGGCGCCGACGTGGTGGTCATCGCCCGCGTGGGCCAGGACCTGCGCGAGTACGGCCAGCGCTACTCCCACCTGGGCTTCGCCTACCGCGACGGCGACGTCTGGCGCGTGGTGCACAAGCTCAACGAATGCGGCACCGACACCTCGGCGATCTTCCGCCAGGGCCTCGGCGAGTTTTTCCTCGACGACCCGTTCGACTACGAGGCCGGCATCGTCGTGCTGAAGCCCGAGGTGCAGCAGCACCTGCTGGCGGTGCTGCGCGACAACGGTCGCCTCTCGCGCCTGCACATCCCCGACTACAGCATGCTGGCCTACGTCTGGAGCAAGAAGTACCAGCAGTCGAACCAGTGGGCCATCGAGACGCTCGCGATGGCCGAGGACGCCGACGCCAACAGCCGCGACCGCGCCCAGTCCTGGCTGAACCTGAAGGGGTACAAGCCCGCGACCGTCCACCTGTCGACCTTCCAGCGTCTGGGCGCCCGGGTGACCCAGGCCAACGTCGCGTTCGACGACCACCCCGACAAGTACCGCTACAGCGGCCGCATCTTCACCGTGACCGCCGATTCCGTGTTCCAGTGGCTCGAACGCAGCAGCCTGGGGTCACGCCCCATCGCGATCCGCTGATTCGGTGCTACAACCCTTCCCGAACCGTCGCCGCCCCGAGGAATCCGCTTGAGCCACGCCCCGCACCCGAACCAGTTCGCCCTGCTGTCCCAGCGGCGTTTCGCGCCGTTCTTCTGGACGCAGTTTCTCGGTGCCGGCAACGACAACCTGTTCAAGTTCGCGCTCACGGTGATGGTGACGTACCAGATCCAGCTCGCCTGGCTCGCGCCCACGATGGCCGGCCTCGTGATCGGCGCGCTGTTCATCCTGCCGTTCCTGCTGTTCTCGGCCACCAGCGGCCAGCTCGCCGACAAGTACGACAAGGCGGCGCTGATCCGCTTCGTGAAGAACTTCGAGATCGTGGTGATGGCCATCGCGGCCTGGGGCTTCGTCACGCACAACGTGCCGGTGCTGCTCGCCTGCGTGTTCCTGATGGGCCTGCACTCCACGCTGTTCGGCCCCGTGAAGTTCGCCTACCTGCCGCAGCACCTCGACGAGCGCGAGCTCACCGGCGGCAACGGCATGGTCGAGATGGGCACCTTCGTGTCCATCCTGCTCGGCAACGTGGCTGGCGGCCTGCTGATCGCCATCCCCGAGGTGGGCGCCACCTGGGTCGCCGTCGCCTGCGTTCTGCTGGCCGTGCTCGGGCGCGTGCTGTCGCAGGCGGTGCCGGTGTCGCCGTCCACCGACCCGGGCCTGCGCATCAACTGGAACCCCGTCACCGAGACGGTGCGCAACCTGAAGCTCGCGCACGGCAACCTCGTCGTCTTCCGCTCGCTGCTGGGCATCTCGTGGATGTGGTTCTTCGGCGCGGTGTTCCTGTCGCAGTTCCCGTCGTTCGCGAAGGAAGTTCTGCACGGCAACGAGCAGGTGGCCTCGCTGCTGCTCGTGGTGTTCTCGGTGGGCATCGGCGTGGGGTCGCTTCTGTGCGAGGTGCTGTCGCGCCGCCACGTCGAGATCGGCCTCGTGCCGCTCGGCGCCATCGGCATGAGCATCTTCGCGATCGACCTGTACTTCGCGTCGCGCGGGCTGCCGCCGGCCGACGGCCTGTCGCTGTCCGCGTTCATCGCGCAGCCGGCCCACTGGCGCGTGATGGCCGACCTGGCGCTGCTCTCGCTGTTCGCCGGCCTCTACAGCGTGCCCATGTACGCGCTGATCCAGCTGCGTTCGGCGCCCAGCCACCGCGCCCGCATCATCGCGGCCAACAACATCCTGAACGCGCTGTTCATGATCGTCAGTTCCATCGCCGTGGGCCTGCTGCTCAAGCTCGGCGCCACGATCCCGCAGGTCTTCCTGATCACGGGCATCGCCAACGCCATCGTCGCCGGCTACATCTTCCTGCTGCTGCCCGAGTACCTGCTGCGTTTCATCGCGTTCGTGGTCACGCGGCTCATCTACCGCTTCAAGGTGCGCGGCGACGAACACATCCCGGTGGAAGGCGCGGCCATCCTCGTGTGCAACCACGTGAGCTTCATCGACGCCGTGGTGCTGATGGGCGCGAGCCCGCGGCCGGTGGTGTTCATCATGGACCACCGCATCTTCAACATGCCGGTGCTGGGCCGCATGTTCCGGCTGCTGAAGGCCATCCCCATCGCCTCGCAGCGCGAGAACCCGGCGGTGTACGAGGCCGCGTTCGCGCGCGCCGCCGCGCACCTCGACGACGGCGACCTGGTCTGCATCTTCCCCGAGGGCGCCATCACGAAGGACGGCGAACTCGGCGAGTTCAAGGCCGGCGTGATGAAGCTGCTGGAACGCAACCCGGTGCCGGTGATCCCGATGGCGCTGCAGAACCTGTGGGGCTCGTTCTTCTCGCGCGTCGAACACGGCACCGCGATGGTCCGCCCGTTCCGCCGCGGCTTCTGGAGCCGCGTGGGGCTCGTGGCCGGCGAGCCGGTGCCGGCCGCCGCCGTCACCCCGGCCGGCCTGCGCACCCGCGTGAGCGAACTGCTGGCCAGCCCGCCGTATCCCCGGTAGCCGACCGGCATGGCGCGCGACCGCTTCAAGGGGAGGGTGGCCGCCATCACCGGCGCCGCGTCCGGCATGGGACGGGCGCTCGCCGTCGAACTGGCGCGGCGCGGGTGCCACCTCGCGCTGTCCGACGTCGACGACACGGGGCTTGCGGAAACCGCGCGCATCGCCGCGTCGGGCGGGGTCACGCTGACCCTCGCCCACGTCGACACCGCCGACCGCGACGCGGTGTTCGCGTGGGCCGACGACGTGGTGCGCAAGCACGGGCGCGTCAACTTCGTGTTCAACAATGCCGGCGTGGCCCTGAGCGCCCCGCTCGCCGAAGTGGCCCAGGCCGACTTCGACTGGGTCATGGGCATCAACTTCTGGGGCGTGGTGTGGGGCACCCAGGCCTTCCTGCCGCACCTCGTCGCCTCGGGCGACGGCCACGTGGTCAACACGTCGAGCCTGTTCGGCTTGATGGCGCTCCCGCTCAACGGCCCGTACAACGCCACGAAGTTCGCGGTGCGCGGCTACACCGAGGCGCTGCGCATGGAACTGGAGTCCGCGCGCGCCTGCGTGAGCGCCACGTGCGTGCACCCGGGCGGCGTGCGCACCGAGATCGCGCGCCGCGCCCGCATCACGCCGGGCACAGAGGCCTACACGGGCCAGCCGGTGGAAAAGGCCCGCCGCCAGTTCGACAAGCTGCTGAACGCCACGTCGTCGCACGCGGCCGCGCAGCGCATCCTGCTGGGCGTGGAACGCAACGAGCGGCGCGTGCTGGTGGGGCGCGACGCGTGGTGGGCCGACAAGATCGTGCGGCTGTTCGGCTCGGGCTACCAGCGCCTCGTGGTGCGGTGGGCGCGCCGCATGCGGGCCGACCCGCCCTGATCGGGCACGGGCCGTGCTGCACAATGGGCCCAACCACATCCACGGCAGCCCACGCATGCAAGTCGTCACCCTCGAAACGAACCCGGTCTCGAAGATCCACCTCGTCGGCGGCGAAAAGGGGGGCGTCGGCAAGTCGATGGTCTCGCGCCTGCTCGCGCAGTACTTCATCGACCACGACCTGGCCTTCGTCGGCTACGACACCGACCGCTCGCACGGCTCGCTGCTGCGCTTCTACAGCGACTACGCGTCGCCCGTGCTGGTCGACCGCTACGAGGCGCTCGACCAGATCATCGAAAGCGCCGCCGAGGCCCCGGGCCGCCGCGTGCTCGTCGACCTCGCCGCGCAGACGCACGAGCCGCTCGTCAAGTGGATGGAGGAGTCGGGCGTGCTCGACATGGCCGACCTCTCCGGCTTCGCCATCAACTACTGGCACGTGATGGACGCCGGCCGCGACTCGGTCGACCTGCTCGCCCGCCTGCTCGAACGCTTCGGCCAGCGCCTGCACTACGTGCTGGTGCTCAACCAGCTGCGCGGCGACGACTTCAGCCTGCTCGAGAAGTCCGGCCTGCTCGACAAGGCACTGGCCTTCGGCGCCAAGGTCATCACCATCAAGCACCTGCACGACACCGTGGTGCAGAAGATCGACCTGAAGAACAGCAGCTTCTGGGCCGCGCGCAACCTGCCCGCGCCGGAAGGCCCGGGCCTCGGGCTGATGGAACGCCAGCGGCTGAAGCTGTGGCTGGGGCATGCGTTCGGCGAGATCGCCAAGACGCATCCCTGAACGGCCTATCCGAGGGTTGAGATCGGCCGGTTCGCCCTGATCTGCAGAGGTCGCCATGCCGCTCGCCCCGTTCCACCCCGCCGTCCGTGCCTGGTTCGACCGCACGTTCCCGGCGCCCACCGAGGCGCAGGCGGCGGCGTGGCCGGCGATCCGGGCCGAGCGGCACACGCTCGTCGCGGCCCCCACGGGGTCGGGCAAGACGCTCACGGCCTTCCTCGCCGCGCTCGATGACCTGGTGTGTCGAGGCCTCGAGCCCGGCGGCCTCCCCGACGAGACCGCGGTCGTCTACGTCTCCCCGCTGAAGGCGCTGTCGAACGACATCCACCTGAACCTCGAGGCCCCGCTCGCGGGCATTCGCGAGGAGCTCGTGCGCCTTGGCCTGCCCGACGTGCCAGTCCGCACCGCGGTGCGCACCGGCGACACGCCCGCGAAGGAGCGCCAGCAGGCCCTGCGCAAGCCGCCGCACGTCATCGTCACCACACCCGAGTCGCTGTACGTGCTGATGGGGTCCGAGTCGGGGCGGCGTTTGCTGTCGACCGTGCGCACGGTGATCGTCGACGAGATCCACGCGGTGGCCAACGGCAAGCGCGGCAGCCACCTCGCGCTCACGCTGGAGCGGCTGCAGGCGCTGTGCCCCGCGCCGCTCACGCGCATCGGCCTGTCGGCCACGCAGAAGCCCATCGAGGTGGTGGCGCGGTTCCTCACCGGTGGCGCGCCGTGCGAGGTCGTCGACATCGGCTACACGCGCCAGCGCGACCTCGCGCTCGAGGTGCCGCCCACGCCGCTGGGTGTCGTGATGTCCAACGACCAGTGGGAGCAGGTGTACGGACGCGTGACCGAACTCGTGCTGTCGCACCGCACCACGCTCGTGTTCGTCAACACGCGGCGCATGGCCGAACGGGCCGCGCGCCACCTCGGCGAACGCCTCGGCCGCGAGAACGTGGCCGCGCACCACGGCAGCCTGTCGAAGGAGGCGCGGCTGCTCGCCGAGCAGCGGCTCAAGCGCGGCGAGCTGCAGGTGCTGGTGGCCACGGCGTCGCTCGAGTTGGGCCTGGACATCGGTGACGTCGACCTCGTGGTGCAGCTCGGCTCGCCACGGTCCATCGCGACGTTCCTTCAGCGCGCCGGGCGCTCGGGCCACGCGGTGGGTGGCACGCCGAAGGCGCGGCTCTTCCCGCAGTCGCGCGACGAACTGATCGAATGCACGGCGCTGCTCGACGCGGTGCGCCGCGGTGAACTCGACGCGCTGCGCGTGCCGCCCGCGCCCATCGACGTGCTCGCGCAGCAGATCGTCGCCGAGGTGGCCAGCCGCGAGTGGGACGAGGACGACCTCTTCGCGCTGGTGCGCCGCGCCACGCCCTATGCCGACCTGCCGCGGGAGACGTACGACGCCACGGTGCGCATGCTCTCGGACGGCTTCACCACCCGCCAGGGCCCGCGCGCCGGCTACGTGCACCGCGACGCCGTGCACCGCCGGCTGCGCGAGCGCAAGGGCGCGCGCCTGACGGCGCTCACGTCGGGCGGCACCATCCCCGAGACCGGCGACTACACCGTCACGCTCGAACCGCAGGCCGAACGCATCGGCACGGTCAACGAGGACTTCGCGGTGGAGAGCATCGCGGGCGACGTCTTCCAGCTCGGCAACACGAGCTACCGCATCCTGCGCATCCAGCCCGGCAACGTGCGCGTGGAAGATGCCCACGGCGCGGCGCCCAACATCCCGTTCTGGCTCGGCGAGGCGCCCGGGCGCACCGACGAGCTGTCCGCCGCGGTCTCGCGGCTGCGCGAGGACTACCTCGCCTTGCCGTCTCCCGCCGCCGCACGCGACTGGGCGCGCGACACGCTGCGCCTCGACGACACCGCCGCGCCACAGCTGCTCGACCACCTGCAGCGTTCGGCCGCCGCCCTGGGCACCTTGCCCACGCAGCAGCGCATCGTGTTCGAACGTTTCTTCGACGAGTCCGGCGGCATGCAGCTCGTGATCCATGCGCCGTTCGGCAGCCGGCTGAACCGCGCGTGGGGCCTCGCCTTGCGCAAGCGCTTCTGCCGGCAGTTCAACTTCGAGCTGCAGGCGGCGGCCACGGAAGACGCCATCGTGCTGTCGCTGTCCACCAGCCACAGCTTCCCGTTGATCGAGGTGGCGAAGTACCTGCACTCGAACACCGCGCTCTACGTGCTGGTGCAGGCGCTGCTCGACGCGCCGCTGTTCGCGGTGCGCTGGCGGTGGAACGCCACCACCGCGCTCGCACTGCCCCGCTTCCGCGGCGGGCACAAGGTGGCGCCGCAGCTGCAGCGCATGAAGTCGGAGGACCTGCTCGCGTCCGTTTTCCCCGACCAGGTGGCGTGCCTCGAGAACATCGTGGGCGAACGGCAGATTCCTGACCATCCGCTCGTCGCGCAGACGCTCGACGATTGCCTGCACGACGCGATGGACGCCGACGGCTGGCTCGCGCTGCTGCGGCGCATCGAGTCGGGCGAGGTGGAGGTGATCGCGCGCGACCTCGCCGCGCCGTCGCCGCTGGCCGCCGAGGTGCTCAACGCGAAGCCGTATGCCTTCCTCGACGACGCGCCGCTCGAGGAACGCCGCACGCAGGCCGTGCGCAGCCGCCACCTGATGGACGCCGACAGCGCCGACGACCTGGGCCGCCTCGACCCCGACGCCATCGACAGCGTGCGCGACGAGGCCTGGCCGCGCGTGCGCGATGCCGACGAGATGCACGAGGCGCTGAACACGTTGGGCGTGCTCACCGACCGCGAGGTGGCCGACCGCGACGGCTGGACCGGGTGGCTGGCCGCGCTCGCGAAGGCGCGGCGGGTCACGCACCTGTCGAACGGGCTGTGGACGGTGGCGGAGCGGCTGGTGCAGATGCGAGTGCTGTACCCGGAGCGCAGCGCGCGGCCCGCGGTCGAACCGCCAGTGGGCTTCACCGAGGTGCCCTCGCACGACGACGCGTTGCGTGACCTGCTGCGGTCGCGCCTTGGTGGGCTCGGTCCGGTGCGGGTACCGTCGCTGGCCCGTTCGCTGGACCTCCCCGAAGCCCGCATCGAGGCGACGCTGCTGGCCCTGCAGTCCGAAGGCGTGGTGATGCAGGGCCGTTTTACACCCGACGCCGACGGCATCGAGTGGTGCGAGCGCCACCTGCTCGCGCGCATCCACCGCTACACGCTGCAGAAGCTGCGGCGGGAGATCGAACCGGTCGAGCCACGCGACTTCGCGCGTTTCCTGTTCGAGTGGCAGCAGGTGGGCCCCGGCCAGCAGGTGGAGGGCCCTGATGCGCTGCCTGCCGTGCTCGCGCGGCTCGAGGGCTACGAAGCACCGGCCGGGCAGTGGGAGGCCGAGATCCTGCCCGCGCGCGTGCGCGACTACGCATCGCCGTGGCTCGACGACCTGTGCACGGCGGGCCGCACGGTGTGGATGCGCCTGCGTCCGCCCTCCGGCACCAGCCGGAGCGGAGGCAGTGGCGGATCGCTCAAGTCCACGCCGGTGCTGCTGCTGCCGCGTCGGTCCGCGCCGCTGTGGGCCCGCGTGGCGCCGCCCGCCGGCGACGATGTCGAACTAGGCTCGCGCGCGCAGCGCCTCGCCTCGTACCTCGCCGACCACGGCGCCTCGTTCTTCGACGAGATGCAGCACGGCACGCGTTTGCTGCAGTCCGAACTGGAGGACGCCCTCGCCGAGCTGGTGGTGCGCGGCCGTGCCACGTGCGACAGCTTCGCCGGGCTGCGGGCGCTGATGGTGCCGGCGTCGAAACGCACGCCCACCCGCTCGCGTTTCCGCCGGCGCGGGCCGCTGTCGGGCATCGAGGACGCCGGCCGCTGGTCGCTCGTGAAGCCCCCCGTCCCCGCCGACCCCGACGCGCCCGACGACCTGGAGCAGGTGGTGCGCGTGCTGCTGCGCCGCTACGGCGTGATGGCCTGGCGCCTGCTCGAACGCGAGGCTGCGTGGCTGCCGGCGTGGCGCGACCTGGTGCGCGTGTGCCGTCGACTGGAAGCACGCGGCGAACTGCGCGGCGGGCGTTTCATCGCCGGCCTGTCGGGCGAACAGTTCGCGCTGCCCGAGGCCGTGGCGCGCATGCGCGAGGTGCGCCGGCAACCGGCGGGCGACACGCTCGTGTGCCTCGCGGCCGCCGATCCCGCGAACCTGCTGGGGACCGTGCTGGCGGGGCCGAAGCTGCCGCGGGTGGCGGGGGCGCGTGTGCTGTACCGCGGGGGCCTGCCCATCGCGACGAGCGTGTCGGGCGAAGTGCAGGCGCTGGTGCCGCTGGACCCGGCCGAACTCGCGGTGGCGCGCCGCGCGCTGTCGCTGGACCCGGCGTGGCGGTTCCTGCAGGAGCCGGCTTAGGCGAGGTCCGCCAGGATCATCTCCGCTGCCTTCTTCGCGGTCATGATCACCGGCGCGAACACCACCCGCAGACCGCCCAGCCTGCGCACCCGCAGCGCCGGGTCCACCATCGCCTCGTCGTCCATTCCCGTCCGACACGTACCCACCGGGTGGTAGATCGTCTCGGCGCGGGCGTGGATCACCTCCCGCACTTCTGCTTCGCTTTCCACGCCCGCGGTGAAAAGGTCTCAGCCTAAGCGCGGGCGAAGGGCCGGGAATATCCGGGGATCAAGTCTCAAGTTCAAACTTCAGACTTGACCCCGAACCACGCGCAGGGGACCATTCGCAGCTATTCGGGGTCAGGCCTGAACTTTGAAGTTCAAATTCAGACCTGACCCCGAGCGGCTCCTATGTGTAAATCGTCCAAATCAAACCTAAATATCACGGGGGGGGGCAATTGAATATTCCGCTATACCACTACACCGACGCGAATGGACTGCTTGGAATGCTGGGCAAGCCAGGATCACCTCCAGAGATCTGGATGACCCAGATTCAGTACATGAATGATCATAAGGAGTGGTGGCATGCATACGAGCTTATTCGCGAGCCTCTGAGGGCGCTAAGTACAGATTCACGCGACATAATTAGGAATTATGCTAAATACTGGATCGATGCATTTGATCTGACTACTGCATCAAGTATCTCGATGGCATTTCACCGCGTGTTTGTTCTCTCTGTTAGTGAGGAGCCAGACCTTTTAAGTCAGTGGCGGGGCTATACGCCCGACGGCGGGTACTGCATCGAATTTTCCCCAGGAGCCCTTGCAGGAATCGCCACTAAGAACAACCTCGAATTAAGAAGGTGCGTCTACGATGACCAAGAGAAGAAGTCAGTCATAAACCAACTCTTTGATTCGATCATTCAGGACCTCACGGAGGGGGTGGTCTCAGACGAGATCCGTTCGACAGTTCAAGATCGAACGCAACAAGTTATTAGCACGGCTGGATTAAAAATGCAGCGGGCTTTCTCCGAGTTTGCCTGCTATTTCAAGCACGCATCGTTCCGAGAAGAAAAAGAATGGCGATTGACCGGCGCAGTTCCCGCAGGCGGAGGAGACTCACGAGAGCGGTGGCGCACTCGCGGCAATGTCATTCTTCCTTACGCCGCAATTCCTCTGTCCGATTCAATGAGCGTCGAGCCAGCCATTAGGGGCGTCATTGTTGGTCCAAATATTGATTTTCAGCTTGCCGAGCATTCGATACGCTTCGTCACCTATGGCAGAAAAAGTGGGCTCTCGATAACGCAGTCGAAGTCAACGCTACGCCGATAGCCTGGAAGACTGCCGTTTCGTTCTACGTTCTGAACCGGGCTGCGGGAAGTCCGCCGCTCTGACATCAAGGTGCCAGTCGCCCAGCACGCCAAGCGCCGCCGCGCATTTCAGACGTTGGAACACTGAACCCAGCCGCCGCAATTGCCGGCAACTAAAATTCGCATGCTCATCAGCCACGGAAAAAGGAGACGTACGAGGCAACTAGTTAATTTTTAGTTGACTAGTATTTTGAGTTGGGCCTTCAACGTTCGCATTCGGGGTGAGGCCTGAAATCTGAAGTTCAAACTTCAGACCTGAACGGCGTTCGGATTCTCTCGTGGCTTAGGGGCGAGGTCTTCGCACCCGCAAACGTCTATCGAGGGGATGATAGTTCGCAATGAACATTGCTCCGGCTTACTTCGCTGGCATAGAGCCCGCTGCCATTGGCCTTTTTAACCTCTTGAACGGCTACGCATGGCAAAAGATGAAGGCATTGGCCGCTCTCATGAACGGCTCATCCGAACAAGAGTTTTCCCAGCGACAAGCAGCTTTCGAAAGCATAGACGTAGCCCGCGAAGTCGTATCTGGGTCAATTCTTCAAATCGCATACTTTGCGATCAAACGACACGGTGTTCCGCGCACCAAATCACCCAATGCTCTTCACTTCGAATCGGAGATGAATCGACTTCTTCGGGAGTCGACCAAGCCACGCGTAAAACGTCTCGAGTTGCCGGCTGAGTTCTGCGTCGGCCGCGAGGTTGGGCACCTTCCGATCGGAATGCTGATCTATGCTGGACGCAATCAATACAACCACTTTGATGACGATCGACTTGGAGTAGTGAATGAAGTAGTTTTCAATCACCTTGAGCAGATCTTTCCTGAGCCGACCAACGGCAGGTCGTTCAAGGTACTGCGGGTAGGACGACCGCTTAGCTACTCGATAGTTTCGGCGCTAGGCTGGCTTGATCATCGGAATGGCACGGGTTTCGATGCATTCAAGAAGGACATGTTGGATATCCTTTTAACCGAGTGTTAGCACTTCCCTCAAGAGGACAGCACAAAGGCTGTCCTTGCGCGCCACTCCAATTTTAGGAGTCGGACAATAAGTAGCGACGTGCGCATAGAATACCCAACCATTCATTGAATCAGCAAACGCGAGAATCAACATGGCCGAATCAATGTATGGAGACGCGTTAAAGTACATGGAGCGAACGGTGCACGAACTGACCCGCTCAGTTCCTCAACCCGTAGCAATCCCGTTCGCGGAGTCATTTGCTTATAGATTCACGGAACGAACGGTGCATCAAGCCTTGGTGCAAAAGCTGGCCAAGTACGTCACAACGCTTCGAGGCGCTTGTTTGCTGTTCGATCATGGTTTCGTTCAGGAACAAGCGGTACTGCAGCGCGTGCTCGACGAACTTCAGGAGGACATCACATTCCTTTCGTTCGCGGTCATCTTCAGCGAGATCACAGATCTGCATCAAAAGTATTTGGACGCCTTCTATGAGGAGGAATTTGATCCTGCGACAGGGAAGCCCGGTCCACAAGACCGCCCGATGGTTCCACGAAAGAAGATTCGAGCTTATATCGCCACGATGAACGGGGCAGCAACAAGTCCGAGTCAAGGAATTACGGTCTCAAAGCAGGTTAGCAAGACCTACTCTGGTTACGTGCACGCTGCCTCTCCCCAAATTATGGACATGTATGGAGGATCGCCGCCTCGCTTTCATTTGAATGGAATGAAAGGAACCTCACGACATGAGGAGCACCGAGACGACCTTTGGAACTACTTCTACCGGGGCATTCTTGCTTTCGCGTTTGCGGCAAAGGCATTTGGACGAGAAGAAATGTTCACGTCAATCTGGGCGTTCGGGAAAGCGTTCGCGCTTCTGGCCGGACAAGACTATTCGGTACGCCCGGGCGACATCTAACGCGACCAGCAAGCGGACGTGCCGCAGGGCTTCGCTCCGCGCCTGCAGGGAGGAGTTAGGCATCTCCTGCCAAGATCAGGTCGGCCGCCTTCTCCGCAATCATGACTACCGGCGCGTTCGTATTGCCCCCAACGAGAGTTGGCATCACCGACGCATCCACCACGCGCAGCCCCCCCACACCCCGCACGCGCAGCGCGGCATCCACCACCGCCTCGTCATCCACCCCCATCCGACACGTCCCCACCGGGTGGTAGATCGTCTCGGCCCGCGCGTGGATCACCTCGCGCACCTCGGCTTCGCCTTCCACGCCCTCAGTGAACAGGTCGCGACCGAGGCGCGATCGGATGGCCGGCGCATCGAGCAGTCGACGCGCGAGGTGGTACCCACCCACCATCTCCTCGATGTCGTCGGGATGCTCCAGGTACCGCGGATCGATGACCGGCGGATCCCGCATGTCACCACCCGCCACCGTCACCGTGCCGCGACTCTTCGGTCGCAGCACGCACACATGCACCGACAGCCCATGCCGCAGGTGCAGCTTGCGCGCATGGTCGTCCACCAGCGCCATCACCACATGCAACTGCACCTCGGGCACCGGTGACTCGGGCGTGAGCCGCAGGAACCCGCCCGCCTCGGCGAAGTTGCTCGTGAAGCGCCCCCGCCGTTCGCGGCGATAGCGGAACACGTCGCGCAGGCTCGGCAACCAGCCGGGCGGCGTGACGCCGAAGAGGGCGGTGTCGGGGACGCGGTGGCCGAAGGTGAAGTCGAGGTGGTCCTGCAGGTTGCGGCCGACACCGGGGAGGTGGTGGCGCAGGCGGATGCCGGTCTTCTGCAGGAAACCGCCGTCGCCCACGCCCGAGACCTGCAGCAGTTGCGGGGTCTGCAGGGCGCCGCAGGAGAGGATGGTCTCGCGGCGGGCGTTCACCGTGAACGTCGACCCCTTCTGCACCACCTCGACGCCGGTGGCGCGCTTGCCGTCGAACAGCACGCGCAGGGCGTGGGTCTCGGGGAAGACCTGCAGGTTGGGACGGTCGGTCAGCACGGGGTGCACGTAGGCGCGGGCGGCGCTCCAGCGTTCGCCGTCCTTCTGCGTGACCTGGTACAGGCCGAAACCTTCCTGCTCGGCGCCGTTGAAGTCGTCGGTGATCGGGAAACCGGCCTGGCGCGCGCCTTCGATCAGGTGGGCGTGCCACGGGTTGTCGGTGCGCAGGTCGGCGACGTTGAGCGGGCCGCCCTGGCCGTGGAACTCGTCGTGCAGGCGTTCGTTGTGTTCGGCCTTGCGGAAGTACGGCAGCACGTCCTCGTAGGACCAGCCGGTGTTGCCGAGGGCGGCCCAGTGGTCGTAGTCGGACCGGTGGCCGCGGGTGTAGATCATCGCGTTGATGGCCGACGAGCCGCCGAGGGCCTTGCCGCGGGGCTGGTAGGCGCGGCGGCCGTTCAGCCCCGGTTGAGGCACCGACTCGAAGGCCCAGTTGTGCAGCGGGCGGGGGAGGGTGGCCACGGCGCCGATGGGCACGCGCAGCAGCAGGCCGGTGCCGTCGCCGCCGGCTTCGAGCAGCGCGACCGTGGTGGACGGGTCGGCGCTCAGGCGGTTCGCCAGCACGCAACCGGCCGAGCCGCCTCCCACGATCACGTAGTCGAACTGCTGCTGGTCGGGCACACGGTCTCCGGGTCACGAGGTGGCTGCATCCTCGGGGGTGGGGTGGGCGGTGTCAATCGAACGCGGCCCCGACACCACCCTGCTCACCCCGGCTGTTCGCCGGGATGCGCGCTTTTGCTCTCAGGCCGTGTAGTCGCCGCTGAGCTCGGGCTGGTACTCCAGCGCCGAGACCACGAGGCCGTGCCCCCGACCGTCGGGAGCAGACCACGACACCGTCGCGCCGATGCGCCGCCCCAGCAGCGCCGCGCCCAGCGGCGACAGCACCGACACGTGGCCGGTGGCCGCGTCGGCCTCGTCCGGATACGACAGCGTCAGCACCGACGGCGAACCCGTCGCGGCGTCGGTCACCTGCACGCGCGAGTTCATCGTCACGACGTCCGGCGGCACGTCCCGTGGCATCACCGCGGTGGCGCCTTCGAGCAGTTCATCGAGGGGGCCGCCGGCCGCGGCCGGGGTGCGGCGCACGAGGTGGGTCAGGCGGACGTGGTCGAGTTCGGAGAGCAGACGCTCGTCCGCGAGGAGGTGTTCCATGGGCATTCCAGTCGATCGAAAGGGAGGCGCGCGGGTTCCGGTGGGCCCGGCGATCGATGGTTTGCGCAGTGAAGGAAACGGGGAGGGGGTGGGGATCGCCGGGCTCAGGAATGTGCGGCCGGCAGCAGGCAGTGCCGGCCGGAGGCGTGAGTCTGAGGGGCGGGGGAGATCATGGTTTCGATGATAACCGCACCCCCCTCCGCGGCGGGGGGTGACGTCCACCACCGGGTGGTGGTCAAATAGTGCACACCCGTCCACTTATCAGAACCACAGGGCGGTTTTCCCCGGAGAGAGACACCCCATGAGCTTCATCCACAAGGCCCTCGTGGCCCTGGCGCTGCGCCGCGCCCGCCGGAAAGCGCGCCTCGTGCGCCGCACCGTCCGCCTCGACACCGGCGAGACCTACGTGTACCTCGACGGCGGCACCGGCCCCACGCTGCTGTTGCTGCACGGCTTCGGCGCCACCAAGGACAACTTCACGCGCGTGGCCGCGTGGCTCACGGGCAACTACCGCGTGGTGGTGCCCGACCACCTGGGCTTCGGCGAGTCCGACAAACCCGAACACGCCGACTACTCGCCCATCGCGCAAGCGAAGCGGCTGCGCGCCTTCGTGCGGGCGCTGGGCCTCGGGGCCGTGGACCTGGGGGGCAACTCGATGGGTGGGCACATCGCGATGACCTACGCGTCGATGTTCCCGGACGACGTGCGCAGCCTGTGGCTGATCGACGCGGGGGGCGTGTGGTCGGGGCCGCAGGGCGAGTTGCAGAAGCACCTGCAGCGCACGGGGCGCAACCTGCTGGTGGCCAGCACCGAGGAGGAGTTCGCCGAGGTGTTCCGGTTCGTGATGTTCAAGCCGCCGGTGGTGCCGAAGTCGATCATGAAGGTGCTGGCGCAGGCCCGCATCGCCAACCTCGCGCTCGAGCGGCGCATCTTCGCGCAGGCGTCGGCCGACTCGGTGGAGGAGCGGGTGCGCGGGCTGCCGGTGCCCACGCTGATCGTCTGGGGCGAGGAGGACCGGGTGTTCCCGCCGGGCACCGCGAACGTGCTGCACGCGCTGCTGCCCAACTCGGAGGTGGTGGTGCTGCCGGAGATCGGGCACCTGCCGATGTTCGAGGCGCCGGAGCGGTGTGCGCGGGATTACAAGGCGTTCAGGGCGAGGCTCTGACGTCGGGGGCAGTGGGCCCCGGCGTTCGCCGGGGTGACACCCCGTCTCGTCATCCCGACGAACGTCGGGACCCACTGCGGCGCCAACGCGCTACGTCGTCCCGCGCGCCCGATCCGCCTTGAACTGCGCCACGAACTGCGGGAACGTGCCCGCGTCGAGCGACTCGCGCACCTCGCGCATCAGGTTCACGTAGTAGTGCAGGTTGTGGATGCTGGCCAGCATGGGCGCCAGCATCTCGCCGCAGCGTTCCAGGTGGTGCAGGTAGGCGCGGCTGAAGTGCTTGCAGGTGTGGCACGTGCAGGTCTCGTCGACCGGGCGTTCGTCGGTGCGGAAGCGGCTGTTGCGCAGGCGCACGTCGCCGAAGCGGGTGAACAGGTGCGCGTTGCGGGCGTTGCGGGTGGGCATCACGCAGTCGAACATGTCGACGCCCGCGGCCACGCCTTCCACCAGGTCTTCCGGCGTGCCCACGCCCATCAGGTAGCGCGGCTTGTTCGCCGGCAGCCGGTGCGGGGTGTGGGCGACGATGCGCTGCATCTCGGGCTTGGGTTCACCCACGCTCACGCCACCGATGGCGTAGCCCGGCAGGTCGAGGTCGACCAGCGCGTTGAGCGATTCCTCGCGCAGGTGCTCGAACATGCCGCCCTGCACGATGCCGAAGAGGGCGTTCGGGTTCTCGTTGCGGTTGAACTCGTCGAGGCAGCGTTTCGCCCAGCGCAGGCTGAGTTCCATCGACACCCGCGCCTCGCGCTCGGTGGTCAGGTGGCCCTTGGTCTCGTACGGCGTGCATTCGTCGAACTGCATGACGATGTCGCTGTTGAGGGCCCGCTGGATCTGCATGCTGGTCTCGGGCGTCAGGAACAGCTTGTCGCCGTTGACGGGCGAGGCGAAGCGCACGCCTTCCTCGCTGATCTTGCGCATCTCGCCGAGGCTCCACACCTGGAAGCCGCCGCTGTCGGTCAGGATGGGCTTGTTCCAGCCCTCGAAGCGGTGCAGGCCGCCGAACTGGTTGAGCACGTCGATGCCCGGGCGCAGCCACAGGTGGAACGTGTTGCCGAGGATGATCTGGGCGCCCATCTCCTCGAGGGACGACGGCAGCACGCCCTTGACGGTGCCGTACGTGCCCACCGGCATGAACACCGGCGTCTCGACGACGCCGTGGTTGAGGGTGAGGCGGCCGCGACGGGCGTGGCCGTCGGTCTGGAGGAGTTCGAACTGGAGCATCCGGCGATTGTCGCAGCGCCGGAGGGTTTCAGGGCGCGGCGCCCCACACGTAGGCCACGCGGAAGGCCCGGGACCGCGCCTCGTCGCCCAGGCGGTCCGTGCCGAAGGCCAGCTGGAACCCCTGCCACGCGAGGCCCAGCCCCACGCGCCGCTCGTGCACGTCGTAGGCCGCCGACAGGCTGGCGTCGGCGATGCGGTGGCGCACGGCCAGCCGGGGCAGGTAGCCGAAGTCGGCGACGTGGTCCGCGCTCGCCGACCACAGCGTGTCCGGCGACATGGCCCAGGTCACCCGGGTGGTGACGATGCCCGGCTCGGTGCGGTGCAGCGTCTGCTGGTGGTAGCCGCCCTGGGCGAGCGGCTTGTAGATCACGAAGCCGTCGCTGTCGACGGCCTGCGTCGTGGTGGACAGCGCGAGGTGCTGCTGCGGCAGGCCGCGCCAGCGCGCCCAGCCGGCGTCGCGCCACGCCACCGAGGCCGCCACGTCGCCCACGGTCCACCGCAGGCCGCCCTCGGTCAGCAGGGCCTGGCCGCCGCCGGCGTACGGGTCCTGGAAGGGCAGGTCGAAGCGGGTGTCGTTGCGCTCGTAGCGCAGGTCGAACCGCCACTGCTTCAGGGCGGCGTCGTAGGCGGCCGGGCCCTTGAGCGCGAACTCGCGCCACTGGGTCAGCCACAGCCCCTGCAGTCCGAACCAGGCGTCCCACCCGGCCGCGACCCGGAAGGCCCGCTGCCAGGCGACGCCGGCGCCCACGTACGAACGGAACTTCGCGTCGACGAGCCACTGGCGGTCCTGCGCCGGGGTGCCGACGGTCTCCACCGACCGCGCGAGGTCGAAGCTGTCGCGGGTGCCGGTGAGCGTCGCCTCGTTGCGCACGAGCAGCGACCACGTCGACGGACCGCTTGCGCGCGAGACGCGCAGCTCGTCGTGCAGGTAGGCGATGTTGCGGCCCGGCCGCGGGTCCAGCTGGCCGGCCACGTCGTCGATGTCGAGGCGGTGCAGCGGGATGGCGTCGGCATGGCGGGACGACGAGAGGTCGACCGACCAGCCGGCCGCCAGGACGGCCGCCGGCGCGCCGGCCAGCGCCAGCAGGAGAACGGGACGGAGGAACACGGGAACGCTTCCGGTCGAACGACAAAATGCGGTCCGGCATCGCTGCCGGACCGCACGAGGGGTCACGCGGGGATCACAGACCGAAGTCGAGCGAGACCTGCGACTTGTCGGTGAAGGTGATCACCTTGTCCTTGTCGGTGTACTTGCCGACGAGGACGCCGTTGACCAGCAGGTCGACCGTCTGGTCACCCTTCTTGTAGGTGGCCGACAGGTTCGAGCCCGCCTCGGTCAGCTTGATCTGCGGGCCGTTGGCCGTGGACGTCACCGCCACGCCGATCTGCATCTTGGCCTGGCCGTTGACGATCGACTTGTACGACACCGTGGCCGAGGTCGGATCGTCGAGGTGGCTGGCCGTGGTGGCATCGATCGCGACTTCCAGCTTCGGACGGGACGGTGCGGTCACCGAGCCGGTGAAGGCCAGGTTGATGCCGAAGTTGTTCGTCGCCGAATCCGCCTTCGTCGCGTCATAGGCGGCGTAGCCCGTGGTCGAAGCCGTCAGCGTGCCGTTGAAGAACTCCGCCTTCGCGCCGTTGCTGATGGTGCTCAGCGCGCCGCGCAGCAGGGCCTTCGTCGGGGTGTGCGTGGTCTTCGACTTGTCCCAGGCGGAATCGGTCAGCGCGATCTCGCCGTCGAACTCGGCGCCCGCCGTGGTCCACACGATGGCCATCGACGCCGTGGCGAGGTCGCCACCGGCCGGCTCGAGCGCCGGGTCGCGGGCCACGAGGTTGCCGTTGGCATCCCACGAGACGGCGACTTCGGTCGTCGAGCCCGACTTGATGGTCAGCGTGCCGAGGACGGCGTTGTTGGCGTCGTACGAGACCGACGTGCCGGAGAACGTCGTCGACGACATGCCGTCGGTGGCGATGCTGCGGGTGCCCTTCAGGTCGACCGTGGTCTTGGCGTTCGCCAGCTCGGTCGTGTCCGACTTGAAGCCGCCGGACAGGTCGCCCTTCATCGTGAAACCGGTGATGTGACCGTCGGTCAGCGAGGCGGTCACCGTGCCGGTGGAGGCGGCCAGGTTGGGCTGCAGCGCGTCGTTCGAGACCAGCGTGCAGGTGCCGTTGGCGCAGTTCTCCACGCGCTTGCGGGCACGGCCTTCGTACGTGAAGGTGTTGTTCGCACCCGGGGTGATGGTGAAGCCATGGCGCCACCGGGTCTGGACGACCGGCTGGCCCGCGCCGCCCGACACGCGGGTGATGTAGTAGACCGTGCTGCAGCCGATGAACTTCGCGTCGGCCGCGGTCTGGGCCACTTCGTTGGTGGCGGACGTGGTGTAGAGGCTGCACGACAGCGACGGGGTGCTGAAGTCGCCGTTGGCCACTTCGCCTTCGCCGCCGTTGCGCGAGTTGCCGCTGCGGCCCGCCTTGAAGTCGTTGTAGAGGTCGATGCCCACGATCACGGCGCCGACGTCCTTGGCGAGCATCTCGACCGGGTCCTGCACGCCCTTGAGCGCTTCGCTGAACTTGAAGGCTTCCTGGTTGACCGCGCCGGTGGACACCGAGGTCACGCCGTCGTTGCTGAACAGCGTGGTGAGGTCGCTGCGAAGTTCCTGGAACAGCGCCTTCGTGGCGGCGATGCCGTTGTTCGTGGTGGGCGGCACCACCGCGCCGTCGCCTTCGAGGCCCGACTTCACGGTGTTGATGGTGCCGGCGTTGACGGTGGAGTCCTTGGTCAGCACCGGGTCGGCGACCACGGCCTCGGCCGCGGTCACGAGGGCGGCGGAGACGTCCGTGGTGCCCACGGTGCCGGGTTTCGTCGAGTCGAGCTTCGAGGAGGCGGCGAGCTGGTCGACCACGCACTTGGTGCGCTGGCCGAGGTCGGTGGACGTGCAGCCGAGCGCGCTGTCGCTGGCGAGCTTGGCCACGGCGGTCAGCATCACGGCGAGCGTCTGCTCGTTGCCGGGGGCGGCGGCCTGGATGGTGGCCGGCGTGACCTCCGAGGGGTTGAAGCCGAGCAGCGTGCGCACGTTGGTCAGCGCCTGTTCGGCGTTGCCGGCGGTCGCGCCACCCGTGGCGTTCACGGCCGCGGCGGCGGCCAGTTCGCTGAACGGCGTGATGTTCGACGTGGCCGACGCCGTCGGTGCGGTCGGGGCCACGAACAGGCCGCGCATGACGAAGTCCGCGGGCAGGGCGACGGCCGTGCCGGAGATCTCGTCGAGCGCCTTGGTCTTGTTGGCGATGGCGGTGATGCGGATCAGGTAGACCGCGCCGCGCGTGCCGGTGAAGGCGGGCAGGGTGTACTTGCCGTCGGCGCCGGTTTCGGCGGACGCGAGGGTCTTGGTCAGGTCCGGCTGGCCATCGGCCTTGATCGGGTGCACCGACACGAGCGCGCCGGTCAGCACGCCCTTGGCGGCGACGCCGGCCAGGGTGACGGTGGTGGCAGTGTTGTCGGTGGGCGTGGAGGTGTCGCCACCGCCATCACCACCGCACGCGGCGGCCAGGCCGGCGACCACGAGGGCCGCCCAGAGGGTCTTCAATCGCATGGAGGTTCTCCGTTGTGGCGCCTCCCCCGGCGCCGTTGTGCCGACGCGGGTTCCGACCGGAATCCCGCCTGGGGCCAGACTGTGACGGCCCCGGCGCAAAAGCAGGATCGGTGTGAAGGGGGACCGTCCGCCTCGGGACATCGGCCATTTGGATGAGGACGCTCGCGCGCGGGCCGCGATAATCCGTCGACCCCGCCACCCGTCCCCGGCATGAAGACCCTCCTCGTCGACGACCACACCCTGTTCCGCGAAGGCCTGGCGATGCTCATCTCGCACGGGTTCCCCGACGTCCAGCTGCACCAGGCCGGCGACATCGCCGAGGCGCTGGCGCTGCTCGGGTCCGATGGCGGCTTCGAACTCGTGCTGCTCGACCTGGGCCTGCCCGACAGCGCCGGGATGCACGGCCTGCAACGCGTGCGAGACCAGGCGCCCGGTGTCACCGTGGTGGTGCTGTCGGCCGACGAAACGCCCGAGACGGTGCTGGCCGCCATCGACGCCGGCGCCGCCGGCTTCGTCCCGAAGACGGCCAAGGCCGGGATCATGCAGGCCGCGCTGAGGGTGGTGCTGGCCGGTGGGGTCTACCTGCCGCCGTCGGTGCTCGGCCACGCACGGGGTGAGCCAGCGCCCGCACCGGTGGCCAGGATCGAGACGGTCGTCGCCGACGATGCCGAGGCCACGGGCCCGGGCGGCCTCTCGCCGCGTCAGGCCGACGTGCTGCGCCTGCTGGTGGCTGGCAAGCCGAACAAGCTGATCTGCCGGGAGCTCGACCTTGCCGAGTCCACGGTGAAGACCCACCTCGCGGCGATCTTCCGCAAGCTCGAGGTCACGTCGCGCACGCAGGCCGTGGTGGCCGCGGCGCGGCTCGGACTGGTGCTCAGCGGCGAGCGCTGAGCATCGTGCCGGCCTCCCGGCCGGCACGGTAGACACCCGTCAAGGGTACAGCGAACCCGCCGTGATGGGGAACGCCGTGGTGTCGTTGCGCACCCAGTTCGCCGTGTTGGCGATCGACGCGCGCAGCGCCGCCGGGTCCGCGATCGACAGCGTGCCGCCGTAGCGCACGTTGTCTTCCGGCGTGAACGAGATGAACGCGCCTGCGGGTGTCAGCGCGCCTTCCAGCGTGACGTCGAGCGTGCTCGTGGTGCCCATGCGGATCGCGGCGATGTAGCGGTCGACGAACAGCGTGGGCGCATTGGTCGCCACCGGCAGCGTGGCGATGGTGCCCTGGAACGCGAAGATCGTCTCGGCGCCCGTGCTGATGCCACCGCCCGAGCCCACGATGTTGCCCTTGTCGGCGATGGGCGTGGTGTTGTCCGGCTGCACCGTCACGATGGTGCCGGCGGCGTAGGCGCGGTCGGCGGTCCACAGGAAGGCCGATTCGTTGGTGGCGGTCAGGCTGTCGCGGTCGCTGAAGCCGATCTGCGTGCCGGCCGCGATGTCGCGCATCAGGATGAAGGCGAAGGCGTCGGTGGCATCGGCGTTCACCGCGATGAACAGCAGGTCGCCGGCGGCCAGCGTGGTCGGCGGGGTCGTGCCGGCCGTGACGAAGTTCAGGCGCGTGACGTCGCTGAAGCCGGCGAAGGCGTTGCCCACCGTGTCGGTGATGGCGGTGGCGGACACCAGCACGTGGTAGCCGGTGCCCGGACGCAGGTCGGCCGTCGGGTTGATCGTGACCGAGGTGCCGTTGAAGGTGACCTGCGTGGTGTCGGCGGCGGTGATGGTGCGGACGTCGTCCGAGCCGTTGCTGATGGTGAACGAACCCGCGCCGGCCTTGACGGTCTCGTCGAACGTCAGCGTGATGTTGCCGCCTTCGGCGATGGCCGTCGCGTTGTCGAGCGGCGTGGTGGCGTTCAGCGTGGGCGCGGTGGTGTCGGGCACCGAGGTGAAGGCGAGCTTCTGCGCGTCGGCCACGGCCTGCGTCGCGGTGCCGGCGGCGTCGCGGAACACGCCGCTGGCGAACTGGATGCTGTACGCGGTGTTCGGCGCCAGGTCGGCCGTCGGGTTGATCTTGACGGTCGCGCCCGAGATCGTGACCTGCGTCGTGTCGGTGACGGCGATGGTGCGGGTGTCGCCGCCGGTGCCGATCAGCGTGATGTTGCCGGTGCCGGCCTTCACGTTGGCCGCGAAGGTGAGGTACAGGTTGCTGCCGAGGCCCACGGCGTTCGCCGAGCGGGTCGGGGCGTAGACCCACAGCTGCGGCAGTGCCTGCGAGCCACCACCGGCCTCGTTGGTCACGTACAGGTTCAGCTGCTTGTCGAAGGTGACGCCTTCGTGCTGGGCCGGCTGGTAGATGTCGAGCGTGCCGTGGATGCGACCGGCGCGGTCGGTCTTGACGAGGCGGCCCGTGTCGTTGCTCAGCACGATCAGGTGGGCGTAGTCGGGGGCGGTCGACGGCAGCACGTTCGACAGCGCGTGGATGTCGCCGAAGTCGGCCACGTTCATCAGGGCCGGATCGAACAGGTTCGTCGGGTTCTCGGTGGTGGCCGAGCCGTTCGAGGCGGTGCCCGCGGCGAAGTCGATCGTGGTCTGGAAGATGCCCTGCGGCGTCATTTCCTTGACGAACACGTAGCCGCCGGTCAGCGGGTCGAACGTGACGCCCTCGAGGCCGATGTTGCCCACCGTGGTGGCGAGCTTCACGGTGCGCACCTTCGTGGCGTCGAGCGTGGTGCCGGCCTGGTAGGTGAAGAGGTTGGCCGAGCGCAGGCGTTCGTCGGCGACGACGAACTGGCCGTTGCCGATCGCGGCGATGCCTTCCGGGTCCCCGAACAGGCCGGCCGGCAGCGACATCGTGTCGATGAGCTGGCCCGTCTTCGAGATCTGCGTGATGTAAGTGCCTTCGTCGCCGACGATGAACAGGCTGTCGGTGGCGGCGTTGTACGTCACGGCCGAGACTTCGGCGGCGATCTGGTTGACGCCGGCGCCCGTCGCGACCGGCAGCGTGTAGCGACCGGTCAGCGTGTAGTTGCTGAGGTCGAGGCTTTCCGACGGCGGCGTGAACGCGAGCGTGGGTGCCGCGAGGGCCACCGGAGCGGGGGTGTCGTCGTCACTGCCGCAGGCGGTGAGCGCCAGGGCGATCGCGGGGATCAGGAAGCCATGACGGAGCGTGAAGGGCACAAGTCGCACGGGGAAGGTCTCGTAGGCCGAAAGGCCTGGAAAGTAACGACGTCCCGTGAAACTCTCGTGACACTTTGTCGCTAGAAGGACATCGGACCATTCAGACCACTTCACCCACCGCGACGGCACCCCGCGCCTGCTGCACCGCCGCCAGCAGCGCCTCGGTGCGGAAGGGCTTGTGCAGCACCGGCACGCCGGAGGCCTCCAGCAGCGTGAGGTCGCCCGGCGAGGTGTCGCCGGTGACCACCATCGCGCGCGTGGCGCCACACCGCTGGCGCACGAGTTCGATCACCACGAGGCCGCTGCCGCCGGGCAGGCGCTGGTCGGTGATGACGAGGTCGGTGAAGTCGCCCCGGTGCGGCGACCCGGGCGGCGGCAGCGCGGCGCGCAACGCGGGCACGCCGTCGAAGGCCCGCACCGTGGCGCCCCACGCCTGGAGCCGGCCCGCGAGGCCCTCGCGCACCGCGTCGTCGTCCTCGACCAGCACGATGCGCAGGCCGGCCAGCGGCGCGGCGCCGATCGCGGGCCGGGGGGTGTCGTCCGCGGGCGCCACGTCCTGCGACGAACGCGGCACGCGCAGGCCGAAGCACGAGCCGCGGCCCGGCGTCGAGCGCAGCGACAGCGCGTGGCCCATGACGCCCGCGCCCCGCCGCACGATCGACAGCCCGAGACCGAGCCCCCGCGTGCGCTGGCGCGCCGCGTTGCCCACCTGGACGAACTCGTCGAACACCGCCGACTGGTCCTCGGGCGCGATGCCGATGCCGGTGTCCCACACCTGGATCAGCACCTCGCCGGCGCCCCGCTCGCGCGCGGACACGAGCACGCCGCCGCGTTCGGTGTAGCGCACGGCGTTGCTGACGAGGTTGCGCAGCACCTGATCCAGCAGCACCGGGTCGGCCTGCACCGCGAGCCGCGTGGGGCGGAAGCGCAACGCGAGGCCCTTGGCCGCCGCGGCGTCGCGTTCGTGGAGGTCGATCGCGTCGAACAGGCCCTGCAGCGCGACCCGCTGCGGACGGGCCCGCACGGTGCCCGACTCGAAGCGGGACAGGTCGAGCAGCCCGCGCAGCATGGCCTCCATCGACGCGACGGCCTCGTCGACGCGGTCGATCATGGCCGACATGGGCCGCGCCGGCGCCTGCTCGCGCAGCAGGCTCACCATCAGGCCGATGGCGGCCACGGGCTGGCGCAGGTCGTGGCTGGCCGACGCGAGGAAGCGCGACTTGGTGGCGTTGGCGTTCTGCAGCGCGCGGGTGCGCTGCAGCACCCGCTGCTCCAGTTCGGTGTTCAGGCGCTCGACCTCGCCCACGGCGGTGACGAGGCGGGTCATCGTCATCAGCGCGTAGACGCCGAAGGCGAACGGCATCACGAGCGGGATCCAGAACCAGCCCGTCACCGGCAGCACGCCCTGCTGGTACAGGTGGTCGTGCAGGCCGGCGAGGATCACGCTCGTGAACGCCACGGCCAGCACGACGTGGGTGGCGTCGCGCCGCACGCGGGCCACGCGCCACAGCAGGCCGGCCGAGACGAAGCCGGCGAGCAGCAGCAGCGGGTACACCGTCATCCGCAACACCGGCATCAGGCCCGACGGGGCGGCCGCGAGCGCGAACAGCGGCACGCCCACGCCGAAGGCGACCAGCGCGCGGGTCGTCGCCCGGCCCGTCGGCGGCGGCACCTGCAGGCTGCGGGCGAAGGCCGTGAAGAGGGTGATGGTCCACACCTGGGCCGAGAAGAAGAACCAGTCGGACACCGCCCCCGGGAACAGCGAGAACTCCGCGAAGTAGGCGTAGTTGCGCACCGACCCGAGGAAGGCGAGCACGCCGAAGAGGCCGATGGTGGTTTCGCTGCGCCGGCGGGTCCACACCAGCAGCAGGAAGACCGACAGCGTCGCCATGCCCATGTTGAGCGCGCGCGGCAGCTCGCGGTCGACCACGAGTTCGTCGTTGTGCTCGGCGCGCAGCAGGGTGGGGTCGCCCACGGTGCCGGCCGACAGGCCGCCGCGGTCGCGGTGTTTCACCTCGATCTCGAGCAGGTTCGCCCCCTCCCGCAGCATGGGCGCGGGCAGCGAGAGCAGGTCGGGGATGCCGTGTTCGTTGCCCACGAGGCTTTCGTTGCCCACCGGGAAGCCGTTCAACACCACGCGGCGCGTGGAGCTGATGCGGCTGAACCGCGCGGTGAGCCCGGCGGGCGGCACCTCGGCCAGGTCGAACGCGATGCGGTAGGTGGCCCGGCCCACCGTGGGCCGCTTGCGCGCGCCCCAGGTGTCGGGCAGGGACACGCGCTGCTCCGCCGCATCGCTCTCGTAGCGGAACATCGCCTCGCGCAGCGCCACCGGGGCGATGGCGTCCGCCGCGTGGGCCATGCACGACAGTGCACACCACAGCAGCAGGCCGGCCCAGCGGATCAGGCGATTACGCATGCCCGATTGTTCCGTGACCGTCCCGTCGCGGAAATCGACCAAATGGCCGAACCGCTCAGCCGGACAGTTCGCCCAGGGCGGTGGCGGCGAGCGCCTGGTGGACGGTGGCCAGCAGCGCCTCGGTGCGGAACGGCTTGTGCAGCACCGGCACCCCCGAGGCTTCCAGCAGCGTCAGGTCGCCCGGCGAGGTGTCGCCGGTGACCACCATCGCGTGGATGGCGCCCACCCGCTGGCGCACGAGTTCGATCACGAGCAGGCCGCTGCCGCCCGGCAGGGCCTGGTCGGTGACGACGAGGTCGGCCATCGGTTCGCCGCGCGGGGCCCCGGCCGGGGGCAGGGCGGCGCGCAGCGAGGCGATGCCGTCGAACGCCCGCACGTCCGCGCCCCAGGACCGCAGCCGCTCGACGAGGCCGTGGCGCACGTCGGCGTCGTCCTCGACCAGCAGCACGCGCAGGCCGTGGAGCGGAACGGGCAACGCCGGACCGTCGCCGCGGGGGCGGGCGCGCCGCTCGTCGTGGCCCCGCGGCACCCGCACGCCGAAGCAGCTGCCCCGACCCGGCCGCGACCGCAGCGACAGCGGATGGCCCAGCACGCCCAGGCTGCGCTGCACGATGGCCAGGCCCAGGCCGAGCCCGCGCGACCCCGCCGCGGCGCCCCCCACCTGCACGAACTCCTCGAAGATGGCGGCCTGGTGTTCGGCGGCGATGCCGACGCCCGTGTCCCACACCTGCAGCAGCACCTCGTCGTCGCCCCGCGCGCGGGCGGTGACCAGCACGCCGCCGCGTTCCGTGTAGCGCACGGCGTTGCTGACGAGGTTGCGCAGCACCTGCTCGAGCAGCACCGGGTCGGACCGCACCGCGAGCCGCGTGGGCCGGAAGCGCAGCGACAGGCGGCGCGCCGCCGCGGCCTCGCGCTCGTGCAGCGCGATGGCGTCGAACACGCCCTGCAGCGGCACCCAGTCGACCCGCGCGTGCACGGTGCCCGACTCCAGCCGCGACAGGTCGAGCAGGCCCTTGAGCATCGACTCCATCGACGCGACGGCGTTGTCGACGCGGTCGATCATGCCGCGCAGGCGCGGCTCGGGCACCTGCTCGCGCAGCAGCCCCACCATCAGCCCGATGGCCGCGACCGGCTGGCGCAGGTCGTGGCTGGCCGACGCGAGGAAGCGGGTCTTGGCGAGGTTGGCCGTCTGCAGCGCGCGCGTGCGGGCCATCACGCGGTGCTCCAGCTCGACGTTGAGCCGCTCCACCTCGCCCACCGCGGTGACGAGGCGGCCCATCAGCATCATCCCGTAGATGCCGAAGCCGACCGGCATCGCGAAGGGCAGCCAGAACGTGCCGGTGACGGGCACGATGCCCTGCTGGAACAGGTAGTCGTGCACACCCGCCGCCACCACCGCGGAAAACGCGGCGACCAGCGCGAGGTGGGTGGGGTCGCCCCGCGAGCGCACCGCGCGCCAGAGGAAACGCATGGCCACCAGCGCCAGCAGGAACAGCAGCGGGTAGGTGAAGGTGCGCAGCACCGGCAACCGCCCGGCGGCCGAGAACCCGACGCCCAGCAGCGGCAGCGCGACGGCCGTGCCGGCGAGCCAGCGCCACCACCGGCGCAGGGCGCCCTGCCTGTCGTCGAGGCTCAGCGCGAAGGCGCAGAAGAGGAGGATGGTCCAGAACTGCGCGGCGAAGAAGAACCAGTCGGTGAGCCCGGCCGGCAGCAGGGCCACGTCGGAGAAGTAGGCGTAGTTGCGCAGGGAGCCGAGGGCCGCCAGCAGCCCGAAGAGGCCGATGGTCCATTCGCTGCGGCGGCGCCACCACAGCGTGAACATGAAGATGGCCAGCACCATCATCCCCATGTTCAGGATGCGGGGCAGCTCGCGGTTCCAGAGCGCGTCGCGGTCGTGGAGCAGGCGGAGTTCGTTGGCCGGGCCGATGGTGGCCACGGACAGCCCGGCGCGGGTGCGGTAGCGCACGTCCACCTCGAGCTCGTTGCGCCCGGCCCGCAGCATCAGCGACGGCAGGTCGAACACCTCGGGCATCGGGTGGTCGCGGCCCGCGCCGTTCGGGGCGGTGATGAGCCGCCCGTTGAGCATCACCTTGCGCGTGGAACTGACCCGCGTGAAGCGCACGGCCAGCGGCTGGTCGGGCACGCGGTCGAGGTGGAACACGAGGCGGTAGCGCGCCGAGCCCTGGTTCGCCAGGCCACGCTGCGCCCAGGTGTCGGGCAGCGGCACGACCTGCTCGACGCCGGCCGTGGTCACCGTGGCCTGCTCCAGCACGATGAGGTCGACCGGCGGCTCGAACCCGGCGGTCGCCAGCGCCAGCCAGCCGGCGAGGGCGCCCGCGAGCACCACGCGCACCAGCCGGCGGAACATCTACTTCGACTCCCGCCGCACCACCATCACGGTCTTGTTGCGGTCCTCGACGATCCAGAGGCGGCCCGCGCGGTCGACCGTGAGGCCGGTGGGCGCGCCCTTCGGCCGCACGCCGTCGGCCGCGTTCCAGCCGCCCACCACCTGCACCGGCGCGGCGGCCGGGTGGCCCTTCGCGTCGACCTTGAGCGCCATCACGCGCTGGCCGGTGGGCCGGTGGCCGTGCCACGCCACGAGCACCTGGCCGGCCCACGGGCTGGGGTTGGACGCCGGCACCGCGAACAACTGCAGCGGCGCCGCGTGCGCGGGCCAGCGCTGGGCCGGGGCTTCGGTGCCCTTGCAGTCGGCGCGCTTTTCGTAGCCGCGGGCGACCTGGCGGTCGCCGGTGCAGTACGGCCAGCCGTAGCGGGCGCCGGCGCGCAGCACGTTGAGTTCCTCGGGCGGGTTCTCGGCATCGGGGTAGTCGATGCTGTTCTCGCCCTGCAGCAGCGTGTCGCCGACGAACGCGAGCGCCACCGAGTTGCGCAGGCCGGTGGCGTAGGGCTTGAGCGACTTCAGCGCTGGCGTGCCGTCGCCGAGCACGGCCTCGTACACGGCGGCGCGGGGCTTGTCGCCTTCCACCTCGGGGCAGGGCATGGCGGGCTTGTTGCTCGCGTCGCGGCAGGCGTCCGACGCGGAGCCCACGTTGATGAACATCCGGTTGCCCGGCGCGAAGGTGATTTCCTTCAGCGGGTGGGCGCCGCTGTCGGGCAACTGGTCGACCACCACTTCCTGCACCAGCGGGCCGGTGGCGGGCGTGCGCCAGATGCGGCCGGCCTCGCCCACGTACACCTTGCCGTCGGGCCCCACGGCCAGCGCGAGCGGGCGGTCGAGCTTGCTCGCGAGCGTGGTGATGCGCACGCGTTCGGCCGGGTCGGCGGCCGATTCGTTCAGGGTCATCTCGAGCAGGCGGCCCTGGCGGGGCTCCCAGTTGCCCATGTCGATGATCCAGAAGCGGTTGGGCGCGAGTTCGACGATGCGGCGCGGGAACCGCAGGCCGCGGGTGTTGTCGGCCACGAGCGCCATGCAGTAGCCCGCGGGCACCGCGACGTCGACCTTGGGGAACGGGCCGCAGGTGCCCGAGGGCGTGTACGGCGCCGCCACCGCGAGCGGGGCGACCAGCGCCAGCGCGAAAGCCAGCGCCTTCATGCCGACGCCGCCCGTTCGAGCAGCATCGCGTCGCCGTAGCTGAAGAAGCGGTAGCCGTGGTCGATGGCGTGGCGGTACAGCGCCATCACGCGGTCGTGGCCGGCGAGGGCGCTCACGAGCATCAGCAGCGTGCTCTTGGGCAGGTGGAAGTTGGTGACCAGCACGTCGATGACCTTGAAGTCGAAACCCGGGGTGATGAAGATGGCCGTGTCGCGGCTGCCGGCCAGCAGCGTGCCGGAGACGGCCGCCGATTCGAGCGCGCGCAGCGTGGTGGTGCCCACCGACACCACGCGCCCGCCCGCGGCCTTCGTGGCCGCGATGGCGTCCACGGTGGCCTGCGGCACGTCGAACCATTCGCTGTGCATGCGGTGATCGGCGATGTTGTCGGCGCGCACCGGCTGGAAGGTGCCCGCGCCCACGTGCAGCGTGACCGCCGCACGGCCGATGCCGCGCGCGGACAGCTCGGCCAGCAGCGCCGCGTCGAAGTGCAGCGCCGCCGTGGGCGCCGCCGCCGCGCCGGGGTTGGCGGCGAACACGGTCTGGTAGCGGCGTTCGTCGTCGGCGTCGTCGGCGTGCGTGATGTACGGCGGCAGCGGCACGTGGCCGTGGCGTTCGATCAACGCGAACGGTTCGCTGGGGAAACGCAGGTGGAACAGCGAGTCTTCCGGCCCGCCACGCCCCAGCACCTCGGCGTCGAACGAACTCGACCCGTCGCCGCTCGTGAACCGCACGCGCCCGCCGGCCTTCGGCGACTTGCTGGCGCGCAGGTGCATCAGCACCTCGTTGCCGGGCAGCACCCGTTCCACCAGCGCCTCCACCGACCCGCCGCTCGACTTCGCGCCGAGCAGCCGCGCCTTGATGACCCGCGTGTCGTTGAAGACGAGCAGGTCGCCCGCGCGCAGCAGCGAGGGCAGGTCGCGGAAGATGTGGTCGACCGGCGGCGAACGCGTGCCGTCGAGGAGGCGCGAGCCGCTGCGTTCGGCGGCGGGGTGCTGGGCGATCAGCTCGGGCGGCAGCTCGAAGTCGAAGTCGGCCAGCGTGTAGGAACGGGACATGGTGGAACCGGGTACTGCGGAAGGGATCAGCGGGGAACGGCGTTGCGGAACATCGGGTCGGTGAACAGCTGGCCCACGAGCTTGCTGTAGACGAGGCCCTGCTCGCGCGGCACGTTGGCGTCGGCGCGCCAGGTGGACGACGAACGCAGTTCCTTGTCGTACACGACACGGCCGCCGGAGGTCACGATGAAGCGGGCCGCGACGCTGCCGCTGGTCTTGCCCAGCTCCGCCGACACCAGCTCGCCTTCCACGACGGCGCCCGAGGCGGGGTCGAGCAGGCCGGCGCCGGAGAGTTCGGTGGACAGCGTGTCCTTCAGGTGGCGGGCCTCGACGGGCTTGCTGTCCTTCACGGACCGGAAGTCGCCCACCGCCACCGGACGGATGCCCGCGGCCTTGGCCTTCGAGAAGTTGTCGGTGGTGACCTGCGCGGATTCGTTCGGCACGGCGGGCTGCGCGCAGCCGGCGAGGGCGGCCGCGGCGAGCACAAGCACCGGGACCAGGCGGGGGAACGGGAGTCGGGACATGGGCGTCTTCCTGTCGGATGGGAGGTATTCGGGTACGGCGCCGCCATGCTATCAGCGCCGTCCCGGGCAGAATCGCCCCATGCCCGAGGTTTCAGCCCCCCCGAACAAGGAGAAGTCCGCCCCCCAGCGCGCGCTCGAGAAGCTCGACCTGCGTCGCGACATCGACCTGGCGCTGCACCTCCCGCTGCGCTACGAGGACGAGACGCGCATCACGCCCGTGCAGGCGCTGCGCGACGGCGACACCGCGCAGGTCGAGGGGGTCGTCACCCACTGCGAGGTGCAGTTCCGCCCGCGCCGCCAGCTGGTCGCCAAGCTCGACGACGGCTCCGGCACGCTGGTCATGCGTTTCATCAACTTCTACCCCAGCCACCAGAAGACGCTGGCGGCGGGCAGGCGCGTGCGCGTGCGCGGCGAGGCGCGGGGCGGCTTCTTCGGCATCGAGATGGTCCACCCGAACTTCCGCGGCGTGGACGACGACACGCCGCTCGCGGCCGCCCTGACCCCGGTGTACCCCACCACCGCCGCGCTGCCGCAGGCCTACCTGCGCAAGGCGGTGGCGGGCGGGCTCAAGCGGGCCGACCTGGCCGAGATCATCCCCTCGGCGCTGGTGCCGAAGGGCATGTGGGGCCTGCGCGACGCGCTGCGTTTCCTGCACGAACCGTCGCCCGACACCCGCCTCGACGACCTGGAGGACCACAGCCACCCCGCGTGGCAACGGCTCAAGTTCGAAGAGCTGCTGGCGCAGCAGCTCTCGCAGCTGCAGGCCAAGCGCGAGCGCGAGCACCAGCGGGCGCCGAAGTTCAAGGTGCGCAAGGGCGGGCTGCAGGAGCGGCTGCTGGCCGCGCTGCCGTTCGCGCTCACCGAGGCGCAGCGCCGCGTGGTCGAGGAGATCGCGGGCGACCTGCAGCGCGAGGTGCCCATGCACCGGCTGCTGCAGGGCGACGTGGGTTCGGGCAAGACCGTGGTGGCCGCGCTGGCCGCCACCGTCGCGATGAACGACGGCTGGCAGTGCGCGCTGATGGCGCCCACGGAAATCCTCGCCGAGCAGCATTTCCGCAAGCTCGTGGGCTGGCTCGAACCGCTGGGCATCCGCATCGCGTGGCTCACCGGCAGCCGCAAGGGCAAGGCGCGCCGCGAGATGCTCGAGGCCGTGGCGTCGGGCGAGGCGGCGCTGGTGGTGGGCACGCACGCGGTGATCCAGGACGACGTGGTGTTCAAGCGCCTGGGCCTGGCCGTCATCGACGAACAGCACCGCTTCGGCGTCGCGCAGCGGCTCGCGCTGCGCGAAAAGCTCGTCGACGCCGCCGAGGGCCTGGAACCGCACCTGCTGATGATGTCGGCCACGCCCATCCCGCGCACGCTCGCGATGACCCTCTTCGCCGACCTCGACGTCAGCACCATCGACGAGCTGCCCCCGGGCCGCACGCCCATCGTCACGAAGGTGTTCAGCGACGCGAAACGCGAGGGCGTCATCCACACCATCGCCGGCGAGGCGGCGAACGGCCGGCAGGTGTACTGGGTGTGCCCGCTGATCGAGGAATCGGAATCCCTCGACCTGCAGAACGCCACCGAGACGCACCAGCAGCTCGTGGCCGCGCTGCCCGGGCAGGTGGTGGGCCTGCTGCACGGCCGCATGCCGTCGGCCGAGAAGGCGGCGGTGATGGCCGAGTTCACCGCCGGGCGCATGCACGTGCTGGTCAGCACCACGGTCATCGAGGTAGGCGTGGACGTGCCCAACGCGTCGCTGATGGTCATCGAACACGCCGAACGTTTCGGCCTGAGCCAGCTGCACCAGCTGCGCGGGCGGGTGGGGCGGGGCTCGGTGGCCAGCGTGTGCGTGCTGCTCTACACGGCGCCGCTGTCCGACACGGGCAAGTCGCGCCTGCGCGCCATGGCCGAGACGCAGGACGGCTTCGAGATCGCCCGGCGCGACCTGGAGATCCGCGGCCCGGGCGAGTTCATGGGCGCCCGGCAGTCGGGTGCGCCGCTGCTGCGTTTCGCCGACATGGCGCTCGACGAGGACCTGGTGCAGGTGGCCCGGGCCGCCGCCGAGGTTTTGCTGGACCGCCACGCCGAGGCGGCCGAACGCCACGTGGCCCGATGGCTGGGCGCCAAGTCAGACTATTTGAAAGCCTGAATCGTTAGTTTCGGTTAATCTCGGGGCATGACGCTCACCGAACTGCGCTACATCGTTGCCGTCGCCCGGGAGAAACACTTCGGCCGCGCCGCCGAGGCCTGTTTCGTCTCGCAGCCCACGCTGAGCGTGGCCATCAAGAAGCTGGAAGACGAACTCGAGGTCAAGCTCTTCGAGCGCGGCGCCAACGAGGTCACGGTCACGCCGCTCGGCGAGGAGATCGTGCGCCAGGCCCAGACGGTGATCGAGGGCGCCGCCGGCATCAAGGAAACGGCCAAGCGGGGCAAGGACCCGGTGTCCGGCCCGCTGCGCCTGGGCGTGATCTACACGATCGGGCCGTACCTGCTGCCCGACCTCGTGAAGCAGGCCATCGACCGCGTGCCGCAGATGCCGCTCATGCTGCAGGAGAACTTCACCGCGAAGCTGCTCGACATGCTCCGCACGGGTGAACTCGACTGCGCCATCATGGCCGAACCGTTCCCCGACACGGGCCTGGCCGTGGCGCCGCTGTACGACGAGCCGTTCATGGTGGCCGTGCCCAAGAGCCACGCGCTCGCGAAGCGCAAGCACATCAGCGCCGAGGAACTGAAGCAGGAGACCATGCTGCTGCTGGGCACCGGCCACTGCTTCCGCGACCACGTGCTCGAGGTGTGCCCCGAGTACGCCCGCTTCTCGAGCGACGCCGAGGGCATCCGCAAGAGCTTCGAGGGGTCGTCCCTCGAGACCATCAAGTACATGGTGGCCTCGGGCATGGGCGTGACCGTGGTGCCGCAGCTCAGCGTGCCGAAGGAAACCCAGCCGCACGTGCGCTACATCCCGTTCAGCGGCTCGGTGCCCACGCGGCGCGTGGTGCTGGCCTGGCGGCGCACGTTCACGCGCTACGAGGCCATCGCGGCGCTGCGCAACGCCATCTACGCCTGCGAGCTGGACGGCGTGAAACGCTTGTCCTGACGCAAGCCTCCGTAGGAGGAGGCCTCGTCTCCTCCCTTCGGACTTATCAATTACCCCGTCCGTCGTTAGACTGTTTCGATCGAACCCGGAGTCCCCATGGCCAAGAAACTGAAGACCGCCCAAGAAGCCTCCCGCCTGGCCCCCGCCGCCGGCACCGTCGCCGTCCACATCGGCATCAGCGACAAGGACCGCAGCACCATCGCCGGCGCCCTGAGCAAGCTGCTCGCCGACACCTACACCCTGTACCTCACCACCCACAACTTCCACTGGAACGTCACGGGCCCCATGTTCAACTCGCTGCACGCGATGTTCATGACCCAGTACACCGAGCTGTGGAACGCGGTGGACCCCATCGCCGAACGCATCCGCGCGCTGGGCCACACCGCCCCGGGCTCGTACGGCCAGTTCGCCGCGCTGTCGTCGGTGCCCGACGCCCCGGCCACCCCGCCCAAGGCACTCGAGATGGTGCGTGTGCTCATGAGCGGCCACGAAGCCGTGGCCCGCACCGCGCGCAGCATCTTCCCGCTGGCCGACAAGGCGAGCGACGAACCCACCGCCGACCTGCTGACGCAGCGCATCGCCATCCACGAGCAGACCGCGTGGATGCTGCGCAGCCTGCTGGAAGAGTAAGAGGCGCCACCGTGCCGCCGACCCCGATGCGGGTGGCCATCGTCGTCTTCGACGGGTTCAGCGAACTCGACACGTTCATCACGTTCGGGTTGCTGAACCGGCTGGGCGCCAGTGGCTGGAAGGCGGAGCTGGCCGCGCCGTCGGCGCGCATCACGTCGATGGGCGGCGTCACGGTCGACACGCCGCAGCCGCTCGAATTCGCGAACGAGGCCGACGCCGTGGTGTTCCCCGGCGGCCTCTACAGCCGGGCCATCGCCGAGAACTCCGCGGTCATCGACCGCCTGCAGCTCGACCCCGTGCGTCAGCTCATCGGCGGCCAGTGCTCCGGCACGCTGCTGCTGGCCCGCCTGGGCCTGCTGGCCGACCTGCCCGCCGCCACCGACGCGGCGAGCAAACCCTGGATGGTGCAGGCCGGCGTGCGCGTCGCCGACGACACCCCGTTCCACGCCCGCGGTCCCGTCGCCACGGCGGGGGGCGCCTTCGCGGCCCACTACCTCGCCACGTGGCTGATGTGGAAGGGCGCGGGGCTCGACGCCGCCACGTCGGCGCTGAACCAGTCGGCGCCGGTGGGGGAGCAAAGTGACTGGACGGAGCGGTTGCTGAAAGTGGTGCGGCCGTTCGTGGAGCCGGGTGGCTGAGCGTCCACGGGCGATCACTCGCGTTCAGATCAACTCGGCTGCATCTCGCAGCCGGTCAGCCGTCGCGGGCAACCCGCCGCGCGCCATCGCCACGGCGAAATTCTCCGCGGAAGCGCTGGGCTTCCGCCATCGTGCACGCATGCGCTTGAACGCCGCGATGACCGCGATGGCATCGAGGTCCCATTGATTCACCAGGAACCGATCCGGGTCGATCACCTCGATGCCGAAACGCGAGACCACGGCCTCGGGAAAGTGCTAGAGGTTGGACGTCACGATGCAGTCGGCGTGGCCGCCGATGGCCGCTGCCAGCACGTGCACATCTCCCGCATCGGGCATGTCGCGCATGGCCTCGCCCTCCACGAAGCTGCGCCACAGCGACTCCGGAACGTCCCAGTCGGGAATGGCGTCGCGCATCGCATCGCGCCGCAGTTCGAGCCGCCCAGCCAACTCCGGACGATTTCGCACGAGGGCCTGCATCCATTCATCCTCGATCCGTGTCGTCCACTTGGCTGCGAAGAGGGACGTGGCAGCGACGCTCATCAAGGAGTCGGCCATTGCCAATGGATAGAGCACACACGCGTCGAGCAGCGCGGTGTATCGCGCGCGGCCAGCCATCAATAGTCCAGGCCGAGGTCCTGATTCGCCTGCGCCAGCCGATCGAGCGCGGCGGACTGCTTTTCGCGCATGGCACGGCTGTAGGCTTGAAGGTCCTCGAACGCGACACGGCGGTGCGTGCCGACCATGCGATGGGGCAACCGGCCCGCCTCGATTTCCTTCACGACGAACGGCCTCGATACGTTCAGGAAGTGCGCGGCCTCCACGGTGGTGAACTCGCGCTGGGCAGGCACGACCGTGATCGCTCGCCCTTCGCTCATGGCCCCCAGCAACTGCCCGATCAGCTTGAGCGCTGCAGGCGGAACGGCAACCGAAGGATGTTCGCCGTGGTCCGTGGTCAAAACGATTGCGGCGGCTTTCGAGCGGTCGAGCGCTTCCATGATGCATCGCTGGGCGATGCGGGCCATTTCCATGTCCCGATCGCTCAAGGCGGGAGCAGGCGCGGAGGCCTCGCGCGGTCGGTTGTCGGTGTGCATGGTTGACGATCCTGGAAAGGCGTCCCCGGTGCGGGACGCCTTTCCAGGATAGGGCAAGCCTGGCACAAACGCAATAAGTGAAATAACTGCAACGATCGTCCGCCCTACGCCATCAACCCATCCAGCGCCTCCAACGTCTTCCGCAAATCGAGCGGCTTCGTCCAGTAGGCCTTGAACCCCGCCGCCAGCGCGCGCTCGATGTCGGCGCTGAGCGCATCGGCCGACACCGCCACCGCCGGCACCTCCGCCAGCGACGCGTGCGTCCGCAGGCGACCGAGCAGCGTGATCCCGTCCATGTCCGGCAGCCCCAGGTCCATCAGCAGCAGCTTGGGCGGGTCGGCCAGGGCCTTCTCGAGGCCTTCGGCGCCGGTGTTGGCCACCTCCAGCCGCAGGCCCGGACGCAGGTTGAAGATCGCCTGCATCAGCATCACGTTGACGCTGTTGTCCTCCACGTACAGCACCCTCCGCGGCGCGCCCGGTGAGGCCGGGGGTGGGGCGGTGTCGATGGGGACGGGGTCGGTGCGTGGCGGCGGTTCGCCGTCGGCCGGGTCCGGGGCGGGCAGGCGCAGGCTGAAGCAGGTGCCCTGGCCGGGTTCGCTCTCGACGGACAGGTGCCCGCCCATGCGTTCGGCCAGGCCGCGCACGATGACGAGGCCGAGGCCGCTGCCTTCCGTCGACCCCTGTTCGGCGCCGAGCCGGTTGAACGGCTCGAAAAGGTGGTTCATCTGCGACGGCGTGAAACCGCTGCCGGTGTCGCGCACGTCGATGCGCACCTCGCGACTGCGCCGCAGCAGCACGCCCCCCAGCACCACCTGGCCGCCGCTGCGGTTGTACTTGATGGCGTTCGTCAGCAGGTTGACGAGGCACTGCACGAGCCGGCGGCGGTCGGCCATGACCCGCAGCGCGGCGTCGACCTGCACGCGCAGCGCGATGCCGGCGCGTTCCGCCATCACCTCCACCATGCCGAGGCTTTCCTCCACCACCGGCAGCAGGTCGAGCGGCTGCAGCTTGAGCGGCAGGCGGCCGCTTTCGATGTGGGTGAGGTCGAGCACCTCGTTGATCAGCGAGAGCAGGCTGCGCCCGGCGCTTTCGATGTGGTCGAGCTGGCGGCGCTGGTGGGGCTTGAGGCCGAGGGCGTGGTCGGCCGACAGCAGCTGCGCGAAACCCAGCACCGCGTTGAGCGGCGTGCGCAGCTCGTGGCTGATGCGCGCGAGGAACTCCGCCTGCGCCCGGCCCGCCTGCTCGGCCACCGCCTCGCCCTGGCGCGAACGCTCCTGCGCCTTGCGGTCGGTGACGTCGCACAGGTAGCCGTGCCACAGCACCCCGCCGTCGGGCAGGGCCTGGGGCGACGAGCGACCCTCGAGCCAGCGCTCCTTGCCGTCGACCACCACGCGGAAGCAGCTGTCCCAGCGTTCGAGGGTCTGGGCCGACTTCATGATGCTGGCCTCGAGCGTGGGCCAGTCGTCGCGGTGCACGCGGTAGGCGATGCGTTCGGCGGACTCGCGCACGTCCTCGGCCGTCACGCCGAACAGCTCGTGGATGGCCTCGCTCGCGTACGGGAAGCTGCTGGTGCCGTCGGGCCGCAGCAGGTACTGGTAGACGAGGCCGGGCAGCTGCTCGGCGGTGCGGGCGGACACGAGCAACGGGTCGGCCTCGGGCGCGTCGGGCAGCCGCACCACCACCGCGATGTTCCTGCCGGCGGCCCCATCGGCTTCGTGCACCACGTTCCACAGCGCCCGCACGTCGACGCCGGCGCGGGTGCGCAGGGTCAGTTCCACGTCGTCCACCTGCCCGGTGTGCTGCAGCGGCTCGAACAGCACGTCGGGGCACACGAGCCGCGATGGCGGCGAGAGCAGGTCGGTCAGCAGCGCGCCGACGGGTTCGTCCGGCCCCCAGCCGAGCCACGCCCGCAGGCGCCCGTTGAGGGAGAGCAGCCGCCCGCCGTCGTCGAACGACAGCAGGCCGCAGGGCAGGTCCCGCGGGGCGGAAGGAGGAAGGGTGGGCAACACGTCGTCATGCGGTCGACGCTCCCCACCCGGACGGCAGCGGGGGACGGGGTCCGGGCCGGGGGCCTGTCCTGGTCAGGGAGGCGGAGCGGGCACCGACCAGCGTTTCGTGACGTCGCCGGCGCCGTTGACACTCTCGAGCTGCACGCCGAACCCCCACAGGCGGGCGACGTGTTTCAACACCTCCTGGGCCCCGTCGTGCAGCGGCCGGTCGTCGTGCTGCGAGTGGCGCAGCGTCAGTGAACGGTCGCCGCGCAGGTTCACGTTCCACACCTGGATGTTCGGCTCGCGGCTGCCCAGGTCGTACTGGTGCGACAGCGCCTCGCGCACGCGCCGGTAGCCCTGCTCGTCGTGGATGGCCGACACCTCGAGCTCCGACTGCTTCTCGTCGTCGACGATGGCGAACAGGCGGAACTCGCGCATCAGGTTCGGCGAGAGGTACTGGCCGATGAAGCTCTCGTCCTTGAAGTTGCGCATCGCGTGGTCGAGCGTCTCGAGCCAGTCGCTGCCCGCGATGTTCGGGAACCAATGGCGGTCTTCGTCGGTGGGGTTCTGGCAGATGCGCTTGATGTCGGTGTACATCGCGAAGCCGAGCGCGTACGGATTGATGCCGCTGTAGCCCCGGTCGCCCACGCGCGGCTGGTACACCACGTTCGTGTGCGACTTGAGCCACTCGATCATCAGGCCGTCGGTGAGGTGGCCGTCGTCGTACATGGTGTTGAGCAGGTGGTGGTGCCAGAACGTGGCCCACCCCTCGTTCATCACCTGCGTCTGGCGCTGCGGGTAGAAGTACTGCGCCACCTTGCGCACGATGCGCACCACCTCGCGCTGCCACGGTTCGAGCAGCGGCGCGTTCTTCTCGATGAAGTACAGCAGGTTCTCCTGCGGCTCCTCCGGGAAACGGCGGGCGGACGATTCCTCGGCCGCCTTCTCGGGCTTGGCCGGCAGCGTGCGCCACATGTCGTTGACCTGGCGCTGGGCGTAGGCCTCGCGGTCCTTGCGGTCGGCCAGCTCCTGCGCGAGCGACTTGCGGCTCGGGCGGCGGTAGCGGTCGACGCCGTGGTTCATCAGCGCGTGACAGCTGTCGAGCAGCGCCTCCACCGCGTCGAGGCCGTGGCGTTCCTCGCAGTCGGCCACGTAGTTCTTCGCGTAGACGAGGTAGTCGATGATCGACGACGCATCGGTCCACATGCGGAACAGGTAGTTGCCCTTGAAGAAGCTGTTGTGGCCGTAGGCCGCGTGGGCGATCACGAGGGCCTGCATGCCCATCGTGTTCTCCTCCATCAGGTAGCTGATGCAGGGGTTGGAGTTGATGACGATCTCGTAGGCGAGGCCCATGTGGCCGCGCCGGTAGTTCTTCTCGGTGGAGATGAACTCCTTGCCGTAGCTCCAGTGCCGGTAGTTCACGGGCATGCCGACGGACGCGTAGGCGTCCATCATCTGCTCGGCGGTGATGATCTCGAGCTGGTTCGGGTAGGTGTCGAGCCCGAAGCGCTCGGCCGTGGCCTTGATGCGCTCGTGGTAGCGCTCGATCAGTTCGAACGACCAGTCGCTGGGGGCGGGCAGGGGTTCGGCCGCGCGCGGGGGCGGGCGGATGTCGGCCGCGCGCATGGCGCGGCGCAGCATCGGGTCGAAATCGACAGGCACAGCGCTCATGCCGCGGCTCCTTCCTTCTTGAACAGCTCGCGGAACACCGGGTAGATCTGGGACGCCTCGGTCACCTTGCGGATCGCGAACGCCTTCGATTCGGCCGACAGCGCGCTGTATTCGTCCCACAGATTCTGCTCTTCTTCCGCCACCTGCACATAGGCGAAGTAGCGGCAGAGCGGCAGGATGTTGTTGGCGAGCAGTTCCCGGCAGCGGCCGCTGTCGTGGTGCCAGTTGTCGCCGTCGCTCGCCTGGGCGCCGTAGATGTTCCACTCGCTGGTGGGGTAGCGGGCCCGGGCGATCTCCTCCATCAGCACCAGCGCGCTCGACACCACGGTGCCGCCGGTCTCGGTGGAGTGGAAGAAGTTCTGCTCGTCGACCTCCTGCGCCTGCGTGTGGTGGCGGATGAAGACGATGTCGATGCGCTCGTAGTGGCGCGTCAGGAACAGGTACAGCAGGATGAAGAAGCGCTTGGCCAGGTCCTTGCGCGCCTCGTCCATCGAACCCGACACGTCCATGAGGCAGAACATCACCGCCTTGGCCGTGGGCACCGGCACGCGCACGCGGCTGCGGTAGCGCAGGTCGATGGGGTCGAGGTAGGGGATGCGGCCGATGCGTGCGCGCAACACCGCGATGGCGGCCTCGACCTCGGCGATGGCCTCGGTCTGGTCGCCCGCGGCCGTCTGCAGCTCGATGAGCCGCTCCTCGAGCGCGAGCAGCTCGCGGCGGGCGTCGGACCCGAGCGCGATGCGCCGGCCGATGGCCCCGCGCATGGACCGCACCACGTGCAGGTTGTTGGGCGTGCCGTCGCTGCTGTAGCCGGCACGGTGGGTCTTGAACTCGGGCGTTTCGGCGAGCGTGGTGCGGGCGAGGTTCGGCAACGCGAGGTCGTCGAAGAACACCTGCATGAACTCTTCCTTGCTGAGGTGGAAGACGAAGTCGTCGTCCCCCTCGCCGGAATCGCTCGCCTGGCTGCCGCCCCCGCCACCGCCGCCCCCCTTCGGACGTTCGATGCGGTCGCCCCGCACGTAGTCCTGGTTGCCGGGGTGCACCATCTCGCGCTTGCCACCCTGGCCGTGGCCGAAGATGGGCTCGGCGATGTCGCGCCGGGGGATGTGGATGTCCTCCCCCTGCGCCATGTCGCGGATGCCGCGGCCGTCCACGGCCCGCTTCACCGCCTCGCGGATCTGGTCCTTGTGGCGGCGGAGGAACCGTTCGCGGTTGCCGATGGACTTGTTCTTGCCCGCGAGTCGTCGATCGATGATCTGCTGGAACATGCGACTCCTTCAGGTTGTCCGGGGCTCCTTCGCGTCAGGAGCTTTTCCTCACCCGGAGGTACCACTCGCAGAGGAGGCGGACCTGCTTCGGCGTGTAGCCCTTGGCCACCATGCGGGTGACGAAGTCCTCGTGCTTCTTCGCCTCGTCGGCGCTGGCCTTCGCGTTGAAGCTGATGACGGGCAGCAGCTCCTCGGTGTTCGAGAACATCTTCTTCTCGATCACCGTGCGCAGCTTCTCGTAGCTCGTCCACACCGGGTTGTTGCCCGCGTTGTTGGCGCGCGCGCGCAGCACGAAGTTGACGATCTCGTTGCGGAAGTCCTTCGGGTTCGCGATGCCGGCCGGCTTCTCGATCTTCTCGAGCTCGGCGTTCAGCGAGGCGCGGTCGAACACCTCGCCGGTGTCGGTGTCGCGGTACTCGTGGTCCTGGATCCAGTAGTCGGCGTACGTGACGTAGCGGTCGAAGATGTTCTGGCCGTACTCGCTGTAGCTCTCGAGGTAGGCGGTCTGGATCTCCTTGCCGATGAACTCGGCATAACGCACCGCGAGGTGTTCCTTGATGAACGCGAGGTACTTCTGCTCGAGCTCGGGCGGGAACTGCTCGCGCTCGATCTGCTGCTCGAGCACGTACATCAGGTGCACCGGGTTGGCCGCGACTTCCGTGCTGTCGAAGTTGAAGACCTTGCTGAGGATCTTGAACGCGAAGCGCGTGGAGATGCCGCTCATGCCTTCGTCGACGCCCGCGTAGTCGCGGTACTCCTGGAAGCTCTTCGCGCGCGGGTCGGTGTCCTTCAGGTTTTCACCGTCGTACACCAGCATCTTGGAATAGAGGCTCGAGTTCTCGGGTTCCTTCAGGCGCGTGAGCGCGGCGAACTGGCTCATCATCTTGAGCGTGCCGGGCGCGCACGTGGCCTGGGCCAGCGACGAGCCGCGCAGCAGCTTCTCGTAGATCTTGACCTCCTCGCTCACGCGCAGGCAGTACGGCACCTTCACGATGTAGATGCGGTCGAGGAAGGCCTCGTTGTTCTTGTTGTTGCGGAAGGTCTTCCACTCGCTCTCGTTGCTGTGCGCGAGCACGACACCGTCGAACGGGATGGCGCCGAAACCTTCCGTGCCCTTGTAGTTGCCTTCCTGCGTGGCGGTGAGCAGCGGGTGCAGCACCTTGATGGGCGCCTTGAACATTTCCACGAACTCGAGCAGGCCCTGGTTCGCGAGGCACAGGCCGCCCGAGTAGCTGTACGCGTCCGGATCGTCCTGCGCGTAGGTCTCGAGCTTGCGGATGTCGACCTTGCCCACCAGCGAGCTGATGTCCTGGTTGTTCTCGTCACCCGGCTCGGTCTTCGCGATGCCCACCTGCTTGAGCACCGACGGGTAGCGCTTGACCACGCGGAACTTGCGGATGTCGCCGCCGTATTCGTCGAGGCGCTTCACGGCCCACGGCGACAGCACGCGCTGGAGGTAGCGACGCGGGATGCCGTATTCCTTCTCGAGGATGGGGCCGTCCTCGAGCGCGTCGAACAGGCCCAGCGGGGTCTCGTTCACCGGCGAGCCCTTGATGGCATAGAAGGGCACTTCCTGCATCAGCGACTTGAGGCGTTCGGCGATGGAGGACTTGCCGCCACCCACGGGGCCCAGCAGGTAAAGGATCTGTTTCTTCTCTTCGAGGCCCTGGGCCGCGTGGCGGAAGTACGAGACGACCTGTTCGATCGCGTCTTCCATGCCGTAGAACTCGGCGAAGGCCGGGTAGACCTTGATCACCTTGTTCGCGAACAGGCGGGACAGGCGCTGGTCGTTGCGCGTGTCGATCGTCTGGGGATCCCCGATCGCCTTGAGCATGCGCTCGGCAGCGGTGGCGTACGCCACGGGGTTGCGCTTGCACTCGGCGAGGTACTCCTCGAGAGAGAGTTCCTCTTCCCGCGTGCGTTCGAAACGGGCGGTGAAATGGCTGATCACATCCATGCTGACCTCCTAGCATCAGGACAACCGTGCGGAGGGGCCACCTCTGCACCGTTGGGGGAAGTTCTGATGAAGCCCGTTGTGGGGGACTCCATCAGAGCTTTCCTTCAGGGTCGGCTCAGTTCATGTCGTTCAGTCGATTCCGAGTGCCTTGTCTCCGGTTTCGCTTGCTCGTTTCCGTCGCTTGTTTCCGTCGCTTGTTTGCGTTTTACCAAGTTTGTTCAAGCTTCGGTGATCGTGTTCACCATGATGCCCCCGTAAGCGGGGCTTTTGCACAACTGATCGCGGCTTGCCTTATGCAAACAGTGACGAACGCTGTCGTTGGTGACCAGTGTGCATCCATCTGCGAATCGGCGCATGCCGCGAATGAGTGAGCCACAAGACACCGGTGGAGTTCCCTCGGTGAATGTGCTGTCAACCGTGCGCGGCCTGCTCCCATGTGCAGACAGTAGCAGTTGTCATTCCTGCTTCAGGCCGAGCTTGATCAGCAGGCCGTTGAGCTCGTCGAGCGAACCGAACTGGATGGCCACCTCGCCCTGTTCGCCCCGCTTGGTGCGCTTCTTCACGCGGATCTCCACCGCGGCGGTGAGCGTGTCGGACAGCTCCTCCTCGATGCGGGCGATGTCGCGCGGCTTCTCCTTCGCGACGCGGATCAGCGGCTGCTGGCGGCCGCTGACGGCGCGCGTGACGAGCTTCTCGGCATCGCGCACGCTGAGCTTGCGCGCCACGATCTCGGCCGCGCTCAGGATCTGCTGCGCACCATCGAGCGGCAGCAGGGCACGTGCATGGCCCATGTCGATGTCACCGGCCATGAGCATCTGCTGCACGGGTTCGGCGAGGTTGAGCAGGCGCAGCAGGTTGCTGGCGGCGCTGCGCGAGCGGCCCACGGCCTGGGCGGCCTGCTCGTGCGTGAGGTGGAACTCGTTGACGAGGCGGGCGATGCCCTGCGCCTCTTCGAGCGGGTTCAGGTCCTCGCGCTGGATGTTCTCGATGAGCGCCATGGCCGCGGCGGATTCGTCGGGCACCTCGCGCACCAGCACGGGCACCTCGTCGAGCCCGGCCAGCTTCGCCGCGCGCGAGCGGCGTTCGCCCGCGATGATCTCGAACTTGTTCGGGCCCACCGGCCGCACGAGGATGGGCTGCATGATGCCCTGCGCGCGGATGCTCTCGGCCAGCTCGTAGAGCGAGCCCTCGTCCATGCGCGTGCGCGGCTGGTACTTGCCGGGCTGCAGCTGCGCGAGCTTCAGCGAACGCGGCGTGCCGTCGTCGGCCGGGATGGGGACGTCGCTGACTTTGGGGCCGAGCAGAGCTTCGAGGCCGAGGCCGAGGCCTTTGGGTTTCTTGGTGACCATGCGCGCATTCTCGTTGATCGGTCAGGCCCGCTTCGCGAGGGCCTGCAGCAATTCGCGCCCCTCGGGCCAGGCCGCCAGCCCCGAGTCGCCGTTGACGTGGCCGCGTGCGCCCACGGCGACGGTCTCGGCGCCCCACGCGGCGGCCATTTGCAGCGCCCGTGCTGCGGCGCAATACGGGTCGTCGTCGCTGTAGACCAACGTGGAGGGGAAGGGCAACGCGCGGCGCACGGTGCTGCGCCAGGTGGCGAGCTGCGGGGGCAGGTCGTCGCGGTCGAGGTCGGGCGGGGCGACGAGCAGGGCGCCCGCGATGCGCGCCGTCTGCTGCGAATGTCCGGCCCACGCGGCCACCAGGTGGCAGCCCAGGCTGTGTCCCACGAGCAACACCGGGCGCGGGTCGGCCAGCACGGCCTGTTCGAGCTGGCTCATCCAGTCGCCCCGTTTCGGCCAGAGCCAGTCGTCCTGTTCGACGCGGGTGTCGGCGAACGCGGCCTCCCACAGGGTCTGCCAGTGGCCCGGGCCCGAGTTGAGCCACCCGGGGAGAAGAAGCACGCGATGTGCGGGCTTCGCATCATTGTCACGATCGGTCATCGGCGTGGCTTATCCTTCACGACTCAGTCAACGAGGAAATCGACCATGAAGTATCGGGTGTTTGTCGACGGGCAAGAAGGCACCACCGGCCTGCGCATCAACGAGTACCTGGCCGCGCGCCAGGACATCGAGGTGCTGCGCATCGACCCCGACCTGCGCAAGGACCCCGCCGAACGCGCCCGCCTGCTCAACGCGGCGGACGTCGCGTTCCTGTGCCTGCCCGACGCCGCTTCGCGCGAGGCGGTCTCGCTCATCACCAACCCGAACACCTGCGTGATCGACGCCAGCACGGCGTTCCGCACCGCCCCCGGCTGGGCCTTCGGCCTGCCCGAACTGGCACCGGAGCAGCGCGACCTGATCCGCAAGACCAAGCGCATCGCGAACCCGGGCTGCCACGCCACGGCGTTCATCCTGCTGCTGCGCCCGCTGGTCGACGCCGGCCTGATCCCGGCGAGCACGCCCATCAGCGCCACGTCCATCACCGGCTACTCCGGCGGCGGCAAGAAGATGATCGAGGAGTACGAGGCCGGCAACAACCCGAAGCTGGACGCGCCGCGCCCCTACGCGCTGGGCCTCGCCCACAAGCACCTGCCCGAGATGACCGCCCACACCGGGCTGCTGTCCACGCCGGTGTTCATGCCCATCGTGGGCCCGTTCCTCAAGGGCCTGGCGGTGAGTGTGCCCTTGCATTTGTCGCAACTGCCGGCCGGCGTCACCGCCGAGAAGCTGCAGGAAGCCTTTGCCAAACGCTACGCCGGCGAGCGGTTCATCCGCGTGATGCCGGTGCGCGACCCGGCCACGCTGGCCGACGGCTTCTTCGACGCCCAGGCCAACAACGACACCAACCAGGTCGACATCTTCGTGTTCGGCAACGACACGCAGGTGGTGCTGATCGCCCGCCTGGACAACCTGGGCAAGGGCGCCAGCGGCGCCGCGGTGCAGTCGATGAACGTGCACCTGGGTGTGGACGAGGGCCTCGGCCTCTGAAACCACGTCACCGCGGCGATGGTGCGCCCGCGGTGGCAGTGGGTCCCGGCCTTCGCCGGGATGACAGGGCGGGTCAGGCCGGGACGGCCGGCGCCGGCTGCTTCACCCGCTCCACCATCTCCTTGGCGAAATCGATGAAGGCCAGCGCGCCTTTCGACGCCGGATCGAACACCACCCCCGGCAACCCGTAGCTGGGGGCCTCCGCCAACCGCACGTTCCGCGGGATCACGGTGTTGAACACCTTGTCGGCGAAGTGCGTCTTGAGCTGGTCGCTCACCTGCTGCTGCAGCGTGATGCGCGGGTCGAACATCACCCGCAGCAGGCCGATCAGCTGCAGGTCCGGGTTCAGGTTCGCGTGCACCTGCTTGATCGTATTCACCAGGTCGCTCAAGCCCTCGAGCGCGAAGTATTCGCACTGCATCGGCACCAGCACGCCGTGGGCGCAGCACAGGCCGTTCAGGGTCAGCAGGCTCAGCGACGGCGGGCAGTCGATCAGCACGAAGTCGTACTGGTCGTGCACCGCCTCCAGCGCGCCCTTGAGCCGGCGGTCGCGGCGCTCCAGCCCCACCAGGTCCACCTCGGCGCCGGCCAGTTCGCGGTTGGCGCCCAGCACGTCGTAGCCCACCTGCTCGCTGTGCTGCTTCGCCTCGGCGATGGTGGCGCTTTCCAGCAGCACGTCGTACACGGTGAGGGGCAGGGCGCGCTTGTCGACCCCCGAGCCCATCGTGGCGTTGCCCTGCGGGTCGAGGTCGACGATCAGCACCCGCTGCCCGATCTTGGCGAGGCCCGCGGCGAGGTTCACGGTGGTGGTCGTCTTGCCGACGCCGCCTTTTTGGTTCGCGACACAGAAGATGCGCATGGGAGGTTCCAGGGATCGGGCGAGGGGAGGGATTCGATCAGGTCGTGGTCAGGCGGATGCCGAAGGCCACGAGGCACAGGCCGGCCACACGCTGCAGCCACTGCGACAGGCGCTGGTGCGCCTTCACCTTCGCCGACACCGCGTGCGCGAAGGCGCAGAGGGTCAGGCAGTAGGCGGCGGTGATCAGCGCGATGGTCACCGCCATCGCGGCGAAGGTGACCAGGCCGCGGTGCGTGGTGGGGTTGATGAACAGCGGGAAGAAGGCCATGTAGAAGACGATGGCCTTGGGGTTCAACAACGTGATCAGGAATCCCTGGCGGGCGTAGTGCCGCGGTTCGATGTGGACGGGTGAGCGGCTCGTGCCCGGCTTGGCCAGGAGCAGCGTCAGCCCGATCCAGATCAGGTACGCCGCGCCGCCGTACTGCACGAGCTTGAACGCCACCGGGTGCGCCGCCAGCAGCGCGGCCACGCCGGCCACGGCCAGCCACAACAGCACCTGGTCGCCGCAGATCACCCCCAGCGTGCAACCCGCACCGGCCCGGAAGCCACCCTTGCCCGTGGACGTCAGCAGCGCGAAGGTGCCGGGACCGGGCAGGGCCAGGAACAACAGGACGGCTGCGCAGAAGGAGCCGTAATCCGAAATGCCGAAGACGTTCATGGGCGAGGCCTCATCCAGACCAGGCAGCGTTCGGCGTCGAGGCCGGGCACCGCCAGTTGTTCCACGTGAAACACATCCACCGATGCGGGCAGGGCGGCGGTCTCTTCCTCCGGCGCCTTGGCCTTCATCGCCATCCACACCCCGGACGGCAGCAGGTGGTGTGAGGTGAGCGAAGTGAAGTCCACGAGCGATGCGAAGGCGCGGGACGTCACCACATCCACCGGGTCGATCTTCATCGATTCAACCCGCGCATGTTGTGCCGAGAGGTTGCGCAGGCGAAGCTCGCCCGCCACCTGCTGAATGAAGCTGGCCTTCTTGCCCACGGTGTCGACACAGGTGACTTGCAGCTGGGGCAGGGCGATGGCCAGCACCACACCGGGCAAACCGGCGCCGCTGCCCACGTCGAGCACCCGGGCTGCGCGGTCACCCACATGGCGGTGCAGGGGGGCCACCACCGACAGGCTGTCGAGCAGGTGCAGCGTCAGCATCTCCGCCGGGTCGCGCACCGCGGTCAGGTTGTAGACCTTGTTCCACTTGGCGATCAGGGCCAGGTAGGCGAGCAGGGCGGACTGCTGCCCCTGATCCAGCGACAGGTTCAGGGCCGTGAGGCCGGCGGCCAGCGCCTGCGACTCAGGCGGCTGCATCGTCCGTGGGCCGGGTGGTGTTGTCGTTGGCGGCGAAGCCCTGGAAGCGACCCTTCTTCAGGTGGATCAGCAGCAGGGAGATGGTGGCCGGGGTGATGCCGGAGATGCGCGACGCCTGGCCCAGGGTCTCCGGGCGTTGGGCGGCGAGCTTCTGGCGCGCCTCGAAACTCAGGGCCGTGACCTTGCTGTAGTCCAGGTCGTCGGGCAGGCGGAGGTGTTCGAAGTGGGCGGCACGCTCCACGTCCTCGTTCTGCTTGTTGATGTAGCCGGCGTACTTCACGCTGATCTCGACCTGCTCGATCACGGTGTTCGCCAGTTCGAGGCCCAACTCCTGGACCAGTGTTTCACGTGAAACACCCGCCAGGGGGCGGGCGATGGCGGCGATCTCTTCCAGCGTGTCGAACGTGACGTTCGGGCGGCGGAGCAGGTCGGCCAGGCTGTACTCGTGTTCGAGCGCCTTGCCGAGCAGCGCCTCGGCGTCGGCCGAGGGCAGGGTGCTCGGCTGGACCCAGGTGCTCTTCAGCTTCTCTGTTTCACGTGAAACAGCATCGCGCTTGCGGTTGAAGGCATCCCAGCGGGCATCGTCCACCAGGCCCATCTGCCGGCCCACTTCGGTCAAGCGGGCGTCGGCGTTGTCCTCGCGCAGCTGCAGCCGGAACTCGGCACGGCTGGTGAACATGCGGTACGGCTCGGTCACACCCTTGGTGATCAGGTCGTCCACCAGCACGCCCAGGTAGGCCTGGTCGCGGCCCGGCGTCCAGGCCGACTTGCCCTGGACCTGCAGCGCCGCGTTCAGGCCGGCGAACAGGCCTTGGGCCGCCGCCTCTTCGTAGCCGGTGGTGCCGTTGATCTGGCCCGCGAAGAACAAGCCACCGATGGCCTTCGTCTCGAACGTGGCCTTCAGGGCACGCGGGTCGAAGTAGTCGTACTCGATGGCGTAGCCCGGGCGCAGGATGTGGGCGTTTTCCATGCCCTGCATCGAACGCACGGCCTGCAGCTGAACGTCGAAGGGCAGGCTAGTGCTGATGCCGTTCGGATAGAACTCGTTCGTGGTCAGGCCTTCGGGCTCCAGGAAGATCTGGTGCGAGTCCTTGTCCGCGAACCGGTTGATCTTGTCCTCGATGCTCGGGCAGTAGCGCGGGCCCACGCCGCCGATGATGCCGGTGAACATCGGGCTGCGGTCGAAGCCGGAGCGGATGATGTCGTGGGTGCGTTCGTTGGTGTGGGTGATCCAGCACGGCACCTGCGTCGGGTGCATGGCCGCGTCGCCCATGAAGCTGAACACCGGCACCGGGTCCAGGTCGCCGGGCTGTTCGGTCAGCTTCGAGAAGTCGATGGAGCGGCCGTCGATGCGCGGCGGCGTGCCGGTCTTCAAGCGCCCCTGAGGCAGCTTCAGTTCCTTCAGCCGGGCCGACAGCGACACCGCCGGCGGATCACCCGCGCGACCACCCGCGTGGTTCTGCAGGCCGACGTGGATCTTGCCGTCGAGGAAGGTGCCCGCCGTCAGCACCACCGCGCGGGCGCGGAAGCGGATGCCGACCTGCGTCACCGCACCCACCACCCGGTCGCCCTCGACCATCAGGTCGTCGACGGCCTGCTGGAAGAGGGTGAGGTTCGGCTGGTTCTCGAGGCGGCGGCGGATGGCGGCCTTGTAGAGGATGCGGTCGGCCTGCGCGCGCGTGGCCCGCACGGCCGGGCCCTTCGAGCTGTTGAGGATGCGGAACTGGATGCCCGACTCGTCGGTGGCGAGCGCCATGGCGCCGCCCAGCGCGTCGACCTCCTTCACCAGGTGGCCCTTGCCGATGCCGCCGATGGACGGGTTGCAGCTCATCTGGCCGAGCGTCTCGATGTTGTGGCTGAGCAGCAGCGTGCTGGCGCCCATGCGTGCCGAAGCCAGCGCGGCTTCCGTGCCGGCATGGCCTCCGCCGACGACGATCACGTCGAATTCGTGGGGGTACAACATCAAGAGCTCCGGGGGAAAAAGGGGCCGCGGCTACACCGGAATTCGGGAGCGGGCAAGACGTGAATTTTAGGCTCTGGGCCCTTCGCCGTCACGGGCTGGGGACACCCCGGAGCCCCCGAACGTGGTGTCCGCAGCGAATAATGTCGGGATGTCCGACCGCTCGACCACCCGCCCCGCTCCCCACGCCTGCCGACCCGGGTGTGGCGCCTGTTGCATCGCCCCGTCCATCTCGTCGCCGATCCCCGGCATGCCGATGAAAAACGGCATCAGCAAACCGGCCGGCGTGCGCTGCGTGCAGCTGACGGCGGACGAACGCTGCGCCATCTTCGGCCACCCGGACCGACCGGCCGTGTGTTCATCGCTGAAGCCGGACCCGGACATGTGTGGCGATTCGCGGGAGCAGGCGATGCGCTGGCTCGGCTACGTCGAGACCGCCACCGCGCCCTGACCGATCAGTCGCGCCCGGCCATCAAGCCCTTCCACAGCGGCGCCACCCGGAACTTCTCCGCCTCGCCCAGCCGGTCGCTGACCAGCAGGCATTCGCGCTGCACGCTGCGCATGCGCTGGCGCAACTCGGCATGGGCCAGCTCCAGCTCGAAACGTTCGGCGTCGGGCGCGTCGCCCGCGGACACGCGCCAGAGACCCAGCGCGTTCCAGGCCACCCGCAGCCGGTCGAGCCGCTCCATCGCCTGGGTCACGACCGTGATCACCGGGATCGAACGCCCCTGGTCGTGCAGCTCCTGCCCGAGCTGGCGGGCCTGCAGCAGCTGCTGGTCGATGTCGGCGAGCTGCTGGTACAGGTCGATGGACGTGGCCTGCCGGCCCGGCGCCTCGCCGGCCTCGCGGGCCGCGTCCCACACGAACGACGCCCACGCCGGATCGAACTCGCCCGGCACCACGCGCATCGCGAAGCTCGCGCGGCTGAGCGGCGCGTCGGGCCATCGCAGGATGCCCAGCGTGACCTCGGTGACGGCCAGCACCCGGCCGAGCGTGGAGATCTCGTCCCCCGCCAGCCGCGCGGGGTAGCCCGACCGGTCGAGGCGCTCGTGGTGTTCGCCCACCGCCCGCGACAGCAGCGCGGGGTAGTCGGTCAGCGTGCTCAGCAGCATCTGGCCCACGCGCGGGTGGATCACCAGGTGCTTGTGCCCCATCAGGTCGAGCGGTTGCAGGTAGTCGAGGTACTGCGGGTGGATGTAGACCTCGCCGATGTCGTGCAGCAGCCCGCCCAGCATCGCGAGCCGGATGTCCTGCACCGAACCCTGGCGGCTGGCGATCATCGCGCCCGCAAGCCCCATCGCCGCCACCGCGTGCCGCAGCGTCGCGGGCCGCGTGGCCACCGACGCGGTGAGCATCAGCTGCACCACCGAATGCAGCGGGATGTACTGCAGCTGCTCCAGCAGCGTGGTGGCCCACGGGCGGATGGCCAAGGCTATCGGATGATCCTCTTCGATGAATTGCTTCAAATCGGAGAGCAGCGAGAACGGCGTGACGCCGTCCTCCGCCATCAGGCAGACCTCGAGAGGGTTCTGCAGCCGGCGGTCGATCAGGCGCTGGTGCAGCGACGCCGACACGGCCTGGCCCTGCGCCCACAGCTTCACGCCGCGGATGTCGACGATGTCGCGCGACGCGACGATGGCGTACTGCTCGCTCGCCTTCACGAGGGCCGCGAGCGCGTGCGGGTTGGGTTCGCTGCCGGCCGTCTGGAAGGCGTACATGGGCGCCGCCGGCTATCGCGACGCCGCGTTGACGCTGCGCAGGTCCTGCGTCACGTTGCCGTCCTTCAGCACGATCACGCGGCCGGCCGACGCGATGGTCTCCGGACGGTGGGCGACGATGACACGCGTGAGCGCCAGCTGCTTGATGGCCTGGTTGACCAGGCGCTCGCGGTCCACGTCGAGGGCGCTGGTGGCCTCGTCGAGGAACAGGATCTTCGGCCGCTTGTAGAGCGCGCGCGCGAGCAGGATGCGCTGCTTCTGCCCGCCCGAGATGCTGGCGCCCATGTCGCCGATCAGCGTGTGGTACCCCATCGGCATGGCCACGATCTCGTCGTGCACCGCGGCGAGCTGGGCGCATTCCTCGGCCCACTCGGGGTCGGGCTGCGCGTCGAAGAAGCAGATGTTGTCGGTGATGGAGCCCGCGAACAGCTGGTCGTCCTGCATCACCGTGCCGATCATGTCGCGCCACGCGCGCAAGCCCAGTTGGTTCAGCGGCACGCCACCCACCTTCATCTCGCCGGCCTGCGGCACGTGGATGCCCAGCATCAGCTTGAGCAGCGTGGTCTTGCCGCAGCCCGACGGGCCCACGATGGCCACCGACTCGCCCGGCTCGATCGAGAAGCTCAGGTCGGTGAGCACGTCGGGCTCGGAGTCGGAGTAGCGGAAGCTGACGTTCTGCAGCTCCAGCCGCGGCTCGACCTTGCGCTCGCGCACGTCGCGCCCGCCCCCCACCTCGGCCTCGGGCGCCGACAGCACGATGTCGGCGAGCCGCTCGCCCTGCAGGCGCAGCATCTTCAGCTCGACGAGCTTGTCGATCAGGCCGCTCACGCGCACCGCGAACTGCTCCTTGTAGGCGAAGAACGCGAACAGCATGCCGACCGAGAAGCGGTGGTCCATGACGAGGAGGGCGCCCACCCAGATCACGGCGATGCGCTCGAGCCCGAACACGAGCTTGTGGATCACGCCGAACATCAGGTCGAGCTTGCGCGTGGCGAGGTTCGCGTTCATCGCGTCGACCACGCGGTTCATGAACTGCGACTGCCGGTCTTCCTGGCGGTTGAACAGCTTGATGGACTGCACGCCGCGCAGCGATTCGAGGAAGTGCGTCTCGCGCTTGGCGTCGTGCACGATGCTCTCCTCGGTGGCGTCGCGCAGCGGGCGGAAGAACGCCCAGCGCAGCAGCGCGTACACCGCCACGCAGCCGATCGCGATGCCGCTCAGCGTGCCGCTGTAGACGAACATCATGCCGAGCGTGAGCATCACGAGCAGGCCGTCGAGCACGGCCTCGATGAAGCTCGTGGTCATGGTCTGCTGGATGTGCTGGATGGCGTTGAAGCGCGACATCACGTCGCCCGTGTGCCGCTTCTCGAACCAGCTGACCGGCAGCCGCATCATGTGGGCGAACACGTTGCTCAACCACTGCAGGTTCAGCGTGGATGACAGGTACAGCACGGCCCAAGACCGCACCGCGCCGGTGGCCACCTGGATCAGCACCAGCAGGCCGAAGCCGATGCCGAGCGTGACGAGCAGGTCGCGGTCGGCGCTCACCAGCACCGAGTCCACCACCCACTGCAGGAAGAAGGGCGCCAACAGCATGAAGCCCTCGAGGGCCAGCGCCAGCACGAAGATCTGGACCAGCGACCGCTTGAGGCCCGTCACGCGCCCCAGCAGCTGCTCGAGGCTGATGTGCTGCTTTTCCACCTTGGGGCGGAAGTCGGCCGCGGGCACCAGCTCCATCGCGATGCCGGTGAAGTGTTTCGACACCTCGCTCATCGGCAGGCGACGCACGCCGCGGGCGGGGTCGTGGATCACCGCGACGTTGCGCCGCACCTCGACGAGCACGACGAAGTGGTTCAGGTCCCAGTGGAGGATGCACGGCACCTGCAGCTGGGGCAGGTGGTCGAGTTCGGCGCGCAGCGGCCGCGCGTTGAGCTGCAGCAGGCCGGCGATGCGCACGAGGTCGGCGAGCGAGGCACCCTTGGCCGACAGCGAGAAACGCTCGCGCAGCGTGGGCAGGTCGATGCGCAGACCGTGGGCCGACGCGCACATCGACAGGCTGGCGAGGCCGCACTCGGCCGCCTCCGTCTGCAGCACGAGCGGCACGCGGCGCGAGGAGAATCCGAACTTCAGCGAATCGAGCATGGGGTGTTCCGGCACCGGCCAGGCAACAGGGGTTTCACACGCGACCCGTCAGGCTCAGCACGGGTTCGAAGATCCATTCGAGCAGGCGGCGGCGGTCGAGCAGCACATCGGCCTCGAGCTGCATGCCCGGCGACAGGGCCTGGGCCCGGCCGTAGGCCAGCACGTCCTGGCGGTCGAGTGCCACGGTGATGCGGTACATGGGTTCCTGCGCGGCGCCACCCGGCAGGCCGCCGAGTTCCGCGGCCGGCAGCGGCGTGCGCGACACCTGCAGCACGTGGCCCGACTGGTGGCCGAACTTCTGGTACGGGTAGGCCTCGTAGCGCAGCAGCACGGGCTGGTCGGCGCGCACGAAACCCATGGCGCTCGACGGTGCGAAGAGGTGCGCCTGCAGCGACGCGCCGGTGGGCACGATGTTGGCGAGCACCGCCTGCGCCACGACGGTCTGCCCCGGTTCGGCCGACACCGCGGTGACCGTGCCGCCCTGCGGCGCGCGCACGACGAGGCGCCGGCGCGCTTCGTTCTCGGCGGCTTCCTGCGCCACCTCGGCGAGGTCGCGTTCGATCTCGCCCTGTTCGGCGAGTTCGGCCAACGGCAACTCGCGCTGCTTCGCCTCGGCCACGAGGATGTCGCTCTGGAACGCGGTGCGCTTGCCTTCGAGCGAGGCCAGCTGGCCTTCGGCGAGCCGCAGGTCCTGCGTCTTCTCGAGCAGCGAGACCGCGGCCACGTAGTTCTGCTTGACGAGCGCTTCCTGCCGTTCGAGCAGCTGCTGCGCGCCTTGCACGCGGGCGCGCTGCGCGACGATCTCCTCGTCGAGCTGCTTCAACTGGCGGCGCATGTTGTCGAGTTGGCGGGCCGACGCACCGACACGCGCGACCTGCAGTTCCTGGCGCAGCTTGCTGGCGGCGTTGAGGCTGCGCTCGCGGCGCGCGAGGCTCGCCTGCACGGCTTCGTGCGCGTCGCCCTGTGTGGTGGCGCGATCGAGCGAGAGCACGAACAGCACGTCGCCCTGCTTCACGACCTGGCCCTCGACGGCGTGCCGTTCGACGACCTGCGCGAGCTGGGGCGACGTGAGCCGCATCACACCGAGGTCGGGCACGAGGTAACCCGTGACCCGCGCCTTGCGCGTGTACTCGCCGATGCTGAAGTACAGCGCCACCGCGACGGCACTGGCCGCGACGAGCACGGTCAGCACCGTCAGGGACACGGGGCGGATGAGCTGGATGCTGCCCAGCCAGCCCTGACGCCGGCCTTCGGCGACTTCAGGGCGGAAGAGGCTGGACATGGGGAAGGATCCGGACGCTCCGAAACGACGCGGGTGCGTTCTTCAGAGTGTCAAAAGAGAGTCACGCGAGGATCAGGCAGCGAGGGCTCGCGCCGCTCACCAGCCACCCTTGGGCAGGGCACGCGGGCCACCCGCGCCACCGATCTGCTGCAGCAGTTCGGGCGACAGCGGCTGCGGAGCAGGCAGCGGCGTTGCGGGCTTCTGGGCTTGCTTGTCGTTGGCCTTGGATTGAACGGTGCTGGATTGGTTTTGCATGATCTGCTCCGGTTTGGGGGGGCGTGCATCTCGTTGAATGCACGGAGCAGATTCCAGCAGCGAGGCCGTTGAGTGGGTAGTGTCAGCTCTTACAGGTAGGGGCCCGCGAAGGGCCCCGAAAGGTCGATGGATTCGACGTCCGCATCAGCGCAGAAGGCCCATGCGCAAGGCCTTCAGCACGGCCTGGTGCTTGTTCACGCAACCGAGCTTGTGCATCGCGTTGTTGACGTGAAGCACCGCGGTGCGTTCGCTGATGCCGAGGATGTTGCCCACTTCCCAGGCGGTCTTGCCTTCCATGGTCCAGCGGAGCGCCTCGAGCTCGCGCGGCGTGAGCGACGTGACCGACTTGTCGGGCGCGACGGGCACGAAGATGCGGCCCGCGGCTTCCTGTGCGTGCACCGTGAGCAGCTGCAGGTCGGCCACGATGCGCGTGAGTTCGGCGGAGTTGGTGGGCATGCCCTGGTCGCGCTCGACGCCGAGCATGAAGTGGCGCCCCTCGGGGAGGTGCAGCGCCATCGCGATGCCGGCGCGGTAGCCGAAGCGGGCCTGCTCTTCCCAGATCTCGCCCTGGCCGTCGTTGGTGTACGTGGACTGGTTCCAGATGATGGGCACGCTCTGCCGCTTGCAGTGCTGCATGACCGGGTCGCGGCGCCAGTTCTCGCGGCTGAGGAACGCCGACCGGTAGGCATCGGGCGCGTTGTCGACGGTGATGAACTCCGACTCGGCGAGCACGTGGTCGAGCACCATGGTGGCCGACACGGTCTGGAAGCCGAGCTGCTGCGTGAAATGCACGATCTCGGACAGGAACTCCTCGCGACTGCCCGCCTGCATCACCGCCATGTAACCACTTTGAAGCATGGGCTCCTCTCGCCAAACGCTCACCGGATGCGCGCCAAACCTTACTCGGGCTTACCACTGCGTCGCCTCGACCCTCGAACCGTTCGGCGCACGTACAACACCTGCGTGTGGCGTGCCCCTGTCATGGTTTACAGATGCCAGGGTTTACAGCTTGTGAGGTGCGGGCCCCGGGAAAGATCATTGGCAGATCGCAATGCTCAGGGATCGTATAGCGACCCGTCAACCCCTATGACGCCCGCCTGGATCGTATGTGCTTGGCCTCCGGTGCTTTTGAACGCGCAATCCACCCCGGAATTGCATTTCGTTCACCTCGGCACCAGTGTGCTCAACCCCGGTGACCCGGAACACCCCAGCATGGGTCAGACCCTCTGGGGAAACCCCTCGTCGGCCTCCGTCGCCGGAGTCGCGTGGGACTGGGTCGAACTTCAACAAGGTGTGTTCGCGATGGCGGACCCGCTCGGCCTCGTCACGAACCTGCGGCTCGTGGGGCCGAAGGGCGAGCAGCTCTCGAACATGCAGGTGGCGCTGTACCTGAACGAGCTGGTGCGCACGCTGCCGTGGCAGTCGGAGGTGGAACGTGCGTTGCAGAGCGAGCAGATGACGAGCACGTCGCACTGACCCGTTCGGGGTCAGCGCAGCGAGGCCCCGCGCAGCGCGCGGGACACCGCCAGCACGCCCACCGCCGCCAGCACCACGCACACGCCGGCGGGCACGGCCATCAGCTCCCAGGTGAGCGCCTCGCCCTTGAGCACGCGCGTCATCAGGGCGTGCTGCGCGAGGGCCGGCACCCAGCGGTGCCACGGGGCCTCGCCATCCTGGTTGAACACGGTCACGAGCGGCAGCATCGACACCACGAGCAGCAGCACCGAGGTGCTGGCCTGCGCCTCCTTGAAGGTGCGGCAGCGGATCGCCACGGCCATCAGCAGCGCCGACAGCGCGCACGCGAGCGGCAGCAGCACGGCCACGAACCAGGCGGCCTCCACCGCGCCGAACTGGAACAGCGCCTGCAGCGTGTCGCTGCGCAGCAGCCACTGCGCGGGCAGGAAGCTGAAGCAGCTCAGCACCGCGATCAGCACGGACACCGACACCACCGCCGCCCACTTGCCGAGCACGAGGGCCCAGCGTGGCGCGGGCAGCACCAGCAGCGGCTCCAGCGAGCCACGCTCGCGTTCGCCCGCCGTGGTGTCGAGCGCCGCGTTCAGCGCGCCGTACAGCACCGCCATCAGCACGAAGAAGGGCAGCATCGACGTCAGCTGCGCCGCGCGGGACTGCTGGCTCGCGAGGTCGCGCCCGGCCACCTCCACCGGCTCCAGCAACTGGGCCGACACCCCGCGCAACGCGAGGGCCAGCAGCCCGCGCTCGCGCGAGAAGCCGTCGATCAGGCGGCGCACCCGCGCCGCGCCGGCCTCGGCCTGGCGGTTGCCGCTGTCGGACACCAGTTCCAGCACGGGCTGGTCGCCGTGCAGCAGCGCGTCCTCGAAGCCCTCCGGCACCACCAGCACGGGCTCGCTGAACTTCGAGCGGCGCAGCCGGTCCTCGTAGTCGGGCGGCGGGGCCTCGATGGTGTAGGTCTGGCGCTCGATGAAGTTGCGCAGCGTGGGCGCGCGCTCGATGCCGTCCACCACCACCACGCGCTTCTCCGCCTGCGTCTCGAACTGCGCCAGCAGCCCCGATAGCGCGATCAGCACCAGCGGCCCGAGCAGCACGCTCGACACCAGCACGACCATCAGCGTGCGCCGGTCGCGCAGCGCGTCGACGATCTCCTTGCAGTACACCGTCCACACCGCCTTCATCGCGTTGCCTCCCCGGGGTAGGCGAGGGCGACGAAGGCCTCCTCGAAGTCGGTCTCGAGCGTGGACGCGAGCAGCTCGTCCACCGTGCCCGAGGCCACGGTGCGCCCGTGCGAGACGATCACGACGCTGTCGCAGAGCCGCTCCACCTCCTGCATGATGTGCGTCGAGAAGACGATGCACTTGCCCCCGCCCTCGGGCGAACACAGGTGGTGCAGCGTCTCGCGCAGCGCCCGCGTGGCCATCACGTCGAGGCCGTTGGTGGGTTCGTCCAGCACGATGTTGGCGGGGTCGTGCACCAGCGCGCGGGCCAGCGCCGTCTTCATGCGTTCGCCCTGGCTGAAGCCGTCGGTGCGGCGGTCCAGCAGGCGCGTGAGGTCGAGCACCTTCGCGAGGTCCTCCGCGCGCGCCTCGGCGGCGTCGCGGGCCATGCCCTGCAGCCGGCCGAAGTACACGATGTTCTCGCGGGCCGTGAGACGCGGATACAGGCCCCGCGCATCGCTCAGCACGCCCATGCGGGCGATGGCCGCGCGCGGGTCGCGGGCCACGTCGATGCCGTCCACGTCCATGCGGCCGCCGTCGGGTTCGATCAGGCCGGCCAGCATGCGCAGCGACGTGGTCTTGCCCGCGCCGTTCGGGCCCAGCAGGCCCAGGATGTGGCCGTCAGGGGCGGTGAAGCTCACGTCGACCACGGCGTGCACCGGGTCGGCGGCCGGCCGCAGCAGGCGGCGCGGCGCGGGGAAGTCCTTCGCGAGGTGTTCGACGTGGATCATCGCGCGGCCTCCTCGGGCAGGCGCACGGGGCGCAGGGCCGGCGGCCGGGGCACTCCCTTCGCGCACGACGTGTCGACCCGCAGCGCGGTGGCGTCGTCGGGGGCGTCGATGAAGCGGAACCAAGTGTCGCGCAGGCAGCCGAGCGACAGCAGGCCGTGGCCCGCGTTGTCGACCACCACGTGCCGCGCGTTCGCGCCCAGCGCGGTGGCCACCCGTTCGCCGTGGCGCGGCGGCGTGGCCGGGTCGAGCCCGCCGCTCAGCAGCAGCACCGGCGCCGGACTCACGGGCACCGTGTAGAACGCGTCGGGCACCGCGCCGCGCGGCCACTCGGCGCACACGCGGCGGTACAGCTCCAGCTGGCCGTCGCCGAAGTCCTTCCCGCGGCCCTCGGCGTGGCCGGCCAGGCGCGGCACGTCCTCGGCGCACACCACCGAGAAGTGCATGCCGGCCGCGATGGCGCCGGCCTTGCCGGAGAACAGGCTGCTGCCGAGGCCCATGAGCCCCTCCAGGCGCCCGGCCGCGGCGTCGTGGATCGCGGCGGGCAGGGCGGACGACAGGATGGGTGCGTACAGCGCGCCCCGCGCCGTCGACAGCACGATGTCCCGCGTGAGCTGCAGCCGCTCGGGGCGGCCGGTGAGCGGGTGCGTGACCTCGACCTGCCGCGGCAGGCCCGACAGCAGCCTGGCCCAGTCCTGGCGCAGGTTCGGGAAATCGGCGGCGCACCCGGCCTCCCGCGCGCAGGCCTCGAGAAGCGCGTCGAGCACCGCCTGGCTGTCGACCGACTGGCTGGCCGGCAGCACCATGTCGGGCGGGGCCACGCCGTCGAGCACCACGCGGCGCACGTGGCGCGGGAACTGGCGCAGGTAGTCGAGCGCCGCGCGGGTGCCGTACGACGCACCCACGACGTTGATGCGGTCGGCGCCCAGCTGCGCGCGCACCGCGTCCAGGTCCTGCATGGCGATCGGCGTGGCGAAGTACTTCAGCCCGTCGACCCCGCCCAGGTTCGGGCGCGCGCCCAGGCGGTCTCGGCAGGCCATCAGCTGGCGGAACTGGCGGTCGGGGTCGGTCTGGTCGGCGACGGCCTGGTGGCGCGGGTCCTCGCAGTCGAGCGGCTCGGAACGGCCGGTGCCGCGCTGGTCCACGAACACGATGTCGCGGCGGTTGTTCAGGCGCTGGAACAGCGGCAGCACCTGGGACAGCACCGACGAGGCACTCTGTCCCGGGCCGCCGGGGATCAGGAAGACGGGGTCGTCGAACTTGCGCCGCGCGAGCGCGGGCACCACCACGTAGCGCACGTCGATGGCCGGGCCGTCGGGCCGGGCCGGGTCGAGCGGGCGGCGCACCGCGCCGCACATCACCTCGAAGCGGTGGCCGTCGATGCGGCAGGGCTGCAGCTGGGCCTGCGCCGCGGGCACGGCGCCGGCCAGCAGGGCCAGGCAGGCGAGGGCGCGGGGCAGGGCTCGCATCGGGCGCATCAGGCCCCGAGCAGCCGCTTCAGCTCGCCGCTGTCGATCAGGCGCTGGAGGTCGGCGTTGCCACCGACGAGGCTGCCCTTCACGAACACCATCGGGAACGTGGGCCAGCCGGTCCACATCTTCAGCGCGTTGCGCCGGCGCCATTCCGAGAAGTAGCTGCCGTACTCGAGGTACTGGTGGCTCACGCCGGCCGCGTCGAGCGCGCGCCGCGCCTTCCGGCATTCGGGGTTCATCGCCATGCCGACGACGAGCACCGGGTTCGACCCCGCCGCCGCCTGCACGTTGTGCACGATGTCGGCGTTCAGGTTCGCGACGTGGTCGCGCACCGCGGGATGGATTCGGGACTCGTCGAGGACTTGACGGGGCATCGGCTGGCTCCAGGCTCGGGAAGGAGCCCGAAGGGTAGCCGATGCGGACAACCGCTCAGGTGGCGAGGGCACCCGATTGGAAATCCCGGAAGGCCTGGTGGATCTCGGCCTCGGTGTTCATCACGAACGGCCCGTACTGCACGATGGGTTCGTTCAGCGGCTTGCCGGCCACGATGAGCACGCGCACCGGTTCGTCCGACGCGGCGTCGATGCGCACGCCGTCGGCGCCCGCGTCGTTCCCGAGGATGGCCATGCGGTCGGTCTCGACCCGCGTGCCCGCCACGTCGGCCGCGCCGCCGAACACGTAGACGAACGCGTTGTGCGTCGCCGGGATCGGCTGCTCGAACGACGTGCCCGGGGGCAGCGTCACGTCCAGGTACAGCGGCTCGGTCGTCGGACGCGTGACGGCCCCGGGGGTGCCGCGGGTCTCACCCGCGAGCACGCGCACCGTGACGCCGTCGTCCAGCGTCAGGAAGGGCACGTCGGCCGGCGGCACGTCCTGGTAGCCCGGCGCCGTCAGCTTGTCCTTCGCGGCGAGGTTGACCCACAGCTGGAAGCCCGCCATGCGGCCTTCCTCCTGCTCGGGCATCTCCGAGTGCAGGATGCCCCGACCGGCCGTCATCCATTGCAGGCTGCCCGGCTCGAGCAGGCCGACGTTGCCGACGCTGTCCTGGTGGCGCATGCGCCCGGCCAGCATGTACGTGACGGTCTCGAAGCCGCGGTGCGGGTGGGTCGGGAAGCCGCCGATGTAGTCGCTCGCGGCATCGCTGCCGAAGGCGTCCAGCATCAGGAACGGGTCGAGGCGGCGTTGCAGCGGCTGCGTCAGCACGCGGGTCAGCTTGACGCCGTCGCCGTCGGAGGTGGGTTGGCCACGCACCTGCCGTTCGACGGTGCGGGACTGGGTCAACGAAACGAGGGTGGGGGTGGGTGTGTTCATGACTTCAATGTAGGTGCCGCGGCGGCGATTCAAAGGCGGCTGGTTTGATGCCATCGCTCAAACGGATTGCACGGTCGGCGGCGACGGACTATGGTGCGGTTTCCCTTGTCCTCGATGGAGTCCGCATGAAGCTCTACTACAGCCCCGGCGCCTGCTCGCTGTCCCCGCACATCGTGCTGCGCGAATCGGGCCTCGCCTTCGACCTGGTGCGCACCAGCACCAAGACCCACAAGCTGGACGACGGCACCGACTTCTACGGCATCAACCCGAAGGGCGCCGTGCCCGTGCTCGAGATCGCCAACGGCGAACGCCTCACCGAGGGGCCCGTCATCGTCCAGTACATCGCCGACCAGGTGCCGCAGAAGCAGCTCATGCCGCCCGCCGGCACCATGGCGCGCTACCGCGTGCAGGAATGGCTCAACTACATCACGAGCGAACTGCACAAGGCGTTCGGACCGCTGTTCACGCCCACCATGCCGGCCGACGGGAAAGAGGTGCTGAAGGGCTGGATCGCCCACCGCCTGAAATGGGTCGACGGCCAGCTCGCGGGCAAGCAGTACCTCACCGGCGACACGTTCACGGTGGCCGACGCCTACCTGTACACCATCGTCAACTGGACCAAGCACGTGGGCATCGCCACCGACGAACTGCCCAACCTGCTGGCCTTCATGGCGAGAGTGGGCGCACGCCCCGCCGTGGGTGAAGCGCTGAAGGCCGAAGGGCTGGTGTAACGCACCGCCGAGGGGCGCGCCGTGGGCCTGCATGGGCCCTCGGCGTTTTCCTACAGCCCCCGCGCGGCCCCTTCGGTACAACCGGAGGAATGAGCCAGAACCCTCCGACGGCGACCCCGCGGTCGACCGAGTTTTCCTTCAAGGTCCTCACGGTGAACACCCACAAGGGGTTCACCGCGCTGAACCGCCGTTTCATCCTGCCCGAGCTGCGCGAGGCGGTGCGGGCGGTGTCGGCCGACGTGGTGTTCCTGCAGGAAGTGCAGGGCACCCACATGCGCCACGCCGAGCGGTTCACGAACTGGACCGAGGCGCCGCACTACGAGTTCCTCGCCGACAGCATCTGGCCGCAGTTCGCCTACGGCCGCAACGCCGTGTACCCGCACGGGCACCACGGCAACGCGGTGCTGTCGAAGTACCCCATCGTCCACCACGAGAACCGCGACGTGTCCATCGGCGGGCCCGAGCGGCGCGGCCTGCTGCACGTCGTGATGAAGGTGCCGGGGCGGGAGGACAAGCCGCAGATCCACGCCATCTGCGTGCACCTGAGCCTGCAGGAAGCCCACCGCCGCAAGCAGATGGACATGCTGTGCGAGATGGTGCGCAAGGAGGTGCCCGACGACGCGCCGCTGCTCGTCGCCGGCGACTTCAACGACTGGCGCCGCAACGCCCACCGCATCCTCGAGAAGGGCGCCGGCCTGCACGAGGTGTTCGTGCGTGCCACCGGCAAGTCGGCCCGCACCTTCCCGGCGCGGTTCCCGGTGCTGCAGCTCGACCGCATCTACGTGCGCAACGCGCGCGTGCACGCCCCGTTCGTGCTGCCGCGCAAGCCGTGGTCGCACCTGTCCGACCACGCCCCGCTCGCCGCGGAGATCGCGCTGTGAACGCGCGCTGGACCCAGGGCAACCGCTTCACCCTCCTCGAGAACGGTGAGGAATTCTTCCCCGCCGTGTTCGAGGCGATCCGTGGCGCCCGGCGCGAGGTGGTGCTCGAGACCTTCATCTGGTTCGAGGACAAGGTCGGCAACGAGCTGCACGAGGTGCTGATCGACGCGGCACGCCGTGGCGTGACGGTCGACGTGCTGGTCGACGGCTTCGGCTCCTCGGAGCTGACCCCGGCCTTCATCACCGCGCTCACGGAGGCAGGCGTGCGGTTCCGCGCGTTCGACCCGCAGCCGCGCATCCTCGGCATGCGCGCGAACGTGTTCCGGCGCATGCACCGCAAGATCGTCGTGGTGGACGAGGCGGTGGCGTTCGTCGGGGGCATCAACTACTCCGCCGACCACCTGGCCGACTTCGGCCCGCAGGCCAAGCAGGACTACGCGGTGCGCGTGGAAGGCCCGATCGTCAACGAGATCCGCACCTTCGCCCGCAACGCGATCGCGGTGCCCGACGACGGCCAGCGACGCTGGTACCAGCGCCGCCCGAGCCTGCCCATCCACCCGAAGCAGCCCGAGCCCGGCACGGCCAGCGCGCTGTTCGTCACGCGCGACAACCAGTCGCACCGCACCGACATCGAACGCCACTACCGCGTCGCGATCCGTGCCGCCCGCAAGGACATCATCATCGCCAATGCGTACTTCTTCCCCGGCTACCGGCTGCTGAAGGAGATGCGCAAGGCCGCGCGCCGCGGCGTGCGCGTGCGGCTGATCCTGCAGGGCGAACCCGACATGCCCATCGTCAAGATGGCCGCGGCGCTGCTGTACGACCACCTTCAGCGCGCCGGCGTCGAGATCCACGAGTACTGCAAGCGGCCGCTGCACGGCAAGGTGGCGGTGGCCGACGACGAATGGTCCACGGTCGGGTCCAGCAACCTCGATCCGCTGAGCCTGTCGCTGAACCTCGAGGCCAACGTCGTGATCCGCGACCGGGCATTCAACCAGCACCTGCGCGAGCGCCTCGAGTACCTGATGGAACACGCGTGCACGCAGGTCACCGCCGACCGGCTGCCGCGCCGCAACCCGTGGCACATCGTGCGCAGCTTCTTCGTCTTCCATTTCCTGCGCCGCTACCCCGCCTGGGCCGGCTGGCTGCCCGCGCACGTGCCGCGGGTGGTGGTGCCGAAGGCCGACCCCGAGGAGGCGTCCATCGCCAACCTCGCCGGCATGACCCACGCGACCGAAACCGCGGACCGCTGACATGCAGACCCTCGCCGGACGCGGCGCCCCGCACGCACCCCGCCGGGCCTGGTGGCCGGTGGCGAAGCGGGGCCTCGCGTTCGCGTTCTTCGCGCTCGTGGCCTGGCTGGTCGTGCGCCAGGCCCGCACCATCGACTGGAGCGCGGTGGGCACGTCGATGGCGGAGATGCCGGTGTCCGTGCTGCTGCTGGGCGCGCTGCTCGCCGCCGCCAGCCACACGCTCTACGGCACCTTCGACCTGTTCGGCCGCCACCTCACCGGCCACCAGTTGCCCACCGGCCGCGTGATGCTGGTGACCTTCATCAGCTACGCCTTCAACCTGAACTTCGGCGCGCTCGTGGGCGGCATCGCGTTCCGCTACCGGCTCTACGCCCGGCTGGGCCTCGGGGGGGCCGTGGTCACCCGCGTGCTCACGGTGAGCATGCTGACGAACTGGCTCGGCTACCTCGTGCTCGCGGGCCTCGTGTTCCTGCTGCACCCCATTCCCGTGCCCCCCACCTGGCCCATCGAGGCGGGAGACCTGCGCGGGCTCGGCCTCCTGCTGCTCGGCCTGGCCGCGGCGTACCTGCTGGCCTGCGCGACGCTCAAGCGCCGGCGCTGGATGGTGCGCGGGCACGAGGTGATCCTGCCGTCGGGGCGGCTGGCGCTGCTGCAGCTGGGCGTGTCGATGGTGAACTGGATGCTGATCGCCGGCATCGTGTTCGTGCTGCTGCAGGGCCGGGTCGAGTACGCGGCCATGCTGGGCGTGCTGCTCGCGGCGGCCGTCGCAGGCGTGATCGCCCACGTGCCCGCCGGCCTGGGCGTGCTCGAAGCCGTGTTCGTGGCGCTGCTGACACCCGCCGTCCCGGCCGACGAGCTGCTCGCCACGCTGATCGTCTACCGTGCGCTGTACTACCTCGTGCCGCTCGCCGTGGCCAGCGGCGCGTACCTGTGGGTGGAGACCCGGGCCAAGAACCTGCGCATGACACACTAGGGCATGACCCGTCCCGGCCCGAAAACGATCGTCTTCCTCCTGCTGGTCGCGGCGATCGCCGGCCTGGCCGTCGCGTGGGACTGGAACTGGTTCCGCGGCCCGCTGGAACGCCACCTCGCCGAGCAGTCGGGCCGCGCGGTGCACATCGGCGACCTGCACGTCAGCTTCGACCGCGGGCTCGACCCCACCGTGCGCTTCCGACCTGCGGATCGACAACGCGCGCCGTGGGCCCGTGCCACCGCCGGCAAACCCTTCGCGAAGGCGGGTGAGGTGGCCTTCACGTTCGCCTGGCGCAGCCTGCTGGAGCGCCGCCCCCTCGTCTCGCACCTGCTGCTGGTGGACGCCGACGTGTCGCTCGAACGCCGGGCCGACGGCCTGCGCAACTGGCGCCTGCGCGACCCCGACGACCGCGACCCCGGCAAGTTCAAGTTCCTGCGGCTGGAAGCGCACCAGAGCCGGCTGCGCTTCGTGCACGAGGGCATCGGCCTCGACGTGTCGACCGCCGCGACCGACCTGCCCGCGAACGCCGCGCCGCTCGTGTCCCGCATCGCCTTCGAGGGCACCTGGCGCGACGGGCCGTTCACCGGTTCGGCCGACACGTCGCGGGTGCTGACCTTCCTCGAGACGGGCGAGGCCTTTTCCGTGCGCGGCCACGGCCAGTCCGGCAAGACCCGCCTGGACGCCGACGGCCAGGTGACCGACCTGTTCAAGCTCGACGGCGTGGAGGCCGACCTGACGCTGTCGGGCCCGTCCCTCGCCGACGTGCGCCGCCTGCTGCCCCAAGCCTGGCCCGAGACGGCGGTGTACACCGTGCGCGCCCGGCTGTCGAAGGCGACGGACCAGTGGCACTTCACCGACGTGCGGGCCGACGTGGGCAAGTCGGACGTGGGCGGCGAGGTGCACTACAACGGCCACGGCGACCGGCCGTACCTCGAGGCCACGCTGACGAGCCGCACCACCCGCATCGAGGACGTGTGGCCCGAACGGGAGGCGAAGGCGGCATCGAAGGAGGGGAAGGACGGCGACGACACCCCGCCGCTGCGCGACTTCGACGGCGAGGTCACCCTGCTCGTGCGGTCGCTGCACGTGCCCGGCATCCCGACACTCACCCAGGCGCGCGTGAAGGCCCACCTCGACGACGGCCTGCTCGACCTGTCACCGGTGCAGTGGCAGCTCGCGGGCGGCCAGGCCCAGGGCCTCGCGGTCTACGACACGCGCCAGCAGCCCGCCACGCTGCGCGCGGAACTCGCATGGCGCAACCTGCGGCTCGAACAGCTGCTGCCGAAGCTGCCCGACGACGGCGAGGCCACCGGCCCGATCTCCGGCGACCTCAAGCTCACGAGCCGCGGCGCCACGGCCGACACCCTGCTGGCGAACGCGAACGGGCGCGTCTCGGCGCTGCTGAAGGGCGGGCGCCTGTCGGCCGGGCTGGACGCGCGCCTCGCGCTCAACGGCGGCAAGCTGCTGCGGGCCGCGGTGGGCGACCCGCCGGACGTGCCCATCCTGTGCGCGCGGGCCGAGGTGCAGGTGAAGGACGGCCACGGCGAGGTGTTCCCGCTGTTGCTGGACACGCTGCAGACCCGCGTCGACGGCCGCGGCCGCATCGACCTCGCGAAGCGCCACGTCGACCTCGTGCTGACGCCCAACCCGAAGCAGGTGGCGCCGCTGTCGCTGAGCCGCTCGCTGCACGTGACCGGCACGCCCGCGAAGTTCGACGTGGCGCTGGTGAAGCAGGAAACGATCGAGCCCCAGGTGGCGTGCGACGCCCCGCCCGCCGTCAAGGCGCGCTGACCGACCCGGACAGCACCTCGACCAGCAGCCGGCCCTTCGCGAAGGTCTCGTCGAGTTCGGCCTGCGGCAGCGAATCGGCCACCACGGCGCCACCCACCTGCACCATCACCCGGCCGCCCGCCACCACCGCGGTGCGGATGACCACCGACAGGTCCATGGTGCCCGACGCGTCGAGGTAGCCGATGGCCCCGGCGTACGGCCCGCGCCGCACCGGCTCCAGCGATTCGATGATCTCCATCGCCCGCACCTTCGGCGCCCCGGTCATCGACCCGGGCGGCCAGCACGCGCGCAGCAGGTCGGCGGCGCCCAGGCCCTCGCGCAGCCGGGCGCGGATGGTCGACACCATCTGCCACACGCTCGGGTGCGGCTCGATCTCGAACAGGCGCTCGACGGCGACGGTGCCGGTGTCGGCCACGCGCCCCAGGTCGTTGCGCATCAGGTCGACGATCATCACGTTCTCGGCGCGGTCCTTCACGCTCGTCGCGAGCTGCTCACGCCGGGCGTCGTCATCGGCGGCGTCGACACCCCGCGCAAGCGTTCCCTTGATCGGCCGGGCCACCACGTCGCGCCCGGTCAGTTTCAGGAAGCGCTCGGGCGACACGCTCGCGATCGCGAGGCCCGCGCTCTCCAGGTAGGCGGAGAAGGGCGCCGGGTTCGCCGCGGTGAGCCGGGTATAGAGCGCCCAGGGGTCGCCCTCGAACCCGCCCTCGAGGCGGTGCGACAGGTTGGCCTGGAAGATGTCGCCCGCGGCGATGTAGTCGAGCACGCGCTGCACGTCGGCGAGGTAGGTGGCGGGCGGGGTGCGCGACACGAGCGGTGCGGCGTGGAAGGTGCCGGGTTCAGGGTCCGGGCCTTCCGCCAGCGCACGCGTCTCGGCCCACACGTCGTCGCGGCCGAACGCGCCGGTCCACTCCCAGTGCGTGGTGGCGTCCCACCAGCGGCCCGCGGCGTGGTCGAAGGCGAGCACGTGGTCGCACAGGTGCAGGCGCAGGCGGGGCAGGGCGGGGTCGGCCGCGGCCGCCACGGGCAGCCGCTCGACGTGGCGCGCGAGGTCGTAGCCGAGGAATCCGGCGAACCCGCCGGTGAACGGCACGGGCTGCGGCACGCCGTGGGCGATGCGGCCCATCAGCGCGCGCAAGGCATCGAACGGGTCGTTCCAGGTGCCGAGCAGCTCGCCGTCGGCGCGGCGCAGCGTGGTTTCGCGTTCGCCGGCCTCGAGCGTGGCGACCGGCGGGCCGGCCACGCACGACCAGCCGGACAGCCCGGGCATCGCCTTGCTGCTCTCCAGCAGCACCATGTCCCCCCGGCCACGCAGGCGGGCGCACACCGCCTGCGGCGAGGCGGTGAGGTCAAGGGGTACGATCCTGGGCGTCAACTTCGGCAACACGAGATCCTGGGCGCATGAGTGTAGAGCGACAACTTTTCCCCTCCGACCCGCGTCACGCCCCGCTGCTGCGGGCGCTGATGGCGCTGGACGGGTCCACCACGCGGGTGTGCGAGGCGCTGGCCCAGCGTCCCGTCACCGTGCAGCTGCACCACCAGCAGCAGGTCACCGACGTGCCCGCCGCCGTGCGCGAGCAGCTCGGGGGCGAACGCTGGCTCGAGCGTGTCACGAGCCTGCACGCGCACGGTCGCGTGATGATGGACAACCTGTCGTACACGCGCCTCGACGCGGTGCCCGACTGGTTCCTCTCCGGCCTCGACGCCGGCCAGGCGCCGGTGGGCCACCTGCTCGGCAAGCTGTTCGTGCAGCGCGAGGGGATGCCCGGCTCGGCCGACGTCGCACAGGCGCTGTGGTCGCGCGTGGGCCAGCCCGACACCCGCGCCAGCCGCTGCTACCGCGTGGTGACACCCACGTCGCCGCTGATGCTGATCTTCGAGGTGTACCGCGACGGGATGGTGCAGCCATGAGCGCGCTCACCGAACGCAGCCTGAAGGCGGTGTGGCACCCGTGCAGCCAGATGAAGCAGCACGAGACCGTGCCGCTGCTGGGCATCGCCCGCGCCGAGGGGCCGTGGCTCGTGGGCACCGACGGCCGCCGCTACCTCGACGGCATCAGCTCGTGGTGGGTGAACCTCTTCGGGCACAACCACCCGCACCTCGTGCAGGCGCTCACCGAGCAGCTGTCGACGCTGTCGCACGTGATGCTCGCCGGTTGCACGCACGAGCCGGTGGTGGCGCTCTCCGAACGCCTCGCGGCGCTCACCGGCCTCGGCCACGCGTTCTACGCGAGCGACGGCGCCTCGGCCACCGAGATCGCGCTGAAGATGAGCGCGCACTACTGGCGCAACCGGGGCCGCGCCGGGAAGTGCCGTTTCATCGGCCTGCAGCACGGCTACCACGGTGAAACCGCGGGGGCGCTGTCGGTCACCGACATCCCGCTGTTCCGCGAGGCCTACGGGCCGCTCGTGCGCGTGAGCGCCGTCGTGCCGAGCCCGGACGCACGCCTCGCCGCCCCCGGCGTCTCCGCGGTCGACCACGCCCGCCAGTGCGCCGCCGCGCTCGAGGCGTACCTCGAGCAGCACCACGACGAGACGGCCGCGTTCATCGTCGAGCCGCTCGTGCAGTGCGCCGCCGGCATCGCGATGCACGACCCCGAATACCTGCGCCTCGCCCGCGCGCTGTGCGACCGCTTCGAGGTGCACCTCGTGGCCGACGAGATCGCCGTGGGTTTCGGCCGCACCGGCACGATGTTCGCGCACCAGCAGGCCGGCATCGTGCCCGACCTCGTGTGCCTGTCGAAGGGCCTCACCGGCGGCACCATGGCGCTGTCGGCCGTTCTGTGCACCGACGACCTGTACGCCGCCTTCTACGACGACAGCACCGCCCGCGGTTTCCTGCACTCGCATTCGTACACCGGCAACCCGCTCGCGTGCCGCGCGGCGCTGGCCACGCTGGAGATCTTCGACCAGCAGGACTGGTTCGCCCACAACCGCGCCACCGCCGAGCGCCTGACGGCGCTGTGCGCGCCGCTCGCGGACCATCCGCGCGTGAAATCGTCGCGCCAGCTCGGCATGCTGTGGGCCTTCGACGTCGACACCGACGACCCGGCCTTCTCGCGCAGCTTCCACGCGGCCGCGCTGGGCCACGGCCTGATGCTGCGGCCGATCGGGTCCACGCTGTACTTCATGCCGCCGTACGTCATCGACGAGGCAGCGTCGGTCCAGCTGGCCGAGGGCTCGCTGAAGGCCCTCGAGGAGGCACTCGCATGAGCTTTTTCGTCACCGGCACCGACACCGAAGTCGGCAAGACCCTCGTCAGCTGCGCGCTCGTCCACCACCTGCGCAAGACCCACGCGCGTGTCGTCGGCATGAAACCCGTGGCCGCCGGAACCATCGACACGCCGAACGGCCCCGACAACGAGGACGCCGTCGCGCTGCGCGCCGCGGGTTCGGTGCAGGTGCCCCGCGAACTCGACAACCCGTACTGCCTGCCGCTGCCGATGTCGCCGCACCTCGCGGCCCGTGCCGCGGGCCAGGTGATCGACCTCGGCGTGCTCGTCGACCGCTACCACCAGCTGGCCGCCTTGGCCGACGTGGTGGTGGTGGAGGGCGCCGGCGGCTTCCACGTGCCGCTCAACGACACCGAGACCGGCGCCGACCTGGCCCGGCGCCTGGGCCTGCCCGTGGTGCTGGTGGTGGGCCTGCGCCTCGGCTGCCTCAACCACGCGCTGCTGACGGCGGAAGCCATCCGCGCGCGGGGCTTGCGGCTGGCCGGCTGGGTGGCCAACCGAGTCGATCCGGCCATGTCCGCGGCCGACGACAACATCGCCTACCTGACCGACCGGCTGGGCGCGGCGCCGTGGGCCGACGTGCCGCGGATGAACACCCCTCGGCCAGAACAGGTGGTGTGGCGACCGGGGGCGGCCAGCGCCTAAGATGCCGGATTGCCCGCTCCACTGCTTCCGATGACCGACCCGCTCGCCGCCTTCGAACACGACCTCGCCCAGCTCGCCGATGCCCACCTGATCCGCCGCCGACCCGCCGTCGAGGCCGTGGACGGCGCCCACCTGCAGGTGGGCGGGCAGACCGTGCTCGCGTTCTGCAGCAACGATTACCTGGGCCTGTCCCAGCACCCGGCGCTGATCGAGGCCGCGCAACGCGGCGCCGCGAAGTACGGCGTGGGCGCCGGCGCCTCGCCGCTCGTCAGCGGCCACAGCGACGCACACGAGGCGCTGGAACGCGAACTCGCCGAGTTCACCGGCCACCAGCGCGCGCTGTACTTCGGCTCGGGCTACGTGGCCAACATCGGCATCATCCCGTCGCTCGTGGGCCGCGGCGACGCCGTGTTCTCCGACGCGCTGAACCATGCCTGCCTGATCGACGGCGTGCGCCTCTCGCGCGCCGACACCCACGTCTACCCGCACAACGACCTCGCCGCGCTCACGCGCCTGCTCGAGGCCAGCACCGCCCGCCGCAAGCTCATCGTGACCGACGCGGTGTTCAGCATGGACGGCGACGTGGCCCCGCTGCGCGAGATGATGGCGCTGTGCGAACGCTTCGACGCGTTCCTGATGATCGACGACGCCCATGGCTTCGGCGTGCTGGGCCCGGACGGCCGCGGCACCGCCGCGCACCTCGGCATCGACTCGCCGCGGCTGATCTACATGGCCACGCTCGGCAAGGCCGCGGGCAGCGCCGGCGCCTTCGTGGCCGGCCACGCCACGCTCGTCGAGTGGATCATGCAGCGCGCGCGCAGCTACATCTTCGCCACGGCCACGCCGGCGCTCGTCGCCGAGGTGCTGCGGGCCTCGGTGAAGGTGATCCGCGAGGAGGGTTGGCGGCGCGAGCACCTGAACCGGCTGATCGCCCGGCTGCGCGAGGGCACGGCCAGCCTGCCCTGGGACCACCCCGAATCGTTCACCGCGATCCAGCCGCTGATCATCGGCGGCAACGCGGAAGCGCTCGCCGCGATGACCGCGCTGCGCGAGCGCGGCATCTGGGCGCCCGCCATCCGGCCACCCACCGTCCCCGACGGCACGGCGCGGCTGCGTGTCTCGCTCTCGGCCGCCCACTCGGAGGCCGACGTCGACCGCCTCGTGGCGGCGTTGCGCGACGTGGCCCGCTGACACGGGCATGCGGGTTGCCGCAGAAGGGGGGTTCACACCTTCCGCCATGACCCGCCGCTGGGAACTCGACGCACTGCGCGGGCTGATGCTCGTGCTGATGACCCTCACGCACCTCCCCACGGTGGTGGCGAACCCGCTCGGCCAGCCGCTGGGCCACGTCTCGGCGGCCGAGGGCTTCGTGATGCTGTCGGGCTACATGGCCGGCATGGTCTACACGCTGCGCGCGCGGCGCGACGGCGTGCCGGAGATGCGCGAGGCCTTCCTGCGCCGCGCGCTGAAGATCTACGCGTGCCAGGCCGCGCTGCTCGTGTTCCTGTTCACCGTGGTGGGGTTCATCGACCTCTTCACCGACGAGACGGCCATCGGCAACCTCACCTCGTTCTTCCACCAGGACCCGGTGGCCGCGGTGTTCGGCGCGGCGCTGCTGCTCTACAACCCGCCGCTGCTCGACATCCTGCCGATGTACATCGTCTTCATGCTCGCGAGCCCGGTGCTGCTGATGCACGCGCTGCACCAGGGCTGGACCGGCATCCTGCTCGGCAGCCTGGCGCTGTGGTTCGCCTCGCAGTTCGGTTTCGGAGGCTGGCTGTACGCGATGGCGGTGGACCTGACCGACCTCGCCATCCCGCCGGAGGAGACGGGCTCGTTCGCCCTGCTCGCGTGGCAGTTCCTGTGGGTGCTGGGCCTCTGGATGGGCGCCACCGCGGCCACGCGGCCGGGGAAGGCGCCGCCGTTCCCGCGGTCGATGGTGGTCGTGGCGGCGGTGTTCGCGGCCGTGTGTTTCGTGTGGCGCCATGCCATCGGCCAGGTGCCGTTCGGCGACCACTCGCCGCTCAACGTGCTGTTCGACAAGTGGTACCTGGGCCCGCTGCGGCTGCTCGACTTCCTCGCGCTGATGATCCTCGCGATGCACTTCGCCCGGTGGCTCAAGCAGCACCTGCCGAGGCTGCGGTTCCTGGAAGTGTTCGGCGCCGCGTCGCTCACCGTGTTCTGCGTGCACCTGATGCTGGCGCTCGTGGCGCTCGCCCTGGTGGGCGAGGCACGACCGGGTCGCGCCCCGTGGATCGACCCGGTGGTGCTGGTGGTGAGCTTCGCGGTGCTCTACGGCGTGGCCCGCTTCCAGGCGTGGTTCACCGCACGACCGCCGAAAGCGCCTCGCGCCAGACCGAGTAGCCCGCCGCGTTGAGGTGCAGCGCGTCCGGCAGGAACAGGTCCTTGCGCGGCTGTCCGGCCGGGTCGAGCATGGCGCTGAAGACGTCGACGTAGGCGAGGTCGGTGTCGGTCGCGAGGTAGGCGCGCGCCAGGTCGTTGGTCTCGCGCACCTGCGGCATCAGCGCGGCCCGCAGCGGGCTCGGCTTGATGGACACGTACGCGATGCGCGTGTCGGGCAGCGATGCGTGCACGGTGTCCACGAAGGTCTTGAGGCTTTCCACCACCTCGCGCGGGGTGCGGCCCTCGGCGAGGTCGTTGTCGCCCGCGTACAGCACCACCAGGCGCGGCCGGTAGGGCAGCACGAGTTCGGGCACCCGCTCGGCGCAGTCGGCCAGGCGCGAGCCCCCGAAACCACGCTTGACCACGGGCACGCCCTGGAACTGCGCCTCGAGCGTGTCCCACAGGCGGATGGACGAACTGCCCACGAACAGCACACCACCCGGTTGGGGCGCATGGGCGCGGTCTTCCGCCGCGAACGCGTCGAGCGCGGCCTGCCAGCGGCGCTGCTGCACCACCGATTTCGTGGCGGGGGTGACCACCTGGGCGTGGGCGAACGCGCCTGCCCCGAGCAGGCTGGCCACGGTCAACGATGTCTTGATCCAGTGCTTCACGGCAAATCCTCCTGACGTGAATGCTGTGCGACCCCGCACAAGCCATGAGTTCCCCCCATCTTGCGATTGCGCACAATGCCCCCACTCGGTGACAGCCTTTGCAGATGACCCCCTATCCCCACCTCCTCGCGCCACTCGACCTCGGCTTCACGACGCTGAAGAACCGCGTGCTGATGGGCAGCATGCACACGGGCCTCGAAGACGGCCGCCGACACTTCGCGGCCATGGCGGCCTTTTTCGCCGAACGCGCGCGCGGCGGCGTGGGCCTGATGGTCACGGGCGGCTTCTCGCCGAACATCGAGGGCTGGGTCAAACCCTTCGGCGGCACGCTGGCCACGTCGGGCGCGGCGCGGCGTCACAAGCAGGTGACCGACGCGGTGCACGCCGAGGGCGGCAAGATCGCGCTGCAGATCCTGCACACGGGCCGCTACGGCTACAGCCCGCTGTGCGTGGCGCCGTCGCGCATCCAGTCGCCCATCTCGCCGTTCACGCCGCGCGAGCTGAGCGCCCGCGGCATCGAGCGGCAGATCCGCGCGTTCGTGCGCTGCGCCTCGCTCGCGCGCGACGCGGGCTACGACGGCGTGGAGGTGATGGGCAGCGAGGGCTACCTGATCAACCAGTTCCTCGTCACGCACACCAACCACCGCACCGACGACTGGGGTGGTTCCTACGAGAACCGCATGCGGCTCGCGCTCGAGATCGTGCGGCGCGTGCGCGAGGCCACCGGGCCCGACTTCATCCTGATCTACCGCCTCTCGATGCTGGACCTGATCCCCGACGGCGGCTCGTGGCCCGAGGCGGTGCAGCTCGCGAAGGCCATCGCCGCGGCCGGGGCGACGATCATCAACACCGGCATCGGCTGGCACGAGGCGCGCGTGCCCACCATCGCGACGAGCGTGCCGCGCGGTGCCTTCGCCTGGGTCACGCGGAAGATGCGGCGCGAGCTGCACGCCGCGGGCGTCACCATCCCGCTGATCACGAGCAACCGCATCAACACGCCCGAGGTGGCCGAGCAGGTGCTGGCCGACGGCTGCGCCGACATGGTCAGCATGGCCCGCCCGCTGCTCGCGGACCCCGACTTCGTCGTCAAGGCCGCGCGGGGGCAGGGCGCCGACATCAACACCTGCATCGCCTGCAACCAGGCCTGCCTCGACCACACCTTCAAGGCGCAGCTGGCCTCGTGCCTCGTGAACCCGCGGGCGGGGCACGAGACCACGCTCGTCATCGCCCCCGCGGTCAGGCGCAAGCGTGTCGCCGTCGTGGGCGCCGGCCCCGCGGGCCTCGCGGCCGCCACCACGCTCGCCGAACGCGGGCACGAGGTGCACCTTTACGAGGCCGGCAACGCCATCGGCGGCCAGTTCAACATGGCCAGCCGCGTGCCGGGCAAGGAGGAGTTCGTCGAGACGCTGCGCTACTTCACGCGGCGGCTCGAGGCCACCGGCGTCACCGTGTTCCTGGAGCGGCGCGTCGATGCGCCGACCCTGGCCGCGGGCGGCTACGACGACGTGGTACTCGCCACCGGCGTGCGGCCGCGCGACCCGCGCATCCCCGGCAGCGATGGCCCCAACGTGCTGAGCTACGTCGACGTGCTGCTGCACGGCCGCGACGTGGGTCCGCGCGTTGCGATCGTGGGTGCGGGCGGCATCGGCTTCGACGTGGCCGAGTACCTCGTCACCCAGCCCGGTCACTCCACCGCGCTCGACCTCCCGGCCTGGCAGGCCGAATGGGGCGTGGCCGATCCGGCCGAGGTGCGCGGCGGCGTGGTGCGGGCCGCGCCCGAACCGGCCGTGCGCCAGGTGACGCTGCTGCAGCGCAAGGCCGGCAAGCTGGGCAAGGGCCTCGGCAAGACCACGGGCTGGATCCACCGGGCCACGCTCGCGATGAAGTCGGTCGAGATGATCGGCGGCGTCAACTACGAACGCATCGGGCCGCAGGGCCTGTTCGTCACCTTCGGGGAGGACCGCCGCGACGGCACGCTGATCGAGTGCGACACGGTGGTGCTGTGCGCGGGGCAGGAGCCGATGCGCGAGCTGCTGGAACCGCTGCGGGCGGCCGGTGTGTCCACCCACGTGATCGGCGGGGCCGACGAGGCGGCCGAGCTGGATGCCAAGCGGGCCATCGCGCAGGGCACGCGGCTGGCCGCGCGGCTCTGAAACGGGGAGAACGCGGGGTCCGTCAGACAGACCGAACCTGTCGCGGGCGAGACCGGTCGCGACGGGAAACTCCCGACGCTGGACCGCAGGGTGAGGCATAGGCTCGTGGCTCCGGCGGAGAGGTCTGCCGGGCAGAACAAACACAGGAGTCCCCACCATGAAACACCCCCAGATCGCCCGCTGGCTCGCCCTCGCCACC